>Ga0208271_100015_pt1 | contig 222853 bp, 183 predicted proteins | sample LakWasM111_LOW13_2_FD_183927 | JGI IMG/M metagenome (GOLD analysis project Ga0208271, IMG submission 183927) | Freshwater sediment methanotrophic microbial communities from Lake Washington under simulated oxygen tension - Sediment Metagenome... | ecosystem: Environmental > Aquatic > Freshwater...
GGGTCTGTTTCATCCAGTTCTTTAAGGTAAATAGGTTGATATTCAATTCCTCGGCAATCGACTGAATTGTCCGGTCGCCTCGGTTATACACTTTGACCAGCGCTTGTTCTTTGTAGTCTTCGGTATACTGGTTTTTTGCTTTCATGTCTTCTCTCAAATTTTACGGGTTATGAAAATTTGAGGCGACAACTATTCTGGCGCAGAGGGAATGCTTGGGTTTTTTTTGCCTGAGATTTTTAAAGCAATAAACGCCGATATGGCAGTCGATTCAAAAAGGCATTAGTTATCTTGATATTGCCGGGTGCATTAGGTGGTATCCAGTTTGTAGCCGAATCCCCGGACCGTCTTGAGCAGTTTTAGTTCATAATCGTCATCGATTTTTCGTCTCAACTGGCGAATATAGACATCCACCACGTTGGTCAATGGGTCGGCGCTGTAGCCCCATACCTGCTCCAGTATCCGGGTGCGGCTCAACACCTTGCCGGGCATGCGCATAAAGCATTCGAGTAAGGCAAATTCCTTTGGCGTTAAGTCGATCAGCGTTTCTCCACGCCTTACTTCATGGGTTTCCCCATTCAATAGCAGGTCCGCTATCCGCAGTTCTTTGGATTCCAATTTGATCTCGCCGCTACGGCGACGCATCAGCGCCTCGATTCGAGCCAGCAGTTCTTCAAATGCGAAAGGCTTGGTCATATAATCGTCGGCGCCTGAGCGCAAGCCGGTTACCTTATCCTGCACCGTGTCCCTGGCCGTCAGCATTAGAATCGGGGTACCGACGCCGGCGTCGCGCAAGCGCTCGCAAACCTGTCGGCCATTGAGATCAGGCAAGCCCAGATCCAGAATAATGGCTTGAAATTTGCCCGCACTACCCAGCGCTATCGCATCCAGCCCGTTACGGGCCACCTCCACGGCATAGCCTTCGGCTTTCAGACCTCGCTGAACAAAATCGACAATCCGCTGATCGTCTTCCACTAGCAGAACGCGCATGTAACCGGTATCCATTAGATTAGTGTTGTTAAGTTATTTTTCATTTATCTGTTTGCCATCTTGTTCTACCGAAATCAGAGGAAGCGTTACTGTGAACGTCGAGCCTGAATTTTCAATACTGGTCGCAGAGAGGCTTCCTCCGTGCGCTTTCAGGATTGACTTGGCCATCGATAAGCCCAGGCCCTTGCCATCATCCCGCGAAGCCAGGGCATTTGGGCTGCGGAAATGGCGGTCGAAAATACGCTCCAGATCTTGAGCCGGTATGCCTATGCCTTGGTCTGTGAGGCTGAAGCTTGCCGTTTCTCCATCGTCCCGTAATGCGACCGCGATGTGTCCGCCGGGGTTCGAGTATCGGCAGGCATTGTCGCCAAGAATGAACAATACCTGCCGAAGTCGCTGTTTGTCGCCGCGCACCCACACCGGGTAGGTCGGTGCCTCCAGCGAAACCGAAATCGAGTTTTCCTCGGCCATCACTTGGAAATTCTCGACGGCTCCGGCCACCAGTTCGGTCAAGTCTACGCTGTCCCATTCAAATTGTAGATTGGCGGTTTCGGTGCGGGCCAGAAACAATAGATCGTTGACGTATTTTCCCAATTGCATCGCAAGGTCGACGATACGGTGCAACGCATCCTTGTACTCTTCGGCTTCGCGATCCCGGCCCCGCAGAGTAACCTCAGCTTCCCCGCGGATGACGGTGATCGGGGTGCGCAGTTCGTGGCTGATGTCGGCTAAAAACTCTCGGCGCTCATTGTCCATGCGTTTTAATTCTTCATTTAACTGATGCAGTTCGAAAGTGCGTTCGGCCACTCTTTTCTCCAGCACAGCGCGTCCTTCACGCAGTTTGTTTTGCTGCACTTCCAGCTCCTGCGCCATTTGATTGAAGTGGCTGGCGAGATAGGCGAATTCATCGCGGGTATTGAGAGCGATGCGATAATCCAAATTGCCGGAAGCTATTTCGTCGGTGCCCTTCATCAGCGCTTCGATAGGCTTCCTGACGCCGCGTAGCAGTAACGCCCCGGAGGCGAGGCTGAATATCGCCGCGGTCAATGAGGCCAGGATGGCGATCCAGCGTGACTGAGCCACCAAATCCTCCAATTCTTGCTTGGCTTTTCCGGCTTTTTCCCGTTCGGCGTTGATGGCGGCATCGATCAGCGGCTGGAATTTGCCGTCGATTTCTTGCTCCGAGAATTTCGACAGCGCTTGCACCGCCATTTCGTTCTTACCCTGTTGACGCAAACGTTCGACTTCGTCAAACCGATATTCGCTGGAATCCAGGAAGGCGGTGAAATGGGCCACTCTTTCCAGTTCAGCGGATTTATCCTGCCAATTTTCAGTGCGGCTTTCTGCGATTGCGGTGTTTCTGAGTTCCTGCATCGCTTCGTAGAGGCGCTGTTTGGATGATTCCACACCGCCTTCCGCAGCCGGATTGGCCGTTATCAGTCTATCCATCCTCTGTTTGAAGTGGCGATAAGCCTCCTGGGACAATCGTTCATAACGATCGAAAGCCTCATATGCCGCTTGGCTGCGCTGAAATTGCCGGGCAACCTGGTTTGAGCCCCAATACAGCGCCATTCCTAATAACAACACAAAAGCGAACGAAACAACGATGACCACAGCCAAACGGAAACGAAACATAGGTGCTAATTTGCGTCGCCGCTCTCGTCCAGATGTTTCTCCATGGATCGGATGGCTTCCAGTTTTTCTCGCAGTAGGCGGTTTTCATCTTTCTTCGAGCTGCTGGCGTCTTTCGATTCCAATACAGATTGGACCGATTTTTGTTTGTGCTCCAGACTGCCGACTCTTCTCGACACGTTTTGTAAGCGTTTTAAGGCTTCGGTATGAATAGCGACAAGCCGCTGCATCCGTTCATCGGGCAGGCTTCCGGGTTGGATAGCGTTTACCCCGTTCAGGATTTTGGCGATGTCTCCGCAGGCATCGGAAAGCAAGCGGCCTACCATCAGGTGCAAGTGTATTCCGGCTCCGGGAGGATTTTTTTGACGTTTTAGCAAGGTGTGGCAAACGTCGGCGCGAGCTGAAGATGATATTTTGGCCATGTTGGCTCCGAAAGCCAGCAGTTCGTCAAAATCTGATTGTGCATAGGGATCGTTATACTGGTTTGGATAGCCGTTATAACCGGCATTGAACTCGGCGCATCCGGCCAGCAGTAAAAGGCTTAGCGCTAAGCCTGTGTTTCGAATAGAAAATAATGACAGCATAGATAGTTTCGTTCCGTATTGGTTAGGCCTGTCCGCTTAGTGGTATTTGAACGCGGAGGCGGGCGCCATGTTGACCTTGTCTGGCGTCGATAATATCGACTTTGCCCTGATGGTTGGTGACATATTCCCTGACAATGGCAAGCCCCAATCCCGGACCTTCGACATTATCGTCGGACTGGGCGGTCTTACCGCGGAAAAAGGGTTCGAATACATGTGAACGGTCGTTGGGATCAATGCCCGGTCCTTCATCTTCGACTTCCAACTCCAGTTGCGAGCCCGAATCGCGAAGCATGATGCGTATTTCACCGCCGGTTGGCGAATATTTCACCGCGTTCGATAGCAACTGCTCAAGAATGCCGCGCAGCTGATCGGGGATTCCTTCAATCTCGACTGGCCTGACCAGCTTTTTCAAGCTAATCGATTTGGCCTGTAGACGGGCTTGGAAATCCTTGATGACCGACTCAAGCAGGTCGTTCATATTGACGGTTTGCTTGCGGTTCGTTTCCGGCTTTGCGTTGATTTGACTATAACGAAGCAGTTCATCGGACACTGTTTTCAGCTTGTCGACATTGTTGCACAATAATCGTGCGATGTCCTGGCGAGCGCTATCCGGTTGGTCAACAGCCCCGTTTACAAGCCGTTCCGCGCCGTCGCGGATACTCTCCAACGGCAGGTCGATCTCGCGGGCGACATTGTGCATGAACTGTTGTTTCGAAACCTCCAGCGCCATCAAATGGGTTCGCAGCCATTCGAGACGGTTGCCCAGATAGCGCAGATCCGACGGGCCGGTAATATCAATCGGCTGTTCGAGTTCGCCGGAACCCAGACGGCGGATGCTACTATTCAGTTGCCGCATTGACCGGGAAAGCACAGCCAACAGTATTGCGATGAACATAAACGAGACCGCTAACAGCACCGCGCCTTTGATGAACAGTCCTTGTTCAAGAGATTCCGATTGCTGGCGCAATTCATTGAATTCATGATCGACGTAACTCTCGAATTCGCGCGAAAGACTGACCGAGGACTCGCGCAGTCCCTGAAACGCCTCATCGACCGGTAATTTGAGAGTATTCTCGCTCGCCGAGCTAATGATCTGCTGATAAATCAGATTTTCTTTTTCCGATAATTCGTTAACCAACAGGGCGATTTTATTATCGACATGCAGTTTTAGCAGCGCGCTCAAGGCTTGTTTGAATGAGGCCCGGGTACTTTCATAGGATTGTTGTTCATAAGGCTGACGCACCGCCGGATCGGACAGCAGCACGAATAATCTGGCTTTTCGTTCAATATCGGCAGTCTTTTGCAAGACCAGGCGTATCGCCTTAGTTTGTTCGAAGACCTGAGAATTGATGGTTCTGCCCAACGCCGAGGTTTCGCGCATGCCGAAAGCCGCGTACATAACGGCTAAAAATAGCGGAATAACCGCAATCACAAAACCAAGAGCGATAAGGGATTTTAGCGATAGAATATTTTTGAATTTTATCCGGTCGCAAAGCGCTATAAATCGTTCCTTTGGTTTTGACCAAAGCTTCGACAAATCCGGTTTTCTGAAAATATCCAGAACAAAGTTGGGAATGGGTTCCTTCATGGATCTCCGTATTCGATTGTTAAAAGTAATCCTTTCTACAATAATCCGTCCATGATGCCGCGCTGCAAGCGAACCTGTTGTAGGTATCGAAAAGTCAACAGCATATCCGATACATTTGCTGGCTAGCCCGGCTTAATAGCCGCTATTATACACACAAGTGTCATATCGCCGATCACGTAACGAACTCATCAGTTTGTCCACCTCCGGATTATCAAAGCCATGAAGCCATTGATCTTATTTCTTTTTATCGTACAGACGGTGTTGGTTGGGCTGTCCGTTGCCAACGCCGCCGCGCTTAAGGGATTGCCCATACAAAGCACAGCCGAGAGGCCGGCGCTGCTACTCGAATTGGGTAGCGAACCGCCGTCGGTCGGCGAAGGCGATAAGGCTACGCGGGTGTTTGCTGGCGTTGTTGAATCCCACGAAGGAGACGCGTCGATTCAGACCGATAAAGACGAAGTCAGCTCTTTGCACCCCGGATTCGGCAGTTGGAAAGTCAGCTTTCGATTCAAGGTCAAACCCGGTTTCCCGGCCAAGCCCTATGCCTTTTGGGCTCGGTGGCGGCAGGGCGGAGATCCCAATGTTTGCGTACAATCTTTCGAAATTTGGGCCGGGCCCGATTCATCCCGGTTGGAGCTACGCGCCGCACTGTCGATGAAGCCCAAGGGTTGGGATTATGCCTGGATAGCCGCCGAGTCGCCGGTAAATCTTAAGGCCGACGATGCCGTCATTGAAGTGCGGGATAGCGGCGCAGGCCATGACGCCAAGGTTTTCGACGCCTTCCTGCTCGCCTCGCCATTGTCCGCTCTGCCGACGAGCGGTACGGCAGACAGCCCATTGGTGCTGCTGGACTTGGGCAATGCGCCTGCACTTGCAACAGCGGAAAAAGATCCCGCGTTGCAAGTCCAACTCGGCACAGTCACGGCAGGTCCCGGTGCCGAGTCGGTATTGACCGAAAAGGACGAAGTCCAGGTTTTTCACCCAGGTTTCGGAAACTGGGGCGCAAATTTCCGATTTGAACTGAACCCGGCGATTGCTCCGGGGCAGTACCGTTTTTACGCCCGCTATAAAAGTGGCGGCGAGGTCTCCCAGATCAGCCAGAATTTCACGGTCAAGGCCGGGGCAAAGCCGGATGAACTGGCGACACGCGGTGATTTCGCGCTGACCAACACCACGCCTTGGGAATATCAGTGGTTGCAAGCCGCCGCTACCGTCACCGTATTGCCGGGCGACCGCTGGCTGGAAATCAACAACACCGGCAAAGCGGACGGGGCCAAAGTCTTCGACGCCTTCCTGCTGAAATTGGAGACGCCGCTGGGCGATTGGATGAGCGCCGCTCAGGCTCAAGCCAGAAATCGCTTTCTGGCGCTGACCAAGGCAATGCCTGATGCAAATCGCCGTCTGATGGTGCTCGACGGCAAAGGCGGAAAAGATGAAGTCCTGTTTCGCGGCTTGGCTTCCGATGCCGCGCGCCCACGTTATGAAAAACTGTCGGTCTCCTATTTGATAGGGCCTGAAGCCGAAGCGCTGTCCGGCAGCTTGAATCTTCCGGCACTGCCTGCCGCACTGATGATCGACGATCATTACGGCATTCTCGGCGTGTTGGCCCAGCCCAATAGCGAACAGGACGTAGCACGATTTCTTGCCGACCCAGCCAAAGGCGGTATGATGCCCACGCCGCCTGCGGTTGCTGGCGAGACCTCCAAGCCGCTTAAGAGCGGCATACCGGATGCCTGGCTGGTCGGCGGTTTGCAGGACGGCTTATCGGGCCTGTCGGTTTTCGGACTGGATAGCGAAACCGTGATGCGCCCGAATCCCGGCCAACCCTACCTTAGCCTGCAAATGATGGGCGGGGAAATGCGGGCATGGCGTATTGAGCCGACGCAAGCCAACGGCGTTACGGACATCGAAGCCAACACCCAACATGCCTACGGCTGGTCGCGCGGCAGCGGCTATGCCCAGTTGTACTTGCATGTCGATCAGCCCACGCAGGCGCTGCTGCATCTGAAACAATCCGGCATCAGAACCTTCGGCTGGCTGGATGGACAGCCTTTCAAACTGGCCGATGATCCGAATCCGCCATCCGGGTTCTCGTCTTCTCCCGGCGAGCAAGTCAAAAAATTGCTAAAGGGTCTGACTACCGAAGGACTGGTGGCTACCGCGTTGTCGGCTCGTCCCGAAGCGCCGCAGCTCGCGGCACTGAATTTGTCGCCGGGGTGGCATAGCCTGCTGGTCAAGCTGGTGATGCAGCATGATCAAGGTCAGCGGTTTTACTTCGCGGGCTTATTCACCGATCCGGCCGGCAAGCCGCTGGATACGATCCAGACGCAACCGGCCGATCCTTCTGCCGACCTGGCGCTTAACGGCATCGCCGCCAAGCTGCGGCCTCTGGTTTTCGTGGACGCTCCGGCCAATCTGCCGCATCCGGGCGATGCGCTCAGACTACGCGTGGATATGCGCTGGCATCCGGTTCTGGAAGAAACAGCCTTACCGGCACCATTGCCGCGCTTTTCGGCAAAACTGCGTCTGCGACTGGTCGACTACGGCGGCAACGAGATCGCGGCTCAGGAAATAACCGGCTTGTTTCCCGGCGAAACCGAAGCGGATTTCGGCAAGGTTAGCGAGCCCGGCTACTACGCCGTTTATCCATCCTTATATACGCTCGAAGGCCGGTTGATCATGAACTATCCCGCCGACGGCTTCTCAGTCGTGGGCGGAGCTGCCGAGCAAAAGAACAGGCTGGGCAAGAAAAAACTATGGAACAACGACTATTACGCCTTGGCCGACGGCGACAAAAGCTTCAAGCAGGAAGGTGGGTATTTTTCCTGGTTGGAACGGATGGGGATCTACAAAAGCTATGGCAGCTATCCGGGCTTCGATCCGCAGTATCGGGCGAAATGGGAGCGGGCCAAACAACTCGGTCTGGTCTTGTTCGCCGATTCCTCGGGCGATAGCACTTGGCTCAACGACAATCCGGCAGACGGCCAAAACTTCATCAACACGGCTGCGGCATTTACCCGTTTCTTCAAATCGACCAACGAGATCGACATTCGCTCGGATGCCGAATGGCAAAAACTACGCGAGCCCGCGCATTGGGTGCAACGCGCCAAGTGGGAATATGAGCAGATACACAAGCAGCGTAGCGATGCCCATTACGTCGGCGGCAGTCTGGTACGACCGGGCGATAAGGAGGGGGCAGGGCAGTGGTTCAAACAGGTGTTGGAGCTGGGCCTTGATCATTATCAGGACGCCTGGGATGTCCATGCCTATCCTCAACAAGTACCGCGTTTCGGCGGTCCGATCGGCAACGGCGAAAACGAGGATGAGCGTGGCGTGCTGGCTATTTACGCCAGCTTGGGCCGGAAAAACAGCTTGCCGTTCTGGCTGGGAGAAACGGGTGCCAAGGCGATGCATGGCTTAACCGGACGCCGCTGGCAGGCGGAGCAGGCCGCGAAAATGATCGCCTGGGTTAACAGCCGTAGCGACTATTTGGGCATAGCTTTCTGTATCGGTCACGAATACGATCTAGCCTATGGCCGGATCTGGGATTACTCAATGGGCCACAAGCCCGGCGAGGCGGCACTCTATACCGCGAGCGCCTTAATCGACGGCTTGCCTTATCGAGCCTTCGACGCCAAGGATGCCAATATTCAGGCGGCTTACTTCGGCGAAACCTTGATGATTTGGCGCACCGATGATGCAGCCGGTAATTGGCGTCAGCAGCTTGTTCCCGGTAAGTCTTGGGTGCTTGTGGATGTAGTCGGGCGTATCCAAGAACTGACGGTTGACGCCTCAGGGAACGCTGACATTCCAATCACTGCCAGCCCTGTTTATGTGCTGTCGCGTACCGAGTATGAACGCTTGACCGGAAATTGACGCTGTTTATAGAGAGCGCATTGGTAAAGCGACGCAAAGCCCTCTCCAGCGGGAGAGGGTTGGGTGAGGGGAAATCAAAATAAGGAAAAATGCTTATTTATATCCCCTCATCCCAACCTTCTCCCTGAGGGAGAAGGAGTAAATGTCGCGTTACCAACTGCGTGATCTATAACAATGAATGTTGTTGCGCTATACGCAACATGCTATATTTAAAAAATGATTAAGTCGTTTCGCCATAAAGGTCTTAAAAGGTTTTTTGATACCGGCTCCGTAGCAGGTATCCAGCCTCACCATGCAAAACGCTTACGAATGCAGCTTGTGGCATTGGATACCGCAACCACTATCGAAGATATGGAAATCCCCGGCTTCAAGCTGCACTCATTGAAAGGCTCAGACAACGACCGATGGTCGGTTTGGGTAAATGGCAACTGGCGCGTCACGTTTGAATTCCATGACGGTCATGCCTTCGTTCTCGATTATGAGGATTACCACTAATGGCTATGCACAATCCACCTCATCCAGGCGAGTTCATTCGGGATGTCTATCTGGAACCGTTCGGTATCACGGGCAGACAACTTTCCTCGAAACTTGGCGTTTCGCCTTCTACGCTGAACCGTATTTTAAAAGGCAACAGCGGCGTAAGCTCGGAAATGGCGCTCCGACTTTCAAAAGCCTTGGGCCGCTCACCGGAAAGCTGGCTGATTATGCAGGACAACTATGATCTTTGGCATGCCAGGCAAACAGTCAATCTTGATGCCGTTGAAAAGATTGAATTCAGGGCTGCGTAATCCGACACATCGAAACCCAATAATGTCGGGTTACGCTACGCTAACCCGACCTACGGAACTGCTTTTCAGCTTGAAGTGAGCCCTTCGTCTTTCGACTATAATCGACCGCATACGGCCACGAGGCGCAGATCGGCCATAACGACGAAAACTTACAAAAATAAACACATGAAAATATTGCCCATGAGACGCTTTAAAAAATCAGAGTTAGAAGCTCTCACCGAATGCCCCAATTTGGGCGTAGCGGAATGGCTTGCAGGTGCAGAAGACTCGGTGTCTTACCTGAAAGTCAATGCCGAAAATGACGAACTGGTGATCTACGCCAGTGCGAAATCTGTCTTGATCCATGGGGTGCTTGCGCCTACGTCAAAAGTTTCTCCACCGGATGGACACGATTTGCAGTATGGTTCGATTCCGTTTGCTGACGATTGCTGGGCAATTCAACGTGCTTGGGGCGGCGGGCAAGGACACCGCATGTATTTAGAACCTCCTCTCAGTTCATGTTGTAGCAAATCATTTGAGGGCGGCGAGAAGCTGATTTACCGGCGGTCGTTTGATGGAGTACAACAAGATTCTACGCCTATCGAATTGAGTCAAAAGCTCGTACACAGCCTGAGCCTCTACTTCGTACCCGAACGCAAAGCGTATTGTAGGCTTGATCGCCGGGGCAAAATCGAGGACGTGATCAAAATCATCCAATACGAGTCAGCCGATGTGTGGGAGGGTTTGGACGTGGTCACGATCCTTCGCAAAGATCTCGACAAATTCATGGCGCTGTCGGAAACGTCTCTGGTTCTTCTGTTTGATTTTACGCGTGTTAGGAGGGGAAACTTTAGAGGCTGGGGCGAGATCGAACGGTACGAGAGGAACGAGCCTGACTTGTTTTATCACGGGGGGACGGATGGTCAAGGTAGCTTTGCGAACGGAGCTATCATCGTCAGGTCTAAAGTCACTGTCGATGAACTGGTACAGGAGTGGAAAGACGAGGAAGACCCAAAGACGCGCCAGTACGCGATATTCAAAATATACGACGGCAAGAATAAGACCAACGTCGAGACCTCCTGCGCGCCTGAATTTCTGTCCAATTACTTCCAGGAGTCTGATTTGCCATGGGAGGTGTCTCCGGCCTTCTTCCGCCCAGAGGTCTTGCTCCGTTTTAAAGCCGACCCCGAAAGATTTACATTAGAGGATCGAAGCATCACTTGCCGGAACGCTTGGCATCTCAAAACATTTGACATCAATGAAGCCGGCCAAGTGCATTCGTACATCGGTTACTTGGCAAATCTACCATATGAAGAACAACTTTACTGGCAATCCTTCAACGAATGGCCTGATGGTTCTATATCCAAGCGTGCTCACAAAACCGATATTCTGGGCGAATGGGATACTGCATATGACCCACTAAACGCTCTAAAACATACGATCAATAAACTCGATAAATCACCGCCTGAATGGTGGAATCCAAGGGGTGAGGCACTGTCTGCTGCGACACGGTATCCGGCGACGGATTCTCCAAAGGAGTGGGCAGACGAAATCTTGGCGCTCGATCAGCTCCTTGTCGAAGGCTTCTTAGTTAAACCTCTGCGAAAGCAGGCTGAAGCAGATGGTCGCAAACTTGACTCGACCTGGGGAACGCTCAAGGTTATGCAGGAAGTGCTAGTCGCGAAAGGACGGAGCGAAGCCGAGGCAAAAGCTGTTGTGGCGCCCATGCAGAAAGTCCACGGCTTGCGGACTGATGTAAGAGGCCACGCGACAACTGACAAAAAGAGGAAAGCCGAAATTGACGCGCGTACCAAGCACGGTAGCTTTCGTTCCCATTTCACTCAGTTAGCGGCAGAGTGCGACAAGGCGCTTAACGTAGTGCTTTCAGCTTTCGACATAGTCCTTGAGTCGTAGAATGTGCTGACCTTCTCCATTCGGTTTAGCTAATTGGAAGATGTTAAACAGAGTTTAGTCCCGTAGGGTACGCTGTGCGTACCACATTGGATTTGTGGCATGATTGAAAAAACGGTACGCACAGCGTACCCTACGGATTTTCTTACGAGCAACCGGAATGGCCCTATAGGATCACTTTTATGAAAATAGAACTTGTCACCACACTAAAGCGTCAGGCAACCAAGATTCTAGCTGAACTGCATGAATCTAAAGAGCCGGTTTTGATAACTGAGCACGGTCAACCATCGGCCTATCTTGTAGATGTCGATGATTATGAGCTTATGCAAAGCCGTATGCGCATCCTTGAAGGCATTGCCAGGGGAGAAACGGCCGTTTTTGAAAATCGAACTTATGATCAGTCGGAAGCAAAATTAAAAATGAGCAAATGGCTCAAATAATCTGGACTGAACCCGCTTTATCCGACCTGAACGAAATCGCCGAAATATAGCGCTTGATAAACAAAATGCGGCGCGTCGCTTGGTCAAACAAGTATTTTCCAGCGTTGATCGTCTTCACCAGTTTCCGTAATCAGGTCGCGTTCCTCCGGAATTGGAGCAGTCAAAATATCGTGAAATCATCGTTGGCCCATGCCGGGTCTTTTATCGTGTCGATCAAGACAAAGTCTATATACTTTATGTCATGCGCGGCGAAAGGCTGCTTAGAAAGTATTTGCTTGATGAACTGGCTAATGGGTTGTTGTGATCATTTACACCCAATCAACCGATAACCCAGAGCCGTAGGATGTGCTGAACAAAGTGAAGCGCATCGTTCGCGATTGATGCGCCTCCTTGCGTCGGCAGCATCCTACGCAAGTCAACGGCACGCTATTGATCCCCTCCTAAAATCATTCCAATCTTCATCCAATTTTAATTAAACCTACAGGTTTCCCCTCATCTTGCTTCTGTAACCTTTATCCAAACGTAGCGACCTGCGCATAACGCCGGTCGCGATGACTTTGGGGATGGACGGTTTCGCCGCTCATCATTGGATACAGACAAAATAGGAGTTTAACGAATATGCCACTCGGTATAGGTAATATCTTCAACGGGCTCTTTAAGCAATACGGACACACCGTGATCCTGTTGCTGCGGTTTATCGACATCGCCATGTTAATCGGCGCCGCTTGGGTCTCCCATTATTTCTGGCTGCGCCAATTCGTTATCGATCAGGATTACCGCATAGTGGTCTCTCTCGGCGTTTTGGCGGCCATCATCTTTTTCGAAATCGGCCAGGTTTACCGTCCCTGGCGCAATGACGCGATGCGCGGGGAAATCCCGCGCATCGTCAGGGCTTGGGTGTCGGCCATCGTGTCGGTTATCTCCATTGTGGCGTTGATTCGTTTGCATTTCTGGTTCGGTTCCAGTTATCGCTGGATCGTCACTTGGTGGGTGCTGGGCTTGTTATTCGTACTCGCCGCCCGTAGCCTGCTTTCCCATGCGTTGCAATGGTTGCGTGCTCGCGGCTGGTCTCAGGGCCGTATCGTCCTGGTCGGATTAAACCAGATGGCCGTAGCGGTTAGCCGACAGTTGAGCCAATCATCCTGGGCCGGTTTGCAAGTGATCGGCTATGTCGATGACCGAATCGAAGACCGGCATTTGGCGGACGAAAGTTCGCTGCCGCGACTCGGCGGCGTGGACGACCTGGCGGCGGTAGTCGCCAAGGAAGCCATAGACGAAGTATGGATTGCGTTTCCCGGCGAATCGCTTGCGGAACGCGCTCAATATCAACTGCGGCATCTGCCGGTCAGTATTCGCCTGGTTATCGACTGTTTCGCGTTCAAACAAAGTAAATTTCTCAGCCTGAACACGGTGGCCGGTATTCCGACCCTGGATTTCTCGGTTTCTCCGTTGCATGGCGTTAACCGCTATATCAAAGAAGTCATGGACAGATTGTTTGCGCTGATCCTGTTGATTCTGATCAGTCCGTTGCTGTTAGTGATCGCTATCGGCGTCAAGCTGAGTTCAAAAGGCCCGGTGTTTTATCGGCAAGAGCGGGTCGGCTGGAACAATCGTTCGTTCACGATGCTGAAGTTTCGCTCGATGCCGGTGGACGCCGAAGCCAAAACCGGCGCGGTGTGGGCAAAGCCCGGCGAACAACGGGCGACCCGGTTTGGCGCTTTCCTGCGCAAAACCAGTTTGGACGAACTGCCGCAACTGATCAACGTGCTTACCGGCGAGATGTCCTTGGTCGGACCCCGGCCTGAGCGCCCGGATTTTGTCGAAGTGTTCAAGGACCAGGTGCCGAACTACATGAAGAAACACATGGTCAAGGCCGGCATCACCGGCTGGGCGCAAGTCAACGGCTGGCGCGGGGATACCGATTTGAACCGGCGCATCGAACACGATTTGTATTACATCCAGCATTGGTCGGTATGGTTCGATCTGGAAATCGCGCTACGCACCGTGCTGACCGGGTTTATCAATAAGAATGCGTATTGAAGGGAAAGGCGAAAGGCGAAAGACGAAGGGCAAAACCCAGTCTCCAAATTACGCAGCCCTTAGCCTTTTGCCTTTCGTCCTTCGCCTGCTTTTAAAATAATTATAGGAACATATTTGCCATGATTAGATTAATGTTTAGATCAATGCCCCTGATACCGGCCTTGCTGCTGCAAGCCTGCTCGTTAACGCCGGGCATGGAGATGGAAACCAACAGTCCGTTATCGCATATCGAGGTTCCGGTGATGAAGGACGGCAAGTTAGTCAAGGAAAAGGCGAAAATTTCCCAGATCACCGCCGACCTGATTATCGACCGGGAAAATTCGAAACAGCGGGAGATCAACAATCTTCCGACGCAGAATGTCCCGACGACCGAATATAAGATCGGTCCGCACGACCGGCTGCAAATCACGGTATGGGAACATCCCGAACTGAACGATCCGGGCGGCGAGAAAATCAACCCCGAGTTGGCGGGCAAGATGGTTCAAGATGACGGCATGCTTTATTACCCCTACGTGGGCAACGTCCCGGTGCAAGGCAAAACCGCCAACGAGGTTCGGGATTTGTTGACCGCAGGGCTGTCCAAATACTTCAAGAAAGTCAAACTCGATGTCCGGGTGCTGTCTTTCCAGAGTCATCGGGCGGCCGTGGTCGGCCAGGTCAAAACGCCGGGGATACAGGCCATGAACGAGACGCCGATGACGATTACCGAAGCCATCAGCCGCGCCGGCGGCGTGACCGAGGATGCCGACACCAGCAACGTGACGCTGGCCCGCGACGGCAAGCTCTACAAGATCGATGTGATGCGTTTATACGAAAAAGGCGGCGTTGACCAAAACCTGCTGCTTAAGGACGGCGACGTGCTGAATGTCTCCGACCGCAAGGACAACAAGGTGTTCGTCATGGGCGAAGTCGGCAGACAGCAGGCCCTGCAAATCAACAAGGGCAAGTTGACGCTGGCACAGGCGCTGGCGGAAGCCTATGGGGTTGATTTCAACACCTCGCATCCGGAAGAGATTTATGTGATCCGCTCGGGCGAGCAAAAGCCGGAAATTTTCCAGCTGAATGCGGAATCGCCTGACGCGCTGATTTTGGCCGACCAGTTCACCTTGCAGGCGCACGATACCGTGTTCGTAGGCACCGCAGGCGTGACCCAGTGGTCACGGGTCCTCAACCAAATCCTGCCGTCATCGTTCACGTCGGTTATGTCGCGGGCCGCTTTCGCGGGGATGTGAGGAAGGTAAAAGGCTAAAGGCTAAAGGCTAAGGGGCAGCGTATTTGGAGATTGGCTTTTTTCGCCCTTTGCCTTGCGCCTTTCGCCTCAACCACTTTTCTTTTCACAAGATTGGGATAGGAAAAACTATGTATTCACACAATGAAGCTACTCTACAGCTCCCGCCGCTGAATCCGTCCAGGATTGAAGAGCGGGGCGTCAGTATTCGCGATTACGTCGATTTGCTGATCGAAGGCAGAAAGATCATTCTGATGGCGCTATCGGCTGTGCTGTTGGTAACGACGGCTTATTTGCTGTTCGCGCCGCGCACTTACAAGGCCGACGCGCTGTTACGGATCGACAAGAACAAGGCGCTGCTCGCCGCTCCGCTACGCAGCGAGGCCAACGGCGCGCAGGCTGAAGCCGATAATCCCCGTGCGCAGCGCGAGGTGGAAATCCTCCGCTCCCGCTCGGTGCTCGGCAAGGTGGTCGATGACCTGAATTTGATGGTGGAAGCTTCGCCGTATTATTTTCCCGTTATCGGAGAGACGCTGGCGCGAAGACATGACGCCCACGACGGGGTTGCTGGTTCGTGGTGGGGATTTAGCCGTTGGGCCTGGGGCGGCGAAAAATTAAAAATCGCTAGCTTCACGGTGCCGGATCGCTATCTGGGCAAAGCGTTTACCCTGATCGCTCTGGAACAAGGCCGCTTTCGCTTGCTCGGGCCTAAGGATGAGGAGCTGGCCGAAGGCCGGATAGGCGAAATGCTGATCGCCGACATGGGCGAAACTGCGCCTGCCGTTATTAAAATTGAAGAACTCGCGGCTCATCCCGGCACTCATTTCGAGTTGACCCGGAAAACCTCGTTGGCCGCTATCGAAAAGCTGCAAAAGGCTTTTTCGGTCAAGGAAGTTTCCAAGGATACCGATATTCTCAGCGTCGAACTCAAGGGCCGCGAGCCTGAGCAACTCGCTAAATCGGTCAACGACATCGCCAACATTTATGTCAACGCGACCGTCAATTGGGAGTCCGCGGAAGCCTCGCAAAAACTGGGCTTTCTGGAAAGCCAGTTGCCTGTGGTCAAGGAACGCCTGGAAAAAGCCGAGCAGGGCTTGAGCTCGTACCGGCAACAGCATGGCGCGGTCGACATCTCCGCCGAGGCCGAGATACTGCTTAAGCAGGCTTCGGAAATGGAGACGCTGGGCATTCAGCTCAAACAGAAGTACGAAGAGCAGAATCAACATCTGGAGTCCGCTCATCCGGACATGATCGCCACCAAGGCGCAAATCAAACGCATCGACCAAAAGCTGGCGAATCTGGATAAGCGGATTAAAGATCTGCCGCGCACTCAGCAGAACGTCGTGAGCCTATCGCGGGATGTGCAGGTCAATACCGAGCTTTACACGTCGCTATTGAACAGCGCCCAGGAACAGCGTATTGCCGCGGCCGGCTCGTTGGGCAACTCGCGTATTGTCGATTTTGCGGTGACGCCGGAAAAACCGTATTGGCCGAAACCCGGCCTGCTGTTAGCCGTCGCCACCTTGCTGGGCTTGAGCGCGGGATCTGCAATCGTGTTTCTTCGACACTCCCTGCAACGTCACGATAACTACCCGGCCTTGCTGGAATATCAGGTGGGCTTGCCGCTATTTGCCGCGATCCCGCATAGCAAAAAGCAGCGTCGCTTGGCGCGTCTGATCGATCAGGGCAGGGATCGGGAACCCGGCATTCTGGTCAGCCAGGACCCGCTCGATATTTCGGTGGAGTCGCTGCGCGGCCTGCGCACAACGCTGGAAGCGACGTTTGCCGGCGACGCGAGCAAAGTCATCATGGTCAGCAGCCCTGCGCCGGGCATGGGTAAATCCTTTGTCAGCACCAATCTTTCCGCATTGTTGGCGAGCATCAAGAAACGCGTGTTAATCATCGATGCCGACATGCGCAACGGCAGGCTACACGAAGCTTTTTCGGTCAACAAGGAACCGGGGTTGTCCGATCTGTTGGCAGGCCGGGCCACGCTCGGCGAGGTTATCGTCAGCCTGCCCGATGTCGGCGTGGACTTTATACCGCGCGGCAGCATGGCGCTGAATCCGGCGGAATTGCTGGTGCTCGGCAATCTGGAGGAGACGCTTGAGCAGTTGAAGAGTTTTTATAACCATATCGTGATCGATTCGCCGCCGATTTTGGGCGCCACCGACGCGGCGGTTATCGGCAAGTACGCCGACGCCACCTTCCTGGTGGTCAAGGAAGGTCGCTATACCGCGCAGGAATTGGAAGTCAGCTTCAGGCGTTTCCAACAGGTCGGCGTGAAACCGAACGGCTTCATTATCAACGATATGAAAGAGGGGTCGTCGTATTATCCTTATTACGGCTACGCCTACAAGCGCACCGACATGGAGCCCAAAACCGCGTCGATGTTTACGGCCGGTTATCAGGCGGTCGGCGACTGGTTGGGCAAACACCAGGATCGCGATTATCTGTTAGCGTCAGAGTCTATCGAAGATACGGACGATAAGGCGCAGGCGTAAGGCGATGATCCGGTATATCCGGTTCTGTTATTCACCACGAAGACACGAAGAGCACGAAGTTTATGCTTCTTCTTCGTGTCTTCGTGGTGAGTAAAAATGACTAACTCTGGAATATTTTTTCATGGAAATCATCCTAAGATGAACATACGCTTCGAAAGAGACTTGCCGGTGCTGCTGTTCGCGCTGGTCAGCGCGTCGACGCTGGCTTCTTTGCCCCAGGTCGAATCGGCCTGGACCGGGGTGAAAGAGGTTTACGGCGAGCAGGACTTCGGTTTGCGTATCCTTCGCGAGGCGATGCTGGCGGTGTTGGTGGCTTACGCGTTTTTCGAGCCGCGCTTGCGGAACGGCGCATTGTCCAGCACGGTGTTGGCTTTTTTAGGCGTTGTTGCCACCTACGTGTTGTTTGAAATCGGCTATGCGCTGTATTTGGACTTGCCGCTGGTGGTGCCGATGGCGGGGCTGCGCGTGTTCGAATACCTGCCGCTGGCCTTGATCGGATTCGTGACCGGCCGCTTGGGCGCGGGTGAATATGTTATCCATCGCTTTGCGCATTATCTTCGTTATTACATTGCACTCCAGGCCGTGTTGGCGATAGCCCAGGCTTTGTGGGCGCCGCCTTTGTTCGGGGTGTCGTTTTTCGGCGGCGGACGGCCGTTCGGCACCTTTGTCAGTCCCAACCTGTTCGGGGCGACCATGGCGACTTGCGCGCTGCTGTTCGCGCTGGTTCCGGGCATGAGGATATGGCTGGCCGTCAGCGTATTTTTGGCCTTGCTGAGCGGTTCGCGGACGGCGTTCATCAGTTCGCTGCTGGTGGTTTATTTTCAGGTGTATGCGCTGCTTCGGCCCCGCGATCGCTGGGCTTTGGTCATGCCTGCGCCGGTTCTTGCGGTGGGGGCGCTGTTGCTGGCGTCCAGTCCATTGCTTAGCGGACGCGATGACGCCGATCCCACTCAGGACGGTCGCATAGACTTATGGCAGAGGGTGTTTTCAGAGCAAATTCACGGGCCTGCGGATTTGCTGTTCGGCTGGGGGTTGGGGCTGAGTTCCAACACCATCAACGTACTCTATGGCGCGGAACATTTTAAGGGGCAATTCGATTCCGACAGCCTTTATTTATACCTGCTGAACGGTTACGGCCTGATCGGTCTGCTGGCGTATTTATCGTTTCTATGGGCAACGACAAGCATGTCTGTCCATCCTAACAAAGGATTGGTGGCGATGTTTATTTTCGTGGCCGGGCTGACCTTCAACATGTGGGAGTATTTTCCGCAAAACGCGATATTGATGTATCTCTGGGGCATGGTATTAGGCAGCGGAGGCCAGGCGAGTTCATCTCCTGTTCAGGCTAGCTCGATAGCATCGGGTTCGTATTACCAGCGCCCGTCCTGAGTTTAAAGGAAAAGAGCTATGTTCGGACTATTGAAAGAAAAACGATTATTCGGCGACGCCTTTTGGGCGCTGTTCGGACAAGTGATGTCTGCTTGTGCGTTGCTGGCGGGCACCCGAGTCCTGACCGAATTGGTGACGCCCGACATATACGGGCAAGTCGCGCTGTTGAACGGTTTTGTGGCGCTGGGCGTCGCCCTGTTTTCCTACCCTTTCATTTGCGCCGGCATGAGAATTCTGCCGGAGTGCCTGAATAAAGGGGAACGTGCCGCTTTATACGGCGTTGTGGCAAGACTGACGGCGAGAGCGACGGCGTTGGCGATAGGCCTGCTGGCGCTGGGCGGCCTTGCCTATCGCTACGTCTCGCATAGCGATGCGTGGCTGTTTGTGCCGGCAGGCGTTTTGTTGATAGTAACCGTCCGGCGCGAACTGGGCATTCAGTTGCTGATCGGCGAACGTAAACAGCGCGGCGCAAGTCTGTGGCAGACCAGCGACAGCATCCTGAGGCCGTTATTGGCGATTTTGCTGGTCGTGTGGGGGGGGCAAAAGGCGGAGTGGGTGTTGTTGGGTTATATCGCGGCAAGCGTGATCTCGAATACGCTTTGGTCGTTAGTGCTGGGCGTTAAGCCCGACAAAAACCGGCCTCTTATCATCATTCGTAATTTCAGGGCCGAGGTGTGGGCCTACGCATTGCCGCTGATTCCAATGGAATTGATATTTTGGGTTAATGGTTTGGGCGACCGGTACATCATCGGCTATTTGATGACGGCTGCGGAGGTGGGTTTGTATGCGGCGACTTACATGATTATCAACGAGGCTTTTAACCGTAGCGCAATGGTTTTGTTGCGCATCTTTCAGCCGGTTTATTTTCAGTACTGTTGCCAAAACCGGAGCAAGGAAGGCTTCAGGATATTGTGGATATGGATAGGCTGCGTTGTCGCTTTGGGGATTGTCGGCGTGTCGCTCGTGCTGGTTAGCAAGGATTGGGTGGCATCGATGGCGCTGGCAAAATCCTATCATTCGGCGGTTGAGTTGATGCCGGCCATAGCGGTCGGCTGCGCGCTGCATGCCTTGGGGACCGTAGCGGCTCAACCGCTGCTGGCTCATAAACGGACACGGGTGTTATTGCTGGGGCGCGTATGCGGGGCGGTGACGGCGGCGATCAGCATTCCGTTGATGGTGCAAGCGTTTGGTTTGCTTGGCGCTGCGATGGCTAATCCTATCTATTTCGGCGTCGAGGCCCTGGTTTTGGCTATGCTGGCTAAACCCTGGCGGAGCGTCGGCATCGAGGATAAGGCGGGCATAGCGCAGGCCGAAGAGGAAGCGTCGGTTACGGCCTGACGGGGTTGCGTAGGTCGCGTTTGCTTTCGTTCCCATGTGGCTGGACGGGGTTTGCAACCCCGTCCGAAACGTTTGACGGATGAAGATATGGCCGTAGTTATCGAAAACGGTAGGGACGGGGGTGCAACCCCCATCCCGCTCGGGCGTATAGCGCAGGCCGAAGAGGAAGCGTCGGTTACGGCCTGACGGGGTTGCGTAGGTCGCGTTTGCTTTCGTTCCCATGTGGCTGGACGGGGTTTACCAACCCCGTCCGAAACGTTTGACGGATGAAGATATGGCCGTAGTTATCGAAAACGGTAGGGACGGGGGTGCAACCCCCATCCCGCTCGGGGATAAGGCTGGTATAGCGCAGGCCGAAGAGGAAGCGTCGGTTACGGCCTGACGGGGTTGCGTAGGTCTCGTTTGCTTTCGTTCCCATGTGGCTGGACGGGGTTTGCAACCCCGTCCGAAACGTTTGACGGATGAAGATATGACCGTAGTTATCGAAAACGGTAGGGATGGGGGTGCAACCCCCATCCCGCTCGGGGGTTGCCGTTAAGTGGAAAACAAGTCAACAGCTTATCAAAGCAAGAATAGAAAGGGGAATACCATGACATACGCATCAGCGGCTTCAGGAATCTATGGCGATATTTTGCGCGAATGCGTGGCCTGTAGAGCCGAGAAAATAAGATATTGGCGGCAGAAAAACTTCCATTATACGGAGAGCGCCAAGCACAAGGAGTTCCATATATACCGCTGCGAAAGCTGTGGAACCGGGTTCTTGAACCGGCCTCCGCATGTGCAATGGCTGCAATCCATTTACCAATATTCAGGCCAGGCGCTGACCCAGGCGATAACGCTGGAAGATGTGTTGGCCAGAGAAGTCGAGTTTCCCAATTGCAAGGTGGACGCCGAACGCATGAGTCAGCAAGCCAAGGGCTTCAATAATTCGGGTAATGACCGGGCGCTCGATATTGGCTCGGGCTTTGGTTTTTACACGCAGGCGCTCAGGACAGCGGGCTACCGGACGGTCAGCATCAATCCCGGCCAATACGAAAATGAAGTGTTCAGGAATTTGAACGGCGATGAGCCGCTTGCGGTGATGTTTGAAGATTATCAACCTTCCGAGCAGTTCGGCGTAGTGATGATGTCCCAGGTATTGGAACATCTGCTCGAACCGGATCAGGCGATAAGCAAGGTGTCAGGTCTGTTGGCGTCGGGCGGCGTTTTGGCTTGCGCGGTGCCTAATTACGATTCGTTTTTAGTCAAGCTGCTGGGCACCAGGGACAACGCTTGTTTATGGGTGCCTGAGCATGTCAATTACTTTACCGAGAACGGATTAAGAACCTTGGTGGAACGAAATGGCTTTCGAGTCGTCAAGGTGGAGCAAGTAACCCGGATCCCATTCAACGCGCTATCCAAACGGCTGCGGCTGAAAGGAAGACCGGCTGCGGTTGTCGACGGTTGCGTAAAGTCTTTGCAGTCCCCGTTTGCCGGATTGATGCATCGCTTCGGACTGGGCATCTACATCAATTTATATGCGGTCAAGCAATAAAAATGCGTTTTTTCACCACGAAGGCACGAAGGACATGAAGGACATGAAGTTTGTGTTTTTTCTTCGTGCTCTTCGTGTCTTCGTGGTGAATTACTTACCCATAAATTTTAGATAAGTCATTATGTTAACCATTGTTATTTTGACCAAAAACGAGCAAGCCAACTTGCCGGATTGTCTGGCGGCTATCCCCGAACGCTATCCGATTGTGATTGTGGACTCGGGAAGCACCGACGATACTATTGCCATCGCAGTGAGCCGGGATTGCAGGATTTATACGAATCCATGGCTCGGCTTTGCCGAACAGCGCAACTTTGCGATCAGGCAATGCGACATCAATACGCCGTGGATATTGTTTGTCGATGCCGACGAAATCTACCCGCAGGCGTTTTACGACTGGTTTGAATCCGAGATGGCGGCTGCCACCAATACCATTGATGTGCTGATGGTGCCGTCGATACTTTATCTTCGCGGCAAGCGCTTGAACCACGCTCCCGGCTATCCCATTTATCACCCGAGACTGGTGCGCAGAGCAACGACCCGCTTTGTCCGCAACCACACCGGGCATGGCGAAGCGGTCATTAATACCTGCCGGATCGGCTATTCGGCGATTCCTTATGAGCATTATTTTTATCATGGCGAGATCATCGAATGGATGCATAAGCATGTCGATAAGGCCGCGCAAGAGGTTCAGCTTCAGCCGACAACGGGTGCGGTGATGACCGCGCGCGGACGGTTAAGCGTGTTATTGGGGCGATCCTGGCTCAGGGTTATTGCCCGTTTTTTATACCACTTCGTATTTCGGGGCGGGTTTTTGGATGGCGTTGCCGGGTTGGAATTTGCGCTGATGTTTACCTGGTATGAGGCAACGATCTATTTACAAGCAAAAGCCGGTATTCAGGCAAGGTGATGAGTATGAAAGTTTCGTTGGTTTTAGCAACGCTCGGAAGAGACCGGGAATTGGCTGATTTTTTGAAGTCCTTGATGAACCAAACCTATAAAGACTTCGAGTTGATCATCATTGATCAAAACAAGGACGGCAAGATCGATGACATCGTCGAGCCGTTCAAGAGCTGCCTTGATGTAAAGCATGTGAAAGTGGATTTTACCGGTAACGCCAGAGCCAGGGACTACGGCATAGGCTTGGCCCAAGGCAGAATCGTCGCGTTTCCCGATGACGATTGCGCCTATGATAAGTATGTGCTGAGAAAAGTAGTCGCCGAGTTTAAGAGGCGGCCAAACCTGTCCATCCTGGTAGCCGGGTCGTACGATTTTTCGTCCAGCCGGTTCAGCATCGGCGTTAATAGTCACAATGCGCAGTATTTTTCCCGTTTTAAGATGATGGGGGTTGAGTTCACGCAGTTTTTCGACCGGAAAAAGATTGACAGCGAGCTGTTCCATTTGGATCACGACTTCGGGATCGGTTCCAAATATTCCGGAGCGGAGGGCTTTGAGCTTTTGTATCGCTTGCTTCGGGCAGGCAACGCTGCATTTTATACCCCGGAAATAAAGATTTATCACCCGGATAAAGATCACTACACGCTGGGCGCCGGAAGAATGCTGATGTATTCCACGGGGATCGGGGCTTACATCAGGAAATTCGCCAATCAACAGGATGCGTTCATTCTGTACTACATCGTTCGCAAGATGTTTGTCGCGCCGATCCTGAAAATGCTGCTGGCCGTGGTTTTATTGAACCCGAGAAAGCTGGCTTATTCTTTTTATAACCTCGTCGGTATTTGGCGCGGGTTTCTGGCGTATGGAAGGTAAGCAAGGCGAAGGGCGAAGGGCGAAGGGCGAAGGGCGAAGGGCGAAGGGCGAAGGGCGAAGGGCGAAGGGCGAAAGGCGAAAGGCGGGGGCCTCTCTCGTCCTCTCGTTCCCACGCGCTGCGTGGGAATGCAGTCAAGGCGCGCTGCGCCGTGAGTCATGATCAACGTCTTGCGTATACGGGACGCAGCGCGTGGGAACGAGAGCAAGCGCTAAGGGGATAGGGTCAGGGTACAAAACGGCAGACGGTCTTTTTTGCCCTTAGCCCTTAGCCTTGCGCCTTGTTTATCCAATTTATTCAGAGAATGTTTTTCAGGAGCAATATTATGAATGTAGGCATCGTTACCACCCATATCCCACCGGCCAAAGGGTACGGCGGGGTGTCCGTCACCGCCGGGGTTTTAACCAAAGCCTGGGCTGAACGCGGTCATAAGATGGTGTTGATCGCATCCGATGAGTCGATTGCGGGCCGACTGAGACCCGAGCAGGTATGTCTTGGCGAACAGGTGGACGTCAGGCTGTACCGTTGCTATGGCTTCAGGCGCTGGGGCTTTGGACTGGGCGCGGTTCCCGAACTATTTAAGTTATGCCTGCAAGCGCCGGTGGTCTATATCCACGGCATTGCCACCTGGCCGTCTACGCTGGCGGCGGTTTTTTGCACGCTGTTGCGCCGCCCGTTCATGGTTGCCGTGCATGGCGGATTGATGCCTGAGCATGTCGATTTGATACGGCGGGAGAAACCGCACAAATGGCTGTTCTATAAAGGCTTGACCTTTCCGACCTTGCGCCGGGCCATTGCCGTGCATTGCACCAGCGACACCGAGGCCGAAGGCGTGCGTAATGTGCTCGGCGAAGATGCCCGTATCCTGCTGGTTCCGAACGGCATCGATAGTCGGGATATTAAAGTGGCCGAATGTCCTATAGGGAAAGGCATGAAGCTTTGCTTTCTGGGACATATTCAACAGGAAAAAGGCATCAACGCCTTTATCAGGGCGTGGTTGAAAGTTCGGGACCCTGATGATCGTTTGGTGATCGCGGGCCGTAGCGTCGACGGCGCTTATTTTGAAGAATTCCAGGCGCTGCTCGAACAGGCTCAAGGGGGTATCAGTTACAGCGGTTACCTGGAGCGCGGCGAAGTCATGGACTTGCTGGCGGCCAGCCATTTCCTGGTGTTGCCTTCAGGGCTGGAAGAAGCGGGCGGCATGCGCGAAAATTTCGGCAATGTGGTGGCCGAAGCCATGGCCGCGGGACGCCCGGTATTGGTGGCCAAAGGCTTGGCATGGGATCATCTGGAATCGTTCGGGGCCGGATTCGTTTTCGATAGAACCGAGGCTTCGGTGTGCGAGGTGCTGCGCAAAGCGCAAGCGCTGGACAGTTTGGCGTGGGAACAGATGTCGTGGTACGGCCGGCAATATGTCGAACAACAGCTCGATCCGGTCAAGCTTGGCGAACGCGTCTGGCAGGTGTTGAAAAAGTTTGCTAAGGCCAAGGAGCCGCAAGCGCCGGCCAAGAGGGCTTCGTTATGACTATACTCGACACGGGCACGGATTGCGGCTTTTGTCCCCCTCTTCCTTCGGGAGAGGGCTGGGGTGAGGGAATTCAAGAATGCGCAATTCATGACCGTTTGCAGTATAAGGTCGGCCTTGTCGTACCCACGCTAAACGCCGGTAGCCTGTGGGAGTCCTGGCTTAAAGCCTTCGAACAGCAGACCCGGAAAGCGGATTATCGGTTGGTGATCGACTCGTCGTCCAACGACGACACCGTCGCCTTGGCGCGCGGCCACGGCTTTGAGGTGCAGGTGATTGCCAAGTCGGAGTTTAATCACGGCGGCACTCGCCAGTCCGGCGTGAACAGGCTGCCTGAGGCGGATATTATCGTGTTCCTGACGCAGGATGCGTTATTGGCCAAAGCTGATGCCATCGAACGGCTGTTGGCGGCGTTCGATGATCAGCGGGTCGGCGCGGCTTACGGACGCCAGCTTCCGCATCGGAATGCCGGAGCGATTGCCGCCCACGCCCGGCTGTTCAATTATCCGGCCGAAAGCCAGTTGCGCGGCATGGAGGATCGAACGCGCTTCGGTATCAAGTCGGTGTTCATATCCAATTCTTTTGCCGCCTACCGGCGCAATGCACTGATGCAGGCAGGCGGCTTTCCCGTCGACACCATCATGAATGAAGACACCTATGTGGCCGGAAAGATGCTGGTATCCGGCTGGAAAATCGCTTACTGCGCCGATGCCCAAGTGTTCCATTCGCATGACTACGGTTTCCTGGACGAATTTAAGCGCTATTTCGACATCGGCGTTTTCCATACCCATACTGCCTGGCTGCAACAGACATTCGGCGGCGCGTCCGGCGAGGGTTTGCGCTTTGTCCTCTCGGAAATGCGCTACCTGATCAACCACGCGCCCTGGCTGATTCCCTCCGCAGGGTTGCGGACCGGCTTGAAATGGCTCGGATTCAAGCTGGGCGCATTGCATAGAGGATTGCCGCAAGCCATGCTCAGACGCGTTAGCCTGCATAAAACCTACTGGCTTCGCGCCTTGCCGTAAACCTTGCCGAGGTCGAATTTTTCAGGGTTTAGGTGTTACAATCCGTGAAGTTTAAATTTAATACATAAGGGATTAATTCGTATGACGAAACCTGTTAAAACTGTTCTCGTGGTCGGCGGCGCCGGTTATATCGGCTCCCATATGATCTGGCTGCTCGGTCAAAAAGGCGTCGAGGCGGTTACGCTCGACAATCTTTCCAGCGGACATCGCGACGCGGTGCGGCACGGTCAGTTCGTCCATGGCGATATTGCCGATCGGCTGATACTCGACAAGGTGTTTCGCGAGCACCGGTTCGATGCGGTCATGCATTTTGCATCGTTCATCCAGGTCGGCGAATCGATGCAGGATCCCGCCAAGTATTACCAGAACAACGTCGTCAACACCCTCAACCTGCTCAACGCGATGCGCAGTCATGGCGTCGATAAATTTATTTTCTCATCGACCGCCGCCATTTTCGGCGAGCCGGAATACACCCCTATCGATGAAGCGCATCCCAAGCGGCCTATTAATCCCTACGGCTGGAGCAAACGGATGGTTGAGCAGGCCTTAGCCGATTACGATCGCGCTTACGGCCTCAAATCGGTTTGCCTGCGCTACTTCAATGCCGCCGGGGCGCATCCCGGCGGCTTGCTGGGCGAGCGGCACGATCCCGAAACGCACCTGATCCCGCTGGTGCTGCAAGCCGCCTCCGGCCGCCGCCCGCACATTACCGTTTTCGGGCGCGATTACGATACCCCGGACGGCACCTGCATCCGCGATTACATCCATATTCTCGACTTGGCCGAGGCGCACTGGCTGGCTCTGCAACATTTGCAAGCGGCGGGAGAATCCGCCGCATTCAACCTGGGCAACGGCAACGGCTATTCGGTCGAGAGCGTCATTCAGGCGGCCAAGCGAGTCACCGGCAAGACCATCACTGTGCAGGAAGGCCAACGCCGCGAAGGCGACCCGGCCCGGCTGGTGGCCAATGCCGATAAAATAAAGCGGCAATTGGGCTGGCAGCCCGCTTATGCGAGCCTGGAGGCCATTGTCGAGCACGCTTGGCACTGGGAATACAATCACCCGTCCCGATCCTAGGGAACGAAAATCGTTTAACTTAAACGCTGCCCAAGAAAGTGAGGCTGTGAAAGTATTCGTTTTTAGAAAAAATTAAAGAATTCACCACGAACGACTGCATGGATGCAGGAGGTAGAGCAATGCAGGAGCAATTGCCGAGACACGAAGGACACGAAGAAAAACAATCGTTTAAATTCAATACATTGAAAGCTTCGTGTTCTTCGTGCCTTCGTGGTAAAAAATGTTTTTAGCCTAATTTGGATAATATTTTCACAGTCTCAAGTGCTTGGGCAGCGTTTACATCAGGCTACCTGATTTAGCACGTTGCTAATCAGGTTTCGCAATGTGCTGGTGCATGATTACTTGGAGATTAACGACGGCATCGTGCAAGCGGTTGTCACTAAGGACTCCATCAATAATAACTTCTGCTTAGGGTTCACGCAGAGCGTGGGAACGATGAGTTTATGTTTCGGGAAGTTATTGCCGACCCTATCCTAAAAAGCATTATGCAGTGATGGAGCCGTTGGTTTTGTTATGAAAGGCATGCCGTAGGAGGCCCGGTCTTCGCCGCCGTTACGAGGTATCCGCTTAGAGATGCCTGAGAACTCCATGTGAGAAGCATATTGGTATATATTGAACATGTTTCTCGCTTTTGTTACCCTAACTAAAAACAAGGGGTAACCAACATAATTATTATGAAATACAATAATATCAGTATTATAGATAAGCTTGACCAGCTTCAGTCGGCGCTTGTTTATTCGACCAAGCTTGCGGAAGCGATTGGCGTTTCAAGGCGGACGCTTCTCAACTGGCGGCAGAAGCCTGAGTCGATCTCCGCCAAGTGTCGTTTGGATATTGATGTTTTATATTGCCGGCAGTTTTTGATTCCCGAGTGGGATGTCCCCAAACAAAGCTTTGAAGCCGTTTTGTTGCCGGATGATATGCCTCACAACAAGGCCCTGTTTCTGCCATTTCTACGCCGTTTGAGTTATGGCACGATTGAGATTGAAACCGATATGGCGAAAGCGGATTTCGATAACATTATCGATGGCAAGAGCCTGCCTAAAAATATGGGCAGGGAGACTTTTCTCGAAGGCTTTAATACCTTTATTACCCATCAGCAACTTTGGCAGAAAATTGTCGAGCATGGCGAGCCGATGCCGATCACTGTAGAGAGCATCAAGACCTTGCATGCCGATTTTATGCGAGGCATTTATGATAATGCAGGTTTTTTTTCCACCAAGATTCGGGTGATGGGACAGTTAGAAACCGTGCAAACCACTGAACCGGAGGATATTGAAGAGGAAATGATGCGTTGGGTTTACAAAGAGGCCAAGTCCGCTACGCTGGACGCTATTGCCAAAGCGCATGCCTATTTTATTTTAATCCATCCGTTTGGCGACGGTAATGGCCGAGTGGGACGCGCTTTGGTGATGGCGCAGTGTTTGAATGCCCGGTTAATGCCCCCGGTATTCGATGGCGAGAATAGGGCGATGTATTATGCTGCGATGGAACATGCAATGAAGCATGGCCGTTATGCGCCGCTGGTTCGTCTTTTTTATGAGGCAGCCAATCGGCATTAAAGGGGTGCAGGGGGAAAAGTTGCAACGGGACCGGCCTGTTTGAGGCCTTTTCGGATTAATGGCACTGCGTGATTGCGGAACTTTGAAATGATGTGGTTATAATGGGCAAAAAGCGAAATTAAATTCATATGCCTAAAGATAACCGCAAGCCGGGCTCTTCATTTTCAGCCGCTAACCCACCATCGGTTTGCTCTTATGCTTGGCTGCTGCACATTGCCGGCTTGACCGCCGCCTACTTTATAACCGGCAAGCTCGGTATTTTTTTAGCGATTCCCCCCGGCTATGCAACGGCGATATGGCCGCCTTCAGGCATCGCGCTGGCGGGCATTTTGCTCTACGGATACCGCGCCTGGCCGGGCGTCCTGCTGGGCTCTTTCCTGATTAACCTTCCGGCCACGGTAGCGGCCGGCACGCCTTCGGAAACGCTAGGCTCAGTCGCTACCACGCTGGCTATCGGCGGCGGCGCTAGCTTGCAGGCCGTCGTAGGCGCTTATTTAGTCCGGCGCTTTGCCGGTTTTCCCAACTCGCTGACCCGAGAAAAAGAAGTTTTTTTGTTCGTGTTTTTTGGCGGACTGTGCAGCGCCCTGGTCAATTCGACCATCGCAGTCTCGACGCTAGTGGCCGCCGGGCGGATTCCGGCGGCAAATTTTCCGGCCAACTGGGGAACCTGGTGGATGGGCGACGCCTTGGGGATATTTATCTTCACCCCGCTTGTTTTAGTCTGGGCGCAACGTCCCGGCGAACTTTGGCGCAATAGACGCATGGCGATAACCGTGCCGATTATTACCATGTTTGTGCTGACGACGGCTGCGGTTTTTTATGAGGCCAAACATAACAATGAACGGCTCAAGTTCGAGTTCGAGCAACAGGCGGCAGAGCTGAGCGTCGCATTGGAAAAGTCGATTTTGACGCACTTAAACGTACTCCGTTCGCTCGGCAGTTTCTACTCGGCATCGACAACGGTTGACAGGAAAGAGTTCCGAACTTTCGTTGCTCATTCGCTGAATAGTTTTCAAGGCATTCAGGCGCTGGGATGGAATCCCCTCATTCCGTCATCCGAACGGGATGCCTTCGAGCATGGCGTACGGAGCGAAGGCTACCGGGACTTCCGGATTACCGAGTGGAATGCCGATAAACAGCTGGTGCGAGCGGCAAAGCGCCCGGAATATGTCCCCGTCGATTTCATTGAACCCTATAACGGCAATGCAATCGCATTAGGTTATGACGTGTATTCCGACAGGTTGCGGAGCGAGGCCATCGACCGGGCCAGAGACACCGGAGAAATTGCCACGACGGCGCTGGTTACGTTAGTCCAGGAACACGGCAATCAGCATGGCATTCTTGCGTTTTTACCGATCTACCGCAAAGGTTTGCCCCATCAAACCCTGGAAGATCGGCGCAAAAATATTACCGGTTATATGGTGGCGGTATTCAGGGGCGGCGATATTGTTAACGCGGCGCTCAAAGACCTGAATCGGGAAAAACTGTCCTACCGGCTTATCGACGAGGGAGCTGTCGGAACGCAGTTGATCTTTTCCAGCGATCGGGAACAGCTAAAACCGCTGGTTTTGCAGGAAAACGGCCTGTTCGGATCAAATTTTTCTCTGGTCAGCCGCTTAGTCATGCCGATTGGAGGTCGGTCATGGCGCTTTGAGGTGGCTCCTAAACAGGACTATTTCGCTTATCATCGCTCGGATAACGCCTGGCTGATCTTGTTGGTCGGCCTATTGCTAACCAGCATGGGCAGCGCATTTGCCATGGTCTTTTCCGGTCGCGGCAGCGTGCTCCGACAGCTGGTCGAGGAGCGCACCGCGGCATTAGCGCAAAGCGAGGAGCGTTACCGCTCTACTTTCGAGGATGCTCCTGTCGGCGTTGTTAATACTTCGTTGGACGGCCGCTTTTTAGCCGTTAATCAAGGCTTCTGCGATCTGGTCGGTTACAGTCGTAATGAGCTGCTGACCATGACCTTCATGCAAGTGACGCATCCGGATTATCACCGGCACGATGCCGACAAGGTGCGGCAAACCCTGGCGGGCGAAATTTCCGGATTCCATGTGGAAAAACGCTACGTGCGCAAGGACGAGGGCTGGGTCTGGGGTAATTTATCGGCAAAGCTGATCCGCGATGCCGACGGTTCGCCGGCTTACTTTGTTGCGGTGGTCGAGAATATCGACCATCGCAAGCGGGCGGAAGCGGCGCGAAAGGAGAACGAGGTCTTCAAGCAAGCCATCCTGAACGCCGTCGATGCCGAAATAGCGGTGCTGGATCACGATGGCGTTATCCTGGCGGTCAACGAACCGTGGCGGCGTTTTGCACAGGAGAATGGTATCGAGTCCGTCATGCGCGGAGCGAATACCGATGTCGGCGCCAATTACCTAAAGGCCTGCGGGACGCCGGGCAGCGATTCTTCGGCGGATGAGGGCCTGGAAGCCTACCACGGCATTCGGGCGGTGCTGGACGGACGCTTGCCCAATTTCAGTCTGGAATATCCGTGCCATTCGCCTCAGCAACAACGCTGGTTCAGCATGAGCGTTACGCCTATGGGAGATACGGCGCAGGGCAGCGCGGTGATCACGCATACCAACATCACCGTCCGCAAACAGGCGGAGGAGCAGTTGCGCATTGCCGCGATCGCATTCGAATGCCGGGAAGGCATCGTGGTGATGGATGCAAATTTGAAAATTTTGCGGGTAAATCGGGCTTTCACCCAGATTACAGGCTACTCGCAACAGGATGTTCAAGGAAAAAATACAGCCGCGTTCAGATCGGATCGGCATCCTGCCGCCTTTTACGACACGGTCTGGAGTGAAGTCAGAAACACCGGGATATGGCAAGGCGAATCGTGGCCGCGTCGTAAAAATGGCCAAGATTACCCCGCACAGGTGATGATTACGGCGGTCAGGGACGAGGCCGGGCAGGTTACCCATTACGTAGGCAATATCACCGATGCCACCAACACCAAGTTGCAGGAACAGCAGCGTTTGCTCAAAGAAACCGCGCACCGCAACATACTGGTGCGTGAAGTGCATCACCGTATCAAGAATAATCTGCAAGGCATCACCGGCATACTGCGCCAGTTTGCCCAAACACACCCCGAGATGAGCGACCCCATCAATCAGGCCATCTGCCAAGTGCAGAGCATCTCGGTCATCCACGGATTACAAGGCCGCGCCGTCACGTCGTTGGTGCGAGTCTGCGAACTGACCGCCGCAATAGCTTCAGGAATTGAATCGATATGGCAAAAGCCGGTCTCTGTCGAAATTCCGGAGGTTTGGGCGCCCTATATCGTTTCCGAAGCGGAAGCGGTGCCTTTGGCGCTGGTATTGAACGAACTGATTTGGAATGCGATCAAGCATGGCGAGATGGAAGGGCGAGTCAGCGTCATGGTCAGTCATGAGCCGTCCCCGGAAGCGATTCGATTGACGATCCGCAATTTTGGCCTGATTCCGGTCGGCTTCGGCTTGGAAGATACCGCGGGCTTCGGCACCGGCTTGCAATTGGTCGCATCCTTATTGCCTAGAGCAGGAGCCAAGTTGACTTGGGCGCAACAAGGCGACATTGTCGTTACCACGCTGGGCTTGGATGAGCCTGTTATTCAACCGGAATCGGTCATATGAACTCTATTTTTTACAGTAAACATACTCTTTTACTGGTCGACGACGAACGCCTGGTGCTGGCAACCTTGTCTCAAGGCCTGTCCAAAGCCGGTTATGCCGTCAGCACCGCGGAATCCGTGGACGAGGCGGAAGCCTGGCTGGCGAGCGGGGAGCGACCGGATCTGGTCATTCTCGATGTCAGAATGCCGGGGAGGAGCGGACTGGAATTGGCCGAGCGACTGCACGCATTCGACCGTATTCCATTCCTGCTGCTGACCGCTTTCAGCGATCAGGAGATCGTTGAGCAGGCGGCCGCATGCGGTGCGCTGGGTTATCTGGTGAAACCGGTCGATACCATGCAGCTGATACCGGCTATCGAGGCCGCCTTGGCTCGTGCCGCAGAGCTTCAGGGTTTACGGATGACAGGACAACAGTTGCAAAACGCCCTCAATAGCGAGCGTGAAATCAGCATTGCGGTCGGTATCACCATGGTGCAATACCGGCTTGACCGCAAGGCGGCCTTCGATTTATTGCGCAAAACCGCACGCAGCCAGAGCCGGAGGCTGGCGGAACTGGCTATAGAGGTTATCAAAGCCAGCGAAGCCCTGAATCTGGGGCGATAGGAAAAAACTTTGTAACTATTCAGTTGTAGGGTGGATAAGCGTAGCGCATCCACCATAACAATCTCGGTATAGGTGAATGCGCTTTTCTCTTAACTTAATGGCAGTGGCCTCCTGCTTCGATGCCATCGAAAAGAAAGTCATCAAAGAAAAGGCAACCGGGAGAAATACCGTCCGTGCGTAACATCAGTTTGTAACTATTCAGCGCGAAGCACAATATCCCTCTCCTGCGGGACGACTTGTATGGACGATATTGGCTCCTCCAATATCTGCCAATATCTGCATTCACCACATCCCTGTGGATTATGCAGGAGCCGTTGCCGAGAGGGGAGGGTGAGGGAGAACGAAAAAGGTATTTTGCCTTAATTATCTCCTCCCCAACCCACTCCAACAGGAGAGGGAGCAAGCTCTTAGCGATTTTTCGGGTTTTCGATTCGCTGAATAGTTACAAAAATTTTTGATTTTAGACTGTATGTAGGTTATAAATTACACAGTAATTTCGGTTTGCCTCCGCCCCCGGTGCCGAATAGTTGAGGCCCAGAACCCGCCTCGTTAAGCTACCCGTAGATTTTTTCATAAACGGGAATTGACGAAAAATGCCCAAAAGGCAGGAGACGTGCGTGTTCAGGCTGCTTACAATTCGCTTTACCGAGCAATATTCCCCAATCGACCTATCCTTGGCGCTTTGCCGCTTGAGTGCAACGCCGCGCCTATTGTTCGACGGTATTAAAGTCCTGTTTGAGCAAGGAAGGGCTTTCAACTGCGCTATCGGCGCAATGTGTTTTTATCTGGGACGGCTTGTGGCTTGCAGTCCATCTCTCTTTTCGCGCTTCGCCCCTCACCTGTATTCTGTTGAGGCGTAAGGCATGATTAAACGCGCCCTGAGTTTCATGGCTGCACCCCGGCTTCAGCAGCAGATGGACGACGGGGGCTGTTCCTGTCGGCGTTTGCTTATTGTTCCGGGTGTTTCGTATCTGCTTCTTTTGCCTGGCCTTGCAAGGCGCTGAAATTTCGTTGGATTTATTTGTCGTCCGCAGCCTTCAGTCCCGTATGTAGCACAGCCCATTATTTAGCCGGGACAGCGGCGCAACCGGCAACCGCTCTATTAAACAATCAATCATTCTCAATGTCGGTTTACTTGAAAGTTTATCGATTAGTTGTTACCAGAAAAAGGAATCCGCTATGAAAATCAATATGCCTGTAACCGATGTCGAGTACGCGCTTACGGAACACGATTCTGTCGTTTCCAAGACCGATCTAAGGGGAATGATTACTTACATTAATGAAGATTTTATCAGGGTTAGCGGCTTCGCCAAGCAGGAGCTGATCGGCCAGCCGCACAATATAGTGCGCCATCCCGATATGCCGTCTGAAGCGTTCGAGGATATGTGGCAATCGCTAAAAGCGGGCCGCCCGTGGACAGGAATGGTCAAAAATCGCTGTAAAAACGGCGACTATTATTGGGTGCTTGCCAATGCCACCCCCCTATACGAAAACAATCATCTGGTCGGCTATATGTCGGTGCGCAGTAAACCCCGTCGGGAGCAGATCAATGCGGCGGATGTCGCCTACCGGTTGATTAAAGAAGGCAGGGCCGGAAATTGGAGAATCCAGGACGGAAAAATCGTCCAACAAACTCTCTTTGGCAAGCTTAACCCATTCAAGGGACTCACGATCAAAAGTCGTTTGGTATCTGTTATCGGTTTGCTGAGCTTATTGACGCTGACCATCGGCGGTATCGGCCTGAATGGCATGGACAGGGCCAATAAAGGCCTGCGCACGGTGTATGAAGATCGCATAATGCCGATGAACCAGATAAGCCTTATCAAGGAACTGATGTTGAGCAACCAACTGAAAATTGCCGCTGCCCTGATTGAGCCAACAGCTGAGGTGCTTCAACAAAATACCGCGGACGTGGAACAAAACATCGCGACAATAAATAAGACTTGGACGACCTACATCGCCACTTACCTAACTCCTGAGGAGAAAACGCTGGCTGACAAATTCATTATAGACAGAACACGGTTTGTAGATGACGGTTTGAAACCAATCCTTTCCGCGCTGAATGTCCATGATCTCGAACGCGCCAGCAAGCTTGCTATAGACAAGCTTAACCCGCTTTTTAGATCCGTTAACGACGACATTAAGTTTTTGATGCAATTACAGATTGATGTCACCAAGCAGGAGCTTGAGGCGGCTGAATCCCGCTATGACCGAGCTCTTTATATTGGCATCGGCTTGACCTCGCTAAGCATGATACTGGTCTTATGGCAGGCATTTAGCCTGATTCGCGTTATTGTGCGTCCGCTTGATGCTGCTGTCAGTCGAATTCTTCATGGCAATAACAACGCCATTGAAATCGAACGCCACGATGAAATCAGTAAAGTACTCTTTGCCGTAAAGTCAATGGAGATTAAAGTCGGTTTCGACATGGCGGAAAGCAAACGCATTGCCGATGAGAACTTGCGCATTAAAATCGGCCTGGATAACGTCAGCACCGGGGTGATGATTGCCGACAATGCGCGTAATATTATTTACGTCAACAAATCGGTGGTCAAAATTCTCAGTAAGGCCGAAACCGACATCCGCAAACACTTGCCGGATTTCTCGGCCGCTACGCTGGTTGGCACCAATATTGATAGTTTCCACGCCAATCCGGCGTATCAAGGGCACTTGCTCTCCACCTTAAACGACACGTATATCGCCGGCATGGATATTGGCGGCCATTCCATGGTAGTGACCGCCAGCCCGGTTATTAACGATTTGGGGCAACGGCTGGGCGCGGTGGCCGAATGGCAGGACCGCACAGCCGAAGTGACCGTGGAACAAGAGGTGGCCGACATTGTGCATGGCGCGGCGATGGGCGATTTTACCAAGCGTATCGGGACCCAGGACAAGCAGGGTTTTTTCAAACAACTGGGCGAAAATCTCAATCAGCTTATGGAAACCAGCGAAACCGGCCTCAATGAGGTGGTGCGGGTACTGGAAGCACTGGCTCGCGGCGATTTGACGGAAAAAATCACCAATGATTACTACGGCACTTTCGGGCAACTCAAGAATAATTCCAATACCACCGTGGAAAAATTGAAGGAAATCGTCAACGGCATCAAAGAGGTCACTAACCACATTAACACCGGAGCCAAGGAAATTGCCTCGGGTAATAACGATTTGTCGCATCGCACCGAGGAACAGGCCGCGAGTCTGGAGCAAACGGCGGCGAGCATGGAACAACTGACCTCCACCGTGCAGCATAATGCCGCAAACGCCAAAAAGGCTAACCAACTTGCCGTTGACGCATCGGATATAGCCGGTAAAGGCGTCGAAGTGGTCGATCAAGTGGTTCAGACCATGGATGAGATTAACGCCTCTTCACGCAAGATCGGCGATATTATTTCGGTGATCGACGACATCGCTTTCCAAACCAACATCCTTGCCCTGAACGCCGCTGTCGAAGCGGCACGCGCCGGCGAACAAGGCCGCGGCTTTGCGGTGGTCGCCGTCGAAGTGCGCAATCTCGCCCAACGCGCCGCCACGGCTGCCGGGGAAATCAAACACCTGATCGATGATTCGGTCATTAAAGTTTCCGGCGGCACTAAATTGGTAACGCAAGCCGGGCTAACTATGGCGGAGATCGTCAATTCCATTCAGGGCGTTACCGTGATGATGTCTGAAATCAGCGCAGCTTCAGCGGAACAAACCGCCGGCATTGAGCAAGTCAATCAAGCCATCGGCCAGATGGACGATGTGACCCAGCAAAACGCGGCATTAGTGGAACAAGCCGCCGCGGCAGCGGAATCGCTGGAAGAACAAGCGCAAACGCTGGTGCAGACGGTTGGCAGCTTTAGAGTGGATGACGGTTCAAGCAACGCTGACCTTTACCTGCAAGAAATAAAGCAAACCAAGCACCCAACGGCTTATAAAAGCTCAACGATCCTCAAACCGAAACCAAGGCCCCAACTGGTTGAAAGCGACGATTGGGAAGAGTTTTGACAGCGCGCCGGTGATGCCCCGGCGCTGTGGGTATATCGAATATTTTGTGCTGGCTGAAGCATCGTGCTAATTCAGGAGTATTTTTAAAGCACGTCATCTCCCGGCAGCGCTCTTAGGCGCTTATACGGACCTTCCAGGTTTTTGAAACCTGGAAGGTCTAACGTGCAACGTTTCGAACGGAGCAAGATGTCCCCGTCCCGCTCGGTCAGTCCATTGTGTTTGAGAGCGCTGAATAGTTACGTTATTTTTAGCGAAATCCTGATGATCTATGCCGGTCGCAGCAAAGCCGGAAAATCGCTGCGCGGATCGATAGCCGGTAGTCCGAAATCAGTTAATGTGCGAGGATAATCGAAGTCCAATATTTTTCATGGAGCGCTTATGAAGCCAAACGATTTTTTGATTTCCGCTTACGGAGTACGGATGCCCCGGATTATTTACGGTACGGCCTGGAAGAAAGACCGCACCGCGGCGCTGGTAGAACAGGCCGTCAGGCTGGGTTTTCGCGGCATCGATACCGCCTGCCAGCCCAAGCATTACCACGAAGCGGGGGTCGGCGACGGCATCGCCGCCTGTCTGCAACGCGGTATGGCGCGCAGCGAGCTTTATCTGCAAAGCAAGTTCACGCCGCTCGGCGGCCAGGACCCGGCTAGCGTGCCTTACGATTCCGACGCCGAGCTTGGCGAGCAGGTAGCGCAATCATTCCGGACTTCGTTGAAAAATCTGCAAACCACGTATCTGGATTGTCTGGTGCTGCATTCGCCGCTGGCAACCCCGGAGCAAACACTGGACGCGTGGCAGGCGATGGAGCAAATCGTTGACAGCGGCGGCGTCAAGCAGTTGGGCATCAGCAATTGCTACGATCGCCAACAGTTTGAGCTTTTATATCGCGATGCCGCAGTTAAACCGGCGGTTATCCAGAACCGGTTTTATGCAGCGACCGGGTACGACCGGGCCATTCGCGATTTTTGCCGGGAACACCAGATCATTTATCAAAGCTTCTGGACGCTGAGCGCTAATCCCAATGTCTTGGCGCATCCGATGCTGCAAATGCTGGCGGCGAAATACCGTTGCCAGGCCGCGCAGATATTTTTCCGCTATTTGAGCCAAATCGGCATTGTTCCGTTAACCGGCACTACCTCGGAAAGCCACATGCGCGAAGACTTGGCGATTTTCGACTTTGAGCTGACCGCCGACGACTGCGATGCGGTTGAGGCCTTGCTTTTGTGATGGCGCTATCGATTGCCAAAGCCGAACAGCAGGATGCCGAACAGATTGCGGCTCTGGCTAACGCGGCTTATCGCGGCGAATCCAGCAAACAGGGTTGGACCACGGAAGCCGATTTACTGGCCGGGCGCAGAACCGAGACCGAAGAAATACTGCGCTTGATCGCAACGGACGATTCGATGTTTCTGCTGTGTAAAGACGGAGCGGAACTGATCGGTTCGGTGCATTTGCAAAAACAGCCGGAGCAGGTTTGCCTTGGCATGCTGGCAGTGAGTCCGGGGTTGCAGGGAAGGGGCGTAGGCAAGCAATTGCTGCTTGCCGCGGAGCTGGCTGCGCTGGAAACCTGGGGCGTCGGTAAATCGGTTATGACCGTCATTTCCTGCCGGGACGAGTTGATCGCGTTTTATCAACGGCGCGGTTACCGGCGCACCGGGGAAAGCAAAGCGTTTCCGGTCAATCCTGAGTTATGGACGCCTAAAGTTGCAGATTTGCGCTTGGAGATATTGGAAAAAGTCTTGTCGAATTGACCGGATTTTAAGGCGCAACCTTAAAAAAACCTGAGCATGCCCGCTAAAAAACGGTTGAGTGTAGTCATGATATAATGGCCGGCCTACATTAAAGGCTGAGCAATGACTGAGAAAAATAATCAAACCATGGAACTACACCCGCTTTGCACTTACTTTCCGCGGATGTCCGATGCCGAGTTCGATTCGCTTAAAGATAATCTGCTGAATAACGGACAAACGCACCCTATTTATGCACTTGACGGCATGATTCTGGATGGCGGCAACCGCTATCGCGCGCTATGCGAACTGGGTATTGCCCCGGTCATTATTGAGTACACCGGTTCTAACCCGACGCAATTTATCTTGTCTTCGAATCTGCATCGCCGACACTTAACGCAAGGTCAGTCTGCGGCTATCGTATCGGCTTCTCAAAGTTGGGTAAATGCGCAGGCCGCGGGTAATCCCCCGTTGCGCGATACCGCGCAATTAGACACCGCGACCGCCAGGGCTAAGCAATCCGGAGTAGGGCAACGCACCCAGCAGTTAGCGGATAAGCTGGTTAAGGAAGCCCCGGCAGAACTGGTCAAGGAAGTGATAGACGGCAAAAAAAGCCTGAATAAAGCTATTAAAGAGATCACGCCGCCCAAGCTTGTAGTCCCAAAGCCTGAACCTGTTCAGCTTGTCGAGCGGGAAGCTGATGAAAGTCGCGATGATCAATTGAGCGGCATTATTGACGAACAGCAAGGCGCGATAAAAGCATTGGAAGCGGATAACGATGTAATGCTGAAAGTGTTTGAGTCCGACGACAGGGTGTTGGCTTCGATCGAAGAAGTTAAGAAATTAACCGGGCTGAACAGGGATTTAAACGAGCGCATCAATGCTTTGATGGATGAAAAGAATGAAGCGGTTAAGGCCGCGGAACACTGGAAAGACCGGTTCTTGAAACTTGAAGCCGAACTTAAGGAATTACAAAATAGTTGATTGCGGCCGGGTCATCGCGTCTCGCAAACAAGTGTATGAGAAATCATGATTAATAACCTTCCAACTCAACAGAGCCGCCAATAATGTTCACCTTACCTTCCGCATGGAACCTGGTTATCTCCACGATTGTGTTCTTCGTCGCCGCCAGGTATCTTCACCGTTATCTCGAGGCGCAGGGCATACCCAAGGGCCTGAGCCGAGGCATGATGGTGTTTATATTGGCTTACATGGCGTCGTGGGGATCGGGAGAGATGGTGGACCGGATCCAGGAAAAAATAGAGGGTCCGCAGCCGCAGGCGGCAGCGCAACCTTCTGACGATATGTCGCAATTGCTGAAAGCGCTCGGGCAGGCGCAATCTTCAGCGGAATTAAAAGCCCCCGGCTCGAACTGAAGATTCGGCGCGTTTCATCGGCGGATTGGGCGGTTCCTGTTAAAAGCAGCTGCCATAATCCAGTAACAACTCATCGCATCCAAAAAATAGTCTTGGATAGTCTATGCGTATCAATAGCTTTAAAGCGTATTCAAAAAATACGCCGAGCGTCAGCAAGCGGGCGCATGCCGCCCAAACGCTGAGAGTGCTGTTTGGCGAACAGCGCCAAACAGCCGTTGTCCACCAGACAATCGGCAGCAACAGCATCAAGTGAACGTCATCCCAGCCGGATACGGTAAATAGTCCGGCTTTTACCAGCGTATCCGCCGTATACAAACACGCATTCAGGATGAGAAAAAAAGGCCAGAACGCCCGCTTTAGCGGCGCGCTGCCGTTCCATGCGGCCAACAGGTAGTTGTCCGAGGATTGCTTCTGCGGATTTTCGCCGCCAAACAGCGAGTTTATAAACAGCACAGCAAACAGGGCGGTAAAAATAATCAGCAAATCCAGCGGGCTTGCCAGACCGATATGGGTAAAAAATAACGGTAACGAGTAAATGAACATGCGAGCGCGCCTGTTGAAGAAAATAACGGAGCAATTGTTTTCAGCTGTTTTGCAGCACGAGCAAACGGTTGTTGGCGGGCATGGCAACGTCGTTTAATAGGCTAAAGCCGTTCGATGTCGATAAGGCCATGATGTCTTCAAAGTGTTTAATGCCGCTTGCGCGATTTCGGCATTTGAGCCATTGATCGAAAGAGGCGTTGCTGTCGCTGGTATAAGCGCCGTTATAGTTGAACGGGCCGTAAATACACATAAACGCCTTGGGATTGAGGTGTCCGGCCAGACGGCCAAAGCATATCCGTACCTCCTCCCAGCTCATGATGTGCAACGTATTGGCGGTAAATAAGGCGTCGATGGCGTTGCATGGCCACGCCGCATCGGTGACATCCAGCGTTAACGGCGGTTTCAAATTGGTCAGTTTCGCTTGTTCCTGCCATAAACGGATACCGGCGATATTTTCGCTTCTATCGGTAGGCTGCCATTCAAGATGCGGGAGATGTTCGGCAAAATAGCAGGCGTGCTGACCGGTGCCGCTGCCGATTTCCCAAACGGTTGTCGGTTGACAGAACACCGTGCTGATGACTTGCAGGATGGGGCCTTTATTGTTTTCACAGGCCTGAGAAAAAGGTTTATGGGGCATGAGTTTGAGGGATTGATGTTATTCTGCTGTTTTAACTGTACTGTTTTTAAATATGGAAGTAAAACAAATCCATAGTATGGCGCAAGTTGATTGCAAGGTCTGGAATCGACTTGCCAGCGACGCCTATCCGTTTTTGCGGCATGAGTTTTTGTCGGCGCTGGAGCAAAGCGCTTCGGTCTCTGAGCAAACGGGCTGGGAGCCTGCGCATTTGCTGGTTATGGAGGCAGATGAACTGGTTGCTTTCATGCCCTTGTACCTTAAGCGGCATTCCTGGGGCGAATATGTGTTCGATCAGCAGTGGGCCCAGGCTTATCGGCAGCAGGGCATCGATTATTATCCGAAATGGCTGACCGCCATCCCGATGACGCCTTGCCAGGGCGAGCGTATTGTTTTTGCAGAGGCTGTCAATCCGCTTGAGGTCATGCAATTATTATTGGATTTTATAAAACAGCATGCAGAGAAGCAGGGCATTTCTTCATGGCATTGCTTGTTTCCTGTCGAGCAACAGGCAGAGCTGTTACAGTCATTGGGATTGGGCATTCGCGAGGGCGTGCAGTTCCACTGGTTTAACCGGGGCTATGGCGATTTCAACGATTTTCTGCAAACCTTGAATGCCGGTAAACGCAAAATGCTCAAGCGAGAACGCCGCCGGGTCGGCGAACAGGGCGTCAGCTTGCTGCGCATTGCCGGGCCGGATATTAGTGAGGGGCAATGGCGGGCGTTTTTTCAGTTTTACACGATGACTTATTTAAAAAGAGGCATGCAGCCTTATTTGAATCCGGCGTTCTTTCAGCAAATAGCCGCAACCCTGGCTGATCGGTTATTGTTGGTGCTGGCGGTTAAAGACGATAAGTATATTGCTGCGGCATTAAGTTTTGTCGGCGCGGATACCTTGTACGGCCGCTATTGGGGCTGTCACGAACAATACAACAGCCTGCATTTTGAAGTCTGTTATTATCAGGGCCTGGATTATTGCATTGAGCGCGGCTTAGCGCGCTTTGATTCGGGCGCTCAAGGCGAACACAAGATTGCGCGCGGATTTGAGCCGATCACTACCTATTCCGCGCACTGGCTTAAAGATGCCCGGTTTGCCAAAGCGATTGAGCATTTTTTAGCCAGGGAGCAGCAAGCCACGCGGCTTTATAAACAGGATGCGGCCTCTTATTTGCCGTTTAAGCGGTTTAATTAGCGTTAAGGAGTCATTTATGAAAATAACGATGTTTATCGGGGTCTTGGTTTTAATTATTTCAGGATGCGGTGATGGCGAGGGTATGAAAATGGACAGAAAAGTAGCCAAGGAAGCCGCGTCATTGCAGTAATTTTCCACCGGCTTGAAACTAAATCGCTATAACAACGCAAAGAGGTGCAATGATGAAACGATCTAATTGTTTGTGGGTTTTGATGTTGATGACGGTTACCGGCGCTGCATGGGCTTACGGTAGCGGCAGTAGTTCAAAAGCCTGCGCCAAACCCGTGTTTAGTCATTTTACGCCGGCTGAAAATGCCGAAGTTACCGCGGGATCAAGTTTTTCTTTTACCGCATCGGCAAACACCTATCCCAATACGATCAAGGTCGCCGTAAAGGGGTTGCCGGCTACGCTCAAGGTTACGCCAAGAACCGAAGGCGGTTTTCAGGTAAGCGGGACAATACCGGCGGCGTTAAAAGGCGATTACGCCAGAATTGCCATAAGCGCCGATGCGCCTTACGACTGCAAGGGCGATGGCGGCTGGTTGGTAAAAATCGTCGAATAGCGCTATCAATCGATAACGCCGCCTCTGCTGAAGGGGCGGCCTATTGATTATCCATGTCGCTGACTTCATTGGGATAAATCTGCACAAAGACAATCCTCGATTCACTCATCTTCCTGACCACGACATCGAATTGATTAAACTCGATTCGTTGGCCTTCTATCGGTATATCGCGCAGTTTGGCCATGATCAGTCCGCCAATCGAGACCTCGTCTTCCAGCTCAAGCTCTTCGTTCTCTATATCAATGCCCATAATCCGTTCCAGCGAAAATATCGGCAGGCTGCCTTTACCGATCAGGGTGCCGTCATCGAGCCGCGTCCAGTCATTGTTGGTCGGACGGAATTCGTCGCGTATCTCGCCGACCATCGCGCTTAACAAATTATCCAGCGTGATGAAGCCGTCCGGCTTTTGGCCCTTTTGCCCAATGATGGCAAAATGCGAGGCTCCCATGCGGAATTGACGGAATATCTCCAGCGCCGGCGTGCTCGGCGAGATGTATTGGATAGGCCGCAAGTAGTCGCTCAAATCATTAATGGCCTTGCCTTCCTGTTGAGCGAGAAACAAATCTTTCAAATGAATGATCCCTAACACATCAATACCGTTAGTGTCGAAATAGGGATAACGGCTGAAGCGCTTTTGAGACATGGTTTGCAGGTTTTTTTGCAATGACGCGCTGCGGTGCAATGCGGCGATTTCATGGATAGGACGCATCAGGTCGGACACCTCAAGCTCGCTGAAATCGAGGGTTTTCGCCAGAATATTCCATTCGTCGCGGGTAAAGCGGTCATCCGGGCAGTTGCTGCGCAAAATCAGTTTGAGTTCCTCCGCCGAGTAGTGGGCGTCGTGCCGGTGAACATTGCCCAAACCCAGCACGCGCAGCACTAAATTGGCGCTGGAGTTCAGCAGCCAAATCGCAGGATACATCAGCCAATAAAATCCGTAGAGCGGCACGGCGCTCCACAAGCCGATCTTTTCAGGGTTACGAATCGCCATCGATTTCGGCGCAAGCTCGCCGACCACGATGTGCAGAAACGAGATCACGGAAAAGGCGAAAGCGAAGGAGACGCCGTGTATCATTTCCGGCGACGTGACCTTTATTTTGTCGAATAGAGGTTCCAGCAGGCTGGCGAACGCCGGTTCGCCAATCCAGCCCAAGCCCAGCGAAGCGAGCGTGATGCCCAACTGGCAAGCCGATAGATAGGCGTCGAGTTTAGCGTGTACCCGTCCTAAAATACGACCGCGCAAGCCTTGCGTCTTAACAATCGAACGGATGCGCGTTTGCCGCAGTTTGACAAGGCCGAATTCGGCGGCCACAAAAAAGCCGTTGAGCGCAACCAGCAACAAAGCGGCAATGATCGGAAAAAAATTATTCATAGACTCAGGGTTAAGGATTAAGGAAGTTGTCGATCAAGCGTAGGGACGGCTACTCAGTAAAGGCGGTACGCACAATCCAGGCAAAAATTTAACTGTACTCTCTAATAACGGCTTTTAAAAGCCATTTGCAGATGCCGCCTTACTGATGTTCTTGCAGATAAGTCCGTTCCCGGTAATGCCGGCTATGCCGGACAAAGCCCAACGCTGTGACCAGCATCAAGGCGGCGAAAAACCAAAAATAAGCGGCTCCGGCAAGACGGCTGGAACCGTCCGGATTTTCAATGAAAAAATTCACCGCGCTGGTGAACAGATTCCCGAGCGCAACGGCCGCCATATAAAGCGACATCACCAGCGACTTCATGGTTCTTGGCGCTTGAGTATAGGAAAACTCAAGACAGGTGATCGACACCATCACCTCGGCGGAAGTCAGCAACAGGTAGGCCGGTAACTGCCAGCAGATGTTAGGCTTAAATCCTGCGTCTATGCGCATCTGAATAGCGGCGATCAGCGCAAACGACAATACCGCGACAAACAGGCCGATGGCGATTTTGTTCAGATAGCCCAACTGCACATATCGGCCCAGCGCCGGATAGAGCAGCCGGTAAAACAATGGCGTGAGCAGGACGATCAGCAGCGGATTGGCGGCCTGAATCTGCGAGGGCAAAATCTCGATGCCGAATACCTGTCTATCCATCTGTTGCGCTTGCAAGACCCAGGATGAACCGTTCTGGTCGAACAAGGCCCAAAACACCGCAATGAACAAATAGATCCCGCTTAACCGGCCCAGGCAACGCAAACCTTCGCTGCTCAAGGTCTCGCGCACAAAGCCCATGCCGGCGGCAGGTATGTGGACGAAACGGTATCGCCCCGAGCGGAATATCAGCGTCGCCAACAGCATCAACAGGCCGGGCAGCAAAAATGCGATTGATGCGCCGTAGCTTTTGAGCAGCCAAGGCACCAGCAACATGGCGACAAAAGCGCCTGCGTTAATCGTCAAATAAAACCAGCTGAATACTTTGCCAAGCCAATGCCGATTACCGGCGCCGAACTGGTCACCGAGATGCGCGGACACGCAGGGCTTAATGCCGCCTGCGCCCAATGCGATCAAGGATTGCCCGACCAGCAAACCGGTTCGTGTGTCGTCCAGCGCCAGGCAAAAATGGCCGAGGCAATAGACGATCGACAACGAGATGATGGTCCGGTACTTGCCCAATAAGCCATCAGCCAGTAACGCGCCTAAAAAGGGCGTGAAATAAGTAATGGACACGAATAAATGGAAATACGCCGTGGCCTCGTTCGACGTCATAGGCGCAAGATTGCCGTCGGCATCCATCAGGTATTGCGTCATGAACACCACCAGAATCGCCCGCATGCCGTAATAGCTGAAGCGTTCGGCGAGTTCATTACCGATGATAAAAGGAATGCCTGCGGGTATTTCAGCGGAATGGACGGGCGCGGTAAGGTATGGTTTTTTCACAAAATGATAGGTCTCATGGATTTTGATGGCATTTTCTCATATCGCCATGAAAAATGCCGGTTAACGCCGTAACGGGAGCCGGGTAGCCCGTTTGGGCGGCAACGCTAAGCCGGTCGCTTGATAGTTAATCCCGAAAAAATCATTTTATCCACGAAATACACAAAAAACACGAAAATATTCAACGAGATACCCTGTTGCATATTGCCACCCAAAGGGTGAATGGCTCAATCAACAGAACATATTGATTTCTTTCGTGTCTTTCGTGCTTTTCGTGGACTAACTGCCGTTTTTAGGTTGTTAATGCGACGTAACCGTCAATAAACCTGCGACAACGGCTCCCGCCAACGTACAGCCGACTCTGAGCGCCAGGGTCCGGCCGCCGACGACCCACGAAAAAATACCTTTAATGCCTGAATTAACGGCTACCGCAATAAGAATTGCGTTGGCGGCGACGCTGGCGTTCAGTCCGTCATTGCTCATTTTGGACATTGACAGCGTAATCGGATCGACATCCGCCAAACCGGAGGTCGCGGCCAGAAAGTAAGCGCCCATATCGCCGAAATAAACTTTTAGCAGTTTGGACAGCAACATGATGACGACTAAAAATGCGCCGAACTTCAACGCCATGCCTAATTGGAAAGGATTTTCCAGTTTGATTTCTTCAATGGTCCGAAAGCCTCGCTCGCTTCGCCATAACAGAAAAGCAACCAAGTAGGTAAAAACGGACATGACCAACAGGGCAGGGAACAGCACCAGGAACATGGCTGGATTGATAACAGAGGTTAGCAGCAGCGTGCGCGCAAACATGGTGGCGCAGGCCGTTAAAATGCCCGCAGCCAGCACATTGTCCATATCCGGATGTTGCGTCGATAACTTGGACAGGTTAAGCGTCACGGCTGTAGACGAGACCAATCCTCCCAGCGCCCCGGTCAAAACCGGTCCATGCTGATTGCCGACAATCTTGACGGCAAAATAGCCCAGATAGGAAATGCCCGCTATCAATACCACCATCCACCAAATATGGTAAGGATTAAAGGCGGCCCAGGGGCCATAGTCCCGGTTCGGCAGGATCGGCAGTATAACGACCGAGATCAACAGCAATTTCAGCGTGGCATGCAATTCGTGCTGCTCCAGTTTTTTCATCCAACCGTGGAGCAAGGGCTTAAAACCGAGCAGTGAGGTAATGACCACGGCGCTTGCCGCAGCAAGCGCGATATGACCGTAAACAGTTAACGCACCCAAGGTAAAGGTCGTCAGCGATGCAATGGTGCCGGTGATGCTGTAGTCTTTAAATTGGTCGAGACTTTTACTGTAAGCAAGCAGCAAGACGGCGTTCAGGCCCAGAAAAACAAAGCCCATCAAATAAGCGTCGACGTGTTGAGCCAGGATGCCCGACAAGCCGCCCAGCAAACTGATCATTCCGTAGGTGCGCAGCCCGGCAACCCGCATGCCCTCATTCAGGTCGCGGGTCCGCCAGCCGCGTTCCAGGCCGATGAGCAAACCTATTGCCAGCGCAATGCCCAGGAACTTGAAGTTTTCCAGATCAGTCATGTGTGTAATCCCCGACATCGGTTGCGTTAGCCTCTGATATTGGCCGCTTTTTTTGTTATACACCAGCCGGCGTCATTCCGATAGCTCCTTATCCGGCGTTAGGCGAGAAACATGTCGATATGCAGACCTTCCAGGTTTTTAAAACCTGGAAGGTCTGGCGATAGTGGCGATGCTATTTGCAAAAGTTATTTCATGCCCATTCCTAAGTTGAATATTTCATGTGCATAACGCCGGTGGTTTATACTTTTCCGCGTCACTTTTACAGCCCATAACGACCAAGGCCAACCCTATGAACGAATGGTATTTTTCTTTTGAAAATGTAACCGGCGGACCCTACGCGCCGGATTATGCAAAAACCTTTGCCCGTGAACATCAGGGCGCTTATTGTTGGCGTCCGGGCTTACCCGACTGGATTCCCGTCTATGACGCGACTGAAATCAGGCCGATGAAAAAAGACGGCGTCACGCCTTTTCCGCCGACGCCCGCCGCCATGATGTCGCCCAAGCCGACCGCCTTGCCGGTCGTCGCTCCGTCCGCTAATCCGGTCGATGTACAGCCGTCCGGTATCGTTGCCCAGTCTTCCGGCGGTTTTGGCCTGCATTCGGTCACCGAAGGCATTGATTTTAAAATAGTCGGCCATGAAATGCAGTTTGTGGAAATCGAGCTGGATCCAGGCGAGAGCGCGGTCGCAGAAGCGGGGGCGATGATGTACAAAAGCGCGGATGTCAAAATGGAAACCGTTTTCGGCGACGGCTCCGCATCGCAGCAAGCCGGGATTATGGGATTATTATTGGGCGCGGGTAAACGCTTGCTGACTAACGAAAGCCTGTTTATTACCGTGTTTACGCAAACCGCGCAGCGTAAAGGCAAAGTGGCGTTCGCCGCGCCTTTTCCGGGCACCATTCTGGCCTTAAATCTGAAAGACTACGATAGAAAACTGATTTGCCAAAAAGACAGTTTTTTGGCGGCCGCCAAAGGCGTGCAAATCGGTATTCATTTTCAACGGCGTATTTTAACCGGGCTGTTTGGCGGCGAAGGTTTCATCATGCAAAAGCTGGAAGGCGACGGCTGGGTCTTTGTCCATGCCGGTGGCTGCCTGCAAAAAATAGAACTTGGCGCCGGTGAAACGCTGCATGTCGATACCGGCTGTTTGGCGGCAATGACCGGCAGCGTTGATTTTGATATTCAACAGGCAAGCGGCATTAAAACCATGTTGTTTGGCGGCGAGGGTTTGTTTTTTGCCAAATTGACCGGCCCCGGCACGGTTTGGCTGCAAAGCCTGCCGTTCTCGCGGTTGGCGGGCCGGATGCTTTCAGCCGCGCCGCAAGGCGGGGGCAGGCAGCAGGATGAAGGTTCAATTCTGGGCGGTTTGGGTAATTTGCTAGGCGGCGATTGATGCCATCCAAAAAATAGCCAGGGAAAATGCGACTTAGGACGTCATCAATAATAACTTCCGCTTAGGGTTCCTACGCAGCGCGTCACTGTCATTAAGTTAAGATCCACGCTGGTTCCCAAGCTCCGGCTTGGGAACCCAGTGAGCAAAGCTCCAGCTTTGCGAGCCGGGAAGCTAGAGCTTCCCGTACTGAATTCCCAAGCAGGAGCTTGGGAACTAGCGCGATGAGGAGTTCTCTCTGAATGCAACAGTCAAGCAGATTGAGGTATAAAACTTTTCGTGCCTTTTGTGTTTTCCGTGGACAGTGCAGTTAAAGATTAGCAGCCTGCCGCTCTTGTACTTGACCGTTAACGCCGATTAAAACCGTCGTTGCCAGCGCGTAAAAAATACCATGCTCAACGATGCCGGGGATGCTGTTTAAAATGTCGTTGAGCGTTTTGGCATCGAGATGCTCGGCAAAGCGCATATCCAATATCAAACTGCCATGCGAGCTTTGCGCATAAGCGCTTTTATCGGCGTTTTGGCGTAAATCGCCTTGTCCGCCGATCGCCTCCAGCTGCTTTTTAACCAGTTGCCAGGCAAAAGGCATCACTTCGATGGGGATCGCAAAATGCTGGCCGATGCGCTCGACCAGCTTGTTGGCTTCAACCAATACTAAAAATTGCTGACTGGCGGTTGCCAACAGTTTTTCGCGCACCAAGTCAGCCCCTTGGCCTTTGAGCAAAGTTAATTCCGGCGACACCTCATCGGCGCCGTCGACATAAAGATCAACATGACTGGCCTGATCGAAATCCAGCACCGGCAAACCGAGCTGTTGCGCCTTAATCGCGCTCGCAATCGAGCTCGACACCGTGGTCACTTGAAGCCCTTGTTCGCGGCGACGTCGGGCCAGTTCCTCGATAAAGCAATTCGCAGTCGAGCCGGTGCCAAGTCCGACCAGCATCCCATCCGCCACTCGGTCGGCGGCATGTTTGGCAAGCAGTTCTTTATCGTTCATGGCTTAGACCTCAATGTAATGGTTCGGGCTTAATATCGAGTGGGTAATATATCATTTAGGGATCGAAAGAACCGATAATCAGTTTTAACGATGCTCACCGCGAAAGATAGTATTCCCCATGCCGATTTTTATATTCAGCGGCCCTTTCTTAATTGAATGTGTAACTTCCAAGCATTTAAAGCTATTATGAGAAAAAATAATAATTACACTTTTTTCCTGAGGGTTTCCAATGAAAAACCAGCAAACACTTACAATCGATGGAAATCAGGCCGCCGCTACGGTCGCTCATAAGCTTAACGAAGTCATCGCAATCTATCCGATAACGCCGTCGTCCAATATGGGCGAATGGGCCGACGAATGGTCGTCTCGCGGTCAGGTCAATTTGTGGGGGACGGTGCCGCAAGTGACCGAAATGCAAAGCGAGGCCGGCGCGGCCGGGGCCATTCACGGCGCGTTGCAGGCCGGGTCGATGGCGACCACGTTTACCGCGTCCCAGGGCTTGCTGCTGATGCTGCCCAATATGTACAAAATCGCCGGGGAGCTTACGCCGACGGTATTCCATATCGCGGCCCGTTCGCTGGCTTGCCAGGGTTTGTCGATTTTCGGCGACCATAGCGATGTGATGTCGGCGCGTATGACCGGTTTCGGCATGCTGTGTTCCAATTCGCCGCAGGAAGTCATGGACTTTGCGCTGATCGCCCATGCCGCCGCGCTGGAAGGCCGGATTCCGCTGATGCATTTTTTCGACGGTTTTAGAACCTCGCATGAAGTCGCCAAGATTACTATGCTGGATGACGACATCATGCGGGCGATGATTAACGAAGAATGGGTTACAGCGCACCGCAGCCGGGCCTTATCGCCCGATAACCCGGTGCTGCGCGGCACCGCCCAGAATCCCGATGTGTATTTCCAGGCCAGGGAATCGGTCAATGCCTATTATCAGGCGATGCCGGGAATCGTGCAGGGCGCGATGGATCGCTTTGCCAAGCTGACCGGCCGCAGTTATCGCCTGTTTGAATATTTGGGCGACCCGGAGGCCGAGCGCGTCGTCGTGATGATGGGCTCGGGCGCGGAGGCCGTCGCGGAAACGCTCGATTATCTTAATCGTCAGGGTGAATCGGTTGGCCTGCTTAAAGTGCGTTTGTACCGGCCCTTCGATGCCGTCAGCCTGCTTGCGGCGCTGCCTTCGACCTGTCGCAAAATCGCGGTGCTGGATCGCACCAAAGAGCCGGGCGCGGATGGCGAACCGCTGTATAAGGACGTGCTTGGCGCGCTGGCCCAGGATTTTATCGGCGGCGCGGCTAAATTTTCGGTACTGCCGAAAGTGGTCGGCGGCCGTTACGGCTTGTCTTCCAAGGAATTCACGCCGGGCATGATCAAGGCGATTTTCGATGAATTGAAACAGGCGCAACCGAAAAATAATTTCACCATCGGCATCCACGACGATGTCACGCGCACCAGCCTGGATTGGGATGCAAGTTATCGCACCGACGCACAGGCCGAAATTTTTCAAGCCATGTTTTACGGCTTGGGCAGCGACGGCACGGTCAGCGCCAATAAAAACACCATTAAAATTATCGGCGAAGCGACCGATTTGCACGCCCAGGGTTATTTCGTTTACGACTCGAAAAAATCCGGCGCGATTACCGTCTCGCATTTGCGCTTCGGTCCCAAGCCGATACGCTCCACTTACCTGATTGCCGAAAACGATGCCAATTTTATCGGCTGCCATCAGACGATTTTCCTTGAGCGTTACGACATGCTCGCCAATGCAGCGGAAAACGCGGTGTTTTTGCTGAACTCGCCGGAGTCGGCGGAGCAGGCTTGGGCATCGTTACCCGCTAAAATGCAGCGGCAAATGATAGCCAAAAAAATCCGCTTTTATGTAATCGACGGCTATGAAGTGGCCGAAAAAAGCGGCATGGGCAAACGCATCAATACCATCATGCAGACCTGCTTCTTCGCCATATCCGGCGTGTTGCCCCAGAGCCAAGCGGTTACCGCGATCAAACATGCGGTCGAAAAAACCTATGGTAAAAAAGGCCGTCATATCGTCGAACTGAATTTCAAAGCCATCGACGAAACGCTGGCCTGCTTGCATGCCGTGCCGCTGCCGACACAGGTCAGCAGCCAATTCGACATTCAATCCACGATCAGCGATGCCGCGCCAGATTTTATCAAGCGGGTCACCGGTGAAATTATTGCAGGGAGGGGCGATGCATTGCCGGTCAGCGCGATGCCGGTTGACGGCACCTTTCCAACCGGCACGGCGGCTTATGAAAAACGCAATTTGGCGCTGGAAATTCCGGTCTGGGAAACCGATCTGTGTACCCAATGCGGCAAATGCGTCATGGTTTGTCCTCACTCGGTCATTCGCAGCAAAATTTTCCCGACCGAGGTTGTGGCCAATGCGCCCGCAACCTTCAAACATGTCGCGATGTTGGGCAAGGATTTCCCGGCCGGGTTGGAAATCAGCTATCAGGTTGCGCCGGAAGATTGTACCGGCTGCACGCTGTGCGTCGATATTTGCCCGATCCGGGACAAGTCCAACGCCAGCCGCAAAGCCATCAATATGCAGCCGCAACCGCCGCTGCGCGAAACCGAGCGCGATAATTGGGATTTCTTTTTGTCTATCCCCGAATACGATCGCAGGCTTTTGAAAACCAACACCATCAAAGGCTCGATGGTGTTGCAGCCGTTGTTCGAGTTTTCCGGCGCGTGCGTGGGTTGCGGAGAAACGCCGTACCTAAAACTGGCGTCGCAGTTGTTCGGCGACCGGATGGTGGTTGCCAATGCCACCGGTTGTTCGTCGATTTACGGCGGTAATCTGCCGACTACGCCGTGGACCAAAAACGCCGAAGGTCGCGGGCCTGCGTGGAGCAATTCATTATTCGAAGACAATGCGGAATTCGGTTTGGGCATGCGTATCGCGCTCGACAAGCAAAACGAGTACGCCAAGGAGTTGCTGGCTTCGTTGCGCGAACCCTTAGGCGGCGAATGGGTCGATGCGATACTGAACGCCGATCAGTCCGATGAAGCCGGGATTTACGAGCAGCGCGAGCGGGTCGCGGAACTTAAAAAGATTCTCTCATGTGGGGGCGACTTCAGTCGCCCGGTCAGTCATAAATCCACGGAGCAATGGGCGACTGAAGTCGCCCCCACAGCGGCCCAAACACTGCTCCAGTTAGCGGACAGTTTGTGCAAGAAAAGCGTCTGGATTATCGGCGGCGACGGCTGGGCTTACGACATCGGTTACGGCGGTCTCGATCATGTCTTGGCCGGCGGGCGTAATGTCAACATCCTGGTTCTTGATACCGAAGTTTATTCCAATACCGGCGGTCAGACTTCCAAATCGACGCCGTTGGGCGCGGTAGCGAAATTCTCGGCCGGCGGCAAAGCCACGGCCAAAAAAGACTTGGCCTTGCTGGCGATGGATTACAGCAATGTTTATGTCGCCCATGTCGCGTATGCCGGTAAAGACACGCAAACCCTGAATGCGTTTTTGGAAGCGGAAGCCCACGACGGTCCGTCGATCATCATCGCTTACGCGCCTTGTATTGCGCACGGCGTGGATATGTCCAACAATCACCGGCAGCAAAACCTGGCCGTGAAAAGCGGGCATTGGCCGTTGTTCCGGTTCGACCCCGGCAAAATCAAGCAGGGCAAGAACCCGATGCACCTGGATTCTGCCGAACCGTCGATTCCCTACCGCGATTTCGTCAAAACCGAAACCCGTTTCAGCATGTTGTGGCAAACGCATCCTGAAGACGCGGAACGTTTTCTGGAGCAGGCGCAGCAGGATGTTAGAAACCGCTACCATTACTACAAACAACTGTCTGAGCTGGCCTGGAACGAATCGACCAGTGTTTCAGCGGTGAAAGCCCAACTCAAGAGCGAAAGCGCCAAGGAGACCGACAATGGTTGATTTAACGACTGATTACATAGGCTTGAAACTGGCTAACCCCTTGGTGCCGTCGGCGTCGCCGTTGAGCAGGGACACGGACAGCGCGCGCAGGCTGGAAGACGCCGGCGCATCGGCGCTGGTGATGTATTCGCTGTTCGAGGAAAAAATCGAAGCCGAGGAGCATCAAATGGACCGGTTTTTTTATAATCAATCTATAGGACATAATGAATCGGATTCGTTCCATCCGATGCCGGATAATATCCAGACCTATCAGGAACAGTACCTGGAGCATCTGCAACAACTCAAGTCGACGTTGGCGATTCCAGTCATTGCCAGCTTGAACGGTACCTCGTTAAGCGGCTGGGTCGAGTACGGCAAGCAATTGCAACAGGCCGGTGCCGACGCGTTGGAGCTGAATATCTACCATTTGGCCGCCAATAGCGATGAAAGCGGCGATGCGGTCGAACAACGTTACCTGGATATATTGCAGGAACTGAAAGGGCAGGTCAGTGTGCCGATTGTGATGAAGCTTTCTTCCCAGTTCAGCTCGCCGATCCATTTCGTCAAACGCCTGGAAGCCGCCGGAGCCGACGGCATTGCGTTGTTCAACCGTTTTTACCAGCCCGACATCGACCTGGAAACGCTGGAAGTGGTGCCGAAGCTGGAGCTGTCATCTTCAGCAGAAGCCTTGTTGCGCATACGCTGGACAGCGTTGCTGTATGGACGGACCAAATTATCGCTCGCGGTAACTGGCGGCTTTCATCAGACACCTGATGTATTGAAAGCGCTGTTGGCCGGAGCCGATGTGGTGCATCTTTGCAGCGTCTTGCTAAAGCACGGCACAGGCCGTTTAAGCGAAATACTGACCGAACTGGAACAATGGCTGGTCGAGCATGAATACGAGTCGGTCAATCAACTAAAAGGCAGCGTCAGCCAACAACACGCGATCGATCCCAGCGCTTATGAACGTGCCAATTATGTGCAGGTGTTGGATAGTTATTCCAGCCCGGCGGGAGTATTAAGGTAGTTTTGTTGCTCGATTCTCGTTCCTACGCGCTGCGTCACTGCCATTAAATTAAGGATTTTAGTGAGCGCTAGTTCCCAAGCTTCTGAGACTGTGAAATTATTATCCAAATTAGGCTAAAAACATTTTTTACCACGAAGGCACGAAGAACACGAAGTTTTCAATGTATTGAATTTAAACGATTGTTTTTCTTCGTGCCCTTCGTGTCTTCGTGGTGAATTCTTTAATTTTTTCTAAAAACGAATACTTTCACAGCCTCTCCTGCTTGGGAATTCAGTGCGGGAAGCTCCAGCTTCCCGTCTCACGAAGCTGAAGCTTGGGAACCAGCGTAATGATCAGTGACTAATTTAGAGAAAATCCATTAGATGATGCTCAAAAGCTAGGTCTGGCGATTATCGTCTTCAATAACACTCAACAAGTGGAGTTAACAAAATGACAAAACAGCGGCTGGTAAGGCAATTTTGTACCACTCGTGACACAGCCCATCGACTGTCGGAACTGGCGCCGATAGCGTTCGAACTTGCCACGCATTTTTCCGGTCCCTCTGTGTTCATAGACACGACTGTTAAGTTTCAAGAAATTCAGGGCTTCGGAGGAGCTTTCACAGAAGCGGCAGCGGTAACCTTAGACAAAATGCCAGCCCACTTGCGGCAAGAAATTTTGGCGGCCTATTTCTCTCCAGACACCGGTAATGCCTATAGCTTATGCCGAACCCACATCAATAGCTGCGACTTCTCGCTGGGAAATTACGCCTACACGGAAGTGGACGGCGATGTCGAACTTGAACATTTCAGCATCGAGCATGACCGGCAATTGCTGATTCCGATGATTCGCGAGGCCATCGATTTGTCCTGCGGCAAGTTAAAGCTGTTCGCTTCACCCTGGAGCCCTCCGGCCTGGATGAAAACCAACGGCATGATGAATAACGGCGGCAAGCTTAAGCCGGAATACCGCCAAGCCTGGGCCGATTACTACGTTCGTTACATTCAGGAGTACGGGCAGGAGGGCATACCGATGTGGGGACTGACGGTGCAAAATGAGCCGGAAGCCACGCAAACCTGGGACTCCTGTATTTATACCGGCGAAGAAGAGCGGGATTTTGTCAGGGATTATCTTGGCCCAACCCTACATGATGCGGGGCTTGGCAAGGTTAAAGTGATAGTCTGGGACCACAACCGCGACCGGCTGTTCGAGCGTGCCAAGGCCGTGCTGGACGATCCGAAGGCCGCCCGCTATGTCTGGGGCGTCGGTTTCCACTGGTATTGCGGCGATCATTTCGACAACGTGCAGTTGACTCATGATGCCTATCCCGACACACACCTTATTTTCACCGAGGGTTGCCAGGAAGCCGGGCCGCATCTCGGTTCGTGGGATACCGGAGAGCGCTATGCCCGCTCGATCATCAACGATCTTAACCGCTGGACCGAGGCATGGGTGGACTGGAACCTGGTTCTGGACGAAACAGGCGGCCCCAACCATGTGAACAATTTATGCAGCGCGCCGATTATTGCCGACACCCAAGCCGGAGAAATACGCTATCAAAGCGCTTATTACTACATCGGCCATTTTTCCCGTTTCATCCGGCCGGGAGCCCGCCGGGTGGCCTGCGCCAAAACCCTGGACAGCCTTGAAGCCACGGCATTTTTGAATAGTGACGGGAGCGTGGCCGTAGTGGTCTTGAACCGCACCGGGCAGGCAATTGACTTCGTGCTAAAGAGCGAGGGATTACAGGCTAAAGCCTCAATACCGGCTCGGGGAATCAAGACTTTTGTTTTTTAATAACGGCTAGGGAAGTTGTTTATACCCGATATTCACATACATCAGAATGTCGGGTAACGAGAAGCTGTTGCGCGACCTACGGGATTGGTTTACCGAAAATTCCTGCTCAACCCTGAACTCCAGTCAATAAAACCCCGCTCATGGCAGGATTTTGATGAGATATTTTTACGTATCTTGTAGAAATTTTTCTTTGTGCATCCTGCTTGTGCTGCCATGCTTTTGATTAGCTCTTGAGAAAAGGGGCAATCAACAGTGACTTTGTATGTTCTGTTGTTCTTTATAAGAACGCACTGTTCATGTGAGCCTTTTTTGGCGTCAAATACAAAATCCAAGATAGGTTAAAATCTTTGCATGTTATAGGTGGATTCTCTCCACTCATGCGGGGCGAAGCGGCATTGTTTCATCAAAAATAGCACTGGCTTTAATAGCATTAGCTTTATGGCAAATAATATTTGAAATAAGGATAAAGTAATATTCAAGCCACGAGGATAGGGGGCGCGTCTGCTTAGTAATCGGCTATCGAACTCCTTATCTTGTAGGGCTTCTTCAACATACATTAGGATTTGTTCTTCAAGTTTTCGCATAGCACTTTATGATTAATTGTTTTGGACTCATTGTTCACCTCTGATTCAATTTTACCTTGCCAAAGACAACCGCAGTATAAGGATATTGCTTATTTGCTGTAGGTATTCACTCGCTATAGCAGCACTCACGGCCTAACAAAGTCAAAGTCTGGACACCGGCTTTTTTATGCCTGAAACTCCGGTAAGTGTTGCGGATTGTTGTGGCTTTTTATTTTTAAATGTCACGTAGAAAGTTTCAGGCATAAAAAAAGCCCTTCGTCTAAACGTAAGGACTTGATTTGTATGGTGGCGATAGGTGGACTTGAACCACCGACCCCGGGGTTATGAATCCCGTGCTCTAACCAGCTGAGCTACATCGCCATTTGGCAGGTCTTTCAAAGAGCGGGAATTATAAGTACCCGCTCTTGCTTTGTCAAACGTTGAATCTAAAATGCACTACGTCGCCGTCTTTAACGATATAGTCTTTGCCTTCAAGCCGCCATTTACCGGCGTCTTTGGCGCCCTGTTCGCCTTTATAGTCGATGAAATCCTGATAGGCGATGACTTCGGCGCGAATAAAGCCTTTTTCAAAATCGCTGTGAATTACACCGGCCGCCTGGGGGGCGGTCGCTCCGACCGGAATCGTCCAGGCCCTGACTTCTTTGACGCCCGCAGTGAAATAGGTCGCGAGGTTCAACAGTTTGTATCCGGCTCTTACGACACGGTTCAAACCGGGTTCTTCCAGGCCGAGATCGTCCAGGAATTCTTTCTTTTCTTCCTCGTCCAACTGGGCTATTTCCGCTTCTATGGCGGCGCAGATTGGCACCACCATCGCGCCTTCTTTTTCGGCCAGCGCTTGCACTTTATCCAGCAATGGGTTGTTTTCGAAACCGTCATCCTGAACATTGGCAATGTACATGGCCGGTTTGAGCGTCATCAGGCACAGGTCCCTGATCAGGGCTTTTTCATCCTCGGTTAACGGCAGGGTTCGCGCTGGTTCGCCCGAGTCCAGTTGCTTGAAAACCTTTTCCAGCACATCTTTTTTGGCCTGTTCGTCTTTGTTGCCGGTTCTGGCCGCCTTGCTCGCACGCAGCAAGGCTTTTTCAACGGAAGCCATATCGGCCAAGGCCAATTCGGTGTTAATGACTTCGATGTCGGAGAGCGGATCGATTTTTCCGGCGACATGGATGACGTTATCATCCTGAAAGCAGCGCACCACATGGGCAATGGCGTCCGTCTCGCGAATATTGGCTAAAAACTGGTTGCCCAGGCCTTCGCCTTTGGAGGCGCCGGCAACGAGTCCTGCGATGTCTACAAACTCAATCGTGGTTGGCAGCGTGCGCTCGGGCTTTACAATGTCCGCCAGCTTGTCCATCCGGGGGTCAGGCACGGGAACTACGCCTACATTGGGGTCGATGGTGCAGAAAGGGTAATTTTCGGCCGCGATTTTGGCACGGGTTAAGGCATTAAATAAGGTCGATTTTCCAACATTGGGTAAACCAACGATTCCACAATACAGCGCCATAGAGTTCTCTGAGATTTTAAATTAAGAAGTGAGTGCAGCAAGATAACAAGCCGAAATAAAGCGGGGATTATACAAGCTATGGCTTTAATCTAAAAAACTAAAACAAGTCAGCAGTGGGCAGCTTGGACAAGGGGCTCGGGTAATTCACCGTATCGGTGCGCTTATGGCCGTGATGTTTTTCTTCACGCTGTACGTGGTAAATAATCGAACAAATGGCTAAACTACAGGCTTGCTTATACGCGAAGATAAATATTCCATGTTAAAACAAACGTCACTTTACAATCTGCATCTTGAACTGGGCGCCAGAATGGTGCCGTTTGCAGGCTATCTTATGCCGGTGCAATACGGCAAAGGTACGTTGCACGAACATCTGCATTGCCGCCGCCATGCAGGTTTTTTCGATATTTCCCATATGGGGCAGTGTCTGATTCTGGGCGATGATGCGGTTTATGAACTTGGGCAATTGATACCCAGCGATATTTCCGGACTTAAATCCGGCGATCAGAAATACACGGTATTAACCAATAACGAGGGCGGGATTATGGACGACATTATCATTACCCGTATCGACACGGGTTTGATGATTGTTGTCAATGCCGCCTGCAAAGACAAGGATTTTAAGCACCTGTATAGCCATTTAGGAGGGCGGTGTTGTTTTAATGAGCTGACCGGTCAGGCTTTATTCGCCTTGCAAGGTCCTGCCGCCGCATCGGTCATGGAAAAGTTTTCTGCGCATGCCGCTGAACTGTCCTTTATGCAAGCCTGTGGTACAAATATCAATGGCATCAAATGCAACATCAGCCGTAGCGGCTATACCGGCGAAGACGGTTTTGAAATCTCGGTAGGCCATCATTATGCGGAGCAACTTGCCCGTCTGTTTCTGGACGAAGACGAGGTAGAACCGATAGGTTTGGCGGCCAGGGATACCTTGCGCCTGGAAGCGGGTCTATGCCTGTACGGCCATGAACTGAATGAGTCGATTACGCCGGTAGAGGCAGGTCTTCAGTGGCTGATTAAAAAAACCGATAACCACTTTCCCGGAGCCGAAAAAATTCTGGCTCAGTTGCAAGGCGGACCGGAAAAAATCCGCGTCGGCTTGCTAATCGATAGCAAAATACCTGTACGGGAAGGCGGTGTCATTTGTAACAGTGAAGGTATCGCCGTGGGCTATGTGACCAGCGGCAGTTTTTCGCCCAGCCTGGAGCGGCCGATTGCTATGGCGTTGCTCGACCCGTATACCGTCGACTTGGGTAACCCCCTGTACACTACGGTTCGCGAGCACCGGATTAGCGTCACGGTGACACCGTTGCCTTTTGTCCCCCATCATTACCATAGGATAGGGCGAAAAGACCAGCTTTCAGCATAGTGGCGGGCCGATCTTGACCTTTGGCCGTATATTCTTGTCGTGTCTTTCGTGGACAATGGCTTTTCTCCTAATTCTACTTTTCTAACGCTGAGTGGTTACCGATCATGACTACATCTCGCCCTGGTTTAGCGCAACTGGAAATGCGCGGTAATTTCATCAACCGCCATATCGGCCCCAATTCGCAGCAGACCCAAGACATGCTGGTTGAGCTGGGCATCAGAGAGCTGGAAGACATTATCGAGTTGGCTATTCCGGCCAATATCCTTAATCATGAGCCGTTAAAGCTGACCGAAACGATCAGCGAACGCGCAGTGATCAAGCATCTGCGCAAAATGCGCGAACGCAATAAAGTGTTCACCTCAATGATCGGCATGGGTTATTACGACACCATCATGCCGGCGGTGATTAAGCGCAATGTGCTGGAAAACCCGGCCTGGTATACGGCTTACACGCCTTATCAGGCCGAAGTCAGCCAAGGGCGGCTGGAAGCGTTGCTTAATTTTCAGCAAGTTATTATCGATTTAACCGGCATGGCGCTCGCCAATGCCTCGCTGCTGGATGAAGCCACCGCGGCGGCGGAAGCCATGACCATGTCGCGGCGCTTGTCCAAAAGCACAGCCAACAGCATCGTCGTGGACCAGGACTGTCATCCGCAAACTATAGCGGTAATCAAGACCCGCGCCCGCTCTCTGGGCTATGAGGTTATCGTTGCCGATCCTTATCGCGATCTGGAGCAATACGATTTTTTTGCGCTGCTGGTGCAATATCCCGGTTGTAACGGCGAAATAAAAGACTTGTCCGCCGTCACCGCCATCGCCCAGGCCAAATCGGCGCTGGTCACGGTCGCTGCGGATTTGTTGGCGCTGGTGTTGCTGAAACCGCCTGCCGAATTCGGCGTCGATATAGTGGTCGGCAACTCCCAGCGATTTGGCGTGCCGATGGGTTACGGCGGACCTCATGCCGCGTATTTCGCGACCAAGGACGAATACAAGCGCTCGGTTCCCGGCCGCATTATCGGCGTATCCAAAGACAGCCACGGCCAGCTTGCGTTGCGCATGGCGCTGCAAACCCGCGAGCAGCATATCCGCCGGGACAAGGCCACCAGCAATATCTGCACATCCCAAGTGCTGCTTGCGGTGATCGCCGGATTTTACGCGGTTTATCATGGCGCGGAAGGCTTGCGTTTGATTGCCGGACGGGTGCATCGTTACACGCAAATCCTGGCCGCCGGCATTACCGAGCTGGGCCATCAGGTGCTGAGCGAATGTTATTTCGATACCTTGGTGGTCAGCACCCCGAACCGGGCGAAACGCATCGCCGCCCAGGCTACGGAAGCCACTATCAACCTGCGTGTCATTGATGCGGATCATATCGGCATCTCGCTGGACGAAACCACTACGCGGGAAAATTTAAGGGATGTCTGGCAGGTGTTTGCCTCCGCTACCGCCGATCTGCCCGACATCAACGGCTTGGATGCGACAGTGGGCGAATGCATCCCGGAAGCCTTGTTGCGCAATGATCGAATCCTGCAACATCCGGTGTTCGACCGCTACCATTCCGAAACCGACATGATGCGTTATATGCGCCGCCTTGCCAGACGCGATATAGCGCTGGACCGCTCGATGATACCGCTGGGTTCCTGCACCATGAAGCTGAACGCCGCGACGGAAATGCAGACTATTTCTTATTATGAATTTAACGCATTGCACCCGTTCGCGCCGTTGTATCAAACCCACGGCTATCAACAGATGTTTGCCGAGCTGGAAGATATGTTATGCGACCTGACCGGCTTCGACGCTTTTTCGCTGCAACCCAATGCCGGCTCCCAAGGCGAGTACACAGGTCTGTTGGTGATCCGTAAATACCATGAAGTCAGGGGCCAGGCGCAGCGCAACATCTGCCTGATCCCGGCTTCCGCGCACGGCACCAATCCGGCCAGCGCTACGATGGCGGGGCTTACAGTCGTAGTTGTCGCCTGCGATGAGTGCGGCAACGTCAGCCTGGATGATTTGCGCGCCAAAACCGCCGAATATCACGATACGCTGGCCGCGCTGATGATTACCTATCCGTCCACGCACGGCGTATTCGAGCAGGCGTTCCGGGAAATCTGCGAGCTGATTCACCAACATGGCGGACAGGTTTACTTGGACGGCGCAAACTTCAATGCGTTGGTCGGCTTGAGCCGTCCAGGCAAAATCGGCGCCGATGTCGCCCACCTTAACCTGCATAAAACCTTCTGCATTCCACATGGCGGCGGCGGTCCCGGCGTCGGCCCGATAGGCGTGGGCGCGCATCTGGCTCCTTTCTTGCCCGATCATCCGGTCGTCGAAGGCGTCAATCCGTCCAAAGGCGAGCACGGCACTATCGGCACAGTATCCGCCGCGCCTTGGGGATCGGCCAGCATCTATACCATTTCCTGGGCGTATATCGCGATGATGGGCGCAGCCGGTTTAAAACGCGCGACATTGACCGCGATCCTGAACGCCAATTACATTGCCAAGCGTTTAGCGCCGTATTACCCGATTTTATATACCGGCAAAAACGGCTGGGTGGCGCATGAATGCATTATCGATTGCCATGCTTTTAAAAAGACCTGCAACGTCACTGTCGAAGACATCGCCAAACGCCTGATCGATTACGGCTTTCATGCGCCCACCGTGTCGTTCCCGGTCGCCGACACCTTGATGATAGAACCGACCGAAAGCGAAGATAAAGCCGAGATCGACCGTTTTTGTGCCGCGTTAATCGCCATCCGCGAGGAAATCAAAGCGATAGAAACCGGCGCGGCCGATGCCGAAAACAACCTGCTGCATAATGCGCCGCACACCCATCGTTTGCTGCTGGAAAAATGGATACTGCCTTATTCCAAACAACAGGCTTTTTTTCCAAATAGCGATCAGCATGATGATAAATACTGGCCGCCGGTCGGGCGTATCGATAATGTTTATGGCGACAGACATGTGTTTTGCAGCTGTCCGCCGGTGGAGGACATGTAGAAGTGAAGAATGCCCGGTATTGTTGGAGCTACCGAAAATATCACTGATTTCAGTGCATTATTTTTAACCAAAGCCTGACTAAGGACTAGCAGCGTCTTGGGCACAGCGACAGCTGCCAAGAAAAATAAATCCAGCTGTTAATTTGACCGTTAATAATTTTAAAAAAACTGTTACTATAAAAATAAACTTTAAAATTGCAAATAAATACCATGACAGCAAAAGTCTTTCCGGGCAAAACCAAAAACTGCATTCACTGCGGTTCGCCTTTACACCGAATTCACCGTAACGCATTTGACAAGTTAATCAATTATTTTATTGCCATTAATCGTTACAGTTGTTCAAATCATGAGTGTGGCTTTAATGGCCTGAAAATATCCCAAAAACCTAAAAAGCGTCGCGCAAGTAACACAGCCGTTAAAAAAAATGTAACGATCGCTCTGTTAATTATTTCAATGCTGATTGGCTGGTATTTTCTTATCAATATTTTTATTGATCGCAGTGCAACGGCTGAACAAAATACTAATGCCGCCAACTAAAGCCATCGCTTGATAATTCGGCTATATGGCTGACCAATCTATTAAGGCACCCGCAACGGCGTAACTTTTCCGGTCATCCGGTAATTTTTATAATCTTCCACAACCTGGGCATGGTCGAATGCCAGCACGGCGGGAAGATTATCAAAGGTAAAAAGGCCGAAATTTTTTGCATCATCGGCGGCCCGCGGCATGCCGGAGGCTTCGGCAATATAGACGGCGGTGACGGTATGGTTGCGGGAGTCGCGTTCGGGATTGGAATAGATGCCTAGTAAGGCGGTCAGGGTAATATCGAGACAGGTTTCTTCTTTGGCTTCGCGAATCGCGGCATTTTCAACGGTTTCGCCGACATCGACAAAACCGCCAGGCACGGCCCAGCCGTAGGGCGGATAGGCGCGTTCGATCAGCACAAACGGCCGGCCGGGTTGGTCGATGAGTTCGATTAAAATATCGGCTGCCAACAAAGGGGTGACGGGTTTGGGCATGTTATCTCCTGAAAACGGGGGTAAGGACGCCATCAATAATAACTTCCGCTTAGGGTTCCCATGTTCTGCGTCACTGCCATTAATTTAAGGATGGACAATCCCTTCTCCCCTAGGGAAAAGGTTAGGATGAGAGGATCAAATAAAGCTTTTTTCTTAACTTAATGGCAGTGACGCAGGGCTTGGGAGCGATGAGTTTATGTTTCGGGAAGTTATTACCGACCATATCCGAAGTGGTTAAAATCTTAAGCTGAGCGAATCTCGATGAAATATACCACAGGAACTCTTATGGGCGTTTTTTCACCACGAAAAACGTGAAGAAAAAATAAGCTTTGTGATTTTCGAGGTAAAAAATTCTTAGTCATGCACAAGAATAATCATAACCTAGCAAAAAGACCATGAACTGTCCCAAATGCCTAAATGAGCTGCATGTGCAAAGTGAAATTTGTCCTCATTGCGGCATCGTATTCGAGAAGTATCTGAAATATCATCCTGAACAGAAGGCTCGACAAAATATCCAGCCGCCCATTGTGAGGCTTTATAACGAAGATGAAACCCCGCCGTTGAGGCAGTTGCTGTTGCACGAGACGCAACAGACCACGTTGGCGCATGTTATAGGGCGGGCGATTATTCTTGCCGGTCTCATTATTTGGAGCTGGCAGCTTATAAGCCCATCTATCGAAAGCAATGAGGTTGGAAACTCTTTTTTACATCAGGTCAATCTGCCTTTCCATGAGGCGGGACATATTGTTTTCAGGCCGTTCGGCGCATTTATTACGTCATTAGGCGGAACGCTGGGGCAGTTGTTAATGCCGGCAATCTGCACGGGCGTGTTATTGCTTAAAACACGCGATCCTTTCGGCGCATCGGTCGCGTTGTGGTGGGTCGGCGAAAATTTTCTGGATATTGCGCCGTATATGAACGATGCGCGAGCAGGGCGGTTGCCGCTGTTGGGCGGTAATTTCGGTCATTCGGCGCCTTATGGTTTTCACGATTGGCAGTATCTTTTGACCGAGTCCGGTCTTTTGCAATACGACCACTCCCTGGCTAAAGCGGTCTTTATGACCGGTTCCGCAATCATGGCGCTGTCGCTGCTATGGGCCGGACTTGTGCTGATTAAGCGATATAAGGACATCAAGCGTTCGTGCTGAGCCGGGCCTTGTCGAAGGGGCGGGTGACCAGGCCTTCCAGAGTTTAAAAAACTGGAAGGTCTGCATAACAACATTTCCGGCAGCTACATACGATTATCAGTGAAACCTTTCTTCCAGTGCGCTGCTGCTCGGCGTTTCGCAATAAATGACCATCGTTATCAGTTCGGCGACATTTTCAGCCTGCATTTTTTCCATGATACTGGCCCGATGCACGTCCACGGTGCGATTGCTGATGTTGAGTATTTTTGCGGATTCCTTATTGGAGTGACTTTTAACGATCAGTCCCAGCACTTCTTTTTCCCGTGTCGTTAAATGATCGATGCGGTCTTGTATGCGGCGTTTTTTAACGAATTCTTCCCTGAACGCAATGTCCTTTTTAATGGCCTCATTGATGCGTTCCAGCAATACCTCGTTATTAAACGGCTTTTCCAGAAAATCGACAGCCCCGGCTCTGAATGCTTTGGCCGAGTCGGCAATATCGGCATGACCGCTGATAAATATAATAGGGATGTTAATCCCTCTGTTCGTTAATTCGCTCTGAAGTTCGTGTCCGGTCATTAACGGCATTCGGACATCCAAGAGTAGGCATCCCGGCTGATCGGGAACATAGTTATTCAAAAATGCATCGGCGGATTCAAAACTCTTGACCGCTTGGCCTGTTGATTCAATCAAGAGCGTCAGTGAGTCACGTATTGCGAATTCATCGTCAACTAAATAAACGAGAGGTGTCGAGTTGTTACTGCTCATCATGATTTCTCCGTAATGGGTAGAATGAAATAAAACGTGGTGCCTTTTCCTGATTGGCTATTGAAATGCAACGATCCATCATGGGCTTCTATAAGCGAACGGCTGATGGATAGTCCCATGCCCATGCCGTTCGCTTTGGTGGTGTAAAATGGAGTTAATATTTTTTGTTGTTGATCTATATCAAGCCCCGGTCCATTGTCTTTCACTCTGACCTGTATGCTGTTATTGGGGGTTAATCGGCTATGAATCGCTAAGTGGCGTTGTTGTTTTGCCGGCAAGGTTTTTAATGCATCAATGCTGTTGCGGATCAGGTTTATGAGGACCTGCTCAATTTGGACATGATCGACGTAAATAGGCGGCAGACTGCTTTCCAGCTCAAAGATGAGTTTTATGCCATTCTGTTTAAGGTCGGCAATGCACAGGCTGACCGCTTCATGAATCAAGTTGTTAATGTCGGCGGTTGAACGATGTTTTGCATGGGATTTAAGGAACTCTCTCATGCGGTGAATTATCCGTCCCGCGCGTAATGCCTGCTGCTGGGTTTTGTACAGGATCTCGGTAAGTTTTACCAGATCCGGGGTTTCAGTGTTAATGAGGTTTAAACTGACTTGGGTATAGCTGGAAATAGCGGACAGCGGTTGGTTGACTTCATGGGCGATGCCAGATGCCATTTCGCCCATCAGCCCAAGTCGGGTGACATGGGCGAGTTCGTCCAGATGTTCCTTGTCTTGTCGTTCCTGGTGTTTGCGCAAACTCACATCGCGCACAATATGGGTAAAGTAATGCACGTTATCGACCGAAAATTCGGCGATGGACAGATCCAGAGGCACCGTAAAACCGTTTTTGTGAATGCCTTCGACTTCCTGAATTTGACCGGCCGGTTTTATTACGGCATGAGGCACGCTGCAACCATCCATTTCTTGTGGCGATGACGGTATCAGATCGGTAATGCGGCGATCAATCAGTTCTTCCGGTTTATAGCCGAAAATGGTTTCTACCGCGGCATTGGCGGATACAATGATATTGGACATGTCAATGGTGATAATGCCTTCTACTGACGCATTAAAAATGGAGTTGAGTTTGGCTTCCCGCTCCAGCAGTTGGTGTTTGGAATGACGGAGTTCTTCAACTTTTTTCATTAAACTCAGATTACTTACAATCAGCTCGCTGGTTTGTCGGCGAACTTTTTCTTCCAGCTTTTCATTAAGGTAGGCGATAGTTTCTTGTGCTTGCTTACGTTCGGTGATGTTATTCATGGACAGGCATATTTGCAACGCGCTTTTGTCGTTGTAAACGACCTTTGCGTAGCATTCAATATACGTTTGTACGTTGCCTTTATCGCCGGCTTGCGACGCATTCGTGCAAAGTTGAAAGTACTTGCATTCTGGATGAGTGGGCCAAGCCCCGGTATCTTTGATATTGGCGTTAAGGTCTTGACCGGTTTTTTGGGCTAAAAGGCGATGGATAAACAAATAATAATTATCCTGATCGGAAGGGTGAATAAATTTCCCCAAGCGCTTACCGGTAAGATCTTCTTTTGGGTAGCCCAGCAGGGCGGCCGCCGCAATATTGGCTTTTTGGATGATCCCCGCTTCATTTAGCGTCAGGTAACCTACAGGAGACGAATCATAAAGTTGCGCGTAGGTATCGCGGGATGCCGTTAATTCCTGGTGAGCCCTGTTTAGCTCCTCGTTCTGCATTTTCAGTTCTATTTGATGAACCTGAAACTCAAACAGCAGTTTTTGAATGTCGTGTGTCGACATGCGGGCAATATCGGCCCCGGAGTGTTGGAGCATGATTTCAGCTTGCTCTCGGATGGTTTCACGGTGCTTATCGAGTAAAGCCGCTGCTTTGTCGTTAAGACGCTCAGTATTCAGATGTCCATTAGGTGACTTGCTCATAAACCGGTATCCGTTTTTGCAGGTTGGCTAAATAAGATGATTCGCAACAATAAACACGCCATTCTTCTTCAGAATTGCTATCGTATTTGTTCAGAATTGCTATCTTATTTGATTGGTTTTTTTAACTAAAATGTCAGGTTATACAGAATTAGTCTTTTATTTTGTAGGGCTACTTTATATATTCTAGATAAAAAAACTCAATTTGTAAGTTTGCTTGACATCCCTCCCTGCAATCAAAATTTTTGTTAAACACTGGAATCTGTTGGCATTCGACAGCCAACTGTAACAAAACCAACTGATTTGATAAAACATATGGATATTTGTAAGTAATTGTTTTTTAATTTTAATTTTTAAGCGCCAATCAATTCCTTTATGAGCGGTTTATTTTTAAGACGCATCAATAATGTAAGTCATTACTGAGTGAAAATACATAAGCAATATTACTTAGGTATGCGTACGAATTTTTCAGCTATTTTCTTTGCTATAAGATTTAGCCGTAAATTGATGGCGCGGCCGGCAAGCGCAGTAAAGCTACCCGTACTTGTTATAAGGGTGGCAGGGAGCCGGTCAATTCTTTGAAGGGGCAATGTTAGAAAGTCCGGAGAGCGATATGGCAACGACGCATTTAGAAGAGGATATACAACGGTTAGCTACAATCCGGCAATATAAGATTCCCGGCATTGATGTTGAGCTGAAGGAAAAGCAATTTATGAATGATGAGGCTGAATATTACAAAGAAGTGAAAACCAAAGCAAAGAAAAATGCCCATGCGGAAGCTAAGAAACCGCGATTTTTTCGGTGAAGTGGAAGTAAGGTTGCAGGGCGGATTTTTTTTGCAAAAAAACAATCCAAAGTAGCAGGCGGCTCAGACCGGCTGTAGTTTTATCAGACATCGCGGTGTGTTTTCGAATGGTTTTTAGCCGGGACGGCTTTCCCTGCTAAGCGCAAGCTCCTGGAGCTGTTCTACAGTATGTTTTTTATTGAGGGTTACCGGTGCGCTTTTGTAAAAAGATGACTTGATTCTTGGAAATTACCCAATCAAATGCTGGATTGTTTTGTTATCCAAAGGAGTAGAAATGCAATGTTCGAAAAAATTAAGGAAGACTTCGTGGTATTTGCTTCGTTTTTTTTTATTATGCCTCAATTAACGAATCGCAGTTTGGCTATTGATACCTTACGGGTTAGCGAGGCCAAATATCGCAGTTTATTTGAAAATATCGACCAGAGCGTTATTTATCTGGATGCGGCGGGTATTGTGATGTCGGTCAATCATGCTGCCGAACAATTGCTGGGGCTTCCTCGCGATGTCATCATCGGGCGTAAGTTTGTTGATTCCTGCTTTAAAGCGATCAATGAAGACGGTTCTGTTTTTCCGGAAGAGCAACTGCCTTCAGTATTGGCTTTGCGTACGGGGAAACCCGTGGAAGGCGTGGTTATGGGGCTGTTTAATGCGGAACGGCAAAATTATCTCTGGGTTGTCGTTAATGCAGTGCCCGAATTCAGGGTAGGCGAGCGTCAGCCTCATCAGATATTAATGACATTGACCGACATTACCCGGCAAAAGCAGTCCGAAGGCAAGCTGAGTATGGCATCGGTGATTTTTAATAATATCGGGGAAGGCATATTTGTTACCGATAAAGACAAAAACATCATTTCGATTAATGAGGCGTTTACCGCGATGACCGGTTTTACCCAGCAGGATGTTTACGGGAAAAGCGCGCATTTCTTGCACTCGCAGAAAAATAATCTAAAAGTTGACGTCGAATTAAGCGATTTTACCGGAACCGTCAATAGCTGGCAGGGCGAGATATGGCGTCGTCATAAAAGCAGCGTGGATTTTCCCTCATGGACTACCGTTAGCGAGGTAAAGGATTCAAGCGGCGAGACAGTCCACTATGTCCATGTATTTATGGATATAACGCATTTTAAGAAAGCCCAGAATCATTTGGGTTTTTTGGCCTACCATGATCCATTGACCAAGCTGCCGAACCGATTGTTGTTGAAGGATCGTATCGACCATTCCTTACAAAATGCATTGCGGGAGGGGTCGCAGGCCGCGGTATTGTTTCTTGATCTGGATCGCTTTAAGGGTATTAACGATACTTACGGTCATGCGGTTGGCGATGGACTGTTAAGAGAGGTGGCCAAGCGCATAAAAAACCTGGTCAGAAAAGAAGATACGGTTTCACGTTACGCCGGCGATGAGTTTGTCGTCTTCATGGAAAATATTCCCGATGCTAAAAATCCCGCCAAGCTTGCTCAAAAGCTGATCGAGACCTTTAATGCCCCCGTTTTTATCAAAGGATACCGGTTGAAAATATCGACCAGTGTGGGCATTAGCCTGTTTCCGCAAGATGGACGCGATACCGATACTTTAATTAAGAATGCCGATGCGGCCATGTACCGAGCCAAAAAAGAAGGGCGTAACAACTTTCAATATTATAGTCTGGCGTTAACCACTGAAGCCTTTGAGAAAATGTCCCTGGAATCCGCATTGCGCCAGTCCATAGAGAAAAATGAATTGATTTTGTATTACCAGCCGCAGGTTTGTCTTAAAACCGGAAAATTGGTAGGCGTTGAGTCCTTGGTGCGTTGGATGCATCCAACGCTGGGATTGCTGCCACCGAAGCAGTTTATAGACATTGCCGAGGAAAGCGGGTTTGTGGTGGCGCTTGGCGAATGGGTGTTGCAAAACGCCTGCATGCAGATGAGCCGGTGGCTGGATGAGGGGTTGCAAGTCAATAAAATGGTCGTTAATGTGTCTGCGATTCAGTTTTTACGTTCCGATTTTATTGCCACGGTTGAGCGGATATTACGTTCGACCGGGCTTGATCCGTCTTATCTTGAGCTGGAACTTACCGGCAGCGGTTTTATGGATAATTCCGAGCAAACCATCAAAGCGCTTAATCAGCTGGTTGCGTTAGGCGTCGATCTGACTATTGACGATTTTGGCGTGGGCTGTTTTTCGTTTAATAACTTAAAACGCATTCCTGTAAAAAAATTGAAAATTAATAGTTCATTTGTCGTCGATGTGTTGAATAACGCCAACGACGAAGACATTACCCGCGCGGTGATAGCCTTGGGTCATGGTTTGCATTTACAGGTTATTGCCATGGGCGTTGAGTCGCAAGCCCAGCAAAGGCGATTGATGGACTTAGGTTGCGACGAAGGGCAGGGGTATTTATACAGCTCTCCGGTATTGCCTTGGTCGAGTATTTTTCGAAAGTTGATGTGAGAGTGAGGTCTTTCGAGGCTTAACGGCTTTACGAGCGCCTGAGTTCATGGCGCGATTGAAAGGGTATAAGTATTGATGCAATCCGGTGCGCCTCTTTTTTCGTGTTAGTATGAATACGTATTTATACCAATTGTCCCCCTATCTCTTTGTACATAGAATGAAAAAACGTTAACGATTCGGCATTCCCTTTGCCTAACTGCCGCGTCGTTACGGAATACGAAGGATATTCCTTCGTAATGTGTAGGGGGCGGGGTTGTGGTCGATTTTAATTCAGTGCAAAAGTCAAATAAGAAGGCGAAAGAGAGATTTCAAAACATGATTGCTGAACGCGCTTACTGCAAAGCCGAAAAAAGGGGCTTTGTAGCCGGGCATGAAAGGGAAGACTGGCTGGAGGCCGAGCAGGAAATTAAAAATCAATACTTCTATTGGTTTCAGGATGTCGAGTAATTTCCAAGACCACAATGATATTGACTTAAAGCTAGGATATTTAATATGAAACGAAACAAAATAATCGAGGTTCTCGATCTGGATAAATTAACAGAACATAAACAGCGCGTTGCTTTTCATGAAGCGGGACATGCGGCGGGCATTCATTTAAATAACAAAGCCAGAATGCTGCCGCCGGTTTTTTTTAAAATTATTTTTAAGGACATGGGCGGCGTGACCGATGCGGATGTCATGGCTTACCAAATAACGCATGACGATTGCATTGCACGCGTGGAAGGAGGCCGGTTAATCGAAGCGTTGCCGCCTTCTATCGACAGTCTGGTGCGTGAATTAACCAAGCACAGTGACGCCATGATGCAGTTGGTAAAGGATTATATGCTGGCTTTCGAGGCGGACATTATTAACCTGTTGATCGGGCCGCTGGCTGAAGCTAAACATGTCGCTGAAACTGACGATGAGTTATTCAATCATCAGTTAGTCAACCTGAAAGCCTTAAAAAACTATGGCGGCAGTTCCGATCTTGCCTTGGTCCATGAGTATTTACAAAGTTTCTCTGCCGATAAACAACAAAGGGATGAAAAATTGGACCAGTTGTTTAAAGTCGCATTCGATTTTGTAAATAACGATGCGCACTGGGCGGCAGTCACCAAACTGGCCGATTATATTCTTGGCGGCAGTAAAAACATTATCGGCTGTGAAGAGATTGTTTCAATGCTTGATCAATCGATCAATCATTTTCAAAACCGGAGAAGCGTCGCAAGGCATCATTACCATGGATGAGTCAAAGCCCACGCTTTTTAAAATGCTGCTCATAGGGTTGGGTAATTTCTTTATTTACCTGAAAAACCTATTGACGACAGGTTTAACTGACTTATCCAAACAGGGGCCGGAGAAGGAGCTGAATAAACCGGTGGATCAAAAAGTCAGCGGCTCCGGAAAAGGCAAAGTTCTTTTCTTTGCGCTGTTATTCATGCTGCTGCTGACTTTTATTAACAGTATTCAGGAAGTGCAGCGCGACGAAATCCCCTTCAGCCAGTTTATTAAACTGGTCAAAGAGGCAAAAATCGGCAAGGCCGTGGTAACCGAACGCTATATTACCGGTGTTATCAAGTCTGACGACCCGACGAAACCGGCCAAAAACTTCATGACGATTCCGTTGTGGCAAAATGATCTCGCCCAAATGTTGGAGCAGAATAAGGTTGAGTTCGTGGTCAGGAGCAGCGAGAACTGGCTAACCAATCTTTTTTTCAACTGGGTTCTCCCGATGTTAATCCTGGCGCTGATCTGGTCATGGGTCATGCGCCGCACTGCGGCCGGTGGCGCTCAGTCTTTTCTTAATTTGGGTAACAAAATCCACATACATCAGGACACCCAGGCCAAGATTACCTTTAATGACGTGGCCGGCGCCGATAGCGCCAAACAGGAACTTAACGAGTCCATCGATTTTCTAAGAACACCGGAAAAATTTCAGAAATTAGGCGGACGCATGCCCAAAGGCGTGTTGTTGGTCGGTCCGCCCGGAACCGGCAAAACCCTGCTGGCGCGTGCCGTGTCCGGAGAAGCGCAGGTGCCGTTCTTCAATATCAGCGGCTCTGAATTCATAGAGCTGTTCGTCGGCGTCGGTGCGGCCCGAGTGCGCGAACTTTTTGTGCAGGCAAGGAATCAAGCGCCCTGCATCATATTTATCGATGAACTTGACGCCATTGGCCGCACTCGTGGCGGTCCGGTGATGATCGGCGGTCATGACGAGCGCGAACAGACCTTAAACCAGCTACTGACTGAAATGGACGGTTTCGATACCTCAGTCGGCGTCGTGGTGATGGCGGCAACCAATCGTCCGGAAGTGCTTGATAAAGCGCTGTTGCGCTCCGGTCGATTCGACCGGCAGATTGTGGTTGATAAGCCGGATTTGCGCGATCGCATCGAAATTCTAAAATTGCATACCAAAGCATTGACGCTGGCTAAAGACATCGACCTGTCCATCGTCGCCAAGCGTACGCCGGGCCTAGTGGGGGCGGATCTTGCCAACATCGCCAATGAAGCGGCGATTATGGCGACGCGGGTCGGTCACGATAAAGTCGAAAAAGAAGACTTCGAGTCGGCGATTGACCGGATCTTGGCCGGACCGGAAAAGAAAAACCGGGTTTTAAACCCCGAGGAAAAGCGCCGGGTAGCTTTCCACGAAGCAGGCCATGCGATGGTCGCCGAGCATGTGCCGACCGGACAACCGGTGCATAAAATCTCCATCATTCCCCGCGGCGTATCGGCATTGGGTTTTACCTTGCAATTGCCGGTAGAGGAAAAATTCTTATCGACAGAGGATGAACTTAAAGATCAACTGGCCATTTTGTTGGGCGGGCGCATATCCGAGGAAATCGTCTTGGGAAGCATCTCGACCGGCGCCCAGAATGACCTGGAAAAAGCCAGCGAGATTGCCCGCAACATGGTCTGCAATCTGGGCATGAGTAAAAAAATGGGGCCGTTGACATACGGCAAGCGGCAGCAACTCCAGTTTTTAGAAACGGAAGTTTCAGAATATCGCAATTATAGCGATCAGACAGCCCGGCTTATCGATACCGAGATAATGGCGCTGGTCGAGGAAGCCGAAACGCGTGCGCGTGAAATCATTATCGCAAACAGGGCGGCATTGGAAAAACTGGCTAATTTGTTACAAGAGAAAGAAGTGATTAGCAGGGACGAAATGCTTGAGTTGCTTGGGCGTTGAGAGGGAGTTTTTCTTTATCTCGTTGCCACGCGCCGCGTTCATCTTTATACACAAGTGTCTACGGTAGATTGTCATTCCGGGAGTCTCTTACCTGGCGTTAGGCTGGAAACATGTCGATAGTCAGACCTTTCAGGTTTTAAAAACCTGGAAGGTCTGACTGGCGAACGGGGGGCAATCCTGTCCCAAGCGATTGATAAGCTGTGATGCAAAGCACGCAAACACAGGCGCACCCCGTCCCATAAAGCATTCTACGTAGCCCGTGGGAGCGAGGAAACAGGTTTATTCAGGCGGCTGTCGATCGACCGTAGACAATTTAAGTAACGCCAGCCAGGCTTCCGGGCTATCTAATGCTTTAAATCGTTTTACTTTTGACATCTCAAAAGCTTTAAATTCTTTTTTCTTTTGCGATCGATCCTGAATTATCACCTGCCGGTATCACCTTTGCTCCTGAGTTGAGCAATCAAAGCCATAAAAATAAAAGGGCGCAGCCTTTTTGTTGTCTCGTTCCCACGCGCTGCGCCGTGAGTCAAGATCCGTACCCAGCTAACAGATAGGCCATATAAATACAGGACGCAGCGCGTCCTATACTACATTCCCACGCAGCGCGTGGGAACGAGAATCGTCGCGTAGGAGCGAAGAAAATTTGCCGATGGCAAGAGATTAATCCCGTATGCCGCGCCGAGTAACGTACCGGAGCTTCCGGTGGGAATAGGCGTTTCCGGCAAACGGGAACTGCCTTTAAGTTAAGGGCAGTCTATATGAAAACGATGCTTTTGCGCTTATGCAAATTGAACAAAGTTCTCGATTAACATTTGTTTGTTACATATTGTTCTTAACTTAATAGCAGTGACGTAGCAGGTGGGAACGAGGAATTTTGTTGCTCAGCCGGGTCTACCGTATAAGCTATACCGAGCTAGATAATTTCTTGTTACACATTGTAATTCGAGGCTAAGATGTTTGAACGAAGATATGAAAAACTTGCTCCGATATCAGTTTTTGTCAGAAGGATGGCAGCGTCTGTTGCGATGGCAGGCATCTTGATTGCAGTTGCTTTATCTATGGGTGTCATAGGCTATCATTGGATAGCAGGGTTTGATTGGGTTGATTCTCTTTTAGAGGCGTCTATGATTCTCGGAGGAATGGGACCTGTCAATGCGCTTGCTACGACGGGAGCAAAAATGTTTGCTTCTGGATATGCGCTTTTTAGCGGGCTGGTATTTATAGCAATAATGGGCATCGTACTCGCTCCTGTAACGCATCGAATGCTGCATAAATTTCATATTGATGAAGATGACCTGCAATAGCGATCTAGCAATCGCTGAACCTGATAATCTCCTGAAAAGGCGGATTCATGTCGATAAAGCGGACGTTGCATTTTCACATTGGCAACAAATTTAAATTCTTAAGGAGCGCCCTTATGGCAGATCTCAAATCGTATCCCGTTTGGGATGCAGGTACCCGTTGGTTTCATTGGATTAATGTGCTGTGTGTCCTGGCGCTTATGGGTGTCGGTCTGGTTATCCTGAATGCTAGCAGTCTTGACGTCTCGAATGCAGGAAAGATAAAAATCAAGACAATCCACGCGTGGATCGGCTATGGGTTTTGCATCAACCTGATTTGGCGCTTTATTTGGGCCTTTTTAGGTAATCGCTACGCGAAGTTGAGGTCGGTGCTTCCAGGCGGCAAGGGCTACTTTCATGCGTTGCGCAACTACGTCGTCGCATTTTTCTCCGGCCACCCTGAGCAGTATATCGGCCACAATCCGCTAGGACGCCTGGGAGTCGCCGTGCTGTTTCTCCTGATCACCCTTCAGGCAGTCACGGGGTTGGTGCTGGCGGGCACCGATTTATTTCTCCCGCCTTTCGGGCATTGGATGGCGCAGTGGGTGGCCGCATCGGGTATCGCGCCCGATACCTTAGTCCCCTATGCGCCGGCCATGTATGATGAAACCGCTTTCCAGAGCATGCGGGCTTTTCGAAAGCCCGTTGCCGTAATACATTTGTATAGCTTTTACTTTCTGGCTGCGGCCGTTGTATTGCACGTTGCAGCGGTCATCATTACTGACATACGCGAAGGTGGCGGTATTATTTCTGCCATGTTCACAGGCCGCAAGACCCTTAGTGGACATCCAATAGATGAAGAATCCAGCAGCCATGACTGAGATTTTCGGCGTCGAAGAGCTATAAACACCAATAATGTGTCGCTACCGCGACGCTTGATTGAATCGGGGTCTCGCCCCCGAGGGCGAGATACTTTTCTTTGCTCCGCCAAAGAAAAGTATCCAAAAGAAAGGCGGCCCGGTTGCCGCTTGCTTCCGGCGTTCCTCGCTTTCGCCAGGGGTTGCCGGAACTCTGGCAACGCGCTGCATCCATGCAGCGTGTTCCCGGCGAAAGCTCAGGTACTCGGCGCGGTAGACGGGATTGGGCTCGTACCACCGGCAAGTCTTCTTCGTTTTCGCACAGCGTTTATTGTTATGCAAAAGCGTTTTTGTCTCGTTCCTACGCGGCGCGTGGGAATGAGAAAGACCTTGCCTCCGGGTTTGCTGGTTCTTATGTAGCGTCCGAGGTATCTTCTTCGCCGTCCACGGCAACGACGAGCAAACCCTTCTGCCGGATCATGGCTTTAAAGCCTTTCATCACTGGCCGGGAGATAGCCGTTTCCGCCAGCAGGCGTTTTTCGTAGATAATATTTTTCGTTGCTTCATCGGGATGCTCACGGGCTTGCGCAATCAACAGGTGGAGTGCCGTATCCAGCAAATGGCCGGGTTGTGTCTTCACTTCGTCGTAAAGCAGTTCCATTACCCGCTTTTCCTCTGTCCGCATTTTGCATTTGCCGTCGAGAATTTTCAACATCACGGCGGTCGCGCAATCGACATGGATCGGCGCTAGGGGATGTGTCAGCGCCCAGTGGGCTACGTTATCTTTGGTCATAGACTCTCCTCGTCGGTTTTTTGGTCTCGTTCCCACGCGCTGCGTGGGAATGCAGTCAAGGCGCGCTGCGCCGCGAGTCGTGGTTAATGTGTTGAAAAAATATAGGCCTTACAAATACAGGACGCAGCGCGTCCCATACGGCATTCCCACGCAGCGCGTGGGAACGAGTAAAAGTATGGTGTGCGATAATACTTTCACAGTCTCTCCAGCTTGAGAATTCAGTGCGGGAAGCTGGAGCTTTAACCAGCGTAAACATTTCCTGTGTTGCTTTGTTCGAAGCGCTTATGTTGCTTAAGTGAAGCGCTTGGCATCGCTCAAACGTTAGGAGCGGGGTTGCAAACCCCGCCCCGCTTGAATGGCTGGGTTGCGTCTTCACTTCGTCGTAAAGCAGTTCCATTACCCGCTTTTCCTCTGTCCGCATTTTGCATTTTCCGTCGAGAATTTTCAGCATCACGGCGGTCGCGCAATCGACATGGATCGGCGCTAGGGGATGTGTCAGCGCCCAGCGGGCTACGTCATCTTTGGTCATAGACTCTCCTCGTCGTTTTTTTGTCTCATTCCCACGCGCTGCGTGGGAATGCAGTCAAGGCGCGCTGCGCCGCGAGTCGTGGTTAATATGTTGAAATATAGGCCTTACAAGTACAGGACGCAGCGCGTCCCATACTGCATTCCCACGCGGCGGACGGGAATGCGGAAAACCGGATTATTCGGCTTGGGCTATGTTTATTTGCATGGGAATAAAATTTAAATGAGCTGTAGGCCAAGGACCTCGAGAGGTCATTTCTGCAATACGCTCCCTAATTACGCCAATCATCATCTGGGGGGCTGAAACTTTCAAAAGATAATCAATTTCATTTTGCTCGATTTGAGCGTCGATAACTTGGATAACACCAAACGCAGTTACAGTAACATCGTAAGGAGCGTTATTTGAATTTTCCTTATCAAGAGAGACGGTTACTTCAATTCCATAACGATTGTTTTGTTCAGGCAATGACGTGAAGTTGTTGTCTATTTTTAAATGAAATTTGGTAGAACCGTTGTTTATCTCGTGATCAGGATTAGCGATAACTGATTGCGTGGTGAAAAAATAACGTTCAAGCAAAACTGGAATTGGTTTCATGTGATTTTTTAGTAATGAGTGCCCATTGTTTTGCGGTTTCATCTATATTTCGTTGTTCGGAATCAAAAGATGTCAATTCATTAAACCACTGTTTGTTTACGTTTTTTTTGGTAATTTGAATATGTAATTCACCATCAACAGCTTGCGCCAGTTTTACCATGGTTTCGATGGTGAAATTGGTATCGCCACGAAAGACTTTGGTAATGTAAGCTGGGCTGGAATCGATTTTATTAGCGAGTTCTGCTTGTGTCATTCGGCTTCGTTTAAACATACGGTTTAATTCGACGGAGAAGTCGAGTTTAGCCGTTTCAAACCAATAACTATTTCGTTGCTTAGCAGTTTCTATTAACGTTTTGAACGATTTCATGGGAGCTCTCCAAGTATTTCTATGCACTTATTGTCGTGCTCTTTTTGGTAGTATTTTTTGTAGCTAATCGCACGATTTTTATCAGAAGTTTTAGTGTGTTGTGTTTTTTTAATTATTCCATGGGTTGCAATAACAATCAGGTCGCAGTGCCCTTTAAAAAAGAAAAGCCTCAAATCTCCCTTAATGAGTTCGTATATTTTATTTTCTTCATCAACGAGATGGCATAACTTCGAACTTAACCCTTGCGTTCCGTTATTGGCAATGCGTTCAATTAATGCCAATAATCCATCTGCGCTTCCTTGATACTGTTTTTCAATTGATTCAAAAAACTCATAGACCGGACAAGTCAGTTTACCGCCTTGTTCATCAACAACGGCTGCTACTTTAAATTGTGCTTGACTGATTGCTAGAAGCCTCATATTAACCTATAAGTTAATTTTGTAAATGCTTTTGTAAACATTTTTTGTTATTCCTTTTCGCCTGTGACCCCGACACAAAAGCATTAATATTATTGCGTCGAATGTTGGCCTCTGAAAGCGGTGTAATGCGCTATTGTTCTAGCACCACCATCACCCACACTTACTCTCCCCACAATTCAAACAAGTCATACACCCATCCATCAACACCATCGCCTTAGTGCTGCACTTGTTACAAAGCACGGCCTTCTCAGGAAACGCCTGCCCCTCCGACTCTCCATGCTGGGCCTCAAACTCTTTGCGCTTTTCATCAAGAAACTGCTTTTGATGATCGGTCATTTTTTCCGGCTTGATCATGCCGATGTGCTTCAAATGCGATTCGATCGCGTAGCCGATTTCGGCGACCAGCGACGGCATGAACACGCCGCCTTTTTTGAAGTAGCCGCCGTGCGGGTCGAATACCGCTTTCATTTCTTCGACCAAAAAACAAGCATCGCCGCCTTTGCGGAAGACAGCCGAGATTAGCCGGGTCAGCGCCAACACCCACTGGAAATGCTCCATATTCTTGGAGTTGATGAAAATCTCGTAAGGCCTGCGCTCTTCGTGGGCGGTTCCGGCGTTCAGGATCATGTCGTTGATGGTGATGTACAGCGCATGTTCCGACTGCGGGGTTTTGATTTTGTAGGTGGAGCCGAGCAGCACTTCCGGGCGCGAGAGGTTTTCGTTCATGCTTTGCAGCAATGGCTGTTCCGGTTCTTGCTTAACCGGTTCGGCATCGTCTTTGCTCAGGACTTTGTAGCTGACGATTTTTTTAGTGATTTTATGGGTCATGTCTGTAGTCTCAATCATTGTTACAGAGCCTTGTGAAGGCAGCGCATTTTTACCGGTGTTTTCACTGGCCATCAGAATTTTCCGTAATAGCCTTCTTTCAAGGCATCGAACAGGTTGGCGGCGCTGTGGATTTCGCCGTCGTATTCCACTTCTTCGTTACCCTTAAATTCCACCACATGGCCGTCTTCCAGCGTGAATTGGTAGGTGGTGTTTTCAAGGTCCGATTCCTTAACCAATACGCCCTGGAACACTTCGGGATTAAAGCGGAACGTGGTGCAGCCTTTCAGGCCTTTGTCGTAGGCGTACTCGTAAATGGACTTGAAGTCTTCATACGGATAATCGGTCGGCACGTTGGCGGTTTTGGAGATCGACGAATCGATCCATTTTTGCGCCGCCGCCTGAATATCGACATGCTGTTTCGGGCTTACGTCATCGGCCGCGATGAAATAATCTGGCAATTGCCGGGCGGGATCTTGGTTGTAAGGCATCGCGTCGCTATTGATCAAAGCGCGGTAGGCCAACAGCTCAAAGGAAAATACGTCGATTTTTTCCTTGGATTTTTTACCGGCGCGGATCACGTTGCGCGAATAATGATGCGCAAAGCTCGGCTCGATGCCGTTGCTGGCGTTATTAGCCAACGACAGGGAAATAGTGCCGGTCGGCGCAATCGAACTGTGATGGGTAAAACGCGCGCCGGTTTCGATCAGCTCGGCGACCAATTCGGGTTCTTCCTGAGCCAGTTGCTGCATATAGCGGCTGTATTTGCTATGTAGCAGTTTTCCGGGCACCCGGCTACCGACTTGATAACCGTCGGCAATCATTTCAGGGCGCTTATGCAGCATTTCGCCGGTGACGGTAAACATTTGCTCCATGATCGGCGCCGGGCCTTTTTCTTTGGCCAGCGCCAGTCCCGCTTTCCAGCCTTCCACGGCCAGCACTTTGGTGACTTCTTCGGTGAATTGCAGCGACTGTGCATCGCCGTATTTCATGCCCATCATCGTGACGGTTGAGCCGAGTCCCAGATAGCCCATGCCGTGGCGACGCTTGGTCAGGATTTCCTCGCGTTGCTGCGCCAGCGGCAGGCCGTTGATTTCAACGACGTTGTCGAGCATGCGGGTGAAAATTTTGATGGCTTGGCGGTAATTGTCCCAGTCAAACGATGCGTCGTTGGTGAACGGTTTTTTGACGAAGCGGGTCAGGTTGATTGAGCCGAGCAGGCAACTGCCGTAAGGCGGCAGCGGCTGTTCGCCGCAATTGTGCGCATGCAAGCCATTCGCATCGAAGGTGTTGATGCCGGGAACCTGTATATCGAATACATCTTCGCAGCCATCAGGCGTGATCGACTCAATTGTAGCGACAAAGCGTTCCCGGTTTAATGAACGACGGTAGTTTTTTAACGCGGTTTCAAGTTGCGCTGTTTTGCCGCTATCGGTAAAGCCTATTAATTCTTGATAAACGGCAAGATTGTCGCCGCTGATAACAAGTTCATGTTGGGGCGATATTTGATAATCGGCGACACCGCCTTTGCCGTCAGGCAATTTGCTTATGCCTGCCTGACGACGGTTGCGATAGAGGGTGGAACTGATGCCCAAACGAAGTAGCATACGCTGTACGGCTTCCAGGCGAGGAAGATCCGATTGAGCCAGACGAACGCTGACGCCTTTGCTTTGGCTGCCTTGGACGGAGCCGTCTGCGTCAAAAAATCCCTGCAAAAAGCCGCGGTAAAAATCGCTGGATGCGGTTTCGATTCCTGCGCCGATGCATTTATTGCCGGGAGCCATGCCAAGTTCTTCAGCCAACGTTTTCAGTTCGGCAAAGCTGAGCCTGTATTCGTTTCTTCCGGCTATTTCAGACCAGCCTTTAAAGTCGCTACGGGTATTAAATTCTGCGGCGGCGATCATGACTTTATTCATAATCGCATCAATACCTGCGTTCAAGTTATTGATGTCGCTGTTGATGACTTGCGCAGTTTTCCAGACCGACAGCACGGCTTTATCTTGTTTTAAGGTGCCGTCACCGACCAACAGCCCGATTAAATAGCCCTGATTCTCGCTGTATTTTCCTTGCCAGTGATTATGTCGACGATGATTATTCAATAGTACTTGGTCGCCGGCATGAAGCTGACCGGCTGCGCACCATTCTGTTTCAAGGTTATAACGATCGAGTCGGGTTATTTTGCGCACCCGGTGATCGTCTGTCAGACGCAGGCTAAAGCCTTCTTTGGTTCTTAATCTAATGACTTCTTTGGTTGCGGTTTTGAAGAAGCCGTCAGCGCCGGATCGGTGCAATTGACCGTCAACCAATACGTTTATTTGTCGGCCCAGAATGGCGTTAACCTGTCTTGGCCCTTGTTCTGTTTGAACCCAGGTGTCGCCTGTTACGCACGGATTGGTCGCGCGAATCTTCTCGCAAAACCAGTTGTTGTTCATCTCGTTAACCTTGTCGATCAGGATGAATCCGGGTTCGGCATAGTCGTAAGTCGAGCTCATGATGATGTCCCACAGGCGGCGCGCGGGCATGGTTTTGCTGATTTTGCAGGCAACCATGCCGTCTTCGTTAAGGATATAACCGTCTATGTAGGGCAGGTCGCGCCAGATGATGAGTTTATCGTCGGTCAAGTCCAGGTTGTCGAGTTTGACTTCTTTTTCGGTGACCGGAAATGACAGCGACCAAGGCTGGTCGTTTTTTACCGCTTCGACGAACTCGGCGGTGATCAGCAGCGACAGGTTAAACTGGCGCAGCCGTCCGTCTTCGCGCTTGGCGCGGATGAATTCGACGACATCGGGATGGCCGATATCGAAAGTCGCCATTTGCGCGCCGCGTCGGCCGCCCGCGGACGACACGGTAAAACACATCTTGTCGTAGATGTCCATGAACGACAGCGGTCCGGAGGTGTAAGCGCCGGCGCCGGAGACATAGGCGTTTTTAGGGCGCAAGGTCGAGAACTCGTAACCGATGCCGCAACCGGCTTTCAGGGTGAGTCCGGCTTCATGCACCTTGTGCAGAATATCGTCCATCGAATCGGCGATGGTGCCGGATACCGTGCAGTTAATCGTCGAGGTGGCCGGTTTGTGTTCCAGAGCGCCGGCATTGGAGGTAATCCGCCCGGCGGGAATAGCGCCTTGGCGCAATGCCCACAGGAAATCTTTGTAGCATTGCTCCTGTTTGGTTTTGCCTTTTTCTACGGCGGAAATGGCTTTGGCCACCCGTTGGTAGGTTTCATCGATGGTGCCGTCAATAGCGATGCCATCTTTGGTTTTTAAACGATATTTCGTATCCCAAATATCCATCGAAGCGTCCTGAAACGGAATTTCAGTCACGGTGCTTGGAATGACATGTAGCTTTGCCGACATTGAGTGGTCCCTGTTGGTTGGTGTATGAATAAGCGAATTTGAAAATCAGCCGGTTAAGGTTGATGATCGATATATAGTGTCAGTTTTTATAAAGAGGAACAATATATAGTGTTTTTGTGAAAAAATAAAACCTATTTTATAAATCGTCACACTATCAAACAGTTGCCTATTCAACCAGGAAATCACCGCTTTGATGTTGCCACATGGCGTAATATTTGCCCTGTTGAACCAGCAATTGCTGATGCGTGCCTTGTTCTATGATGTTGCCTTTGTCCAGTACGATAATGCGATCCATGCTTAAGATGGTGGAAAGGCGATGGGCAATCACCAGCGTTGTTTTGTGTTTAATCAACTCGAAAATAGCGGTCTGGATCTGTTGTTCGGTGATTGAATCCAGCGCGCTGGTGGCCTCATCCAGCACTACAATCGGCGCATCTTCCAAAAAGGCGCGGGCAATGGCGATGCGTTGTCTTTCGCCGCCGGACAGCTTGACGCCGCGCTCGCCGACCAGGGTGTCGAATTGATCGGGCAAATCTTTGATAAACTCAAGGCAATGGGATTTTGCGGCGACATCAAGCAACTGCGCTTCCGAAATGTCCGCGCCCAGCGTGATATTGTCCCGTATCGAGCGATGAAACAGATCCGGTTGCTGCGGCACCATGGATATTTGCCTGCGCAATGAACTCAGCGTAAAGGCTTTTGCGTCCAGGCCGTCAAAGCGGATACTGCCTTGTTGGGGATCGAGAAAGCGGAATAACAGTTTGGTTAACGACGATTTTCCGGAGCCGGATTGGCCGACCAGCGCGATTTTTTCACCGGCTTTGATGTTCAGGGAGAAGTTCTCAAACAGCTGGGTTTGGCGCGAGTTTTCTTCATTATAGGTAAAACAGATGTTGTTAAAGTCGATGGCGCCGCGGCTGATGGTCAATGCCTGGGCATCGGCGGGATCGACTTCGATATCTTCCTGCCTGAACACATCGGCCATTTCGGAGGCATCGGCCAAGGCGGAGAAAAAGTTCCTGAAATTACGCCCGAACTCCCATAAACGCTGGATCAGCATGATCATGATCGACTGGAATAAAACAAACTCGCCGACCTGGAAATTGCCGGCCCGCCATTTTTGGATCATCAAATAAACCAGCAGTAATTCTATGCCGAAGGTCATCAAGCCTTGTACGGCGAAGGAAAAAAACATCAATATCCAGGCGATTTTTTTCTTCCGGTAGACAAAATCCGATGCCCGATTGATACGCCCCTGTTCGCCGGCTTCCATGGCAAAGCTTTTGACCACGAAAATATTGCTGACCGCATCCGAATACACGCCGCCGACGGTCGAATCGGCTTGGGCTACGGCCTTGTCAAAACGCAGTTTCCATATCGAATAGGCAATATTCCAGGTCACAAAGAGCGCGACCCAGACCAGGAAATAGCAGGCGAATTCGGGCTGTTGCCGATAGAAGATGACAAAGGCAATGCTGACCGCGACAAGGTTCATGAAAAACTGGAACAGGAACCAGTCCATGATGATTTCAAACGAACGCGAGAAGCGGTTGGCCTGCTTGATTAGGCTGCCGGAAAAACTGTTTTCGAAAAAAACGTATTTTTGCTTTTTGAGCACCTCGAAACAGCGCTTTTCCAGCAGATTAACGCCGCCGCCATCGAGTGGAACAATAGCGATTTCAAGCAGCCGCCATGACAGCCAGATGCCTGCATAAATAATGGCGACTTGTTTCAGGTTGTCCAGCAACAGCGCCAGCGTGGCATCGGAATAGGGCGCGGCTAGTCCGTTGGCGATGTTTTTGTAGTAAACCGGCGCCGATAAATCCAGGGTCATGGCGGAAGCCAACGCGAATAAAGCCAGTAGGAAAAACCATTTTTTCTGCCAGACAACCCGGCCGTATTCTTTAAAAATAATGTTCATGAGTTGTTTTTGTAAAAGCGGGGGAGTATGCAGCTATTCTTCGCCAAGGTACGCGCAGTTATACTGCAAACGGTCATGAATTGCGTATTTTTGAATGCCCTCACCCCAGCCCTCTCCCGAAGGGAGAGGGGGACAAAAGCCGTAATCCGTGTCCGTGTCGAGTATATCTTCTTGGCGAAAGAAGACGGCCATCGGTTGTAGCCGCGCTAAGCAATGTGTTATGAGGTATTCGGCAAGTCAAGGCGGTTTACAGTGGTTGTAATGGTAACACAGTCAGGTAATCCGCTTCCTTTACGAATCTTTCAAGTTTGAGTAAATAATGCTGTAATAAATACCATGTTATAAGATGCAGCGATTTTGAGGATAGGGTATCGATGCCGGGCGAAAATAAAAGTGTGATAGATGCTACCGAATACGGTTTTGATCCAACTTATGGTTATTCGCTTGATCAATTGCTAGCGGTAAAAACGCCGAAAGAGCCAAAAGATTTTGATTGCTTTTGGCAAAAGCGCTATCAACAGGCGTTAACCGTTGTTCCGCAGCCACAAATAAAAATCATCAATGAAGACAAGCTGGGCTGGCGCGTCTTTGACATACGTTATACCTCTACCGACAATTTTCCTATCCGGGGTTGGTTATTGTTGCCGGTTTCAGGCGTGATTAAACGCGGCTTTATTGTCGGGCACGGCTATGGCGGACGCGACGAACCCGATTATCATTTGCCCTTTAAAGATGCCGCTTTGTTGTTCCCCTGTTTTCGAGGTTTGTCGCTCAGCGCTCAACCCTCTATTTCTTCCGAACCTTATTGGCATGTGCTGCACGATATAAACCGGAAAGAGCGTTATATTCTGGGCGGCTGCGCCGAGGATGTGTGGTTGTCAGTCAGCGCCATGCTGTCCCTGTTTCCGCACATCGCCGGACACTTAGGCTATCTGGGGATTAGTTTTGGCGGCGGCATAGGCGCTTTGGCGCTGGCGTGGGAGTCGCGGATTTCCAAAGGCCACTTTAATGTGCCTTCGTTTGGTCATCACCCATTGCGCTTAAGGCTGGCAACCAATGGCAGCGGACAGAGTGTTCAGCGATTTTATCGAACCCACAAAAAGCCGACGCTGAAGGTTTTACGTTATTACGATGCGGCTTTGGCGGCCAAGCGAATTACCATGCCCATTCATTGCGCGTGCGCCACATTCGATCCCTGCGTCGCGCCGCCCGGACAGTTCGCAATATATAACGCATTGTCCGGCGAAAAACAGTTGTTTGTCTTCGATGCCGGGCATCACAGTTACCCCAATCAGGCGCAGCAAGAGCGCGAACTGATTAATCAACTCGATGCCTTTTTTGCATCTCTTAGCGACTAATTTAATTAACATAAACACAGGAGTCTTAAATGAATCGCGAATATCACAAGTGGTGGAGCGATAGATTACAGCGTGATATGGAATTACTGGTGTTTGGCCATTCCGGTGCAAAAGTGCTGGTTTTCCCTTCGCGCCTCGGACGTTTTTACGAGTACGAAAAGTTAGGCATCGTCGAGTCTTTAAGGCACAAGATAGAGCAAGGCTGGCTACAGCTTTATTGTATCGACAGTGTTGATGCTGAAAGTTTTTACTGCGGTTGGGCGCATCCTTCCGGGCGCATTCAGCGCCATGTGGATTTTGAAGAATATATCCTGAACGAAGTGCTGCCTTTTATGCAAAGCAGGAATTCGCATGAGTGCGTGATTTCTCATGGTTTAAGTCTTGGCGCGTTTCATGCCGCCAATATCGCATTTCGTTATCCCCAGTTTTTTAAAAAGCTGGTCGCCTTCTCGGGGCGTTACGATCTGACGTTGAGCGTGGAGTGTTTTAACGATCTGTTCGATGGTTTTTACAATGAGGATGTTTATTTTCATACGCCCAACCATTTTTTGCCTAATCTGGAATGTTCCTGGCGCTTAAGCAAGCTAAGGGAAATGGAGATTACCCTGGTAATTGGCAAAGAAGATCCCTTTTTGCAGAACAATGAACAGTTAAGTTCAATTTTGTCGCAAAAAAACATTAATCATCAATTATCGGTTTGGAACGATAGAGCGCATAGCGGATATTATTGGCGCCGGATGGCATCGCTGTATATCTGAGCCTTGTTAAATAAGCGGACGCCTTAATAGACCTGCGCAAAACGTTTCTTGATTAGCTAGATGCTTCAGCTGGCACCGTCATACCGGCAGGGATGCCGGTATCCAGTCACATGGATGTGAATGTATGACTTGGCATAATGCCTAAATCGGATACGGGTGTCATGGATAGTCACCCTCCCTGGCTCTAGATTCCGGCATCCCTGCCGGAATGACGGAGTTTTTTGCGTTAGCTGAAGCAGCTTTATAATCAGGAAACGCTTTGCCTTAAGGAGGATAGAGCAGCCTCCCGCACACACAGTCTTCGTATGCAGGAGGTTGTTCGAGAATTATTTACTGATGGTACGCAGTTAGTCGAATTTCGACCGCTTTAACATTAAGGAGTCGCTAGCGCGACACTTGATTGAATCGGGTTGTCGCACCCGAAGGCGAGTTACTTTCTTTTGCTTCGCCTCGGCAACTGCTCCTGCGTTGCTCTACCTCCTGCATCCATGCAGTCGAAAAGAAAGTAACCAAAGAAAAGGCGACCCGGTTGCCGCTTACTTCCTGCGCTCCTCGCTTTTATCGAGGGTCAGCAGAAGGGGCTCCTGCCCCTCTGCTGACGCGCGGCATCCCTGCCGCGCCCCTAACGGGCTGTTCTCGATAAAAGCTCCGGTGCTCGGCGCGGCAAACGGGAGAAATACCATCCGTGCGTAACATCAGTTATTTATTAGCCCGATGCTCAATAATATCGTCAACCACGGCAGGATCGGCCAGCGTTGAGGTGTCGCCCAGGCTGCCGATCTCATTGGACGCCACTTTACGCAAAATACGCCGCATGATTTTACCGGAACGGGTTTTGGGCAGTCCCGGTGCCCATTGGATAATATCCGGGTGGGCAATCGGGCCGATTTCTTTTTTGACCAGCTCGACCAGTTCTTTGCGCAGTTCCTCGGAAGGTTCGATGCCGACATTCAAGGTCACGTAGGCGTAGATGCCTTGCCCCTTAATGTCATGCGGATAGCCGACCACCGCCGCTTCGGCGACATGTTCGTGCAGCACCAGCGCGCTTTCGATTTCCGCCGTGCCCATGCGGTGGCCGGAGACGTTGATCACATCGTCAACCCGGCCGGTAATCCAGAAATAGCCGTCCCGATCGCGGCGCGCGCCGTCGCCGGTAAAATAATAACCGGGGTAGTTTTTAAAATAGGTGTCGATGAAGCGTTGATGATCGCCGTAAACGCTGCGCGCTTGCCCCGGCCAGGATCCGTTGATGACTAAAATGCCTTCGGCTGCTCCTTCCCTGATCCGGCCTTCGTTGTCCATGATTTCAGGTTGGATGCCGAAGAAGGGCAGGGTGGCGGAACCCGGTTTTAAGGCGATAGCGCCGGGCAACGGGGTGATCAGGATGCCGCCGGTTTCGGTTTGCCACCAGGTATCGACCACCGGACAGCGACCGTTGCCAACCACATGGTAATACCATTCCCAGGCTTCCGGGTTGATCGGTTCGCCGACGCTGCCGAGAATTCTTAAACTGCGGCGCGAGCTGCGTTCGACAAATTCATCGCCCTGCGCCATCAGTGCGCGGATCGCGGTCGGCGCGGTATAGAAGATATTGACCTGGTGCTTGTCGATCACCTGCCAAAAGCGGCCGGCGTCGGGATAGGTCGGCACGCCTTCAAACATCAAGGTGGTTGCGCCGTTGCATAACGGTCCGTAGATCATGTAGGAATGGCCGGTTACCCAGCCTATATCGGCGGTGCACCAATAAATGTCGCCGTCGTGGTAGTCGAACACGTATTTGTGGGTCATCGCCGTGTACAGCAAATAACCGCCGGTGCTGTGCAAAACCCCTTTAGGCTTGCCGGTGGAACCCGAGGTGTACAGGATAAACAACGGATCTTCGGCGTCCATTTCCTCTGCCGGGCAATCGGCGGACGCGCTTGCCATCGCTTCGTGATACCAGACATCGCGCTGTTCGTGCCAGTCGACAGCATTGCCGGTGTTTTTTATGACGATGACTTTTTCAAGGCCGGGGCAGGCGGCCGCGGCTTGGTCGGCGTTGGCTTTGATGGGGACAATCTTGCCGCCGCGGCGGCCTTCGTCGGCGCAAACCAAAAACCGGCAGTCGGCGTCCAGAATCCGGTCTTTCAACGCTTCGGCGGAAAAGCCGCCGAACACGATCGAATGCACTGCGCCGACGCGGGTGCAGGCCAACATCACCGCGGCCGCTTCGCTGATCATCGGCAGGTAGATGCAAACGCGGTCGCCTTTGTTGACGCCTTGGCTTTTTAAGACATTGGCAAACTTGCAGACGTGTTCGTGCAATTGCCGGTAAGTGATTTTTTGGTCCTGCGCCGGATTGTCGCCTTCCCAGATAATCGCGACCTGATCGGCTCTGGTGGCAAGATGGCGATCCAGGCAATTGACGCTGACGTTGAGCTTTCCGCCTTCGAACCAGCGGATATGGCCGGTTTTGAAACCGCAGTCCATGACCTTGTCCCAGCGCTTGCTCCAGTTCAGGAACTGTTCGGCCTGTTCCGCCCAGAACGCTTCCGGTTCGGCGATGGAGCGCTGGTACAGGGCTTTATACGTTTCAGCGTTGATATGCGCTTTGGCGGCTATTTCCGGTTTTATGTCATAAATTTTAAGGTCTGACATGCGTTAATCCTTGGGTTTTATTGAGGTATAAGATTTATTTATCCAGCATGGAATGAATGCCATCCCAGCTTTCAGGCGTGTTTTGTTGCAGATGGATACAGCGTTTTAACAGGGTGATGCTCGGCGCATCGGTGCTTAAGGTTGCAAAAAGTTGCGCCGCATTGGCGAAATCGGCCTTTCTGTATAAAGCCAGCGCCTGTTGATAACGGTTGATCGTATCAAGCATCAAGTCGTCGGCTTCATCGGCCGCCCCGATTAATTCGAAAATGCTTTCACCGGCTTCCCGGCCTTTTACCCGCACGGTATCGAGCTCTCTAACAACAAAGCCGGTTATTTCGGTCGCCGTTTGCCGGTCGATCATGATTTGGGTTCCGTAGTGTTTATTCAAGCCTTCGAGACGGGAGCTGTAATTGACTTTGTCGCCGATGCAAGTATAACTGCGAGCCTGTTCCGAACCAATATTGCCGACGATCATTTCTCCGGTCGCGATGCCGATACGGATGTTAATCTCGGGCGCGCCGTTGGCGACCCACAGCGGACGCAATTGTTGCAGTTTTTTTTGCATCGCTAGCGCCGACTGACAGGCATAATTCGCGTGGTTGCCATTGCAAAGCTGCGGGCTCCAGAAAGCCATGATCGCATCGCCGATAAATTTATCCAGAATGCCCTGTTGCCGGCTGATTTCTACGGTCATCGCCGATAAATAAGCATTGAGGATGTTAATTAACGCTTCGGCGGGGAGCTTTTCGCTGAACTCGGTAAATCCGGCAATGTCGCTGAATAAAACCGTTTGCGCTTTTCTTTCTCCGCCCAGCCTCAGCTTGTCCGGTTGGCTGAGCAATTCGCTGACAATAGCCGGATCGACGTATTTATTAAAGGTGCTGCGAATCAGTTCCTTGTCTTGTAAATCGCCGGCCATCGCATTAAACGCGGCGGCTAATTGGCCGACCTCGTCGGCGTTTCGATAAGCGATGCGATGCCGGTAATTGCCGTGCTTGATTTCCAAGGTCCCTTTGGCGATCAGGCGTAACGGCCGGGTGATGCGCTGCGAAATCAGCATAAACAATAATGCGCCGAGTAATAAAATCCCGCCGCCGATCAGTAAGACCTGCTGCTGCAATTGCTTGAAGGTGCGCAGGGCTTGATCGAGGTTGGCGCTGAGTATGTAGCCCGCCTGCGGGTTTTGCGGGTCGAACAGCACTTGTTTGGCGATATAGCGCTCGCCGTTCCAGCTATACATGCCGCTTTCCCGAATGTTCGACTGATGGCTCAGGATGGCGGCGGCTGTTTCCGGCGGGGTGTTTTTGGCAACCACTCGGTTTCTGTTAAAGACGACCGCGTGAAGCGTATTATTTTGGGCTAATAATTTGGCGATCCAGCTATCGTTTATGGGGTTGCAAACCACGATTAAGCCTACCGCATAATCATCGTTCAGATTTTCTTTCAAGGGGATAACATAACTGCTGTATAAGCCTTCGTCTAAACTGACTATTTTTGACGACATCAGCCCGGAATCCAGGCTGTTTTTAATGCCGAAACTTGAAAAGTTGTTTTCCAGCGGCGGTCTGTCAGGGGCGTTTATCGAATAAACAGCCCTGACGGCCGGTTCGTCGTCGAGCATAAAAACAAAGTCCGCTTCGGTATCTTTGCCGATTTCTTCGACAAAGGGATAAAAATTATCTTTTATTTGCGCTAAAAAAGACCGGAATTTTTGGTCTGCGGTTATCACATGGGTCAGCGTTCGGATATGTTTTTGTTCGACGTCCAAATCCCGTTGAAATTGGCCTTGAGCGCTATCCAAATCGGCAATAATGCGTTTTATTTCATGCTGTTCGGCTTGCGTATCAATTAGGTATAGAGTGGTGCATAATAAACCGGTGACTGAAATGAAGAAGGTGATGAATATCTTTTTATTAAGATTCATAAGATAAGCTCATGTACTGACTTAACGAGAATAACACCAAGATGAAGAAACCTAGTTTTTATTTTTTATTGGCCGGTTTAACTTGTTTTTTTGCGCGGCCCGCTGTGGCGGCCCAATCCATCTCAGGTCGCGTCGATGCGCCGGAGCAAGTTAAACAGCTGGTTGTTTACTTGCAGGCCGAAGGGGCCGATCAATCGAACCCCGCTCAAAAAATACAGTCGGTTTCGCAAAAAGAGACCGGCTTTCATCCGCCGTTAACCGTTATTGTCGCTGGGGATAAGGTTCAATGGAACAACGATGAAAGCAAAGAAATCGATCATAATATTTTCTCGCTGAGTCCGCTGACGAGCTTTGATTTAGGCCTGGGAGAAAAAGGCTCTAAACTGGCGCAAACCTTTAAAAATACCGGCGTTGTTAATTATTACTGTTCAGTCCATAAAAATATGGAGGGTAAGATAATAATTTTACCCGACCGTTATTATCAGGTTTTAGAGCGCCCCGGCGATTTTGTAATCGATAATCTGCCGGAGGGAAGCTGGACTTTAAATGCGGTGGTTTTGCATTTGCGCTACAAAGCCGAACCTATTCGCGTAACCGTCGGCAAAGAGCCTGTTGAAAACCTGACGTTAAAGATTATAAAAAAATGAAATATTTACTGTTATTAAGTGTTCTCATTGTTGCCGCTTGTGCCGGGGCGCCTAACGTTGTCAAGGGTAAAGGCGGCGTTTACGGTAGATTGTCCGCCGATTCCCACCCTGCATTTAATAAGAAGTTGGCAAATGAACCCGGTTCCAGCCCGATATATGGGGAAGCAAAAACAACAGGAACTCAATATCAAGCCGATAGGGTCGATTACGCCAAGCTTGATGATTTGTATGTCGGCTTGATTCAAACGAACTTGCCGCCCCGGCAACACGCATTGACGGCGACTGCTGAAGGTATGTCGCAACAAGCTATCGCGTTGGCGACAGGGGATAGTCTGCTGCTTCATAACAACACCGATCGAAGCCAGCATTTTTTCGTGGCTGAAACCTCATCGTCTGATGGGCGTATTCAGGCATTTCCCAGCTTGGCGGCCGGAGCGACTGCAAGCTATAAAATTGAGTTGGCAGGCGATTTGGCGTTGTTGTCCGAAGATAACGAGGGTCTTAAAACGGTGATGTTTTCCAGAAAAAACATGCTAACCAAGCGGCTGTCCAGCGGCGACAGCTATCAGTTCGATAATCTTGATCCCGGCAGTTATCAGTTGATTTTTTGGTATTGGCGGTTAGGGAAAATTCAACAAACCATTCAAGTCCAGGCAGAAGAAAATGTTCGTATAGATAAAACCTTAACGGTTGATAGCGTCATCAATGCTTTGTAATGCGCGCTCATTAAAAATCACCAAGAACCCGAAAGTTGAAATAATAAAACACTATCTCTTTTCGGTCCGGCGGCAATGCCGAGCCTTCACCATTATGCCGTCGCCACGGACGTATTGCGGCCGGCTGAAACGGCGCGCTAATCTGAATGGCCGAGTTTTGCAGCCATCAGCACGTGGTAAAAAGTATTCAATTTGCGTAACATCAGCCTATTTAAAAATACCTTAACATTAATCCAAGAGGGAGTTTATGAACAAACGATTATTATGCGCCGCATTATTGTGGCTACCGGTTTTTGCCGGCAGCGCCGCGACTAAGGTATCGGAACACGTGCTGGGCAACGGCTTAAAAGTGCTGGTTAAGGAGGATCACCGGTCTCCGGTTGCGGTGTCCCAGGTCTGGTACAAGGTCGGTTCAAGTTATGAGCCGGGCGGTATTACCGGTATTTCGCACATGCTTGAACACATGATGTTTAAAGGCACCGACAAACACGCGGCCGGTGAGTTTTCCCGCATCATCGCCGAAAACGGCGGCGACGAGAATGCCTTTACCGGCACCGATTACACGGCTTATTTTCAAACGATGGAAGCTTCCCGGCTGGCGGTCAGTTTTGAACTGGAAGCCGACAGGATGCGCAATTTGCATCTGCTCGCCGATGAGTTGAAAAAGGAACTGCAAGTGGTGACCGAAGAGCGAAGGATGCGCACCGACGATAATCCGCAGGCAAAAATGCAGGAGCATTTTAATGCGATGGCTTATACCAACAGCCCGTATAAAAATCCGGTGATCGGCTGGCCTTCGGACATTGAAAATTACAAGGTCGAAGACCTTCAGGCTTGGTATCAGCGTTGGTATGCGCCCAATAACGCGACGCTGGTGGTGGTCGGCGATGTGCAGCCCAAGGCGGTGTTCGCGCTGGCGGAGAAATACTTTGCCCCGTTAAAACCCAGCGAACTTAAGCCGTTAAAACCGCAGGCGGAAGTCGAACAGTTGGGCGTTCGGAAGATGACGATTAAGTTACCGGCCAAACTACCGTATTTGGTCATGGGTTATAAGGTGCCGGTATTGAAGACGGCGCAGCATGAATGGGAAGCGTATGCACTGGAAGTCCTGGCCGGTGTGCTGGACGGCGGCGGCAGCGCCAGATTGGAATCGGGATTGGTGCGCGGCAAGCAAATAGCGGTGTCCGCCGGGGCCAGTTACAGCCTGACCTCAAGATTGCCGGAAATGTTCACGCTGGAAGCGACGCCCGCCGAAGGCAAAACCGTCTGGAATCTGGAAAGCGCATTGAAGGACGAGATTGCCAAGTTGCAAATCAACTTGGTCGAAGATAATGAATTGCAGCGCATTAAGGCGCAGGTTCTCGCCAAGGCGGTTTACGAGCGGGACTCCAATTTTTATCAGGCCATGCAGTTGGGTATGTTGGAAACCGTCGGCCTGAGCTGGAAAGTCGTCGATGAGTATGTCGAAAAGGTCAATCAGGTTAGCGCCGAACAAGTACGTGATGTGGCGCGTAAATATTTGATTGAAGATAAATTGAGCGTCGCTTATCTGGAACCCTTGCCGATCACCGGCAACATTACCGAGACCAAGACAACAAAAGGAGTTAGATAATGCGTATTCGTCCGTTAAGTTTTATAGCCAAAGGCCATAAGTTTCGTTTGAGCAGACAAGCTGCTCAACTCAGCTTTATATTGCTGGCGTGGTTTTTTTGCAGCCAGGCAGAGGCCGCTGCAAAAATAGAACACTGGCAAACGGCGCAAGGCAGCCGGGTTTATTATGTACATACCGAAGGCCTGCCGATGGTGGATATACAGGTGGCTTTCGATGCCGGAAGCGCGCGCGACGGCTACCAGTTCGGCTTGTCGGCATTAACGTCCGGATTGCTCGATACCGGGGCAGGGCAGTGGAACGCCGATCAAATCGCCCAGCGTTTTGAAAGCGTCGGTGCGCAGTTCGGTTCCAGTATTTCGATCGATATGGCTTCGGTTTCGTTGCGCACCTTAACGGATAAACCGTTATTCGATAAAGCGCTGGAGACCATGCAAGTCATTTTGACCAATCCAAACTTTAATGAAGCCGATTTTCAACGGGAAAAAAACCGGACTTTGGCCGGTTTAAAGCAACAGGAAGAATCGCCTGCCGAGCTAGCCAGCATCGCCTACTATAAGGCCTTGTACGGCGATCATCCTTACGGGCATCCGGCTTCCGGCGAGATCGTCACGGTCTCCGGCCTCGAAGCCGCGGATCTGCGCAGTTTCTATAAGAAATATTATGTCGCTGCCAATGCGATGGTGGTGGTTGTCGGCGACTTGTCCAGGCAACAGGCCGAGCACGCCGCCGAGATTTTGGTCTCAGGCTTGCCGGTAGGCCAAAAGCCGGAACCCTTGCCGGAAGTGGTCATGCCGGTAAAATCAGGCAAGCAGCATATCGACTTCCCATCCACGCAAACCCATGTGCTGGTCGGCATGCCCGGCAGCTACCGCAAAGACCCCGATTATTTTGCGCTGTATGTCGGCAACCATATTCTGGGCGGCGGCGGGCTGGTGTCCAAGCTGTTTGAGGAAGTCAGGGAAAAACGCGGATTGGCTTACAGCGCTAGCAGTTCGTTTGCGCCGATGTTCAGGAAAGGCCCGTTTACGGTCAGCCTGCAAACCCGCAACGATCAAACCGGTAAAGCGCTGGACGTGCTGAATAAAACCCTGGCCGATTTTATTGCCCAAGGACCTACGGAAGCCGAGCTGATTGCCGCCAAGAAAAACATCACCGGCGGTTTTGCGATGCGTTTCGATACCAACAAAGAACTGGCCAGTTATGTGTCGATGATCGGTTTTTATGACATGCCGCTGGATTATCTGGACACCTTCCAGCAGAACGTCGAGAAGGTGACGGCCGCATCGATAAAAGACGCTTTCAAGCGCCGCGTCGATCCGCAGTTAATGCAAACCATCACCTTGGGCGGGAGCGATAAGAAGAGTGAAAAATAAGCTTAGAATTATCGGCGGAGACTGGCGCAGTCGGCAATTAAGTTTTGTCGATGCGCCGGGATTAAGGCCCACGCCCGCCAGAGTCAGGGAAACTTTGTTCAACTGGTTGCAGTATGAAATTGTCGGCAAACAGTGTCTTGATTTGTACGCGGGCAGCGGCGCGCTGGGCTTTGAGGCCGCGTCAAGAGGCGCAAAGTCGGTGGTCCAGGTGGAAAGCAACGTCCAGGCCTGCCGCAGTTTAAAGGACAATGCCATTGCGCTGTCCGCTCAGCAGATAAGCGTCGTGCAAAGCGATGTTTTGCGCTATCTGGAGGGAGCGGCTGCCGCCTTTGATGTGGTGTTTCTCGATCCGCCATTCGGCCTTAATCTGGTGGTTCAAACTTGCAGGCAGTTGGAAGCTTACGGCTGGCTGGCTAAACATGCCAAGATTTATGTTGAAACGGAACGGCATTTCGATTGGTCATGCGGAGCATCCATGCCCGAAAACTGGCGGCAACTGAAAAGCAAAAGCGCGGGCGAAGTCGGCTATCATTTGTTTGAGAGGGTTTAAAGGCGAAGGGCTGCCTAATTCGAAGCCTGGGTTTTTTTCGCCTTGCGCCTTTTGCCTTCGCCTAACATTAAATTAAGTATTTTAAAGCCGTTTCTTAGTATAGAATTGCCGCTTTTTCTGAAAATCACACACTATTATGCAAACCACCGCAATTTATCCGGGCACCTTTGATCCTATTACCAATGGGCATTTGGATCTGATTGCCAGGGCATCCAGGCTTTATCATAAAGTGGTTGTCGCCGTGGCGGTTAACAGGGGCAAAACCCCGTTGTTTTCCCTGGACGAACGGGTGGATTTGGTTAGGGCGGTTACTGCGGATTTTTCCAATGTGTCAGTGATCGGTTTTGATAACTTGCTGGTCGAGTGCGCCAAACAGCAGGGCGCCAATGTGATTTTGCGGGGCTTGCGGGCGGTTTCCGATTTTGAATACGAGTTTCAGCTGGCCGGAATGAACCGGCGTCTGGCGCCGGAATTGGAGACCGTATTTTTAACCCCGGCCGAACAATACGAGTTTATTTCTTCGAGCATGATCCGTGAAATTGCACAGCTGAACGGCGACGTGTCCTGCTTTGTTCCCGATCTTGTTCACCAGTGTTTAATTAACAAATTCAGATCCGAGTAAACTATGGCCCTGATTATTAATGAAGCTAAGTGCGCCCGCTGCGGTGTCTGTGAGCCTGAGTGTCCGAATGGGGCGATTATCAGGACGGAGGATGCTTATGTCATAAATCCCGCATTATGTACCGAATGCAGGGAACGTTATGGCGATCCCTTGTGTGAAGCGGTTTGTCCCAACGACGGCATTGACGAAGTCAAAGACAGTTTGTATAAGAAATGTTTGAGTTTATTTGGTTGAGCAAGCTGTATTGCTGATCCGTGTTGTAGCGAGTAGGAGTTTGAATGTCCCTTATTATTAATGAAGAATGCATCAATTGCGATGTTTGCGAGCCGGAATGCCCGAATGGCGCGATTTCCCAAGGCGAGGATATTTATGTCATAAATCCCGCATTATGTACCGAGTGCGTAGGCCATCATGATGTGCCGCAATGCATGGAGGTTTGTCCGGTCGATTGCATCGATAAGGATGCCAAGCATGTTGAGGACAGAGAAAGCCTGTATCAGAAGTATTTGAAATTGATAGCCTAGGCTTTTTGATTTGCGTAGGGTGCGCCGTGCGCACCGTTATTCAATCAGCAAAGCGTATAGATTAATTAACCACGAAGACACGAAGAAAAACCAAGGTAAAAACTTCGTGTTCTTCGTGTCTTCGTGGTTTTATGTTTTTAGTTGACGCTTACGGCGTTAACCAATCCAAACTTTCAGTCGTAGATCCAAGCGGTTTATATTCTGCGCCGACCCATCCCGAATACCCCGATCTTTCAATCACTGAAAACAGCCGCTCGAAATCAATTCGCCCGGTGCCGGGTTGTCCGCGTCCGGGGCAATCGGCGAACTGGATATGACCGATTTTACCGGCTTGTTCGGCAATAAATGTCTCGGGTTGTTCGCGCATCATTTGCATGTGATAAATATCGTACTGCATAAATAACGCAGGGCGGTTAAGTTGATCCAGCATGCTGAGCATCTGAGTCCCGCTATCGATGATAAATCCCGGCATGTCATGGCTATTGACGGCCTCAAACACTGTTTTGACGCCCAACGGCGAAAAGGCATCGACGGCGAAACACAGGTTTTCCTTAAAGGTTTCTAGATAATGCTGTAAGCGGCTGTTATCCAAACAGCGGCCCGGCAGCACATTGATCGCTTCCGGCTTTAGCCGCTCGACATAGTCGAGGGTTTGAGCGACGGCCTGTCTGAACTGATCGCGCTTTTCAGGTACGCAGGCAAGCCCTTCGCCGCCCTGTAACAAGTCGGCGGCGTCTACATTAAACAAAACCAGTTTTAAGTCGTATTCGTCCAGTTTGTCTTTTATGGCGGCCGGACTTAGTTCGTAAGGAAATTGGATTTCAACGGCATTAAAGCCTGCTTGTTTGGCGGCTTTAAAACGATCGATAAGTTTTTCTTCGGTAAACAGCAGGCTCAGGTTGGCGGTAAAGTTAAGCATCGGTTTTTGTGTAGAGTTTGATTAAAGTGGCGGGGTCTTGTTCCAGGTAACCGCGGCTGCCGTGCAGTTGCATCAGTTGCGAGGCCAGAGCGGACATCGGTGCGGCAGTACCCTGCTTGACGGATAAATCGACGGCCATGTTCAAATCTTTCAGCAGGGTTTTAACCCTCCATTTGACCGGCTCAAAGGTTTCGGCCGCCATTTCGGGGGCGACGATTTGCAGGGGTTTGGAGTCGGCGAAACCGCCTGCCAATGCGGCGGGTATTTGCCCGGCATCGACACCGGCTTGTTTAGCCAGGGCCATCATTTCGGCGATAACCAGCACATTGCAACTGACAATCATCTGGTTGCATATCTTGGTGATCTGGCCGCTGCCGACTTCGCCCATGTGGGTTAATTGCTTGTACAGCGGGGCCAGGACGATTCGGGCAACTGCGATGTTTTCCGCGCTGCCGCCCGCCATAATCGCCAGATTGCCTTGCTCGGCACCGGCAACGCCGCCGGAAACCGGCGCATCGACCCAGCCCATGTTGCATTTTTCATGCAGAAGCGCGGCCAACTGCCGGGTGTTTTCCGGGTGGATGCTGGATAAATCAATCAGCAACTTGCCTGCTGCGCCGAACGCTAAAATATCATTGCGCACAATCGATTCGACGACTGCGGTATCGGCCAGGCACAGGATAATCACCTCGGAGGCCCGGACTAATTCGGCAATGGATGAGCAGGCTGTAGCGCCTGCCTCAGTGACCGGCTTTAGCTTTTCAGGGCTGCGGTTCCAGACGTTGACGCGAAAGCCGGCGTCCAGCAAACGCAAAGTCATCGGCTTGCCCATCAGGCCGATACCGATGAAGCCGAGGGTGGGTTTTTTATCTGTCATAGTTTATTTGTCGCTCGATTAATATTTAAAAATGCAAGGCCATAACGACGCCAGCCGTCAGGAGAGATTGCATATGGCTGTCGCCGTTACTTGCGATCGGGGATGTCGCTCTAGGCACAGGGCTAGCGTCGCGCCTTCATACTCGAAACGGGTGATGTGGATTTCTGCTGAAAAAACGGCGCCCTCCTTAGTCTTGTGACGACGCTCAATGACAACCAGGCCGGCTTGCTCGCTGGAACTTGTCATTTCTGCGGCATCCGGATCGACGTCATAGACCGTCATGCCCAGCAGGTTTCGTTATTAACATAGATAAACCGTAAGTGCCGGTCGATCAGATAGGCGGCCTCGCGCATTCGGTTTAAAGCAAAATTCATCATCGGCATCTGCTGTTCGGCCTGCTCGTGTTCGCTAATTTCGATACGCAGCAGTTGGTTGCCGGCGTTGAGTTCGGCGACCCGCCGTTCCGGATATTGCTGACAGTGTTGTAATTGCGCGTTTCGTTCTTCCAGGTGTTTTTGCGTGGCATGCAACTTGAGATGGGTGCCGACTCTGGCGATTTCCATCGCCTGCATACACAGGGTAACCGACTCATCGATCTGCCCCATGCGACGGTACATCATAGCCAGACGCAACATCGCTTCGCCAAGCAGGTCCGGACGATCCACGCCCTCGAGCACTTTCAGGGCTCGAGGGGCGACATCGACCAAGGTATCGATTCGGCTCCGGTAGACGGAATTTAGCGAGATAGAGAGATAAGCCCCGGCTTGGCCGATTCGGTCGCCGTTTTTCTTGGCCAGTTCCAGTGCCCGATCTGAATGGTCCGCCGACGATTCGGTCAGCGCCCTGACTACGGCGGCGTCCTCGTTGCGCCAGACTTCGAGTGCATTGTTCGCCCAAGCGCTGCCGCATAAGCCGGAAAAGAGTAGCAAGCAGAGGAGCGTCGCCGGTATGTCATCAAAAAAACGGGTCATTAAGGTGAATTCAAAAGCGGTTGGTGCAAACCTGTAATTTAACATGAATATCGTGTCCAAACGCTGCCTTAATGAGTTGATGAAAAAATGCGATTCATAATAATAGCGGCGCAGGGGGGCTATCTATGAATAATTAGGAAAGTCGCATTAAATTCGCACAAGGTTTACCTCGTCAGGCATTGATCCAAGTTACCGCTTTCAGTATTGGTTCTACGATATAATGATCTTAAGTCGGGTTATCTGCCGGCGCTGTTTTTTAATATAAAGCCTTGCTGCATTTTGCCGGCAAGTTAGTTTCATCGAGAGGAGTTTTGCGTGGCAAAAGCGAGTGATTTAAAAAGAGGTATGGTGGTTGAGATAAACGGCGTACCGCATGCGGTTAAGCAGGTCGATGCTAAAAGTCCGTCGTCCCGCGGAGCGTCAACCTTGTACAAAATCCGTTTTACCAATCTTAAAACCGGTCAAAAGCTGGATGAGTCGTTAAAAGGGGACGATTTTTTTAAGGATGCCGATCTGGTACGGGCCAAGGTGCAGTTTTCTTACGTGGACGGGGATAGTTATATCTTCATGAATATGGAAGATTACACTCAGTACACGCTGAGCCGTGAGGATTTGGAGGATCAAATCGATTATTTGACCGAAGGGTTGGAAGGCATCGTGGCGTTGTTGGTGGACGATGCGGTGCTGGGTATCGAATTGCCTAGTTCGGTGGTGTTGGCGATCGTGGAAACGGCGCCGGCCATAAAAGGGGCGACGGCATCCGGGCGGACCAAAACAGCCAGGGTGACCACCGGATTGGAGGTTCAGGTCCCCGAATATCTGGAGCCGGAAGAACTGATTAAGATTAATACCGAGACCGGAAAATTCATGTCGCGTGCTTGAGTCATGTCCGATCGTTTAAGCGTTCCTCAAGGTGAGTTCGAGTTAAACCGGTTGCCGAAACGGCCGAGGGAGTTGCTGCGTGCATGGGATGCGGCCGATGAGTATCTGCTCGATACGCTTGCGGAGCGGCTAAGGCCGGCGGATGCTGCGCGGGTTTTAATAATGAATGACAGTTTCGGCGCTTTGGCCGTAGCGCTGAGTGCTTACCGGCCTTTTGCCATATCGGATTCCTTTTTGTCGCAGCAAGCCACGCGGCTCAATCTTGCCGCAAATAACCTGCCTGAGCACAGCGTCGGCTTGCTGAGCAGTCTTGAAATGCCGGAAGGTGTTTTCGATTGGGTGTTGATTAAGGCGCCGAAGACCTTGGCATTATTGGAAGACCAGTTGACACGCTTGCGTCCGCATTTAAGCGTTTCAAGCCAAGTCATCGTCGCGGGCATGATTAAAACCCTGCCGTCCTCGGTTTGGAAGCTGCTGGAGCGATTGGTCGGACCGACGACGACTTCGTTGGCTAAAAAAAAGGCGAGGCTGATTTTTGCATCCCTTGATTCCGGGCTGATTATTCCGCCCAGTCCTTATCCGGTCAATTACCGGCTTGAAAATACCGAGCGCCTGATTAGTAACCACGCCAATGTCTTCTCGCGCGACAGTCTTGACATAGGGACGCGTTTTTTTCTCCAGCATCTTCCGGCGCGGCAGGATGCCTGCGATATTATCGACTTGGGCTGCGGTAACGGTCTGGTCGGTTTAATCGCTGCCGAACGCTGTCCTGCGGCGACTGTGCATTTTGTCGATGAATCTTTTATGGCGGTCGCATCGGCCAGGGATAACTTTCAACGTGCTTTTGGCGAACAGCGCGAGGCGACTTTCCGGGTCGGCGACGGATTGATGGCGGCTGAATCTGCGTCGGTCGACCTGATTCTTTGTAATCCGCCGTTTCATCAACAAAATACGCTAGGCGATCAGATTGCCGTCAGCCTATTCAGACAGGCGCGGAGAGTATTGCGCAAAGGCGGCGAGTTGTGGGTGATCGGCAATCGGCATTTGGATTACCACTGTTATCTTGATCGTCTTTTCGGTGGCTGTTCGATGGTCGCATCCAACTCGAAATTTGTTATCGTGAAGGCTGTGTCGGCGGGTTAAGTTGCTGAACGCGAGCAAAAAATCAGGCAAAAAAAAACTCCCGGTGCGCGAGCATCGGGAGCGAGAAGTCAAACAGGAGAGATGCTGTTTGAGGTAGGATACCAAGAGGTGGTAAAAATCTTTAGCCGAGTAATTTTCGATTTAAAACTATATTGGTGAAGATGGCGGCCGTTGCAAACATGATTGTTGAAACAATGAATTCGCCGGAAATAAAACCCAGAATACCAACGATAAACATCAGCCCTATTAAAATATCTTTTTGAAAATCAGTCATTTTAAAGCTCCTTTGCTGTTTTGTGGGTAAGAAGTAATCAGCGTTGAATACACTATACATACGGACCTATTAGTTGACAATAGCAGTAGGTATTGATTAATAGTTTCTTATATGAAAACAATTGGCTTGGGTTATTTTACTTTCAAATGCGGAAAAGCCGGCCTAAAGCCCGTCAACTAAAGGAGTGCAGGGCTTGGGCGGGTTCGAAATAACGGGCTGTTTGTTATGAAGGGGCATTAAGCCGATGCGGACAGCGGTGCATGGCAAAAGATTTACAACAGGGTGTGCAATATTTTAATGGTCTGCATCCGATCTTCCCGCTGTTGCAATAATCCGGCGGGAAACCTAATGCCGGTTGGGCTTCGATTGACTCTAAATAGGGCGCCGAGTCCAAAAATATCATTTGTTTTTAGCATGAAGATCATGACGATATTACGGTATTGACTGCCTGTGTGATCTTGAGACCGGGCATAAAACGCAAACCATCACTCTCCGGGCGCTAAAGTAGTCCCTTGTTTGATATGGAGACGCTGTAATGTAATGTCGCTGTCTTTAAGTTTGCGGCCCAGCTATGCTTATTCGGTTAACGCTAACAAATCACGTTCCAGCAAGGCGCTGCTGCCAAGGTTGAGTTCAACCAAACGACGTAGTTCGGAAATGCTGTCTATATCGATATGCTCGCATTTAAAGCCGACCTTATTGCCTACAACATGTGTTGCTGTGAGTTCCATTTTTATTTGGACCTGTTCGGATAATCGTAATGCGAGAGTGTAGAGCGTGTCCTGATCTTCTTTCCAGGGAAGTTCAAAACGTAATAAACAGCCTTTTAAGGACAGGTCGATAATTTCGCAGTGCCATGTCTTTTCTGCGCAGCTTAAAATAGCGTCTGCCGTGTAGAGAATGCGATGGAAATGGCGGTGATCGTTGTTTTCTATTGGTTGCATGGGTTTAGTTCAAAAAAAATTGCAGGGATGTGTTGTCGACAACCAGCACATCGTTGGTGTTTAATTTTAATGACTTATCGTTTAAGGGCTCGTTGTTTACGGTTATCGTGCCGCTATGTTCCAATACGGAAACAAAATAACCCTCTTTTCTCTTCGATATTGCAATAACGCCGTTTCCGACATGGCCCAGCCGCGTCATGGCTTTTTTTAATTGCAGAATCTTGCCGATATTGCTGCCGTTCATGATTTGCAAATTAGCGGCAGGAGTGCGCAATTCACTGTCAACTTCCCGGTTAAGCGATTTTACGTCCTCGTCAATGAGGCTATTGAAGGCGTGAGATTCTACAAATTCTGCGGTATTGAAAATGATGTCATGCTTTCCCAACGATATGGTGTCGTTGTTATTGAGACTGCAAGCTTTGGTTTTTTTGCCGTTGATGATCAGCGGAAATTCATCATTGAGTTGCTTGATAGTGCAGTCATCATCGCGAATAACGATGACGGCGTGAGCCGGAGCGACTGCCAGGCTGTCAATGGTTAAATCGTTGGTTTCATCGCGTCCGATATGCACAATACCGTGTTTAAACAGGCCCGAATGGATAGCTTTATCTTTAAAAAAAACAGTGAGTTTTGCCATTGGATGGGTAGCGCATCTTTAAACGAACTTTGATTATAGACGGTATTATTTTAGTTGTTCAAGAAATTGACTATATCGGGGACAAAGGCTTATTTCTTGGGCAGAAATTTAACCAGTTTAACGCTATTCTCATCCCGTTTTATGATCTCCAGAAGGTATTCATGCAATCTGATGCTGGTTCCGGTTTCGGGAATGGTTTCCATAAACTCGATGATAAGTCCGTTGAGCGTCTTTGGCCCTTCCGTAGGAAGCGACCATTGAGTAACGCGATTTAACTCCCTGATGGTAATGTTGGCGTCGACCAGGTAGCTACCGTCGCTTTGTGTTCTTACGGCGACATCGTCGGTGATCAGTTCTCCTACTATTTCCTGTAGTAAGTCGTCCAGTGTAACCAATCCCTGCACATCGCCATATTCATCGATCACTAGGCCTATACGGATCTTTTCATGCTTAAAACGATGCATTTGGTTATGCACCGAGGTGCTCTCCGGTATAAACGATGGCTTGTCCAGGAGGTTTATGATGGTTTGTTTGTCAAAATTTTCCTGATTAAGCAGGGCGAGTATTTTCCGTAAATGTATAAAACCGATAATTCTGTCGATGCTGATTTTGTATACGGGTAAGCGGGTATGCGGACTGGTTTTTATTCGGGCAATGATGTTTTCAATCGGCAACTCAAGGTCGATGCCGATAATTTCATTGCGCGGTGTCATGATGTCTTCAACCGTCGCCGATTCGAGATCGAGTATGCCCATCAGCATTTTTTGGTAGCGGGTAGGCATCAGGCTTTCTGCGTCGCTAATAATGCTTTTTAATTCGTCTTTATTGAGTGTGGCATGGCGGTTTTTTTTGACATCGACACCGGCTATGCGGAGAAACAGACTGACAAATAAATTGACGAACCAAACGATGGGGTACAAGACTTTCAATAACAGCGTGTAAATCCAGGCGGCCGGTAAGGCGAGCGGTTCAGGTTTGATTGCGGCCAGTGTTTTAGGGGTTACTTCTGAGAAAATAAGCATTACGATAGTCAAAATTCCGGCAGCGATGGCGACGCTGGATTCTTCATCGGCATAGAGTTTAATAGCGATGACAGTCGCTATCGAGGCTGCGAAGTTATTAACAAAGTTATTGCACAGTAAAATCAGGCCAAGCACGCGTTCCGGTCTTTGCAGTAATTGATTTGCTTTGATGGCGCCGGAATGATTTAGTTTAACCAGATGTCTTAAACGATAACGGTTTAATGTCATCAAAGCCGTTTCCGAGCCGGAGAAAAAAGCGGAAAGAATAAGCATGGCGGCAAGTATGCAAAACAGCATACTAAGGGGCATATCGTTCAAAGAAAGTGTACTCTGGGTTGTGAAAACAACCCTAGTGTCTATGATGAGAAATTTTTGTCAAGCGTGGATAGGGGTAGCGGCTTGATTTATTTGTGTAAATCACATTAAAAAGGCCATAGAACAGTATGAAATAAAAAGAATTTTGACATGATGATGATTCGATGCTTAACTTTGCCAAATAGTTAAATAATTAAAAAGCATTATTTTTAAGGCCACGCTGAGTGATGAGCGGCAGTGATTGTTGCGGAAAGTGTAGGGCTAAACTTAAATGGCCTCAATGTGAGTGATGAGTGTAAAAATATGGCGTTGCCGCGTATTTTGTTAATTGACGACAATCAAGTAAGAGTCCAGCAACTGGAGACGATTTTTCAGTTTATGGAGTACAAGATAGAAACTGCGAGTTCAGCGGATTATGCATCTTGTTTTAACGAAACTGATCAGTTGTGTGGGATTTTTGTCGGTGATGGCATTGATAAGCAGGCAACTGTGGTCACTAAGATTGTGGAGCGGGCAAATAAAATCCCTGTCATTTTATTAATCAACAAGGGAACGGCGCTCCAGGTTTCAACGGCCATTACGAATAGCGTATTTCAAGTATTGGAATGGCCGACTACATACCCGGCCTTGAAACCGATATTCGATAAGCTCTCTATAGCTGTTACGCAAACGTCTTTTACGGTGCGGGAAGTGTCGGATCGGCGTTCTGCTTCAGTTGATCGTCTAAAAGGCAAGAGTCAGGCTATTGCCGGTATCCGTAAGCTGATTGACCAAGTTGCGGAATCGGATGCGACGGTTTTAATTTTGGGCGAGTCGGGAACAGGGAAAGAAGTCGTTGCTCGCGCTTTGCATGATGCCTCATTCCGAAAAGATAAGCCGTTTGTGCCGATAAATTGCGGCGCGATTCCCGGCGAATTGCTGGAAAGCGAATTGTTCGGTCACGAGAAAGGAGCGTTTACCGGCGCCTTAAGCGCCCGGCAAGGCCGCTTCGAAATGGCGGAAGGCGGAACGCTTTTTCTGGATGAAATCGGCGATATGCCTTTGGCTATGCAGGTTAAGTTATTGCGGGTATTGCAGGAACGTACTTTTGAGCGGGTAGGCAGCAACAAAACTATACATTGCGATGTTCGGGTTATTGCCGCAACGCACCGCTATCTTGAAAATGAGATTAAAGAAAATCGGTTTCGGGAAGATCTGTTCTACCGTTTAAACGTTTTTCCTATTGAAATACCGGCCTTAAAGGACAGGGCTGAAGATATCCCTTTGTTAGTGAACGATCTTGTTGCCCGTATGGAGACCGCCAATCGCGGCTCGGTACGCCTGACTAATGCGGCATTGGCTGTGCTGATGCAGCATGAGTGGCCGGGGAATGTCAGGGAGTTGGCAAATTTGATTGAAAGATTGGCTATTATTAATCCCAAAGGACTGGTCGATGTGGCTGATTTGCCGGAAAAATTTCAGCATTATAAGGTTTCTGAAGAGATTATTGATGACATCGAAGCGGGTGACATGGAAACGGTTGATATGGAAGAGGACGATCAGTCCGAGCAAATTGAAGTCATCGGCGCTTTTGAGGGAGCGTCGAGTTCTTTAGCTCAATTGCCGGCGCAGGGCATAGATTTGAAAGAATATTTGAATGTTTTAGAAGTTGATTTGATACGTCAGGCATTAAATGAATGCAGCGGGGTAGTCGCGCATGCCGCTAAACGCTTAAATATGCGGCGCACGACACTGGTTGAAAAATTGCGCAAATATGATTTGCAGCGTTAAAGAATAAGCTGTCATTTTTTTGGCGACTAATGCCAAGATATTGAAAGTATAGGTGTTATTTTTGTGGTCTGATTTTTGCTTTCTTGCTTAGTAAAGTAAGTTTAAGTTGCAGCAAACTAGAGCGATCAGACATGAATACCTACAAAACCCAAAAAAATCAAAAAACCGAACAGCTCACCGATGCGTTCCGCATTTTTAATGAGCTATCCCAGAATTTGTCTGTTTCTTACCAAGGATTGGAAGAGCAGGTTGCTAAGTTGCATAGCGAGCTTGCCTTTGCCCATAGCGAACGACTTAAAACGCTTGAGGAAAAAGAAAGGCTTGCCAGTCGTTTGGAAAAAATACTGGCGGCGCTTCCGGCCGGGGTTATTGTGCTGGATGTGGATGGGAAAATTGTTGATTGCAATGCGGTAGCGACGGCTTTTTTAGGCGAGCCGCTGATCGGCGTGGATTGGCTCGACGTTGTTGCCCGCAGCCTGATTCCCGTCTTTGGCAACCCTCATGAGCGCCAATTAACTAATGGCAAGCGGGTGAATATGACTGTCAGTAGAGATGTTGTCTGTAGCGATTCCACGGATACCGGGCAAATTATTCTGCTGTCGGATGTCAGCGAAATGCGCAACCTGCAAGATATGCTGAATCAGCAAAAACAGTTATCGGCAATGGGGGAAATGGTGGCGAGCATGGCGCATCAGGTCAGAACGCCGCTGGCAACGGCAATACTTTATGCCTCGCAAATGAGTAACCCGGCACTGGATAGTGAAAAACGGCAGCGGTTTTCGCAAAAAATTCTTGAACGTCTGCAATATTTGGAAAGACAGGTTAACGATATGTTGATTTTTGCTAAAGACGGACGTTTGGCGATGGAGACTTTTTCATTAGCCGAATTATTAAATCACCTGAGGGAAACGGTAAAAGAATATACCGGCAGCGGTAGGATTGATTTGCAGATTACTAATGATGTGCAAAACGACGCAATGCTGGGCAATGAAAATGCCTTGCGCGGCGCGCTGCTTAATTTATTGAATAATGCGGTCGATGCCGTGGGACACGTTGGACGTGTGCAAATCTCAGTGGTTCAAATTGATAATTATAAGCTGCGGATCGTTATTAAGGATGACGGTCCGGGCATTGCCAAAGAGCTGTGTCAGCGGGTTTTTGAACCGTTTTTTACCACCAAGAGTTACGGTACCGGCTTGGGATTGGCCGTCGTCGACAGTGTCGTCAAAGCGCATGGCGGCCATGTATCGGTTGAGTCCGCTCTAGGGAATGGCGCTACGTTTACTTTAGTTCTTCCCTGTATAAATCAGGCATATAGTTTATTGCCGGGCGGTTTTTCCGGTAAAAATCACCATCAAATGGAGATCAGACATGAAACAGTATGACGTGTTGGTTGTTGAGGATGATCTGTCATTATGCGAAGCGCTTTGCGACACTCTGGAGATAAGTGGTTATCGTGTGATTTCGGCTCGTAACGGTACTGAGGCATTAATCAAGCTGGAGCTTGGCCAGTTTAAGCTGGTTGTTAGCGATGTGCAGATGCCGGTTATGGACGGTTTTCAATTATTGAAAAATATGCAGCATAAGTATTCGGAAACACCGGTGCTGCTGATGACCGCTTTCGGAACTATTCCCAAGGCAGTCGAAGCGATGCAGGCCGGGGCTTCCGATTATCTTATCAAGCCTTTTGACGCGCAGGCGCTGGTGAGTAAAGTGGCTGATTATGTGATGGCCAATCCATCGGCGGCTAATGCCGCGGTTAATGAGCGAGTTGTGCAAGACGAAAGCATGAAAAAACTCTATGCATTGACTGCCAAGGTCGCTAAAACCGATGTTACCGTGTTGTTACAGGGCGAAAGCGGAACCGGTAAAGAGGTTATTGCCCGCTATATACATCAGAATTCAACCTACTATCAGGGGCCGTTTGTCGCAGTGAATTGCGCCGCTATTCCTGAAAACATGTTGGAAGCGATGTTGTTCGGCTATGAGAAAGGCGCTTATACCGGAGCGGTTCAGGCTATGCCCGGAAAGTTCGAGCAAGCGCAGGGCGGAACGTTATTACTGGACGAAATAGCCGAAATGGATTTAGGCTTGCAGGCGAAATTATTGCGGGTATTGCAAGAAAAAGAAGTCGAGCGTTTAGGCAGTCATAAAAAAATCAAGCTGAATGTCAGAATTTTGGCAGCCACCAATCAGAAGTTAAAAGAACAGATGGAACAGGGACGGTTTCGTGAGGATTTGTATTACCGTCTTAATGTGTTTCCTATTAATATTCCGTCGTTACGGAATAGACCAGGCGATATTTTGCCGCTGGCACAGGAATTGATGCAGCGCCATAGGGTAGAAGGCAAGAAATTGCCTGAATTTGATAATGAGGCTGCTGAAAAAATGTTGGCTTACAGTTGGCCCGGCAACGTCAGGGAGCTGGATAATGTAGTGCAACGGGCTCTTATTTTACGGACTGGCGACAAGATTACCGTCGATGATTTGGTGTTTGAGGATGCCGGATCGATGATGGACGTGATTAGTAAGGGGGCTTCGGTTGCCGCCGTGGACGCTGTGCATGATTCGTATGTCATTGACATTAAAGATGAAAGGTTGGAGATTGGCGGGTTGGGCGAGGGGGTTCGCTCCGCCGAAGAAAGCATTATTTTACAGACCTTGCAGATGGAAAATGGCAGTCGTAAGATAACCGCTGAAAAGTTGGGCATTAGTCCAAGAACGCTCCGATACAAAATGGCTAGGATGAAAGATTCGGGTGTTATTATTTCATGCTAATATGTGGCATTAAAAATGCTCTAAACTCTATATTATTAAAGAATATAAGAGGACCCCTCCCATGAGTGAGATGAATGTAAACCAAGTTTTGGCCCAAATGCGGGCGATGTCGCTTGAAGCCGGCGGCGGTAAAGTGCAGGAGACAGGCGGTGGCGCCGATTTTGCTGCAATGCTAAAGCAGACTATAGGAGCTGTTAATGATACCCAGCAAACTGCCGGAAAAATGACGGAGGCTTTTGAGACCGGCGATACTAACGTAAGTCTCGCCGAGGTTATGGTAGCTTCGCAGAAGGCTAGTGTTTCATTTCAGGCAATGCTACAGGTCAGAAATAAATTAGTTGAAGCCTATCAAGATGTCATGAATATGCCAATGTAGTGCGGCGGTACACTGTAATTAAAAAATGAGCGAACAGAGCGGTAATAGTCTAGTTGAAGCAAATCGGCAGCATGATCCAACGGCAAAAAACGCGGGTCATCTTGATGGCGAAGCGTCTCATGTTTTTGCGGCTAGGGTCGACGCGCACCCCGCCATTAAAGGCTTAGCAGGACTGACTATAGCGCGCCAGATCGGCTTGATGCTGGGTTTGGCGTTAAGTGTCGCTATCGGTGTTGCTGTTGTTCTATGGTCGCAGGAACCCTCTTACGGACGCTTGTATTCCGAAATCGGTGAAAGCGACGTGTCTGAAATTCTTGAAATTCTCAATAAGGAGAATATTAAGTACAAAGTTGAAACCGGTTCCGGAGCTATTATGGTGCCGATGGATCAAGTGAGTACGGTAAAGCTCAAACTAGCAGCGCAAGGATTACCCAAAAGTAATAGTCTGGGATATGAGTTGCTGGATAAAGAGCAGGGTTTCGGCGCCAGTAAAGGTGTCGAAACGGTGCGCTTCCAGAGAGCCTTGGAAGGCGAGATCGCTCGGACTATTATGTCCATTCAGAACGTAAAAACGGCCAGGGTGTTGTTAGCCATCCCCGCCCAGTCGGTGTTTGTGCGGGAGCGTAAGAAACCCAGCGCTTCAGTCATAGTCCATTTGTATCAAGGTCGGGCGTTGGATAAAGGCCAAGTTGAATCGATTATTCATCTGGTAGCATCCAGTGTTCCGCAATTGGAAGCTGAGCACGTGACAGTCGTCGACCAAAAAGGTCAATTATTAAATAGCAATGACTCGTCAGCAGCGGGTAATTTGACCTCCAAGCAATTTGAATATAAGAAGAATATTGAAGAACATTTGATGGGGCGAATTGAGAATATTTTGTCGCCATTGGTAGGTAGCGATGGGATGCGCGTACAAATTTCAGCAGACGTGGATTTTACCGAGACTGACAGAACTCAGGAAATGTTCAATCCGGATTTGCCGGCTTTAAGAAGCGAGCAAACCTCGGAAGAGCAAAGTACGCAACCGGTTACTCAAGGCGTTCCCGGCGCGTTATCCAATCAACCCACTCCGGCAGGCGCGGCTCCGGACCCGGCAGTTGCCGCGGTTTCGACTCCCGCTTCCACTTCCGCGCGTTCGGCTGCCGCGCAGCCGCCCGGATCGGCGGCAAAAAATGCAACCAGAAATTATGAGCTGGATAAAACCATTACCCATACCCGGTTGGCTACAGGGGCATTGCGTCGATTGTCCGTGGCCGTGGTTGTTGATGATCGGCATGTGCCCCAAAACGATGGCACGGTTAAAACGCAGCCTTATTCTCAGGAAGATGTTAATCGATTTAGTGATCTGGTAAAGCAGGCGGTAGGTTTCGATAGTAGTCGGGGGGATCAGGTTACCGTCACTAATGTCACTTTTAAAATAGACGAACTGATTGAGGCATTGCCGGCAATACCCATTTGGGAACAAAGTTGGTTTCTTGATGCTGTGAAACAAGCTGCCGCTGTGTTAGCGGTATTATTCTTGCTTTTCGGGGTGTTGCGTCCCACCATGCGCAGTCTGGTCGGTCGGGATATAGAAGAGAAAAAGGCCGCAGCGTTGGCTGAGGCGAAAGAAAAGGCAGTCGCAATGGGGGGGGGGCGTTTTAATGATCAAGGTGCGCCTGTCGCGGTGCCGGCCGGACAGCAACAAGTCAGCTTTACGGCGCCCAGCGAATCGGAAATGCAGGATTTGCTGCTTTTGGATGTGCCCCAGAGTTATGAGCATCGCTTGGAGTATGTAAAGCGATTGGTTGATGATGATTCGAAGGTAGTCGCTCAAGTTATTAAATCATGGGTTAAAAAAGATGGCTAAGGCGGAAAAACAGTTAACCCAAGTCGATCGTGCCGCGGTATTGTTACTGGCGCTGGGAATGGATAGGGCGGCGCTCGTTCTAAAGCATATGTCCCCTAGAGAGGTGCAGATTTTAGGCATCACTATGGCAAGCGTGGGAGAGATTTCCATCGAGATGATGGATGAAGTGGTGGAGGAGTTTATTGTCTCGGTAAAAAGACAAACTGCCTTGGGCATGGATACCGATGAATATATTCGTACTGTGTTGATTAGCGCTTTGGGCGCAGATAAAGCAAACAGTATCCTGGATCGAATTTTACAGGGCGGTAACACTAAGGGTATCGAGCAGCTGAAATGGATGGATACCCGGTCGATTGCGGATATGATTCGTTTAGAACATCCGCAGATTGTCGCGACGATTATGTCTTTGATGGAAAGTGAGCAGGCGGCTGATGTGATGATGTTCTTGCCTGAAAGCATGCGTTCCGATTTGATGATGAGAATTGCAACGATGAAAGGCATACAACCATCCGCTCTGCGTGAGTTGGATCAAATTATGGAAGCGCAATTAACCGGTTCTGATAATGTTAAATCGACCAATGTCGGCGGTGTCGATGCGGTGGCTAATATTTTGAATTTCATGGATGGCGGCGCAGCAGATTTAGTGATGTCGGGGATTGCCGAACACCGATCTGAACTGGCTCAGGAAATTCAGGAGAAGATGTTCACCTTTGAAGATCTTACTTCTATTGATGAAAGAGGCATGCAAACCTTGTTGCGTGAAGTTTCGACCGGACAGTTGTTGCTGGCCTTGCGGGGTGTGGGTAGCGAACTGAAGGAAAAAATATTCAGCAATATGTCCAAACGGGCGGCAGAAATGCTGCGCGATGACTTAGAGGCCTCCCCGCCCGCCAAGTTAAGCGAAGTGGAGTTGGCGCAGAAAGATATATTGGCTATTGCTAAAAAATTAGCGGATGCAGGCGAGATACAAATGGGAGTCGGTGGTGATGAACTCATCTAAGACGCCCAGATTCACGGCATCGGAGCTGGAATCGTTAAGATTATGGAGTATGCCGGATGTTTCCGGCGCGGATGCCAGAGACTCGGAGACGGTGGAGCTTGAGGAGGAGCTGACGCCGATTTTAACGGTTGATGAAATCGAAGCCATGCAAAAGCAGGCGTACGACGAAGCATTTGCGCAAGGCAAAATGCACGGTTTTCAGCAAGGTTTTGACGAGGGGGCAAAAAAAGGCTACGAGGATAATTTGCACTTGCTGCAAAGCCAGGCGGCAATGCTGGTCAGTCTTTTAGAGTCTTTAAGCGAGCCGTTTAAATATCTTGATGAGGAAGTGGAAAAAGAGCTGGTTAAACTGGCTATAGGTATTGCAACACAATTGATACGTCGGGAAATCAAGTTGGATCCGGGGCAAATCGTTGGCGTTGTTCGGGAGGCAATCAATGTTTTGCCGTTGGCATCGCAAAAGATTAGTTTGAAATTACATCCTGAAGATGCCGAATTGGTGCGATCTGCTTTGGCGCTGGATGAGATGTCGCCAAGCTGGACTATAGTCGAAGATCCGTTAATTACGCGTGGCGGCTGCGAAGTTGACACCGATATTTCTCATATTAACGCGACTGTAGATCACCGATTGGCTGCCGTTATCGCAACCCTGTTAGGTGGTGAGCGGGAGAGCGACTTTAAGATGGCTGGGGATAGAGCCGCGCAGGGAGCGGTTGCCGAGGATGAAAGTTTGTGATTCCGGATGCGAATCGGTCACAGATTTGGCGGGCTAAATTACAACCTTATTACGAAAAATTAGCCGAAGTGCCTGAGCTTGTTGTCGAGGGCAAGCTTTCCCGTATGGTGGGACTAACGCTGGAGGCCGTGGGTTGTCGTGCGGCTATTGGATCTCGTTGCCGAATTGAGACTAAAAACGGCAGAATGATTGAAGCGGAAGTCGTGGGTTTTTCCGATGCGCGAATTTTTTTGATGCCGACTGCCGAGGTTCATGGACTTGAGCCGGATTGTCGGGTCATTCCCCTGGGCAAAAATAGCTTGGCTAGAGTGGGCTTCGGTTTGTTAGGGCGTGTGCTGGATGGTGCAGGCAATGCGATTGATGACAAAGGTCCGTTGAAGACCGATGCGCTAATTTCGCTCAACGGCGTACCGATCAATCCGCTGTCGAGAAGGCCCATACGAGAGCCGCTTGATGTCGGTGTTAGAGCTATTAATTCTATACTCAGCGTGGGGCGTGGGCAGCGTATGGGCTTGTTTGCCGGCACCGGGGTGGGCAAGAGCGTACTGTTGGGCATGATGACCAAGTTTACTACGGCCGATATTGTTGTGGTCGGCCTGATTGGCGAGCGGGGGCGAGAAGTTAATGAATTCGTACTGAAGACCTTGGGCGAAGAGGGGCTTAAGAGAGCGGTCGTGGTGGTTTCTCCTGCCGATTGCCCGCCACTGATGCGGGTTCATGCGGCATTATTGTCAACCAGTATTGCCGAGTATTTTCGTGATCAAGGTCTTGATGTTTTGTTGTTGATGGATTCTTTAACACGATTTGCGCAGGCGCATCGTGAAATCGCCCTAGCCATCGACGAGCCTCCTGCCACCAAAGGCTATCCGCCTTCTGTATTCGCCAAATTGCCGCATTTGGTGGAGCGTGCCGGTAATGCCGATCACGGCGGTGGCTCTATAACCGCATTTTATACGGTGCTGGCCGAGGGCGATGATACTAACGATCCTATTGCCGATGCAGCCAGAGGCGTGCTGGATGGGCACGTCATACTGTCCAGGAGTTTGGCCGAATCAGGGCATTTTCCGGCTATTGATATAGAGGCGTCAATCAGCCGGGTTATGCCGGACATTGTTGATGCCGGTCATTTGCAAATGGCGCGGGATTTAAGGCGATTGTATTCACTTTATCAGCAAAACCGCGATTTAATCAGCGTCGGCGCTTACCAGCCGGGATCGGACCCTAGAATCGATAAGGCCATTGAACGAAATCCGGCGATTTTAGATTTTTTGCAGCAGAGCATGGATGAGCCGGTTGATATAAATCGGAGTTTACAAGAGCTGGCAACGCTACTGGGCAGACCCGTCACCGGTTGATATTCAAGTCTCCACGGATAATAAAGGATATAAGTGAAAAAATCGCAACGCATTAAAACGATTGTAGAAATTAAAGCGACTCAGGAAAAGAACGCTTTGGAAGAGCTGGGTGCAGTCCAGAGAAAACTCCAGGGCATGCAGGCGCAAGTTGAAGGTTTAAGAAACTATAGGAAGGAGTATCAGGATCGGTTTGATCTGATGGGAGTAAAAGGCGTCAATGTTGCGCAGCTTCTGGAGTTTAGATCGTTTATCGATAAGCTTGATAAGGCAATACTCGGCCAGGAACAGCTGTTAAGTTCAATTGAAGCTGAATTAAAGGTCAAAAGAAAAATTTGGGAAGAATTGCATCATAAGACTCAAAGTTTGCAGAAGGTTTGCGATTCAGCGTTGGTGGTAGAGATGAAGCAAGAGGCTAAGCGAGAGCAACTGGAACAGGATGAGCGGGCTTCCAGAATAGGACGGAATGGTTCAAGTGGTATGGGAAATGCTTAGTAATTGATTGGGTCTCAGGAGAATTGATTATGAATATTGAAAGTGCAAATTTACCATCTTTGGCGGCAGGCAGTGTTGTTGTTGATAGTATGTCGCCGCCTTCGGCCGATGGTAGTGTGGTTGCAGAAGGCTTCTCTGGTGCATTAGTGGCCCAGATTGGCTTGCTGAGCACTGTGAAGGGTGGGGATTCGTTGCTGTTACAGTCGCCGGATGTTACCGGTTTGCAGAGCGCTGTTGCCGATTTGCCGGCCACCACGGTTGATGCGCAAGATTTTGCCGCTTTATTAGGCAATGATTTGCCGACGGCATATAAAATAAATGACGATGTTGATTATAAGGCTGCTTTGGCTGCGGTAACCGACACTTTAAAATACATTACTCAGGGTACAACGGCTGGAGAAAAGGCGGCCATGGTTGAGCAAAACATGAGAAATGTAATTGCAATGGCTGTTCCTTCGGTTGATCCAGGTGTGAAAGCTGTTATTGCGATGGCTGATCCAAGTATGAAAGCAGTGATTGCGCCTGCTGTTCCGGCTGAGTCCAGCACGAAAGATGTGGTTGAGACGGCTGTTCCTGCTGATCCACTCATGAAGGAAGTGATTGCGACGCCTGTCCTGACTGGGCCAAACATGAAAGCAGTTATTGCGATGGCTGTTCCTGCCGAGTCCAACATGAAAGATGCGGTTGTTACGTCTGTTTCAGCTGAGTCCAACGTGAAAGATGCGGCTGCAAAGGCTGTTTCGGCTGAGTCCGGCGTGAAAGGTGCGGTTGCAAAGGCTGTTTCGGCTGAGTCCAACGTGAAAGATGCGGCTGCAAAGGCTGTTTCGGCTGAGTCCAGCGTGAAAGATATGGTTGCAAAGGCTGTTTCGGCTGAGTCCAGCGTGAAAGATGTCATTGCAAAGGCTGTTCCGGCTGAGCAAAGCATGAAAGATGTCATTGCAATGACTGTTCCGGCTGAGCAAAGCATGAAAGATGTCATTGCAATGACTGTTCCGGCTGAGCAAAGTATGAAAGATGTCATCGCAATGGTTGTTCCGGTTGAGCAAAGCATGAAAAATGTAGTTGCGGCGGCTATTCCGGTCAAGAAAAGTCCGGCAGATGCGCCTGCTGAAGCTGAGCCGTACGTGAGAAATGTAATCATGGATGCTCCTGTTCAAATAGCTTTGGAGCTGGGAAATGATAAGCCGGATAAGACGCCGGTTGAAGGAGATGCGCAAATAGCGGTTAATGAAAATAATAGCGAAGTGCAAGATTTGTTGGCGGTAGCCATTATGCCTCCTCCGGTAATGCAGGTTGATCCGGTAAAAACGGCCAATAATTTGACGCCTGCCGGTGTAATTGATGATGGAGCGTCACCCTCTTTTACAAAACTATTGGTGGGAGATACAGGCTCGAATCAGTCGGCAAAAACTCCCGATAATGTATTGCAAAGTGAAGCGATTTTCCGTCAGCCGGTTCAGGATAAGCAGGCGATTAATCTAAACTCTTTTGAGAGTTTAGCGCAAACTGAAAAGACCGGGCGGGTTGAGCCGCAGGTCTTAAGTTTAGAAGGAGAAAAGACTTTACCCCGGCTTGGGGCTGATATGACCCAACTGAATAGACCGGCATTTGACAATAAGGCAGATGTTCCTGCAATGACCAAGCCGCTGTCGCATCCGGAATGGAATAAGGACATGGGGGATCGGATTGTGTGGATGAGCAACAGGGCAATACCTTCAGCGGAAATCAGGTTGAATCCGCCGAATCTTGGTCCTATATCGGTTCGCGTTGATGTTTCCGATGATCAGGCAACTGTTGTGTTTACGGCGCAGCATGCGGCTGTAAGAGAAACACTTGAGGCTTCTATTCCAAAATTACGAGAGATGATGAGTGCCCAGCAGCTAAATTTGGCGGAAGTGAATATTTCTCAAGGTTCGGTGTCAGAGCAGGGGCGTTCGCAAGCGCAAAATTTTGCTCAAACAGCTGATGGTCGGGGGCAGAGGCAGGGTGCGCCAGCTGTTGCTATCGATGAGATTGATGAAGTGGAGCAGGAAATCGCAAGCGGACGGGCTACAGTTAGTAAGGGGTTGTTGAGTATTTACGCGTAGAGTGACAGCGTCGGGCTTTGATATTGCGTTTTTTGTGTCGAGATATTTAACTGCCTTTATCGGGATCGATGTAAGGATGGCACTGTTTCTGAGTCTTGTGCTACCGTTGCTTACATAGTGCGTCTACCGGCACGGGCTGCCGGTATTCGGAGCACAGGATTGTGTCTGGACCTTGTCCCTTGGTTTCTCGACAAACGGGTTTTTGTGGCTCCTAAAGTTCCTGCTGTTAGCGCTCTATCTTCCGTATCCTTGTTGTCGTGGGTTCAGGTACTCCTTGCCGAAATGACGTTTTGGATGTTTTCGTTAAACCGATAGATGCGAAGGATTCTGAACGCCGCACTTTTCAATGGTAAAAAAAACATCTATAATACGCGGTTCTTAGGAGCTGTCCGCTCCTCCTTGCTTTACCATCTTTTATAAGACAGAGGTGGGAGGCTTAACCGAAAGGAAAAAACATGCGACATTATGAAATTGTCTTTTTAGTTCATCCTGACCAGAGTTCTCAGGTCCCAGCGATGATTGAGCGTTATAAATCAACTATCGAAACCGCATCCGGTAAAATTCATCGTTTGGAAGATTGGGGGCGTAGACATCTGGCTTACCCAATTAATAAAATTCATAAAGCGCATTATGTGCTGATGAATGTTGAGTGCGATCAGGCTACCTTGGAAGAGTTGGAAAGCGGTTTTCGTTTTAATGATGCTATTTTGCGTAGTATGACTTTATTGCAAAAAGCGGCTATTACTGAAGCATCTATCATTGCTACATCAACCGCTGAAGAAAATAAAGCTGCTGAATCAAGAGCTAAAGATGCGGCGGCCAGAGAAGTGGTGGCAGCGGCAGGCGCCGATGACGAAGTTGATCTGGATGATATTGACGAAGACTTTGACGCTGACGCAAGCGCTTCTGAATAAAACTTTTAACACTTGGATTTACGAGAATTATTATGGCACGTAACATTAGACGCAAAAAATTCTGCCGATTCAGTGCAGAAGGTGGAACAGAAATCGACTACAAAGATTTGGATTTGTTGAGCGATTATATTACTGAAACCGGCAAAATTGTCCCTAGCCGCATTACAGGAACTAGCGCAAAGTACCAAAGACAATTAGGTGTTGCAATTAAACGCGCACGTTTTATTGCCTTGTTGCCTTTCTGCGACGCTCACAAATAATACGCTGGACGATCGTGGGCTTTTTAGCGGAATACATTATGCGGGGGAGAATGCAAGCCATGATAGTGGCTTCCACTCTCGCAATAGTATCGCTGATCATGCCTCCGGTGAGTATAGTAAGTTCGGCCTCCGTTGCGCTCGTCACTTTAAGGCGTGGGGGTATTGAAGGCTTAGTCGTTTTGGCATGTTCAACGGCAGTAGCAGGGGTGTTGGGGTTTTTCCTATTAGGTAATTATCAGTTTGTATTGCTTTATGGGGTAGTGTTGTGGGTTCCGGTCTGGTTGATTTCAATCATTTTAAGAGAAGGGCGGTATTTGTCTCTGGCGGTTGAAGTTGCGGTGTTGCTTGGTGTGCTGGGTGTGGTTGGTTTTTATCTCTACAATGCCGAGTTGGCAGTAATGTGGAAGAATATACTTTCGCAAATGGTGCCTCCGAATGCCCCTGTTGAAGACATTCAGCATACTTTGGCTGTGCTCTCTCATTACATGACTGGAATAGTTGCTGCTGCATCGGTGTTCGGTCTGTTGTTTGGCCTGTTTCTGGGGCGGTGGTGGCAGGCTTTGCTTTATAATCCCGGCGGGTTCAGGCAAGAGTTTTTGGCATTGAGTACGCCTCCAAGGTTGGCAATAGGCAGTATTGTAGTGGTAGTTATTGCATCATTAAGTTCCGGTGTGATTTCTGAGGTTTCATGGAATATCGCTATTTTGCTGTTTGTGCTGTACACCTTTATCGGAACGGCAGTGTTGCATACCGTATTTGCCTCGCTGAAAATGGGGCGATTTATAGTGCCGATGTTTTATGTGACATTGTTTTTGATACCCCATGCCATGCTGCCTGTTGCTTTAGTGGGGCTGAGCGATGCGTGGATGAACTTACGAAATAAAATTTCGAATCAACAAACGCCTTGAGGGCGTAAAAAATAGCCGGATAAAATCCGATAATGAGGTAATAAAAGATGGAAGTTATTCTTCTTGAAAAGATAGCAAACTTAGGTAACCTGGGCGATAAAGTCGTTATTAAATCAGGTTATGGCAGAAACTATCTTGTTCCGTATGGTAAAGCTGTTGCTGCAACAGCTACTAAAATCGCTGAATTTGAAGCGCGTCGCGCAGAACTTGAGAAGGCAGCAGCTGAAAAGCTGAGTGCGGCTCAAGCACGTTCTAATGCGTTGGGTAAGCTGCAAGTTGTTATTGCTCATAAGGCTGGTGATGAAGGCAAGTTGTTCGGTTCAATCGGTACGCAAAATATCGCTGATGCCATTACTGAAGCGGGCGTTTCAGTTGAAAAACATGAAATTCGCTTGCCTCAAGGTGTTATTCGTCAAATCGGCGAATACCAGATTGACATTCATTGTCATACCGATGTTGTTGTAAAGATGCCTATTAAAATTACTGCTGAAGTCTAATAATTTAGGTGCAGGGTAAAAAGGTAAGAGGTTGGAGGGGCAAGTAACATTTCCCCTGCAGCCTTAACTTTTTTAACTATGCGAGTTCTTTACTCCTGTCTTTTTTACCTGTTAATTCCTTTTATATTGGTTCGCCTAGTCTGGCGAAGCATCAAAGCGCCCGCATATCGATACAGATGGAGCGAGCGATTCGCTTTTTATAGTAAAAAATTTCCCCGGAATGTTATTTGGTTTCATGCTGTTTCCGTGGGGGAAGTCGAAGCTTTATTTCCGTTAGCCAAGAAAATACAGCGGCAGTATCCTGATGCAACGTTATTAATTACGACCACAACGCCTACAGGATCGGCCCGGGTTAAGGCGGTAATGCAAGAAAGCGTAGAGCATGTCTACTTGCCGTATGACATACCTTGTGCTGTTAGTCGGTTTATGCAGTGCTTTAAGCCGAGAATAGCCGTTATCATGGAAACTGAAATTTGGCCTAATCTTTTTGCCTGTTGCGGTAAAAATGAAATTCCTTTGTATATTATCAATGCCCGTTTATCTGCAAAGTCGGCAGGGGGTTATCAAAAAATTCCCGCGCTTATTGCTCCGGCTTTAGCTCACGTCAAGTTGATTGCCGCGCAAACCCAGGATGATGCTAACCGGTTTGCTGTTATTGGCGCCAAAATCGAAACAGTCAAAACACTGGGTAATGTAAAATTTGATGTTGAAGTTTCGAGTGAAATTATTAGCCAAGGTTTGCAATTAAAAGCCGATTTGTTTGGCGGCCGATTTGTTTGGCTGGTTGCCAGTACTCACAAAGATGAAGAAGTCATATTTCTTGAAAGCTATAAAAAAATAAAGCAGAAAATTCCTGAGTTATTGCTGGTTATTGTGCCAAGGCACCCCGAGCGTTTTGTCGAAGTGAAAAAACTGTGTGAACAGAATCAGTTTAAGGTGGTCATGCGTACATCCGGCGAAATGTGTCATCAGTATACTGACGTTTATCTGGCTGATACGATGGGTGAGTTAAAAATGCTTTATGCAGCCTCCGACGTGGCGTTTGTCGGCGGTAGTATGGTGCCTGTTGGGGGGCATAATATTCTTGAGGCTGCCGCAGTTGGAGCTCCGGTTCTGTTTGGTCCGTACATGGCGAATTTTAAGGAAATCGTTGAAGGCGTGCTGCGCCAGGATGCGGCAATACAATGTCGGGATGAGGGCGAGATAAGCAGTGCGATTGTTGCTTTGTATGCGGATTCCGCATACAAGCGATTATTGGCTGAAAAGGCTAAGGCGTTTGTTCTGCTGAACCAAGGCGCGGTTGCTAGAATTTTTGACATACTGAGCCGGGATATTGGATTTTAGTTCATGGTCCTTCCTGGCTCGAGCATGTGTTATGTCGGTTAAACTTTCATTGGTAATGGAAGTCGATTTGATTAATAAGGCGTTGCAATGCCGTGTCAAGTCGGTATGACGCCTGCTTTATTTCACAGCCAATACGGTTTACTTGTTTGGAGTGCTTGAGAGGAATGGTTATGTTGTTGACTATTTCCAGGCAGGCAAGAAGTATGCTTTTATCGGGCAGGATAATATTGCAGTCTGTATGTAGTCCGCCAATGATTGTCGGTTGCTGATTGTCGGATTGATTAATATAGGATAGGCCGGCAACGCTAATATCGGTTACGTTAAAACATTCGGCTTGGTTTTTATACTGAATTTTAACGGGGATGGTAATGGGTACTTTTACTCGGCGAGCATCTCTTCGTTGCACCCAGTCCATGCTTTGCGGTAGGGGGGCCTTTAGGTTGAATGTGCCATTGATGTCGTGTCCATTAAGTTCGCTCAATATAAAGCCAATGGCTATGCCTTCAAAATTAGCGGAGGCCACCACAGTGCTTTGCATGAGCAAATCTTTATTAAATCGTTCGTTTTGGAATCCGTCCAGAAAAATATAATTGCCTTCGATACCGGTAATCGTCGTTAAAAGTGTACTTGTTGCGAATTTTCCAGGAACTTTAATTGACAGCAGGGCGTTTTTGCTGAGCAGGTGGTTTAGTTTTTTTCTGATGTCGTCCTGATTAGTGATGGCGTAGCTATTATGCGTGTTGTCTATGATTATGGGTTCAGGGATGTATTTGTAATGTGGTTCGGCATGATTGGTTTGATATGTCAGCATTGTATTCCCCGTCATATATTTAATAAAGTGTGTTGCTGTCATTGTCTAAGCAATAATTTAGCCATAAATAATTTTAATACTTATTTCAGTTGCTTAATTGTTATATGGTTCTGTCTTGGTGATGTAAAGGGCTTGTTTTTATAACTTGAGCGGCAATATGCCGCCTATTGGATTGCCGGACCCGGATAAAACGGCAAGGCGGTGTCGAGACTTTGAGTGGTAACAAGGTGTGCTACATGCCGGCTATTTCGATATCGGGAAGGGTATTCTTCGAGCGCATTACTTGTTATTGTGAATATCTTCGAGGTTAGGCTTTTATTGCTATACAGGCAAAGCTTCTATTTCGAGAGTTCTTGCTCTTTTTACAAAATTTTACTATAGCTGACTACATTGAAGAGACGTTACACCATGAATGAAATAAAAGATAAATCAGTTCAAGCCTTTATTGATGAATTGGCCGGCAAGTCGCCCACGCCTGGCGGTGGTAGCGCGGCAGCGGTAATGGGGGCGCAAGCCGCCGCTTTAATCAGTATGGTTTGTAATTTGACCGTAGGTAAGCCTAAATACGCTGAAGTTGAAGTTGAAATGCAGTTATTGTTGGAAAAGTCAGAGGCATTGCGTGAAACGTTGACAGGCATGATTAAAGCCGACGTCGAGGTTTTCGATCGCCTAATGGCGACCTATGGTTTGCCCAAAGATTCTGATGAAGACAAGGCGGTACGTAGCGAGGCTATTCAATCGGCATTAAAGGACGCTACAGTAGTTCCTTTGGCGTGCGCAAACGCTTGTGCAGAAGCTATGGCATTGAGCAGAATTGCCGCAGAAAAAGGTAATATAGGCGTGATTAGCGATGCAGGCGTTGCAGTCATGGCGGCTTACGGTGCGTTAAAAAGTGCGGCGTTAAATGTTTACATCAATGCCGGCGGGCTTAAAGACAGAGTTTTTGCCGAGGAGAAATTAGCGGAGCTGGAAACGATTCTGAACGGCGCTGATGCGGCTGCAGAAGAGGTTTATCAAATTGTTAAGTCTAAGTTATAAGCATTAAATTATGAGTGGGATTGCTCTTCGGAGTTGAATCCGCCCATTATTAGTCATGTAGCAAGCCGAGCTAAATTAAGGCTGTTGTAATTGTTTTGAAAAATTATGTATAAATAATGAAAAAAATATTGACGGTATAGGTATGTGTCGTTATTATAGACAGCTCTTCCAGGGTGGTTGGGAAGTTAAGCAAGCCATTGAAGAAGATTGTCGGGGTATAGCGCAGTTTGGTAGCGCGCCTGCTTTGGGAGCAGGATGTCGGGAGTTCGAATCTCTCTACCCCGACCAATTTAGCGCTTGTAGCTCAACCGGATAGAGCACCGGCCTTCTAAGCCGGGGGTCGCAGGTTCGAGTCCTGCCAAGCGCACCATTCGTAGTAAATTCCGCTAAAACACCATATTATGGTGAGCGTAGCTCAGTCGGTAGAGCCCCGGATTGTGATTCCGGTTGTCGTGGGTTCGAGCCCCATCGTTCACCCCATTAAAATTAAAATCAATAGCTTAAGGTTCTTATTAACAAGTTCGTGGCGGGAAATCATTCCCCGGCGAGTTTTGCTAAGCCTAACTCCGTATCATAAATATTGAGCATGCCGGTATTTCGATTTTCACTAGCTTCTTAATTATTTCCAGTCGTGTCGATCATCCCCTTTCGTTCCTAGTCATGAAAAGTGGAGTGGTTAAATCCTCCCTCCTAGTTCATTAGTCTTTAGCCACATTGGTTTCACGCACCCGATGCAGCGGCGATGCCTAACATTACTCTATGCGCACAATGGCAAGAGAGCAGGCGAGCGGGGTGTTTTGCGGGGTAAAAACGGCCAGGGTTTCTGGGTCAGCTCGATTCGGGTGATCAGGCAATGTTGGAGGCGGCCCAGCAAAGCGGATTATTACAGGCTGTTATCAACCAACATCCCAAAGGTTTACAGCGGGAAATATTTAAGGGAGGCAGCGGCTTGTCGAGGGCAGTGGCCGCTGGTCAATCTTACCCGAGTGTTTTTGCGTAAACCCAATATCTGGCTTTTGGACGAACCGACCGCCTCAATGGATCGCAATCTGGAACAACAAGTTACCCAACTGTTCAGAAATACGCTAAAAGCTCAAGATACTTTGGTCCTGGTGACCCACAAAGCCGAAATGCTGGAGCTTATAGACCGCCTTATCGTTATCGCTAACCACCAAGTCATAATGGATGGCCCTAAAACCAAGTCTTGCAACAATTGCAAGCTTCGACGCGGTAGTACGGGAGCAAGGAGGGTGCCGGGCCATCTTTCCGCCGAGTCCGGAAACATGGCCAAAGCTGCCGGGAATCAATCCGATCACTTCGGTTGCTTGCGCTGTAGAAGGTGTGATGTGAAAAAAACTACACTTGTAAGCTGCCTTGCAGGGGGGATTTAACTTAAAAAATAGCTAGCGCAGTTCTCGGTTCTTGAGATGGTCGTACCAAGTAAAATTGCACGATGCTTGCTTATTAAGTTTAATAAAGCACATAAAATTTAGTTTCTTCGTTCATTATTCAGAAGGTTATCAGTGCAAGCCGTTTACGCATCCAAAAAACGCTATCAACATCTGTATCTCCAAGTCCTGACCGCTATCGTCATCGGCATACTGCTCGGCTGTTTCTATCCTGAAGCCGGCGTTGCGATGAAGCCTTTCGGTGACGGTTTTATCAAACTGATTAAAATGATTATCGCGCCGATCATCTTCTGCACTGTGGTAACCGGCATTGCCGGCATGCAGGCGTTGGACAAGGTAGGCCGTGTCGGGATTAAGGCGCTGCTTTACTTTGAAGTCGTGAGTACGCTGGCACTGGTCATAGGACTGGTTGTTGTGCATGTCGTTCAGCCCGGTGCGGGTATGAATGTCGATGTAAGTACGCTGGATACCCAAGGCCTAAGCGCTTATACCGCGACCGCAAAGACTCAGAGCACGGTCGATTTTTTGCTGAACATCATCCCCAACAGCGTAATCGACGCCTTTGCCAAGGGCGATATATTGCAGGTATTGCTGTTTTCAATGCTGTTCGGCTTTTCGCTGGCTGCGATGAAAGAGACCGGGGCGGAGGTGGTCGTATTCATCAACAAGATTTCACAAGCGCTGTTCGGCATCGTGGAAACCATCATGAAGCTGGCGCCGGTCGGAGCCTTCGGCGCGATGGCGTTTACTATCGGCAAATACGGTGTGGCGGCGCTGGTGCCGCTGGCGAGTTTAATGGGCAGCTTTTATCTGACTTGCCTGTTGTTTATCTTTATCGTGCTTGGGCTTATCGCCAGGTTTTCGGGCTTTAGCATCATCAAATTCATCGTTTATATCAAAGACGAGCTGTTTATCGTGTTAGGCACTTCGTCCTCGGAGTCGGTGCTGCCGCGCATCATGATCAAAATGGAACACATGGGTTGCTCCAAATCGGTCGTCGGGCTGGTTATCCCGACCGGCTATTCGTTCAACCTTGACGGGACCTCGATTTATCTTGCCATGTCCGCTATTTTCGTCGCCCAGGCCACCAATACCCCGTTGACCCTGACGCAGGAACTAACTTTGCTCGGCGTACTGCTGTTGACCTCGAAAGGCGCGGCGGGCGTAACCGGCAGCGGCTTTATCACCCTTGCGGCAACGCTCTCGGTTATTCCGGCCATTCCGGTCGCGGGGCTTGCGCTTATCTTAGGGATAGACCGCTTCATGTCCGAAGCCCGCGCCTTGACCAATCTTATCGGTAACGGCGTCGCTACCGTGGTTGCCGCCAAGTGGGAAAATGAACTGGATATGCAAAAGCTTGATGCAGCGTTGAATCCGATTAGTGAAATATCGGCCGATTGATTAATTCACCACATGCATGTGGTGAATGCAGGAAGCAGAGCAACGCAGGGCAGAAAAATGCTGTATTCATTACATCCAGATAACTTAGCACTTGCCGAGATACAAAGGACGTGACGTTTTTCTTCGCGAGCTTCGTGTCTTCGTGGTGATTTATCTTAAATTAATGCCGAAATGACGAACTTAAACACACTTGAGTATAAGGATGAGGTTAGGGCATGAGAATTTTACTGGTTTTATTATTATGTTTACCCGGCTGGGCTGACGCGGAAATCTATGAATGGCAGGATGCGAACGGCAGCAAGCATTTCTCCGATCGGCCGGTTGTCGATGCGCTTATAGTCGATGATGCAAAAATAATCGATATAAAACCGGGCTATGGCTTTTACAACGTCAAGACGGTTTACGATGGCGATACCGTGGTGCTGGAGGACGGGCGTAAAATCCGTCTGTTGGGCATCAATACGCCGGAGGTCCAGCACCGGGATAAGTTGGCCGATGCGGGCGGCGACGAGGCTAAACGTTGGCTGACCGGCAAGCTGAAAAACGCCAAAGTCCGCTTGGAAGTCGGCGTGGAAAAAACCGACAAATACGGCAGAACGCTGGCGCATTTGTTTACCGAAAAAAAGGAGCATATTAACCTGCAACTGGTAGAGGTGGGATTGGCGGGAGTCAGCATCTATTCCAATGAGCTGCTCTATGTAAACGAGTTGGTTGAGGCGCAAAATCGGGCGGAGCAAGCCAGGCTCGGTATTTGGGGGCGACCGGAATATGCCGCAATACCGGTCGATACGCTTACCGAAGCAGGACACCCAGGCTGGACGCGCCTGGTCGGCAAGGTGGTTAATATTCGCAAGACCCGCAAGTCGATTTATCTGGAGTTTTCCGAGGCCTTTGAGGCGCGTATCGAAAGCAAGTGGTTGGATTTATTCCTCGACGTGGATGGCTATTTGGGCAAAACCGTCGAGGTGCGCGGCTGGCTGAACAAAAGGGAAGGACATTTGTCGATGCTAATTCGTCATCCGAGTGCGATTAAGGAATAGCTCCAACTATTGGAATATTTAATTCACCACGAACGACTGCATGAACGCAGGAGGTGGAGCAATGCAGGAGCAATTGCCGAGGCACGAAGGACGCGAAGTTTTATTTCTTCGTGTCCTTCGTGCCTTCGTGGTGATTGCTTTTTAATTTTTATTTGAGTAGCCAGTCCTATAAACTAGCACGCTTTAACATTATCTGAGATTTAAATGACTGCCCCACAAATTGGTTTTATTAGTTTGGGTTGCCCCAAAGCCCTGGTCGATAGCGAACGGATTCTAACCAAGCTTCGTTCAGAAGGTTACACCATTTCGCCGACTTACCAGGACGCCGATCTGGTCGTGGTTAATACCTGCGGTTTTATTGACGCGGCGGTAGAAGAATCGCTGGACAGCATCGGCGAGGCGCTGGCTCAAAACGGTAAGGTTATCGTTACCGGCTGTTTGGGTTCCCGGGAAGCCGAAATCCGCGAGCGTCATCCGCAAGTCTTAAAAGTGACCGGCGCGCACGCCCTGGAAGAAGTCGTATCTGCCGTGCATGAGCATTTGCCGCCGCCGCATGATCCGTTCATCAGCCTGGTGCCGCCGCAAGGCATCAAATTGACGCCCCGGCATTATGCCTATTTGAAGATTTCCGAAGGCTGTAACCATCGCTGTACCTTCTGCATCATCCCGTCGATGCGCGGCGACCTGGTTAGCAGGCCGGTCGATGACGTGATGCTGGAAGCCGAACGCCTGGCCAATGCCGGAGTAAAGGAATTGCTGGTGGTTTCGCAGGATACCAGCGCCTACGGCCTGGATTTGAAGTATCAAAGCCGGGACTGGAAAGGCCGTTCGGTTAGAACCCGTTTTTACGATTTAGCCGAAGCGCTGGGCGATCTGGGCATCTGGGTCAGGATGCATTATGTGTATCCGTATCCGCATGTGGATGAGGTGATCCCGTTAATGGCCGAGGGCAAAATCCTGCCTTATTTGGACATACCGTTTCAACACGCCAACAGCCGCATTCTTAAATTAATGAAGCGTCCGGCTGCCGGCGAAAACAATCTGGAACGCATTAAGGCGTGGCGCGAAATCTGTCCTGACATAACGTTGCGCAGCACCTTTATCGTCGGCTTTCCCGGCGAAACCGAGCAGGAATTTGAACAGCTGTTGGACTTTATGAGCGAGGCGCAAATGGATAGAGTCGGCTGTTTTGCCTATTCGCCGGTCAAAGGCGCGGTCGCCAATGATTTGCCCGATCAGGTGCCGGAAGAGGTCAAACAGGAACGTTTGGCTCGGTTTATGGCGCACCAGGCTGAAATTAGCGCCGAGCGATTGCAAAGACGGGTAGGCAGAATCGAAACGGTGTTGATCGATGAAGTGGTTGAAGAAGGCGCGGTGGCAAGAAGCAAAGCCGATGCGCCGGAAATCGACGGACAGGTGTTTATCGATCATGCTACGCATCTTAAAGTCGGCGACTTGGTCGATGTCGAGCTGGAAGAAGCCGATGAATACGATTTGTGGGGACGGTTGGTGTAGATACGCCAATGACAATGCAAGCCTGAATTCCGCTACCTAAAGCTTGCCGGGTCGGTTTCAAAGTGGGTTTAACTATTTATCGCGATTTCACGTGCAGCGCAGGAAAACAGTATGGAAAACACGTCAGGCCAAGGCAAAAAAGCAATAGTTCCGCCAGAAATTGACAGATGGAACTGGGGGGCTTTTTTATTAAACTGGATTTGGGGGATTGGCAATAATACGTTCATCGCACTGCTCATGTTTGTGCCCTTTGTAAACTTCATCATGCCCTTTGTGCTCGGTGTTAAAGGCAGCGCATGGGCATGGCAAAATAAAGAATGGGAAAGCATCGATCACTTCAAGGCGGTTCAGAAAAAATGGGCTTACTGGACGGCTATTGTTTATCTATTTTTTATCGCAGCTTTTGCGGGTCTGTTTTTTATCGTCATGTCATCAATGAAAGACTCGGACGCTTTCAAGTTAGCCGAGTCCCAATTTGAGAGCAGCCGGGAAGCATCGGAAATAATTGGCAAGCCTTTTTCCACGGGCTTACCGTCCGGAAGCATAGAAAACTCGGAACCGAGCGGCAAAGCAACTATTTCTTTTGGCGTAGAAGGTTCCAAGGGCAAGGGGACTGTCTATTTTGATGCGGTAAAAGAATTGGGGAAATGGAAAATCAACAGCCTTGTTCTTGAAGAAGAAGCGACAGGTAAACGAATAGATATTAATCCACCTGTTACGCCGGCTCCTGCGCCTGTCGATGAGTCTGCTGCCGCCTCAGTGGCGCTGGTGGAGAAAGTTGCCGAGCCTGTTGAAAAGGTCGGCGCCGTCGCTGAAACCACGGTCGTCAAGGCAGGCGTGCGTAAGCCTACCGGGGATGTTAACGCGTTTTGGGAAAACTTTACTTGGGACGACCTCAGTGCCGAGGAGAAAAAACTTTGGGCTGTTTTGGGCTGGAATGGCAGAATCTGGGGATCTGAATCCGAGTCTCCGGCTTCTGAAGAAACTTCATGGGCTAAATTAAGCGAAGCAGAGCGCGCGGCTTTAACTTCTTTAGGCTATAACAAAAAATCGTGGAATAAGGAATAGTGGTACAAGACAAACGTTTTTTGCCATAAAGTTTGTTATCGATTTTGGGGGTCGCTGACTCTTGTCTAGCGGCCCCCGTTCTTCGGCAATATCTAAGTGTACGATTAACGGTTAATCGAAAGTGGCTGAAGACTCGCCGCTTTTCTTATTCCAGTGGATGGTGATTTTTTCTTCTTCGCAAAGATTAATGTCATTCCATTCCACTTCCTCTTTATCGTCATAAATAACCTTTAGGTCATATTTGCAGATTTCATTGGCACTGTGGAATTTTATATTAGCTTTCTGACCGTCCTCTAAAACATCCTGGCCCAGAACATCGTCTAACCAATTATCCGCTGCACTTGGGGAGACATAAACTTGGTCGATGGTGTAACCGGTTTTGTTGACTAGGGTGAAATCTTGTTTAGCCTCGGCTACAACGACACCGCTTACTGCCGAAGCGGTTAAGGCGGTGATGCCGACTAAAAGCCATTTTTTCATATTTACACGTCCTTTTTTCATGTCTTATCTCTCTTTAATAAGGTGATATTAAAATCTCGACGCCTCGTAGCGTAAAGCTATTAAGCATTGGGATTTTCTAATGTCCATTCCACTGCCGTGCCTTATGGACGCAGGTAGTTTCAATTAAATAAAGCGCCTTGTAAAGATTTACCCTAAGAAGCGGATGGCTGTCCGAGTTGCCCGTCAGGTGGGAAACCAGTGTTCGCGTTGCCATTCGGTAGCGGTTTCAGATTGTGCAAGCCTGACGAATGTTATAATATAACATCCAATTTTAGATAAATGGTTTTTGTAACGAATATGCCTGCCGAAGCGAGTCAGTCCCATTCTTCTGGACACGATCATAAAAAATGCGTCAGCGAGGCATTAAGCACGGCCGAGCATTTGTGCGTGGTGCGCGGCGTGCAACTGACCCCGATCCGCCATCAAGTGCTGGAGCTGATCTGGGACAGCCACAAAGCCGTCAAAGCTTATGAGCTGTTGGACCGTATCAAACCTCTGCAAAATGCCGCAAAACCGGCAACGATTTACCGCGCACTGGACTTTTTGATCGAACAGGGCTTGATTCACCGGGTGGAAAGTCTCAATGCATTTGTCGGTTGCAGTTGCTCCGGTCATCAGCACGAGCAGTTACTGTTAATCTGCAAGCGCTGCAATGAAGTCGAAGAACGTCCCGCTACTGAAGTGATGCAAGCCTTGTCGCAAGAATTCGACCAAGCCGGTTTTATAGTGCATAGCAAAGCAATAGAAGTTCACGGCATCTGCGTTAAGTGTGTAGCGCTTTATGGCGATCACGACTGACATATTGGCAATGTTCTCCGGGGAGTCATTTCGTCGGCCAACGTAAGGCGAGCGGCAAATCAGGAGTGCAGGCTTTGCCTGTCCGCAAGCGGAGCTTGCATTCTCCGCATGTCATCGTTTATTCACGCGCTGCCCCGGCTTAGAGGGGCAGCCGTTATTTTTACCACTCACTGCCGGAAGATTTTTTGAAAAGAAAAATAACAGTTACGATGTGTTATGTTATAACATATCCATTGATACAGAATACCATTCCCTCTTTATTTACCGTCAGGGTTTGTTAATGCGTTTATGAAAGTGCTTAGGACTCCATCAATAATAACGTCCGCTTAGGGTTCCCACGCTCTGCATCACTGCCATTAAGTTAAGCCTTGTAGGAGCGGCCGCGCCCGCGATGATGGCGCTATCACTCTGCAATCGCTGTGCAAATATCGCGGGCGCAGCCCGCTCCTACGGAGTGTCGATGTGCTTAACTTAAGGGCAGCGGCGATCTGCGTGGAAACCCAGTCAAGGACGTTGTGGCAGTCTGTGGCTGGACGGGGTTTGCAACCCCGTCCGAAACGTTTGAAGGATGACGATATGGCAGTCGTTATCGAAAACGGTAGGGACGGGGGTGCAACCCCCGTCCAGCTCGGTGCGTTTGGTAACCTGTGTATTCCGGGTTATCCATAGCGTTGAAACCGGGGCATTTATGCCAGTATGACGACTCTGAAATACACTTGTGTATAAAGACGAGCACAGAGCGTGGGAACGATGAGTTTATGTTTCGAGAAGTGATTGCCGACCATATCCTTAGCCTAAAATTTCCTGTTTTTCCATTTAATTTCTTGGACATCTTATGAATAACAAATCCGTCATTTTTTTCTTGCTGCTAACGGCAGGCATAGCGTCGACAGCCTATGCCGCCAAGGAAGATATACAAGAATTAGAAGAGGTTGTTGTCACTGCGCCGTTACAAGACAAGGTCTCAGAGTCCGCGGTTCCTGTCACCGTTTTGAGCGATGAGGAATTGCGTTTGAAAGTCGGGCGCAGCATCGGTGAAACGCTGAAAAACGAGCTGGGCATTACCAGCCAGTCCTTCGGGCCGGGGGTCGGCACGCCGGTCATTCGCGGTCAAAGCGGACCGCGGGTGCGGGTGTTGAATAACGGCATCGGCAGCAACGATGCTTCGGCGATTAGCCCCGATCACGCGACCAGCGTCGAGCCGTTGCTGGCGGAGCGCATTGAAGTGTTGCGCGGCCCCGCTACGTTGCTGTACGGCAGCGGAGCGATTGGCGGCGTGGTCAATGTGGTCGACAACCGGATTCCGGGCAAGCTCCCGGACAAATTGCTCGGCGGCGCGCTTGAGCAGCGTTTTGACTCGGCTTCAGATGAAACGTCCACCACAATGAAAATAGAGGGCGGTAAAAGCCACTTGGCTTACCATCTGGACGGCTTTTATCGCGACCGCAACAACCTCGACATCGGCGGGTCAGCCATTGACGTTAACGCCGCTCAAGCGACAGATCCGACACTGGATGTCATTCAAAATACCAAAGGCACTATCGCCAACACCTCCGCTCATGCAATCAGCGGCTCGGCAGGCGTTTCCCTGATAGGCGATCCGGGGTTTGCCGGTGTCGCCATTAACCGATTGGAAAATAATTATGGTGTTGCACCTGACGGCACGGGCCAAACTACCCGCATCGATCTTAAACAAAGCAAATACGACTTTAAAAGCGAGTTGAAAAATCCGTTCCGTTTCGCTGAATCCCTGCGTACGAAATTGGGCTATACCGATTACCAACATACCGAAATTGCCGATGGCATGCCGGGCGCTTTTTTTAGCAATAAAACCTATGAAAGCCGCCTGGAGTTAACCCATAACCCCTTGGGGATATTCCGCGGCATGCTTGGGTTTCAAGCCATTGCCGGTGATTTTTCGGCGATTGATAAGGCGACCGGTGAAAGGATCGTGCCGCAAACGCTAAGCAACAGTTACGGCGTCTTTGCCGTGGAATCGTTCAATATCGGGGCATTTGCCAACCAGCTCGGTGTCCGGGTTGAAGACACGGCGCTGGACCCGCAAGGGCTTTCCAGCCTTAATTATGTGCCGGTCAGCGCTTCCGCTTCCAGCTTATGGAAAATGAATGACAGCAATAGTCTTAACCTTGCGATAACCCGCTCGCAACGTGCGCCGCAAGTACAGGAGTTGCTGACGAACGGTTTTCATGACGCCACCCGTAGCTTTGAAATCGGTAATGTGAATCTGCGCGAAGAAACCTCCTACAATCTGGATTTAGGCTATAAATTCAAGTCGGACTGGGTCAAAGCCCAACTGGACCTGTTTCACAACTGGGCGGGCGATTATATTTACCAGCAACGTAATGGCGAGTTTATAGACGGTGCGCCGGTGCTCGAAACCCGCCAAGCCGACGCCACCTTCATGGGTTATGAAAGCAAGCTGGTTTTCCCGTTGCTGCAAAACCGCATTGGGGCGGTTGATTTAACGCTGTTTAGCGATTTTACCCGCGGTCAATTTGTTAACGGCGGCGACGTGCCGCGCATGCCGCCGTTGCGTTTCGGTTTCCAGCTTGATCATACTAAAGGTGAGTGGAATACCAATCTGCGCCTGACGCGCGGTGAAGCCCAGAATCGTGCAGGTGATAACGATACCGCTACGGCAGGCTACCTGTTGCTGAGTCTCGGCACGCAATATCAAATCATCGATCTTCACAATGCGGATGTGATGGTGTTTGCCAAGGCCAATAACCTGTTGAATGAGAATATCCGAAACTCGGCCTCTTACTTGCGTAACTTTGCGCCGGAACCGGGGCGCGGAGCGGAGATTGGGTTTAGGGTGAGTTACTAACAATTTCGCCAAAAATAACGTCTATTTATAGTTTCCACTCTCTGTGTCACTGCCATTAAGTTAAGCACAATGATACCGTAGGAGCGGACCGTGCCCGCGACATTTACGCGCAATAATACAAAGTTTCAGCTTTCCATCGCAGGCACGGCCCGTTTTTACAATGCTTAGCTTAATTGCAGTGACGTTCCAGCGTCCCGAACCGCAGAGCGGTTCAAGCTGCATTCCCACGCGGAGCGCTCATCGTTATACACAAGTCTGTCCTGAGTAAAGCCGAAGGGCGCGTAGCGCGAGATGGCGTTTCCGGCAAGCTTGGTAGGTGTTTGCCGGGAATGTCCCGCCTGTTCAGAACGTTGCCAGTTAGACCTTCCAGGTTTTAAAAACCTGGAAGGTCTGCATATCGGTATGTTTCTGAGCGCGGCTCGTGGGAACGATGAAAATGTCGTGCAACGAAAAAATGTCACACGACCTACAACGCTTTCCCTAATCGCTCACTAGCGGAGAATTACTTTTCAAAATTTAATTCCACAGGGCGGAACAGCTAATCATCCGTCCTCGCCGTTTTGAAGCTGGCAGCCGCTCCCAACAGCCCGACCATGAAGAAAGCCGTGCCAACCAGAGTAAAACGCAGGTTCGTCTCTTGGATGCTCATGTCGCCGGTCGCATAAAGCATGATGATGACGGAAACCAAGCCCCAGCTAATAAAACGCAACACAGCAGCGATAACTCGTTTACCTGGCGTTTCCGATTCGCTGACCGGTGTGTCCATTCGGTAAGCCACAAAACCGCACATCAGCGCCGGTAGGATTCCCCAACGCATATGTTGGATGAAGCTTTCCAGAAAGCTGAAGTTGTCTTTGTAGTAAGTTAACTCAAGTATAAGCGCTGATGCCGAAGTGCTGACAATGAACCCCAATATCATCACTGCCATATAGAAGCCATAGTATCGATCGGATTGCTCCCGTTGGCGCCTGAAGGCGAGCGTCCGGGAAATAAAGACCAGCGCTATCGGAAGGATATAAATCGGAATGGCATAGGCGACCCAGCGGAGCGTAGTGTAATCAAAGTGCGCCAGCGGTTGATCGGGAAACAGGAATGCATTGTGTAGCGAGACTGAAATCTCCCGGCCCAACATGGCCCCGATGGCGGTGGCAGCCGTGAATAACAGGATATATTTATAGGTGTGTTTGAGGTGGGCCTCGTGGACGTTGCCGCCGAGCTGTTTCACGGTCGCCCATATTTCATTCTCGCTTGCGCTGCCGAACACGACCAGCGAGGCGAGTAAGCGGCAGAGCAGGCCGGTCAGGTGGTCCAGCTCTTTTAGCAATTTGACCGTCTTGGTGTAGTGCGGTTCAGCTTCTTTCCAGACGACCACTTTTTCCGACATCGCATTATAGGAAATACAGATTTCCCCCCATTTCAGCGACGGTTCGTTAAAAAAACGACGGTAGGACTGTTGGTTGGCGTAGTTTTGTATCCGGTCGAAAAGCAGGCAATTATGAGCCCATTTATACTCGACCGTGGCGCTGGATTTTTCGAAATCGCCGGGATCTATACTCGGTACCAGCAGGCGATTGTTGATTTGCGCTTTTAGTGTGTCATCAATCGCCGATAATCTCGATGTAATGAGAGCGTTATAGACCTCTACCGCCTTGGTCGGAATTGCGAAAGCGTCATGGATGCTGTCCCTCAATATCAGTAAGGGATTGAAGCTGCTTTCCCAGGCGATACAAAAGAGAAACAATCCGGCGGCAATCAGCGGTATGATCGTGCTTCCGCCCAAGCCATTCAAAAGATTAACCAATTCCCCGGAGCGGAGGATCAGCGTCACCAGCGGTTTCAAGGACAGCCAGTGCCAAGTAAGCAGCCAATAAAGTGCGGACATAAGCGTGCAGTACGATGTGATCCCTATCCAGTAGGTGCTTCTGCGGCTAAAGTATTGGGGTAGCGTCGGTTCGGCGCCTAGCTGGATTCGGCGCTTTTGGAAGGATCGATAAGCAAGAAAGAATGCGGCGCCGGTTCCAAGAAACTGCACAGCAAAGTTAATCAAGAGTTCGACAGTCATCGTGGAGCTGCTCCTATGCACTTTTCACAAGGTTTTGAGGTGAGGGGGAAATGTTCAAGTTCCGCTTGATTATAAACGCGCTTAAGGCATGGGCGGTAATAACTTCCGGAAATCCAGCCTCATTGTTCCCATTCAGAGCGTCAATGCCATTAAGTTAATGGATCACCATTAAAAATAATGTTTCTTCCGTTATAAAAATTGAGAAAAGTTCTAGCCGCTGTAGGACACGCCGTGCGCGGCTTTCCCGATGTTCGAAAAGCTTTGCTATTCCTTTGGCGCACATTTTTTCTTAGCTTAATGGCAGTGACGCAGCGCATTCTGTGGATGATGCCGGAAGCGGAACTTTAGGCTAAGCTACCGAGCATGAAATCAAAGCGGCTCAATTATCGGGAACGCGGATAAATTGTGATAATTGATCAGAGCGCGTCTTAACGCTTGACAGATTAGGGTAATCTTATAGAATACCCGGCTCGAACTGCGGAGCGGTAGTTCAGTTGGTTAGAATACCGGCCTGTCACGCCGGTGGTCGCGGGTTCGAGCCCCGTCCGCTCCGCCATCTCTGGACAGTATTTCCACTGTCGATCAAACCAATACCGTTAAGTTTTTTCCATTAATCGTAAATGATGGGCCGTCTTGGTCAGGCCGGTTATGGCGGGTATCTTCAATATTACCGTTTTTTTAAAATCTTCCCTCCCGTAATGCTGTAAAATCGTTTTTTTTTATCCCGCTTTCAGATGACCATCAGGCTACCCGTACCGCGCATTGCATTAACCCCTGGAGAACCCGCAGGCATAGGTCCCGATCTTTGCATTCAGCTTGCACAGCAGGATTTGCCCTGCCAAATTGTTGTCATAGCCAGTCCGCAATTATTGGAAGCGCGCGCCGGACAGTTAGGTTTACCGCTTCAGATAACAGAGTTCGACAGCGCTATGCCTGCCTCTACCCAGACCGCCGGACGCTTGACGGTATTGCCGGTGGAATTGGCGGAACCGGTTCAGTGCGGACAATTGAATCAGGCCAATAGCCGCTATGTGGTAAAAACCATCACCAAAGCGACCAAAGGCTGCATGGATGCGGTTTTTGATGCGATGGTCACCGGGCCTGTCCATAAAGGCATCATCAACGATGCGGGCTTGTCTTTTAGCGGTCATACCGAATTTATTGCCGGCATTACCGGGGGGTATCCGGTGATGATGCTGGCAACGCCGGGTTTGCGGGTGGCGCTGGCGACGACGCATCTGCCGCTGTCGGAAGTCAGTCAGGCCATTACTCATACTCGTCTGCGTACGGTGATTCGGATACTGAATCAAGAACTGCACTCGCGTTTTGGCATAGCTCACCCGAAAATACTGGTGTGCGGACTTAATCCTCATGCCGGAGAAAACGGTCATCTGGGCCGGGAAGAAATCGATATTATCGAGCCGGTACTCGACAGTTTTCGCAAGCAGGGCTTGAATCTGCTTGGGCCGTTACCGGCTGATACGCTGTTCACCGAAAAATATCTGGCTAACGCGGATGCGGTCTTGGCGATGTATCATGATCAAGGCTTGCCGGTGCTTAAACATATGGGTTTTGGACAGGCCGTCAATATTACGCTGGGGCTGCCGATTATCCGCACGTCGGTTGACCACGGCACGGCTTTGGATCTTGCCGGCAGCGGCAAGGCCGATTTAGGCAGCCTGCAATTCGCACTGCAAACCGCATTAACAATGGCTAAGCAATAAAAATGGCACATACTCCGCGCAAGCGCTTCGGTCAGAATTTTCTGCATGACCACACTATTATTTACAACATTATCTCCAGCACTCAGGCCAGGTCCGGTCAGCATTGGGTTGAGATTGGGCCGGGGCAGGGCGCATTGACCGAGCCGTTGCTAAACGAAGGCGTGCGCTTGGACGTGGTTGAACTTGACCGGGATTTGGTGGTTTTGCTTAAGCAGAAATTCAAGCAATATTCTAACCTGCAAATTCACAGCGCCGATGCGTTAAGGTTTGATTTCTCGTCGCTGGCTGACGGGGACAAACTGCGTATCATCGGCAATCTTCCCTATAACATTTCAACGCCGTTGATGTTCCATCTGCTGGACAACGCCTATTGCATTGAAGACATGCATTTCATGTTGCAAAAGGAAGTGGTCGACCGGATTTGCGCGGTTCCGGGCAGCAAAAAATACGGCAGGCTTAGCGTCATGATGCAATATTATTGCTTACCTGAGCTGTTATTTGAGGTGCCGCCGGAAAGCTTCGACCCGATACCGCAGGTGATGTCGGCCATTGTCAGGCTGGTACCGCATTTACAGCCGCCGGTTACGGTTAATGATGTGAGTAAACTCAATCGGGTTGTGACTCAGGCGTTTTCGCAACGGCGCAAAACCTTGCGTAATTCGCTGAAAAAACTGATTGCCGAGGAAGACATTGTCGGCTTGGGCATAGACCCGACACTGCGGGCCGAAAGCATATCGCTGGCTGAGTTCGCCCGCTTAAGCAATGTGTTGCCACTCTAAAAACAATAGTTTATTTGTTTCCGGCAAATCCAGAAAATTAAAATTCCCGAATTTGCCGGACAAGTTTTTAGGGCCACATAGTGCCCAGGCCCATACGCCATCATGCTTTCGCTAGATACTGTACTTTACCACCAACATTAATTGCTCCAGCTTGCTCAAGTCGTTTGGGTCAACGGATAAGGTAAACGGGGTATCCAGACTGATGCCCTGATCCACCATGCCTTTGCAAAGCTTCCATTCATTGTTTATTTTGGCAAGATTGGTTGGCGCGCCTTCTATGCTTATCGAAAATGACGCCGGATTATCTGTTACTTGAGCAATAAACAGCACCTGCTCTATTTTAGTTTTAGCGATTGCCTGCGCCATGTAGGGGAGTCTGGACTTATCAATTTTAAGACTTATAGCCCCGTCCTTCTTCAGAAGGTGCCATTCATTGGACAAATCATGTTTCATATTCAAGGCTACATTTAAACCTGTTTCATTCAACTCTTGCTCAATGTTTGCAAGCTGTTTCGATAATGATTTTGTTGCAGCGGATTTAAGTCGCTCGCCGCCCTCGCCGGCGGTATATCTTAAATGGATAATCGCATCTGAAATGCTGTGGTAATCAAATTGCCTGAAGGCGGGCAATTCCAATCGCCACTTGCTGATAACGCCTGCGCCTTCAAAGGGGAGATAGCGTTCGTCTTTGAAGTTAAGCTCAAACATCCCGCTATCGTTTTGCGCGGTGCTTGCTGCTATCGCATTGATCGGAATAATGCATGAACTGAACCTATCATCGGTTTCCTCGGTGTTTTCTTCGTATTTTTTACCGCCTAGGGCGGTATTACGGAATTTATTTTCCAAAAGCCTAAGCGTGGCATTGATGCCTGTATAAGGGCCTGCAATACAGGGAATTGAAATAGACACCGATTTGATGCGGCGCTTGTAATGGCCGGGGTAGTCCATATCAAAAAACACTTCCGGCACTATAAATTCGCATTTGCCGGTTTCCCTAAGTTGTATAAGGGCCAACGGATTGATTTGGCTGAGGGAAATAAGTTTGGTTATCTCGTAATCATGGCCGCGCTCGTTTTGATAAGCCGCTTCGAGTTGTTTGAGTCCGACATAGAGTTGCTCTCCCGCCAATAAGCCTTCCCTTCCTGCATCGAAGTAACCCGATTGAATAAAGCCGACCGTGCTGACGCCCCGTTCAAAGCAATAGGTTTTTTCCGCTTTTTTAGCGAGGTCGTAAGCCAGGTTGTAGACCTGATGGTACAAGGTTTTTAAACTGCCCCGCATCCAGGTATATAGCTCTTCGTTGCTGTATTTAGTCTTTAAGAATTCCTCCACTTCGTTGGCATTGTCTATTGCTTTTTGTTGGTTGGCTATTTCCTGATTGGCAATATTGATGCGTATTTCTTGGGCGGTGATTTGTTTGTCGATTTGTTTGAGCTCGTAACCGGCGGCATTGGCCTGGAAGATACGTTCCTGCAAGGCTCGGGTGAAGCCGCCTTTTTTGCCTGCGCTGGAACTTGCAAAAGAAAGGTCACTGGCATGCACTTGAAGTCCTCTAGCAGTGGCTTGTGCAGCATTGCCAAACATCTGTCCATGTATTGCAACACCCGCGCCAATACCAAAAGGTTTTGCATCTACACTACCAACTGGAATTACATGGAGAATACTTGCTAATGTTTCCACCACGCCAATACCTCTTTGCCAATCCTGAGCTTCGTTTGCTTTATCCATATCTTCCTTTTCAAAAGAAATCAATTTCAAGCCGCTATCGCCGTCCACAGTCCCAATGTCATTGGGTAGCCCAGTGAATCCTGCTGTTTCATCGGGCACCAGACTTTCGTCCAATCCACTCAACTTTAGATAGTATTTCATCCTTTGTTCCGGAGCCTTGCGGTTTTGCACCAGACTTTCGAGGTTCTTTTGCGCTTCTTCCAATTGCCTTTTCTTGATTTCCATTACCAAGTTCTGCATGACGCCTTCGTGTTTTGCACGAATAAGTGCGATAGTCTCGTTGTCCTTTTTCTCCATGGCGGACAGCATGGCTCCGCCCAATGACTTTAATTCATTGCACAGCTCCAAGGCTTTTTGTAACAAATAATAAAAGCGGTAATTGGGCAAAGGCGTGTTGAGGTCATTCAGTACCGACGCGATGCTTAACCCTTGCGCCGCCGCCTTGACCAATAAAGCCGGGTCTATGGGTGGCTCGAATAACGGCAGTTTTCGGAACACGCCTTCGATGTTTTCGCAGTGCCGTATCTTATACAGCCTGTCGGCCAGCGTGTCCCAGTAGCCCATAAGCTTGGGATTGTTAGGGATGCAGAAATATAAGGACGAGGCTATGCCGAAGATATTGGCGAAAGCAATCTCATTATTCACCACGCCTAAAGGGAAAGCGGTCTGGTTGCTGAAAGGAGCGGCCAATTCCAATTCCACCATCGCATTGCCGAAGGCATCCCATTTGTCCAATAAGCTCAGGTAGGTCTGAGCTTTGATTTTGCCCCGTTTGGGTATCATCATTGGCCGCGGTCCCAGTATATGCCCCGCTAAAATATACAGTTGAGTCGCTTGATTGATGCTTTCGATGCTGTCCTGACGGAACAAATAGTCGCCCCAGGCAACCACGTTGTCGATATATTTCATCACTACCCATTTCATGTACGCAACCGGACGGCTTCGCGCGACCGCATGGGGCATAAAAGGCTTATTGCGCCATTCGTTAATGCTCTGATCCGCCGCATTGGGCTGTAGGTTGTTGAAGATGCTGTCTAAAATCCGTTGGCTATTGATTTCTTTGAAAGGCTGAAACTGCCAAAACCGATTGTCTTCATTGCCATTGGCAATGGGATTGAAGACAAAGTGAAACCATTTCATGGCTTCTTCAAATTGCTGGGCTTTGCTGAGCGCGTCGGCCAACAGTATCGGGGTATGAAAAAACAGTTCCCAGTTGTAAAGAGCGTAAGGGCGTTTGAGTTCGTGATAAATATTGGCCGTGTCAGTATCGTTATCATGGTCGAATGGACCGAAATCGTCATCGGCCATTGACAACAAATTGTATTCAAAAAGCTTTTCCAGTTGGCCTAGGTTGATTTTACCCAGTAGATCGCGAATGGACGGATGATAGAAATTAAGCCCATTAAAATTCACCGTTCCTAAAGAGCGTTGAAAGCTAAAACCGGACGCATCGCTAATTTGGAGGGAAACAATAGAATCGTTGTTTTTATAATGGAACTTATCAACCAAAACCGGATTATTGCCCGAATATGCTTTGGTAGGTGTTTGCAAGTTATGGCCATTAAATTCAAATTTCCCCTTTTCTGTCTGTTCATTATTATAGAAAACCGTTATTGCCAAAAGACTGTTGTCAGTTGACAAAACAGGGACAAATTCATATTTGGAAATATCGTGCGCCGGAGGGGGCGGTTCAACATTAACAAGTTTATTTTTAGCGGTTTCTTTAGCCGCTTTGGCCTCATTAAGTAGGTCAAGAGCTTCTATTTCCTGGTTCCAAGCCATCACGTAAACCTCCCATGATCGGGATTTATCTTTATCTTCGGCTTTCTCCCATTTATGCCTTTCGCTCCAGGCGATATTATATCTGGCGTCGTACTTCTTTTGCGCGGCGGTAACCTCAGCATCCGCTTTGAAATAGTCATTAAAAATTGCCCAAAATGGACTTGCCGGCGGAATATCATAGATCGCTTCCTTGCTCAGCTGCTTTTGCGTCCATTTGCCATTTCTGTACTCACTCCAAGCCATTTTGATTTCCCAATATTCGATGGGCTTGGAACTATCTATTGAATCCTCTGACATATTCCTGATGGATTTAGAGCCTGCACTCTCTTCATGGGTTTTCGTCTTCCTCATAAATTGAGGAAAAAAAATCAATAACCGTCCATTCCAAACGATTGGCGTTAAATAACAACCGTTTCCGATGATATGCCTGTAATTCGGATTTAATTTATACGTTTCGGTATTTATTTTAATGATTTCCGTTACATCTTCCCTATCGTAACTAGGTATATCCACCTGCATTTTCTCCCAGGGATACCAATTCATTTCATCCAATGCCAAGTAACGGTAGTAAAAGCAATACGGGGCATTGCAGGTGCGGGAAAAGACATGCAACTTGTCGCCTTTACTCCATTGCGGGCTGGTCTTGCTCTCGATATACAAGCCCGCCACTTCCATATTGGCCACTTCATCGACTTTATAAAGGTAAGATTTAAGCGCATCGGCGACATTTTGTTTGCTAATGTCTTTTTGCAACAGCTCGCTCTCAAGTTCCTTGAAGAAAGGGCTTTTATCATCGCGAAGATTGCTCTCGATCCAGTTTTCAGGATAAAGAAATACCTTGCGGTTAGCCTCCCAAACTCGATAGCGCTGCATCCAATTCCAGCGATCCCGGTCCAAAATATTGGCTGTTATCCCGTTATGTTCGTGTTCCAGACCCAAGAAACAACGCTGCACAAATAATTGCACCGACGAAATCGCCTGCTTGACGCGCGAGGTTTCCATGCAGGCATCCATCTGCACGTCGATCAGGAAAAACTCGAATAAGCCGTCAGCATCGCTGACGTTCCACGCTATCAATTCTTTTTGCTGCAACAGGTAGGCAATCAACGCTTGTTTCTGGTTGTTACGAAGCCGGTCGTGCAGCGGTTTAACCGCTTGTTCCCAATCGCTTTGGTTGTATTTGGCGCGGATAGCATGTTTGATGCTGTCGGCTATAGTGCGGCAAATATTAAATTTGGAGACAGGGACTGCCCAGTCGAAAAGCAGGTCAATATCCACGCCGATTTTGTCAGCGACCGTTAAGGCTTGTTGTAGTTTTAGCAGGTTTTGTTCATTGCGATAATCGTCCGGTTTGTTGATATTGAAATGATTCAGGGCAATCAGTTTATCGATGCGTTGCGTTTTCCAGGCGGTGAGATAGGCGATTTTTTCACTCAGTTTTGTTGCATCGGCCGCGGCGTCATAAGTCCAGTTCCAAAAATCCAGCAGGTTCGGATTGGCTTGCGGCAAAGAATTACGCAGCCGGGTGTAGGCTTCTAAGCGTAGCCAATGTTCAAGGCTTAACGCATTAAAATCCAGATTATCGAAGTTACTTTTGTTAAGGTCTAAAAAGCTGATTTCATCGGCGCTTAAATTAAAACCGGAAACCAGCAGGGCTGCTTTTTTCAAGGCGATTAAGGCGGGTTTGCATTGCTCGGAAGCAAAATCGGGTATTAAGGCCGACGATGGGAGTGCGGTAATGGCTGAAGCCGGGGTTTTCCAGAAAATATTGTTAAGTTCTACGCCTGTTGTCGCCAGTTTATATAGTTTTCCGGCTTGCAACGCCAAGGTCGCGCTCCACCATTCATTCGTGGGGTCTTCCTGTTGAATGAAATCCTGGATGACGCCATCCAGACTGAGCATGGGCTTGGCGTCGCTGTTTTTAACAATAAACGTATAGCCGCTGTCGGCAGCCGGAATTAAATAGCCGCTCCAGTTGTTTTGATCCGGTTTGCTGCTGTCCTTGATGTGCTCAAAAACGGTGTAAATCGGCGTAACAGGCATGCCGAGCTTGAGTACCTTAGAAACCAAAACATCGGTAATTTTTGCATCAAGCCCTGTAAAATTGCTCAGCGTATCGATAATCAAACGATGGCTTAACTGCCGGCGTAAATAGGGTAAAAAGATGTCCAAAAAAGCAACGCGTTTTTGCGCTGCGGTGTTGGCGTCCGTTTCGCCTTCGGGGATGGCATCCAGCGGAATGCTTATGTCGCCCGCTTTGATAATGGCTTCTAATTGCATTTTTTCGGGCGCTGTTTTGGTTTTTTCGTTTTCGAAAACGCCCGATAAAAGCGCTTTGAATAATTTGTTTTGTTGCTTTTGAATGCGGGTCAGCGCCTCGATCCACTTGGGATCATTGCTGATGGCTTTAAAATCATTAACTTCAGCCTCGGTTAAAAGGCCGGTAATTTGAATCGAGCCCAGGGTTTTGTCGTATTTGAGTTTCTTTTTAAGCGCCTGGGTCTCGAGCAATGTAATGTCCAGGTTTTTAGGCGCGTTGGTAGTGAATACGTTTGTGCCTTCCAATAAGCCGATTATTTTTTCGACAATGCCGGTTTCAAAAACCAAGCCGGTTTTTGTCCGCACCAAAACGCTGCTCGCTTGTTCCTGAATATTGATTGTTTGTAACGCGCTATCAGCAATAAGCGCATCGGCTTGCAAGTCTTTATGCGCTTCGTCAATGGCATTCAAGCCGTCATATAAAGCCTTGCTTAATTGCAGAATCTGTTTTTGCGCGGGAGTGAAGGGCCTTTTTTCGTCATCTTTATCATTGATAATGTAATTCAGTTGCTGATGGCTAAATCCGGCGTCTTCCATTTTTGCCCATCGTTCCAGGAACTGAAGCGATGCATCGGCATCTTTAAAGACCTCGCCATACAAGGGCAATATACCGACAAAAGCCGGGATTCTTAAGCCTAGCAGTTTGGCTAGTAAACGATAACGATAGAGCAGGGACAGGTTGCCCAAGGTTAGTTTGTCTTCCATCGAAGTCGCCGTCATGATGGCTTGAATATCATCGGCGGAAATATTGAAAGCCGCCATCACGACGGTCATATGCTCAAGGAGCTTGGCGTTTCCGGCCAGATAATTGCCCTTATCATCCGCCTTGAAAACCTTGTCAATTCCTAAAATATTGTGGCTGAGGAATAGTCGTTGATAGAGCGGCTTTTCGCCTCTGATACTCATATCGGCCCAAAAAGCGAGCAGATTGATCAGCTCGAGACCGGTTTTGTCCAGCAGCTTTTTTACCGCGGCAAGCTGGTGGACAAGGTGCGGGTTGATGTCGTAATGTTGCAGGGCGATAGTATCTTCTTCGCAGTCAGCGCAGCCGCATCCCCCGTCAGAGCAATCATCGCAAACGGCTTCGTCGGCATAACCGGCCTCCTGCGCTGGACTCAGGCCGACAATGGCTTTGTCGGTTTCGTCAATCGTCCAGTCTAACTTACGCCATAAACGGATAAAGCGATGGATCCGGTCGTATTCCTCAACTGTCAGAGACGAGCCGTCTAAATGTTGCAGGAGGGCGCTATCAAGATCGCAGCTGTCTTTTTGCTCTAAAAAGATCAGATAAACTTCGTTGCCAATAACCAGGAAAATAGCTTTTTCGCCCTTATCGCCAACGAACCCGGCATTCTTTAAAGTGCTTGCCAATAATGAATCTTTCTCATCGGTGAAAGTGATTTTCCCGGTTTTTTTATCAATACGGCCTATTTCTACACTAAAGCCCTTGGCATTCTCGAAGAAAATTTTACAATTTTCGACCGTTATTCTATTTCTGCCTGCGGTCAGCTCATGTTCCTTGAGTTTAATTTCTCCATTCACGCAAGCGCTTCCGCTTTCAATCACAATCATTTTGCCGACTTTTTCAAAATGGCATTTAACCCAGAGAATGATGTCTTTATCGGTGATTTCGAGGTGATCCCGACCGGTTTTAGGGCAACGTAGCGTTTTTTTGTCGGTAAGCAATTCAATTTGCTCTTTAATTAACGGCGCCAGATCGGCAAACTTTTCCATGTTCACCAAGTCTTCCGCCATTTTATCTATGCCAAAGGCTTTGGCGTAGTTCTGCAAAAACCGATAGCTAAAGCGCAAACTTTCCATGATCGCTTTCGATTTGCCTTTGGGCATATAGGGATTGAGCGTCTCGGTGCTTAGCAGCTCGACTAAATTGAAGTAGTCAATGCCGGTACGACGCAAAAACTCCTTTTTAATCAGGGTGAGCCCGTTATCTTGTAACCAGATTGCGTCATCATCGAAACCGTAGTATTGCCAGACCGGCTTTACGCCGATCAAGTCCTGATATTCGGCATCGGTATGGATTTTATTTTTCAGCTTGTCCATCAGGGCTTTGCTTTCAAAGCACGCTTTGGTCAAGATTACATATTCTTCTTTGCTTAAGTCTAAAAATTCGGCATCGGCGGCCCTGTCTAAAGCTTCATCTTTAAGTGCGGTAAGTGCTGCATCGTCTTCTGAATTATTTTTCCGGAAAGTGTCAATTAGTTCGTAGCGACTGCTATCCAAGTATTTTAAGTAGATTCTTGCGGCATCAATGGGTTGATGATAAGGCAAAGTGAACGGGTAAACGGCGTTTTTCAGAATGCAATAGGCTTGGTATTCGGTATGCTGCGGTTCGGATAGCAGCTCGCTGCCGGTTTCATCTTCAACATTGAAAGGCTTGAGGTGTTTGAAGGCCACATAGTTTTCCATGACCTCATTAACCAAATCGATATAAGGCAAAAGCGTATGGGTGTTTTTGCAGGTTAGCTCCAGACAACCTAAATCGGGCCTGCGATCAAAGAGCTTTTCTACGGGAGTGCCGGCCAAGCCTTTTTTATGGGTGTTGGCATTGCCGGGGTCGAGATTGTTATTGCGTAAATATTGCAATAGCTCTACATAATAGGATGCTGCGCTATACACGGAATTACATTCGCCGCATTCGCAAAAATCGGCATCGGCAAAAAGCAAATCCCAGGAAAGGTTGTGTTTTGTAATGGCCTTTTGAACGCTGGTTGTCGTTTTGGCTGAATACATCGCGGCATGCGACTTCGCAATATCCATTTCAGGTTGCGCGCTGCCATTTAAGCTCAGGCTCTGGTCAATCATGGCAATGCCGGTGTTTTGGCTCGCTTCCCTTAACGCCATTATTGCCTGTTCGTTACGTACGCGCGCCTGCTGGGCATTGCTATGAATCTGCATCAGGGTGTTGTCGTCCAGCCCTTTATCGCTCATTAGGGTCATGAATTGAGTGGACGGCATCTCGGAAATTTGTAAAGCCGTGTGCAGCTCGGCGTTGTAAAGCACGGGCACAGCATCGGATAACGGGCTGACCGCGACGATGCGTTGCAAGGTTTTAAGTTGGATTTTAACCGCTTCCTGAGCATCTGAAGGAATGTCTTTCAAGGCTTCCGCGTTATTGATGACTTCGTAAACGGAAGTGGTCTTAATATTGAAATCGGCTTGCTTCGCTAAAACCGCCGCGACATTAGCGCCTACTGAGTCGTTCAGTATCGGCACTTCCGGGTCTTTGATCATGTTGACCAACATGGCGGTCGGCTCTATCCGGAACAGCTCGCGATGCAGGCTAAGCGCATAGTTTTCTTTGTCTTGTTCCGATTCCGCCGGTGCAATAGCCGCCACTTTTTCGATGAATGCCGTTTTATTAAATGTGGCGGCAATGTCGCGTAGCGAATGGATTTGCTCGTCCTTTTGGAACGCCGCAATCAGGCCGGCGTTGTTATTGCTCCATTCGACTAAGCGATAGGTGAACTCCAAGTTATTAATAACCGTATCCGTAAATCCCTCTTTTCCGGTAATAGTGGTTTTGATGGCAGACCAATCACCGTTATTGTCATTAAATATTTTTTCGAAAGTTTTTTGTTGTTTAGCATCTACTTTCGCTTCATTTAAATCGAATTTAAAAGATTCAATTTTACCGACTAGATTTTGGTTTTCGGTTTGGTTTGCCATTGGAGTATCTCTTTTGATTTAGGGATGATTTAAGTTATTACTGTTTTTTTGTTTTACTTTGCAGCTGTGCCGGATGGTAATTTCATTCCGTCCCGCTCAAGAAGAAGGCTGCTGGACGGGTTATTTAACCCGTCCACACGTTTTTTGTCAGCCACCCGGTCAATCAACAAACCTTTAACCCTGCGGTGTGGTTACTGCAAACGTTTGGGACGGGGTACATACCCCGTCCCGCTCGAGGTTATCGTATTCCAGTATCAAGCTGTTGCTGTGTTGCCCATTTCACCCATGATTTATCGGTTGGTGCGGTTGAGTAAATCTTTTGGTCTTTAGACCCAAGCGTTTCACCTGTAACTGTGTATTGTCCTGGCTGCACAACATATTGCCCCCTTATTCCAATGTCCGGATGAGCTGAGGCAAACTCGTCCACATCTTTCATTACCATATCTTCCTCATAAATCGCGACCGCGGAACCTGGTAATAATTCCCCTTTAATTGTTTTTCCTACAATGTGCTCCATTTCATGAATCAGTAAAAGAGTGGGCCCCCATATAAGTTCCAATTGAGCCTTACTAATTGCTTTTCCTACAGCGCCAAACTCCTGTGAATTCCCCCACACTCCTTTATCTTTGGTTAGCCATGTGAATGGGTTGCCTTCGACGCTAGTTCGTGTAGATGAAGTATGAAAACCGCCAAGCTTTACATCTCCACCTGTTTTCATATCAATAGTGTGACTTTCCTTAAAAAAGTCTTTCACGAATGTACGTAACTTATTCATTCTGTCGATCAACGTATTACTAATTGCACTTGCGTCGGTGCCTGGTTCTACGGTTTTAGCTGTTAAAAGGCGACGCTTCTCAAGGGCGGCATCCCAGTTTTTCTGCGCAGCATCAATCTTTGCTTGATCACTAGACAAAGCTAATTTATATCCTAATAATGTAATGGTTGTTGGCGATGCGCCAGGAGTTCCAGAACACGACCAGAATGATGTTTCCGTTTTCGTTATTTCTTGGACATCAACAGCAATCCCAAAATTAGTGGAGAGTTCTTTGGCTATGCGCTCTACCATTAGTTTCGTGGCTTCCTGAATCGCGACCGCGTTATCCTTGAACCTAAACTCAACTCCAGCTTTACCGTTTAAATCAATCATCTTGAGCGGATTGCTATTACAATATTCAAATAAACTGGCATCGTCTTTCTGACTTGCAGGATCGCAACTTAACCACCTCCCCAACCACGGCAAATAATACCTGGCACTGTGATATTCCAACCCGCTTTCTTCATCCCGCTCCATGCCGGTGTAGCGATACCGCTTAGCAGCAGCTTTAATCTTTAAGTTCTTGGCCTGATAAGCCGTCGTACCAAATGGGTGATACTCCTCATAAGAAATCACTTGGGCTGCACCATCTAACTCCAACGCCGCAGAGCCAAGGTGGTTATGGAGCTGGTAACGTTGCGTCTGTTTAGGCGCGGTCCGTCCTACCGGGATGCCGAAGATCAGCTTGGACTTCGTCTCGGTGTCTATCATCACAAAGCGGTGCTGCTTATCCATCAGACTCAAACTGGTGCGCTCTAGCCCTGCACCTGAGCCGCTATGCTGTTTATAAAGCTCGAAGCCGGCGATATAAATCCGTTCGTCTTTTTTGCCCGGCGTCACGCCCGCATTAGCGGTGTTCTCGGTTATTTTCCTGATGCGTTGCCCTTGTCCGTCGTATTGGTAATAAGTGGTTTCGGGGGTGCCGCCGTCGCTGCGCTTTTGGCGGATGGTTCTGACCAATTCCTCTTTAAAGTTCCAGTCCATCTCCTCCAAATGCGGCATGGCGGTCATATAGCCATGTTTGGCGTGGTGCGGATAGCTGTAGGTGGTCTGGCCTATTTGGGTGCTGACCAGGCGGTTGTTGGCGGCCTGATAGGTGTAATCCCGCGTCCAGTTGTTGCTGTCCGCCTTATGCTGCATCTGTTGGATGTTGCCCACTTCATCATATCGATAGCTTTGCGTGTACTGGCGCATCGCCAACGGGTCGCCCGGATTCAACTGTTTCATGAAAGCGGCATCGTTCCAATTGTCTTTGCCGTCAAATAGCAGTGGCGAGGCATTTTCTCTGCCCTTGGCTTCAACCAAACGGTAAAGGGCGTCATAGCTGTAAGTGGCAACGCCGATTATTTTTTGGTTGTTGAAAAAGACTGTCGGGATGTTTTTATCTTCGATGTGGGTGATATTGCCCAGCGGGTCGAAGGTGTAATGCCAATCTTGCAGCGGGTCGCTGTTTTGCCGTTTGGTTTCCAGGCGCGTGAGCCGGAAGGTCTCCTTGTCGTAATAAAACCGGCTGACGACATCGTTGCCGTAAATGATTTTATTGCGCTGGCCTTTTTCGTTGTAGTCGATGTCTTTGATGTAAGGGGTGGGTGAGGCGAGATGCGGATGTTTTACGGTTTCGGCCTTGAGCAATCCGGCTTCATTGTAGGACGGGGTGACAATGCTGCCATCGGGAGCGGTTTGGCGGGCGATTCTGCCCAAGGCATCGGTTTTAGTGATAAAGGTAAAACTGTCCGGTTCCAGGTCGTTTATCAGGTTGTCGTCTGTCCAGTCGGCAACGCCTTTGTAATTTTTAAACAGCTTGCGCGCGGTGGTTGCGGGCTGTCCTTTGAAGTCATATTCCGGCGTTTCCACAAGTCCGCCGGTATCGTAATGCCTGACTGCTTGCCCCCTGAGATTTTTTAGTTCGGGGTTGGCTTCGGCTTCGCCGTAAAAAATCCGCTCAACAATATGGTTAAGCGGCGTATCGCCATCGCCGCCTATGACTTGGCTTTGGATAGGCCGGTGCAAGCTATCGTAAAAGTAGCGGAACTCATGATCGCGTTCGTCCCAGGTGCGTAGCGGATTGCCCAGGATATTGGTCAGCAGCCAACGCTGCCCGGCATCCATGCTCTGTTGATAAACCTTGTTGCCCAGCATGTCGTATTGGTAGCGCATCACCACATTGCCCCGTGCATCGGTAACGCTACGCAGATTGCCTTCGCTATCGAGGCGTACTTTGGTCAGGTAAAATTCATCTTCGTCTGCGGTCAAATGCTTATTATGTTCGATCGACAATACCGGCCTTCCCAAGGTATCGAAATGTTGTATGGCGGGGGTGCCCGCATGTTTGGCGGTTTGATCGGCTGCCGCTTTTTCCCGTTCGGGATCTTTGCATGCCGCAATCAGTTCGGCATCTATCAGGCGGTTGCTGCGCTTGTGATACCAAATGGATTCCAAGACGGTATCGTTAGGGTCGTAAGCGGCTTGCTGCCATGAGTCGAATTCTGTGCGGGATAAGGTGCCGTCGGGTAATTCGGTTTTGATCAGCCGTCCGATCGCGTCGTAATAGAGTAGGGGCGTAACGCCGGTTTCAACCAATTCTTTCAGGTCTTCGTAGCGATGGCTTACCGAGAAATATGGTTCAAATTGTTTGACTGCATTGCCTTTGTTGTTGAGTACGGCTCTGCCGTTGCCGAGCCAGCGCAGTTGTTTTGGGCTAAGCAAGGACGTATCAATTTCGCTGACGGTGTAGCTGTCGTCTGCTTTGACCGCAACTTGTTTTGCCGACCCCGGTTCGGCTTGGGACTTTCTCATCACCACTTGCCCAAGGCCGTTGGAGTATTCAAAACTGAGCTGGATAGGCGAGTCGTTGTTGTCCTGAAAATGTTGTTCGCGGACGATGGCGGCTACCACTACGGGCTTGCCTGAGTTTTTATAGACATCGAAGTCATAGGCAAACCGGGCGGTGGCGCGCTGGAGCAGGCTTTTCCCTTTCGTGACCAATACATCGGAAGCCGGCGCATTAAAAAAGTCATCGACCAAACCAGTTTCCGGTGCGGAAGAAAACTCATTCAAGCCGATTAAATTATCGGCTTCATTGCCTTTGCCGAATATCGCCATAGCCTTGACCAGTCCCAATTCATCGATTATCACTTCCGAAAAATTGCCGTTGGCGTCTTGCACTCTTTTCGGCGCAAGGGTGCGGAAATTAAATAGTTCAACCTTGTGTTTATTGCCTAGCGTATCTTCTGTTTCTTCGATAAACAGGAAATAGTCGCCGTAATAGGTCACCTTGGTTTTTGCGCCGTAAGGATCGGTATAGGAGACGGGTACATAGAAACGGTTTCTGGCATCGGCTACAGCTTCGGCCGCATCAATAAACTGGGTTGTTCCTGAGCGTATCCACCAGTTGCTGTCGCCTGCGCCATGAGTGAATTTGCCTTCCAGCATCAGGTCTTCATTAACCTTGTTGCCGAAAATATGAGCGACAAGGCTCGGCGTATAGGCTAATTGATAGCTTTCGAAAGGCAATGCCAATGACTCCAATCGATGCAATGACAAAGCTGTTTTTAGGTTATTGCTGCGATAGAGGGTGCGGATGTGTTCGATTAATCTTTTCTGTGCAGTGCCGGGGGCGGGATTGGCATCGATTTGATGGTAATCCGCTTCAACGGCGGCGGTGAGGATAGCGTCGAAATCATTCGCCGAATATAAAGGTCCGGTTTTAGAGACACGCTTTAACTCGTAAGTTAAGGCTTCTGAAGGCAGTCTTAGCCGATAGCTTGCGGCGCTATCAATATCATTGGTAAAACGGTTTTGGCTATAGTTAACCAGCGTTGCGTTTTGGGCGGCTTGGGTTTCATCAGGCAAAGCAGGATTTGCTTGCAATCTTGGATAAACGATCGACGCCGATTCCAGCACATTGCCGTATTCGTCCAGTTTGATGTTCAAAGTATGGGCGATGCGCGGGTCTTCGGTGTTGCGCTCATAGCTGTAGGTGATGGCTTCGCTTTCCTTGACGATGAATATAGCGTGTTGGTTTTGCCCTTTCGGCTGCAAGAGTTCAATCATGCAGTTGTGCGTGGCAACAGAATAAGGCGTTAATTCTTTTCGGCGTTGCTCCGGCGTAGCACCGTCCAACGGGGCATCTTTAGAAAACACCTCGGAGCGCAGCCCCATGCCTTTACAGGCTCGCAAGGCTTCCTGCCATTCTTCGAAGCTGAGGTTGTTTATGACGGCGGGGTCTAATCCCGGCGCTGCGATAAGCCGGGCGTCGGGCAAAGGGATTTCATGATTAATTACCGTAAAGCCTTGCCGGTGCATTTCTTCGTACCAATACTCATGAGAAAATTGACCGAGCAGTTTTTCCCAGCTTAAAAACGCCCCGGTATGAAACCATGATTTGCTAATGACCGGTTGTTGATGCAGGGTTTGGTCGACGATATTGGCGGCATTGCCTGTTACCCAATGTTCAAAGTGTTCCGAATCGGTTTTTTCCACTCTGCCAAAGCCTCTAAACTCGCGCTCGGCATGGTCGTAATAGCCGTGATGGTAGGTATAGGAACTGACAAAGCGGTAACCGGAAATCCTGTCGCGTGTTTCTGTTTTGGATATGCAATGCACCGGGAAGTGCAGTTTGGTTGCCCAGGGTAAGCCAGCAAGTTTGTCCTCAATGTAAAACCGAGTGGAAGGGGTATATTCCAGCGAGACTTCTTTGCCCAGATTGTTTTTGTAAAAAACCATGATGTGCGGTTTCTTGCCGCTCATCAGGTCTATGTATTGTAAAGGCGCGCCGGAATCTTTGGCTAAAGGACTAGACCAGACGATACAGGCGACACCGTTGCCCAGCAGGTCGGTTACCGTGATTTTCGACTGGTTGTGTATTTCAGGGAAACCGTCTATTTCAAAAGGTGTGGCGGCAAAGGCGTTGCCGCTTAAATTCAGCCAACAGCTGAACTTGTTTTTGCCCAGATAAATAATGTCGGTGGTGCCCGAACCGTCTATGTCCGCCAAGCGTAAATAAGCGGAGTTGAAGGCATCGGGGCAGTCGAAAACAGGGGCGCGATCCATCGCCACTTTCCGGCCGAATGTGCCATAGCCCAGATTAGGCCAGTAACACACTTCGCCGTTACGAATCCTTACAATATCGGTCATGCCGTCTCCCGACATATCCGCCAGGAAAATGGTCTGTTTGGCATCGGCAAAGACAATATGCGGCCCCGCTTCTTCATCGACAGGTTTTTCGCTTTTACGGGCCGCTGAAAAGCCTTTCCTGCCCTCGGATTCGTACCAAGTGAAGGCATAGTCCTCGGTCAGCAAAACTTCCGGCTTGCCATCGCCGTTTAGGTCAAGCATCCGGGCGTTGGTATCGCCGATATTGATGTTGGGTAGATGCTCGAAAGATCGAAACGCTTGCCACTCTTCGTTGTCGCTGAGTTCGAAGTAGCCTTTGGGCTGAATGTTCAGGTTGACCAGCTGTTTGCGGCCATCGGCGTCCAAGTCCATCAATTGCAATTGCGAGCCAAGCCCTGCAAAAGAAGGCTTGGGAGATACCAACTTGGCCTGTGCAAATTTACCGTTGCCCAAATTATGTTTGTAAAACAGTCCGCCGCCTTGTTCGGTCAGGATGCCGGAAAGACCTTCATTGAATAAATCGGTGAATTGGTATTCTGAATCGTCGAGACCAATCGGGGCATGCACCAAATCTTCGGCGGCGATGGCTTTAACATCTTTATTCCAAACGTGTTTTTGATAGCCAAACTCAGTAGAGGGGAGGTGCTTGTCGGTATAGCTTCCATCCGGCTTTTTGATATAACCGTAGGGGGTGATGGCTGCCAGGAAGGTAAAGTCTTGTTCGCTTGCAATATCGTAGTTGAAATTCAGGGATTTTACCAAGGCCGATCCGCCGGGGAGTTCGGTAAAATGGTGGAACAGTAAAACCCTTTTACAGAGCCTTGTGGTTCTTATTTCAAAGCCGGATTTGTATTCTGAAAAAGCATCCTGCCTAAAATCCCAGTCCTTTGTTTTGGCATAGGGCGTGTCAGCCTCATACTCTCCGTAATCGAATGCCGTTTGGAAAAGATAAGCGTTTGGATTGGGGTAGGCGTCATTAAAGCTTTTATAGGGTATTTTGTTACCGTATAAGACTTTCTCTAAATACAGGTTGGTGTATGTAATATTGCCGTTTTCAGATCGATTTCTGTTATGTAACAGGGATGAGTTAAATCCTTTAGCGTCTTCTTTTTTATAAAAATAGTGGCTGCAATTGCCTTTGTCGTCGAAGACAAATTCGGGCAGCCATGCAAATATTTTATGGGCATCCTCGGGATCGGAAATTCTCGATCCGGCAGACCAGCCGAATAGCGTTGTCACATTCTCTTTGCTAATGATCCGCCATTTAATCTCAGCGGCTTTTTTATGCGACCATCGTTCGATACGGGCAAACAGACCCTCGATTCTGGGCTTATAGTATCGTATGGTGAATAGGCCGTCCGGCGAATCGTTTTCTTTGATGACATAATTGCCATCGCTATCCTTGCTGAAATTACCGTCCAGCCCTTTTCTGAATTCCGGTACCAGATCCTCGGACTCAGAAAATAAAAATGTATCCGAATCCATATCATCAAAATACTGCGGGAGTTTTTTGTCTGTTTTGCGTTTTATGGACGGTAGGCTTAATGTCCAACCTAATCCAAATACGCCATTTCCGGCGCCGGAATTATAGGATAAAGCTAATGCGGGCGAAGCGCCGCGAGCAGGGGAAAAAGGCAGGGGGATAGAAAAAGAAGCGGTGCCGTTTACAGCATTCACTGAAAACTTTTCATCAATGCCTTTAATAGCGCCGCCTCCCTTTGGCAAGGCAATGGAAGGTGTTTCTATGGCATTGGATTTTGTTTTTCCCCCATCCGTTTTCAGGCGTTGGGCGGATGAGTTTTGATTTTCGGTTTCTCTGTTCATGTCATTACTTTTTTTGTTTTGACTGCGTAACTAAAGGGTTCCGTATTTGCTGAGCATGATGGTTTTTTATTGATTGTTGATTACAGCCGCGAAAAAAATTGTTCTTGCCTATGCATATCTTCCGTAGGGCGTGCCGTACGCGCATTAGCCACTACCGGATCTCTGTGGTGGGTAATGCTTCGCTGCTCTTGTCACACCGCCGGCGCTCAAAGCCGTATCCATTTGACTAATAGATTATGTGTTAATCCTAGCGGATAAAATACGCATGAAACGCTTGCTGCGGTAATACGAAAACAGTCGGTGCAAAAGGAAAATTGAGATTAATGTTTAGAGTTTTATCTACGTGGGGAATAGATTTTAACGTTTAGTTTAAGCGGCATTATCCTTGTAAGTCAACTCTTCGTCTGGATTTAAATCCGGATGCTGTTGATAATAATGTCTATATTATTATTTATTAAACAATCACTTAATATATTTTTAGGGAGGGTGGGCGATGTATCGCGCGGTTTATTACTTGTTTTATTACCATGAAGATAATGAAGGGAGGAGAATTGAGCGGTTTGTCGAAGAAGGTGATTGCTTGCGTTTTATGAACCTTCTTAATATCGAACATTAAGTCACTACCGAAATATCTTCAAGTCCTTCATGGTAAAAATAAATGACATTTTTTGAAATCAGCGCCCTAATGCTGCTTTGAGCAGAAAAATATTTTGTACAGTCCCGAGTCGGCTTTTTGAACACATGCTTTTCATTAGTCCAAAGCGCTGGGAGCGGACGATCCGGATCGATAATGATACAAATGGTGTAAATATCCGGAGACGGTTTAGCTTGAGGGTAATCTCAAGCTGATGCCGCTATTTTTGTGCGATGGGCAAGGCCGAGCCCCATAGGGTTATTTGCCGATCAAACAGAAAAACTCTCGCCGCAACCGCAGGTGCCTTTTACATTCGGGTTGTTGAACTGGAAGGCTTCGTTAATGCCTTCCCGGCGATAATCCAGCTCTATGCCGTCCACAAATTGCAGGTCGTTTGCGGCGACGATGACTTTTACATCGAAATTTTCAAACACCGCATCATCTTCATTCAGTATGTCGGCGTAATCAATCGTGTAAGCATAGCCGGAGCAGCCGGATTGTTTTACGCCCAACTTTAAGCCCAAGCCTTTGCCGCGTTTTTCCAATTGTTTTTTGATTTGCCGAGCGGCACTTTCAGTTAATGAAACAGACATATAAACCTCTTTATCCTTTTTCAATTAAGGATGTTAATTGTGTAATAAATTCAAAAATTTCAGCTTCGGTGTTGGCTTTTCCCAAGCTGATGCGAATCGCGCTTTTTGCCGAGGCAGGTTCAATGCCCATGGCTACCAATACCGGACTGGGTTCTCTTTGGCCGCTGGCGCAGGCTGAACCGCTGGAAACGGCGATGTTTTTTTGATCCAGTTGCATCAGCAGCATTTCGCCATCAATGCCGTTGAAGCCTATCTGGACGGTATTGGGCAGTCGTTCAGATTGTCCGGCAAAGATGGTCAAGCCGGGAATGACGCTTAAGCTTTGCTCCAACAGTTGTCTAAGTTTTAGCAGATAGGTGTGGCGTTCGGCAAGTTCGGCTTTGGCAAGTTCCGCTGCTTTGCCAAAGCCGACGATGGCGGCGACGTTTTCAGTCCCGGCTCTGAATCCTTGTTCCTGGTCGCCGCCCAGCAATATAGGTTTTATTTCCACGGATTTATCAAATACCAGCGCCCCGCAGCCTTTGGGGCCGTAAATCTTATGGCTGGACAGCGACAGCAAATGCGCGCCGAGGCGGTTAAAATCTACCGGAATTTTGCCCAGCGCCTGTACGGCATCGCTATGAACCCTGATGCCGTGGGCTCTTAACTGATCGGCATAGTGAGCGACATGCTGCACCACGCCGGTTTCATTGTTGGCCAGCATGATCGAAACCAGGCGGGGCTTTAGCCGAATAACCTCGTCGATAGCATCCTGCGCGATCAAGCCGTTTGCATCGACATTGATCAGGGTAAGCGCATGCCCCCGGCTTTTTAAATGCAGGGCAGGTTCGATAACCGAGGGATGTTCAATGGCTGAGACGGCGAGTCCGGCCTGAGGGGCGAGCGTTGTCAAAGCCAGGTTATTGGCTTCGGTGCCGCCGCTGGTAAAAATAATTTGTCCGGGCTGAACGCCAAGCAGTGCCGAAAGCTGCTCGCGAGCGGCAGCTATGGCGCTGGTCGCGACTCTGCCGTGACGATATAAGCTGGAAGGATTTCCGTAGAATGTTGTCAGGAAAGGAAGCATCGCGTCCAGGACGCGATCGTCTATCGGTGTGGTCGCGTTATGATCAAGATAGATCATTCCGGTCGGGCATTAATCCGGATGACGGTAAATTTCAATGATTTGCTGTGCATCGTGATGCTGTCTCATGGCAACTTCCTGGACATGGTTCCTGTCTAACAGGTCGGCCAAAGAAATGCCTTTCAAATAATCTCTAATTTGTTCGCTCAAGCCCATCCACAGATCATGCGTTAAACAGGCTTGATCTTTCTGGCAATTGGCTTCTCCGCCGCATTTGGTTGAATCAAGCGGTTCATTGACGGCAGCGATAATGTCAGCAATGTTAATATCACTGGTCTTGCGGCACAGCTTGTAACCGCCGCCAGGTCCGCGCACGCCTTTTACCATACCGGCCCGACGTAAGCGGGCAAACAGTTGTTCCAGATAAGACAGGGAAATGGTTTGGCGAGCCGCAATGTCGGTCAGGGTTACCGGCTTGATTTGACTGTGAAAAGCCAAGTCCAGCATTGCAGTAACCGCATAGCGGCCTTTAGTTGTTAAGCGCACAATAGTATCCTCTATAAATACCGTTAAGATATTGTTACTATACTTAACCTAGCAAAATAGTCAACTATTACACCCTTGATGGGCGCAGGTATTTTTTCATGTGCGGTTGATTTTCCGGGTGGGGATGCCGGACGCTTTGAAACGATTCCTGGTTTTTTACCGTTCGCCTTTTTTATAGCCGTCCTCAATTTCGCAGCCATCCAATTTAGAGATGGGCGACTCCGGGTATTTTATACCGGCATCATTGAGCGCTTTTTGCAGGGTTTCTATCTGTCTATCCATGGCATGAATATGATCCAGCATGTGATTAATGGCATAGGCGATTGGATCGGGCATGTCGGTTGTTGCGCCGTAGGCATGGAAACCCATTTTATAGGCAATCTTGTCGCGCTCGGCTGTGGCGGCTTTGCTTTTAGGATCGACAATATGGGCTGGAATGCCAACCACTGTTGCATCCGCGGGTACCGGTTTTAAGACCACCGAGTTTGAACCCACTCGCGCGTTTTCGCCGATGTCGATAGGGCCTAGCACTTTTGCTCCCGCGCCTATCACCACGCCGTTATGCAAGGTCGGGTGACGCTTGCCTTTATCCCAACTGGTTCCGCCCAAGGTTACGCCATGATACAAAGTGCAATCGTCGCCGATAATGGCGGTTTCTCCGATCACTACGCCCATGCCGTGGTCAATAAAAAAACGCCTGCCAATGACCGCGCCGGGGTGAATTTCAATGCCGGTCAGCCAGCGGCCTATATGGGCGGTAAATCGGGCCAGCCATCTGAATCCGGCTATCCAGAAAAAATGGCTGACTCGGTGTATTAAAACAGCATGAAATCCGGGGTAGGTGGTAATAACTTCAATGACCGATTGTGCTGCCGGATCGCGGTCAAAAACGCAGGCAATATCTTCTTTTATTCGGTTAAACATCGTTATTCCTCTTATGACCTTGAGACATTCGTAAGATGCCCCGGAGTATGTCTAGTTCCTTGGTGTTCATTTGCACCCGGTTATAAATCCGCCGCAAACGCCGCATGATGGATTTCGATTTAGCGGGATGCATAAAGCCTATATCGGTTAATGCTTCAGCCAGATGGGTATAAAAAGACTCCATTTGCGTTGCCGTAGCCAAGGGATCTTCACCTTTATCGCCGACCACGATTTGTTCTTGCGCGGACAAGCCTGATGTCACGAATAATTCATAACAGACAACCTGTACCGCGGCGGCAATATTTAATGAGCTGTAGTCGCTGTTGCACGGGATGCGCAGCAAAAAGTGACACAGATCCAGTTCGTGATTTTTTAAGCCCGAGTTTTCCCGTCCGAAAACGATAGCCACTTGGTTGCCGGGTTCGTTGATCAGCACTTTTTCCGCGCATTCCCTGGGCGTCATTTCCGGCCAGCTGATGGTCCGGCCTCGAGCGCTGGCGCCAATCACTAATTGGCAATCGGCAATGGCCTCTTGCAACGTCTCGCAAACGGTTGCCCCTGCCAATACGTCATCAGCGCCGGAAGCTCTGGAGGTGGCATCGGCGCTGGGGAATATTTTAGGCGCAACCAGCCAGAGGTTCTGCATCTTCATGTTTTTCATTGCACGGGCAACGGCGCCTATATTTCCCGGATGCGTTGTTTCGACCAGTACAATTTTTATAGTAGACAGCAATGCCTTGTCCTTGGTTAAAAAAAGAGCCTAAGTTTAGCAAAATATTTGGTATTATATGCGTTTTCAGCAATTGCTCCTGCATTGCTCTACCTCCTGCGTCCAGGCGGTTGTAAAGCGCCTGCTTTGGGTGTTCTGATTTCAGCATAACCCACAGGGACATGGGGAATGCTGATATTGCAGGAACCAATATCTGTCCATACCTCCGTACTCAATATAAATCCGCCTATGCAACCCATGTTAAATACTGCCGTTCGTGCCGCAAGAGCCGCCGGCGACTTGATACTCCGCTCATCCGATAATATCGGTCACCTAAAGGTCGACCAAAAAGGTAAAAACGATTATGCCAGCGAGGTTGATCGTATGGCCGAACGGGAAATCATAAACATTATCAAGGCGGCCTATCCGGAGCACAGCATTCTGGCCGAAGAAAGCGGCGCCTATGAGGGCAACGATTTTGTCTGGGTGATCGACCCGCTGGACGGCACGACCAATTTTTTGCACGGTTTTCCGCAATATGCCGTTTCTATCGCCTTAAAATACAAAGGCAGGATTGAAGTCGGTGTCGTTTATGACCCGTTACGCGATGAATTATTTACTGCCAAACGCGGCGGTGGCGCCATGTTAAACAGTCGCCGTCTCCGGGTGACCAATCAAACCAGCTTAAAAGGCGCATTAATCGGCACCGGCTTTCCGTTTAAAACCGATCTGCATATGGATGCCTACTTGGGCATGTTCCGTGCGTTAGCGACCGATTCTGCTGGGATTCGCCGTGCCGGCGCTGCGGCGCTTGATTTGGCCTACTTGGCGGCCGGTCGGTTGGATGGTTTTTGGGAAATAGGCCTAATGGAGTGGGATATGGCGGCCGGTCTTTTATTGGTAAAGGAAGCGGGCGGAGTAGTTACCGATTTTTCTTTTAACGATAAATATTTGGAGTCCGGCAACGTTATCGCCGCAAGCCCCAAAATGCATCAAATCATGTATCAGCTTATCGAGCCGCATGTGACCGATAATTTGAAATAATTGTTGGTTGGAAAAATGGAACGCAGATGCCGAAAGTAGACGGCGCGGATTTGACTGATTAACACTACAGGAGTGCAGGCAAAGCCTGCGCTCCTGCTATGCGGCAAATAGCCGACAGCGTTAAAAAATCTGTTTCGCCAGCATAATGGCATCTTCCCGGCCATTCTCCGACTGATAATAACCTTTTCTGATGCCGATTTCATTGAAGCCCATGTCCTCATAAAGGGCGATGGCGACGGTATTGGACGGCCTGACTTCCAGAAACATGGTTTCTGCCTGTCCTCTGGCTGTTTCGATAAGATTTTCCAGCATTTTGCGGCCTATCCCTTGTCCCTGTTCGGCCGGCGCTACGCAAATATTTAAAACGTGAGCCTCGCCTACCGCCATGGAGAGTATGCTGTAGCCCAACACGGTATCCTGTTCTTCGCAGACCCAGCAACTATAGTTGGCTCTGAAGCAGTCCCTGAAAATGTCTTCTTCCCAGGGGAATTGATAGCTTGCTCTTTCGATTGCCATCACTCCGGGTAAATCTGAGCTTCTCATTTTTCTCAGACGCATTAAGTCTTTCCTGCCTACCGAGTCGGGAAATAACTTGGCGTAGAACTCCCTGTCGGCGTCATAAACCACAAAGTCTTTTATTTTATCTAGCATCATTCCCAACATGATCAACCTTTAATGTTTTTAACTGTGTGCAGCGCGAGTTTTAAATCCGCCCACGCTTTGCGCTTGTCCGGCATCGATCTTAACAAGTACGCGGGGTGATAGACTACAACAACCGGCGTATCATTTAAAGCGTGTATTTTTCCTCTTAGCCTGCCGATCGGTTCGTCGGTGTTGAGCAATGCCTGTGCGGCAATGCGTCCTAAAACCACGATGATTTTTGGTTTGAGCAATGCCATTTGCCGCATCAGGTAGGGTTTGCAGGTTTCTATTTCGATGGGCTTGGGATCGCGGTTAGCGGGAGGGCGGCATTTTACAATATTGGTTATAAAGACCTCTTCCCGGTCAAGGCCTATGGCTCTTAGCATTTCCGTTAGCAGTTGGCCCGCCTTGCCGACAAAAGGCAGGCCCTGCTGGTCTTCGCTTTGCCCCGGCGCTTCGCCGATAATCATCCAGTCGGCATTTTTATTGCCCGAGCCGAAAACTGATTGCGTGCGTGTTTCACATAAGCCGCATTGAGTGCAGGAGGCGACTTCAATTTGCAATGCCGCCCAACTGTCGACTGATTCCGGCCGGGCGTTATCGGTTAGCGCATCGGATACCGGCCCCTGCTCATGATTAGCAGAGACTCTGGGCATCCAAACATCGATGCCCATAGCTTCTAAGTATTGCAGACGCGTTGCGTTATCCAAAAGCTTTCGCCTTAATCAAACATCCCCTTTTTGAGGGTGTCGACGTTGATCGGGGCTTTGCAGCTTATTCACCGCATTGATATAAGCCTTGGCGGAAGCGATAACAATATCGGTATCGGCGCCCAAGCCGTTAACAATGCGGCCCGCTTTTTCGAGACGGATGGTGACTTCGCCTTGGGCATCGGTGCCGTTGGTGATGCTGTTAACCGAATACAGCTCCAACGTAGCGTCGGTTTGCACCAGTTTTTCGATGGCTTTTAAGCTGGCGTCAACTGCACCGCCGCCATCGGAACTGCCGGTGACTTCTTTGTTATCGACCCGTAGCGTAACCGTTGCATTGGGTATTTCGCCGGTTTCCGAACACACTTTCAGGGCGATCAATTTGACATGCTCGTCTTCGGCCTCGAAACTGGCTTCCGAGATCAAGGTCTGCAAGTCTTCATCAAAGATTTCGTGCTTTTTATCGGCCAATTGCTTAAAACGGGAAAAAGCCTCATTCAACTCTTCTTCCGAGTCGAATTCAAAACCCAATTCGGTGATGCGGCTTTTAAACGCATTCCGGCCCGAGTGTTTGCCTAGCACCATGCGGTTAGCGGTCCAGCCGACATCTTCGGCGCGCATGATTTCGTAAGTCTCGCGGCTTTTTAAGACGCCGTCCTGATGAATGCCCGCCTCATGAGCGAAGGCATTAGCTCCGACGATAGCTTTATTGGGCTGCACAGGAAAACCGGTGATTGACGATACCAGCTTTGAGCAGGTCAAAATTTCGCGGGTATCGATGCCGGTTTGGCAGGTAAACACGTCCTTACGGGTGCGTACCGCCATGACCACTTCTTCCAGCGACGCGTTACCGGCACGCTCGCCCAAGCCGTTAATCGTACATTCGACTTGCCGCGCGCCGTTCATGACTGCCGACAGGGAATTGGCAACCGCAAGGCCCAAGTCGTTGTGGCAATGCACGGAAAAAATCGCCTTGTCCGAATTGGGGATGCGGCGGATCAGGTTGGCAATGGTCGCGCCGAATTGATCGGGAACGCTGTAACCTACGGTATCCGGAATATTCAGCGTTGTGGCTCCGGCATCGATAACCGCTTCAAGAATCCGGCACAAAAAGTCTTCTTCAGAGCGTCCGGCATCTTCCGGCGAAAATTCGACGTTATCGGTATATTGCCGTGCGCGTTTAACCGCCCTGACCGCATACTCGATCACCTGTTCGGGTTGCATCTGCAATTTCATCTGCATATGGATTGGCGAAGTGGCGATAAAGGTGTGAATCCGCGACTGGTTAGCGCTTTTAAGAGCCTCGCCTGCGCGGTCAATGTCCTTGTCCAGGGCTCTGGCCAGTCCGCACACCACGCTGTCTTTGATGGCCTTGGCGACCGCCTGCACGGCTTCAAAATCGCCGGGACTGGCCGCAGGAAAACCGGCCTCGATTATGTCGACCTTTAAGCGTTCCAAGGCTTTGGCGATTCTGACTTTTTCCTCGCGGGTCATGGATGCGCCGGGGCTTTGTTCGCCATCGCGCAAGGTCGTATCGAATATTATCAATTTGTCTTTCATAAAAACTCCATTCTCGGCAATTGTTCCCTGCATCGTCTCGGCAATAGCTCCTGCATTGCGCGCTATCTCCTGCATCCATGCAGTCGTAAAGCGCCTGTTTGCGGCGCTCTAGCTCTTGCCTTCATGCAGTCGATGAAGGGTTATCAACGGTTACATTGATACACGGATATAGGGGGTTAAATCATTAAATATAGAAAAAGATAGATGCCCGTCAGGGCAGGAATCTTAAAGGCAGGCATAGCCACGCGCACAAGCCCGTTCCGGCAAACATTGTGCCGGAAAGAGAGTTTTGGTATGCGGGGTTGATTTGAATAAACATGGTCGCGACTATACGCCAATGGCCGTGCGGTCTCAAGCAGATTTTACGCTTTACGCCCCTGCAACCTGCGTTTACGCATGACCAAGGTAATAACCGGGCCTGAAATGGCGTAACCTAAAAATAGCAAGAACAACATCGTTTGCGGCTGCGCCATCACAAAAGCGATACTCAGCATCGCGGCAATGGCGACGATAAAAGGCACTTTGCCTTTTAAATCGATTTTTTTGAAACTCCAATAGCGGAAGTTACTGACCATCAGTAAGCCGGTGCTGACTGTTAAGACGAGTGCAAAATATTTGAATAGCTCAATGTCGTATTTATACTCCAGGCAAATCCAGATGAATCCGGCCAGGATCGCGGCGGCGGCAGGACTGGGCAGTCCCTGGAAGTAACTCTTGTCGGCCGTTGCCAGTTGGGTGTTGAAGCGCGCAAGCCTTAATGCGCCGCCCGCCGCATGGACAAATGCAGCAAACAGGCCCAATCTGCCCATGCTGGAAAATGCCCATAAGTACATGACCAAAGCGGGTGCTGCGCCGAATGAAACCATGTCCGAAAGGCTGTCGTATTGAGCGCCGAATTCACTCTGCGTATTGGTCAATCTCGCCACGCGTCCATCCAGGCCGTCCAGAATCATCGCTACGAAAATGGCGATAACAGCGGTTTCATAACGTCCGCCCATCGCCGAAGTAATCGCATAGAAGCCGGAAAATAGCGCTCCTGTGGTAAATAAGTTAGGTAATAAATAAATCCCACGGCGGCGAGGTAAGCGTTTTTCTGGAAGCATATTTTAATCAATCCTTTAGGTTAGGAGGTCAGTAAAAAACATTGCGCCAAATTATACAATGAGCCTGCAAACTGCACCTAGCTTAATCAAAAATCAGATTTACCTAAAATAATGGGGTTGGGTATGATTTGGAACGGCTTCATGTGCATCCCCCCAGTAGCCAGAGGATTTGTCATCAGGAGAGGGATCGTAAGTCATGAATGGCAATCACAAACTATCTTAAACTTGATGATTATTTGTCTGGACATTGGGGCTCTTTACTTCGAGTCATTGAAAATCTTCAAAAACAAGCGCAGGTTCGGTGTCCATAAAAACGTTGTCGTTAAATTTATCGATACAAATAGCGTTTAAAGTCATTTCTTCATACAGCCAATAATAAAAACCGCCTTCGAAAATACTGTACCTGTCTGCGTATCTGCATTGTACCCATTGATTATTCAGTGACCCGATGATGTTGGGCGCTTTATCCGGCTGAGTCGCGCCTAAATAGGCAATCACTTTATCCTCTAAACTCACCTGAAATGGAGCGAATTTGATTTTTCCGTCTGCCAACTGTGCATACTTTAAGCGCCCGCCTTGTGTGTTATCGCCATGCTGATCTATTACGCATTGCTTGTTGAATTCATAACAAGCTGGTGGAAAAGTGATGGGGTATCTATCGGGGAGATTAGCGCGTTCTAAAACATGCGCCGCCGTTCTTTGGCTTTTATCCCATTGTTTGATGACTATTTGCAAAACCAGCATGGTTGTTTTTCTCAATGTACTAACGTGTGATGGCGGTTAATTGTAATTAATATTCCCTCTTAATGCTTTTAGCCTGCCTTGTTTTGCTTTACTGTCCAAGCGCCTTAGCTTAGATCCTTTGGTCGGCTTTGTTGCTTTGCGTTTTTTGTGGGCGGCAGCCACGCTTTGGATTAATGCCTGTAGCCGACTCAAGGCATCCTCCTTGTTTTTTTCCCGGGTGCGATATTGCTGCGCCTTGATGATAATCACGCCCTCTTTTGAAATGCGTTGGTCATTTAAAGCCAACAGCTTTTCTTTATAAAATTCGGGTAACGAGGACGCGTTAATATCGAACCGCAAATGAACCGCGCTTGACACTTTATTGACATTCTGGCCGCCGGCTCCCTGCGCACGAATCGCATGAACTTCAATCTCACTATCCGGAATGCTGATCTGATTGGATACTTGCAACATGGGGGCTTTTGATAAGTGGGGAAGGCTAAAGATTATAGGTTATTTACTTTTTGAATTGGCGGATCGTTATACAGAGACTAATAGCCGACTTGTTTCGCGAAAGGATGACAAGGCGATAACATCCATATTAGCGGCATCACTACCCCTCTTTATGATTTACAATATGCCATTGGCTTGCGAACTATGCGCAGGTAGATAGCCATCTTGTCAGACAAGATGGCTATGGGGGCGTAACCTCGCGTACACAGAAGTTGTATGCACTTAATTGAACGTATTTTTTGAAAAAGACCACACCATCGGAGCTATAGAGAATGACCAAACATGTTACTTTGACCCAGTTTATTATTGAACAGCAGCGCGAGTTGCCGGGCGTATCGGGAGCGTTTACTTCATTACTGAACGATGTCGTTACTGCATGCAAGAAAATTTCAAATTTGGTTAATCGAGGCAATCTGATTGGGGTGCTGGGCAGTGCCGATTCCCAGAATGTACAGGGCGAGGTGCAGAAGAAACTGGACATCATTACCAATGACATTATGGTGGATGCGTTGAACTGGACCGGGCATTTGGCCGGTATGGCATCGGAAGAAATCGACGGCATCATCAGCATTCCTTCGCAATATCCCAAAGGCAAGTATTTGGCGTTGTTCGATCCGCTGGACGGTTCCTCAAATATTGATGTCAACTTGGCGGTAGGCACCATTTTCTCCATTCTGCGTTGCCGCGAAGGCGTTGATCCGGCGTTGGAGGATTTTTTACGCAAGGGTACCGAGCAGGTTTGCGCGGGATTTGTGCTTTACGGTCCGTCCACGATGATGGTTTTGACGACAGGGCAGGGCGTTAACGGCTTTACTCTGGATCAGGCGATAGGCGAGTTTATCCTGACGCATCCGAACATGATGATCCCCAATGATACCAATGAATTCGCCATCAACATGTCAAACCAGCGTTTTTGGGAGCCTCCCGTAAGACGTTATATCGATGAGTGTTTACAGGGTAAGGAAGGTTTGCGCGAAAAAGATTTTAATATGCGCTGGGTCGCGTCGATGGTTGCGGAGGTTTACCGGATACTGACGCGCGGCGGGGTTTTTCTATATCCGTTTGATTTACGGGACCCGTCAAGAGCCGGAAAGCTGCGCATTATGTACGAGGCCAATCCGATGGCTTTTATTATTGAGCAAGCGGGCGGCGCTTGCTCCACCGGGCGTGAGCGCATCCTCGACATCAAACCCAAAGGCCTGCATCAGCGGGTTCCGGTTATTTTGGGGTCGAAAAACGAGGTCGAGCGGATTGTCGGCTATCACCAGGAAGGTTGAGTTAAGCAGGTAAAAGGCTCAAGGCGAAAGACTAAAAAAATGGTTTGCTACGCATCTTCGCCGTTGCCGCTTGGAGTCCAAAGCTTGCTTTGGCTGTTACACCGTTCTCATGCCGGAGAGTCTGAGAACGGCGCGAAAGACTAAAAAACAGCCGCCCTTATATGATAAAATTTTGCTTTTTTAACTTCACCCTTTGAGTTTTCCCATGAACAAACCTAAAAAAGTCGCGATTCTCACGGCGGGCGGCTTGGCCCCTTGCCTAAACTCAGCCATCGGCAGCCTTATCGAGCGTTACACTGAAATCGATCCTTCGATTGAAATCATCTGCTACCGTAGCGGTTATAAAGGGCTGTTGTTGGGCGATTTTTATACCGTCACTCCGGCCATCCGCGAAAAAGCCGGTCTTTTGCATCGTTTCGGCGGTTCGGTGATCGGCAACAGCCGCGTCAAGCTGACTAACGTTAAAGACTGCATCAAGCGCGGATTGGTTCAGGAAGGTCAAGACCCACAGAAAGTTGCCGCCGACCAATTGGTCAAAGACGGCGTGGATATTCTGCATACGATCGGCGGCGACGATACCAATACCGCTGCGGCTGATCTTGCCGCGTTCCTGGCGAAAAACGACTACGGCCTGACCGTTATCGGACTGCCGAAAACCGTTGATAACGACGTGTTTCCAATTAAACAATCGCTGGGCGCCTGGACAGCTGCCGAGCAAGGCGCGCGCTACTTCTGGAACGTGGTTGCCGAAAATAATTCCAACCCGCGCATGCTGATCGTCCATGAAGTGATGGGACGCAGTTGCGGCTGGTTGACAGCTGCGACCGCTGTGGAATACCGCAAGCTGCTGGATCGCGCCGAATGGTTGCCTGAACTGGGCTTGGATCGCGCAACTTATGAAGTGCATGGCGTTTTTATCCCTGAAATGACGATCGACCTTGCCGCCGAAGCAAAACGTCTTCGTGCAGTGATGGACAAAGTCGATTGCGTCAACATCTTCGTTTCGGAAGGCGCGGGTGTTGAGTCTATCGTCGCTGAAATGCAAGCCAAGGGCCAGGAAGTGCCGCGTGATGCGTTCGGACACGTTAAGCTGGATGCGGTTAATCCCGGTAAATGGTTCGGCGACCAGTTCGCGGAAATGATCGGCGCGGAAAAAACCTTGGTGCAAAAATCAGGCTACTTTGCCCGCGCTTCTGCGGCTAATGTTGAAGATATTCGCTTGATCAAGTCTTGCGCCGATCTTGCTGTTGAGTGTGCGTTCCGTCGTGAGTCCGGTGTTATCGGGCACGATGACGATCAAAATTTTGTGCTGCGTGCGATTGAGTTTCCACGCATCAAGGGCGGCAAGCCTTTTGACCTGAACACAGGCTGGTTTAATCAAACTTTGACTGCTATCGGTCAGGCTAAAGGTGCCAAGGTTGAGGTTGGGCATTAAAATATCTCCAGCATGTGTATCATTCCCACGCTCCGGCGTGTGAATACGGTTAGTGACGGCCGGCCAGTCTGAGCCTTGTTGAGAGACTCCTGCGTCACGATTAAGACCCGCGCTGATTCAGTTCCCAACCTTCCCGGTTGGGAACATCAAACCACCTGTAACAAATCACGTTCCCGTGCTACTATTGCGTTGCAATCATTTTCTAATGAGACAGTGCTATGGCAACGATTACTTTCGATACTTTAAAATTTGCTGAAAAATTGGAAAAGGCCGGCTTGCCGCGTGAGCAGGCGGCTGCGATTGCAGAAGCGCAGAAAGATGCATTTGCCGAAGCGATGGATTCGCAACTGGCAACCAAGGCTGATTTAATGGATATGGAAAATCGATTGATTAAATGGGGCATAGGTTTGGCATTTGGGCAAATTGCCGTTATTGCCGCGCTAGTTAAACTGTTGTAGCTTACACGGGTTCCCAATCTCCAAATTGAGGATCTGAGGACAAGTTCCAGCTTCGCAAAAACAAACGCCTTATGACCCCCGACACTATTTTTGTTTACGGAACGCTCAGGCGTGATGCGAACAGCGAGATGCATCAACTGTTGACGAAATATGCTGAATTTGTGAGTGATGCCACCTATCAAGGCAAGCTTTATAAAGTCGACGACTACCCTGGCGCAGTTCCCTCTGATAATCCGAATGACGTGGTACAGGGCGAAGTCTATCTGCTTCATCAAGCCGATGCCGTGCTCCCCTTTCTAGATCAATATGAAGAGTTCGGCCCGGAGTTTCCAGAACCCAACGAGTACATTCGCTTGAAGCAATCTATAGCGCTTAAAAACGGCTGTCCTATTACGGCATGGGTTTATGTCTACAACCGTTCCATCGAAAATCTGGAATTGATTAAATCGGCAAATTTTATTCAAACCGTTCTATGATCACCATTATCCAACGCGTAACCACGGCTAAAGTCACCGTCAACAACCTGGACATCGGCAAAATCGATACCGGCATCATGGCGCTGGTTGCGGTGGAAAAAGCGGATACCGAAAAAGACGCCCAACGGCTGCTGGAACGCATCCTCAACTACCGGATTTTTGCCGATAGCGATGATAAGATGAACCTGAGTTTGAGGGATATTAACGGAGGCTTGCTGCTGGTTCCGCAATTCACGCTGGCGGCGGATACCCAAAAAGGCAACCGGCCCAGTTTTATTTCTGCTGCGCCGCCGGAAAAAGGCAGGGAATTGTTCGATTACCTGCAACAGTTGGCAAAACAAACTTACGCCAATGTTGAATTCGGTCAGTTTGGAGCCGATATGCAAGTTGCGCTGGTCAATAACGGGCCGGTTACTTTTACGCTGAGGACGTAAACCGCTTATTTAATCATCATCTTCCTCATAAGGCTGCGCTTTCACATTATCTGGAATTTTCGGCATCTTGGCCGACCGCAACAATATTAACGCGCCGCCCAACACAAACAGCAACGCGATTATAAACAACACTATCCACATTCCATCCCCCCGTTTTTGGCTTGCTTAAGCCGGTTACTGTAGAATATCCTTACCTATTATTTACATATTTAAATATGAAACAAGTTGAACTGCTTTCTCCTGCCGGAACCCTTAAAAACATGCGCTATGCTTTCGCATACGGCGCGGATGCGGTCTATGCCGGACTGCCGCGTTACAGTCTTAGGGTGCGCAACAATGATTTTCTGGAGGATAATCTGGCCAAAGGCATAGCGGAAGCTCATCAGCTGGGAAAAAAATTTTTCCTGGCAACTAATGTGATTCCGCATAACGCCAAGGTTAAAACCTTTATTAAGGACATTACCCCGGTTATTGCGATGCAGCCGGACGCCTTGATTATGGCCGATCCCGGCTTGATTATGATGACGCGGGAAGCTTGGCCGGACATGCCGATACATTTATCGGTGCAGGCCAATACCGTCAATTATGCATCGGTCAATTTTTGGAAAAGCATGGGCGTTGAGCGGGTTATTTTGTCCCGCGAACTGTCGTTGGATGAAATTGAAGAAATCCGCCAGCGTTGCCCCGATACCGAACTTGAAGTGTTTGTCCACGGTGCGTTATGCATCGCTTATTCCGGTCGCTGCTTGCTATCCGGCTACTTCAATCACCGCGATCCTAATCAGGGTACGTGTACCAACTCCTGCCGCTGGAAATACGACACGCTGCCCGCCGAAGAAAATGCAGAGGGCGATTTCCTGCCGGTTGGCGAAGTGTTGTCGATGTCCGACATCAGTAACGCCAGCTGCGGCGGCGCGGAACGGCATCCGTTGGCGGACAAGGTGTATTTTCTGGAAGAAGAGGGCCGCAAAGGCGAATTATTGCCGGTCATGGAAGACGAAAACGGCACCTATATCATGAATTCGAAAGACCTAAGAGCCATCGAGCATGTGCAGCGCTTGGTCGAAATCGGCGTGGACAGTCTTAAAATCGAAGGCCGCACCAAGTCGCATTATTATGTGGCGCGTACTGCGCAAACCTATCGTCAGGCGATTGACGATGCGTTGGCGGGTCGGGCGTTTCAGCCTGAACTGATCGGCGTTTTGGAAAATCTCGCCAATCGGGGCTATACCGACGGTTTTTATCAGCGCCACCACACCCATGAACAGCAAAACTATATAACCGGTTATTCCAAAAGCCATCAGCAGCAATTTTGCGGCGAAATCAGGAGCTATGACCCGCAAACCGGCTTGGCAACCGTTGATGTTAAAAACAAGTTTTCGGTCGGCGACAAGCTGGAATTGATATTGCCGGAAGGCAATCAGGATATTATCGTCGAGCGCATGGAAGGCATGTACGGACAGGAAATGGCAGAAGCGTCGGGCGGCGGCTATGAAGTGAAAATACCGTTGCCGGAAATATGCGGCGATAATGGCTTGTTGGCGCGGTATACTTGAAAATAGACCAAAGGCGAAGGGCAAAAGGCGAAAAATGCTCACTGCCTTCCGCTTTTTGCCCTTCGCCTTTCATTCCTTGAGACTTGAATCATGACATTTACGACTGCCGATCTTTGCGATGCCCATTCAGAAGAAGACCACTTCCAGATTGCCGAACCGTTGCTCAAGCCTTATGGCGGCCACTCAAGCTTTTGCGGACAAATCACCACGGTAAAAGTTTTTGAGGATAATGTCTTGATCAGAACGGTGCTGGAAGAGAAAGTTGAAAACAGGGTGTTGGTTGTTGACGGCGGCGGCTCTCACCGTTGTGCTCTGCTGGGCGAGGATCTGGCAAGGCTGGCTATCGCCAACGGCTGGCAGGGGATTGTAATTCATGGTTGCATCCGCGATTCTGCAACCCTCAATCAACTCCCGATCGGCATACGCGCTCTGCACACGCATCCCTTAAAAAGCCATAAGAAAGACCATGGCGACCGCGACTTGTTGGTCACTTTCGCCGGCGTCAATTTCAAACAAAATCATTTTTTATATACTGATGCCGATGGAATTATCGTCTCAGAAACAATGTTGAGTTAAAATAACTCCAAATTAACCTAGTAAAGAAGTCAAGATATGCAAATTGTACTCGCTAACCCACGTGGATTCTGTGCCGGTGTCGACCGGGCCATTGAAATTGTTGATCAAGCCATTCAGGCTTTCGGAGCGCCCATTTATGTCCGGCATGAAGTTGTGCATAACCGTACGGTTGTCGATGGGCTTAAAGAAAAAGGCGCTATTTTTATTGAAGATTTAACCGACGTACCGGTCGGTTCTTACCTGATCTTTAGCGCTCATGGCGTGTCAAAACAAGTGCAGCAGGAAGCTAAAGAACGCAATTTAACGGTTTTCGACGCCACGTGCCCATTGGTTACCAAGGTTCATTTGCAAGTCGCCAAACATGCCAAAGAGGATCGTGAGGTTATCCTGATTGGCCATGCAGGACATCCTGAAGTTGAGGGCACAATGGGGCAATATGAGCGGTGTACCGACAATGGCGGTATTTATTTGGTAGAAACTCCAGAAGACGTTAAAAAATTGGCGGTAAAAAATCCCGATAATCTGGCGTATGTTACCCAAACCACCTTGTCGATGACCGATACCAAGATCATGGTCGACGCATTAAGGACGCGTTTTAACGCCATACAGGAACAGAAAAAAGACGACATCTGTTACGCCACGCAAAACCGGCAAGATGCGGTTTATGAGATGGCCAAAACGGCAGATATTATTCTTGTAGTCGGTTCGCCCAATAGTTCCAACTCCAACCGGTTGCGCGAAATTGCCGAGCAGTTAGGTAAGCAGTCTTATCTGATTGATACCGCGAAAGATATGCAGCAAAATTGGTTTGACGGCATTGCCGTGGTCGGCGTCACTGCCGGGGCTTCCGCGCCGGAAGTTCTGGTTCAAGAAGTTATCGATCAATTAAAGCAATGGGGCGGACAATCGGCTGTTGAGATTCAAGGCATAGAAGAAAAAGTGGTTTTTTCTTTACCTAGAGAATTAAAAAAACACATCAACTAATATGTTCTGCTAATAAGGGGGCTGCTTGAGTGGCCGCTCCCACCTCTCTTGCCCGCACTTCCTTATATTGACCGCTGATTTCGGCGCGTGTCCGGATTAAAATAAAGGCAAAAACTATCGTTTTTATCTAAAATAGGCCGCGCTGTAAAACCAACCATTTACATCAATAATGGCGATCCGGCAATAAGTCCTATAAAAACCGTCCCCTCGTTATTGCTAACATTCATTTATTTTACCTAAAGATGATTATGACACTTACCGCAATGGATCTTGTTGCTCAAGCCAAACAAAATATTGTTGAAATTGATATTGATGCTGCAAAAAACGCCTTGGAAACAAGCCTTATTCTTGATGTCAGAGAGCTCTCGGAATATGCCGCAGGCCACTTGCCGGGAGCGTTCAACATACCTCGGGGCGTATTGGAATTCAAGATTGGCTCGCATCCTGATTTTCAGGATAAACAAGACGCCCACATTATTGTTTATTGTCAATCCGGCGGCCGCTCCGCATTGGCAACCGAAGTATTAAATAAGATGGGATTCAATAATGCCGTCAGCATGGCCGGCGGATTCAAAGCCTGGACTGATAGCGGCAATGAAGTAGTTTAGATGCCTGAGCTGGATGTTATACGACTGGATAAATGGTTATGGGCTGCGCGTTTTTTTAAAACGCGCAAATTGGCTGCCGAGGCTATTGCCGGTGGAAAAGTTCATGTTAACGACCAGCGTACCAAGCCAGGAAAAGAAGTTAAAGTCGGCGCCATGCTTTCCATCAGTAAAGATAATTATCGGTGGGACGTCGCCATCATCGCGATTAACGGTCAACGGCGATCGGCTAAAGAGGCGGTTTTGCTTTATGAGGAAAGCGTTGAAAGCCTTGCTAAACGCGAAAAGCAAATCATTCAAAACCGTGAACAGAGGGAGTTATTTGATTTTAGCGGCAGGGATCATAAGCCGAACAAAAAAGAACGGCGTTTGATTCATCAATTTAAACAAGGATAGGGAACGTACCGAGCCCATAGGTGTCAACTTAAGAACATATCACCACGAAGAACGCGAAGTTTTTATCTGGGGTGTTTCCTTCGTGCTTCGGCGACCGCTCCATGCGTCCGTGCCGTCGTTCGTGGTGAATTAATCAATCTGTTTAAGTTGATGCGCATGGGTAATTGCTATAAACAAGTGGGCGGTTTAGGCAAGCCGGCTAATTTGCAGGCGTATTTTAAAGGGCCTTCGGGAAACAATTTATGCAAATAACGACTGTTGCCTTTTGCCTCGCCCAGTTCCTTGGCAATCGCTTTAGTAAAAACCCGCGCATTGGGTAAATGTTTAAATTGTCGATAATAATGCCGAATGAATAAAATGATTTCCCAGTGCTCATCGCTCAGTTCGATATTGTTTGACGCAGCCAGTTGTTGTGCGACCGCTTCATTCCAGTCTGAGGGATTTATCAGAAAACCCTGTTCAGTTGTTTTCAGGTGCAAATCAGGGCTCATTAAGTCCACGATTGAATGACCGGGTTATTAACCGTCAATTCAACCAGATCGGCATAATCTATCACCTCAAGTCCTTTAAGCAGTTCACCGGGAATAATTCCGCGCATTGCAATGTCATCAGACAGCACGCAAAGGCGAGCGTCGCCTAACTGTCGCGTTAAGATATCGCTGATGCTGCTGTTTTGTAATACCCGCAGAACGGCATTTTCAAGAAATACCGCAACATCTCCTGGATCAATGCGCTCTAAAAGGGCGGTTTCAATCGGTGATTGAAAAATAAGGTGCAGCACGTTAAGCACTGTCGGTTAATTTAAGGCCGATAATACCGGCAATTACCAGTGTAATTGACAGCAAGCGATACCAATCGGCGGATTCTTTAAATAAAATGATGCCCAACACCGCTACGCCGACTGCGCCCATGCCGGTCCAGACGGCATACGCGGTTCCCAGCGGCAGGGTTTTAATTGCTAGAATTAATAAATAAAAACTTATGCCGCCGGACAGCATTGTTGTGATGCTGGGCCATAGCTTGGTAAAGCCTTGATTGTATTTAAGACTTAAAGCGAATACTATTTCTGCAAAGCCCGCAGAAAATAAAAGAAACCACGCCACGAACACCCCTTTTCTTTGTGCTTGGATGCCAAATATTCTACAATATATTAAACTTAGCAGCATTTAAAAACATTTTAGATGAATCTTTACGAGTGAAGCCAAACAAGATAAGAGGATAGCTTGCCAATTCACCCGTTAGTCTTCGCATCTGAACAAAGCCATTCTGTATATGCAATAAATTTAACAAGCGGGCTTGCACGAGGAGTGGGTTTTTGCGTAATACTTAACGCTCCGCATTTAATGCAAAAAAGTCAATAACTAACTAATACATATTAATGAGCGATATATCTTCTTTTTCAATCCAAAATCCAAAGCAAATAGTCATTCATTTATCATTATTACTTAAAAATAAATGTTTGCTCAGCGCTCGTTTTGGAGCAAATAATGAATCCTATATCACTACGTTGCTCGGGGTTAATGAAGCAAATAATACGGTGGTTTTAGATTACGGGCCCAAAGAAGAGTTGAATCAACGCCTCCTTAATGCCGGCAAGGCTACATTCGATACTGATTATAATGGTATTAAGGTTTCTTTTACCGGCGATACGCTGAAAAAAATCACTCATAAAGGGGACGCGGCATTCAGTATGTCGATTCCTAAATCGCTTTACTGGATGCAGCGTAGAGAATACTACAGGGTAAAATCGCCGCTTTCAAAACCCAGTTATTGCCAGTTAATAGTAGAAGGCAGGGAGCCCGTTAACCTTAAGTTATACGATATTAGCCTTACAGGCTTTGCAATGCTTAATATTTCCAAAGAAGTTTCTGAGCTACTGATTCCCGGTACATTATTTTCGCAATGTAAACTCATACTTTCAGAGGTCGGCGAGGGTATGATTTCCTTTGAGATCTGCGCCAAGTACATAATTAACCCGGATAAGCCGCAAAAAATTCAAAAAGTAGGTTGTAAATTCAATAAGACAACACGTCCCGTCGAAGAGCTTATTCAGCGCTATATGCACCAGATTCAACGGGAGGACTTGCAGAAAGAGTAATTCAAGGCATTGGCGAGCAACAAAAAGCGCATGGCGTGAGAAACTGTTTAATAGCTCTTTTATACGATTTGCTTGCTTTTACACAGCATAAAGTATTTATGATTACATACCTGTTGCCCGATAATCAGCTAAACACCTACGGTCATTATTAATGAGCGACATCTCCTCTTTTTTAATCTACAGCCCAAGGCAAATAATTCATAATTTATCTATATTGGTTAGGAATAAATGCCTGCTCAGCGTTCGTTTTGGCGAAGGCTCAGCATTTTTTCTTACTGCGATACTTGAGATTAATGAGGCAAATAATTCCATGGTTTTCGATTACGGACCCAGGGAAGTTTTAAATCAGCAGCTTCTTAAGGCTACCAGAGTCACGTTCGAGGCCGATTTTGCAGGCATTAAAGCGTCTTTCAAAGGAGGCATGCTGGAACAAATTCTTTATAATAGCGAACCGGCGTTCTCCATGCCGATTCCTGAGTCGCTCTTTTGGATGCAGCGTAGAGAATTTTTTCGAATAAAGTCGCCGCGTTCAAAAGCCAGTTATTGCCAGTTGGCGCTGGAGGAGCAAGCCCCCGTTAATTTAATGTTATACGACATTAGTCTAACCGGTTTTTCTATGCTGAATACTTCGGCCGAAATATCCAACCTATTGATGCCCGGTACTCAAATAGAAAAGTCCAAGCTTGTGCTTTCAGGTGCGGGCGAAGATACCGTCTCCTTTCAGGTCTGCTCTAAGATCATTATTAACCCGGATAAAATCGCTGCGCTCAAGATCCAAAAAATAGGCTGTTCGTTTACCCGGATAACGCCTGTATTTGAATCGGCCGTCCAGCGCTACATAAATCAACTTCAACGAGAAAGCATACAAAAAATGAGTGGATAGGGTAAGCTTCTACCGGCAAACTCATTTTCAACTCGCGCAAAGCAAAGCAATACCTATGATCCCCGCAGCCGCTTCTATACGACGCAACATCATCACCGTTACCCAACTTAACCGTGAAACCAGTCAACTACTTGCCGAGCATTTTCTGTCTGTTCTGGTTGAAGGCGAGTTATCCAATTTAAGCGCCCCTTCTTCCGGGCACCTGTATTTTTCTCTGAAGGACGCTAATGCACAGGTGCGCTGCGCGATGTTTCGCACTCAGCAGCGGCGCTTGGCGTTTAAGCCGGAAAACGGCAAGCAGGTTGTCGTCAAGGCGCAAGTCAGTCTGTACGAGCCCAGAGGCGATTACCAGCTTATCGTCGAGCATATCGAAGAGGCCGGCGACGGTGCTTTGCGACGGGCGTTTGATGCGTTAAAGCTGAAGCTGTCGGAACAAGGACTGTTCGATGCCGCCCACAAACAAACCTTGCCCGCACTGCCAAGCGCGATTGGCGTTATTACTTCGCCGTCAGGTGCGGCTATCAGAGACATACTGACCGTGCTGCAAAGACGTTTTGCTGCGATACCGGTGATTGTTTACCCGGTTTCCGTGCAGGGCGATAACGCAAAGCACGACATTGCCAGGGCGATAGCCACCGCTAATCGACACAAGCAATGCGATGTTATCATTCTCGGACGGGGCGGAGGGTCGTTGGAAGATCTTTGGGCTTTTAATGAAGAGCTTGTTGCCAGAGCCATATATGACAGCGAAATTCCGATAATTTCAGGCATCGGGCACGAAACCGATTTTACCATTGCCGATTTTGTCGCCGATCTGCGCGCGGCAACGCCTTCGGCGGCGGCAGAGCACGCCAGCCCCGATCAACAGCAATGGCTGTCGCGATATAGGTATCTGGAATCGCGTCTGCAACAACAGATGCAACGAAAGCTGAACCAAAAACAGCAAACCCTGGATTGGCTAAGCCGGCGGCTGCAACAGCAACATCCCGGCCGGAAACTGGCTGAAAATGCGCGGCGCATGACTGAGCTTGAGGCTAGGCTTAATCAGGCTATGCATACAAAACTGCGGCATATGGCCGGCATTGTTGAAGCCGGAACGGCTAAATTATGGCAACATAATCCTGCTATAACCCTAAATAGCCATAAACAACGGCAAGACTATTTGAGTAAACGCCTCCTTTCTGCGGTTGCACGCAAGTTGGAGCAGTTTAATCAGCGTTTGTTGAACGCCAGTCAGACCTTGCATGTGGTTAGTCCTTTGGCAACGCTGAACCGGGGGTATGCGATGGTAATTAATCCGTGTTCAGGAGAAATAATCCACTCCACCGAGCAGCTTAAACTGGGCGATAGCGTTCAAACCCGTCTCGCGCAAGGCCGATTCACCAGCCAAATTCAAGTCATCGATCCGGATTAACGGTTGGTTTGATAAAAGGCCATTGTTGTATCACTTTATAACGGACGCCGTCCGGCTCGCTACAGGACTTAACCAAGCAGAATGCGTCGGCGCGCCAAGCTATCGGCTCGATCTTCAGGTCGGGCAAATACCGGGCATGCCGGGCCAGGGTGATATGGGGCGTGTAGGGTCTGGTGTCGGTGTGTAGGCCGCAATCTGCGACCGCCGTCGTTAACGCGGATACCAACATTGCCGCCTCTGCAATCGTTCCCTCCGTCGGCCTTGGCGTCATAGCTTCGGCAGGCATGTGCTCGCCATTCGGTACGGGTTGTGTGCTGGTCAGACATAAAATTCCAGGTCTGCTCCAGTAACTTAAGCGGTCAAAGATCAAGGTAAAAGGTTGGGCGGTAATAGCGGCGGCGGACTGCGTAATTAATAATTCAGTATCGGCGTTAACGGTTCCCAAAAAAACCAGTGTTACATGAAGATTGTGCGGCGGCACCCATTTGAAGTCTTTAGCCGATATGGACTGACTTAGGCCTGCCAGCGTTTGCCGGGTTTCATCGTCAGGCCATAAGGCAAAAAACAATCTTGATGTATCGGGCATGGTTTTAAACTGTGGCGGTATGGGTAAAAGGCGTCTACAAAAAATCAGTGTACAAAAACAGATAGATTGAAACAGATCGTAAGTCTGTCGCTAAAATTGGAATGAGTCATCATAACTTGAGCAAGTTGCCGATAGCCGGAGTGTGGGCTTCGCCTGCAAACGCAAGCAAGGCATGTACTCCCGCTTCAAGCTTGCGGCGCGAGTTGTTCAAATTATGTCATGCTCATTCAGCCAGCTTGCTATGCTGCACAGAATAAGAAAAATAAATAATCAAGCCAATAACCAGCCAGATGACGAAGCGCAGCCAGGTGAGGGCGGGTAAAAACGCCATTAGCGCGGTGCAGGACAGCATGCCCAGTACCGGAAATAACGGACTGAACGGCGAGCGGAACGGGCGTTTCATGTCCGGCTTGGTGATGCGCAGTACCAATACGCCCAAGCATACCAGTACGAATGCGGCCAAGGTGCCGATGTTAACCAGTTCGGCCAGGTCGCCTAGCGGTATGAAACCGGCGGCTATCGCCATGATAATACCGGATAGCACGATGACGCGTACCGGGGTTTGGGTTTTGGGGTTTACTTCGCCAAAGAAGGGGGAGAGCAGGCCGTCGCGCGACATCGCGAAAATGATGCGGGTCAGCGCGTAATACAGCACCAGCATGACGGTGGTAAGGCCTGCAATAACGCCGGTTGAGATCAGCGCCGATGCCCAGTTGTATCCGAGCAGGTTCAAGGCGTGGGCGACTGGCGAGGATACGTTCAACTCTGTGTAGTTGACGACGCCGGTGAGCAGGCCGGATACCAGGATGTAGATGACGGTGCAAAAGCCCAGCGAGGTGACGATGCCGAAAGGAAGATCGTGTTGCGGGTTGCTGGCTTCATCGCCTGCGGTGGAGACGGCGTCGAAACCGACATAGGCAAAAAATACTAGCGATGCTCCAGCCAGGACGCCGGTGGTTTTGCCGTCGGGCAGGGTCTGAAACCAGCCGAACGGCATGAATGGGTGCCAGTTTTCCGGGTGGACATTGAATGCGGCAACGGCGATAAAAACGGTGATGGTCAGCAGCTTAACAAATACCATCGCATTGTTGACTTTGGCGCTGTGTTTGACGCCCATAATCAGCAACAGCATCAATATTAAAATAATTGCGGATGCGGGTAAGTTGATCAAGCCGCCGAGTTTAGGGGATTTGGTCAGCATTTCCGGCAACGGTATGCCGATGGCGGTCAGGGCGTTGTTGAAATAGCCCGACCAGCCGTTGGCGACGGTCGCTACGGCAAGGCTGTATTCCAGCAGCAAGTCCCAGCCGATGATAAAGGCGAATATTTCACCGAAAGCAACGTAGCTGTAGCCATAGGCGCTGCCGCAGCCGCCGACCGAGGCGGATAACTCGGCATAAGACAAGGCGGCGAAAGCGCAGGCGAATCCGGCGACGATAAATGACAGTATCACGGCCGGTCCTGATTGGGTGGCTGCGGCGACGCCGGTCAGCACGAAGATGCCGGTGCCGATGATCGCGCCGATGCCGAGAAAGGCTAAGTCCCATTTGGACAGGCAGCGCTTGAGGCCGCTGCCTGTATCATCATCGGAAGTAATGCGTTTGCTGCGAAAAATTTGAATGGACATTTGGAGCTCTTGTTGTGTAGTTGAAAGAAGAGGTTGCCGGTAAAGTGTTGTATTGGCTGGATTATAGGGGCAATGGCGATAATCCCCAAAACAACTCCATGAAATCAGCAAAATTATGCGTGGGTTGGTGTTGCGTGATAATATGCGCAGTTTTTTTAGATGGGTAGATCTTGAGTAATTACCTGGGGATTGCCTGATTCTGCAAATGGCAAACAGCGCGGGTTAATGAAGAGAGTTATTATTTTTTATATTGTGTTTTCCGAGAAACTTATCGCAATGAACATTCGCGCACTACTTGCTTTTACTATCTTACTGTCTGTCGTTGGCGGTCACGCAAATGCTACGACCTATGCAATGCCGGCAAATAGTGGTGATAGCGTAATCACTCAATATCCTGACGGCATGGCTTTAACGCGCGCAGACCAAGACGAAACTTTATTGGATGTGGCACGCCGTTTTTTGCTGGGGCAAACGGAAATAGTCAGGTTGAACCCGGATGTCGATCGTTGGTTGGTTAGAAAAGGCGAGATTGTTCGTTTATCCAACCGACGTATTTTGCCGGATTCTCCACATAACGGCATTACTTTAAATATCTCCGAATACCGGATGTATTATTACCCGCCGACTAAAAAAGGTCAGCTGCCTCAGCAGGTTATGTCTTATGCGCATGGCGTTGGCAGACAGGATTGGAAGACGCCGTTGGGTAAAACTAAAGTTGCGCGGAAAGTCATGAATCCCGAATGGCATCCGCCCGAATCAATAAGACGCGAACATGCGGCGAATGGAGATCCTCTGCCGGTTGTTGTTCCTGCGGGACCTCATAATCCTCTGGGTACGCGCGCGCTGTATCTGGATTTGCCCGGAGAGTACCGGATACACGGTACCGATATTGATAAGATTAATGGTATAGGCATGCAGATAACCCACGGTTGCGTTCGCATGTATCCTAAAGATGTCGAAGAGATATACGATTTGGTTGCCGTCGGTACGCCGGTTTATATTGTTAAACAGCCTATCAAGGTTGGCTGGCTGGACAATGTTCTTTATGTCGAAGCGCATCCTGATCTGGAGGGTGAAGAAACAACCTTGGATCAGCGTTTCGCCGTCGCACTGGGATTAATCCAAAAAGCCACTAATACGACTAGGGACGGCGCGGCGGAAATGCCGGATTTCGATCAACAGGCTTTAAATAAAGCACTGAAGGAGCAGAGTGGCGAGCCTATAGCGATCTATGAGCGCTTGCCGCCACTGGAAGAAGCGACATCGGCAATGCCGACGCCTGCGCCTGTATCGGCGCCCAGGCCTGCCCCTGTAGCGGCCCTCAGGCCTGCACCGAAACCGGCTCGCAAGGCTTCCCCGGACGGTTACTATCATGGAAACTAAAGCATAGCGTTATCTGGGAGATTGTAAAAAGTCATTTATTAAGCGCAGGGTCGAAGTGCCCTGCGAGTAAACCTGCTAAACTACGTATTTTTAACGCATAGCCTTTTCCGGTACATTCCTTTGAAAAAAATCCTTATTTCCGACAAATTAGCAGAAGCCGGCATCAATTATTTAAACGATCAGCCCGGCATACAAATCCACATAGAGACCGGGCTTAATGAGGATCAGCTTTGCAACCTGATCGGCGATTACGATGCGTTGTTGATTCGTAGCGATACCCAGGTGACAAAAAAAGTTTTGCAGGCGGCAAAGAGCCTCAAGCTGATAGGCCGCGCCGGTATCGGTGTCGATAATGTCGATATACCCGCAGCAACGGAGCTCGGTATTATCGTGATGAATACCCCGGATGCCAATGCAACCACCACCGCCGAATTGGCGATTGCGCACATGATGTCGCTGAGCCGCCATTTACCGACAGCGGACCGCTCGGTTCGCGCCGGGAAATGGGAACGCTCCAAGTTGATGGGTTCGGAAATTGCCCATAAAACCTTGGCGGTGCTCGGTTTCGGTACCATCGGGCGGATCGTCTCGCAACGCGGCTTGGGCTTGAAAATGCAGGTCATCGCTTATGACCCGTTTGTTGCGCCGGAAATATTCGAAGATTTGGGCGTTGAATCGGTCAGTCTGGACGAGCTGGTCAGCCGAGCGGATTATTTGACCCTGCATTGCCCGTTGATTGAAAAAACCCGCAACGTTATCGGCAGCGCTCAGCTGGCGATGATGAAAAAACAGGCGATGATTATCAATTGCGCCAGGGGCGGCTTGATTGACGAGGCGGCGCTGCACGATGCGTTGAAAAACGGCCGAATAGCCGGGGCGGCGCTGGATGTGTACGAAAATGAACCGCCTGCCGGTTCGCCGTTGTTGGAACTGGACAATATCGTTTTCACTCCGCATTTAGGCGCATCGACCAGCGAAGCGCAAGTGGCGGTGAGTGTCGAAATCGCCCGGCAGGCGGTCACGTTTTTAAAGACCGGGGAAGCGGTTAACGCCTTGAACTTGCCCCGTGTGTCTGCGGAAGAATTGAAAAAATCGCACGAGTTTATGACGCTGGCCGGTATCCTGGGCAAGGTGTTGGTGGGTCTGGCGAGCAAGCCGATAGAGAAAATAGAAGTGGCGTTAATGGGGCGGGCGGCGGAAGTTGAGGCGCGGCCGGTTTCAGTCGCAGCCTTGATCGGCGTGTTAAGCGGGCAATTTTCTACGCCGGTCAACCGGGTTAATGCCGAAAATATTGCCAAACGCCAAGGCATTGCGCTGGTTGAATCGAAAACCGAAGAAACTCAGGATTATTTGTCGCTGATCAAGGTGACCGGGCATTGCGCGGATCATACGATTACGCTGGCTGGAACCTTGTTGGGCGGTTGTCATCCGCGTTTGGTTTGCATCGACCAGTTCGATATTGAAGTGGTGCCGGTAGGCACCTTATTGGTGACCCAACATGACGACAAGCCGGGCGTTATCTCGGCAATCAGCAGTGTGTTGGGTAATGCCAACATCAATATTTCCCGGATGCAGGTTGGCACCGCGGATGAATTGCAGCGGGCGATGGCGGTTATCAGCGTTTCCGAGCCTTTGACCGAGGATTTATTGCAGCAACTCTGCCACATCCCCGCCGTCTATAAGGCTATCCAGATCAACTTATGAGTTTCGAGGTCATCTGCTTCGACTGCGACAGCACGCTAAGTAAAATCGAAGGCATAGACGAACTTGCCCGACGTGTCGGTTTGGGCGAGTCCATGTCCAAACTGACCGATGCGGCGATGAACGGTGAGGTGTTGTTGGAAGCGGTCTATGAGCAGCGCTTGTCGTTGATCAAGCCGGATCGGAACAGTATCGATTGGCTGGCCGGCCTGTATATTGAACAAATTGTCGATGGCGTAAAGGACGTGTTTGATACTTTAGCCGTGCCGGGAAAAGAGTTACATATTATTAGCGGCGGGCTTCGCCAGGCAATTTTGCCGCTGGCAACATATTTGGGTGTGCCTGAAGCTCGGGTTCATGCGGTCGATATTTATTTCAATGCAGATGGCAGTTATCGCGATTATGACCAAAGTTCGCCGCTGGCAAGATCCGGCGGAAAAGCCGAGATTTGCAGGCGCTTGCTTAAAGCGCAAGGCTCGCTGGTTATGATTGGCGACGGCAAGACCGACATGGAAGCCAAGCAGGCCGGAGCCGTTGTGATCGGTTTCGGCGGCGTGGTCGACAGGCCGGTTGTTCGGGAGCAAGCCGATTTTTACAGCGCCGAGCCGAGTTTGGTTTCTGTTTTGGCGCATATTTTATGAGTCTGGTAATTATTGAGTAGATGAAAAGGACGCAAGACGAAAGGCGAAAAAATCTTCGCCCGTTGCCTTTCGTCTTGCGCCTATAAAATCCTTTTTCCGGTTGCTGAGTAATTGCGAATTCATATTTAACTGTTTTTAAGAGAGGGACAATGGCAGGGCATAGTAAATGGGCTAATATCAAGCATCGCAAGGCGGGACAGGATGCTAAGCGTGGCAAAATTTTCACTAAAATGCTGCGGGAAATCACCGTAGCGGTAAAAACCAGCGGACCGGATGCTGCCAGCAATCCTTCGTTACGCACCGCGATAGATAAAGCCTTGGGTGCGAATATGCGCCGAGACACCATTGATACCGCGATCAAAAAAGCCTCCGGCGCATTGGAAGGCGTTAATTATGAAGTCGTCCGCTATGAAGGCTACGGCCCCGGCGGCACAGCGGTCATGGTCGATTGCCTGACCGATAATCGCAATCGCACCGTCGGCGAAGTGCGACATGCTTTTTCTAAAGCGGGCGGCAACTTGGGCACGGACGGTTCCGTGGCTTATTTATTCAGCAAGATCGGCATTCTCAGCTATGCACCTTCCGTCGATGAAGATGCGTTGATGGAGTCCGCGTTGGAAGCCGGAGCGGAAGATGTCATCGTCAATGACGACGGCTCGGTCGATGTGATGACTACGCCGGAAACGTATCTGGAAGTCAAAGACGCCCTGATTGCAGCAGGCTTTGAGCCGGATAATGCCGAAGTCACCATGCAGGCGGCAACGATGACTGAGCTGGATGCCGAGGGCGCGGAGAAGATGATGCGCTTGATAGATCGATTGGAAGATTTGGATGACGTGCAAAATGTTTATTCCAATGCCGATATTAGCGACGAAATTATGGAAGGCCTGGATTGATAATTTATTGTAGTCGATGCGAATTTTAGGGATAGACCCCGGCTCAAGAATAACCGGTTACGGCATTATAGAAGACTCGTCGCGCGGTTATAAATACATTGCCAGCGGCAGTATTCGTATTCAAGCCGATTATTTTCCCGATCGGCTCAAACAGATTTTTGACGGCATTGTGGAAGTTGTCGAACGCTATCAGCCTGAACAAATGGCCATAGAACAAGTGTTTATGCATAAAAATGCCGACTCTGCGCTTAAGTTGGGTCAGGCTCGAGGCGCGGCAATTTGCGCGGTACAGACCGCCGGTTTACCGGTGTTTGAATATGCGGCTAGGCAAGTCAAGCAGGCTGTGGTGGGTAAAGGCAGCGCCGAAAAAACTCAGGTTCAGCACATGGTGAAAATTCTGTTAAATATTCAAGGCGAGTTACAAATCGATGCGGGTGACGCATTGGGTATCAGTATCTGTCATGCTCATTATCAGCAAACTGCGCAGCGGTTGCAACAGGGCTTGTCGCGATGATCGGCTTTCTGCGCGGCAAACTGGCCCTTAAAGCGCCGCCGTTATTAATGCTTGATGTGAACGGCGTCGGCTATGAAATCGAAGCGCCGATGACGACGTTTTATAATCTGCCCGCCATCGGATCCGAAATCATATTGCACACCCATCTGGTGGTTCGGGAAGATGCGCATATCCTGTTCGGATTTTCCACCGAAGCGGACCGCTCAATGTTCAGAACCTTGATCAAGGTCAACGGCGTCGGGCCCAAGTTGGCGTTGACGATTTTATCAGGGCAGAGCGCCGAAGAATTCCATCGCTGCATTCATAATAATGACACGCAAGCATTGGTACGATTGCCGGGAGTCGGTAAAAAGACCGCCGAACGCCTGGTTATCGAAATGCGCGACCGGTTGCCTGACCTGAGCGATTCATTTGATTCGGGCGGTGCATCAGTAGTCGGCGCCGATAAAATCCAGCCGATCAACAATCCCAAACAGGAAGCGATCAGCGCTCTGTGTTCGCTCGGTTATAAGCCGCTTGACGCAGGTAAAATGGTGCAAAATATCAGCGTTGAAGGTAAAAGTTGTGAAGACATTATCCGTTTGGCGCTACAAGGCACGATAAGATGATTGAAAGCGACCGCATGGTGACTGCTCATAGTCATTCGGATGAAGAACGCCAAGACCGGGCTATTCGACCCAAGCGCCTAGCCGATTATATCGGCCAGAAGGAATTGCGCGAGCAAATGGAGATTTTTATTCAGGCGGCAACAGCGCGTCAGGAGGCCTTGGATCATGTGTTGATTTTTGGGCCTCCGGGCTTGGGTAAAACGACATTGGCTAATATCATAGCAGCGGAAATGTGTGTTAAAATTCGCCAAACATCCGGACCTGTGCTCGATAAAGCGGGGGATCTTGCGGCATTGTTGACCAATCTCGAAGCCCATGACGTGTTGTTTATCGATGAGATACATCGCTTGAGTCCGGCGGTTGAAGAGATTTTATATCCGGCTATGGAAGATTATCAGCTTGATCTCCTGATTGGCGAAGGCCCGGCGGCACGCTCCATTAAGCTGGATTTGCCGCCTTTTACCCTGGTTGGCGCGACTACCCGAGCCGGATTGCTGACATCGCCGTTGCGTGATCGGTTCGGTATTGTTCAGAGATTAGAGTTTTATACCGTTGATGAGCTGGCGAATATCGTGGCGCGATCGGCCAATGTGCTGGGTATTGCGATGGAGCAGCGCGGCGCTTACGAAATAGCCCGTCGTTCTCGCGGTACGCCCCGGATTGCCAACAGGCTGTTGCGCCGGGTACGGGATTTTGCAGAAGTAAAAGGCAATGGCACGATTACCGAGGAACTGTCCTTTCAGGCCTTGGAAATGTTGAAAGTAGATAATAACGGCTTCGATTCATTAGACCGCAAATTGCTTATGGCGATGATTGAAGGTTTTGCCGGCGGGCCGGTAGGCTTGGATACGCTGGCCGCAGCCATCAGTGAAGAGCGCGGCACCATCGAAGATGTCGTGGAACCGTATTTACTGCAACAGGGCTTTATTATGCGCACGCCTCGAGGCCGAGTGGTCACCCAGAATGCTTATTTGCATTTTGGCTTGCAGCCCCCAAAACACTTGGGCGTATCTGAGGATTTGTTTGAATAATTTTAGCTGGCCGATACGTGTTTATTACGAAGACACTGATGCAGGCGGGGTGGTGTTTTACGCCAACTACCTGAAGTTTTTCGAGCGAGCCAGAACCGAAATGCTCAGGGCAATGGGCTACGAGCAAGACCAATTGATCGCTAATGAAGGCATTATTTTCGTTGTCCGTTCGGTGCAGGTCGATTATTTGAATCCCGCCCGGTTTAATGAGCAACTACACGTAAGTGCAAAGGTGAGTCTCGCTAAAAAAGCCAGTCTTACTTTTGAACAAGTCATTACCCGAGGTGATGATGTTTTATGCAAGGGCAGTGTTCGAATTGCCTGTTTGGATACGCAAACCATGCGTCCTAAAGCTATTCCTGAAACCTTATTTAGAGCAATTTTAGAGCACACAAGAAATGAATACTGATTTATCGATTTTCCATTTAGTTAAAGAAGCCAGTTTTGTTGTTCAGTTCGTCATGATGATATTGCTAACCGCATCGGTGTCATCGTGGACCTTTATTTTTACCAAGCGCAAAGAACTTAATCGTGCGGTTGAAATTACCGACGAATTTGAAGAACAGTTTTGGTCAGGCGTGGTATTGGCGGAGTTGTATAGAAAATTGGCTGCAAAGGATTTTGAGCCGGAAGGCATCGAGAAAATATTCCTGGCCGGGTACAAAGAATTTTCCCGGATGCGGCAAGCCGGCAATGTAGAACCCGGCGTACAGGTGGAAAGCGCGCAACGGGTCATGCGTATCGAATTGTCGCGTGAGTTGGAACGGCTCGATGAGCATTTGGCTTTTCTTGCCACGGTCGGTTCGATCAGTCCTTATATCGGTTTATTCGGCACGGTGTGGGGCATCATGAACTCCTTCATGTCGCTGGGTAATGTCAAACAGGCGACTTTGGCGCAAGTCGCGCCGGGTATTGCCGAAGCCTTGATTGCAACAGCTATCGGTTTATTTGCCGCTATCCCCGCCGTTATTTCCTACAACCGCTTTTCCACTCGACTGGACAGATTGACCGGTCGATATGAGTTGTTTGTTGAAGAGTTTGTCGTATTGTTGCAAAGGCAGGCACATCAAAAATGAGCGCGCCACAAATGGGTAGAAAAAATGGGCGCAGAAAGCCCATGGCAGAGATTAATGTAGTTCCCTACATTGACGTGACTTTGGTACTGCTGATTATTTTCATGATCACTACGCCGATGCTGCAAACCGGCGTACAAGTCGAGCTTCCGCAAGCCGAGTCCGCCACCGTAGAATCGGAAGGCGATAATTTGCCGGTTGTTGTGTCGATTAATGAACAGAGCCAATATTTTATTACCATTGACGACAAAGAGCCTGAACTGGTACAGCGGGAAGAAGTCGAAGGCCGGGTGATGGCGGTATTAAGCCGGAAACCGAAAACCCAGGTATTGATCGGGGCTTATAAGGGTATTGATTACGGTGTCGTGGTTACGCTGATGGCGGGCTTAAAAAATGCCGGCGTTTCCAGCGTAGGTTTAATGACCAAGTCTGGCGAACAATAGATTTCGATGGACAGTAATAAAAAGAAATTTTCATGGCCGATCATCTTAGCTCTGGCTTTGCATCTTACCATTTTAGGTCTGTTTGCTTTAAGCGCTTTATTCAAGCCTGATAAAAGGGAATCGGAAGCCGCGCCGGAAATTATTCATGCTGAAATTGTCGATGAAAGTAAGGTTAAGAATCCGGCTGAGGTAACCGCTGAGCCTGTGAAGGCGACTGAAAGTCCGGTTGAAGAGAAAATAAATCCGGAAACGGAAGCTAATCAGGAAGCCGAGCGGGCAATAGAGCAGGCGAAAGCAGAAAAAACCAAGGCCGCAGCCGAGCAAGCCAAGGCTGAAGCAAAACAGGCTGAAGTAGCCAGGGCGAAAGCCGAAGCTGCCGAGCAAGCCAAGGCCGAAGCAAAGCAGGCTGAAGTAGCCAGGGCGAAAGCCGAAGCCGCCGAGCAAGCCAAGGCCGCAGCAAAACAGGCTGAAGTAGCCAGGGCGAAAGCCGAAGCCGCCGAGCAAGCCAAGGCCGAAGCAAAGCAGGCTGAAGTAGCCAGGGCGAAAGCCGAAGCCGCCGAGCAAGCCAAGGCCGAAGCAAAGCAGGCTGAAGTAGCCAGGGCGAAAGCCGAAGCCGCCGAGCAAGCCAAGGCCGCAGCAAAACAGGCTGAAATAGCCAGGGCGAAAGCCGAAGCCGCCGAGCAAGCCAAGGCCGAAGCAAAGCAGGCTGAAGTAGCCAAGGCGAAAGCCGAAGCCGCCGAGCAAGCCAAGGCCGAAGCAAAGCAGGCTGAAGTAGCCAAGGCGAAAGCCGAAGCCGCCGAGCAAGCCAAGGCCGCAGCAAAGCAGGCTGAAGTAGCCAAGGCGAAAGCCGAAGCCGCCGAGCAAGCCAAGGCCGAAGCAAAGCAGGCTGAAGTAGCCAAGGCGAAAGCCGAAGCCGCCGAGCAAGCCAAGGCCGCAGCAAAGCAGGCTGAAGTAGCCAGGGCGAAAGCCGAAGCCGCGGAGCAAGCCAAGGCCGCAGCAAAACAGGCTGAAATAGCCAAGGCGAAAGCCGAAGCCGCCGAGCAAGCCAAGGCTGAAGCAAAGCAGGCTGAAATAGCCAAGGCAAAAGCTGAAGCCGCCAAAGCGAAAGCTGCGGCAGAAAAAGCAGAAGCAGCGGCTAAAGCGAAAGCCGAAGCAGAACGTGCCGAAGCCGCCAAAGCGAAAGCGGCATCAGAACAGGCGGAGGCGGCCAAAGCAAAAGCGGCGGCAGAAAAAGCAGAGGCCGCCAAAGCCAAAGTTGAAGCGGAGCGAGCTGAAGCCGCCAGAGTGAAAGCAGAAGCAGAAAGGGCTGAAGCGGCAAGAATGGAAGCAGAGCAGGCGAGAATGGATGCGGAACAAGATCAGTTGGCGATAAAAACAGCCGCCGCCGCCATTCGGCAAAAAGTGGCCCAGAGCTGGATTCGACCGGTTTCTGCTACAGAAGGGTTAAAGTGTACAATTCAGGTCAGATTGATGTCCGATGGCACTGTGATCGATGCCGTGGTGGTTACTTCCAGCGGCGATCCGATTTTTGACCGCTCAGCGGAAAATGCCGTTCACAAAGCATCGCCACTCCCAGTGCCTAAAGATAAGGAGCTGTCGGCTAAAGAATTTAAGTCATTTAAATTTTTGTTTGATCCGGATCGTTCCAGATAATCAGAAACAAGGTATTATCATCACAACGATGTCGTTGGAGCGTATTGGCGTCAATTATTTAATGGTCTTTTTTCAGTTAAATTACTGAGGTGAACAAGTGAGTTTTTTTAGAAAAATTTTGTTGATTGGTCTGGTTAGCTTCTATGTGCCAAGTAGCTATGCGGAGATGACGATTGAAATTACCGAAGGTATTGAGAGTGCATTGCCTATTTCAATAGTTCCTTTTGGCATGCAAGGGGCGTCGGGTGTTCCGGTTGATGTTAGTTTTGTTGTTGATGCGGATTTAGGTCGTAGCGGTTATTTTAAAACGCTGGATAAGCAAAGCATGCCGGCTAAACCCAGTACTGCGGAGGCGGTTCAGTTCAAAGACTGGCAGGCTATAGGCCAGAATTATCTGGTTATCGGTCAGGTGACTGAAGATCATGGTCAATACAATGTCCAGTTTCAGTTGTTTGATGTCTATAAGGGCGAGCAAATAATGGGCTACAGGATGACATCGTCGGCGGGCGATTTGCGTAGAACGGCTCATCATATCAGCGACCTTATTTTTGAAAAATTGACCGGCAAAAAAGGTGTTTTCAGCGGCCGCATTGCTTACATTACCAGCAGCAGGCAGGGCAAGCAAAGTACCAGCAAGCTTCAGGTTTCAGATGCTGACGGCTTTAATGCGCAAACCATAGCCTCATCTGTGGAACCCTTGATGTCTCCCGCGTGGTCGCCGGATGGCAGAAAAATAGCCTACGTGTCGTTCGAGAAAAAAACAGCCGCAATTTATATTCAGACCTTGGCTACCGGGGAAAGGGCGAGAGTTGCCGAATTTCCAGGCATTAACGGCGCGCCGTCATGGTCGCCCGATGGAGCAAAGTTGGCTTTGACGTTATCTAAAGACGGCAGTCCCGATATTTACGTATTAAATCTGGTGACGCGTTCTTTAACTAAACTGACTAAAAGTTTTTCGATTGATACCGAGCCGACTTGGTCTCCTGACGGCAGTCATATTGTTTTTACCTCGGACAGGGGAGGGAAACCGCAGTTGTATATTATGTCGAGCCAGGGCGGTGAAGAAACAAGGCTGACATTTTCAGGGAATTATAATGCCAGAGCCAGTTTTTCACCGGACGGCAAAAGCATTGCCATGGTCCATGGCAATGGCAGCGATTATCGTATTGCCGTTATGGATATGGCGACCAAGTCGGTTAATGTAATAACTGATGGACGATCGGATGAATCCCCTAGTTTTGCACCGAATGGCAGTATGATTTTGTATGCTTCCCGAAAAGGCAATGCAGGTTACTTATCGGCCGTATCATTGGATGGTAAAATGCAACAGAAGCTGGTCTTTGATAGCAATGAAATTCGCGAACCGGCGTGGTCACCCTAGTTCGCGGTTAGGCATAACACGATTTTTTGAATTAATAGATTACTTTTTGGAAATTAAAAATGAAATTGAATAAAACAGTATTGGCATTGGCAATAAGCGCGGTAATCCTGTCGGGTTGTAGTGAAGATGAAAAAGACGCGAGTCTTACTGATGGCACTCAAAATGCTGCCAGTGGTATCAACGATGCTTCAACCAGCGGCTTAAACAATGGCTCCGGCTTATCCGGGTCGGAAATGAATGCGTCGGGCATGTATCCCAATGCTGGCATAGGCCCTGAATTCAGCGATCCGAACAACCCGCTGTCAAAAAGTACTATCTATTTTATGCTGGATAGCAGCCAGGTTCAGAATGATTTTGTTCCGGTCATTGCAGCTCACGCGCAATATCTGGTGGCGCATCCCGGCCAGCGCGTCGTCATGGAAGGTCATGGCGATGAGCGTGGCTCACGGGAATACAACATTGCATTGGGCGAGCAGCGTGCAAAATCCGTAGCAAGCATGATGAAAGTTCAAGGTGTTGCTGACGGTCAGTTAGAGGTTGTCAGTTACGGCGAAGAAAAGCCTGCATCATTAGGGCATGACGAAGCATCCTGGGAGCTTAATCGTCGCGTTGAGTTAGTTTATCAAGGCAAATAAATGAAAGCGCGTCTTATCTCGTTGCTGTGTGTTTGCGGCGCTGTCCATGCGGAAGCGTTACCGCCTGTTATTGATAATTCAATGTATCCGGCGGGTGAGGTCAGTGCTGCTAAGCCTTCTCCGACCAATGCGCTGTATGAGATGATGGGGCGACTGGAGCAATTGCAAGGTGAGGTGCAGCAGCTTACCGGCAGGCTGGAAGAGCAGGCTAATCTTATTGCCGAGATGAAAAAGTCTCAAAGTACGATGTATTCCGACTTTGATGAGCGGATGCAAAGATTTGAGAAAAAAACTGAAGGCGTTAAGCCATCGGCGACTGAAAGTTCTCCTGCGCAAGATGGCTCAGTTGCAACCGAAGCAAAGGTGGTCGAGCCGGCAGTTGCGGCTTCGGTCGCCTCTTCAGCCCCAGCTCCGGAGGTTAAACAGCCGCCTATGCAAAAACAGGAGGCCGTTCAAACGGCAGGTGAAGCTTCCGCTCCTGTAGGCGATGAAAAGCAGCAATATCAACAAGCGTATGAAGCGCTTAGAAATGGGCATAACGCTCAGGCAATCGCCGAATTCAATGCGTTATTGGGTAAAAACCCTAAGGGCGAATATGCGAATAATGCCCAATATTGGTTAGGTGAGGCCTATAGAGTTAATCAGGATATTGATTCGGCGCGTAAAGCTTTTAATAGCGTGATTGAAAATTATCCTGGTAGTTCTAAGGTCCCGGATGCTTTGTTGAAGTTGGGCACTATCGAGATTGAGCAAAAAAATCCAGTCAAAGCACGCGAATATTTAACACGTGTTACCGCGGATTTTTCCAGCTCGACAGCCGCCCGCTTGGCCGCAAAGAAATTACTGTTACTTGATGATGTTAAACAATAGTTGTGAGTTCATTACGCATAACTGAAATTTTTCATTCGTTACAGGGTGAGTCGAATACGGTAGGTCTGCCCACCGTATTTATTCGACTCACCGGTTGTCCATTAAGATGCGTTTATTGCGATACGGCCTATGCTTTCACCGGCGGTGAAAAAATAGGCATTGATGCAATCATTGCGCAAGCTGAGCAGTATGGAACGCGTTATATTACTGTAACCGGTGGCGAACCTTTGGCGCAGCCGGGCTGCCTTGAGTTAATGACCAAGCTTCTCGATAAGGGCTATGTCGTTTCGCTTGAAACCAGCGGAGCGCTTGATGTGTCGAAAGTTGATCAGCGCGTTGTTAAAGTGATGGATCTTAAAACCCCTAGTTCGGGTGAATTAAGCAGAAACTGTTACCAGAATATCGAATATCTAACCGCAAAAGACCAAGTTAAATTTGTTATCGGTAATGACATTGACTACGACTGGTCAAAATCCATTTTAACAAAATACGATTTGCCTAATCTTTGTGAAATATTGTTTTCACCGGTGATGGGGCAGCAAAATCCAACCGAGCTTGCCGAAAAAATTCTAAAGGACAGGTTGCCTGTTCGCTTTCAACTTCAACTCCATAAAATACTTTGGGATGACGCCCAAGGTAAGTAAACCGACATGCAAAAAAAAGCCATCGTCCTGCTATCCGGCGGATTAGATTCAATTACCGTACTCGCTCTTGCGAAAAAGCAGGGGTTCAAATGTTATGCCTTAAGCTTTGATTACGGTCAGCGGCATAATGCCGAACTGGTAGCGGCAGCGCAGATAGCCGCAGATTATCAAGTCGAAGATCATAAAATCATCAAACTGGGCTTAAGTTCGATTGGCGGTTCCGCGCTGACCGACGAGCACATTGCCGTGCCCCACTCTCCACAAGACGGCATACCGGTGACCTATGTGCCGGCGAGAAATACGATATTCCTGTCCTTTGCCTTAGGTTGGGCGGAAGTTTTAAAATTAAACGACATCTTTATCGGTGTTAATGCAGTAGATTATTCCGGTTACCCGGATTGCAGGCCTGAATTTATCAAAGCATTTCAGCAATTAGCCAACCTAGCCACTAAGGCCGGTGTGGAAGGTGAGCATTTCGTGATACATACCCCTCTAATCGCGCTGAGCAAGGCGGAAATCATTAAACAGGGTGTTGATTTAGGTGTGGATTATCAGTACACAGTATCCTGTTATTCCGCCGATGAGCAAGGTCGTGCTTGCCAAGTCTGTGATGCCTGTCGTCTAAGAAAAATCGGATTTACTGAGGCGGGAATAAAAGATCCGACGCGGTATCAAATAATCTGAAAAAAAAGTTGCCAAGATTAGATTAATCAGTATAATAGGCATTCTTTGTTGGGTCGTTAGCTCAGCCGGTAGAGCACCGCACTTTTAATGCGATGGTCGCGCGTTCGAATCGCGCACGACCCACCACAAAGTTATTGAAAACATTAAGTTTTTAAAAAACTAACCAGCCTAGTAGCTGGTTTTTTTTTGCCAAGTGTCAACCAAGTGTCAACGCTGGATTCTTTTCTAAAATTTCTTGCAAATAATCAGGAGCTAAGTGAGCATACTTCATTGTCATGTTCAATGATGAATGCCCCAGAATCTTCTGTAAAGCCAAAATATTACCGCCATTCATCATATAATGACTTGCAAACGTATGCCGTAAAACATGCGTCCTTTGACCTTCTGGCAATTGTATCCCGGACTCATAAAGCCTACGTGTAAAAGTACTATAAGCATCATTAAACCGTCCAATTGTTAAACGGTCCCAAAGCTGATTATAAAGCTCAACAGAGACAGGCACAGACCGTGACCGCTTGCTTTTAGTTTCATGATAATGAACCATGTTGTTTGACAAATCAGTTACACCCAGAGATTGAGCCTCACCCCAACGTGCCCCAGTAGACAAACAAACTAAGGCAATCAAATAAGCATCAGAATCGCTTTTAGCCAAATATAAAAAAAGTTTTTTTATCTGTTCAGTTGTTAAATAAACAGTCTTTGATTCATGCAACCGAATCAATTTAATACCAGAAAAATGATTTTTACCCTCATATTGCATTGATCGTATCAAATCATTAAAAACGGCTTTAAACGTTTGTAATTCCCTATTTAATGTTGCTGGCTTGAAACCTTCGTTAATACGTTTCGAACGATATTCAAGAAAAATAACCGGCTTAAATACTGTCATTACCGGATTACCCATTAACGAAGAAGCTTGTATCATACGTTGATAGGTATCCTTGCCGGAAGATAAATACTGCCCAGTATTTTGATACCAAAGATCAACAAATTCTGATAATTTTCGTAAATCTTTCTTTGGCAATGAAAAATCGGAATCTTGAACAATCTTAGATTCAATAATCAACTGAAATCGGCGAGCTTCAGCCTTTGTTGAAAAAGTTTTTCGAAATCGCTTATGTCCTCGACCGCCAGGCTGTATATCCACTAACCATAAATCCCCTTGTTTCTTAATCATGACTAAAAAGAAACAGGAAAAGCTTCGTAAAAATCAATCCAGGGGGTATAAGGCGTGTCAGAATCGACCGGATGTTTCATTAGTCCTTTAAACAAATCGTGATAAATGTCAGCGACACCCTTGCCTTTGTTACGGTACAGCTCTATCAGATTTTCCCATAATCCCGACTTTTGAAGGCATTCAAAGGCTTGTTTCAAGGTAAAAGCATTTCTTCGAAAAATCGATGTTAGATGACCAAAGCAAATTTTTATAGCTCTTTCCGTTGGCTTGCCCTGAGCGTCCGGGTTAACATACATGCGCTTATAATCAATATCCTTTTTAACTTCATGATAAAAAACAACATCATCCCTAAAATATTGCCACGCAGGATTGATATAGGTTCTAGTATCATCCAAGCGAAAATTGTTAAGAGCATAAGCCCATAGACCGGTTAAATGCTCCTTTAAATCCAACAAACAAAAAGCCTCAATGCCTGAACCATTCGCAAACTGGTTAATCACAGAATGATGAAAACGAGCTTCCAAGCGTATCACCGGCAACGAATCATCATAAATGCCTGATTGTTCCCAAACAGGAACCCAAAGTTCTTGCTCCCCCTTGTCAGTAATTGCTTTAGTCTTATTGTATGCAGCAAACTGTAAACTCGACTGTTGGCCAAACGTAAAGGATTGCCCCCGCCCATAAACAACAGCAACATCATTATACTCAAAATCAAGCCCCTGAACGCCAGAATGGCGGATAATTCGCCTTGCTCTAGTGGTAATACGAGAATCCAAATCAGCAGGCAACGCCCAGCCCTGCACATCCATACAAATATGCAACGCAACACCAGAATAACCAAATCCCTCAAAAAAAATTGAAGCGGCAAAATGGTCCATATCACACTGAACATCTTCAATCGATCTAGCCAGCAAAAAAGACGGCGAAGCCTGAATTTTAAGGTGCGCCCCTTGAAAATCCTTTTCTGTAAAACTCGAAGAAACCAGCAATACAAGACCTAAATTTTGATTCCGTAACGTATATCGATAACCGCTTTTACCGCCAGAACTGACAACCCAAGAAAAACCGCCCAATTCAACCTGACAACCGTACCCGGCCAAATAAGCAGTTTCAATACTTGAAAGCACAACAGGATTCATCATGCCATCATATAACTGCCGAACTGTATCCAAACCGTTATGGACAACGCAATCTTTCGAAAAATCGAACATTTCACCAGAATGATCAATAAAGATTTTGCCGGCCGAAGACGGTGAATACGTTGCCTTATCAAAACGCTGACAATCCTTAACTGCATTAGCCATTTTCAAACCCTTTAAAAAAATTCGTACGGGCTACAATGTTCCACATAGTACCGCTACGAATTATTAACTTTAATTTATTAAGACGTGCTACAGAGCCGTCCCAACCCGAAAAAACACCAAAAATAGCCGCGCATCACCTTCGAAACTCGATGACGCGCGGCTATTTATACTTAATTTACGACCTGATCCTTATCTTGAGTAGACGAAACCAATTCAGCAGAAGATACCCCCTGAACGGAACCACCCGGAGACACATCCGGCAATTTCCAAGCAGTAACAATATACGATTTGCCCTTATAAACCAGATCAGCACCATAGGGTTTATGGACAAGCACAACGCCCAACGCGTGCAAATGATTAATGGGATAACGCTCCACTAATTCATAATTATCGAAAAAATCAATATTCCCCATAAAGCCCTTATCAGCAGAAAACGCAGAAATAGACAACCGGGGACGATAGCGTTTAATCAAGTAGTCGACAAAATTGTCAGTTTCCAACGCGACAGGCGATACGGTTTCAAGCGGTTTTTGAGCCGGAGCGACAGGGGCGGACTGCACTGCATGAGAGGGAGAGGAAGCAGACATCTGTTCAGCAAGACCAGCTCCAGGAGCAGGAGTTATCGGCTTGACAACAGCAGCCACCGGCGCAGAACCGACAACAGACGGCTTGCCGGTATCATCCCGAAGTACATAACGCCAAAACAAAAAACCAACCAAAAACAAGGAAAGTAACACGACCTTGAACTTTGGCGCGAGCGAGGAGTTTTGATTTTTTCGAATTGCCATGAATTCACCATCACTTGTAAATTTAATCTTAGCCTTTAACGCATCAAGTTGGTCGGCCAAACGCTTTATATGGATATAGCCCGTTAAATAGGCCGAAGGCAAATAGGTATAAGTGCAACGCATATCGACCATATGAGCAGTTTCTATGGTTGTACCCATCAATTCCATTCCATCCCTGAAGCGTTGATTGGTATCGTAACCGTCATAAAAATCCTTGCCGGTGAAAGTCCACGTTTCAATGGGAGGTTGAGCGGTAGAGAGGCCGTAAAATACATGATAACGATGGATTTTAGGCATGAAGGAATTAAAACCGGCCAGCTCCAGTAGAGGCGCTATATACGGGATTTTTTGCCGATCTAATCGGGAAGCCTGAACGAGATAATCGCATAACGTAGTTTGCACCTGACTATCGATCATGGAAAAATCTTGAGCCAATAAAATCAAATCCCAATGCAACTTCCGCGACAAGAACAACCAATTGAGCAACTTAAGCCGAGTCTTATCATTCCAAGAGCGAGAATTGCACCAGGTACCCATCTCATCAAGCACTAGCAGACCGTTCATATCCTCAGCTTTATAGGTCAAATCATAAGCGGCTGGCAACGCTTCAAAATCTTCAAGCCTAGGAAAATCCGGGAGACGATAACAAAGCGTAGCGTTATCAATCGGGAGAATTTTATCTATATACAAATCCAGGTTAGTAGCAACCGGCCGACCACGAAGCAAATACTCCTTAATTTTGCCAACGGCCGCAAGTGATTTACCTTCGCCGCGAACACCTTGAATAATCCAACCCGGCATACCTACACCCAATAATAAAATAATCTAAGGAAAGGTTACCAAGAACATACCTTCTAGAATCATCAAGTTAGAAACAATAACTCGGAGATTGAGAGAATCATTCGAAATACCTAGTTTTCTATATATAGAAAGAACATGCCCCTGAACGGTTCTAAAGCTGATACCCAACAAACGAGCAATTACTTTGTCGGTAAAACCCTTAATAATATATTCCGCAATTTCACCTTCTCGCGGAGACAGGGGACCTAAATGAATACATTCAACTTGAAAAATCATAAAAAAATTACCCCCTTAAAAACCTATCACCAGGCCCAGAAGACATGTTACGAAATATAGTCGCTTATTTATGCAATTAAGCACTAGTTTGAAATAGCCGCACGAAAACGCCAATTCATCAAATTAAAATATTGCTTAGTAATAAACCGCAACATAATCGATGAAAAAATTGCAAAAAAGCAGGCATTGGAATGCGCAGGCATAACCCAGCCCCACACCCCATTAACAATTTCAGGAACTGTTTGAGCTATACCGTTAACTATAGTCGAATACGAAGAAACATAGGCGTAAATAGCAGAAACCATCAAAGCAATAAACGCAATGGTAATAGCGATCTTAAAAGCGGCATGGAGCGCAATCTTGCCAAAAACATCGACAAGAAAATTCATTAAAATCCCAAATAAAACAGACATTAGACAGAACTCCTAAAAACAACAATAAAACAAACCCAAACAGTGACAACAGCAAAGACCCAATCGAGAACGGCACGTAAGGGTTGAAGCGGTAAACAAGGCGCAAAATCAACATGTTTTACACCTAGAAAGGGAACGTCAAAGGACGTATGGACTTCGTAATAACACGATGTTTGAGGCAACGTAGGCAGCAACTTGGAAATATCAAAATGGAACGGATTTTCCATAGGCAAAAAATCGAAATATTTCCAAGTGTCCGGGTATAACGTTGGCGGCTCTGGCGGCGTTTCTACTTGATTAGGATCAATCGGAGTAGTAGGGGGCGGAATAGATGGAGAAGTTTGCGCATCAGTCCCCAATGGATTTGGATTATATTGTACAGGTGGCTGAGTAGTCGTAGAGACAGGAGGCGTTAAAGGCAAAGGGGAAGAAGGTCTAAAAACGGTAAATGGTTGAATAGCTGTAATAGATTGGGGAGTTGATGCAGGAAATAAAGGCGCGGTTTGTAAAGGATTCGGCGAAATTTGAAAGTAGGGCGAACTACTTTGCAATGGATTTGTAGTTCTTACTAATTCAGGATAATTAACAGGTGCTTGCTGATTAGAAATATCATGATGAATCGCCTGTTGAGCCTCGACTAACCAAGGAATATTTTCAGGGATGATATAAGGCGCAATATCAGAATAAGGAATTGGCAAAGTAGGAGAAAGCTGTTTAGCAACATCAGCTAATTGATTAGGAGACAAAGGTACGGCTGAATCGACAGGATGAATAACGCCAGTATTTGGATCAACAACTATAGGCGCATGGGGAGCCTGAGCATTATAAGCCTCAGGAAATTGAGAACTATAAGGCGAAGTGGGGTTACTTTTAATGTAATCGGAAATAGCATCACCCACAACCGATTTAGGCACATCAGCAGCAACTTTAACATCAACAATTTCTCCCGCTGAATTATGAAAAACACCATCCCACACAGCGCGCGCCTCAACAGACACACCGCTAAGAATAGTGGCAATCTCAGAAGACACCGCTAATTCAGGTACAGCAGCAATTGCTAACAAGGCAGTAGCATATTGTATAGCATGAGAAGATGCAAAATCATCAATGCGCTGAAATATGGATGGAGTGCAGTTAGAATGGTCGGTATCCAAAGGTGAACACATATGCTTAGGAGGCGGAAAAATATCTTCCCACCGAGAACCCGTAGTGGGACAAACCATTGGCACATACACTGTTGTTCCATCAGCACAATTTATGCCGTTACCTTTATCAGTTGGATACTTACAATTTGAATTTAATGGCGTTTGAGTGCCCACACAATTTAATGATAGAGGAATATCACAAGAGCCAGTCGAAACATTGCGGACTGCTGGGGCTGTACAGGCGGGGGCATTTATGCAATTAGAGCCACTAACGGAGCCCCCGTAAGGACATGTATTAGTAGTCTGAGGCCATGCCTCAAAATATCCGAGATCATTGCCCGATGAATTATGAATCCTGCAATTCACGCCATCGACAGTAACCACATAACCAGCACCTAATGCAGTCTGAGCGTTTTGACACAGACCGGATAATGTGTCGGACGAACCGTAATTTGCAGAACTATACGTTGTGACAGCTATAGATGGATAAGTATCCGCAATCGATACACCAGATACAAAAAAGGAAAATAAAAAAAGGGTTATTTTAAGCATTATCAATGCCTATGTATTAGAGCCGGTATTTATGCCGACAATAAAAAGAAATAATAAAAAAGGATTTTCTTTAATCATTACAACCCCCTTAAGGCAATGCAAAGACGGTACATCCATGTACGGTCAAAAGGTTGAAATTAAACTGCTTTGTTGGCAGCTTTTGGGAACAAACGCAGGATGATGAAGGCGACTGTTACGGCGATTAAAACCGGCCAGACCATATCAACCAAGGCCAATACATCAGTCTGTAAGCCTGTAAACGCCGGGGCTATCGCCGGATTCAATGCCGCATGTGCCGGTGCAATTGATAAGCCCATTAGCGCCACTACGGAAGCTAAAAAGGGAATTACTCTTTTTAATGACTTCATAAATAAAAATCCTCAATTATAGAATTTCAATAAAAGGACGTTTGCCAATTTAACAAACGCCCGAAGGGTGAAGCTAGACGCTATTCCGGCACCAAAACTGCTCACCAGCCAGCCGACTAGCTCCAATATATCCGCCTGTATCATATGAGTAATTCCCCAGCAATAAAGCCCATGAAAAACGAGATGGACATACTACAAATGATGATTACGTCAACGATTGGGGCGGAATCCATTAGCTAAGCGCCTATTGTTTTGGCGCTTGAGCGGAAGGGGTTGCAGGTTTATAAGGCTCAACTTTTACTACCTTATCGCATGCAAATGATTGTTGTCCGGCGAAGACTTGTAAGCGGCCTTCCATTGTGACGACTACCGGGTTTAATACGCTGGGCTTAAAGGGTACAAACTGGGAAAATTCATCGTAATCAATGCGTAATTGCGCCTGAAATTGACCAAAGGAATCTTCTCCAGCAGGGTAGGAATCTAAGCAGTTTATGTAGGCGGCTTTGCCCCGAGCAGATGAATAGCGGTTGATGCCGATACATACTTTCTTTGCCAATAGGGAGGTGTTTTCTAATGGGTTTGTGTTTTCTGACATGACTTTTAACCTTATGTTTATATATGTATTTGATTTTTAAATGACTTATTGGGTTAATAAGGCGATTTGTTCAGGCACTTTTTAAAAGTACACTAAAGGCGATTTACCAATCTTGGTATCAAATTACTTTCTAATAGGAAACGGGGCTTTCTCCCCAGACGTTCAATTGGTAAACCGCTTTTAGTGCGCTCTTTTTATCTAGCTTATTTAGTCAGTTTTTTTTATTTTGCGAACCCTACGGGCCGGGCTTTCCGTTCCAATCAACTGATAAAGCCGCTAACTCTAACTAAGCAAAAAATGTTATTCCGCAAGCTCCATAAATTTTTTACTAAGTTAGAGTAAGCATCTTTAACGGTTGATTTGCACTACAATCCCTTTCGCTCCTTAATTTTCGTTTTTGGCTTAACCAGTTGCAGCAAAAGCGGTTTTGCCACGACTTTTATTTAGAATGCTCCCTCCCTCCCTCATCCTCAGAGCATATCCCCGACAACCTGCGCATGCTTTCCCTCGGTGTCGGCTGGTCAATCGCGGACGGACTCTAAAACATGGGTTCATGCCGTCAAGGGTAAAGGCTACGCCCGCGGGAAAAGCACCCGCGCCCTGGACTGCATGAAGCCTCATGTTTTGTACGAGTCCTGCGACCGACCGACCGACTCCGAGGGGCATACCCAGAACGCCGGGCAATAAAACGCCCGGTAGAGTTAGAAAAAATAAAGAATACATAAAAGTCATGATTCAATCCCTAGGCCGAAATCTGTTAATACGACGCTTGATTACTACGCGGCGTGTGATTCATCGTTTGAATCTTCGACTAATACCAGCTTACCTTCGATATATAAGGTCAAAAGTATTTGAGTCAGCTTGTACGGTGTTATTCCGCCACGTTCTTGGGCTTCAAGTTCCAACTTTAAATATAAGTCCGGCCTTAATGCGGTTCTAAATACGCGATCAGATACTTTTTTTGTTGATGATGATTTGGGGGGTAAAGACAAAGACATTTAAGCAACCTCACCCAAACAATTTAATCGTTTCTGATACTCACATTTAATACGAGCAATAGCGTTATCAATAACTTTAACTTTACCGGTACATTCAATAAATAATAGTTTCAACCCTGATAACTGATATTCGTATAATTGTTTAGTACTAATAATTGATTCATAATCTAAATTCGGTTGTTCAGCTAATGCCCTTAATGCCGCTTGCTCAATAAATTCAAATGTTTCGTATATATGTTTCTCTGACATAATCATTTATGCGGCCTCAAGTTCAGAAAGTTCATCTAATGATTCTTTAATCAAAAGTTGGACCTTCTCTAAAATATTTTGCAATGCAAAATCAATATCACCCTCAATTTCATATAAAGAATATTCTAAGGGCCCTTTACGCAAAGAAAATAAAAACAAATCAAAATTTGGAAAAACCAGGTGATAAGTCATTTCACTTTCAAGGCAAAAACTTTTTAATCCTGAATAAACAGTAAGAGCAATAGAAGATTCATCCTGCTTTAAATATCCCCGAACATCACTCAATCTTGATACAAGACGAGCACCCATTAATTCAATAAGCTGTTTTTCTACGTGATATTGATTTTCCATGATCTATTCCCCAAAAGATTAATCAGATAAAAGATCTTGATTAAAAAGAGCCAAGTTTATTAGTGTGTATTTACCGATTCTTTTCACTGGTAAATAACCTTTCTTTACCCAGCCTATTACTACGCCTTCTTCCATGCCGGACTGTTCAGCAAACTTAGCAACGGTGCAAACCATGATCGATGAACACTGTAAACTTTGCTGTTGACCTTCCATGTTTGACCCCTTATAGTGCTGTAATGTGCTTTATTGAAAAGATGTGCAATTATTGCACTTATCAATCAATAATGCAATAGTTGCACAATAAATATTTTATGGATATTCGAGACAGAATTAATAAACTAATTGATTTCAAAGATATAACACCCACCGAACTCGTTGAAAAAACGGGAATTGACCGAATGAAATGGGCGAATCTAAAGAGATCAAGAGTAAGAGCACAACAAGAACATATCGAAGCGATAGTTAACCTATGGCCTGAATACGCTTATTGGATAACAACAGGTTTAACCCTGCCTGAAGCAGGACAAATCAGCCCGGAACTAGAAGAAACAAGAAAAAAACTGCAAACGGGTACGTAACCGCGAGGAGGGCATTATTACAATGGGGGACGGTTAAAACCTAAACCGGCTTAAAGCCGAAAGCAGATACAAGGCGGCTAATGTAAGCCGTTACTTGCTCAAAGTAAGTATTCAAGAATGGCATGGAATAATAAATGACTCTATTCATAATAACGCTTATCACAATCTTGATATTGTTCAAGGATAAACTTAACAATTACAAGGATAATGACTATTACCAAAAACCAGAAAACTGGAATTATGACAAAAAGCCGATAAATAACACTTATAACGAAAGATACGAAAAAATAATAAACGGGCAAAGAATACATTCAGAAAACAGAAACGAAATAAAGTGGACCAAAGAATTTCTAAGCTCATTAGAATGGAAGCGATACGAAGAAGTATGTACAGAGTATCTAAAAATCAAGAATTGCGATGCAAACGTAACCAGCATAGGCGCAGACGGAGGAATGGATATAAAAATAAAAGATAAAAACGGAAAGCTATTTGCAATCGGGCAATGCAAATCATGGAGCAAGCCCATAGGAGTAAGTCTAATTCGTGAGCTTTACGGAATAATGGTAAGTGAAGACGCCAGTTATGCTATTTTCTTAACCACATCAAAATTTAGCCTAGATGCAATAGCGTTTGCACAAAATAAAAAAATGATACTCATCGACGCGGATGAATTTATTCATTTAATCAACAAACTTAATGAGTTGGATAAAAAAAAATTAAGTCAAATAGCCACAAAAGGCGATTATACGACACCAACTTGCGTAAACTGTGATGTAAAAATGATAAAAAAGACCGCAAAAAAAGGGACCAGTGAAGAAAGTGTTTTTTGGGGTTGTATAAACTTTCCACGATGCAGAAAAACAATGTTCATAAAGAACACAGATAAATAATCAAAAAAACGACTTAACAACAATGGACAAAACACCCGCTATCAATATGCCAAGCATCCACTTAATAAGGGCAAACTGGCCATCATGTTCAACTTGTTTTAACTTCACATCCTGAACATCTAATTTAGTTGCAAGGTGAGCTTCCATTATTTCAGACAAGGATTCCTTCTGAGCTTCAACCATAGCAACCGCTTGTGCATGAGGAATACCAGCTTGTTCTAAACGTTGGGTAAATTTTAAAGTATCGAAAGTTATAGTAGTCATAAAACAAATCCTGTTATTAAAAATACTGTCAACAAAATGTCAACAGTAAAGCGCCTTATAGTACTTTATAGTACCGATTCAGTTTTTTAAGTTGTTCATTATATTACTATAACGCACTATAAACCCGATAAACAAAGAACTTTTAATGCGATGGTCGCGCGTTCGAATCGCGCACGACCCACCATCAAAGTTATACAAATCAACCAGTTAGATTGCATGATCAACTGGTTTTTTTATGCCTGAAATTTGCTTACGCGACTTAGATTTTCCACCGTGGCCTTCAATTCCTCAATTTTAGCACGGCAGTAATGATCGGTGATACGCGATGATTTATGCCCTAATAGATCCTGCCGATTTTCAAAGCTTACGCCAGTCGCTCGCTCGTAGCCGTCGACCGAAAGTATGACGAAGATCATGAACACGGCATTGGCTCAAATTCGCTCGTTCACGTGCTTTACTCCAGGCATGACCATTGATGCGCAACACCGGCTAATCTCGGTTTGATAATGCTGAACCAGTCCGGCCAGTTCAGAGCGTTTAGAAACGAGGCCGGAAATAATGTTGGATTCTGCCATGTGGCACCTGTTTTGAAGTTAAGAAACAGGTGTTATATTAATGACTTACTTGGCGTAAAGCTTTGTGCGGTTGCTACATAATACCGAATGTTGCCATATTGTTGCCACAATTACCAGCCAAAGACAGCTTCTATTAGTTTATGGAATTTAAGGTATCGTTTTAATTCAATAATATACGCTGTATAAAGCTCATCGCACGGTTCCTTTAATGCGATGATCGCGCGTTCGAATCGCGCACGACCCACTATCAAAGTTATATGAATTAACCAGTTAGACTTTTGGTCAACTGGTTTTTTTATGTCCTTCGGTAAGCTTGCCACTTTCCTTTATTCCCGCCAAAGGATTAAGCTGAATCGCTTGAATTAAGCAGTTCGGTGACAAGTGGGAATACCTCATGGTGATGTTCAAGCTCGAATGTCCCGGTATTTTTTTAAGAGCAACGATATTGCCGCCGTTCATAATTAAAGTGATTCGCAAAAGTATCGCGAAGAATATGGACCAATTGTCCAGTCGGAACATTTAATCCAGCCCGTTTGAACGCCGATCTAAAGGCACTATAGCAGGATTTAAAATTACCTTGGTCAAGCAGCCGTTTTTAATAGAGAGAAAAACGGGTTCAGCTTCAGACCATCATGCACTAGCAACCAAACAAATCAAAACGACAAAAGGTACGCTTTCATTAGTCGTCGATTAACCCCTTGTCAACGATAGAATTGGTGATAGCATTGTCAAGGTTACGCGTTTGGCTGTAGGTTAAACCAACAGCAGCCTAACCAAACAAGTTAAACAATTCAAACCGGGGTGGTGATTAAGGGTTTTTTTGCCCGTTATCCGCTTCATTAAGTAACTTTTAATTTTTAACAAAAACATGCAATACAAGAATCTCGGTCGAACAGGCCTTAAAGTTAGCCGTTTGGCGTTAGGCACGATGAATTTCGGCCCCAATACCAGTGAGGAGGATAGTTACCAGATCATGGACAAGGCCTTGGAATTAGGTATTAATTTCTTTGATACTGCCAATGTCTATGGTCCGAAAATCGGAGACGGGGTGACCGAGCAGATTATCGGTCGTTGGCTGGATCAGGGCGGTCGCCGCGACCAAATCGTTCTGGCTACCAAGGTTTACGGCAACATGGGCAGTGGACCTAACGAACAGCACCTATCCGCTTACCATATCCGCAAGGCTTGCGAAGATAGTTTAAGGCGTCTGCGTACCGATCATATCGATTTATACCAATTTCACCATATCGATCGGGCAACGCCTTGGGAAGAAATTTGGCAGGCCGCCGAACGATTGGTGCAGGATGGTAAAGTAATTTACTTCGGCAGCAGCAATTTTGCCGGCTGGAATCTTGTGCAGGCCCAAGCCGCGGCAGCGTCTCGCCATTTCCTTGGCTTGGTGTCGGAACAAAGTCTGTATAACCTGGCGGAACGTACGGTTGAGTTGGAAGTGATACCCGCCTGCCGACATTTGGGAATTGGACTGATCCCCTGGAGTCCGTTGGCTTGCGGCGCATTGGCGGGGAAACCTGGGCCTGGTTCGAGCGGTCGCAGACACAGCGAGTTTACTGAGACCTTCTTCCGGAAACACGGCGACCGCATAGAGCGTTTCGAGGCGTTCGCCAAGGAAATCGGCGAACGCCCGTCCGATATTGCCCTGGCTTGGCTGTTGCAAAATCCGGTAGTGGCGGCGCCTATTATAGGCCCCAGAACTTTGGAACAATTAACGGACAGCACTCGAGCTCTGGACATCACCCTTACCGATGAATGGAACGCGAAGTTGGATGAGGTTTTTCCAGGGCCGGGAGGAGAGGCTCCCGAGGCCTATGCCTGGTAATGGCGAACACGCAGAGCGCTCATCTTTATACACCTCTCGAACTCGCCGGAAACGCCACCTCGCGCTATGCGCTTGGATGGCCTACATCCGAGTCCGCCATTCCAGAGTCCATATCGAATGACGCTCCTCGATAGACTTGTGTATAAAGACGAGCGCAGAGCGTGGGAACCCTAAGCGTTATTATTGATGGAGTCTTAACTTAATTTAACTGATGTTACGCATTGTCCACGAAAAGCACGAAAGACACGAAAAAATAGAGAACAGTATATTTCTCGGTTAACGATGTAATGCCAAGCATTTAGCCACATTCCTTTTGACAACGTTCATGACCGGTATGTGACTTGATACAGGCATGACGGACAGGAGAGGGACGCGCTTTGTTTTTTTGCGTCTTTGCTCTCCTCTGTATACCCACTTTGTTTTTCGTGTTTTTTCGTGCCTTTCGTGGACTACGCTTTATTTATTAGATGCGTGCGTAACATCAGTTAATTTTACTGAAAAAACTGACGCTAATACGGAAACTATGGGCGTGGACAAGTCACACTTTTGATCCATTACTTGAGAGCGATCTCTTGCTCGCCGCTGCTATTCAGTAAACGTACAAAAACCGGTTTAGACGTTAACTCGCCTTTTCGATTAAAACTATAGATTCCATTGGCCCCATGCCAAGGCGGGGAAAATTTTATTGCCGAGGCTAAATCAAGCGCAACGGTGGAATGGCTTAGACGCGAGGCCTCGGCAAGCATATTGAGTGCATCATATGCTTGTGCAGCCCATGTGTCAGGGTATTTGCCAAAACGGGCCAAAAATTTTTGTACAAAATAAATGTTTTCCTTGTTTTCTGCATTTTTGTCATAAAAATCCAAATAGATGATGTTGCGCATTGCATTTTTACCGGCAATTTTTTCCAATTCATTCATGCTTTTGCTAATCAAGGTAATGGGGGTGTTAATTCCTAAATTTCGTGTGGTACGGATAAATTCTCCGGTAGTTTCAGCAGAACCGGAAAAATAAATGACATCGGGGTCTGTGCCACGCAGTTCATTGACTATATGCCGGATATCAGTAGTTTCAGGATCGTATTGTTTCTGATAAATCAATTCGCCGTTATTTTTATTTTGGGCGATTTGATATTGATAGGCTAATTCACTGGAACGGTCCTGAGCTTCCCAAACCATTGCATAAGTCAACGCGCCATTTTTTGGTTTGGGGGCCGCTCGTACCAGCGGGGCCACATCGTCCTCTATGGCGTTGATGGTTCTCACGAGATAAATGAAATCATGTTCTGTCAGGCTGTTAGTCGTGGCCCCTACAATCAGATGCAAAAGCTCCGCCTGTTCATAAATGCCCGATACCCTAATTGCAATGCTGTCATCACGATAGCCAATGACCGCAGACATGTCCGGGTTGCTTGCGAATTCAAGGGCGATTTTTCGTGATGTTTCCCAATCATTCCGGTCATCTCTAAGAATCAGCTTAATTTGCGGACCGCCGTTTGACGCGATCTCTTCTTGGGCAAGTTCCAAACCCTGAGCAAAGCTGTCTTGCGCCTTTTCAAATGGCCAACTGACGCCGACTACCAAGGGTGACGGCGATTTTGCGGCGTGTTGCTGGCGATCAGAGGCATATTTATCCAGCGACCTTTCTTGCTGAATATAAACTAACGTTGTCAGCGCAAAAACAAGCAAACCTGAAAGGATACGATCCATGATTTTATTCTTTACCCAGAATGATCGGCAATCCTGAAGCGCCTGAGCCAATTACAATGGTCTTGGCATTGTTCGATTTTGCTAACTCTTCAGTCGCGGCTATGCCGCGCCAGCGAAGTACTTCCGGGCTTAGGCTGGACTGTAATGTGAAGTTGTATTGAGCAACGCTGTCCGCTTCAATTTTCTTACGATTAGCTTCCTTTTCGGCTATTGATAACCGGTAGGCGTATTCGCCGTCAATTTGTTGGTATGTCATTTTGTTTTCAATGGCTTGCGATATTTTATCAGGCAAGGTTATGCTTACAATCAAGACATCATCCAGTGAAACATAGCCTGCTTCCAGGCGTATTCTGGATAATTCGCTGATGCGCTCTTGATTGGATTTCTGGTTAGTGTAAATGTCTTCGGGTCTATATTGACCGAAAATCGTGCGGATTGCCGTTCTTACTTCAGGACGAATCAGAACATTGACATAATCAGGGCCGATACGTTGATGAAGGAGGGGAAGCATGTCTGGGGCGATGAAATAGCGGACTTGAAACTGGACATTGACGGACAAGCCGTCAGTGGTTAAAGCCTCGATGGTATCGCTGTACTGCTGTTTACGAACATTATAAACATGCATTTTGTTGATAGGAAGAATGACATGAAGTCCTTCATGGTAGACGGTATCTAAAACAGTACCCCCTCCCAAGCGTCGCCAGAGCACCCCTAATTCCCCGGAGTCGACCGATACAACGATCCTGTTAAAAAACAGCACCGCACCGAAACTTAGTATGACTATAAAAATTATGATGTAAGGAGTTTGCCGGATTACCAGGCGCCAAAAGGCACGGTGGCAATTTTGCAACCAGTTTATGATACTTCTCATAGCGGCTTACTCCTTTTTGTGCGTGAGGTTTTGAATGATGTCATGTCATTTATCTATGCGGGCGAATAATTGGCCGTAATCCATTTGCAGAATCCGATCCGCTACATGGAAATACCGGTCGTCGTGAGAGACGACCAATATCGTTTTGCCGGCCGCCTTGAGTTGGGGTAATAATGTTTCGTAGAAATAACTGCGAAATTGCGGGTCCTGGTCTGCGGCCACTTCATCAAAGATATAGACAGGCTTATCTTCAAGATAAGCCATAACCAGGGCCAAGCGTTTGCGTTGGCCGGTTGATAAGTTGGTATTTGTAAAGCTGCCGTTTTTAATGCTTGTTTTATGGTCGATGCCCATCAGTTTCAGGAGCTCTTGCACGCGCTCCTGCGGAATATCGCCGACACCGTATAGTTTATCGAATAAATAAAAATCGGAGAAAATGGCTGAAAAAAGGTTTCTGTAAGAAATGATGTTGAGATCGTCAATCGGCTTGTCATCGACAAAAATAGTACCGGACGTGGGTAGATAGAGTAATGTGAACAGTTTCATAAAACTGGTTTTTCCGCTTCCATTGCCGCCAATCAGAAACAATATTTCCCCCCGATTTACCGTGGTCGTAATGGGGCCGATCTGAAAATTGGGTGAACCATCAGGATCGGCATAGATAAAACTGATTTGATCAAAACGTATGGTTTTGAAGTCGTCGAATTCGTTTTGGACAATGTCATTCGAATCATTTTTGACTTTTTGATCTCTGTCCAAATCCCTTTCCAGACGGTAGAGGTTGTCCACTGTCATGTTGGCCTGCGTATAGACAGGGTACATCATGATAACAGTTGCCAGCGGACCGAAAAAAAACAGAATCGCGGCTACGATCTGAGTGACCGTTCCTGAAAATTCATTAGAAACGACCGGGAGTATGAACACAACGCCGCCAAGCAGGATGACAAAGAACATTTCTATGAATACCACTGTGTCCGCAAACAACTGCATAACATTCGTGCGGATAGCGCCTACGGTTGATGCTATATCGCAAAAATCAGCAAATACGGCATCGCTTTTTTTCTGGTTGATCCGGATTTCCTTAAATCCCCTCAATAAACCCGTCAACGATTTGGCTAATGCATCTTCCGAATCGGATGAATCCGACAGGCCTTTTTCATAGGCTTCTCGATCTTTCATATAAAAAATGGCGCCGCATAGAATCATAATGCCACACAGCACGACAGCAATGGGCGATTCTATGGCGATGTATAGCAAGGTAAATACAACCATAAATGCGGCCTGGGTGGCGGCAAACAGCGGTCTGGTCGTCTGGCTGATCATGCCGGTATCCCGGCTGATACGGGCCAGAATGTCCGATTCGCCGATTTTTTCCAACGACTGTAAATCGCACTGGCGGATTTTATTTCCTAACCGGGCGCGAATGTTACAGACAGCTTTTTCAGCGATACGACTGGATTCGTAGAGGACATATCGAAGGGAATACACGAACAGTGTCAGGCTAATGCCGAAAATTACAAAATGTTGCCAAAAAGGCCCTCCCACCTTCATTGATGCCACAGATGCGTTAATAAGCGCTAAATTCAGGGTATTGGATAGCCCTGACATAGCAGTCATTAAAATCAGTTTGAAATCGACTTCACCTGTTTCATTATTAAGAAAAGTGAAAAATTGAAAATTCATTAAGCTACTCCGGCATTAACATTTTTTGTTCGAAATACGTATTCTGACAGCATAGCGTTCCCGATCTGTAAATGATTCCCGGCCATGTAAGGCTTCATGATTATTCAGCATAAAAAAACCATCCGAAGAACAAACGTTTTTGACCAGTAGCTCTGTATTTTGAAGCTCTTTTTCCAGGAGACTGATGGCATGCCGTGTCTCGGAGGTATCAAATTCCGTTCGCGCCTTAAGCCCTCTTTTTAGGGTGTCGCGCCGGTAACGAATACTTGGGAATGTGCCGAAAATGGGGGCGATAGTGACTTCCACGCTATCTGTGCGCTGGTTGGATGTAAAGCTGGTAGGGACTTGGAACGGTAAGTCAGTGTTCTCCAGATAATCAACCGCCCAGGCTCCTTCAGTACTTTGGCGCATATTTTGTTTGATGGAATTGAAATCGCGCAATATGGAAGTCCCTCCGCCGCAGTTGGCTTGCCTGATAAAGTACAGGATTAGATAGCGTTCGGGTTCGGGGTGGTATTGGGTATCGGTATGTAATTCGGCTTCATTTGCGTGTTCCGAGTATGTAGGTACATGGCTTGCTTTCAAAAACTCATCCCGCGCTTTTATATCCCAAATGATGCGATTATCCACCTGATCGGTAGCGGAAGGGTGACCCATGCATAGCGTTAAGGCGTACAGCACCAATTTACGCGATTCAACATCGAACGTATCCAATTTAAATTTCGGAATAAATATGCCGCTATGGGAACTTTCCAACGTTTCAACGAGCAAGTCAGCCAGCTCCGCTATCTTTGGAGCAATTGAACGAATTTCATCGCGAATAATATCTTCGTTAGGATGAGGACGAACGGAAGAACTATTGGCGCCAAAATATTCGTGCAGAATATTGAGCGAGGCCGCTATTTCCTTGGTATCAAAACTTGGCGCGTCAAATTCCCCAATGCGCAAGCCCAAATTGCGAACGTGCTTCAACATGTTAACTCCTTAATTTTTAAAATGTAAATTTGCTTCCCGCAGGAACCGCAGCTGGCCTTCAGATGAAACATCCGTCCATTCCAAGCCTAAGCGTTTAAGCAGTTGGTTGGTGCGGTCACTCGTCAATTCAATATGTTGAGCTTTGACCTGAGGCGCTTGTCCCCCGTACAGGTTAAAGCCGTCCAGCACTTCGTAAAAAGCCTGTTGCTGTTCGGGCTTGTCCAAGGCCTTGAGCAAATGTTCGATGAACAAACCGAAGTCGCAGGTAACTAATGGAAATGCACTGCTAATAAATTCCGCCAAGGAGGTTTCCTGGGAATGTTCGATGTGATGCGTTTCGTTGGACAAGGCTCGCGTTTCCGCAAGCAGCAATACTGCCTTGGCAACTAAATCGACATGGCAAAATAACGCCTCGACTTTTTTCGGAACCGCGCCTAATTCAATCAATGCAGCGACTAAGCGAAAAAAAGCATTGTCTTTGAGATTGATCTGCAAGTTACTGTCATCGGTCGCAAACACCACATTGCCGACACGATAGATGCCGGCGTTGTTGAGCTTGTCCCGTGCAGCCAAAACCAGCCGCTCGGCTTCCTGTTTGGTCCGTATATAGTAGTTGTCGCTTAAGTCCGGGTTGGGCAAATCGTATTCGGTGAACAACTTGAAGCCGCTTTCCGGGGGCTTGCCGACGACAGAGGTGGTGGAAACCAGATGGAAGTCCGCGGGCGCGTCCAAATTGTATGCGGCCAGTTCCAGCAAATTCTGCACCGAGCTGACGTTATCCCTATGAAATTCCTGATAATGGCCATAATGCCTTACATTGGCCGCGCAATGGAAAATAGCTTGGGTTTGGGCAGCCAGCGATGTCCATTGCTCCTTGTCCAGCCCCAGGTTTGGCTGGCCCAGATCACTGGACAGCACCTGCAAGCCGGGATGATAAGCCAGTTCCGCTCCCGCTTCAGGGCCGAAGTAATGCGCCAATACCTGATGCAGCCTGTCCCGGCCGGCCGCATGATCAGCGCCCCTGATCAAGGCGGTGATCTTGCGCTTGCCTTCCTTGAGCATTTCCCGAAGCACATAGCAGCCGACATAGCCGGTTGCCCCGGTCAGCAAGATATTTTCATAACCATTACGAGGCTCAAGATCAATGTCGCTGTATTTTTTGTTACGGGCGCAATAATGCTCTTGCGCTGCATTAAGCCCGTCAATACGCTCGTTGGGATTGGCCTCTAATTGGGCGGCATAGGATTGCCAGTCTAATTTAACTTTTACCAATAGATCGCGAATATGTTCATGCCTGGGTTGGCAAGTTTTGGCAAAATCAGCCAGCACTGGGTATTCGTAAAGATCATTGATAGTGCAGGTAAATTCCTGGCGAAGACGGTTTACGACATGAATGGCCGCAAGGCTGTGACCGCCGAGTTCAAAGAAATTGTCCTCGCTGTGGATGGTGCGCCCCGAAAAAATGCCCGACCATATTTCGGCAATCAGTTTTTCGACCCGGTTGCCGGGGGACGTAAGTCCGCCGACATCGGAATCAGTTGACGCAATCTCTTCCATGGCCCGATCAAGATAGTCGGCAATCAGCCTTTTACGGTCGACTTTACCGGCCAGCGATACTGGAATGCCCGACACCGCTTTTATCGCCGAAGGGATCATATAATCGGGTACTTTCTTTGCCAAAAACGAACGCCATTCGCGGTTATCGATGGGGGACGCTTCCGGGCGCAGGCAAACAAAACCGTACAAGCCCGGCGTCCCGTCCGCTATGCTGTGAATAACCACGGCGGCCTGCAATGCGTCGGGATGCAGGCTGATTTGGTGTTCTATTTCTTCCAGTTCGATACGTTGACCGCGAAGTTTTACCTGGTTGTCTATCCGTCCGAGGATTTCAATTTCGCCCTGCTGCGTCCAGCGCGCCAAATCGCCGGAGTTATAAAAGCGCCCTTCCGGGGTTTCGACAAAGCGTTCAGTCGTCAGTTCCGGGCGGTTCAAATAACCGGGCGAAAGGCCGCGGCCGCCCAGCCAGAGGATACCGGCCGATCCCGGCGGCACCGGCTGCCGGTCCTTGTTCAGGATATGGGCGGAAGTATTGGCTAATGGGCGTCCCGCCGTCATGCGTGTGGATTGGGGGGTGATTTGCCCAATACAGGAACCCACGCTGTTTTCCGACGGGCCGTAACCGTTAATGTAAGTCAGGCGGCTTGCGTAGTGTAGGGCGTTGGCCTTCACCGGCGGCTCGCCCATCGTCATCAGCATCCGTAAACCGGGGAATTCGGCATTGCCAAATAATCCCAGATACGATGGCGACAGGGTCGCTATGGTAATGCCCAGGTCTTGCATTTTCAAAAGCATCCCTGAAATGTCGTCCAATTCTCTGCGGACTACCGGCGCTAAGGCGCCGCCATGAAACCATGCCAGCCCCAGTTCGTGCAGCCAGGCGTCAAACGTGGGCGAAGAAATTTGCAATATTTTATCGTCAGGGAAAAGCGTCAGCGCCAGCTTCATGCCCAGACAAAAATTGGCGTAGCCTTCGAAGGTTATGACCACGCCCTTGGGTTCCCCGGTGGAGCCGGAAGTATAAATGATATACGCAGGGTCTGTGTCCCGGCAGCCGTGATTGATTGGGGCAGTCGATTCGAAGGCCAGGGTTTCCGGGCGCAGGAACGGATAGGATGCCAATTCCGATGGTATCGCTAGTCCGTCCAGCGCCACTAATAAGTTGATGTCCGCATCTTCGGCGATAAATTTTAGCCGTTCTCCGGGCAGTTCGACAGACAAAGGCAGGTAACATCCGCCGGCCTTCCAGATCGCCAAAACAGTCGCGGGTAAGGTCGTTGAGCGCTCGGTCAGCACTCCCACCGCAACACCGGGGCCAATGCCGTGCCTTCGCAAAACCTGCGCCAGGCTATTGCTTTGCTTGTCTATTTGGTCATAGCTTTGGCTTTCTTGGTCTAACAGCAACGCGGGCCTGTGCGGTTCTTGCCCGGCTACCCGCATAAATTGGTCTTGTAAATAGCCGGTGGGCTTGGGCAAAGACGGACCGTATTGCCAACTATCCAATAGCTTTTCTTCAGCTGCGCTCAGCAACGGCAAAGCTGTTTGCGCTTGGCGTTCCGGGGATACGATAAAACGCATCCAATCCAGCAAAGCATTGATCCAGGCCAACGCGGTATCTTTTTCGTAAAGACTCGCATCAACGTACCAATAGAGTCCAAGTCCTTCATCGGCAAGGGCTTCATGAATCAACACCATGTCCTGCGGCGGCGGATTAGGCCTGAGATCGTAGCGCATCTCGCTGGTCGCGCTGTCATTGATAGGCACCAGCTTGATATGTCTTTCGGAGGCCGAACCTAAACCCGGATTTTCCGTAACGGCCAGGTCAAATAGCGGAAAACGGGTAGGGTGGTTTGATGCCGCATGGCGATTGCGAAAATCCTGGCAGATTTGGGCAAACGGATAACGTTCATGCTGCAAGGCCCGGCTGATGCCGAGCTGCATGGCAGCCATCGACTGTTCTACCGAATCGTTTGGGTTAATCCGGCAGGGTATCGGCAGCATATTGAGGAAATAATTGACCGTGGCCGCGTCTTCCGCCAATTCGCGGGTTGAGCCTACCGTCCCCATGACGAAATTCGGACGCCCGGTTCGTCTGGATGTCTCCATCGCCAACAGCGCCATCATTAGGGCATGGAGGCTGGCCCCGTGTCGGCTGGCAAAAGCCTTAAGGTTTTTGGCCGTGGCCGCGTCAAGGGCGATGCGGAAGAAATGGCCGCCCTTGTTTTTTCCGTCGCCGCTGTTAATTGGGCGGCCAAAATCCAGGGGCCACTCATCAAAGGGCTGCGGCGTGTTTTCATCGCCGTTGCCAAGGCCATCCAGGGTTTCGCTCCAATACTCCGCATCGGCGGCGCTGGCCCGGTCTTTAAGATAGGCCAGCTCGCGACCGGCAAAATGATTATAGTCGCCCGGCAGGGCCGGTAATTTATCTCCCGCCAACAGCAAAGACAATTCGTCGAGCAAAATGCCGGTGGACATGCCGTCGCCAACGGCATGGTGCAGGGCCAGCCAAAAAACCTCTTGCCGGGTATCTTCAACAAAGACCAGGCCGGCACGCCATAAAGGGGCCGAGGACATTGGGATAATCATGGCTTGCAGGTTAGCGATATGGGTACGCGCGGCCGATAAGTCTGGCAGGCATTGGCGTTCCAGTTCTATGTCCAGCGCGGGCAAAATTTGCCGTAGCAATTGGCCGTCGGCATCCTCTTTAAAATAAGTGCGCAAGGCAGGATGGCGGCCGACCAGTCCGGCCCAGGCCTGTTGCCATTGTTCGGCGGCCACTTTACGGTTTTGCTCTGCAACGGAGAATGTCAGATTGAGGCCACGGTTCGCCTTGCCGATTTTTTCCGTCACCCAAAACTCCAACTGCCCGGTTGTGGCTTTGTCTGTCGGTGTAAAATCAGCGGCAGGCGCTTGATCTTCCGCGTCAATACGGCGGGAAAAATCACTCAGGATTGGAAATGCGAACAATTCTCTGGCCGCAACCGGACGGTTAAGGTCGCGCTCAAGCCGATGGGCCGCGGCAATGGCTACCAGACTGTGTCCGCCAAGGGCAAAAAAATTATCGTCTTTCTGGATCGTTTCCAGCTTTAAAAGTTCGCACCATATCGCTGCCACGCGTTTTTCCATTGGCGTTTGCGGCGGATTGCCCGAAACAGCATGGTTTTGCTGTGCGCGGGCAAGACCGCGCAGGCTGGCGACATCGACCTTGCCGGAACTGTTGACCGGAATCGAATCGACGATAATGAAGGACGTCGGAATCGTCGCGGCCGGTAAATGGCCGGACAGATAGTCCCGCCATTCAATATCCGAAGGGCAAGCCCGATCATTGCGAAGATGGATGAAAGCAGACAATCGCTGCTTTTTGTCCGCAATTTCATCGGCCAACACCGCAGCCTGGAATACGGAAGGATGACCGTTGACGATATGTTCGATTTCGCCCAACTCTATCCTGATGCCATTCATTTTAATCTGGCTGTCCATGCGCCCAAGGAACTGCACTTCATCGACGGCGGCCGGACTATCGGGCAGCCTGGTCAGCCAGCGGCCGATGTCGCCGGATCGGTACCGGCGACCTTCAGGGGTCTCGACAAAGCTGGTGGAGGTCAAATCCGCCCGGCCTAAATAGCTTTTTGCCAGCCCCATGCCGCCTAGCCATAGCTCGCCTATTTCACCCGGCGGCAACAGATTGCCATTGGCATCGCAGATGTGGATGCTGGTGTTCGGCAAGGGCAAGCCGCATGACGGCGTGCGGGCGTGGTTTATACTCAGTCGGCCCAACGCACAGGTTACCGTGTTTTCCGTAGGTCCATAAGCATTGAAATAGCTGATTTGTTTTGAGTATTTAACTATGTCGGCTGGAAACGGCGCTTCGCCGCCCGTGACCAAAATCCTGAGATAGTGAAAATCAGCACTGTCAAACAGCCTTAAATAGGTAGGGCTGACGTCGGCAACGGTAATTTTGGCGTCGTTTAAAAATTTCATGAATTGATTGGGAGAATCAATCAAGTCGTCATGGACAGGACAAACCGTCGCGCCAAACAGCAAAGGCACGCCCATATCCGACAAGGAAACATCGAAGGACGGCGAATAGAACATCAGGCAACGATCGTCCGAGTTAATGCCCAGTATTTCCCCGCAGCCAAGCGCCATGTTCACATAGCTTTGGTGAGCGATCAGCGTACCCTTGGGTAATCCGGTAGAGCCGGAAGTGTAGATGATATAGGCCGTATCCCCGGCATCCCCTGAAACGGCAGGCCGGTGATTATGAACGGTTTCCAGCTGTTCGGGCCGTAACTGCGCGCCGGTAAGTTGGGCGATGGCTTGAGGGACATCCAGTCCGTCTAAAACAATCAGTTGCCGGACTGCCGCATCGTTCACCATATGGCACAGCCGTTCAACGGGCAGGTCGGCCGACAGGGGAAGATAAATCGCCCCGGCTTTCCAAATGCCTAAAATGGTGGATGGCAACTGCGGCGAGCGGCCGGTCAGGACGCCTATGACCGCGCCGGGTTTAATGCCCGATTGAATCAGCGCATTAGCCAGGCAATTGGCCTGTTCCTCAACCGATAAATAGGACGATTGGTTTTCGGGCGTCATAACGGCCAGGCGTTTCGAACTGTCGGCCCCCATGTTGTCGACAACCGCTTCAAATAATTCATGAAAACGTTGGTTGGGGCGGGGAGCGACCCGGCCGTATCCATTTTGCGCCAGGCGTTCCGATTCTTGCGGCAATAATTTGGGCAAAGGCATTTGGGCATGGCTTTTATCCGCACACAGCCATTCAACCCACCAGCGCAACGAGTTGAACCAGGCGGTAGCGGTTTCCAACAAATAAACAGCGGAGTTTACTTGCAACTGTAGCATCAGTTCGCCGCCGGGCAGGATTTCATGGATGAACACCATGTCCTGACCTGGAGAGACATCGACCGATTCGTATTCAATAGCCTCATTGAAACGCGCCAAAGTCCGGAAGCCTGGATCGGCTTTGGCTATCCGGGCTTGAGGGTTTTCATTGACCGCAAAATCAAACAGCGGATAGCGGGACGGATGACGGTAACCGGGGCGTTGTTGGCGGAAGTCGTTATAAATGCGCGCAAACGGCACGCGTCCGTGGTGCAGGGCAGCGGCCAGCGCCTGTTGGGTGCCGATTAATTGGGACTCAAAGCTGTCGCCGGTATCGCCGTCCATGATCAACGGCAGCATGTTGACATAATAGCCGATGATTCCGGCTTCTTCGGTGGTTTCGCGCATGTCGGCGGGGGTGCCGATCAAAAATTGCCGGCGCTTCGAACGTCGGCGGGTTTCCATGCCCAGAAGGGTCAGCATCAGCGCATGCATGCTGCTGTCGTAGCGCTGGGCAATGGTCTTCAATCCCAACGTAATATCGGCCGGCAGGCATGTTTGCAGCCGGTGGTAGCCGGGCTTGGCGGACTGCAAGCGGGGCATATCCAATGCCCAGTCCTCAAAGGCCGCTTCCGGCAAGGCTGTCAGGCTATTGCTCCAATACGAAAAATCATGCTTAAACTCATCGCCGGACAGATAGGCTAATGCTCTGGCCGCGGAATGCGCATAACTTCCCAGTAGCGGAGGCAGCTCTTTACCCTGTAATAACAGGGCCAGCTCGCCCAGTAAAACGTTAAGGGAGCCGCCATCGCCGATAGCATGATGCATCGCAAGCCAAAACAGCGTTTCGCCTGTTTGTTCGATATGCACCAAGCCCGCCCGCCAAAGCGGCGCGGCATTGAGGGAAATGGGCTTGTTTTGGCGTTGGCGGATCAGCGTATTAGCGCTTGCCAGGTTGCTGACGGTTATTTCTTCCAGTACCGGATGGGGAGCCTGAGTCACGATACGGCGTAAAGTTCCCTGATCGTCCTCGACAAATTGCGTGCGCAATGATTCGTGTCGTTCCGTTAACGCGGCCCATGCTAGGTTCCATTGTTCCAGTTCGGGAATATCGCCCTGCACCTTGCGGATCAACGGCATTATGAAGGGGGTGGTATTAATCCCGGCCTGCTCGGCCACCCAGAATTCAAGCTCGCCTTCGGTGGCCGCGTCGCTGGTTTCGGGCGGACGGGTATGATTTTGCTGCTGAAGCCGGGCTTCAGCAGCGCGCGCGGCAAACGCGGTCAGTGTCGGCGCGGTATACAGGTAACGGGCCGGGATGCTGATTGCCAAGACCTTGGACAGGCGATGCGCCATCGCTACGGCCAACAGACTGTTGCCGCCCAGACCGAAAAAATTATCCTCGCGGCAGACGTCCTGCCCAAGCAGCTCACTCCAAATCGGCGCGATAAGCGCTTCCATCGGCCCGGACGGCGGCGTTTTTATCGTCTCGGCCTGTGAGTCGCCGACCAATTGCAGCAGCGCCTCCCGGTCCACCTTGCCGTTAACGGTTACCGGAATACGTTCAATGGCGGTCAGGGTGGCCGGAATCATGTAATGAGGCAAACGGACAGCCAGGCATCCATGCCAGTCTGCTTCGCCTGGCAATGCGCAGCCTTTTGCCATAGCGACGAAGCCGCGCAGAAACTTGGTGCCGTTGGCGGCATTATCCACCAGCACCAAGGCTTCCGTGACATCCGGCAGCGCCAGCAAGGCCTTTTCAATTTCCTCCAATTCGATGCGCTGGCCGTGGATTTTGATTTGGTGATCGATGCGGCCTTTGATGACCAGACGGCCGTCGTTCGTCCAGCAGCCCAAATCGCCGGATCGGTAGAACCGG
>Ga0208271_100016_pt1 | contig 221870 bp, 207 predicted proteins | sample LakWasM111_LOW13_2_FD_183927 | JGI IMG/M metagenome (GOLD analysis project Ga0208271, IMG submission 183927) | Freshwater sediment methanotrophic microbial communities from Lake Washington under simulated oxygen tension - Sediment Metagenome... | ecosystem: Environmental > Aquatic > Freshwater...
GTTCTTCTCGGGTCAAGTGTTTGTAGGTCATGGCGCTTCGTTGAGACTGGCTGGTCACAAAGAGCCCATCCTATTGACTCTTGGCCCACCCTATTTCTGAACGTTGCACTTCGTACTTGAATCCGCCGCTTTAAATCTGCGCCTACAGGCCGGTCTGGGCGGTGGTGAGTGTGTAGTTCTGACCGCCGCGGAAAGCAATCTTGTGGGCGCCGACACGGTTGCCCAGCTCGGCGCAGCGCACCAGCGACCAGCCTTTTTCCAGACCGAACAGCAGGGCCCCGCGAAAAGCGTCGCCGCAACCGGTCGGGTCCACCACTTCCGTGGCCACCACCGGCGCGACCAGCGTCTTGTCGCCGTCCACCCAGACCTCGCAACCGTGCGCCCCCAGCGTCACCACCAGGCCCTGCACCCGCTGCGATATCTCGGCGCAGGACAAACCGGTCCGGTCGCACAGCAGTTTGGCTTCGTAGTCGTTGACCGTGACCCAACTCGCGAGCTCGACAAAATGGGCCAGGTCCTTGCCGTCAAACATCGGCAGGCCCTGGCCGGGATCGAAAACAAAAGGAATACCGGCGGCCTTGAACTGCTCGGCATGCTGCAGCATGGCGTCGCGCCCGTCCGGCGAGATGATGCCGATGCTGATATCGGCACGCGGCGCAATTTTTATCGTATGCGCCTGGCCCATCGCCCCCGGATGGAAGGCGGTGATCTGGTTGTTGTCGCGGTCCGTCATGATCATGGCCTGGGCGGTGTAGGTGTCCCCCACCTCCCTGACAAACTCGGTGCTGATGCCCAGCGTGTTCAGGCGCGCCACATACTCGGCCCCATCGGTACCCACGGTCGCCATGGGCAAGGGCGTTCCGCCGAGTTGCTGCAGGCTGTAGGCGATGTTGCCGGCGCAGCCACCAAACTCCCGGCGCAAGGCTGGCACCAGAAAGGACACGTTGAGGATGTGCAGCTGGTCGGGCAGGATCTGCTCGGCAAAGCGCCCCTCAAACGTCATGATGGTGTCAAAGGCCAGGGAACCACAAATTACAGCAGGCATGGGATGGATCTCGATTCAGTCAGGGATAAAAAGCAAGGACCCGGTAGCCGGCAATCCGCAAGGGCGCGTAAGGCCGTGCGGCCGGCGTCTGGGACGCGCTGGCGTCGGCTGGGGAATTCAAAATTCTGATGGCAAGCACACCGGAAAATTCGGCGCCTGCCGCCAGCGTGGGGCCGGTGGCGCCCAGTTCCGCCGGAGTCAGCACACGCCGCAGTTGCGCCTGGTCCTGGGTGTCGGTCAGTGTCAGCTCCAGCGATGGCAAGGCCAAGGGGATCGCGCCTGCGTTCCTGATCACCACCTTGAGCCGGTAGGTGTCGGCCGCCAGCTTGTTGAAGGTTGAACTCTCGATGATCACCGATTCAATCTGCTGTGGCGGCCTGATCTCGCAATCCAGCCCGGCGCACAGCGTGTCCAGGGCCGGACGCAGCCAGGGCTGCGACACGGCCAGCGTATGTCTCTGGAACAGGGCGACCTGCAGCAGCAGGGCGGCCAGCAGCACCGATGCCGCCAATCCAAGCGCCACACGCACCGCGGGCCGGCGCCAGAACGCATCGCGCCTGGCCTCACGCACAAATGACACCTCGTGAACATGACCGGGTTCAAGCACCTCTGACTCTGATTCACCGAAGGCACTTTCCGTGTAGCCCGCTCGCGCTGCGGGTGCCGCCGCTCCGGAAAAGTCGGATGGCTCCGGGCTCACCGAAAAGGCGAACACGTCGGCGGCGAGGTCTGGCGATGGCGACACCTGGACTTCCGGCACCGATGCGGGCGCGGCAACCGGCGCGGCCTCTGGCGCCGGCACGGGATCAGACCAGTCGGCCTCCGGCTCCGCAGAAGGCGCCACCAGCATGGGGGCCACGGATGCCGCCCGGCCGCTGTCCTCCTGCAGGTCAGGCAGGGCATCGGGTGCAGGAGACTCCGGAGCGTCGGTGGACGACGCGGTGGCCTGGGGTGCGTAGGGCTGCAGGTTGGCTGCTGCGTCAAAAACTTCGGAGCAGTGCCCGCAACGCACCCAGCCCTGGGAAATCTTGAGTTGGTCGGCCACGACTTTGAACATCGTGCCGCAGGCAGAACAGCGCGTAATCAGGCTCATTTAGCGCCTTATTGTACGGGGCGTGACAGCGCGCGCGCCCGCTCAGAGTCGGGCGGTCATCAGTATCCAGCCGTCTTCCTGGTCCGCCACCTGCAGCTGACAGTAAGGCGCATAAGCGGCCTTGAGCTCGTCGGCCTGCCGCTCGAGAATGCCGGCCAGCACCAGCGCACCACCGGGAGCCACACGCGCGCACAGCAAGGGCGCCAGCACCTTGAGCGGCGTGGCGAGGATGTTGGCCAGCACAGTCTGGTAAGTGCCTTCGGCCTTGTCAGGCAAGCCGGCATTCAGGGTGACATGGTTGGCTTCAGCGTTGGCACGTGTGGACTCAACAGCGGCTTCGTCAATATCGACGGCATCAATAGCGATCGCCCCAAACTTGGCAGCGCCAATAGCCAGAATGCCCGAGCCACAGCCATAGTCGAGGACGCGGCCCAATGGTTTGTTCGCCGCGCCCTGGCCGGCAATCCAGCGCAAACACATGCGCGTGGTCGGGTGGGTGCCCGTGCCAAAAGCCAGCCCCGGGTCCAGGCGGATCACCTGCCGGGCCTGCGCGGGCGGTTCGTGCCAGGTCGGAACAATCCAGAACTCGGGGGTGATCTCCACCGGCGTGAACTGCGACTGCGTGAGCCGCACCCAGTCCTGCTCGGGCACGGACTGAATGGCCACCAGCTGGCAGCCGGCAAAAAAGTCCTGCGCGGACAGCACGCCGGCGGCATCGCGCGCGCCGGCTTCATCTGAAAAAAGCGACACCACGCGCGAACGCTCCCAACCGGCCTTGGGCGGCGGCATGCCGGGCTCGCCAAACAGGGCCTGCTCGGCAGGCGTTTGTGCATCGGCATCTTCGACCGACACGCTGAGTGCGTCGAGTGCATCCAGCGCCTCGCTGAGGATTTCGACCTGGGCAACGGGCGCCAGAAGAATCAGTTCAAACATAGTTGTCGCCAAGAAGTCCGTTCAAGCAGGGGCCGCGGATCTGGCTCCGCCAGTCCGCAGGCGCAGCGGCCCCCTCGGGGGGCAGGAAGCGACACGCAGTGCGCAACCGTGGGGGCCATCACCTGTCACGTTGCGACAACCACTCTTCAAGGTAGTGGATGTTGGTGCCGCCGTCCATGAACTTGGCATCCACCATCAGTTCGCGGTGCAGCGCAATGTTGGTGTTGATGCCTTCAACCACGGTCTCGGCCAGTGCAGTGCGCATGCGGGCCAGAGCCTGCTCGCGGGTGTCGCCGTGAACAATGATCTTGCCAACCATGGAGTCGTAATTTGGCGGCACAAAGTAGTTCGTATAGATGTGCGAGTCCACCCGCACACCCGGCCCGCCCGGCATGTGCCAGGTGGTGATGCGCCCCGGCGACGGCACAAACTTGTAGGGATCTTCCGCGTTGATGCGGCATTCGATCGCATGGCCCTTGATCTCGACCTGGCGCTGGGTGAAAGGCAGTTTTTCGCCGGCCGCCACCTGGATTTGCGACCGGACGATGTCCACGCCAGTGACCCACTCGGTCACCGGGTGCTCGACCTGGACCCGGGTGTTCATCTCGATGAAGTAGAACTCGCCGTTTTCGTACAGGAACTCGAAGGTCCCGGCACCGCGGTAGCCAATTTTCTTGACGGCTGCGACGCAGCGTTCGCCAATACGTTCGATCAGCTTGCGCGGAATGCCCGGGGCCGGCGCCTCTTCGATCACCTTCTGGTGACGGCGCTGCATGGAGCAGTCCCGCTCGCCGAGCCAGACGGCATTTTTGTGCTGATCGGCGAGGATCTGGATCTCGATATGGCGCGGGTTCTGCAGGAATTTCTCCATGTAGACCTCGGGATTGCCAAAGGCAGCACCCGCTTCGGCCTTGGTGGTCTGCACCGCGTGCAGCAGCGCCGCCTCGGTGTGCACCACCCGCATGCCGCGCCCGCCACCGCCACCGGCCGCCTTGATGATGACGGGGTAACCGACCTGCTTGGCCGTTCGCTTGATGATTGCCGCGTCGTCGGGCAAGGCGCCTTCGGAGCCCGGTACACAGGGAACGCCGGCCTTGATCATGGTCTGCTTGGCCGAGACCTTGTCGCCCATGATGCGTATGGATTCGGGCGACGGGCCTATGAACTTGAAGCCGCTTTTTTCAACCCGTTCGGCAAAGTCGGCGTTTTCGCTGAGAAAACCGTAACCGGGGTGAATCGCCTCGGCGTCCGTCACCTCGGCGGCCGAGATGATGGCCGGCATGTTGAGGTAGCTCAGCGCCGACGGCGCCGGACCGATGCAAACCGACTCGTCCGCGAGCTTGATGTATTTGGCCTCGCGGTCGGCCTCGGAATACACCATCACGGCCTTGACGCCGAGTTCCCGGCAGGCGCGCTGGATGCGAAGCGCAATTTCGCCGCGGTTGGCGATCAGTATCTTTTTGAACATGCGGCGGTCACTCGATCATGAAGAGCGGCTGTCCGTATTCCACCGCCTGACCGTTTTCGCACAGGATGCGGGTGATGGTGCCGGATTTGTCCGCTTCAATCTCATTGAGGATTTTCATCGCCTCGATGATGCAGATGGTCTCGCCTTCCTTGACCTGGCTCCCCACTTCCACGTACGCCTTGGCACCGGGGCTGGACGAGCGGTAAAAGGTGCCCACCATCGGGGACTTGACTGCATGGCCGGCCGGCGCGGCGGGTGCTGCCGGCTCGGCAGGCGCAGCCGGCACGCCGGCCGCCGGGGCGGCCACTTGTGCCGGCATCATGGCCATGGGGGCCTGCATCACCATGGGCATGCCGCCCGATTTGACAATCCGGACCTTGCCTTCGGCCTCGGTGATTTCCAGTTCGGACACATTGGACTCGGAAACGAGGTCAATCAGTGTCTTGAGTTTTCTTAGATCCATGGTTTCTCCAACGACGGTGGGCGCCTCGAGATGGCAGCTCTGACATTCATGTTGCCGACGGCATGGCTGGCGGATGGTGGCGCTGGTTTACGCCTAAATTCCGCTTTTTATGCCATTCGGTGCCTAAAAATCAGCTAATTTTATTAATTCAGGCTATTTTAGCCAGACGCGAAAGGGCGAAGTCTACCGCATAGCGGTAACCAGCCGGCCCAAAACCTGCCATCACGGCTTCAGCCAGGTCCGAAAAATAGGAGTGGTGGCGGAACGCTTCGCGACGGTGGACGTTGGAAAGATGCACCTCTACAAACGGAATGGCCACCCCCGCAAGGGCATCGCGGATGGCCACGCTGGTATGCGTGAAGGCCGCCGGGTTGATGACTATGAACTGCGTGCCGTCGGTGCGCGCCTGCTGGATGCGGTCAACCAGGGCACCCTCATGGTTGCTTTGAAAAGTTTGCAGCGATATGCCGCGATCTGCGGCGAATTTGACCAAATCTTCGTTAATTTGATCCAACGTCGTCACCCCGTAAACCTGCGGCTCGCGGGTACCCAGCAGGTTCAGATTCGGTCCATGCAATACCAGTATGCTCATTAACGCTGTCTCCTTTCCGGCCGGCCGCCGGGCAAGCCCGAACTTTACCCCATATCCATCCGATATCCGGCCGCCGACCAGGACTCAACTCGGCCGGGCCTCTCAGGCCAGTTGCGCCCATTGGGCCAGATCCTCGGGCGTCACCTTGCCGCTTTTTCGATGCAGCAGTTGGCCGGACGCACCAAATACCACGGTGAATGGCAGCCCCCCGGACAGGTTGCCCAGCGACTTGCTCAGCTCGGTGCCGGAAAAACCAGCCATGGCCACCGGAAAACCCAGCGGTTTGCGCTGCAGCCAAGCCCGCACCGCACTGGGTTGATCCACGGCCAAACCCAGAACTTGCCAGCTTTTAGTCTTGTTTTCCCGATAAAAGCTATCAAGCAGAGGCAATTCCTCGATGCACGGCGGACACCAAGTGGCCCAGAAATTGACCAGCAGGGGTTTGCCGGAAAAACTGGCCAGCGCCAGGCTGGCACCGTCGGGCGTGTCAAAGGCCTGCGACCAGAACGGGTCCAACGCCGCGCCCTGCCCGCTCGCCGCATCGGGGGCGCCATGCGGCTGGAGCTGCCGCCAAGCCACGCCCGCGCCGGCAAGAGCGGCGGCCGCAGCCACACCGCTCACCATCAGCTGCCGGCGGTTCATGAACGGGACTCCTGACTGGTCATCACCAATTTTTGCACGTCGGCCAGGTCCCCACGCGGCTTGCGGCCTTTGGCATCGGGCCGCAGCGCACCGCGCAGGTGGTCGTGGTCGTACACCATCAGGTGCACGCCCACCGTTTCCTGCAGTGGCTTGCACAGGCTGCGCACGCTCAGCGCCTCGACGCTGTCGCCGGTGAACCCGGTGACGGTACGGGGTTCGTAGTCCACGTCGTGGTCGATCAGCGCAATTTCGGCGGATTTCGGGTCGTCGCAGAACAGCTGAATATAGATGTCGGACAAGCGCGTGGCCGTGCCGTGCCAGACGGCGCCGCCCAGATAGGGGCGAAACTGCGCCATGCGCTGCATCCAGGTCAGGGCCAGCGCGCGCAGCGCGGCCAGCTCGGCCGGCTGGGTGTCCGCGCAGAACAGCGCGATGTATTCGCGCACCGCATCTTCGACCTCGTCGTTGCCCGGCAGCTCACTGCGGCCGGACAGGTCCATCTGCTTGACGGCACGGCGTTTGGCCGGGCCGTATTCCAGGCCTTCTTCCACGACCAGCGCTGCGGCGGTGGCGGCAATTTCCAGTTTCAGGGTGGGGGAGTTCACAGTGGGGTTCTCGGCGATGAGGGGCCGCCAGCAAATCGGCGGTGGCATGAATGATTCTGCATGGGGTTGACCCGCCCGCCGGCGATAAAGTTGCATGCGAGGGCACGGCAGCCTCCCGCCAAAAACCAAAACGCCCCACAGCGCTATGAAATAAATAGCTGCTTGCGCATGATCTGTTTGGGCCACAGCCCTATTCCATCAAAAAATCCAGGCCAAAAACAGTTGCGTGCCAGGACCGCCCGGCCAGCCGCGGGCCTCCTAGAATACCTGCATGCACATACATATTCTGGGAATTTGCGGCACCTTCATGGGGGGTCTGGCCGCGCTGGCCCGCGAGGCCGGGCACAAGGTCACGGGTTGCGACACGGGCGTCTACCCCCCCATGAGCGATCAGCTGCGCGCACTGGGGATCGAGCTGATTGAAGGTTATGGCGCCGACCAGATGGCCTTTCAGCCCGATGTTTTTGTGGTCGGCAATGTGGTGTCCCGCGCGCATGACGCCAGCGGAAAGCCCAAATTCCCCCTGATGGAGGCCATTCTGGACGCCGGCGTGCCCTACACCAGCGGCCCGCAGTGGCTGTCCGGCCATGTGCTGCACCACCCGACGCACCACCCCACCGGTCCGCGCCATGTGCTGGCTGTCGCGGGCACCCACGGCAAAACCACCACCACGGCCATGCTGGCCTGGATTCTGGAGTGTGCCGGCCTGCAGCCGGGCTTTCTGGTCGGCGGCGTGCCGCTGAACTTCGGCGTGTCGGCGCGGCTGGGCAGCGGCAACACCTTTGTGATCGAGGCCGACGAATACGACACCGCCTTTTTTGACAAGCGCAGCAAGTTTGTCCACTACCGGCCGCGCACCGCCATCCTGAACAACCTCGAGTTCGACCACGCCGACATCTTCGACAACCTGGCGGCGATCGAGCGCCAGTTTCACCACCTCGTGCGCACCGTGCCCGGCAGCGGCCGGATTGTCGTCAACGCCCGCGAAGACAGCCTGGCCCGGGTGCTGGCCCAGGGCTGCTGGAGTGAGCGGGTACTTTTCGGCGGCGCAACGGCCGAAGGCTTCTCGGCTCAGGGGGAACCCGACGCTTTCGACGTACTCCGGGACGGCCGCAAGGTCGCGCGGGTCGAATGGGGCATCAGCGGCGTGCACAACCAGCTCAATGCGCTGGCCGCCATCGCCGCGGCCGAGCATGTGGGTGTGGCGCCGCAAGCGGCCGCCGAGGCCCTGGGCAGCTTCGAGAACGTGAGGCGCCGCATGGAAGTGCGCGGCACGGTGGCGCGCGCCGGCGGCACCATCACCGTGTACGACGACTTTGCGCACCACCCGACCGCCATCCACACCACCATCGACGGACTGCGCCGCCAGCTGGCCAGCGCGGGCGGCGCCCAGCGCATCCTGGCGATCTTCGAGCCGCGCAGCAACACCATGAAGCTGGGCACCATGACAGCGCAACTGCCCTGGAGCCTGGAGCAGGCCGACCTGGCGTTTTGCCATGCCGGCGGGCTGGACTGGGATGCCCGGGCCGCGCTGGCCCCCATGGGCGCGCGCGCGCAGGTGGCGGACAACCTCGACCAGCTGCTGGCGCAGGTCAGGGCCGCCGCCCGGCCCGGCGACCATTTGCTGTGCATGAGCAACGGCGGTTTTGGTGGCATCCACGCCCGGCTGCTGGAGGAGCTGCAGGTCGGCTGATTTGCTACTTTTTTGATAGCTGCCTGCGCTTTCCCTTCAAGGGCTGCAGGTTAAAATCATCAATAATTTCAGTAACTGATCGCCATCGCCGGCACATCGATGTGAATCACCGGTTTGGCCAGCGAGGCGCTGGCCGCACGTGCAAAGGCCTGGGCCCAGGCGGCGTCGGCAAACTGCTGCGGACCCGCAGCCTGGGCCACCACCAGCACCTTGTCGGCCATCAGCAACTTGCCGGTGGGCCGGAGTGGCTCGCAGCCCATCTGGGTGAACTGCTCATCGAGCCAGGCCCTGGCGGCCTCGTGTGGCATGGGCTGAACCTCGTTGAGGTCTACCCGCAGGGGCGGGCTGTTTTTGAAGGTCACGGTGACTTCGCTGTACATGGGTTGCCTCGGTATCGAATCGGGATGCCCTCCAGCATGAGCGCCGCCGTCCGCTCCGGCAATCGGCTAAAACCCGCGCAGCCGGCGGCGCCGCCCGCAGGTTTATTTACGGCCCAGTTGCGCCGGCGCCGTCAGGTCATGCTTGCGCACCGGAAGGGTCGGCGGACCCGCAGGCGCGCCCGGCAGCGCCTGTGCCTGAGCGTTCCGGTGTTTGCCGGGAAGGCTGTCCTCCACGCCCGTGAAGGTGGCGGCCCCGGCCTTGTCGGGTGTCGTGGTGACCGACCCGGCGAAATACAGGCTGGCCAGATCCCGCGTCAGCTGGGCATGTGTCAGCCCGGTGCGCTGCAGCAGGGCGTCAAAGTCGCCCGCTGCCTGCGACAACTCGCGCAGCAAGATCAGCTGCGAGTCCCTGATCCAGCGCATGGGCACGGCTGGCGCATGGCGAAAATAGACCGGCTTGCTGCGGTAGCGCGAAGGCAACACGTCGCGCTCGGTGCGCTGCGCGTAAATCCAGCGCAAATGGGTCAGGCTGCTGCGCAGAAAATGGCTCGGGATGTCGTGCGCCTCGAGGGGACGCCGGTCCCAGTGGGCCAGTTCGAAATCGACCGGGTCGGCCTTGCGCAAAATGCCGATGCGCCACTCGTGGAAATCCATCACGGCCAGCAGCTGGCCCTTGTGGCTGACGTGGTAAATACCGGGCAGCAACTCGTTCTCGCGCGCGATCAGTTGCCCGCCCAGCACAAACTGGGAACGCAAAGGCCGTAACCAGTTCTCGAAATGCTGCAGCACCCCGGACAGGCTGGCCCCCCCACTCAGGTCGAAGGTGTGCTTGGGGTCAAAATCATCGGAGGCCAGCGGTAGCGAGAAGGCGATCGGGCGGTCGACCTCGTCCAGATCAAGCTGCACGGTGCGCTCGGTGGGCAGGCCGGCCAGAATTTTCAGGGTATCGGCCGCCACCAGACGGCATTTTTCACCACTGACCAGCCAGGCATCGGCCTCTGCAAACGGACCGACACGCCATACCGCGCCCCGGGGTGGCAACTGGCCGAGCAGCAGATGGAGCCGCTGGCGCTGCTCGGGCGTGAAACCAGCCAGACCCAGGCAGAGAAGGGGTTGCTCGGACGACATGGCGCTTCCTTTGACGACCAGTTCTTCCAAGCGACAACCGCGTGGCTGCGAGGGATGGAAGTGTAACCAGAAGTTCCAAATTTAACACCTAATGCTTAACATGCCATCCCCCAATTGGGGGAGGCGTCGTCAACGCGCGCGTCTGACTTTGACCGCTTCGGACAACACATCGAGCAAATTGAGCGAATCCTCCCAGCTCAGGCAGGCGTCGGTGATGCTTTTGCCGTATTCCAGGTTTTTGGCATCGTCCTTGCCGGGCGTGAATTTCTGTGCGCCCGGCTGCAGATGGCTCTCGACCATCAGGCCGAAGACCTGGTGTGAGCCCCCTGCCACTTGGGCGGCAATCTCGCGTGCCACCTCCAGCTGCTTCTCATGCTGCTTGGCGCTGTTGGCATGGCTGCAGTCGACCATCAGGGTGGCCGGCAGTTTGGCCGCTTCCAGCTCCTTGCAGGCCGCGCCCACGCTGGCGGCGTCGTAATTGGGCGTCTTGCCGCCGCGCAGGATCACATGGCAGTCCTTGTTGCCGTTGGTCTGCACAATCGCCACCTGGCCGTTTTTATGCACCGACAGGAAATGGTGGCCGCGTGCGGCCGCCTGGATCGCATCGGTGGCAATGCGGATGTTGCCATCCGTGCCGTTCTTGAAGCCGATGGGTGCCGACAGGCCGGACGCCAGTTCGCGGTGTACCTGGCTTTCCGTCGTGCGCGCCCCGATGGCCCCCCAGGCGATCAGGTCGCCGATGTACTGCGGCGAGATCACGTCGAGGAACTCGCTGCCGGCCGGCAGGCCCAGGCGGTTGATGTCGATCAGCAACTGGCGCGCGATACGCAGGCCTTCGTCGATGCGGTAGGTCTCGTCCAGGTAAGGATCGTTGATCAGGCCTTTCCAGCCGACCGTGGTGCGCGGTTTTTCGAAGTACACACGCATCACGATTTCCAGCGTACCGGCGTATTTTCTGCGCTGTTCGGCCAGTCGGCGTGCGTAGTCGAGCGCCGCCGCCGGGTCGTGGATGGAACACGGGCCAATGACCACCAGCAGGCGGTCGTCCTTGCCGGCCATGATGTTGTGGATGTTTTTGCGCGTCTGGGTGATCAGCGACTCCACCGGGGTGCCGCTGATTGGGAAGAAGCGGATCAAATGCTCGGGAGGTGGCAACACAGTGATGTCCTTGATGCGTTCGTCGTCGGTCTGGCTGGTTTTGTCGACAGGACTCGCATACCAGGCATCGCTGGCTTGGGTGGCTTTGGCATTCATGGCTGGCTTCCTTTTAGAACGTTCAAGAATCGATTCGGCAAATGGCATGGGCAAAAAAAAACCGCCGGGGGCCCGGCGGTTTTCAAGAATCTGTTGCGTCTTTTTCTGCTTACGCGAGGATCTCTCTACCGCCGGAGGCGCTTGAGAACCAAAAGTAAGCAAAATAAGATTTCGCGGAGGTCATGGGTGGAATGTAGCACAAGCCGAAGCGCCGACAAAACAACAAGCGCGCGGGCCTTTTCCACACCATCCGAGATCGCGGGAAGGTATCTCCTTTCAAGCAGGGGCCGCGGGTCCGGCTTTGCCGGCCCGCAGGCGCAGCGGCCCCCGAGGGGCTGGAGCCTGCGGCTCCAAACCTGCTTGAGCAGGTTTGGACAGGCGACAGAGGCGAAGCGTCTCGCGAGCCGCGGCCTGCAAGGCCTCGGAAGCGACACGCAGTGCGCGACCGTGGGGGCCAGTCTAGCCGCGCAGACGTTCCCACCAGGTTCTGGCCCGCTCCACCCGCGCCTCATCCAGCGCCGCACCGCCGGACTCGCCCGCTTCCCGGCCGCTGAGCTGTTCGTACATGTCGATCAGCAGCATGCCCTCCCCAAGCGTCCGCCACCCGACCAGTTCGAAGTCCTCAAAATGGATGGTTTGCGGCTCCGGCGGACCGGGCTTGTCCTGGGGACCGGCTGCCAGAAGCCACTGGCCAATCAGCACGCGAAAGTTGTTCAGCGCCGACAGGTAGGCCGCGTATTCATAGAGGCCACGCCATGCCGGCGAAAGGGCAATCACCAGCGCACGATGCTCGCGCAGGATGGTCATCAGGTCCATCAGGGGCGCGGCCAGCGCCTGCAAGTCGGGTTCGCGCTTCAGGCCTGACAGCACAGCTTCGATGCCCACCGCCAGACCGCCCATGCCGTCAGCCAGCTGCAGCGACTCCTCGTCGGCCATCGCCGAACGCAGGAAATGGCTGAGTTCACCAAAACTCTGGATGCTGGGCAGCAGCGTGGTCGGGTCAATCGGCAGGCGCGAGTTGGAAGCAGCATTCATGACTTGCTTGAACACATGTTTGTGCTCGTCTGTCGCGCTGGGACAGCCAGGCGGCAGGGCCCGCGTCCAAGCCGTCCCGCCAGGAAATGCACCGACAGTCCCGCGGGCATGAGGCTGTATGGATGGGTGAACCCGCGATCGTAGCCGGCGAGGCAGCGAGAGCAGGCGGGAAGCGAAAAAGGGAAAAGACGTCGTTTCATTTCCCTGTATTTTCGCCCACTCGGCACAAGGCCGCCGCGACCGGCCCAACCGCCATCAGCGGATCGCCACCTGATTGAGGATCGCCTGCAAGCCACCGGTCATGCGGGAGGCGCCGATCAGGAACATGAATTCGTAGGCCTTGTCCAGCACCAGAGGGCCCGTGTTCATGTTCTCCAGAATGTAAATGCCGTTTCTGCCCAGCAGCATCTGGTGAACTTCAAACACACCGCCACATCTTTTTCAAAGGGAATGACTTTTAACGCCCAGCTATCGACACCGATTGCCACCACTTCTTACGAAGCCACGAAGAGCGCGCCGTCCCTGTCCAGACCAGGCTCGCCCGCAAGAAACCGTTTGTTGTCCTTGCCTGCCAGCACCTGCCAGCCGGTATGGAACAGCAGGCTCCACCTGGATTTGCCCAGTCATTCTGTACAACTGCGCCGCCGGCCTATGCCGCGCTGACAGTCCGAACTGCCGCGGCACGCCGCAAATAGCTTCATGGACTGCATGGCTGTCTCCTCAGGATAAGGTGATGGGATGGATGTTGGCCGCGTCAACCCGCCGAATCCAGCAGCACGCATGAGCCCTGTCACGGGCGATTTTGGCGATCAAGGGAAAGTACTTATTAATGGCGCAGCCCGCTTATGCAACAGTTGGTTTGTCCGACAAACTTCATGATGTCCGCCACCTGCATGCTTGCCGAAGTAGCCTCCGAATCCAGCGAACCTCTGTTTGAGCGGGTCAAGGTCACGCCTGCCTACCAGATGATTACCGGGGTCGTGGAAAAGCAGATTCTGAGCGGAAAGCTGTCGCCCGGCACCCTGCTGCCGACCGAGGTCGAGTTGGCTGAGCAGTTCGGCGTCAACCGCTCCACCGTGCGCGAGGCCATCCGCCAGCTGGAGCAGGAGGGACTGGTCGAGCGCCGCAGCTCCAAGCGCCTGCAGGTCACGATGCCCGGCATTTATGACGCGGCCCCGCGCGCCGCGCGCTCGCTGATGCTGCAACAGGTCACCTTTGCCGAACTGTGGCAGGTTGCGGTGGTGCTCGAACCCGAGGCCGCGCGTCTGGCGGCCCAGTCAGCAACAGCCGCGGACATCGAGCAGCTCGCGGCCAATGTGGATCGCCTGAAGGCGCACCACAAAAATGGCGGCTCCATGCAGGAGCACGCGCAGATCGACATCGAGTTTCATGCCACCGTGGCGCGCGCCTCCGGCAACCGGGTGTTGATGCTGGCGCGGGAGCCCATCAACCTGCTTTACCGTCCGTCCCTGACCAGGCTGCAGGCCGTCTTGCCGCAGCTGGAGCGACGCAATCTTGACGCCCACAAGCGCATTTTCAAGGCCATTGCCGCAGGCGATGCCGGGCAGGCGCAGGAGTGGACGCGCAAGCACTTGATTGATTTTCAGCGTGGCTATACGCTGGCCAGGATTCCGATGAACACGCCCATTGAGACGCATCACCTGGAGTAACGGCAAGGCCTTGGCCCGACCGGTTTTTTTTACCTGTTCAACCAATAGGAGACAACGATGGAAATCGCAGAAAAAAAATGGCAGCGCCGATTCCGGCCCCAGTGGCGTCATGCACTTCTAGCGACTGCCGTGGCAATCGCGGCGGCGCCGGCGCTGGCACAGGAAACCTTCAAGGTCGGCATCGTCAGCTTTCTTTCCGGCCAGGCGGCGGAAAGCTTCGGTGTGCCGGCAGTCAATGGCGCCAAGGTGCTCATTGATGCCTTCAACAAGGGGCAGGCGCCCGCGCCCTACAACAAGCCCGGCTTTGCCGGGATGAAAATCGAAGCCGTGTATGTCGACGAAGCCGGCGGCGCGACCAAGCAGGTTCAGGAAATGCGCAACCTGTACGAGCGTGAGAAAGTCGATGCCGTTGTGGGATACGTCGGGTCCGGCGACTGCCTGGCCGTCGCCCCCGTCGCTGAAGAGATGAAGCGGTTTCTCATCCTCTACGACTGCGGCACACCCCGCATCTTTGAAGAAAACAAATACCAGTACGTGTTCCGCACGGCGTCCCATGCGACCATGGACAACGTGGCGCTGGCCCGCTATCTGAAAATGCGCAATGTCAAGGTTGAGCGCTACAACCTGATCAACCAGGACTACGCCTGGGGTCAGGACTCGCGCAAGGACTTCGTGCTGTCGATGGAGCAGCTCTACAAGGGTGCCAAAGTCGAAGCCGACCTGCTGCCGAAGTTTGGCGCCGGCCAGTATGGCACCGAGATTTCCGCACTTTCCACCAAGCCGGCGGACATTCTGCACTCCAGCCTCTGGGGCGGCGACCTGCAAGCCTTCATCCTGCAAGCCAACGCCCGCGGCGTGTTCCAGAAGCAGCAGGGCGTGTTTTCAGCCGCAGACCACGTGCTGCCCGCCCTGGGGGACAAGATGCCCAATGGCGTCATCCTCGGCGCGCGTGGTGCCTATGGCCTGATGTCGCCGAAGTCAGCCCTGAACGACTGGTGGTTCAGCTTGTATGAGAAAGCCAACAACGTGTACCCGGTGCAGGCACCCTACCGCATGGCCCAGGCCCTGTTCGGACTCAAGGCTGCCGCAGAAAAGGCGATGGCGGCCAATGGCGGCAAAAAGCCGACGCAGGAACAGCTCGCCGCGGCACTGAAAGGCAGCCAGTGGGAATCCCCAGCCGGCACCATCCGGATGGCGCTCGGTGACGGCCAGCAGGCGATTCAGGACACCGCCATCGGCAAGACCCGCTACGACGCCGCCCGCAAGATGGTGATGCTCGATGACATCCAGCGGTTCGGCGCTGCTTGCGTCAACCCGCCGGCCAACATGAAGAGCGAAGACTGGATCAAGGCCGGCTTCCCGGGCGCCAAGTGCCCGTGAGTCCCGTGAACCCCTGATATTCAATTTTCTGCACGCTGCACATGAACCTGCTTCTCACCATATTGTTTGACGGCATCACCTATGCATCATGGCTTTTCATCGTGGCGCTGGGGCTGACGCTTGTGTTCGGCGTTCTGAAAATCCTGAACATCGCCCACGGCAGCTTTTATGCCGTGGGCGCGTACGCTGGCGCCAGCCTGGTGGGCTGGATGCTGTCCATGCAGATGGCGCCAGCCTTCACCGTGGTCGCACTGTTTGCGGCGGCAGTGGGTGTTGCCGTCCTCCTGGCGCCCTTGACGGAGCGTGGCATTCTGAGAATGTTTTATGGCCGAGACGAAGTGCTGCTGGTGTTGGTGACCTACGCGATGTTTTTGATGCTGGAAGACATCACCAAACTGCTGTGGGGCGTGAATCCCTATTACGTGTCGGACACCTACCAGGCCTTCGGCATCCTCAATATTGCCGGTCAATCCTACGTCGGCTATGACGTGCTGCTGATCGGGCTCGCGATCGGATGCGGACTGCTCACATGGTGGGTGCTCAACCGCACACGTCAGGGCAAGATCGTGACGGCAGTCATTCACAGTGCGGAAGTGGCGTCCAGCATGGGTGTGAACGTGTCGCGGATCTACACCCTGGCTTTCATGGGCGGCGTGTTTTTTGCGGCGCTCGGGGGAGCGCTCACGGCACCGATGATTTCAGTGCAGCCAGGCTTGAGCGTTGGCGTGATCATCGTGTCGTTTGCAGTGGTCATCATCGGCGGGCTTGGCAGCATCGAGGGGGCAGCCATAGGCGCATTGATCGTCGGGCTATCGCGAGCGACGGCTGTGCACATCTGGCCGCCGGCCGAGCTGTTCAGCATCTACGTCGTGATGGCCGTGATCCTGATGTTCCGCCCCGAAGGAATGTTCCAGCGCATCCAGGCCCGCAAGATTTGATGGCAAGCCGCCGTCCCCATAAAGCCCGGAGGATTTTGTCTTGATTGTTTCTTCTGCCAAGCGCGTTTTTCTGGTTTCTTTCCTGGTCTTTTTGCTGCTGCTCGGGCTCGGGCTGGTACTGCCCAAGTGGCTGGTTTTTTTGGGCACCATTGCCCTGGCCAATGGCCTTGTGTCGCTCGGCATCATGCTGATGATGCGCAGCGGCGCGGTGCCCTTCGGCCAGGGACTGGTGTTTGCAGCCGGCGGTTATACCGCCGCCCTGCTGTTCAACCGGCTGGGCATCACCGACGCACTGGCACTGTCCTTGATGGGCGGGGTGACGGCCTTTTTTGTCGCCCTGCCTTTTGCGCCCCTGCTGGCGCGCTACCGCGGCATTTTCTTTGCCATGCTCACGCTGGCGCTGTCGATGGTGCTGTACGGGATTCTGATGAAGACCGATACGCTGGGCGGCTCGGACGGCTTCAACGTCACGCGCCCGACCCTGTTCGGCTTCAAACCCGAGGCGGCGCAGTCCACCCTGCTGCTGTGGGGCGTCACCTCGGGCGTCACCTGCCTGATGGCCGGACTGGCGCGCCTCTATTGTGATTCCACGCGCGGCCTGCTGTCACTGGCGGTCCGGGAAAACGAACTGCGGGTGGAATACCTGGGCATGTCGGTCGTCAACATCGTGGCGTGGAACTACCTGCTGGCCGCGTTTCTGGGAGGGCTGGGCGGCGCATTGAGCGTGCTCGCACTCGGCCACATCGACCCCAACTTCAGCTACTGGACAACCTCCGGCGAATTTGTCTTCGTGGCCATTCTGGCGGGTTACCAGAGCGTGACCGCCGTGCTCGTCAGCTCCTTGCTGCTGGAGCTGGTGCGTTCGTTCTCCAGCGCCTATTTCCCCAACACCTGGCAGCTGGCATTGGGCATCTTCCTGTTGCTGGTGATCCGTTTTCTGCCCGATGGACTGGGCTCGCAGATGTACCGGCTGCTTCCCAAACGCAACAACAAGGACTGAGTCGCCGTGAACCCCGCCAAACAAGCCCTGTTGTCCGCCCAACACCTGAACCGCAGCTTCGGTGCCGTGGTCGCGGCATCCGACATCTCCATCGACATTGCCACCGGCGAGCGCCTGTGCCTGATCGGCAGCAACGGCGCCGGCAAGACCACGTTCGTCAACATGATCACCGGTTACCTGAAACCGGCGTCGGGGCAGATCGTCCTGGACGGTGAAGACATCACCGCGCTGGCCCCACGGGAAATCACGCGCCGTGGCGTGGCCCGGTCATTTCAGATTCCACAGCTGTGCATGCACATGCCGGTGCTGGACAACATGCTGGCATCGCTGCATTGCAGTCGCGGCGAACGCTCGTTTCTGCGCTCGGGCCGCGAGCCCTCCGCCGTGGCCGAGTGCCTCAGCCTGCTGGAGCGTTTTGACTTGGCAAAACACGCGACGCGGCCCGTGATGGAACTGCCGGGCGGCGTGCGCAAACTTCTGGACATTGCGATGGCGCTGACCGGACACCCCAAACTCCTGATGCTTGACGAGCCCACCAGCGGCGTCAGCGCCGAGGAAAAGTTCATGACCATGGACACGGTCATGAACGCGATTGACCGCGGCGCGCAGGGCCGGCCGGTGACCGTGGTGTTTGTTGAACACGACATGGACATCGTGGAGCGTTATGCCTCGCGCGTGATTGCGTTTTACAGCGGGCGCGTGATCGCTGACGGTTCTTCGTCGGTGGTGCTGGGGGACACCGAGGTGCAGCGCTACGTGACCGGCTCCGTGCGCCCCACTGCGGAGGCTGCAGCATGATCCGGCTTTCGCAGGCCGTCGTGGCCATCCAGAACGTTGATGTGCTGCGGCAGTTTTCCATCACGGTGGAGCCCGGAAGTCTGGTCGGACTGGTCGGACGCAACGGCGCCGGCAAGACCAGTGTCATGCGGACCATCATGGGCCATCTCGCACTGCGCGAAGGAACTCTGCACTTTGGCGATGTGGACCTCAGCACCCTGGCCAGCCACGAGCGCGCCGCCCTGGGTATTGGCTACATGCCGGAAGACCGCGGGCTGGTGCCGGAGCTGACAGTTGAGGAAAACATCTGCCTGCCGCTTTGGGTGTCACCCAGCCTGCGTGTTTCCGAACGCCTGGAACTGGTCTACTCGGTCTTGCCGGAACTCGTTGAAATGCGCACGCGCAAAGCCCTGCTGTTGTCCGGCGGGCAACAAAAACTGGTCGCGCTGGCCCGCGCACTGGCGGTGGGCACGCGCCTGTTGCTGCTGGACGAACCCTTCGAGGGCGTGGCACCCGCACTGTCGCAAAGGCTCTCGGAGGTCGTGGGGAAAATGCGCGGCAGCGGTCTCTCGGTACTGATCAGTCAATCGGACCTGAACCACTCGCGCCACCTGCTCGACACTGAGATTGTGATCGAGCGTGGCGCAAACGGGCATTGAACCCGTGGCGGCAACCATGGACGACCGCAGCACCACGCTGACGCATTGGCAGCTGCACGCCCCGCAGGTGTTGCGGCGCGAGGCCCATTTCGATTCACGCGTCGTCGCCTGCTTCGCATCCCGCCCTCCGGGGCTTGCCACGATGATGCATGAGGCCGCGGCGCGCCATCCGCAAGCCGAGGCGCTGGTGGACGGGGATCAGCGCTGGACCTGGCGGCAACTGGAAGACGCCGGCCTGCGCATTGCCCAGGGCCTGCAGCGCCTGGGAGTGAACCCGGGTGACCGGGTGGCGCTGCTGATGGGCAATCGGGCCGAGTTCGTGCTGGCGCTGTATGGCATTGCGCAGCTCGGTGCGGTGGCGGTGCCCATGAGCACGCGGGACTCGGCCAAAGGCATCGGCTTCATCCTCCATCAGTGCGGGGCGCGGGCCGTGGTTGCGCAGGCCGACCTGGCACGCCTGCTGCCAACGCAACTCGACGATGGCACGCCGATCATTCAGGTGCTGTGCACCGGCGCCGACGGGTCTGAAGCCCCGAAGACCATGCTGCCAACAGCGTGGAACAGCCTTCTGGATCCACCGCTGGCCACCTTATGGCATGAGGGCGAGGGTGAGGGTGAGGAAGCACCGGCCATCATTCTCTACACCTCGGGGACCACGGGGCAACCCAAAGGCGCGGTCATCACGCACTTCAATGTGGTGCACTCGGCCCTGCACTACCAGACCTGCCTGGGCCTGGAGGCCGGCGAACGCGCGGTGCTGGCGGTGCCCGGCTCGCATGTGACCGGCATCATTGCCATCGTTGCGGCCATGGGCGCGGTTGCGGGATGTGTGATCATCCTGCGCGAGTTCAAGGCGGGGGCATTTCTGCAATTGGCCGCGCGCGAACGCATGAGTTACACCCTCATGGTGCCGGCCATGTATGCGCTGTGCCTGCGCGAACCCGGATTCGCCGCACTCGACCTGAGCGCCTGGCGCCTGGGCGGGTTCGGTGGCGCCCCCATGCCTGTGAGCACCATCGAGCAGTTGGGGCAGCACTGCCCGACCGTGCAGCTTTTCAATGCCTACGGCGCCACGGAAACCACCTCGCCGGCCACCATCACACCACCCGGTTCGCGGGTGCTGGACGCGGTAGGCGTCGCCCTGCCCTGTGCCGACATCCGCATCATGGACGACGAAGGCCGCGAAGTGCCGCCCGGCGAGAGCGGCGAAGTCTGGATTGGCGGGCCGATGGTGGTTCCCCGTTACTGGAACAACCCGCAAGCCACCGCGCTGTCGTTTTGTGGCGGTTACTGGAAATCAGGCGATATCGGCACCCTGGATGCGGACGGCTTTCTGCGCATCCACGACCGCAAGAAGGACATGATCAACCGGGGCGGCTACAAGGTGTTCTCGGTCGAGGTGGAAAACTGCCTGATGGGACACCCCCGCGTGCTGGAGGCCGCTACCGTCGGCGTGCCCTGCCCGGTTCTGGGTGAACGGGTCCATGCGTTTGTGCATGTCGGCGCCGGCGGTGTGTCCGGCGAGGCGCTCGCGGAAGAACTCAAGGACCTGTGCCGCCGTGACCTGGCGGACTACAAGGTACCCGATGCGATCAGCATCATGCCCTCGCCGCTGCCCCGCAACGCCAACGGCAAACTCCTCAAGCGAGAATTGCGCGAGCGCCTGCTTTCAGCGAACTGAGCCAACCAGGAAAGTCAGGCGGTGCCGCCCACGGTCAGGCCGTCAATGCGCAGGGTCGGCTGGCCGACGCCCACCGGCACACTCTGGCCTTCCTTGCCGCAAGTGCCAACGCCGCTGTCGAGCTGCAGGTCGTTGCCCATCATGGTGACGCGTGTCAGTGCATCGGGGCCGTTGCCGACAATCGTCGCGCCCTTGACCGGGTACAAAATCTTGCCGTTTTCAACCCAGAAGGCCTCGCTGGCGGAAAACACGAACTTGCCCGAGGTGATGTCGACCTGGCCGCCGCCGAAATTGGTGGCGTACAGGCCTTTCTTGATGCTGGCGACGATTTCTTCCGGCGCCTTGTCGCCGCCCAGCATGTAGGTGTTGGTCATGCGCGGCATCGGCACATGGGCATAACTTTCGCGGCGGCCGTTGCCGGTGGGCTTGACGCCGGACAGGCGCGCATTGAGCGAGTCCTGGATATAGCCCTTGAGGATGCCATCCTCGATCAGCACATTGCGCTGGCTGGCGTGGCCCTCATCATCGACGTTGAGCGAGCCACGCCGGTCGGCAATCGTGCCGTCGTCCAGCACGGTGACACCTTTGGCGGCCACACGCTCCCCGATGCGGCCCGAGAACGCGCTCGAACCCTTGCGGTTGAAGTCGCCCTCCAGCCCATGGCCAATCGCCTCGTGCAGCAGGATGCCGGGCCAGCCGGGGCCAAGCACCACGGTCATTTCGCCGGCCGGGGCCGGACGCGCCTCGAGGTTGGACAGCGCCGCGGTCACCGCATCGTTGACGTATTCGTTGATCTGCGCCTCGTCGAAATAGGCCAGGCCGAAACGCCCGCCGCCACCGCCCGAACCCATTTCGCGGCGGCTCACGCCGGCGACCTTTTTCTCGGCAATCACCGTCACGGACAGGCGCACCAGCGGCCGCACGTCAGCGGCCAGCGTGCCGTCGGCACGCGCGACCATCACCACGTCGTATTCGCTGGCCAGGCCGGCCATGACCTGCACGATGCGCGGGTCTTTGGCCTTGGCGAGTTTTTCCACGCGCTCGAGCAGCTTGACCTTGGCCGTGCTGCCCAGCGTCGCGATCGGGTCCATGTCCTGGTACAGCGAGCGACCGGGCGCGACCTTGCGCGCCGGCACCTTGATACGGCCGACGCGGGTGGCCGACGAGATGGTGCGGACGGTGCGCGCCGCGTCGAGCAGCGAGGCCTCGGAGATGTCGTCGGAATAGGCAAACGCGGTTTTTTCACCGCTGACCGCACGCACGCCCACACCCTGGTCGATGCTGAAGGAGCCGGTTTTGACGATGCCTTCTTCCAGGCTCCAGCCTTCGCTGCGCGTGTACTGGAAATACAGGTCGGCGTCATCCACGCCGTGCGAGGTGATTTCCCCCAGGGCCCGGCTCAAATGGGCCTCGGTCAGTCCAAAAGGCGCCAGCAGCAGCTTTTGCGCTATCGCCAGACGCTCCGAGGTGGCGTCGGCATGGGGACGGGCGGCGCGGGCGGCGGTAAAGGCAGGCTTGCGTGCCGAGGCCGGCGAGGATTTGAGTGAGGTCATGCGGTCATTGTAGGCAGTCTGACCCGGCCCCGCCCCTGCAAGGCTTCTGTCAGCCGGGATGGGCCACGCCCCCAGACACCGGCCGCCGCCGGCGGTGATCAGGCGCTCAGGTCGCTGGTTGTCGCACCCGGCCCGTTGGTTTTGCACGATGCGATGCCGCTGTCACGCGCGGCGGCACTGGCGTACATCTGGCTCTGGCCGATCACCTGGTTGTTGCCGGCGCGCAGGGTGAAATAGGGCGATCCGTCCTTGCCGTCCAGGCGCACATACCTGGATTCGTCCGCGGCATTTTTCTTGACCGATTCGATGCCTGCCAGGGCGCTGGCCTTGGTGTCGTACATCTCGCTGGCCAGAATGGTCTGCCCATTGCCCGCCAGCAAGGAAAAGAAATACTTGTCGTTTTTGGATTTCTTGAGTTCGAATTTACCGGCCATCACGATACTCCTTGGGAAAAAGGGACTACAAGCGCTTGCCCTTCTTTGTAGCCGACCCCAGGCTGGAGCGCAAGAACTTGTTCCCGGGTTGCTGCACGCCATGTGCCAGCCACGGGCTGCCCGACGCGGCCTAACGGTCAGCCAGGTATTTAAAAATGGCCGCATCGTCGAGCGCGGCCAGCCCCGCCCGATGTGCCTGGGCAAACACTTCGCTGGCGCGCGCACCGAGCGGCCCCTCGAAACCGGCGGCCCGGGCCGCTTCCACCGCCAGGCGGGTGTCTTTTTCGAGCAGCGTTACATGCGCGCGCGGCGCATAGTCGCCGGCAATGGCCCGGCGCATGCGGTCGGAGCCTATCCAGCTCTGGCCGCTGGACTGCTCGATGACGTCCAGGGTCCGCCCCGGATCCAGCCCCAGGCGCCCGGCCAGGGCCAGCACCTCGGCCGCCCCGACCAGGTTGATGCCGGCCAGCAGGTTGTTGACCAGCTTGGTGCGAGCGCCGTCGCCGGGTTGGTCGCTGATGCGAAAGACCTTGGCCGACAGCGCCTGCAACAAGTCCGCCTGCTCTTCATACACGGCCGGCGCGCAGGCGACCATCAGGCTCATCGAGCCATCCCGCGCCCGCGCCGGGCCGCCCGACATGGGTGCGTCCACCGTGTGCACACCCAGCGCCGCCAGGCGGGCCGCAAAAGCCTCGACATCCTGCGGTGAGATCGTCGGGCACAACATCACGGTGTGCCCCGGCTGCAGCATGCGGGCCAGGCCGTCCGGCCCGAACAACACGGCGTCGGTCTGCGCGGCATCCACCACACACACGATAAATGCTACTGAATTGATAGCTGACTTTGCAGGTACAGAAAGAGCCAAAGCCCCTTTTTCTTCCAGATCGACGACTTTCACAGGATCGATGTCGCAGGCCTGCACGGCCCAGCCCCGGGAAAGGAGGTTGGCCGCCATGGCGCCGCCCATGTTGCCGATGCCAATGATGGTGACCTTTTTTTCAGGCGTCACGACGACGCCTCAGCTGCATCTCCAGCACGCCAGCCTGGAAGTTTCGGCGTCCTGGCAGTCCTTCGCCTTGTCGATCCCCGCCTTGCGGGGCCCCTCGCCAGAAGGCTCATGACTGCACCAGTCTTTTCGCCTTTGAAATCGACATCAGTATCCCTACCGCCAGCCCCAGCGTGACCATGGCGGTGCCGCCGTAACTGATGAAGGGCAGCGGCACGCCGACCACCGGCAGGATGCCGCTGACCATGCCCATGTTGACGAAGGCGTAGGTGAAAAAGATCATGGTGACCGCGCCGGCGAGCAGGCGGGCGAACAACGTGGGCGCCTCCAGCGCAATGACCAGGCCGCGAAAGATCAGGAAAATAAAGCCGGCGATCAGCGCCAGGTTGCCGACCAGCCCGAACTCCTCGGAGTAGGCGGCAAAAATGAAGTCGGTGGTGCGTTCGGGGATGAACTCCAGGTGGGTCTGCGTGCCCTGCATGAAGCCCTTGCCGAACACCCCCCCCGAGCCGATGGCGATCATCCCCTGGATGATGTGAAAGCCCTTGCCCAGCGGGTCCCGCGTCGGGTCGAGCAGCGTGCAGATGCGCTGCTGCTGGTAGTCATGCAGCACCGGCCAGCGCACGCCGTCAGCGCACAGCTGCGGCTCGAACCAGACCACCAGGAAAATGCCGGCCAGCCCCAGCAGCACCGGCGGCGCAATCAGCTTCCAGCTCAAGCCGGCAAAAAAGATCACCGCCAGGCCAGCCGCCAGCACCAGCAGCGAGGTGCCCAGATCGGGCTGTTTCATGATCAGGCCCACCGGCACCACCAGCAACAGGCCGGCAACCAGGTAGTCGAGCGGACGCAGTTGCCCTTCGCGTTTCTGGAACCACCAGGCCAGCATCAGCGGCATGGCGATTTTCAGGATCTCGCTGGGCTGGATCACGATGCCCAGGTTGATCCAGCGTTTCGCGCCTTTTTTGGTGATGCCAAAAATCGCCACGGCAACCAGCAGGGCCACGCCCAGCACATACAGGGGCACGGCAAACGCCATCAGGCGCTGCGGCGGAATCTGCGCCACGACAAACATGATGCCCCCGGCAATCAGCATGTTGCGGCCGTGGTCCACAAACCGCGTGCCGTGGTCGAAGCCGGACGAATACATGATCATCAGGCCGGCACTGGCCAGCAGGAAAACGGCAAACGCCAACGGGCCGTCAAAGCCCTGAAACATCGGGGCGGCGCGCTGGAAAAGAGAGGGTTTGTCGAAAACGGCGGACATGAGGAGGGATTATCTGCCAGCTGGTGCTGGCAGGTTCGCTACGGGGTTCAAATTCGCGCTCGACAGCATCACGCTGCGTCCCCGGTTCGTTCTCGACAGTAGGACGGACTCCCCACTCCCCCCCCCCCCCCCCCCCCCCCCCCCCGCCCTCCCTCGCCCCGCTGGGCGATGGAGGGAGCCTCATTTGGCCGCGTGTGCTGCGCTCGCGTGCAAACATGATGGTCCGTTAACTCCGTCCTGACGCGCTGAGCGCGTCAGGACTCCCCGCACCCGATCCCGGATTCGTTTCCCCCACCCGTCGGGCTGGGCCGAGCAGCGCAGATGGAGGCGGGATCAGGGCGGCAGTTGTCCGAGCGCAGCGAGTTCTGCCGACCCCCGCCGGAGTCGAGCAGCGCAGGTTGCCCGGAGCGCAGCGCAGGGGACCCAGACCATCGGGTCGCCTTTTTCTTTGCTTACTTTCTTTTTGGCGACGCAAAAAGAAAGTGAGTTGCCGCCGGGCAATCCCCGGCTTGCTGGTGAACTGCAAACAAGCGAAGAGCTGAAGTAGTTAGCAAACATGGATCCCTTATCAGGTCCGGGATGACAGGCAGCGCCATAAATTTGCTACAAGTTCAATAGCTACTCACGCGCTCCAGTCATTGGCCAGAGCCACCTTTTACGTAGAATTCATCATGCCCACCACCCACCTGCTCTATCTCCACGGCTTCCGCTCCTCCCCCCAATCCACCAAGGCCCGGCAGGTCGCCGCGTGGATGCAAGCCCACCACCCCGAGGTGGTCTGGTGGTGTCCGCAACTGCCGCCTTCACCGCGGGACGCGATGGAGAGGGTGAGCCAGGGCATCGCCGGCTGGCCGCGTGACACCATGGCGGTGATGGGTTCGTCGCTGGGCGGCTTTTATGCCACGCATGTAGCCGAAACCTGCGCCTGCAAGGCGGTGCTGCTCAACCCGGCGGTGAACCCGGCATGCGACCTGGCGAAGTACATCGGCGAGCAGACCGCCTGGCACGACCCGAATGAGCGCTTTTTCTTCGAGCCGCGTTTTGTGGATGAGTTGCGCGCCCTGGAGCACGGCCCCGTGGCCCGGCCGGAACACTACTTCGCCCTCATCGCCAAGGGCGACGAGGTGCTGGACTGGCGCGAAATGACCGGCCGCTACCCCGGCGCGCACATCCGGCTGCTCGAAGGCGGTGACCACGCCATCAGCGACTTCGAGTGCCACCTGCCGGAGCTGATGGCCTTCCTGGAACTCGCCTGAGGCCAGCCCAAGGGCGGCTGATTACACTAGCCAGTACCGCAGCCCGGACGTAGCGAGATGTTCGGTTTGCAGTACCAGAGTAACCAAAGGATGTCGTTTTGTTTGTATTGTTTGAAGAGGCCGGCAAGTTTCTGGCCGGCCGCATCTTGTCCGAAGCCGACACCTCGCTGCAGGTGGAGCTCGACTCGGGCAAACGGGTCAAGGTCAAGGCCGCCAACGCGCTGCTGAAATTTGAGAAACCCGCGCCTGCCGAGCTGGTCGCCGCTGGCCAGCGCTTGAGCGCGGAGATCGAGCTGGACCTGGCCTGGGAATTTGCGAGCGACGAGGAATTCGGCTTTGCCGACCTGGCGCGCGACTACTTCAGCGCCGACCCGGCCAAACCGGCCTCCACCGAGCAGCAGGCCGCCGCCCTGTTCCGCCTGTTCGAGGCGCCGCATTATTTCCGCCGCGCCGGCAAGGGGCGCTTTCGCAAGGCGCCGGGCGAGATCCTCCAGCAGGCGCTGGCGGCTATCGAGAAGAAAAAACAGGTCATCGCGCAAATCAGCGCCTGGGCCGAAGAGCTCGCCCAGGGCCAGTGCCCGGCGCCGGTGCGCGAGCAGCTCTACAAGATTTTGTTCAAGCCGGACAAGAACAGCCCCGAATACAAGGCCGTGGTCGAGGCCTCGCGCTCGGCGCACAAGGCGCCGCTGGACCTGCTGCAGCAGTCAGGCGCAATTGCCTCGCCCTACCAGTTCCACTGGAAACGCTTCCTGTTTGAGAACTTCCCGAAAGGCACGGGTTTTGCGGCCGTGCGGGCCCCCGCCATCAGCGACGAGTTGCCGCTTGCGGATGTCCGGGCATTTTCCATCGATGACTCCAGCACCACCGAAATTGACGACGCGCTGTCGGTGCAAGGCCTGGGCAGCGGCACGGTCACGCTGGGCATCCACATCGCCGCACCCGGCCTCGCGGTGCTGCCGGGCAGCCCGGTGGACGCGTTGGGACGTGCGCGCCTGTCCACGGTGTACATGCCGGGTTACAAGCTGACCATGCTGCCCGATGAGGTGGTGCAAAGCTACACCCTGCAGGAAGGGCGCAACTGCCCGGCCCTGTCGCTGTATGTCACGTTCGACGAAACCACGCTCGAAGCCAGGGAGTCGGTGACGCGGCTGGAGCAGGTGCCCATCGTGAGCAACCTGCGCCACGACAAGCTGGACCACACCTTCAACGAAGCCTTCTTCGAAGCGGCGCAGGCCACACCGCCTGCCGGCGTCACCTGGGGCGTGGAACTGGCCTTTTTGCACCGGCTGGCCATGCACCTGAAGGCCCAACGCGAAGTGGTGCGCGGCAAGCCGGAAAACTTCAACCGGCCCGACTACAACTTCTCGCTCGACATTGCCCCGGGCAAGGAGCCGGAAGGCAACGAGACGGTCAGCATCGGCATCCGCAAACGCGGCGCACCACTGGACCTGATTGTTGCCGAGGCCATGATCCTGGCCAACAGCACCTGGGGCGAGTGGATGGCCACACATGGCGTGCCCGGCATTTACCGCAGCCAGGCCAGCCTGTTGCCGGGCGTCAAGGTGCGCATGGGCACCAAAGCCCTGCCACATGCCGGCATAGGCGTCAAAAGTTACGCCTGGGCCACCTCGCCGCTGCGCCGCTACACCGACCTGGTCAACCAGTGGCAGATCATCGCCTGCGTCAAACACGGACGCACGGCCGCGCTGGCCGCACCGTTCAAACCGAAAGACGCGGAACTGTTTTCCATCATCTCTGGCTTTGATGGTGCCTACAGCGCCTACAACGCTTTCCAGGCCGGCATCGAGCGTTACTGGACGCTCAAATACCTGCAGCAGAACAAGATCACCGAGCTCACGGCAACCGCCTTCAAGGACAACCTGGTGCGCGCCGACGACCTGCCGCTGGTGTTGCCGGCCGCCGGGGCCCAGGGGCTGCCGCGCGGCGCCAAGGTGCGCATCCGGCTGGGCGACATCGACGAGATCACGCTCGACATCCACAGCACGGTGCTGGAGCGCCTGGACGCCGTGGTGGACGAAGCCGATGCCGAGCAGGTGGCCGAGGAAGACAACGAATCGGAAATCGCCGCTGGTCCGATCTCGATCGCCGTTGATCTGAACGAGCCGACCGACGACGCCACCGCCGTGGCGGGCGCTGCTTAGCACCGATAATCCCCTCCTGTGAAGTCCCCCAGCACCCTGCAAATCGCCCTCGGCGTATCGCTCGCCCTCCATGCGGTCCTGCTGACCGTGCGTTTTGTCGATCCGGAACGATTCAACCGGATTTTCCAGGACACACCGCTGGAGGTGATCCTCGTCAATGCGAAGTCCAGCGAACGCCCGGACCAGGCCAAGGCCATCGCCCAGGCCTCACTGGCCGGCGGCGGCGAGGCGGAAAAAGGCCGGGCCACCAGCCCGCTGCCGCCTTCGGCGCTGACCGAACTGGGCGACGCCAGCGAAGATGCGCAGCGCAAGGTCGAGACCATGCAGGAGCAGCAGACCATGCTGCTGGCACAGATCAAAAAGCAGCTTGCCGCCATGCCGCCGCCTGACCCGAAGGTGCCGTCCGCCGACCCGGCCCAGGCCGAACGCGAGGAAAAGCGCAAGCAGCTGATCAAGATCCTGGCGGAAATCGAACGGCGCATCAACGAGGAAAACGCGCGGCCCAAAAAGCGCTACATCAGCCCCGCCACCCGCGAGGAAGTGTATGCCGTGTACTACGACACGCTGCGCCGCAAGATCGAGGAAAAAGGCACGGTGAACTTTCCCGAGCAGGCCGGCAAAAAACTGTACGGCGAACTCACCATGGTGCTCACGGTGAACTTCGACGGCCGCATCCTGTCCACCGAGGTGGCCGAAACCTCGGGCAACCTGACGCTGGACCGGCGCGCGCAGGGCATTGCGCGCAACACCGGCCCGTTTGACCGTTTCAGCGAGGCCATGCGCCGCAAGGCCGACCAGATCGTGGTGGTCTCGCGTTTCAGGTTCGCGAACAATGAGACGCTGGAAACCAAGCTCCTTGAGCGATGAGCGGCCCCATGGATCACTATTGCGTCCTCGGCAACCCGGTCGAACACAGCAAGTCGCCCGCCATCCACGCGCGTTTTGCCGAGCTGACCGGCCAGGCCATGGACTACCGCAAGCTGCTGGCGCCGCTGGACCACTTCGCCCAGGCGCTACAGCAATGGATAGACAGCGGCGGACGCGGCTGCAACGTCACCGTGCCCTTCAAGTTCGAGGCTTTCCGGCTGGCCACCAGCGCCACCGAACGCGCCCAGCTGGCGCAGGCCGCCAACACGCTGAAGTTCGAGGCCGGCCGCATCGAAGCCGACAACACTGACGGCATCGGCCTGGTCAATGACATCCAGAACAATGCGGGCGTCCGGCTGGCCGGGCGTGACCTGCTGCTGCTCGGCGCCGGTGGGGCCGCGGCCGGCGTGCTGGGGCCGCTGCTGGCGGCCGGTCCGCGCCGCCTGGTGGTCGCCAACCGCACGCACGCGCGCGCGGTCGAACTGGTGGCGCGCCACGCCAGCCATCCCTTGCTGCAACAGTTGCTACAAAAAACAGAGCTGGTGGCGCAGGAGTTGCAAGGGCTGGAGGCCGGTTTTGATGTGATCGTCAATGCCACGGCGAGCAGCCTCAGCGGAGCAGCCATCACGCTGGACCCGCGCGTACTCAAACCCGGCGCGCTGGCCTACGACATGATGTATGGCGCGGCTGCCCAGGGGTTTGCCGACTGGGCCCGGACCCACGGCGCGGTGCCGCGCGATGGCCTCGGCATGCTGGTGGAGCAGGCCGCCGAATCCTTCCTGTTCTGGCGCGGTGTGCGCCCGCCTTCTGCCCAGGTACTCCAGGAAATGCAGCAACAGCCCAAGGCCCCGGCATGAAAGCCGTGCTGCGCTGGATCCTGCTGGTGCTGCTGGCCGCCGTGGCGCTGCAGCTCTATTTTGTCGGCCGCATCGCGCTGATGGTCGTGGTGGATCCGCAGTCCACTGCCTTCCAGCGCTCGGAAGCGTACCGCCTGGCCACGGAAAAGGGCGAGCTCAAATGGCGCCAGCAGTGGGTGCCCTATGCCGAGCTGCCGGCCAACCTCAAGCGTGCGGTCATCGCGTCCGAAGACGCCACCTTTGTCGAGCACGAAGGGGTGGACCTGGAAGCCCTCGAAAAGGCCTGGGAGAAAAACACCCAGGCCGAGCAGCGCGCCGAAAAGGCCGCCGGCAGGCTGTCCAGCCGCGCCGCGCCCGCGGGCATGGCCAAGGCAGCCAAACCACCCAAGATTGTGGGCGGCTCCACCATCACCCAGCAGCTGGCCAAAAACCTGTTTCTCTCGGGCGAACGCACCCTGATGCGCAAGGGCCAGGAGCTGGTGCTGACCCTGCTGCTCGAAGCCCTGCTGAACAAGCAGCGCATCCTGGAAATCTACCTCAACAATGTCGAATGGGGCGAAGGCGTGTTCGGCGCCGAAGCCGCGGCCCAGCACTATTTCCGCAAGCCCGCCTCGAAGCTCAGCGCCTACGAGGCCGCGCGCCTGGCCGTCATGCTGCCGCGTCCCAAGTACTTCGAGACCCGCCCGGGCTCCGGCTACCTCGCGTCGCGCGCAGCCACCATCGCCGCCCGCATGGGCGGCGTGGAGGTGCCATGATTGAGGGCCACGGAAACGCCACTAGCGGTTCCTGGCCAGCCGGGGCCGCGGAACCGGCTTCGCCGGGCCGCAGGCGCAGCGCCCCCTCGGGGGGCAGAGAGCGACACGCAGTGCGCGAACGTGGGGGCTTTTAATGCTTGCCAAAATCATGAGCCTGTTTCTGCTGGGCCTGATCCGTGCGCTGACCGGCGCGCAGGCACGCTGGCAGGGTTGTCCGCCCAAGGCCGAGCAGCGCATTTATTTCGCCAACCACCAGAGCCACGCCGACCTGGTGCTGATCTGGGCCGCCCTGCCCAGCGAGCTGCGCAGCATCACGCGCCCCATCGCCGCCAAGGACTACTGGACCAAAACGCCGTTCAAGCAGTGGCTCACCACGGCCGTGTTCAACGCGATCTACGTGGACCGCGCCAAGACCGGCGACCAGGACCCGCTGGAGCCGCTGATCGACGCGCTCGAAAGCGGCGACTCCATCATCCTGTTTCCCGAGGGCACGCGCGGCAACCAGGAAGAGCCGCAGGCCTTCAAGTCGGGCCTGTACAACCTGGCGCAGAAATTTCCGCAGGTGGTGCTGGTTCCGGCGTGGATCAACAACGTGCAGCGCGTCATGCCCAAGGGCGAAGTGGTGCCCGTGCCCATCCTGTGTTCGGTCACCTTCGGTGCGCCCCTAGCGCTGCAGGAAGGCGAGGACCGCGCCGCCTTCCTGGCGCGCGCGCGTGAAGCCGTGCTGGCGCTGAGGGAGAGCTGATGAGCAGCTTTCTGCGCAACCTGAGCCCGTCCAGCCAAGTCGGCCTGCTGTTTGTCGTGGTGTTCGGCCTGCTGATTGTGGCCGGCATCGCGGCGCTCATCATGTCGCTGCGCGACAGCGGCGAGGACGAGATCCGCACCCAGGACATCAAGGAGTTCAGCAGCCTGCTCAACACCTCGTGGATCATGTGCACCGTGTTCTGGGTCGGTTGGGCCCTGGGTGAGACGGTGGCCACCCTGCTGTTTGCCCTGGTGGCTTTTTTCGCCCTGCGCGAATTCATCACGCTGTCGCCGACCCGGCGCGGCGACCACCGCAGCCTGGTGCTGGCTTTTTTTGTGGTGCTGCCGGTCCAGTTCTGGCTGGTCATGACCGAACGCTTTGACCTGGTGACGGTGTTCATCCCGGTGTATGTGTTCCTGGCGATACCGGTGGTCAGCGCCCTGGCCAACGACCCGCAGCGCTTTCTGGAGCGCAATGCCAAGCTGCAGTGGGGCATCATGGTCTGTGTTTATGGCATCAGCCATGTGCCGGCCCTGCTGCTGCTGGACTTTCCGGGTTACAGCGGCAAAAACGCCTTCCTGGTGTTTTTTCTGGTGTTTGTGGTGCAGACCGGCATGCTGGTGCAACACTTGGCCGCGCGCAAGTGGCCGCGCCCGCCCACGGCGCCCCAGGTGAGCCAGAGTTTTCACTGGAGCAGCTGGCTGATCGGGCTGGCGGTCGGGGGGGTTGTCGGCGGGCTGATGTCGGGCCTGACACCGTTCAAGCCAGCCCAGGCCGTGGCCATGGCGCTGATCGCCTGCGTGGCCGGCTCACTCGGTCACCTGGTGATGAAAGCCCTCAAGCGCGACCGCGGCATCACCAACTGGGGCAGCGAAGGCCGGTCGGTCACCGGCGCCAGCGGCCTGCTGGACCGCGTCGATGCCCTGTGTTTTGCAGCGCCTGTGTTCTTTCATTCGGTTCGATGGTATTTTGGGCTCTAGCCCTTATCCCATAATCGTAAGAAGCTATCAAAAGCAGAGCAAATGAGAATCCTTGGCATCGACCCCGGCCTGCAGATCACCGGCTTCGGCGTGATCGACGTGGAGGGCCACGCGCTGAGCTACGTCGCCAGCGGCACCATCAAAACCACGCACCTGGACCGCGGCAACCTGCCGGCGCGGCTCAAGGTGCTGTTCGACGGCATCTGCGAAATCACCGCCCGCTACACACCCGACAGCTCGGCGTGTGAGATCGTGTTTGTCAACGTCAACCCGCAGGCCACGCTGATGCTGGGCCAGGCGCGCGGCGCCTGTGTCACGGCCCTGGTCAGCTGCAACATCGAGGTGGCCGAGTACACCCCGCTGCAGATGAAAAAGGCGGTGGCCGGTTACGGCAAGGCCGGCAAGCCCGAGGTGCAGGAGATGGTGATGCGCCTCTTGAGGCTGCCGTCACTGCCGGGCAAGGACGCCGCCGACGCGCTGGGCCTGGCAATCACCCATGCCCATGTGGGAGGCTCCGCCGCCATCCTGGCGCGCGCCGCAACGCTGCAGCGCAAATCCACCGCATCGTTCAAGGACGGCAGGCACTACTGAGAGGCAGCGAAGAGGCGCACGATTCGCCCAAGCCTTGCCCCCTGTCTCTATCTGTCATCCCGGATGTGAACCGACATCCGGGTTGCCCTGTCAGATCACGTGGTCCGCAATCAGTACGGCAAAAAAGACGAAAGCGGCCACCACAGTCCATTTGAGGATGGCGAGCCCCGCACGCTTGTAGCGGACCTGGGAGGTGATCGCATACAGCGCAAAGGATGCGCCGGCCGCGAACAGCAGAAGGAAAATGGCGACGCGAAAAACTGGCATGCATCCTCCTGCGTGCGGCCCTGCAGCTACCAGGCCCGCGCCAGGGTCGCAAAACCCTCAGGCGCTTTTTTTTCGTCGTCGAAGGTGACGACTTCCCAGGCATCTTCGTGCGACAGCAGCTCGCGCAGCAGCTTGTTGTTCAGCGCATGGCCGGAGCGGAAGGCCGTGTAGGCAGCCAGCAGCGGCTTGCCGAGCAGGTACAGATCGCCCATCGCATCGAGGATCTTGTGTTTGACGAACTCGTCGTTGTAACGCAGGCCGTCGGTGTTGAGCACCTTGTAGTCGTCCATCACGATGGCATTGTCCAGGCCACCGCCGAGGGCCAGCCCGTTGGCGCGCATCATCTCGACGTCCTTGGTAAAACCGAAGGTGCGGGCGCGCGCGATGTCGCGGCTGTAGGAGCCACTGCCCATGTCGAACTCCACACGCTGGCCGGTGGAATCCACCGCAGGGTGGTCGAAGTCGATTTCAAACCCCAGCTTGTAGCCGTTGTAGGGCGACAGGCGCGCCCATTTTTCGCTGGCGCCCTGCCCTTCCCGCACCTCGACCGGCTTGAGCACGCGGATAAAACGTTTCGGTGCTGCCTGCAGTTCGATGCCGGCCGATTGCAGCAGAAACACAAACGAGGAGGCCGAGCCGTCGAGAATCGGCACCTCTTCGGCCGTGATGTCCACGTACAGGTTGTCGATACCCAAGCCGGCGCAGGCCGACATCAGGTGTTCGACCGTGTGCACCTTGGCGCTACCGCTGGAAATCGTTGAAGCCAGGCGCGTGTCGGTCACCGCCTGCGCGGAAATGGGAATGTCCACCGGCTGCGGCAGGTCCACGCGCCGAAACACAATGCCCGTGTCCGGCGCCGCCGGCCGCAAAGTCAGCTCGACCCGCTGACCGCTGTGCAGGCCGACGCCGACCGCCTTGGTCAGGGATTTGAGGGTTCTTTGAGCCAGCATGAGTTTATTTTAATTGGGGTAGGTGAACCGCGGGTAAAGCACGGGCAATCAGGTTTGGAAGCTGTCTTTACCTTCAACGTTTGTGGTTCGCCTGCTGGCCGGGGGTTGCCCGGCGGCAACTCACTTTTCTTTTGCGTCGCCAAAAGAAAAGTAAGCCAAAGAAAAGGCGACCCGATGGTCTGGGTCCCCTGCGCTGCGCTTCGGGGCAACCTGCGGTGCGCGCCGAAAGCGGGGTCGAGCTCGAACTCGCCTGCGGCTCAGACAATCGCTCGCCCTGATCCGCTTTCGGCTGTGCTCCTCGGCCCAGCCCGACGGGTGGGGGGACAAATGCGGGTTCGGGTTCGGGTTCGGGTGCGGGGAGACGATGACGCGCTTTGCGCGTCATCGTCGGAGTACGGGACCGTCATGTTTGCACGCAAGAGCAGCACACGCGGCCAAATGAAGCTCCCCGCCATCGCCCAGCGGGGCGAGGGAGGGGCGGGGGGAGGGAGTGGGGAGTCACCCCTACTGCCCAGTGCGAACCTCAGCCGCAGCGTAACGCCTCGGACTTTGAACCCGCGATCAGTCCGCCTGCTTGCGCAAGAAGGCTGGGATCTCGAAGTCGTCCATGCCGCCCGAAGCCAGCGCATCAACCTTGGCCGCCGCCTGCGTGCGGTTGGTGCGCCAGACGCTGGGGACCGCCATGTTGCCGTAATCGGTCTGTGCCGAACCCATGCTGCTGCCGCCCGGATGGGCACCGCTGACGGTGCCGCCGCCGATCGCCATGTTGAGCACCGGCATGTTGTCCGTGCCGGTACGCAGCACCTGCAGCGGAGGCGCCTGGCGGCGCATGCCCTGGCGGCTCAGGCCGGTGGCCACCACGGTGACGCGGATGTCTTCACCCAAGTCGTCGTCGTAGGCCGTGCCGTAGATCACATGCGCATCGGGCGAGGCGTAGGCGCGGATGGTGTTCATCGCGAGCTTGGACTCGTTGAGCTTGAGCGAACCCTTGGCTGCGCTGATCAGCACCAGCACGCCCTTGGCGCCCGACAGGTCGATGCCTTCGAGCAGCGGACAGGCGACGGCCTGCTCGGCCGCGATGCGTGCGCGGTCCGGGCCGTTGGCGCGGGCCGTGCCCATCATGGCTTTGCCGGGCTCGCCCATCACGGTGCGCACGTCTTCGAAGTCGACGTTGACGTGGCCGGGCACATTGATGATCTCGGCAATGCCGCCGACGGCGTTTTTCAGCACGTCGTTGGCGTGCGCAAAGGCTTCATCCTGCGTCACGTCGTCGCCCAGCACCTCGAGCAGCTTCTCGTTGAGCACCACGATCAGCGAATCGACGTTGGCTTCCAGCTCGGCCAGGCCGAGGTCGGCATTGGTCATGCGGCGCCCGCCCTCGAATTCGAAAGGCTTGGTCACCACACCGACGGTGAGGATGCCCATTTCTTTCGCGATGCGTGCAATCACCGGCGCCGCACCCGTGCCGGTTCCGCCGCCCATGCCGGCAGTGATGAACAGCATGTGCGCGCCGGCGATGGCGGCGCGGATGTCGTCCACCGCCATTTCGGCCGCATCGCGGCCCTTCTCGGGCTTGCTGCCTGCGCCCAGGCCGCTGCCGCCGAGCTGGATCTGCTTGTGCGCGCTGCCGCGGCCAAGCGCCTGTGCGTCGGTGTTGGCGCAGATGAACTCCACGCCCTGGACGTTGCGCTCGATCATGTGTTCGACCGCATTGCCGCCGCCACCGCCCACGCCGATCACCTTGATCTGCGTGCCCTGGTTGAACTCTTCGATTTCAATCATTTCGATGCTCATGTGAGCCTCCTATCCATATGTTGCAGTTGCCAAAAATTTTTATTAGTTTCTTTTCGAGGGGAAAAACCGTCACGCAGGGGGATCGGCGCCCCCCGAGTGGCTGCAGCGCGGACTCCGCCAGATAAAAACCGGAAATTTTTTCATCAGAAGTTCCCCACCAGCCAGTCCTTGACCCGGCCAAAAGCGTTGTGAACACTGCCTGCCTTCTGCGCGACGCGGTGCCCGCGCATGCGCGCCAGCCGGGCTTCCTCGAGCAAACCCATGACGGTGGCCGCGCGCGGCTGGGCCACCATGTCCGACAGTGCGCTGGAATAACGCGGAATGCCGCGCCGCACCGGCTTGAGAAAAATGTCTTCGCCGAGCTCGACCATGCCCGGCATCACCGCGCTGCCGCCGGTGATCACGATGCCGGACGACAGCACCTCCTCGTAGCCGGACTCGCGAATGACCTGCTGCACCAGCGAGAAGATTTCCTCGATGCGCGGCTCGATCACACCGGCCAGCGCCTGCTTGCTGAGCATGCGCGGCCCGCGGTCGCCCAGGCCCGGCACTTCGACCTGGGTGTCCGGGTCGGCCAGCAGCTGTTTGGCAAAACCGCTTTCGACCTTGATGTCTTCGGCGTCCTTGGTCGGGGTGCGCAGCGCCATGGCGATGTCGCTGGTGATCAGGTCGCCGGCGATCGGGATCACGGCCGTGTGGCGGATCGCGCCGCCGGTGAAAATCGCCACATCGGTGGTACCGGCGCCGATATCGACCAGCGCCACACCGAGCTCCTGCTCGTCGCGGCTGAGCACCGACAGGCTGGAGGCCAGCGGGTTGAGCATCAGCTGGTCCACCTCGAGGCCGCAGCGCCTGACGCACTTGATGATGTTTTCCGCCGCACTTTGCGCGCCGGTCACGATGTGCACCTTGGCTTCCAGACGGATGCCGCTCATGCCGATCGGTTCACGCACGTCCTGGCCGTCGATGACGAACTCCTGCGGCTCGACCAGCAGCAGGCGCTGGTCGGTGGAGATGTTGATGGCCTTGGCCGTCTCGATGACGCGGGCCACGTCGGCCTGCGTGACTTCCTTGTCCTTGACCGCCACCATGCCGCTGGAGTTGATGCCGCGGATGTGGCTGCCGGTGATGCCGGTGTAGACCCGCGCGATCTTGCAGTCGGCCATCAGTTCGGCCTCCTTCAGCGCCTGCTGGATGCTCTGCACCGTGGCGTCGATGTTGACCACCACGCCGCGCTTGAGCCCGTTGCTGTAGGCGATGCCCAGGCCGGCCAGCTTGAGCTCACCGCCGGGCAGGACCTCAGCCACCACCGCCATGACCTTGCTGGTCCCGATGTCCAGCCCCACCACGAGATCTTTGTATTCTTTCGCCATATCTTTACCTTTTTGCTTTCCTGTCCTCTTTGCCGCCCAACACCGTGGTGGTGACGCCTCTGAGCTTGAGTGCATACCCGTTGCCGTAACGCAGGTCGGCCGACTCGAGATTGCGGCCGTACCTGCTGGACACCTGTGTCAACGTGGCGATGAATCGCTCGGCACGGCTGTGGATCTCGTCGAGGGAGCCCAGTCCCAATTCGATGACCACACCGTCCTCGAGCCTGGCCCGCCAGCTGCCGCGGGCCGTCAGCTCCAGCAGTTCCAGCCGCGCGTCCAGTTTCTCGAACACCGGGGCCAACCTGCGGTAGCCCGCCAGCACCAGCGCGGCCTGGCCCTGCGGCCCGTTGAGCAGCGGCAGATCGTCGGCCTCGACGTCGCCCTGGTTGGCTTCGAACACCTCGCCGTAGCTGTTGACCAGGCGGGCGTCGCCCTCCTGCCCCCAGAAGGCAATGGCCTGGTGCTCCTGCAGCACCACCCGCAACCGGTTGGGAAACTCGCGCTGCACCACCGCCTTGCGCACCCAGGGCACGCTCTCGAACGCCGCCTGCGTGCGGACCAGATCCGCGGTGAAAAAATTGCCTGTCAGCTTGGGCACAACATTGGCGCGCAGCGTGACCGCGTTGTTGTGGCCGAGGTCGCCGCCAACCCGGATGGCCGTGAGGCGAAACAGGTTCTGCTGCAACAGCCACGACACCCCGAAGGTCACCAGCATGCCCGCAAACGCCAGCCCCAGCACCAGCGATGTGGTGTTCATGAGCTTGACGTCCAGCGGGACAGGCAGGGTTTGGCTCACGCAGCGCCTCCCGGAGTACGCGGGTTGTCCAGGCTGGCCGTGCGCAGCACGTCCAGGCAGAGGTCCTCATAACTGATGCCCGCGGCGCGTGCCGACATCGGCACCAGCGAATGACCGGTCATGCCGGGCGAGGTGTTGATTTCCAGCAGGTAGGGCTGGCGGGTCTTGCCGTCGATCATCACGTCGAGGCGGCCCCAGCCGCGGCAGCCCAGCAGGCGGTAGGCCTGGAGCACCAGCGCCTGGATCGCCGCTTCCTCGCCGGCCGGCAGGCCGCAGGGCACCAGGTATTGCGTGGTGTCGGTGAAGTATTTGTTCTGGTAGTCGTAGTTGCCCTCGGGCGCGACGATACGGATCACCGGCAGGGCCCGCGCATCCGCCCCCGTGCCCAGCACCGGGCAGGTCACTTCATCACCGCTGATGAACTGTTCGCACAACACGTCGGCATCCATTTGCGCCGCCTGTTCGACCGCGTCGACCATGCCGGAATAACCAACCACCTTGACCACGCCGATGGACGAGCCTTCGCGCGCCGGCTTGACGATCAGCGGCAAACCCAGGTCATCGGGGACCGCGATCACCTGCTGGCGCTCAAAGGCGCCGCGGCGCAGCAAGGTGTACTTCGGGGTTGACAGGCCCTCGGCCAGCCAGATGCGTTTGGTCATGACCTTGTCGATGGCGATGCTGGAGGCCATCACGCCGGAGCCGGTGTAGGGAATGCCCATCAGTTCCAGCGCGCCTTGCACGGTGCCGTCTTCGCCAAAGCGGCCATGCAGCGCAATGAAGCAGCGGTCGAAGTTCTCGCGTTTGAGCTCGCCGAGGTCGCGCTCTGCCGGGTCGAAGGCGTGGGCATCAACGCCGCGCGAACGCAGCGCCTCCAGCACCCCGCGGCCCGACATCAGCGACACCTCGCGCTCCGCGGAATGGCCACCCAGCAGCACCGCCACCTTGCCAAATGGGGAGTCTTTCAGGCTCACAGCCCTTTTCCTTCCTGCGCTGAACGCTCTGTTTTTTGCAGCAGCTCGACCACCTTGCCGGGCACCGCGCCAATCGTGCCGGCCCCCATGCACAGCACCACGTCACCGTCCCGGGCGTTGTCGGCGATCGCCTGCGGCATGGCCTCGATGTCGTCGACGAACACCGGCTCGACCTTGCCGGCCACCCGCAGCGCGCGTGCCAGCGAACGGCCGTCGGCCGCCACAATCGGCGGCTCGCCGGCGGCATAGACCTCGGACAGCAGCACACTGTCGGCCTGGGCGATGACTTTCACAAAATCCTCAAAGCAGTCACGCGTGCGGGTGAAGCGGTGCGGCTGGAAGGCCAGCACCAGGCGCCGGCCCGGGTAGGCACCGCGCGCCGCCGCCAGCGTGGCGGCCATCTCGACCGGGTGGTGACCGTAGTCGTCAATCACGGTGAAACTGCCGCCGGCGGGCGCCGGCACGTCGCCGTAATGCTGGAAGCGCCGGCCCACGCCCTTGAATTCGGCCAGCGCCTTCTGCACCGAGGCGTCGGGGATATTGAGCTCCACCGCGACCGCGATGGCCGACAGGGCATTGAGCACGTTGTGCTCGCCGGGCAGGTTCAGCACCACCGGCAGGTCGGGGAGGATGACGCCGTTGCGGCGCTGCACCGTGAAATGCATCTGCCCGCCGGCCGCCTTCACGTCGATGGCGCGCACTTGGGCGTCTTCATTGAAGCCGTAGCTGGTGATGGGGCAGGACACCTGGGGCACGATTTCGCGCACGGCCGCATCGTCGGTGCACAAAATCGCCGTGCCATAAAACGGCATGCGGTGCAGGAAATCGACGAAGGCCTTCTTCAGGTTGCCGAAGTCGTGGCCGTAGGTCTCCATGTGGTCGGCATCGATGTTGGTCACCACCGCCATCACCGGCAACAGGTTGAGGAAGGAGGCATCCGACTCGTCGGCCTCGACCACGATGTAGTCGCCCGAACCCAGCCGCGCATTGGCGCCGGCACTGTTGAGCCGGCCGCCGATCACAAAGGTCGGATCCAGCCCGCCCTCGGCCAGTATGCTGGCGACCAGGCTGGTGGTGGTGGTCTTGCCGTGCGTGCCGGCGATCGCAATGCCCTGCTTGAGGCGCATCAGCTCAGCCAGCATCAGCGCGCGCGGCACCACGGGGATGCGTTTCTCGCGCGCCGCCAGCACCTCGGGGTTGTCGGGCTTGACCGCCGTCGAGGTGACGACCGCATCGACACTGGCCAGGTTTTCCGCGGCGTGCCCGACAAAGGTCTGGATGCCCAGCCCGGCCAGGCGGCGCAAGGTGGCGCTGTCGGACAGGTCGGAGCCGGAGATCACGTATCCCAGGTTGTGCAGGACCTCGGCAATGCCGGACATGCCGGAGCCGCCCAGGCCGATGAAGTGAATGTGTTTGATCGCGTGTTTCATGTCGCCAGCTCCTCGCAGGCGGCCACCACGTCGGCGGTGGCATCTGTTTTTTGCATCTTTTTGGCCTGAAGCGCCCGCTGCAAAAGCGCAGGCCGCTCTGTTTTTTGTAGCATCTCTGCCAAAAATTCGGGGGTCAGGTCACGCTGCTGCACCAGCCAGCCACCGCCGTTGTCCACGAGGAAAGCGGCGTTGGTGGTCTGGTGGTCGTCCACCGCGGCCGGAAACGGCACGAACAGCGCCGCGGCGCCAACGGCCGCAATTTCAGTCACGGTGCTGGCACCGGCGCGGCAGACCACCAGGTCGGCCTCGGCGAAAGCCCGGGCCGTGTCGTTGATGAAGGGCGTGAGTTCGGCCTGCACGCTGGCGGCGCGGTAGTTCTCGCGCAGCGCCTCGATTTGCCGGGCGCCGCTCTGGTGGATGACCTGGGGACGCTGCGCCTCGGGAATCAGGGCCAGGGCCTGCGGCACGATACGGTTCAGCGCCTGCGCGCCCAGGCTGCCACCGACCACCAGCAATTTCAGGGGCCCGCTGCGGCCGGCAAACCGGACCGCCGGGTCGGGCTGCTGCGTGAAGGCCGGGCGCAGCGGGTTGCCCACCCAGGTCGCGTTTTTCAGCACCCCCGGGAAGGCCGTGAACACCCGGTCGGCCACACCCGCCAGCACCTTGTTGACCAGCCCGGCGACCGAGTTCTGCTCATGCAGCACCAGCGGTTTGCCCAGCAGCACACTCATCATGCCGGCGGGAAAGGCAATGTAGCCGCCCAGCCCCACGACCACATCGGGCTTGACGCGGCGCACCACCGCAATGCTTTGCCAGAAGGCCTTGAGCAGGCGCAGCGGCAGCAGGGCCAGCGTGCTCACCCCCTTGCCGCGCACGCCCGAAAATTCAATGCTCTCGAAGGGAAAACCGCGCGGCGGTACGAGCTGGCTCTCCATGCTCGGATGGTCGGCCGTGCCCCGGCCGCCCAGCCAGTGCACGCGCCAGCCGCGCTCACGCAGCGCCTCGGCCACGGCCAGGCCGGGGAAAATGTGGCCGCCTGTGCCGCCGGCCATGATGAGCACGCATTTGCTCATGCCGGTTGCCTCCGGCACTGTTGCGTAGCACGGACGATCGGGCATCGGCAACGCATCCCATTCGCTTTACTGTCGATCCCCATGAAGATGGGGCCCCTCGCCAGGTAGATCATGGTCGCCCCCCGCGCATCAACAGCCTGTTTTCATAATCGATGCGCAGGACAACAGCCAGCGAAATCAGGTTCATCAGAATCGCCGAGCCGCCGTAACTCATGAGCGGCAGGGTCAGGCCCTTGGTCGGCAAGGCGCCGAGGTTCACGCCCATGTTGATGAAGGCCTGGAAGCCTATCCAGATGCCCACACCCTGGGCCACCAGTCCGGCAAACAGTCGGTCCAGCGCAATCGACTGGCGACCGATGTGCATGATGCGACGCGTCATCCACATGAAGGCACCGATCACGCAGAGAACACCCAGCAGACCGAACTCCTCGCCGATCACTGCCAGCAGGAAGTCGGTGTGGGCTTCGGGCAACCAGTGCAGTTTTTCGATGCTGCCGCCCAGGCCGACGCCAAAAATTTCGCCACGCCCGAACGCAATCAGGGAATGCGACAGCTGGTAGCCCTTGCCCAGCGCGTATTTTTCGCTCCAGGGATCGAGGTAGGCAAAAATCCGCTCGCGGCGCCAATCGCTGAGCATCACCATCAGCGCAAAGGCGATCACCACCACGGTGGCGATGACAAAAAACATGCGGGCGTTGACACCGCCCAGGAAAAGAATGCCCATGGCGATCACCGAGATGACCATGAAGGCGCCCATGTCGGGCTCGGCCAGCAGCAGCAGGCCCACGATGCCAATGGCCACGGCCATCGGCAGGACGGCGCGGAAGAAGCGCTCCTTGACTTCCATCTTGCGCACCATGTAGTCGGCGGCGTACAGCAGCACCGCAAACTTCGCGAGCTCCGAGGGCTGGAAGTTCATGAAACCCAGCGAGATCCAGCGGCGTGCGCCGTTGACACCCTTGCCGATGAAGGGGATCAGCACCAGCATCAGCAGCACCAGCGAGGCCACAAACAGCCAGGGCGCGACTTTTTCCCAGGTCGACACCGGCACCTGGAAGGTCAGCAGGGCAATGGCAAAAGCCACCCCCAGCGACAGCGCATGGCGCAGCAGGAAATGGGTGTGTGCATAACGCGCGAACTTCGGGTTGTCCGGCATGGCGATGGACGCGGAGTAAACCATGACCAGGCCCCAGACCAGCAGAGCCACCGTGACCCAGATCAGGGCCTGGTCCACCCCCGACAGGCGGACCGGCGCCGACTGGGAACGCGAGCGGCGCTGGCCGCCCAGCCGCACCGGCAGTCCCTCGGGCGCAGCGCCGCCCAGGCTGGAGAACCAGCCGGAAAGACGGGCAGCCACCGTCATGACACCACCCCCGCGTCCTGTGCGAGCGCCTGGACCGCGTCGCAAAACACCTGGGCGCGGTGCCCATAGTTGTCGAACATGTCAAAGCTTGCGCAGGCCGGCGACATCAACACCGCGTCACCGGTTTGCGCCTGCCGGGCCGCCAATTCAACGGCGGCCTGCATGGAGCCGGCATCGAACAGAGTCACGCCCGTGCCTTCCAGCGCCGCACGGATCAGTGGCGCATCGCGCCCGATCAGCACGACCGCCCTGGCATGCTGGCGCACGGGCCCGGCCAGCGGAGAAAAATCCTGTCCCTTGCCTTCGCCCCCGGCGATCAGCACCAGCTTGCGTTCGGCACCCAGGCCGGTCAGTGCCGCCACAGTGGCGCCGACATTGGTGCCCTTGCTGTCGTCAAAATACTCGACGTCGCGCACCACCGCCACCGGGGTCACGCGGTGCGGCTCACCGGTGTACTCGCGCAGGCCGTGCAGCATGGACGCCAGGTTGCCGCCCACCGCGCCGGCCAGCGCCAGCGCGGCCAGCGCGTTGGTGGCGTTGTGGCGGCCCCGGATGCGCAGGGCCTCGACCGGCATCAGGCGCTGGATGTACAGCACCACTTCCTCGTCCTTGCGACGCTTGACGGTTTCGTCGGCCTCGGCCGCACGCACCAGCCAGGCCATGCCATTGACGGTTTCTATGCCGAAGTCACCCGGCCGTTGCGGCATGCCCAGCCCGAAGGTCACGTATTCGCGCCACTTCGGCTTTTGCAGCTTGAGGCGCACCGGCTCTGGCAGCATGGCCATTACCGCCGGATCATCGCGATTGAGCACCATCAGACCCTTGCTGCCGAAGATGCGTGCCTTGGCCGCGCCGTAGGCTTCCATGCTGCCGTGCCAGTCGAGATGGTCCTGCGTCAGGTTCAACACCGCGGCTGCGGTAGGCTCAAAACCTTGCACGCCGTCGAGCTGGAAGCTCGACAGCTCCAGCACCCAGACCTCGGGCAAGCTGCCCGCATCGAGGTGCCCGGCCAGCATGTCCAGCAGATTGGGGCCGATGTTTCCCGCCACCGCCACGCTCTTGCCGCCATGGGCCAACAGCTGGCCGGTCAGCGAAGTCGTGGTCGTCTTGCCGTTCGTCCCGGTGATCGCCAGTACCTTGGGGTCATAAGCACGTTCGGCCTGCAGCTCACGCAGGGCGCGGGCGAACAGGTCCAGTTCCCCGCCTGTCCACAGGCCGATGGCCTGCGCCGCCTGCCAGACCGGGGCAAACACGGCAGGCGACAGGCCCGGGCTCTTGAAGACGGCTCGGATGCCATTGCCCTCAACCAGACCGGACTCGAAAGCACCGGCACGGAAAGCGACCTGAGGCAACTCCGCCTGCAAGCTGGCCAGCTGGGGCGGCGTCTCGCGGGTATCGGCCACCGTCACGCGCGCGCCCTGACGCACGCACCAGCGGGCCATGGCCAGCCCGGATGCGCCCAGCCCCAGAATGAGGACATGCTGGCCGTGCAACGCCGACACCACCGTCTCGCCGGATGTCTCGACAGCGGCAGGAGCATCGTCTTCGGCACCCACCCGCACGGTTTCGTCGTTCGGCGACGGTGACAGCGCTACGGGGACGACCGGCACGGCCTGTTCGGGCGCACTCACCTCGGCAAACAATTGCGCAACAAAGGCAGCGGCATCGCGCGCGGCCGTCAGGGTCTCGGGCAGGGGCCGTGGCCCCGCTTTGCCCGTCGCCCCGGTGCGGGCCGGGTCCACTTCTGCCACCGGTTCTTGCAACGCCGGCTCCACCAGGGGCATGGCCTCTGGCAACGCCGGCACGGCATTCAGCACCGACGCAGGCGCCGGCACCAGTCCGTGCGCCTGCGTCACCTCCACTGGAGCTGGAGGCTCTTCGGGCCCATCTGGCGCATTGCCGGGGTTGGAGGATTCGTTGGTATTCATCGCAGTTTCAGCGTCGACAGGCCAATCAGGCACAGCAGCATGGTGATGATCCAGAAGCGCACGACCACCTGCGTTTCCTTCCAGCCGCTTTTCTCGAAATGGTGGTGCAAGGGCGCCATCCGGAACAGCCGCCGGCCTTCACCAAAACGCTTGCGCGTGTATTTGAAATAGATCACCTGCAGCATCACCGAGAGGGCTTCGACAACGAAGATGCCGCCCATGATGGCCAGCACGATTTCCTGGCGCACGATGACCGCAATCGTTCCCAGCGCGGCGCCCAGCGCCAGCGCGCCCACATCGCCCATGAAGACCTGCGCCGGGTGGGTGTTGAACCACAGGAAGGCGAGGCCGGCACCGGCCATGGCCGAGCAGAAAATCAGCAGCTCGCCCGCGCCCGGGATGTGCGGGAAAAACAGGTATTTTGAATAAACGGCACTGCCCGTCACATAAGCAAAGACACCGAGCGCCGAGCCGACCATCACGACCGGCATGATCGCCAGCCCGTCCAGGCCGTCGGTCAGGTTCACCGCATTGCTGGAGCCGACAATCACGAGATAGGTGAGCAGCACAAAACCAAACACCCCGAGCGGGTAGCTGATTTCCTTGAAGAAAGGCAGCTGCAAGCCGGCCTTGGGCGGCAGGTTCACGTCAAAGCCGGACTGCACCCAGCTCATGAACAGCTCCAGCACCCGCAGGTTGGAGCTTTCCGAGATGCTGAACACCAGGTAGAGGGCGGCGAGCAGGCCGATCACCGACTGCCAGAAGTATTTTTCCCGCGAGCGCATGCCTTCGGGGTCCTTGTGCACCACCTTGCGCCAGTCGTCGGCCCAGCCAATGGCGCCAAAGCCGAGCGTGACGATCAGCACGATCCAGACAAAACGGTTGCTCAAGTCGAACCACAGCAGCGTGGAAATGCCGATGGCCAGCAGGATCAGGACGCCGCCCATGGTCGGTGTGCCGCTTTTGCTCAGGTGGGTCTGCATGGCGTATTCGCGGATGGGCTGGCCGATCTTGAGATGCGTCAGGCGGCGAATCACAAAAGGTCCGGCGATCAACCCGATCAGCAAGGCGGTCATGGCGGCCATCACCGCGCGAAACGTCAGGTACTGGAACACCCGGAAATACCCGAACTCGGGTGTCAGGGTTTGCAGCCACTGGGCCAGGCTAAGCAGCATGGGGGACCTCCTGCCGCGCTGCCTCAAAGGAGGCATACGCCCCCTCGGGGGGCAGTGAACGTAGGTGAACGTGGGGGCTCATGCCTTCTCCTCTTTTTGTTGTTGTGTGTCGGCCGCGATGGCCTGGACCACGCGCTCCATCTTCATGAAGCGGGAGCCCTTGACCAGCACGCTGGCCACACCCGGCAAGGCAGCCAGCACGGCGGCCTGCAGGGCATCGATGTCGTCGCCAAAATGCCGGCCACTGCCGAAGGCCCTGGCAGCGTCGGCGGACTGCGTGCCGAGCGTGAACACCTGCTCGATGCCGCGCTCACGCGCATGGGCACCGACCTCGACATGGAAGGCAGGCCCCTGATCGCCAACCTCGCCCATGTCCCCCAGCACCAGCAGTCGCGGCCCCGGCAGTTCGGCCAGCACGTCGATGGCGGCACGCACGGAATCCGGGTTGGCGTTGTAGGTGTCGTCGATCAGCGTGAGGGCGTGGCCCGCCACCTGGCGCTGGAGGGCGCGCGAGCGGCCCTTGACCGGGACAAAGGCCGACAGCCCGGCAGCAATGGCCGCCAGCGGCGCGCCGGCCGCCAGGGCGCAGGCTGTGGCGGCCAGGGCGTTTTTGACATTGTGCCGGCCGGCCACCTGCAGCGAAAAGCCGAGCTCGCCCTGCGGCGTGCCAGCCAACACCCGCCAGGCACCGCCTTGCCATTGCGCGCTGCCGGTCACATCGGCCTCGCCCGATTCGGCAAAGGTCAGCACCACGCGGTCTCCGGCGAGTTCCCGCCACAGCGGCGTGTACAGCTCATCGGCCGGAAACACCGCGACACCGGAGGCCGGCAGCGCCGCGATGACCGCGCCGTTTTCGCGCGCGACGGCCTCCACCGTGGCCATGAACTCCAGGTGTTCGCGCTGCGCATTGTTGACCAGCGCCACGGTGGGCCGGGTCATGGCTGCAAGGCGGGCAATCTCACCGGGGTGGTTCATGCCCAGTTCAACCACGCCGACCTGGTGGGTGGCGCGCAGACGCAGCAGCGTCAAGGGCACGCCGATGTCATTGTTGAAGTTGCCTTCGGTCGCAAAAGCACCGTCACGCTTCCAGGCGCGCAGGATGGATGCCACCATTTGCGTGACCGTGGTCTTGCCATTGCTGCCGGTCACGGCGATCAGCGGCAGGGTGAACTGCGCGCGCCAGCCCGCGGCAAGCTGGCCCAGCGCCTGCTTCGCATCGGCCACCAGCAGGCCGGGGAGTTCGGCACTCAGGCCATGCTCGGCCAGGGCCGCCACCGCGCCCGCGCTTTTCGCCTGCGCCAGGAAATCATGGGCATCAAAACGTTCACCCTTGAGCGCCACAAACAGGTCGCCGGCCTGCAGGCTGCGCGTGTCCGTGTGCACGCGCTGGAACCGCAGCGTGCCGTCGCCCACCAGTCGGGCGGACGGCAACCACTGCAGGGCCTGTTGCAAGGTCATCATGCGAGGCCTCCCGGCGCGGCATGACGGCTCGCGCCCTGGTCCAGCGCCGCTTCGGCCTGCGCCTTGTCGGAAAACGGAAGTTTGACGCCCGCGGTTTCCTGGTAACTTTCATGGCCCTTGCCGGCAATCAGGACCACGTCGCCGGCCTCTGCCTGGCCCACCGCATGGGCGATCGCCAGGGCGCGGTCTGCCTGAACATGCACCGCATCGCGGCGGGTAAAGCCCTGCAGGATCTGGCTGATGATGGCGTCGGGGTTTTCGCTGCGCGGGTTGTCACTGGTCACCACCACCCGGTCCGCCCCTTTTTCCGCCGCTGCCGCCATCAGTGGCCGCTTGCCTGCATCACGCTCCCCGCCACAGCCAAAAACGCACCAGAGTTGTCCGGAACGCCCGGTGGCCAGCGGCCGGAGCGCGCCCAGCACCTTCTCGAGGGCATCGGGGGTGTGGGCATAGTCGACCACCACCAGCGGCCGGCCCGGCACCGCAATCGAGTCCATGCGTCCGGGCACCGGCGACAGGTGCGCGCAGGCCTCAACCACGTCGGTCAAAGGCAGGCCCAGCGCACGCAGGGCCGCCATCACACCCAGCAGGTTGGAAACGTTGTACTGCCCGACCAGCGCGGTCGAAAGCCGATGCCGTTCGTCTCCCTCCACCACATCAAAGCCCAGAAAATCCAGGCCATGGTGGATGACCTGGGCCTGCAGGCGCGCGGGCGCCAGGCAGGACACGGTCCAGACGTCGAGACCCGACTCGCGCAGCGACACGGCCAGCGCGGCCCCGTGCGGGTCATCGATGTTGATCACCGCTGCCTTCAGGCCGGACCAGCCAAACAACCGGGCCTTGGCGTCCCAGTAGGCCTGCATGGTCTGGTGGTAGTCGAGGTGGTCCTGCGTGAAGTTGGTGAAAATCGCCACGCGGATGTCGGTGGCGTCCAGCCGGTGCTCGGCAATGCCAATCGACGAAGCCTCCAGCGCACACGCTGAAAAGCCGTCGTCAACCCAGCGCCTGAGCTGCTGCTGCAGCAGCACCGGATCGGGCGTCGTCAGGCCGTTGAACACCATGGCCTCGGGCTGTCCAATGCCCAGCGTGCCGACCACGCCGCAGCGCCGGCCCAGCTTGCCCAGGGCCTGGGCCAGCCACCAGGCGGTCGAGGTCTTGCCGTTGGTGCCGGTCACGGCCAGCACGTCCAGCTTTTTGCTCGGATACTCAAAATAGGCCGCTGCGATCGGTGCCGTCGCCGTTTTCAGGCCGCTGTAGGCCGCGACACGGCTGTCGCTGAAGGCATAGGCCTCCGCCCCGGCCTGCTCCACCAGGCAGGCCTGGGCGCCCGCGGCCAGAACGTGCGCCACGTACTTGCGCGCATCGGTGGCGGCACCCGGCCAGGCAATAAAACCGTCACCGGCACCGACCTTGCGGCTGTCGGTCCAGAGATTGCCGCTCACGCGCTGGTGCAACCAGTGCGCGGCCTGCTCGGGGGTGTGCAGCCGCTCCATCAGAACGACTCCTCTACCGCGTTGGTGACGATCTGCGGTTTGACGGCCATGTCGGGCTGAACGCCCATCATGCGCAATGTCTGCTGCACGACCTCGCTGAATACCGGCGCGGCCGCCAGCCCGCCATAGTATTTGCCGTCACTGGGTTCATCAATCATCACGGCAACAATGATGCGGGGAGCTTCAATCGGTGCCATGCCGGTGAACCACGCACGGTATTTGTTGCTCGCATAGCCCTTGCCGACCTGCTTGTGCGCCGTGCCTGACTTGCCGCCAACCGAATACCCGACGGTCTGCGCCAGCTGGCCGGTGCCGCCTGGCGCCGCTGCCATCTGCAGCATTTTCCTGACCGCACGCGCGTTCTCTGGTGAAAACACCTGCACGCCCGTCGCAGGCTCACCGCTCTTGAGCATGGTCACCGGGATGATCCGGCCGTCATGCGCGAAGGACGTGTAGGAATGCGCCATCTGGAACAGCGAGGCTGACAGGCCATAACCATAGGCCATCGTGGCCTGCTCGACGGGCCGCCATGACTTCCATGGACGCAAGCGCCCAGTGACTGCGCCCGGAAATTCGATTTGCGGTTTCTGCCCGTAGCCAAGCGCAACATAGGTCTCCCACATCTCATGCGGGCTCATCTTCTGGGCGATCTTGAGTGCGCCGACATTGCTTGACTTCTGGACGACCCCTTCCACCGTGAGCGTGCCGTAATTGTGGGTGTCGCTGATGGTGAATCCGCCAATGCTGATCCGCCCCGGGCCGGTTTCAATGAGGGTGCCGGGCTTGATCCTGCCCGCCTCGAGCGCCATGGCCACGGTGATGGGCTTCATGGTCGAGCCCGGCTCAAAAGTATCCGTCACTGCACGGTTGCGCAACTGCTCGCCGGTGAGATTCTGGCGTTTGTCAGGCACATAACTTGGATAGTTGGCCAGCGCCAGCACTTCGCCCGTGATGGTGTCGAGCACCACCACACTGCCGGCCTTGGCCTTGCGTTCAATCACGGCATCGCGCAGCTTCTGGTAGGCAAAAAACTGCACCTTGCTGTCAACGCTGAGCTGGATGTCCTTGCCTTCCACGGGCGGCACTTGCTCCCCGATACTTTCGACCACGCGCCCCAGCCGGTCCTTGATCACGCGCCGGGAACCTGGCTTGCCCGCCAGGTCCTTGTTGAAAGTGAGTTCAATGCCTTCCTGTCCGCGGTCCTCCACATTCGTGAAGCCGACCACATGCGCAATGGTCTCACCCTCCGGATACTTGCGCTTGTATTCCTTGCGCTGGTAAATGCCCTTGATCCCCAGGCTGTGAATTTTCTGTGCAACAGGCTCATCGACCTGGCGCTTGACCCATACAAAGGTCTTGTCCTCGTTGGCCAGTTTCTTGTTGAGGTCGGCCACCGGCATTTCCAGGAGTTTGGCCAGCTCGGCAAGCTGGGCTTTGCTCGCTTCGACATCCTCGGGAATCGCCCAGATACTCGACGCCGGGACGCTGGACGCCAGGATGAGTCCATTGCGGTCCAGAATACGACCCCGATTGGCAGGCAGCTCCAGAGTCCGGGCAAAACGAACTTCACCCTGACGCTGAAAGAACTCGTTGCCAACCACCTGCACATACGCCGCCCGGCCGGCCAGCCCGGCAAAAGCCAGGGCAATACCTGCGACGATCAGCTTGCTGCGCCAGACCGGGGTCTTGCTGGCCAGCAGCGGGCTGGAGGTGTAACGCACGCTTCTACTCATGGGCGTTACCTGCCGCGGGCGGGTTTTTATAGGTGACGTATTGCGTGATGGCTGGTGTCGCCGAACGCATCTGCAGCCTGTCCCTGGAAAGCTGCTCCACCCGCAACGGCGTGGCCTGCGCGCGCTTTTCAACCTGCAGGCGCTCCTTGTCGGACTCGAGTTGGCGGCTGAGTGCCACGGTTTTTTCCAGCTCGACAAACAGCCGGCGTGACTCGTACTGCGTGCGCACCAGGTACAGCGCGCTGACCAGCACAGCCACCAGCAGGACCAGATTCAGGCGCGTCATGCTGCGGCCCCCGGATAACGCTGGGTGCTCGCCTGCACGGGCACCTCGGTCCGTTCGGCCACGCGCATGACGGCGCTGCGCGAGCGCGGGTTGGCCGCCACTTCGTCGGCGCCAGGCTTGACACGCTCCAGCGCCTTGAGCCGCATGGCCTTGGGCGCGGCAAACGGCGCGCGGCGGTCGAACACCTCGCGCGAATGTTCGGCGATGAATTGCTTGACGATGCGGTCTTCCAGCGAATGGAAACTGATCACCACCAAACGTCCTCCCGGTTGCAGTACCTTGAGCGAAGCCTCTAGCGCCTGTTGCAGCTCTTCAAGCTCGGCGTTGATGAAAATCCGAAAAGCCTGAAATGTGCGCGTTGCAGGGTCCTTGCCCGGCTCGCGGGTTTTGACCGCGCCAGCCACGACCTCGGCCAGTTCAGCGGTGGTTGCAATAACGCCCCGCTCCTGTCGGCGACGATCAATCGCCTTTGCGATCTGCCCAGCAAACCGTTCTTCGCCATATTCACGAATGACCTCCGCAATGGTGTCTGTCTCTGCATCGGCCAGCCACTCGGCCACACTCTGGCCACGCGTGCTGTCCATGCGCATGTCCAGCGGACCGTCGCCGCGGAAGGAAAAACCGCGCGCCGGGTTGTCGATCTGCGGCGAGCTGATGCCCAGGTCCAACAGGATGCCCGCCGCGCTGCCCGCCGGCATCTCGCCCAGATGGCTGAACGCCTGATGGCGGATAGAAAAACGCGGGTCGGCGATGGTCTGCGCTTCGGCAATGGCCTCCGGGTCCTTGTCGAAGGCGGTCAGCCGCCCCCGGTCGGACAGCTGCGAAAGAATGAGGCGCGAGTGGCCACCACGCCCGAAGGTCGCGTCGATGTAATGCCCGTCCGGATTGATCTGAAGCGCTGCGACTGCTTCGTTCAACAAGACGGTGCGATGTGTCCATGTGTCTTGCACCGTCGTCTTTCAGAATGAAAAGTCTCTGAAGACATCGGGCATGTCGCCCTTCATCTGCTCGGCCTCCTGGGCCGCATAGGTCGCCGCATCCCACAACTCGAAGTAGCTGCCCATGCCAAGCAGCACCGTGTCCCGGCTGATGCCTGCCGCGCCACGCAATTCCGGAGAGACCAGAATGCGCCCGGCGGCATCCATGTCAACGTCCATGGCGTTGCCCAGGAAAATCCGTTTCCACCACTGTGCCTGCATCGGCAGCGAAGCAATGCGTTCGCGGAATTTCTCCCACTCGTTGCGCGGGAATATCATGAGGCAACCATGCGGGTGTTTGGTGATGGTCAGCTGACTCGATGCGGTGGCGCTGAGCACGTCGCGATGCCGGGTTGGCACAGAGAGCCGACCCTTGGTATCGAGAGTTAGAGAAGACGCGCCTTGAAACACCGTTAAAAACCTTTAGAGAACACTTTTCACCACTAAATTGCACTTTTTCCCACTTTATCAGGAAAGTTTTGCCATGCAAGTGGTTTGCTACAAATTTTTTCAATGAAATCAAGCACTTAGAAACACTTTCGCAAGCAAGCATCAATTAAAAATCGTTCTAAATTAAGCACTTAGAAGATCCAGTGAAAGTGTTGCTTTAAGCCAAAGGCAGACCGGACTGATGTCGGCTCGGGTGACACGCGGAGAGGAAGGAGAAAACAGGCGCTGGAAGGCCCTGTTGGTGGTAGCCGCCCCCGCAGCGCCTGCCGGTCACCCGGCGCGGACAGCCTGCGTGTTGTGCAGGGCCGCGATGCGGCGGGGCGCGCAGCCTGCGCTAGTCGATGCGCGTCAGGACACGGGCATGTTCGGTGATGCCAATCACGTTGAAGAATGCGGCCACCAGACGGTTGACATCGGTGAACTGCACGGCGCGATTTTCGGCTTCCCGGGCGGAAACCCAGTTGAGCAGGGTCCCGGCTGCAGAAAAATCAACACGAATCAGCTTCGCGCACGAAATCACCATGATGTCTGCGCCCATCAGCTTGGCCTCAAGCGTGTCGAGCACGGTAATGGCATCGCCCTCGATCTGGCCAGACAGTTCAACCGCATACAGATGGCTCATCTGGGAGTTGCCGCCCATCTCGGTATCGCCCTCCAGCGCGCCGCTGAGGCTGGACGGCACCGAATCGCGGTAGACATCGCCAATGATGGCCTGCCCGGCCACAGCGCTGCCGCGCGGCTCCAGCGGCTTGTAGTCGCAGCGCGCACTGTCCCAGGCGGGCGGCGACACCTCGTACGTCACGCAAAAATCGAGGGCCGTCAGCTCAAACTCGTCCGGCTGGTGGGTCACACGCAGGGTCTCCAGGCGCAACTGCCACCATGCCTGGGGCGTATCCCGCACCCCTGAGGGGGTCGCGTCCTGCAGCACGTGCTGCAACTGCGCCTCGCCCATGAAACGCAGTTGCACCGGTTGTGCCGCCCAGCCGCTGAACACCTTGCACAGGGGCTCAACGGCGTTTTCATCGACGGTTTTGAGATTTTTCCAGTCCAGCCGCCAAGGCATGGGCGCACGAGCCAGGGCTGCGCTCAGTGCCGCCACGGTCTGGATGCCCAGTTTTGACGGGCAGATCCAGTCAGCAGCCGGTCCGTTGCCAGCCACCGGGCTGGCCGAACTGGCCGGCTGGGACAATTGCTGCACCATCTCGGGCATGGAGAACCACTGCGGCGCTGAACGGTCAAACTGGCCGACAAACTCGACGGCCAGGTTTTCGAACTTGTCTTGCTGGCCGGTGGCGCGGTACAGATCAAACAGCGCGAGCCAGGTGTCTGCATGCCTGGCGCGGCCACCCTGGGGACCCAGCGTCTCGAGCAGCCCGGCTTCCGCGCCGGCATCGTCGCCATTGGCAAAACGGATGGAGGCCTCCTCCAGCTCCGGGTCGTGCGCTACCTCCGAGGCATCCACCACGGAAAATTTGGATGCCGAAAAGCCCGAAGACTCCCCGTCGCGGGAGACTGCAGAAATGACCGGTCTGGATGCAGCAGGCCTGGAAGGCGTGGCAGGCGGCGCGACAGTGACAGGCAGGTCCCCCAGCTTGGGGGCCGATGCCGGCTGCGGCGACAGGGCGGCAGGCCCGGTTTTAGCCAGTGCAGCGGTCAGGGCGCTGGGCGCCGTGGCCGAATAGCTGGCGGGCAGCGCGTTGTCCAGCAGCGGGGCATGGGTGCTGAGGTTGGACGGACCGGCCAGCGTCGCCGGGGCAAGCGAGGAAGGCCCGGTGACGCCCGCTACCGCACTTCCATGCTTGGTTTTCCACCACTGCATGGACATCTGGGCTTCGATCTCATCGATTTTCTTCAGCGTGACGGCGCGGTCGTCCGGCTTGGACGGCATGCTGCTCTGGAAGAACGAAGGCCGGGCGCCAGGGTCCTGGCCAGTCATGGCTTCGCGCTTGCGCATTTTCCGGAGCATGTCAAATTCGCGCTTGCGCACAAAATCGTTGCGGCGTTTGCGCTCAATCATCTCCTTGAGCATCTGCTTGCTCAGGGCTTCCTCCCGGTCCGACTCCCTGCCATCAAGTTCGGACCAATTCGTCGCCGGGTTGCGGACGAACTTCACGACTTTTGAAAGCAAGCCAGGTGAGGTGTCTTCTTTGGCCATCAACAGCGGTTCAGGAGGAAGTGGACAACAGGAAAGTCAGTCGCCGAACATTTTCTGCTTGAGTTCACGACGCTGCTGCGCCTCCAGCGACAAATTGGCCGTTGGACGGGCAATCAGGCGCCCCACACCGATGGCCTCGCCGGTCTCGTCGCAGTAACCGTAGTCACCGGAGTCAATGCGGGCGATCGACTGCTCGATTTTCTTGAGCAGCTTGCGCTCACGGTCACGTGTGCGCAACTCGAGAGCGTGTTCTTCTTCGATGGTTGCGCGATCGGCCGGGTCCGGCACCACCACGGTGTCTTCCCGCAGGTGTTCGGTGGTTTCACCGGCACTGTTGTGGATGTCCTGCTTGAGCAGGGACAACTTGTGCCGGAAAAAGGCCAGTTGCTTGTCGTTCATGTACTCCGAGTCCGGCATGGCCTTGACTTCTTCGTCCGTCAACTCTTCCCCCGGCTTGGTCTTCCAGTTGTTGGCGAGTTTGGGATCTTTTTTGGCCGCCACATGCGGGGGCGGTGCGATCACGCGCTCGGCAATGGTGGAGTAGCTGGCTTTCGCAGCGTCAGGGGAGTGGGTCGGAATCATGGGCGCGGGAGGCGGTGCAAAAGAGGAATTCCGCAAGGAGGCGCGGCGTCCTGGCTTCAGGGCCGGTGTCTTCAACGGAGCGGGCGCCGCAGCAATGCTGGCGGGGCTGGGCGGGGTTTTCACGGCGGGGGCTGCCGCCGTTTTGGTGATCGTTTTGATAATGACTTTTTCTTCAGGTTTGGCGGGAGCTTTGCCCTTCACGGACGGCGGGGCCGGCTTGGTGACAGGTTTGGCGGCTTTGACCGCGGGTTTAACAATAGGGGCGGGTTTGGCAGATTTCACGGCCTTGACGGCCGGACGGCTTTTGGCAACGGGCGCAGGCTTTTTCGCAACGGACGCCGCCTTGGGCTTGGCCCCCACTTTGGCTTTGGCCACGGGCTTGGCAACCGCTTTGGGCTTGGTTTTGGAAGCAGCCGGAGCCGGCTTTTTCACGGCGGTTTTCGGAGCCGCTGGTTTGACCGCCACTTTGGTCGTGGGTTTGGCCTTGCCCGCTGACGTGGCTTTTCCAGCGGACTTGGCCGCGACCTTGGAATTTTTTGCTTGAGCTTTCACACTGGGTCTCCTCGTGGAGGCAGCTTCGGGATGGTCCCCATGCTGACTCCGGGCCAGGCTGACTTTCGTCAGCCCAACCCTGTCTTTTACCTGATTGTCCGGTTTGTTCGCCGCCGCACCTGCCGTTTCAAGGCCGGTACTTACCCTGACTCCCCGCCCCTGCCTTTTTGCCGGGGATGACCGGCCAAGGGAGTCGGCGCGCGATTGTAGCGGCTCACCGGGACGCTGGGATGCCCGCGCGCCTAAACGTTGGAGAATGGAGACAATCATGAGGCCCTCCCGCCTTTCAAGGCATTGTGTGGACAGCCTACCTCAAACCAGACACTGCTCCAGGCCCTGGAGAAAAATATCTTTCGGCAGATCGATGCCGATGAACACCATCTTGCTGAGCTTTGTTTCGTCCGCCGCCCAAGCCGGCCCCAGGTCGCTGCCCATCAGCTGGTGCACACCCTGGAAAATCACCTTGCGCTCGGTCCCCTGCATGTTCAGCACACCCTTGTAGCGCAACATGCGCGGGCCGTAGATGTTGACGACGGCACCCAGGAAGTCCTCGAGTTTCGCCGGATCAAAAGCACGCTCCGAACGGAACACGAAACTCTTGACATCGTCATCGTGATGGTGGTGATGGCCGTGCTTGTCATCCTGCGCGTGGGACGGGTGATCGCAATGCTCGCCGTGCGCGTGGTCATGGCCGGCATGGCCGTGCTCGTCGGCCTTGAGGAAGTCCGGATCGATGTCGAGCTTGGCATTGAGGTTGAAGCCGCGCAGGTCAAACACGTCGGCAATGGCCACCTCGCCGAAATGCACGGCTTTCTGCGGCGCGCGCGGGTTCATGTGTTTGAGGCGATGCATCAGCGCCTGGACTTCATCCTCGGCCACCAGATCGGCCTTGCTGATGAAAATCTGGTCGGCAAACCCGACCTGGCGGCGCGCCTCCTGGCGGTCGTTGAGCTGGGTGGGCGCATGTTTGGCATCGACCAGCGTCAGGATGGAGTCCAGCAGGTACTGCTCGGCGATTTCCTCGTCCATGAAAAAGGTCTGCGCCACCGGGCCAGGATCGGCCAGGCCGGTGGTTTCTATCACCACGCGCTCGAAGTCCAGCAGGCCCTTGCGCTTCTTGGCGGCCAGCAACTGCAGGGTCTCGCGCAGGTCCTCGCGGATCGAGCAGCAGATGCAGCCGTTGTTCATCTGGATGATGTTTTCCTGGGTGTCGTTGACCAGGATCTCGTTGTCGATGTTTTCCTCGCCGAACTCGTTCTCGATCACGGCGATTTTCTGGCCGTGGGCTTCGGTCAGGATGCGCTTGAGCAGTGTGGTTTTGCCAGCGCCGAGGAAACCGGTCAGGATGGTCACGGGAATCAAACTCATGGTGTCTGCCTAAAAAATACAGGAAAAACAAGAGAAAAGCGGGAACGGTGGACCCGTGAAGGTGGGGAGTTTAGTCGTCAACGCAAGGCCCTGAGGCGCGCATTGGCTCCGCACGGGGCCTGTCGGACCACTTTACAGGCCCTGTCAAGCATTCCAGCGTCTGGGACCCTGGTTTGCTACGTTATTGATAGCTTCCTGAGTCCATCCAGAAAGGGAAAGAGCCATTTTTTATTGAAGAGTGTTATTTTTTGAGCAGCACCAGGCCCTTGAGGTACTCGCCCTCGGGGAAACTGACGGTCATCGGGTGGTCGGGCGCACCGCCCAGGCGTTCGGTGATGAAGGCATCGACCCCGGCATCGGTGCCCGCCGACGCCACGATCTTGTGAAACAGGTCGGCGCTGATGCCGCCCGAGCAGGAATACGTGAAAAGCACGCCGCCGGGCGCCAGGATGGACAGCGCGATGCGGTTGATGTCCTTGTAGGCGCGCGCTGCGCGTTCGGCATGGGCCACGGTGGGCGCAAACTTGGGCGGGTCCAGCACGATGGCATCGAAGGTTTTCCCCTCCTTGTGGAACTGCCGCATCGAGGCATTGACATCGGCATCCAGCATGGTGGTGCGGCCGGCGTCAAAACCGTTCAGCGCCACATTGGCCACGGCTTTTTCAATCGCCGGTCCGGACGAGTCGATCGACGTGACATGCGCCGCGCCGCCGGCCAGCGCCGCCACGGTGACCCCCCCCGTGTAGCAGTAACAGTTGAGCACGTTCTGGAACTGCAGGCGGCGCGCATGGTCGGCGAACTTGCGGCGGCTGTCGCGCTGGTCCAGATAAAAACCGGTCTTGTGGCCGATGGCAATGTCCAGGCCCAGCTTCCAGCCGTGTTCGGTGATGACAAGGTCGGTGGCTCCGCCTCCAGCCAGCCAGCCGGTCGCCTCCGGCAAGCCTTCGAGCGAACGCACGCTGGCGTCCGAGCGCTCGTACAGCCGCGTGAGACCGGTCTCGGCCAGCAGGGCTTCGACGATCACGCTTTTCCAGCGCTCGACGCCGCAGCTGGAAAACTGTGCCACCAGCGTGTCGGCATAGCGGTCAACCACCAGGCCGGGCAAACCGTCCGACTCGCCGTGCACCAGGCGCCGGCCGTCACTCTGGATGTCAAAGCGCTCCCGGGCCCGGATCGCCGTAGCGATGCGCGCCCTGAAGAAGGCAGCGTCGATACGCTCGGCCTCGACAAAACTCCAGACCCGGGCGCGAATTTTCGAACTCGGGCTGAAGGCCGCCCAGCCGAGAAACTGCCCGTCATGCCCCTCGACCCGCACCGTTTCACCGGCGTCCGCCCCGCCACGGGCAATCGCACCGTCAAACACCCAGGGATGGCGCCGCAGCAGCGAACGTTCCTTGCCTTCTCTCAACCGTATTGATTTCATGTGTCTATTGTCGCGGTTGACCCTGCCGCCTTGAAAAGTTCCGGGAACCATGATGTACTTGCGGGCTTGCAACATTTTGTTACGTCATCAGATGCCTTGCTTGAGCGATACAGTCAACATCCATAGCTTCAATAAGCAAATTCGCGCTTTCAGGCATGCCTTGGCCGCCGCCGCGTGGTGGTTGCTGGCCTCGGGACTCGGGCTTGCAAGCCCGGCCGCCCTGGCCCGCACGGTCTTGGACCTTTCAACGCCAGCGCTCCCTGTCGGGCTGATGGACTGGGGCGACTACCGGATAGAAACCGGCGCGACAGTCTCGCCCGCCGGCATCGCTGCTGCCAGCGGGTCGGGCTGGCAGCCCACCCATCCGGAGGCGATCTACCCACTGACCACAGGGCAAGCGCTATGGATACGCTTCACCCTGCCACCAGCGCCGGATGCCGAACGCTGGTACCTGGAGATTCCTTATTCATCGGTCGACCGGGTGTCGCTCTTTACCCTGGACAGTGCTGGCCAGTGGAATGAACAGAGCGCCGGAGATACGATCGCAGTGAATGCCTGGCCGGTTCCGCACCGCCATCCGCTGCTGCCCATGGCCGTGTCTGCGGAAGAACCCAGGAAATATCTTGTCCGCATCGAAAATGCACACAGCTTCGCTGCCCCGCTGCGCTTTGTCAGCGAAAGCTACCTGAGCCGCACCGAGCAGCGCACTTCGCTGATTCTGGGGATCTACTTCGGGTTAGCGGGCCTGGCCGTGATGCTGGCGGCCCTCAGCGCCGCGTCGCTGCGCGACACAGCCTATGGGCTTTACGCCGTGAGCGTTGCGCTGATGGCGCTGACACAGGCGGCCATCACCGGAATCGCAGGTCTGCACCTCTGGCCGGAATGGCCCGCCTGGAACGACCTGTCCCCGCTGGTATTGCCGGTGCTGGCGGTCGCCTCGCTGCTCTGGTTTTCTTCTGCCGTGGTTTCCATGCCGGCGCGGTCGCGCGCGCTACACCACCTCCTGACGGGCATGGGCGGCGTGGGCATCGTCATCAGCGCAGGCATTGTCATGGTGGAGCCTTCAAACCACTTTCAGCTCATGGTGCCGTACATCGTCATCTCGATGTTCATCGTCGTTGCAGCCCTGCTATGGGCAGGGCGCCATGGCGATCGCTATGGTGGCTGGCTGCTGGCAGGAAGCCTGCCGCTGATCGCGGCCTCGGTCTTTCCCCTGGCCCGCCTCAGTGGCCTGATTCCCGTCAGCTTTCTCACGATGTATGGCATGCAGATCGGCATGGCGATCGAATTGCCGATTGTCATGGTCGTGCTGATGCTGCGCAGCCAGCACCGGCGCGAAAACATGCGTCGTATCCAGGGGCTGGATCGGGTGGACCCGTCGACAGGCCTGATCAACGAGCAGGTGTTCATCGAACGCATGACACGCATGATTGCGCGGTCAGGGCGGCTCAGGCACCAGGGCGCCGTGCTGCTGATCGACCTGGTCAACAGCGAGCAGATCCAGCGCGACTTCGGACGCCGTGCCGCCGAGGAACTGCCGCTGCGTGTGGCCGAGCGGCTGCTGTCGACCGCGCGCGAAATCGACAGCGCCGCGCGCCTGTCCGAGCAGCGTTTTGGCATGCTGGTGGAAGGCCCGTTCTCCGCGGAAGAAGCCGCCACGCTGGGCCCGCGCATCGTGGCCCGTTGCCTGATGCCCTACAAGGGCCTGCCGGAGGACTGCGTGGCCCAGATTCGCGTGGCTTATGCGCTGGTGCCGCGCCAGGGACCCACCGCCGAGATCGCGCTTGCCCGGCTGGCCCAGCGGCTGACCAGCATCCCGTCCGACAGCAAACGCGCGGTGTTCATGCTGCCTGATTACAAAGCCCCCACGGTCGCTCACTTCGTGTAGCTCCCTGCCCCCCGAGGGGGCCGCTGCGCCTGCGGGCCGGCGAAGCCGGACCCGCGGCCCCTGCTTGAAAAGAGATGCCTGCGCGGTCGCTTCTTTTTATCCGTTCGTCCTGAGCTTGTCGAAGGCTGCCAGTCGTGAAGCCGCAAGCTCAGGGCTTGGTCTTGCCAGCCGGTTTGACGCCCGACAGCGTCGCGCGCGGATGTGCGGCGTCGTAAACCTTGGCCAGGTGCTGGAAATCGAGCCGCGTGTAGACCTGCGTGGTGGTGATGTTGGCGTGGCCCAGCAGCTCCTGCACCGCACGCAGGTCGCCGCTGGACTGCAGCACATGGCTGGCAAACGAATGCCGCAGCATGTGCGGATGCACCGGCGTGGCCAGCCCGGCCTGCAGGGAGCGCTGCTTGAGCCGCACCCGGATGTGTTGCGGCGTCAGGCGGGTGCCGCGCTGGTTGATGAACAGCGCCGCGTCCTCTTTGGCCCAGGCGCTGCGCAGCGCCAGCCAGTCCTGCAGCGCCTCCAGGGCCTTGCTGCCCACCGGCACGCTGCGCCGCTTGGACCCCTTGCCCAGCACGTGCGCCTCGGCGGCCTGAATGTCCACCCAGCCGCGCGCCTGGCTGCTGGCCGCCGCGTCCAGCCCGGTCAACTCGCCGATACGCAGGCCGCAGCCGTACAGCAGTTCGGTGATGCAGCGGTCCCGGGCCTGCAGGGCAGCGTCGCCGGCCGTGCCGTCGCTGCGCCAGGCGGCCAGCTGCACCGCCTCATCGACACTGAGCGCCTTGGGCAGCGGTTTGGCGGCCTTGGGCGCGCGCAGGTCCTGCACCGGGTTGCTGCTGACCAGGCCTTCGCGGCCCAGCCAGGTGTAAAAACCGCGCCAGCCCGACAGGATGAGCGCAATGCCGCGCCCGCTGCGCCCACCGCTGTGCATCTGGGCCACCCAGCGTCGCATGTGCAGGTTTTGCGCCTGGGTCAGCGCCACGCCGGCCTGCCGGCAGTTCGCCTGCAGTTTCTGCAGGTCCAGCGCATACAGCTCGACGGTGCGCTGCGCCAGCCGCTTTTCAACACGCACGTGTTCGAGGTAGCGCTCGACCAGCGGGTCCGCGTCAGGCACCGGCTGCGCCGCTGCGCCGTCGCTGCCTGCGGGTTGCCCGTGCGCGGCCATGGTTCAGTGCAGGGTCAGGCTTCGGAAGCTGCCGGCCGCAGGCGCGACAGCGCCGCGCCGGCCAGCTCGCCGATGCGCTCCAGGAAATCCGTGCCCATGCTGCTGCTGAAACGCTCGGGATCGGGCGAGGCCAGCACCAACATGCCGAAGGCCTGCGGCGACTTGCCGGGGCGCAGCGGAATCAGCGCGACCGACAGGGCCTGGGCCGGATCGGGCAGCCAGCCGACGGCCTCGAACCCTGAATTGACGCCGCAGTAGGGTGTGGTTAGCGAGGATGCAAAAGCTTGCGTGTCTTCGCTGACACCGGTCGAGAAATCTTCCATGGAAAAAATACCGTTGACGTGCCAGACCTTGATCGCCGCCTGCGGCACCAGAAACTGCGTCTGGATCTCGCGCACGATGGTGTCGGGCAGGTCGCGGGCATGGGCGGTCAGCAGCAGGTTCAGCGTGCACTGCTGCAGCTTGTCGGCAATGCCCACGTTTTCCTGGCCGTAGCGGATCATGTCAACGACCCGGGACTCCAGCACCTTGATCTTGTCGCGCAACATGCCGGCCTGGCGCTCCTGCAGGCTCACCGCCCGGCTGCCGTGGCCGCTGGACAGCTGCACGGTGGCCAGCAGCTCGGCATGGCGCTCGAAAAAGTCGGGCGTGTTGGCCAGGAAGTTGGCAATGTCGTCTTCGGTGATCGGGTTCTGGATGGAGTGTTCGCTTGGGTTCATGTTCTTGTGGCTTCCGTCAATCAGTGGGGGTCAGTCTACAGGTGGTCGGGAACGTCGATAGTGGCTTCAAACACCGTTGTCGCCGGCCCGGTCATCAGCACCGGCGCTGTGCTGGCATCCAGCCCGCCCTGCCACTCGATGGTCAGGGTGCCGCCATGGGTCAACACGTCCACGCGCGCATCCAGCAGGCCCAAGCGTATGCCAGCGACCACCGCCGCGCAAGCCCCGCTGCCGCAGGCCAGGGTTTCGCCGGCGCCGCGCTCGTACACGCGCAGCGCGATCCGGCTGCGCGAGACGACCTGCATGAAGCCGGCGTTGACGCGGCGCGGGAAACGCACGTGGTTCTCAATCAGCGGGCCCGTCTGCGCTACCTCCGCGCTCTCCACATCGTCCACCAGCTGCACTGCGTGCGGATTGCCCATGGACAGAATCGCTACAAAAACAGGAGCATCTGGAGAGCACCCCTCAAGGGCCAGAGGCCATTTTCGCCATGAATGCACAGTTTGCGGCGTCAAGCCGCTGGCATCGAAGGGCACACGCGCCAGGTCGAAGATGGGTGCGCCCATGTCCACCGTGACGCGGCCGTCCGGCTGCATGCGCGGCTCGATGACGCCGGCCAGGGTCCGGACCCTGACCACGTCCTTGTCCGTCAGGCCCTGCTCGCGCACAAAGCGCAAAAAGCAGCGTGCGCCGTTGCCGCACTGCTCGACCTCGCCGCCATCGGCGTTGTGGATCACGTATTCAAAATCAACACCTTCGCCGGGCGCAGGCCGCACCGACAGGATCTGGTCGGCGCCCACGCCGAAGTGGCGGTCCGCCAGAAAGCGGTACTGGCCCGGCGTCAGATTGAGGCGCTCGCGCGTCTCGTCAAGCATGACAAAATCGTTGCCCGCACCCTGCATCTTGGTAAATCGGATTAGCATCCGGGCATTATCCGCTGAGGCTGCGCCGCCCTCCTCCCCACTTGCACTACTTCCGGAAAGACAACCCATGCGCATTCCCGACTGGACGCCCGCCCTCAAACCCCAACCCCAGGACCTCGTCGATGCCGTCCTGAAACGCCGCGGCGGCACCCTGATCAACCTCGACAAGGCCCTGCTCTGGAGCGAGCCGCTGGCACGCGGCTGGAACGTTTACCTGGGCGCGGTGCGCACCGGCCTGCCGACCAGCCGCAAGCTGCGCGAGCTGGGCATCTGCACGGTCGCGCTGCTGACCGGCGCCGCCTATGAATACAAACACCACGCACCGGACTTTCTGGCCGCTGGCGGCAGCCAGGCCGAACTTGATGCGCTGAACAGTCTGGTGAAAGCCGATGCACGCGCCTCCGCGGTGCACCCGGCGCTGGGCACGGTCGAGCAACTGGTGATCCGTTACGCCGCGCAGATGACACTGGACGTCAAGGTCAGCGACGAGGTCTTCGAGGCCCTGCGCACACATTTCGATACCACGGAGCTCGTTGAACTGACCAGCGCGATCGCCACCTACAACATGGTGGCGCGTTTTCTGGTGGCGCTGGGCGTGTCGCCGGAAGAGCATGACTAGAACAAGTACCCCGCGCCGCGGGGCATGGGTATTGACTGCACCGGAACCCCCTGCATCTACCAGGGGGCAAAAATCAAAAGCATGCAAAAAACACGTCCCCGTTTTCCCGTACCCGTCATCTCCAGGCTGGCGCCCACATTACTGACGATTTTCGCGCTGTCAGCGGGCGCCGCCACGCTTTCGGCCAGCGCGCAGACGCCGCCGCCAGCCAGCAGCCCCGCACCCGCCGCGGCCGGTGACCCCGAACGCGACCAGCGGTTTGCGCGCTGGGTCGCCGACTTCAGCGCCAGCGCACGCGCCGCCGGCATCACCGAGGCCACGCTGAGTCTGGCCTTCGACAACATCCGCTTCATCCCGCGCGTGACCGAGCTCGATAGCGCCCAGCCCGAGTTCACCCGTGCCGTCTGGGACTACCTCGACAGCGCGGTGTCGGCGCAGCGCGTGGTGCGCGGCCAGGACAGGCTGCTGCAATCGCGGCCGGCCATCGATGCCGCTGCAGCGCGCTACAGCGTACCGGCAGAAATCCTGGTGGCGATCTGGGGCATGGAGAGCAACTACGGCAGCAACACCGGCGACATCCCGACCATCGACGCCCTCGCATCGCTGGGTTTCGAGGGCCGGCGCGAGACCTGGGCGCGCGGCCAGTTGCTCGCCGCCCTGAAGATTCTGCAGAACCGGGACATTGAACGCGCGCAGATGCTCGGCTCGTGGGCCGGCGCCATGGGCCAGACACAGTTCCTGCCAACGAACTTTCTGGCCTATGCGGTCGATGCCGATGGCGACGGCCGGCGCGACATCTGGGGCAGCCTGCCCGACGTGATGGCCTCGACCGCCAACTTCCTGGCCAGCGCCGGCTGGCAGGCCGGCCAGCCCTGGGGGCTGGAGGTGCGCTTGCCGCCGGGCTTCGACCTCGCGCTCGCCGATGCCGAAGTGCGGCAGCCGGCTTCGGGCTGGGCGGACCAAGGGGTGCGGTCCGTGGACGGCGCGCCGCTGCCCGCCCTGGCCGACAGCGCCCTTCTCCTGCCGGCCGGCGCCCGCGGGCCGGCCTTCCTGGTCGGCCCCAACTTCCGCACCATCCTGCGCTACAACAACTCGACCAGCTATGCGCTCGCCGTCGGCCTGCTGGCGCAGGCACTGGCCGGTGGCCCGGCGGTGCAAACCGCCTGGCCACGTGATGTGCCCCCGCTGTCGCGCAGCCAGTTGCTGGCGCTGCAGACGGCGCTGAACTCACGCGGCTTCGACAGCGGCACGCCCGACGGTACGATGGGCCCGGCCACGCGGCGCGGCCTGCGTCTCTACCAGCGCAGCCTGGGCCTGCCGGCGGACGGGTATCCGACTTTGGAGTTGCTGCAGCGCCTGCAGTAACGCCGCGGTTATTTGAAGTGGCGTCTTGTGATGCCATGAAAAAAGGGCCCGCAGGCCCTTTTTTCATCTATGAAGTGGCGTTCAATCCGCCTTGATCCCGTTGTCCTTCACCACCTTGGCCCAGGTGTCGATCTGCTTGTCAATGAAGACGCGGGCCGAATCGGAAGAGCCGCCAACAATGTCGATGCCCTGGGCACTGAGTTTTTTCGCAATCTCCGGATTTTTCAGCGCCTTGTTGATTTCCTCGTTCATGCGTTTGAGGACCTCGGGCGGGGTTTTGGCCGGCGCCAGGATGGCCCACCAGGCCGGTGCGTCAAAGCCGGCAAAACCACTTTCGGCCACCGTCGGCACGTTCGGCAGATCGGGCGAACGTTTGCTGGTCGTCACGGCCAGCGGTCGCAGGCGACCGCTGTCGATGTGCGGCTTGGTCACAAACACCGAGGCGATGGACAGCGGTACATGACCGGCCACGGCGTCGGTCATCAGCGGACCACCGCCCTTGTAAGGCACGTGCTGCCAGTCGATGTTGCCGCTTTTTCCCAGCAAGGCCATGGCCAGATGGCCCAGGCTGCCCGAGCCGATGCTGCCGTAATTCACATTCTTCTTGGCCTTGGCCGCAGCCACCACATCGGCAAAACTCTTGTACTCGGAGGCCGCAAAGGTCGCCAGCACCATGGGCGAGGTGCCGATCAGCGAGACCGGGGCCAGGTCCTTGCGGGTGTCAAACGGCAGGCCGGGAATCAGCGTGGGGTTGACGCCATGGGTGTCGAACACCACCGCAAAGGTGTAGCCGTCGGCCGGTGCGGCGGCGACCGCCGCGGTGCCGATGGAGCCCGAGGCACCGCCCTTGTTTTCGACAATGATGTTCTGGCCGAGCTGCTGCGACAGCGGCACGGCCAAAATGCGCGCAACCTGGTCGACCGAGCCGCCAGGCGGGAAAACGGCGACAAACTTGATCGGTTGTTTCGCGGGCCAGGCCTGTCCTGCGCCTGTCGAAGTGGCCTGGGCCATGGCGCTCAGGCTGGTGGCGCACAGGGCGGCGGCCGACATGGCCAGGGCGGTTCTGGAAATCCAGTGTTTCATGATTCACATCCTGCAAATAAGGTGGGGGCCAGTATCCCCATGCCGCCGCCAGAACGCCATTGCGGTTAACACGTAGCATGCTACCAATCGCGGCCGGCCATGGGCTGCGGCAGCCGCCAGCCACCGTCCGCCGTTTCACTGCAAAATCAGGTCATGGTCCGACCCACCCAACTCCTCTACCCGCAGCGCGAGCCCGCGCCCACCCGCCCTGCCGCCACCGTGCTGCTGCTGCGCGACAGTGCCGACGGCATCGAAATCCTGATGACACGGCGTTCGATGACGGCCAGTTTTGCGCCGGGCGCCTACGTGTTCCCCGGCGGCGGCATCGATGCGGCCGACGCGGCAGCACATGCGCAGTCCACCCGCCGCGCGACCCAGACCGACCTGCACCTGACGCAGGCGGTTGCCGCCATCCGCGAAAGTTTCGAAGAGCTCGGCGTGCTGCTGGCCCGCCATGGCGACGGCAGCCACGCCAGCACCGCCGACATTGCGGCCCTGAGCCGCACTGCGCCGTTTGCCGCGCAGTGCCGCGAGCGTGGCCTGACACTGGCCGGCGACCAGGTCTTTGTGCTCGCGCACTGGATCACCGACCGCGATCTGCCGCGCCGCTTTGACGTGCCGTTTCTGGTGGCGCGCATGCCGGACGGCCAGGAGCCGGTGGCCGACGAAAGCGAACAGTTCGAGCCGGTCTGGATGCGGCCTGCCGATGCCCTGGCGCGCCATGAAGCCGGCGGCTTTTTCATCATCTTCCCGACCATACGCACGCTGCAGCGCCTGCAGCATTTCGCCACCGTGGACGCCGTGCTGCAGGCCTGCGCCGCGTCCGAGCAGCCGCTGTGGACCTCCTGCCCGCGCGCCGGGTTTCTGGCCGGCGCCGAAGCGCGCTACATGGAGCACGAGGCGCCCTATGGCGAACTGGCCCTGACCAGCCCCGACGGCCAGATGGTGCACACGCTGGACTGGCAGACCGCGCAGCCGGTGGCCTTGCTCAAGAACCTGATGCGCCTGACCGCGCCCAACCCCGGCGTGATGACCGGCCCCGGCACCAACAGCTACCTGGTCGGCGACCCGGCCACCGGCTACATCGCGATCGACCCGGGACCGGCCGACACCGACCACCTGCAGCGTTTGTGGCGCGCAGCGGGCGGCAACATCCGCATGATTGTGTGCACCCACTCGCACGCCGACCATTCGCCCGGCGCCAAGCCGCTGCAGGCCCTGTGCAGCAACATCCCGCCCATCCTGGGCCTGCCCTCGGCGCCCACCGCGCGTGCGGCCAGCACCTTCATGCCCGACCGGTCGCTACAAAATCAGGAGCTGCTTGCGCTTGCGGGACAAGGGCCAGAGGGCGAAATGGCTCATACCCTGAAGGTCATCCACACCCCCGGCCACGCCGCCAACCACCTGTGCCTGGTGCTGGTGGAAGACGGCATTTTGTTCAGCGGCGACCACATTCTCAACGGCAGCACCACGGTGGTGGACCCGCCCGACGGCAACATGAACGCCTACCTCGATTCGCTCGATGTGCTAGCCGCGGCTTGCGACGAACACGGCATTGAATTCATCGCGCCGGCGCACGGCCATGTGCTGGGAGAAGCCAGAACCGTCATCGCCCAACTCAAGGCGCACCGCCTCAAACGCGAGGCCAAGATCATCGGCGTGATGCAGGCGCAGCCGCAAGGCAGCATGGACGAGTGGGTGGCCGCCGCTTATGACGACGTGGACCCGCGCATCTGGCCGGTGGCCAAACGCTCGCTGCTGGCGCATGTGGAGCGCATCGAGTCGCAGGGGCTCTTCAACCTGTAAACGCTCCCGGGGCAGCGCCCGGCCAGTCCGCCTCAGCTTGCCGCAGGGAGGACCGTACTAGCCGCCGCCAGCCGCACAAAGGCCTGCACCACCTCCGCCGGCTCGGCGCTGCGTTGCACCGCGTAGACATCGGCATGCGGCGCCTCCTTGCCCAGCGGGATCACCTTGATCTGGTCCGGAAACAGGCCGCGCAGCGACGACGGAACCAGGGCCACGCCCATGCCCGCCCCCACCAGGCTCAGCAGAGCGGGCAACTCCAGCACGCGCTGGCTGACCTGCGGCGAAAACCCGGCCTGGACGCAGCAGTCATGGATGTACTGCGCATGGGCCGACGAATCGGTGCGCAGCATCACAAAGGGCTGGTCGCGCAAATCCGGCAAACGCAGCTGGCGGCGCCGCGCCAGCGCATGGCCCACGGGCAGCGCGACCGCCACCGGGTCGCGCCAGAGCAGCGTGCTGCTGAGCACCGCGTCGTTGACCGGCGTGCGTGACACGCTCAGGTCAATGCGCCGCTCGCGCAGGGCCTGCAGCTGCACGGCCGGCTTGAGCTCGTGCAGATTGACCTCAACCTCGGGATGGCTTTGCGCATAACCGGCCATGATGCGCGGCAGCGGCCCGAGGAAATGCGAGCCCGACAAACCAATGTCGATGCGCCCGGCCAGGCCCTGCCCGATCGCGCGGGCCCGGTTGCCGGCCTCGTCCACGCGGGCCAGCACGGCCTGCGCGTCGATCAGAAAGGCCTGGCCCGCGAGCGTGAGCTCGACCCGGCGGCTGGTGCGCTGGAACAGCCGCGCGCCGATTTCCCGCTCGAGCTGGCTGATCTGCAGGCTCAGCGGCGGCTGCGACACATGCAGGCGGCGCGCGGCCCGGGTGAAGCTGAGCTCCTCGGCCAGCGCAACAAAGTAACGCAGATGACGCAGTTCCATGGCGGCTGATTGATACCTTAAAGATCTTGATCAAGACTAACAATATATTGGACACGAATTTCACGCCGTTCAAAAATACGCCTTTGCTTCCCCCCAAAAATCATTCCGGAGACACCCCATGATCAAACACCTTTTCACCACGGCCGCCCTGTGCCTGGGCACACTGGCCATGGCCCAGGACGCCTACCCCTCCAAACCCATCACGCTGATCGTCCCCAACCCACCCGGTGGTTTTGTGGACGCGTCGGCCCGCCTGCTGAGCGAGCCGCTGGGCCGCGTGGCCAACCAGTCGGTGGTGGTGGACAACCGCGGCGGCGGCAGCGGCAACGTGGCCTACCAGGCGGTGGCGCGCGCCAAGCCCGATGGCTACACGCTGCTGATCTCCTACTCGGCCTACCACGCCGGCAACCCGGCACTGACGCCCAACCTGCCCTGGGACCCCGTCAAGGACTTCGCGCCGGTGGCGCTGCTGACGGTGGCGACCAACGTGATTGCCGTGCACCCGTCGGTGCCCGCCAACAACCTCAAGGAATTCATCGCCTTCCTCAAGCAGAACCCGGCCAAACTCAACTACGCCTCGCAGGGCAATGGCTCGCTGTCGCACATCGGCACCGAAGTGTTCAAGCAGCAGACCGGCACCTTCATGACGCACATTCCCTACCGCGGCTCCGGCCCGGCGGTGCAGGACGTGCTCAGCGGCCAGGTGCAGGTGTTCATCACCACGCCGCCGTCGGTCATGGGCCATGTGCAGGCCGGCAAGCTCAAGGCCTTTGCCGTCACCGGCGACAAGCGCAGCCCGCAGATGCCGCAGATCCCGACCACGGCCGAAGCCGGCCTGCCCGGCTTCAAGCTGGAAGCCTGGGTCGGCCTGTTCGCGCCCGCCGGCACGCCACCCGCCGTGATTGCCAAGCTGACGGCCGACGTCAAGCGCGCCATGGAACTGCCCGAGGTCAAGACCCGTGCCGATGCCGCCGGCGTCGAGATCCGTTACCAGGGCCCCGACGCGTTGGCCCAGCTCGTGAAGTCTGACCTCGCCTACTGGAGCAAAACCATCAAGGCGGCTGGCATCAAGGCCGACTGACATTTTTCAGGACACCCGCACCCATGAGCCGCACCTACCGCATCGGACAGATCGTCCCCAGTTCCAACACCACCATGGAGACCGAGATTCCGGCCATGCTGCGCGCCCGCGAGCCGCATTTTCCGGAACGCTTCACCTTCCACTCCAGCCGCATGCGCATGCAGAAGGTGACCCAGGAAGAGCTCACGGCCATGGATGCGGCTTCCGACCGCTGCGCGCTCGAGCTGTCGGATGGCAGGATGGACGTGCTCGGGTACGCCTGCCTGGTGGCCATCATGAGCCAGGGCCTCGGTTACCACCGCGCCTCCGAGAAGCGCCTGCACGAGGTCACGCTGGCCAACGGCAAGCCCGCGCCCGTGGTGTCCAGCGCCGGTGCGCTGGTCGAAGGCCTGCAGGCCCTCGGCGCGAAAAAGATTTCGGTGCTCACGCCCTACATGAAGCCGCTCACGCAAATGGTGGTGGACTACATCGAGCACGAGGGTTTTCAGGTGATGGACAGCCTGTCGCTGGAAATTGCCGACAACCTCGAAGTCGGCGCACAGGACCCGCTGGCGCCCAGTCGTCTTGTCAGCCGGCTGAACACGCAGGGCGTGGACGTGGTGGTGCTGTCGGCCTGCGTGCAGATGCCTTCGCTGGCGTCCATCCAGATCGTCGAGGACAAACTGGGCCTGCCGGTGATTTCGGCCTCGGTCTGCACCGCCTACACCATGCTCAAGCGCCTGGGCCTGTCCACCCGGGTGCCAGGTGCCGGCACGCTGCTGTCCGGCAAGTACTGAGCGCCCTGCCCTGATCGGCAGGGCGCATGAAAAAGTGTGAAGCCCGCCGATAGGCCGGATTTTGTGCGGAACGGTTTCCTTGCGGTCGCCGCCCCGTGACTGCCATTAATCTGGGCCGTCTGTCGCCAGACGGCTCGGTGCTACCTACCCGCACACTCCGGGGGCCCCGTCAACGTGTGCCTACTTGGTATTGCTGCGCGTAGAGATTGCTCGTTTCACCCGGACTTAACCGGCTCGTCTCTGTAGCTCTGATCCTCACCTCACGGTGGACAGCTGTTAGCTGCTACGCTGCCCTATGCAGTCCGGACCTTCCTCCAGTGCGGTGTTTCCACCTTTGCACCAGCGGCAGTCTGGCGTGCTTCACCCCTCTATTATCCCGGCAAATCATTCGCTATTGATTTGATAGCTACTTGCGCCCAGCACATTTGGGCTTGGGCCTTAAAATGCTTCATAGATCCGAAATACAGATCCACGAGGTAACCCCCCATGATCCGCCTGACCGAGCTCAAGCTGCCACTTGACCACCCCGAAGACGCGCTGCCTGCGCTGATTGTCAAGACACTGGGCATCCAGCCCGCCGAGCTGCTGCGCCACAGCATCTACAAACGCAGCTACGACGCGCGCAAACAGAAGCTGCTGCTGGTCTACATCGCCGACGTGGAGCTCGCCAGCCCCGAACTGGAAGCAACCCTGCTCCGGCAGTTTGAAGCCGACCCCCACATTCGCCCGGCCCCCGACCAGAGCTACCACCTGGTGGCCCAAGTGGACAGCGCGCCGGCTGTGCGCCCCGTCGTCGTCGGCTTCGGCCCCTGTGGCATTTTTGCGGCGCTGCTGCTGGCGCAGATGGGTTTCAAGCCCATCGTGCTGGAACGCGGCAAGAAAGTGCGCGAACGCACCAAGGACACCTGGGGCCTGTGGCGCAAGGGCGTGCTGAACCCGGAATCGAATGTGCAGTTCGGCGAGGGCGGCGCCGGGACGTTCTCCGACGGCAAGCTCTGGAGCCAGATCAAGGACCCGCGTTTCCTCGGCCGCAAGGTCATGCTGGAGTTCGTCAAGGCCGGCGCGCCCGAAGAGATCCTGCTGGTCAGCAAACCGCACATCGGCACCTTCAAGCTGGTCAAGGTGGTGGAACACATGCGCGAGCAGATCACGGCGCTGGGCGGCGAGATCCGCTTCCAGCAGCGCGTCAGCGATGTGCTGATCGAGGGCGGCCCCGACGGCAAACATATCCGCGGCCTGACCGTGCAGAACCTGCAGGACGGCAGCAGCTACGAGTTGCGCGCCGACCATGTGGTGCTGGCGCTGGGCCACAGCGCACGCGACACCTTTGCGATGCTGCATGAGCGCGGCGTCTACATGGAAGCCAAGCCGTTCTCGGTGGGTTTCCGCATCGAACACCCGCAGGGCCTGATCGACCGCGCGCGGCTCGGCCAGCACGCCGGCCACCCGCTGCTGGGCGCGGCCGACTACAAGCTGGTGCACCACGCGGCCAACGGGCGCTCGGTCTACAGCTTCTGCATGTGCCCGGGCGGCACCGTGGTCGCGGCCACCTCCGAAGTGGGCCGGGTCGTGACCAACGGCATGAGCCAGTACTCGCGCAACGAACGCAACGCCAACGCCGGCATCGTGGTCGGCATCACCCCGGCCGACTACCCGGGCGGGCCGCTGGCCGGCATCGCCTTCCAGCGCCAGCTCGAGTCACACGCCTTCACGCTGGGCGGCGGCGGCTACGTGGCGCCCGGCCAGCTGGTCGGCGACTTTGTGGCCGGCCAGGCCTCGACCCAGCTCGGCAGCGTGGAGCCTTCCTACAAGCCTGGCGTGCTGATGACCGACCTGGCCAGCGCCCTGCCCGGCTACGCCATCACGGCCATGCGCGAGGCGCTGCCGGCCTTCGGCAAGAAGATCAAGGGCTTCGACATGTTTGACGCCGTGCTGACCGGCGTTGAAACCCGTACCTCGTCACCGCTGCGCATCACGCGCGGCGACGATTTCCAGAGCCTGAACGTCAGGGGCCTGTACCCGGCCGGCGAAGGCGCCAGTTACGCGGGCGGCATCTTGTCGGCGGGCGTGGACGGCATCGAGGTGGCCGAAGCGGTGGCGCTCGACATTACAAAAACAGCCAGGGCATAAAAAAAGCCGCTGCACCTGCAGCGGCTTTTGATTCGCCAGCGTCGGCTTAAACCTGGCCGGGCTGGGCCGATTGCAGCGCGGCAATACGCTCTTCAATCGGCGGGTGCGTGGCAAACAGCTTGCCGATGCCGCCGGTGATGCCCATGGCTTCCACCGCCTTGGGCAGCTGGCCGGGCACCATGCCGCCCAGGCGGGCCAGCGCGTTGATCATGGGCTGCTTGCGCCCCATCAGCTGCGCGGCACCAGCGTCGGCGCGGAATTCGCGGTGGCGCGAGAACCAGGCGACCACGATGGCGGCGGCAAAACCGAGCACGATGTCGAGCACGATGGTGCTGACGTAATAACCGATGCCGGGGCCGGAGTTGTTGTCGCTGCCCTTGCGCAGAAAGCTGTCCACCGCATAACCGATGACGCGGCTCAGGAACACCACGAAGGTGTTCATCACGCCCTGGATCAAGGTCATGGTGACCATGTCGCCGTTGGCCACGTGGGCGATTTCATGGCCGAGCACGGCTTCGATCTCTTCACGCGTCATGCCCTGCAGCAGGCCGGTAGAGACGGCGACCAGCGCCGAGTTCTTGAAAGCACCCGTGGCAAAGGCGTTGGGGGCGCCTTCAAATATGCCGACCTCGGGCATGCCGATGCCGGCCGTGGTCGCCAGCTTGCGCACCGTCTCCACGATCCAGGCTTCGTCGGCATTTTGCGGCTCGTTGATCACGCGCACGCCCGAACTCCATTTGGCCACGGGCTTGCTGATCAACAGCGAAATGATCGCGCCGCCGAAGCCGATGACCGCAGCGAAGCCCAGCAGCATGCCCAGGTTCAGGCCCTGGGGCGTGAGGTAGCGGTTGACGCCCAGCAGGCTGGCGACAATGCCCAGCACCACCACAACGGCGAGGTTGGTCATGACAAATAGAAAAATACGCTTCATGGATGCTCCGTAGAGGTCGGTAAAAACAAGTGCCGCAAAAAAAAGGGACTGTTGCGGGCAAATGGGGAGGGTTCAGCCCAAATCAAGCGCAGGATTTTTTACTGGGTGTTGTTTACCGGCGCGGGCGGAATACGAAAGAGTCATCATAAAAGGAAAAGTTCTCGTTTTCCGGCCACCAGCCCGGCACGCCGAGTACCGGCAAGGGCAGGAAGGGCTTGGCAGCGAGCTTGTCCGCGCTCAGGTCGGTCGCCACCCAGGCGTCCAGATTCGCTATTGAATTCATAGCTGGTTGTGCCCGGTAGATATGGGCTGTGATCGGTTTTCGTGGATAAACCAGCTTTTCCAGCAAGGCATGGCCAAACAGCACCAGTTGCGCCTGCTGCCAGAGCGGGCGCAAGTCGACAAACAGGCGCTGCCAGTCCCGCCCGGCCAGCGCATCCCACAGCGGTGGCGGTGCCGACAGGAAAGCCGCGTTTTCGTCAAACACCGTCAACGCGTCACGCACCGGCCCGCGCAGCGGTGCCACACCGGCCGCGGCGATTTCTGCCGCCTGCAGCTGGTTGAGTTTTTTCTTGGTCAGCGGAAAACGCATCCAGCACAGCCCGTTGAAAAAGTCGTGCAGGTTGTCGCGCGTCGGGACGGTACCGGTGTCAAAAATGAACTGCTCGTAGGCCGCACCCGCCGGCAAGGCGCCCTGCGGCACAAAGCGCCGCGGCGCGGCCGGCTCGCGGTTCAGGGCTTCATGACACCTCGCACCGGCTGCGATGGCCTGCGCCACGCGCTCCCCGGGTTCGCGCCAGGGGGACAGCCAGGAGCGATCCCAGTCCACCGGCCAGGCCGCAGCTGGCGCGTCAGCGCTCATCCGTTCCTGGCAGCCGGTCGGGACAGCCTCTTGTCGCGCACCATGACCGTGGACTTGCCTTCGTCGACGATGTCAAACAGCTGCGTGGCCACCAGCAGCTTGGTCAGCGTGGCGTAGCCGTAGTTGCGGTGGTCGAACGACGCCTGGTTGGCGATCTGCGTGCCGACCGCACCGACGCGCGCCCAGCCCTCGTCGTCGGCGGCGGCCTGCACGGCGTTGCGCAGCAGCATGACAAGTTTGGCGTCCTGCTTGAGCTGCGCCGGTGTGGCACGCAGAGGCGCGGTGGCCACGGCTTCGGCGTCTTCCCGGCCGCCCACGGGCGCATCGGCCGCGGTTATGGGGCGCAGCTTGTCGAGGTAGAGAAAACGCGAGCAGGCGTTGACAAAAGGTTCTGGGGTTTTCTGCGCGCCGAAACCATAAACCGCCGCACCCTTGGCGCGCAGGTGCATGACCAGCGGGGTGAAGTCGGCGTCGGATGAAACGATGCCGAAAGCGTCGGGCCGGTCGGTGTACAGCAGCTCCAGGGCGTCGATCACCATCGCCATGTCACTGGCGTTTTTGCCCTTGGTGTAATCGAACTGCTGCATGGGACGGATCGCGTGTTCGTGCAGCGCTTCTTCCCAGCCCTTGAGTTCGCTTTTTTTCCAGTTGCCGTAGGCGCGGCGGATATTGGTCTCGCCGAAGGTCGACAGTTCGTTGAGGATCAGGTCAATCTTGGAGGCCGGCGAATTGTCGGCATCAATCAGCAGCGCAACGCGCGGTTTGCTTTCCATCAGGGGCTCCCGTTGCCAACCAGTTTCCAGGCCAGTGACTCTCCGGAACGCAGCGGCTTGAGTTCGGCCTCGCCAAAGGCGTAACTCTCCGGCGGCGTCCAGGTTTCCTTCTTGAGCGTGATGGTGCCCTGGTTGCGCGGCAGGCCGTAGAAATCGGCTCCGTTGAAGCTGGCGAAGGCTTCCAGCTTGTCCATGGCGCCCACGGCATCAAAGGCTTCGGCGTACAGCTCCATGGCCGCGTGGGCGGTGTAACAGCCGGCGCAGCCGGTGGCGTGTTCCTTCAGGTGGGCCGGGTGCGGCGCGCTGTCGGTGCCGAGGAAAAATCGCGGATTTCCGCCAGTGGCCGCTTCGACCAACGCCAACCGGTGGGTTTCGCGCTTGAGCACCGGCAGGCAGTAATAATGCGGGCGGATGCCGCCGGTGAAAATCGCGTTGCGGTTGTACAGCAAATGGTGGGCCGTCACGGTGGCCGCGGTGAAACGGCCGGCGTCGCGCACATAATGCGCGGCTTCCTTCGTCGTGATGTGTTCGAACACGATTTTCAGTTCCGGAAAATCACGGCGCAACGGGATCAGCTGGGTGTCAATGAACACCGCCTCGCGGTCGAACAGGTCGATCTCGGGCGAGGTCACTTCCCCATGCACCAACAGCAACAGTCCTTCGCGCTGCATGGCCTCCAGCGTCTTGTAGGTCTTGCGCAGGTCGGTCACGCCGGCGTCGCTGTTGGTGGTCGCGCCGGCCGGGTAGAGCTTGAGCGCGACCACACCGGCGTCCCGGGCGCGTTTGATTTCGTCGGGCGGCAGGTTGTCGGTCAAATACAGCGTCATCAGCGGCTCGAAGGCCACGCCCGCCGGCACGGCGGCCTGGATGCGCTCGCGGTAGGCCACGGCCTGCGCGGCCGTGGTGACCGGCGGACGCAGGTTGGGCATGATGATGGCGCGGCCAAACTGCGCGGCCGTGTGCGGCACCACGGTGCGCAGGGCGTCGCCGTCGCGCACGTGCAGATGCCAGTCATCGGGGCGGGTGATGGTGATCTTGGAAGTCATGGGCAGCATTGTCCCAGAGGTCGGCCCGGGGTCAAAAACGGCTCATTGAAGCGCCGTCCAATTGAAAGTCAGCCCCGAGCCCTGCAAATTCAGGGCAATTCGGGCGGCAATCTCATCCGCACAGGCTCGCTGATGGTCTTCAGCCTCCGCGTCGCCAAGTGCTGCAGCTACCCGGGCGAGCGCCCTGTGGCATTTCCACGCAAGCGGGATTTGCCCGATGCCTTTGGACTCCCCCAAGGCCTCGCCCAAATCCTTGCGCGCGGCTTCGTACGCCTTGCCGGCGAGCCATGCCCGTCCGAGCAACCAGTGCGCCCGACCGATCAACTCCCGCATGTTGCCGCGGGAAGCCAGCGCCAGAAGCTCCCCGGCGTGCTTGATGCCCTCTTGCGCGTCGCCCTCGACCAGGGCCAGCTCGGCGAGCGCCTCCAGGCAGCGCAGTGTGAGCCAGCCTTCGTTGTGCTCTTGCGCGTACTGCCGGGCCGCTTGCAGCGTCGCTCGATCACCCGGAACACCGAGCCGCAATTGTGCAATCACCAGATTGGCTTGCAGCCTCGGCAGCCAGTACCTGATTCCGGCATCGCGCGCGAGCCGCAGGCCCCGGTCAAAGTGCTCCGCAGCCTCTTCAGGCAGATTCAGCTCGAGCAACAGGCAGCCCAGCGCGTCATGCGCCATCATCTGGTAGCGCACCAGCCCCAGTGTCTCCAGGCGGGGCAGCGCTTCATTCAAATCAGCCCAGGCTTCGGCAAACCTGCCGAGCGCTACCCACACATGGGCGCGCCCGATCAGTGTCGGGCCCAGATGCCACTGCAGGTCGGCGGCTCGCGCGATGGCGAGCGCGGCATCGAAGCTCGACAAGGCGCGCGGGTAGTCGGCCAGCCCCATGTGACCGGTGCAGGCCCAGCCGATCATCATCAGGTTTTCCGACTCATAGCTCTTGTCGCCGATGCCGCGCGCCAGGCCGAGGGAGCGCGCGAAAGAGACGATGGCCGCGGCCGGTTCAGCGTTGGCGAAATGCGCTTCCCCGCGGCCATGAAACGCCTGCACGGCGACCAGGTCCGTCAGCGCCAGGCGCTCGCAGATCTCCACCGCCTGCTGGTGATGGGTCATCGCCAGATCGTTGCGGCCATTGCTCCAGGCGACTGTCCCCAGGTGATACAAGGTATCGGCCACATGCCGCTCGTCCTCTGTGGCGCGCGAGGCCGTGAGCGCTTCGTCGAGGCAGGCGACGGCCTGCTCGTAGGCGTCGGCGCGCCGGTACGCCATGCCGAGCTGAATCAACACATCACGCGCATGCTCGTGCTCGCCAAGCGCGCGCGCCGCATCGATCACCCGCTGAAAGTCGGCCACCGCCCCCTCGATCTGGCCGGCCTGCGCCCGCGCCACCCCGCGCCGCTCGTACAGCGCCAGTTGCTGCGCCTGCGTGGCCGCCTCCGGATGCGCCTGGAACAAGGCAACGGCCCGGTCAAACCACTGCAGCGCTTCGCGCATCGCAAACAGTTTCTGCGAATGATCGGCGGCCAGGCCCAGATAAAGCAGCGCCTTGGGCCAGACCTTGCCGCGCTCATAGTGCTCGGCAAGGTGGGCATCGCGCTCGTGCGCCTCGCTTTCAGCATGCTGCTCCAGCAGTTCCGCCACGACCCGGTGCAGCAAAACGCGCCGGGCCATGCCGATATCCCGGTACACCACTTCCCGCACCTTGTCGTGGCTGAAATCATAGAAGCCACTGTCCTGATCCTCGCGCAGCAGCCGGCGCTTGACCAGCGACTCCATGGTGTGCAAAAAGCGCGCCTCGGGTGCCCGGGTCAGCGCGAGCAGGGTCTCGAAGTCGAAGCGACGACCGAGTACCGCCGCCAGGTCGAGCAGCGGCCGGTCTTCCTGCGGCACGCGGGCCAGACGCGCGCGTACCGAATCACGCAGGGCGTCCGGCAGCGGCAGGCTGAGCGCATCGCTGACCGCACATTCGCCTTCGCCCAGCGAGTGCAGGATCGACCACAGGAAGAACGGATTGCCGTCCGTTTCCCGGTGCAGCCGAACGGCAAGGTCGGGCGCCCCCAGCTTCGGGTCGTTCAGCTTCCGGAGCAAGGCTTCCGTATCGCCGGGCCCGAGCCGCGCCAGCGCCATGTGCCGCGCATGTGGTTCACGGCGCAGGCTGTCCACCAGGCTGGCGAGGCGTTCGCTGTTGTCGAGCTCCTCGTCCCGGTAGGCACAGGCCAGGAGCACCGGCCGGCTCGCGATCTGGCGCGCGAAAAAATGCAGGAATTGCAGACTGGCGTCGTCGGCCCATTGAATGTTGTCGATGATGAGCATCAACTGCCGGTTTTGCGCCAGCGCGTCAAAGAGCTGGACCAGCGCATGAAACAGGCGCGCCTGTCGCGCCTCGGGAAAGTCCGCCGACAGCGGCGGCAGGTCGGCCAGCCGCGCGGCCATGGCCGGCACCAATGCGGCGATCTCGGCCAGCAAGATAGGCGCGATCATGCGCAGCCTGGCCTCTGGCGCGGCCTGGCAAGCCTGCGTGGCGAGATCGATCACCGGCTGATAGGCTATCGAACGCTCGATTTCGTAGCAATTTGTTACCAGCGTTGGCAGATCGCGCGCCTGCGCATAACCCGCCACTTCCAGCATCAGCCGGGTCTTGCCGATGCCGGCCTCTCCCTGGAGAAGCACCACGTGACCGCTGCCCATCGTGAGCCGGGCGATCAAACCGACGAACTGCCCATACTCGTTGCTGCGTCCGACGAAGGGGAACTTGTCCTCGTCTCCATGCGCGAGCCTGTCGCTCGCGGCGGCGGCACTCACGGCTTCGAGAGGCAGCGCATCGAGCTGCATGCGGTCGGTCGGTTGCAAGGCGCGCGCGGCTGCCAGAAACGCCGTTCGCTCCTGCACCGGAATAGCGAGATGTTCGGCCAGGCGTTGCGCCAGCCCCCTCGACGGCCGGCGTTCCTCGGCTTCGATCTTCTTGATGGCGGCCTGAGAGCAACTGACTTTTTGCGCCAGCGCGCCCTGGGTCAGGTCGAGCGCCTTGCGTCGCCGCCGCAGCCAGTATCCGAAAGAATTGCTTCGTTCGTCCATGTCCGGTGCCTGTCCTCGTTGCCCGTATCGGCGTATCTTATTCCTGCGATCTGCGTCTGTCCCCCTTTTTGTCTCCCCGTTTGTCCATGTCATGGTGACCCCGCGTCGGGACCGATGGGGTGCAATGCTATTGCGTGTTCCGGAATCCCGAATGCGCGTGGTCACGGTGAGATCAACGTAGAACCCAAGCATCAAAAGGAGGTTTTTATGACTGCAACACTTTACCAACGGCTGGGCGGGGCTACCGGCATGACGCGGCTTGTAGATGATGTGGTTGCCGCACATTTGAGCAACCCCATCGTCAAGACCCGGTTCGAGAACGTCAAGAACCTGGATCATCTCAAGCAGATGGCGTGCGAGTTTTTCAGCGCCGGCTCCGGCGGCCCCGAAGCCTACACGGGCAAGGACATGCTCGCCACACACAAAGGCATGAACATCAGCGAACAGGAGTACCTGGCCGTGACGGATGACATCGTGGGGGCCATGAACAAGAACGGCATCGAAGAGGATGCGAAGAAGGATGTCATCGCGATCCTTTACTCACTCAAGGACCAGATCATCCGCGTATAAAAATACGCGCAATCCCACGCCGGGCACAGACGCGCCGCAAGCCGCATGCCGATTCGCTGGTCATTCCGTTGGGCGGCCATGCCGCTGCTCATCACTTTCAACCAGAAGGAGAATCACTATGTCTCACCAAACCATGATGGGCCGCTCATTACAGGCGGCATGGCGTTGTTTGCTGTTGTTCCTGTTTGGCCTGGGCGGTTCGTTGGTTCACGCACAGGCACCTGCTCAAGAGCAGGCACTGACGCGGACGGCCCGAGATGCACAGCTTAAGTGGGGTCCCTGCCCGCCGTTCTTGCCCAAAGGATGCGGCATTGCCGTTCTTCACGGCGATCCAGCAAAAGACAATGTCGACGTGTTCCTGAAGGTGCCAGGGAAGTCGACCCTCCCACTCCATTGGCATTCTTCGGCAGAGCGCATGGTTCTTGTAGCAGGTGAGCTTCATGTCACCTATGACAGCCAGAAGACGGCCGTTCTAAAGCCAGGGACTTATGCGTACGGTCCCGCCAAACGACCGCACAAGGGCTTCTGCGCAAGCGCCGTCCCATGCGTCCTCTTCATTGCCTTTGAGTCGCCGTTGGACGCAGTGCCGATTGAAGGAACAGAAAAATAACGGCGACCCTTTAACAGTTGGACATGGCCACTACAACAACATGTCTGTCATTACGCAGACTTGTAACCATCAAAAGGAATTCCCTATGACAGTTGCACTTCACCAACGACTGGGCGGGGCCGAGGGCATCACACGGCTTGTGGACGACGTCATTGCCGCACACCTGGCCAACCCCCTCGTCAAGACCCGATTCGAGAAAATCAGGGATATGGCACATACCAAGCAGTTGGTGCGCGAGTTTCTGACTGCTGGCTTGGGCAGTCCCCCAACCTACACCGGCAAGGGCATGTTCGGCGCACACCAGAGCGCGAACGTCAGTGAGCAGGAGTTCCTGGCGGCGATAGATGACATCGTTGGAGCGATGAACAAGAATGGCATAGACGAGGATTCGAAGCAGGACATCCTCGCCATTCTCTAGTCGCTCAAGGACCAGATCATCCGCGTATCAAAAGCGGTGGGATGAGGGTTCGAAAACGGTATCCAGGCCTGACTCCGAGTTGCACCCTGCCGTCGCTTGCTGGCGACCCTGCATCAATGCCGTCGCGGTGAAATGTGCCCGTGGGATCCATCCGCGACAACTTTCAATCTCTCTTCCATGAACAGGAGAAAAAACATGACACAAAGATTCGAATCCCGTCGTTACGCAGCCGCTGCGGTATTGGCATTTGCGGCGCCGTTGAGCTGGGCGCAGGCCAGCCATCCCATGATGGGCGATCCCGACAAGCTGAACTGGGCGGCGGTGCCATCCCTGCCCAAGGGCGCGCAGCTTGCGGTGATCGAGGGCCCCATGAACGAAGCCGTGCCGTTCACGGTGCGGCTGAAGTTCCCCGCCAATTACCGGATCCCCCCGCACTGGCACCCGGCGGTGGAACGCGTCACGGTGCTCTCGGGAACCTTCAATATGGGTACCGGGGACAGTTTCGACAGCAGCAAAACGCAGGCGCTCAATGCCGGAGCCATTGCGATCATGCCCGCCCAGAGCCGCCACTTCGCATGGACCGCAAGCGAAACCGTGGTGCAGCTGCACGGTACCGGTCCCTGGGGCATCACCTACGTCAACCCCGCTGACGACCCCAGGGCGAAATAAACCCCTTACCCAAGGAGAAAACGCATGGAAACCATATCCCCCCCACCGGTCGCCGATCTGTCGGCTGTCAAGCTCAAGCAAAAAGCGGCCTGGTCTGCCGGCGACTACGCCGTGGTTGGAACAACGCTGCAGATCGTCGGAGAGAATCTGTGCGAAGCGCTCGATTTGCGCGCCGGCGAGCGTGTGCTTGATGTCGCCGCCGGCAATGGCAACGCCACGCTGGCGGCGGCACGGCGCTGGTGCGACGTTGTATCCACCGACTATGTGGGCGCCTTGCTCGAACGGGGTCAGGCGCGGGCAAGCGCCGAGGGCCTGGACATACGGTTCGAAGAAGCCGACGCCGAGAGTCTGCCTTACGCGGACGCATCGTTTGATGTCGTGCTGTCCACGTTCGGCGTGATGTTCACGCCCAACCAGGAACGGGCAGCGAGTGAACTCGCCCGCGTGTGCAAGCCGGGCGGCAAGATTGGCCTGGCGAACTGGACGCCGTCCGGCTTCATCGGCCAGTTGTTCAAGGTGATCGGCCGTTACATCCCGCCACCCGCTGGCGTCAAGCCTCCATCGCTCTGGGGCACCGAAGAACGCCTGCGCGAGCTGTTTGGCGAGCGCATCGCCAAGCTCGAAACAGCGCGCCAGAATTTTGTATTTCGCTACCGCACGCCGCAGCATTGGCTGGAGACGTTTCGCACCTACTACGGACCGATGAACAAGGCATTCGGTGCGGTGAACGCCGCCCAGCAGGAGTCGTTAGCCGCGGATCTGATCCAGCTTGTGCAGCAGTTCAACCGCGCAACCGATGGCGCGATGCTCGTACCGAGCGAGTACCTTGAAGTGGTGATCAGGAGGCGATGACTCCGGGCTCTCTGACGGGGCGGAAACGGATAAAAAACCAAACCGCCCCAGTCAGAAAATCGCTGCCTGAGTCGGCAGGACAGCACTTCAGTGCTGCAGGATCTTGTTGAGGAAGTCGCGCGTGCGCTCCTGGCGGTTTTCGGGGTGGCTGAAGAATTCGTCTTTCGAGCAGTCCTCGAGGATCTTGCCGCCCACGTCCATGAAAATCACGCGGCTGCCGACCTTGCGGGCAAAACCCATCTCGTGCGTGACCACCATCATGGTCATGCCCTCGACGGCCAGGCCCATCATGCAATCGAGCACCTCGCCGACCATTTCGGGGTCGAGCGCCGAGGTCGGCTCGTCGAACAGCATGGCGATCGGGTCCATGCTCAGCGCACGGGCAATCGCCACACGCTGCTGCTGGCCGCCCGAGAGCTGGCCGGGAAACTTGTCCTTGTGCGCCATCAGGCCCACGCGGTCCAAGTATTTCAGGCCGTGGGCCTTGGCTTCGTCGGGCTTGCGGCCCAGCACCTTGATCTGGGCCAGGGTCAGGTTTTCCGTCACGCTCAGGTGCGGGAACAGCTCGAAATTCTGGAACACCATGCCGACGCGCGAGCGCAGCTTGGGCAGGTCGGTCTTGGGATCGTGCACGGCCTGGCCGTCAACGTAGATCTCGCCCTTCTGGAAAGGCTCGAGCGCGTTGATGGTCTTGATCAGCGTCGATTTGCCCGAGCCGGACGGGCCGCAGACCACGACCACCTCGCCCTTCTTGATGCTGGTGCTGCAGTTGTTGAGCACCTGCACGGCGCCATACCATTTGGAAACTTCTTTGAGTTCGATCATCTTGGTTCTCCGGGGAGCGGGTGCGATGGGTTGTTAGCGAATGATGGCGATCTTGTTTTGCAGCTTCTTGACGACATACGACAAGCCAAAACAGATCACGAAATAAACCACGGCGGCCAGAAGGTAGGCCTCTTCAGGGCGGCCATAGATCTTGCCGGCGGTGGTCAGACCCTTGAGCAGGTCGTAGGCGCCAATGGCGTAGACCAGCGAGGTGTCCTGGAACAGGATGATGGTCTGCGTCAGCAGGATGGGCACCATGTTGCGAAAGGCCTGCGGCAGCACGATCAGGCGCATGTTCTGCGCATAGGTCATGCCCAGCGCGCGACCGGCGTTGACCTGGCCGCGCGAAATCGACTGGATGCCGGCGCGCATGATCTCGCTGAAATAGGCTGCCTCGAAGGCAATGAAGGTGATGATCGCTGAAATCTCGGAGCGGTTGTTGGCGCCGCCGGGAATCATGTCGAAAAAAGCGGCAGGCATCAGCAGGTAAAACCACAGGATCACCATGACCAGCGGCACCGAACGCATGCCGTTGACGTAGAAAGTGGCGGGCAAGGTCAGGGCCTTGATGCCGGACAGGCGCATCAGGGCCAGCACGGTGCCCAGCAGGATGCCGCCTAGGGTCGCGATCACCGTCAGCTCCACGCTGAAAATGAAACCCTTGATGACGAACTTGGAAATGATGTCCCAGTTCAGGAAGCTCATGTCGAGACCCAGCATGTCAGTGCCCCCCACCGGTGCTGCCGGCCACGATGTAGCCCGGAATCTGGACTTTTTTCTCGACATAAGCCATGACGCGATTGACCGCGAAGGCTGAGATGGCATAGAGCACGGTGACGGCCAGGTAGACCTCCACGCCGCGCGAGGTTTCTTCCTGGGCCTGCATCGCAAACATGGTCAGCTCGGCAATAGACACCGCAAAGGCGACAGAAGAATTCTTGAGCAGGTTCATCGACTCGCTGGTCAGCGGCGGGATGATGATGCGCAGCGCCATCGGCAGGATCACGTAGCGGTAGGTCTGGGCTGTCGTGAAACCCATGGCCATGCCGGCATAACGCTGGCCACGCGGCAGGGCCTGGACGCCGGCGCGGACCTGCTCGGCAATCCGTGCCGAGGTAAAAAAGCCCAGCGCAAACACGACCAGCAAAAAGCTCGGAACCTGCTGCATGAAAGGAAACATCTTGGGAACGACGAAATACCAGATGAAGATCTGCACCAGCAAAGGCACGTTGCGAAAGATCTCGACCCAGACATTGGCCAGCCGCACCAGCCAGGGGCTGTTGGGGAGCGTACGCAGCGTGCCCATCAGGCCACCGGCCAGCATGGCCACGACCCAGGAACAGCCCGCCACCGCCAGGGTCCAGCCCCAGGCATCGAACATCCATTCCAGATACGTCCGGCCGCTGCCGTCGTCATTCAGAAAAACCTGCCAATCCCAATTCATGTTCTCTCCCGCCAGGAATTTTTTACTCTCTCAACCGGCAGCCCGCGCCGCATCGCGTACGAAAAGCTCCCAGTAAACAACAAACCCCGCCAGCAAGATCACAGACGGGGTTTGAGGTTCAGCTCAAGCCAGGATTATTTCTTGGCGTAGTCTTCCATCGGCTTGTCGTTGGGGTTGGCCCAGGCCGCCTTGGTGCTTTCGCTGACAGCCAGGCCGACGCGGCTGTTCTTCGGGGGGATAGGCTGCATGAACCATTTGTCCCAGAGCTTGTTGATTTCGCCGGTCTTGATCAGGCCCTTGATGGTGTCTTCGCCGATTTTCTTCAGGGCGGCATCGTCCTTGCGAACCATGATGGCAATGGGCTCGACACTCAGGACCTCGCCGACGATCTTGAAATCAGCCGGGTTCTTGGCAGTGGCAATGTTGCCGGCCAGGATGGAGCCGTCCATGACGAAGGCGTCGGCACGGCCGGACTCGAGCAGCAGGAAGCTGTCAGAGTGGTCCTTGCCGAACACTTCCTTGAAGTCAATGCCACTGGCGCGCTCGTTCTTGCGCAGCGTCTGCACGGACGTTGTGCCGGTGGTGGTGGCCACGTTTTTGCCATTGAGCTGGGCAATCGAGGTGATGCCGGAGTTGGCTTTCACGGCGATGCGGACCTCTTCCACAAAGGTCGTTGGCAGGAACGACACGTCCTTCTGGCGGGTGGCGTTGTTGGTGGTCGAGCCACACTCGATGTCTACCGTGCCGTTTTGCACCAGCGGAATGCGGTTCTGCGAGGTCACTGGCAGGTATTTGATCTCGAGCTTGCGGCCGGCAGCCTTTTCAAGGTTGGCGATCACGCGCTGGCAAATTTCAACGTGGTAACCGGCGTACTTGCCGTCACCCAGGGTATAGGACAGGGCGCCCGAGGAATCGCGAACACCCATGGTCACCACGCCGGAAGCCTTGACTTTGGCGACGGTGTCGCTGGCCTGGGCAAATGCGCCGCTGGATGCAAGCAATGCGATGGTTAGAGCGGCTAGTTTGAGTTTCATGGAGAGTTTCCTTCGGGTTAAATGAAAAGGTTGGTGAATGCCATTCTAAGGAGGGGGTCCCGGGGCGAACCCCAAGGTTTACCCCAGCCTTGGAAACAGCATCGAGAAGGCGGGACAGTTCCAGAAAGGGGTCAACGCACACGAAGCTGGCAACACCGGGGAAGCGTCAGAAAGGTTGAAAGCCGTCAGCGGATCAAACAAGAGAAAGTCCCCAAGATAGTGCACGTTGATTTGATGGAACCAGGATGACCTGACAAGCAGTCTTTGTGCCAACCCGTCACCTGCCTTCGCAGGGCGCTCTGGAGTCACGCCAACGCCCTGGCAGAACGTGACGGACTGTAAATTTACGTTCAATGAAAAGCCAATGCTGTTTGCGTGCAGCATTATGCATATTATTTATAACCGCTAAGGGTTGCTACCAAGTCGTGCTTTGCCGGGCGGCCGCGGCTGGGCCTGGCTTTCCAGGTAATGCCACAGCGCTTGCGCCGGGCTTTTGGCCGCGGCCTTGCCGGCCGGCCGCTCGCGGTAGACGCGCAGGTCCATGGTCATTTCCAGCCCCTCGCCGGCACTGACCAGCCTTTTGGCGCGCAGCTCCTTCTTGACGGCGCTGAAGGGCAAAAATGCAATGCCGTGGCCTTCCAGCGCCATGGCCTTGAGGCCCTCCGCCATGTCGGTCTCGTAGACCCGGTCCAGGTGGATGGCGGTGCTTGACTGCTTGAGAATCAGGTCCACCATGCCACCCAGGTAAGCCCCGGAGGCATACCCCAGGTAAGGCAGGGGCTGGCCGGCCCGGCCCGGCAAGCGGAACAGGGGCGTGCCGTCGGCCTCGGCTTTCACGAAAGGCGCCAGCACTTCCCGCCCCAGGCTGATCATCTCGTAACGGTCGGCATCCAGCTGGAAAGGCTGCGAGTCGTGGTGGTAGGCAATCAGCAGGTCGCAGCTGCCCTCGACCAGGCGCAACACCGCGTCATGCACGTTGAGCGCAATCAGCCGGCTCTTGATGGGGCCGAACTTTTCGCGCAGGCTGCTGACCCAGGCCGGAAAGAAGGTGAAGGCCAGCGAATGCGGCACGGCGAATTCGATGACGTCATGCGCGGCCGAGTTGTGGCCGCGCAGCATGGCGCGCGTCGACTGCAGGCCCTGCAGCATCTCCAGCGACTGGCTGTAAAGCGTTTCGCCGGCCGGCGTCAGGCGGGTCGGGTAGGAGCTGCGGTCCACCAGGTCGGTACCGGCCCAGGCTTCGAGCGCCTGGATGCGGCGTGAAAACGCCGGCTGCGTCACGTGGCGCAGCGTGGCCGAGCGGCTGAAGCTGCGGGTTTCAGCGAGACTGACGAAATCTTCCAGCCATTTGGTTTCCATGGTTTCAATTATGCGAGTTGAACGCAGGCCGGGGCCTACGGGGAATCCCACGGTGCTGCCAGATGGCGGCCAGACAGAAAAAGATGGTTTTTATGGCTGATCGCCCGAGGGCTGGCGGATTGCTATCAAATAAGTAGCTACTTGCGGGCGCAACTATTGGGCTACAGGCCGAAGGCATTCAAGGTTTACTCGGAACTCTGCTGCAGGGCCCACATGGACGCATAGCGCCCGCCCAGGGCCAGCAAGGCGGCATGGGTGCCGCGCTCGATGATCTGCCCGGCCTCCATGACCAGGATCTCGTGCGCGTCCACCACGGTGGACAGCCGGTGGGCCACCACCAGCGTGGTCTTGTTTTCGGCAATGCTGCGCAGCTCGGCCTGGATGGCACGCTCGTTGGCCGAGTCCAGCGCCGAGGTGGCCTCGTCAAAAATCATGATGGGCGGGTTTTTCAGCAAGGTGCGGGCAATCGCCACGCGCTGCTTCTCGCCGCCCGAGAGTTTCAGGCCGCGCTCGCCGACCATGGTGGCGTAGCCCGCCGGCGTCGAGCTGATGAAGTCGTGGATGCGCGCGGCACGCGCGGCCTCTTCCACCTCGGCGCGGCTGGCGCCAGGCTTGCCGTAGGCGATGTTGTACTCGACCGTGTCGTTGAACAGCACGGTGTCCTGCGGCACGATGCCGATGGCCTGGCGCACGCTGGCCTGGGTCAGGTGCTTGATGTCCTGGCCGGCGATGGTGATGCGGCCCCCACCGACGCCGGGCCGCCCCAAGTCGGCGGTGGCCCCCTCGGGGGGCAGCGAGCCACACACAGTGGGCGAGCGTGGGGGTGCAATGCCCACGTCGTAGAAGCGAAACAGCAGGCGCGCCAGGGTGGACTTGCCGGCCCCCGACGAACCGACCACGGCCACCGTCTTGCCCGGCGGTATCACGAAGCTGATGTTGTGCAGGATGGGCCGGGACGGCTCGTAGGCAAAACTGACGTTTTCAAAACGCACTTCCGGCGAGGTCTGCAGGACGAGCGCCGGCGCGCCGGGCTGGTCGGCGATCTCGCGCTCCCGCTCCATCAGGTTGAACATCTTGGACAGGTCGGTCAGGCTTTGCTTGATCTCGCGGTAGAGCACGCCCAGGAAGCCGAGCGGAATGTAGAGCTGGATCATGAAGGCATTGACCATGACCAGGTCGCCCAGCGTCATGCGGCCGTCCACCACGCCCTGGGTTGCGCGCCACAGCATGGCCACCAGGCCGGTGGCAATGATCAGCTGCTGGCCGGTGTTGAGCAGGCTCAGCGTGGTCTGGCTCTTGACGGCGGCGGCGCGGTAACGCTTGAGGTTTTCGTCATAGCGCTGCGCCTCGAACTCCTCGTTGTTGAAGTACTTGACGGTTTCGTAGTTGAGCAGCGAGTCGATCGCGCGGCTGTGCGCCGAGGAGTCGAGTTCGTTCATCTCCTTGCGGAACTTGGTGCGCCATTCGGTCACCGTCACCGTGAAGGTGATGTAAAACACCAGCGCAATGATGGTGATGCCGGCAAACCAGACGTCGAACTTGACCGCCAGCAGCGTCAGTACCAGCGTGACTTCGATCAGGGTCGGGATGATGCTGTACAGCGAATAGGAAATCAGCGAATGCACGCCGCGGGTGCCGCGTTCGATGTCGCGTGTCATGCCGCCAGTCTGGCGTTCGAGGTGAAAACGCAGGCTTAGCGCATGCAGGTGACGGAACACTTCCAGTGAAATGCGGCGCGCTGCGCCCTCGGTGGCCTTGGCAAACACCAGTTCGCGCAGCTCGGTGAACAGCGAGGTCGACAGGCGCAGCAGCCCGTAGCCCACCAGCAAGGCGACCGGCACGATCAGGACGGCCTGCACGTCGCCGGGCTTGAAGCTCATGGCGTCGACCAGGTTTTTCAGCAGCAGCGGCACACCGACGTTGGCGAGCTTGGCGCCCACCATGAACGCTAGCGCGGCCATCACGCGCCATTTGTAGTCCCAGAGGTAGGGAAACAGGCGCTGCAGGGTCGCCCAGTCGGAGCGGTTCAGTGCAGGTTTGGGCGGTGCGCCCGGGGCGGGCGGAGTTTCGGCGGCGGGGGCATAGGAGCGCATCGGAGACAATTGTCCTGTTGTTTCAATTTTTCAATACCGATTGTGCCTATGTCTACCGAAACCGGCCTTCCCTCCCAAGCCCTGAACGTCAAGCTGCCTCTCGACAAGGAACTGGTGCTCAAGGTGATTCCGATGCCGGCGGACTGCAACGCCAACGGCGACATTTTTGGCGGCTGGGTCATGGCCCAGGTCGACCTGGCCGGCTCGGTGATCCCGGCGCGTTACGCCGGCGGCCGCATGGCCACCGTCGCGGTCAACGAGTTCATCTTCAAGCAGCCGGTGCGTGTTGGCGACATCCTGTCCTTCTATTCCGAGCTCACGCGCATAGGCCGCACCTCGATGACGGTCAAGGTCGAGGTCTATGCCGAACGTTTTGGCTCGCAGGGGCGCTACATCAAGGTGACCGAGGCCAGCGTGACCTATGTGGCGATCGACGATGCCGGCCAGCCGCGGCCGGTGCCGCCTTCGTCATTGCCGCGTCCGTAGCAGATTTGCTTTACTTTTAATAGCACTCAGCGCCCGAATGACAAGGGCGGGAGACTGATTTGGTTATCAAAATTTGCCGTGCCGCCCCTGGCCATCGGCAAAGCGCGCGGCGCCCTGCAAGCCTTCGCCGATACACTGCCTGCCGCGGTCCCATTCCTGCTTGAGCGCCTGCGGCAAGGGCAGGTCCCACTGCGCATAGGCACTCAGGCGGTCGGCCCGCAGGGCCTTCTGGGGGAACGCCGCCAGCTGGTGCGCGAGCACCAGCGCCGCCTCGCGCGCCGTGCCGGTGGACACCACCCGGTTGCACAAACCCATCTGCAGCGCTTCAGCCGCCTCGACCTTGCGCCCGGTCAGGATCAGGTCCATGGCATGGCCCATGCCGACCAGGCGCGGCAGGCGCACCGTGCCGCCGTCGATCAGCGGCACGCCGAAACGGCGGCAATACACGCCGAAATAGGCGTCCTCCTCCATCACCCGCATGTCGCACCAGAGCGCCAGTTCCATGCCGCCGGCGACGGCCGCGCCGCTGACCGCAGCGATCACCGGCTTGGACAGCAGCAGGCGCGACGGACCCATGGGGCCCAGCGGCTGGCTGTCTTCGACCTGGAAATCCAGCGTGGCAAACACATCCGGCCCGGCGCCCTGTGGTTCGTTCAGCATCTTCGCGCCGGACTGCAAATCCCAGCCGGAACAGAAGTGACCGTGCGCGCCGTGGAACACCGCGACCTTCGCGCTGTCGTCGCTGTCGAAGGCCAGGAAAGCCTCGTACAGCGCCAGCGCATGACCGCGGTCCACCGCGTTGCGTACATCGGGGCGGTCCAGGGTGACGACCGTCACGTCGCCGTCCTTTTCAATATGTACCGTCACTTTTGGTCTCCCCACCAGCCGACACGCGGCGCCGCCAGGCAGGCGGCGAGTTCGTCGGCGGTCAGGTTGATGTCCATGCGCAGCAGCGCCGCCGCCATGGACTTGCCCAGGTTGTCCAGCCGCAGGTTGCGCGCACCGCCGCCCTGCAGCGCGTCGTGCAGCACCAGCTTGATCGCCAGGATGTTGGGCAAGGTCCAGCACTCGACGCGGCCGGGCAGCCAGGGGGCGAAGTGTTCCGCCACACGCTGCGCCGTGACCTCGCGCGCCAGCACGGCATAGCCCGCTTCGTTCCAGGCAAACAGGCCGAAATCCACCCAGTCGGCCTTGTCGCCGCTGCGTGCATGGGCCAGCCGGACGAGCTGGATTTTTTGAGTGGGCGTCGTCATGTCTGCAGCAGCTCCACGCGGGTGTTGGGCTCGACCAGGCTGCGATCGATCAGGGCCGGCCAGATGCCCAGCAACTCACTGGTGTTGTGCAGGCCGTGAAAGCCGCAGGTGTAGGCCGGGCCGCTGAGTCCCATCCACGGGAACAGCCGGCCGAAACCGTCGGCGGCCTTTTTGTCGCGCGTGCGCAGCACCATGCGCACCCAGACTTCGTTGAGCCCGGCCAGCGCCTGTGCATCGGGCAGGGGCGCCAGCGCACCGTGCGCCGAATTCAAACCCGGGAACTCGACAAACAGGGCCTCGTGCGGCACGCCCTTGTCGGCCAGCTGGGTCTTGACCATCTCCACCGCCGCCAGCGCCTTGTCATAGGCATCCGGCCAGCTGAAGCCCCAGGTCACCTCGGCCTTGAAGCCGTCGCGGTAGCCACCGACCACCTTGAGCTGGCCGGTGCGTGGCTGGCCGGTGGCACCGGTCATGCGCACCCGGTCCTGGCCCAGGTCCTCAAGCCGGACCGTCGACAGGTCCAGCACCACGTCAGGCGAAAAATACTGGTGCGGGTTGTGCACTTCATACAGCAGTTGCTGGCGCACGGTGTCGAAGTTGATGCGCCCGCCCGTGCCCGGCGCTTTCATGATCACCGCGTCGCCGTCTTCACCGACCTCGGCCATCGGGTAGCCGATGTGGGCCAGGTCGGGAATGGCTTTCCAGGCTTGGGCGCTGCCGAAGTTGCCGCCGCTGCCCTGGCCCGAACACTCGAGCAGGTGCCCGACCGCGAGGCCTTGCGCCAGCCGGTTCAGGTCGGCCGGTGTCGCCGTGTCTCCTGCATCGCCGAGATTCCAGTTGAACTCGTGCACCAGCGGCCCCAGAAACAGGGCGGCATCGGCGACACGGCCGGTGATCACGATGTCCGCGCCCTGCTGCAGCGCAGAAACAATCGGCCGCGCACCCAGGTAGGCGTTGGCAAACACCATGCGCTCACGCACGGTATCGAACGGGGCGCCGCTGAACATGTGCGCCGGCGCCAGCCCACTGAGCTGCTGCAACACCTCGTCACCTGTCACCACGGCGACGCGGGCCTGCCAGCCCCTGGCCGCAAAAGCAGCCTGGACGGCGGCCGCGGCACCGGCCGGATTGAGCCCTCCGGCATTGCACACGAAGCGGACGTTGCGCTGCTTCATGGCCGGCCACAAACGCATGAGCATGGGCACCACATCCCTGGCGTAGCCCAGGGCCGGATCGCGCTGCAGGTCCTTCTGCAAAATGGCCAGCGTCAGCTCCGCCAGATGATCGCTGGCGATGTACTGCCCCCCCCCGCGTTCAATGCTTGCGAGCACCGGTTCCCACGCGTCTCCGTAGAAACCCAACCCGGCACCAATCCGGATTGATTTTTTCATTGAATGCAGCTCATGATCAATGCAATGAGGGTTTAACCGGATCACAAATCCGCCGTCCCCTTGCCTTTCCGGTGGTAAATTATTTTTACAAAGCAACTGCTTTGTAAAAATTATTGTGGAGCAAAAGTGCAGTTATTGCAATTAATCATCAGCGGCATCGCGCAAGGCTGCATTTACGGGCTCATCGCCCTGGGTTTTGTCCTGATTTACAAGGCCACCGAAACCGTGAGCTTCGCCCAGGGCGAGCTCATGATGCTGGGCGCCTTTGGCGGACTGGCCTGCATGACCATGCTCGGCTTCCCGTTCTGGCTGGCCATCCTCAGCGCCATTGCCGGCATGGCCCTGTTCGGCGTGCTGCTGGAGCGGCTGGTGATACGGCCCATCCTGGGCCAGCCGGCTTTTTCGATCGTGATGCTGACCATCGGTGTCGGCTACGTGGCGCGCGGCCTGATCACCATGATTCCCGGCATAGGCACGGAGACCCACACCCTGCCCGTGCCCTACAAGGACCAGATCTGGAACGTCGGCGCCCTGGTCCTCAATGTCGAACAGATGGCCGTGATCGGCAGCACCGCGGTGCTCTGCCTGGCGCTGTTTGCGCTCTTCAAGTACAGCAAGCTGGGCATTGCCATGCAGGCCTCCTCGCAAAACCAGCTGGCAGCGTATTACATGGGCATCCCGGTCAAGCGGCTCAATGGCCTGGTGTGGGGCCTGGCCGCAGCCGTGGCGGCCATCGCCGGACTGTTGCTGGCACCCATTACTTTTGTGCACGCCAACATGGGCTTCATCGGCCTCAAGGCTTTTCCCGCGGCGGTGGTTGGCGGCTTCGGCAGCCTGCCCGGCGCCATCGTCGGTGGCCTGATCATCGGCATCGTCGAATCGCTGGCCGGCTTTTATGCGCCGGACGGCATCAAGGACATCGCGGCCTATGTGGTGGTGCTGATCATGCTGATGGTCAAGCCCAACGGTTTGTTCGGCGAAAAACTCCGCAAGAAAGTCTGAGCCCCCATGCGTTTTATCTTCAAGACTGACTACGGGCAGGACATCAAGCTTGCCAAGCACGGCGGCCATATCTTCTGGTACAGCCTGCTGCTGGTGCTGCTGCTGGCCGCGCCGTGGCTGTTTGCCGAGTACTGGCTGGCCCAGCTGACCTTCATCCTGATCTACGCCATCGCCGGCCTGGGGCTGATGCTGCTGGCCGGGTTCACGGGCCTGTTTTCGCTGGGCCATGCGGCCTTTCTCGGGGTCGGCGCCTACACCCAGGCAGTCATGACCAACGCCGGCGTGCCCTTTCCCATCGCGCTGGCCTGCGCGGCCGGCCTGTCGGCCGCGGTGGGGCTGGTCGTCGGCTTGCCGGCGCTGCGCGTCAAGGGCATTTACCTGGGCATCGCCACCCTGTCCTTCGGGTTCATCGTCGAGGAAGTGTTTGCGCGCTGGGAGTCCGTCACCGGCGGCAATGCCGGCATCCACATCAAGGCGCCGGACATGTTCGGCTGGAAACTGGGCAGCGGCGAGGCCTTTTATTTTCTCTGCCTGGTGATTGCCATCGGCGCCACGCTGGGCATCCTCAACCTGTTGCGTTCGCCGACCGGCCGCGCCTTTGTGGCCATCCGCGACTCGGAGATCTCCGCACAAAGCATGGGCATTCACCTGGCCCGCTACAAGACGCTGTCGTTTGCGCTGTCCGCCGGACTCGCCGGCATCGCCGGCGCCCTGTACGCGCACAAGCTGCAATTCATCTCGCCCGACCAGTTCAACATCCTGCAGTCGATCGACCTGCTCCTGATGATCGTGGTCGGTGGCCTGGGCTCGGTGCACGGGGCTTTCCTGGGCGCCATCTTCCTGATCTCCATGCCCCAGGCCATTGCGATGGTCAAGGACTACCTGCCGGCCTTCATCGGCCAGGCCCCTGGCCTGCAAGGCCTGGTCTACGGCCTGGTGCTGATTGGTTTTGTGCTGTTTGAACCGCTGGGGCTGTACGGGCGCTGGCTCAAGATACGCACCTACCTGCAGACCTTTCCGTTCTACCGCAAGGGCATGTTCAAACGGCAGAAGTCCTTCCAGAAATCCGACAGGCTCAAATGAAGCCCCCACGCTCGTCGCTTCGCGTACTTCGCTGCCCCCCGAGGGGGCTAATTTTTCTTGGGGCGGCCCTGCGAAAAATTTCATGTTCCAAGGTATTCGTCCATGAATGATGTTTTGTTATCCGCAAAAAACCTCAGCGTCCGCTTCGGCGGGGTACTGGCCGTGAACAATGTCAGCTTCGATGTCCGGCAGGGCGAGGTGTTCACGCTGATCGGCCCGAACGGCGCCGGCAAAACCACCGTGTTCAATCTGATCAGCCGCATCTACACACCGACCTCGGGCGACATTGACTACATGGGCACCAAGCTGACCAACCAGCCGCCGCACCGGATCGCCGCACTGGGCATCGCCCGCACCTTCCAGAACATCGAGTTGTTCGAACACGCGACGGTGCTGCACAACCTGCTGATCGGCCGGCACACCCACCGGCAGACCGGTTTGTGGAGTGAAATTTTCTTCACGAAAAAAACGCGCGAGGCCGAAATCCAGGCGCGGGAAAAAGCCGAGCAGATCATCGACCTGCTGGACCTGCAGCACCACCGCGACTCCTTTGTGGCCGGCCTGCCCTATGGCGTGCGCAAGGTGGTGGAGCTGGCCCGGGCACTGTGCACCGAACCCAAACTGCTGCTGCTGGACGAACCGTCCTCGGGGCTCAACGTGGAAGAAACCGACGACATGGCCTTCTGGATCCAGGACATCAAGAACGAGCTGGGCGTGACCGTGCTGATGGTGGAACACGACATGACCCTGGTCTCCAAGGTGTCCGATCGCGTGCTGGCCATGAACCAGGGCGAAGTGCTGGCCATGGGCACCCCGCGTGAAGTCCAGACCGATCCTGGCGTGATCGAGGCCTATCTCGGTTCCATCGACGATGTATCCTCGCTGCGCCGGCAACACAAGGCTGTCGATTTGCACACGGAGGTACGCTCATGAGCGCCGTGCCACCCCCTGTGAGCGACCAGCCCGTGCTCAAGCTGCTCAACGTCGAGAGCTCCTACGGACCGATCAAGGCCATACGCGGCGTCAGCCTGCAGGTGCGCCGCGGCGAAATCGCCACCGTGCTGGGCTCGAACGGCGCCGGCAAGACCACCATCCTGAAAACCATCTCCGGCATCATCGACCCGCGCAAGGGGTCGATCGAGTTCAAGGGCGGCAACATCACGGCGCAGGACCCGGCTTACATCGTCCAGCAGGGCCTGAGCCATGTGCCGGAGGGCCGGGAGGTGTTTCCGCTGCTCAGCGTGCGCGACAACCTGCTGATGGGCGCCTACACCCGCAAGGACCGCGACGGGGTGGCCAGGGACATCGAGCTTGTGTTCGGCTATTTCCCCATCCTGCGTGAGCGTGCCTTGCAGGACGCCGGCCTGCTCTCCGGCGGCCAGCAGCAGATGTTGTCGATCTCGCGCGCCCTGATGGCGTCGCCCGACCTGATCCTGCTCGACGAGCCCAGCCTGGGCCTCAGCCCCAAGCTGACGAAAGAAATTTTCGAGATCGTGGTGCGCATCAACCGCGAACGCGGTACCACCATCTTGCTGGTCGAGCAGAACGCCAACATGGCCCTGAACGCCTCCGACTACGGCTACGTGTTGGAAAACGGCCGTATCGTGATGGAAGACACCTGTGCCCGGCTACGGGAAAAGGAAGACATCAAGGAGTTCTACCTGGGCATGAAGGAAGACGGTGTGCGCAGCGAGCGCCGCTGGAAGAAGAAAAAAACATGGAGATGAAGATGACCGAAGAATTCGCCAAGCCGGGGCCGCGGATCTGGCTTTGCCAGTCCGCAGGCGCAGCGCCCCCCCGGGGGGCAGCGCAGCACACGCAGTGGCAAGCGTGGGGGCACTATGTCTAATCTTTGGGATCTCTCCCACATCCAGCCCGAAACCCGCGTGGTGCTTGAGGGTGAAACCATTCCGGCAATGTTCTGGAACGGCGTCGCCCAACGCCAGGACAAGGTCTGGATGCGGCAGAAAAAACTCGGCATCTGGCGCAGCTGGACCTGGAACCAGACCGGCGAGGCCGTGCGCGAGATCGCCGGCGGCCTGATGAGCCTGGGTTTTGCCAAGGGCGAATGCGCGTCCATCCTCTCGAACACGGTCATCGAATGGGTGCTGGCCGACCTCGCCGTGCTCAGCTGCGGCGGTGTGGCCAACGGCATTTACCCGACGGACGCCGCCTCGCAGGTGCACTACCTGTGTGAAGACTCGCGCACCACCCTGCTGTTTGTCGAAGACGATGAACAACTGGACAAGGCCCTGGAAGTGCGCAGCGCCCTGCCCGGCCTGCGCAAGATTGTGGTGTTTGACATGGAGGGCCTGCGCGACCTCGACGAGCCCGATGTGATCAGCCTGGCCGCCCTGCGCGAGCTGGGGCGCAGCTACCTCGCCGCGCACCCCGGTGCGATCGAGGCGCGTGTCAAGGCCTGCCGGCCCGAAGACCTGGCCATCCTCGTCTACACCTCGGGCACCACCGGCAAACCCAAAGGTGCCATGCACAACCACCGGGGCCTGGTGTTCACGGCACGCGGTTACAACACCCTGGTGGCGCAGGACGAAAACGACGAACGCATGTGTTTTCTGCCGCTGTGTCACATCGCCGAGCGCATGGGCGGCGAATACTTCGCGATGTACACCGGCGCCAAGCTCAACTTTGTCGAAAATCCCGAGACCATTCCCGAGAACGTGCGGGAAATCGCGCCCACCGTGTTCACCGCCGTGCCCCGCGTCTGGGAAAAGTTCTATTCAGGCGTGATGATTTCGCTCAAGGAAGCCAGCCGCTTGCAGCAGGCGGCTTATGCCTGGGGCATAGGCGTGGGCACCGAGATCGCCGACAGGGTGATGGCCGGCCAGCCCGTCAGCAACTGGCTCAAGCTCAAATTCACGATTGCCCGCTGGGTGGCGCTGGACAATGCGCGCAAGCTGATTGGCATTCACCGTGCGCGCTTTTGCGTGACGGGCGCGGCGCCGATCTCGCCGGAACTGGTCAAGTGGTACATGGCGCTCGGTGTGCCCATGCTGGAGGTCTGGGGCATGACCGAGACCTGCGGTGCCTCGACCGGGGTTCCGGCCAGCCGCATCAAGCCGGGCTCGATCGGCCCGGCCGCGGGCTTCAACGAGGTCAGACTCGACCCCGTCACCGGCGAAATCCTGGTGCGCGGCACCAACGTGTTCATGGGCTACCTGAACCTGCCGGAGAAAACCGCCGAAACCATCGACGCTGACGGCTGGCTGCACACCGGCGACGTCGGCGTGGTGGACGAGGACGGCTTTTTCCGCATCACCGACCGCATGAAAGACATCATCATCACGGCCGGCGGCAAAAACGTGACGCCCAGCGAACTTGAAAACGAACTGAAGTTTTCACCCTACATCACCGACGCGGTGGTCATTGGCGACAAGCGGCCTTACCTCACGGCCATCGTCATGATCGACCAGGAAAACGTCGAGAAATATGCACAGGACCACGACGTTCCCTTCAGCAACTACCTCAGCTTGACGCGTTCGGCCGAGGTCCAGGAACTGATCCAGTCCGAAATCGACCGCGTCAACAAGAAGTTTGCGCGGGTTGAACAGATCAAGAAGTTTTTCCTGCTTGAAACGCAGCTGACGGCCGAAGACGAGGAGTTGACCCCGACGATGAAACTCAAGCGCAAGCTGGTCGAGAAAAAATATGCCGAACAGATCGAGGCGATGTACCGGTGAGGCCCCTGGGTTGTCGACCTGTTTTTTTTGTTTAAGTAGTTTCCCTTGCGTACTTACGCCAGCTTGACTTTCATGGGTTGGCGTCAAGAATGAAGCGATGTGCACACGCCGATTGCCGGCAAGCTGTGCCCCCCATGACCCCCCTCATCACAGGAGCCCTTCGATGAAATTTGGATCCACCCTGGCCTTCGCCGTATTGGCACTCAGTGCCGGCTCTTCCATGGCCCAGCAGGGCGTGAGCAAGACTGAAATCGTGATCGGCACCATCCAGGATTTGTCGGGTCCGCTGGCAGGTTATGGCAAACAGGCGCGCAACGGCATGCAGCTGCGCGTGAACGAAATCAACGAGCAGGGCGGCGTGCACGGGCGCAAGCTCAAACTGCTGACCGAGGACTCCGGCTACGACCCCAAGAAAGCGGTTCTGGCGGCCCAGAAGCTGGTGAACCAGGACAAGATTTTCATCATGGCCGGTCACCTCGGGACGGCTCAGAACAACGCGGCCATGCCGGTCCAGTTCGAGAAAAACGTCATCAATTTCATGCCGCTCACTGCCGCACGCGAGATGTACGAGCCGACCCACCGGCTGAAGTACGCCTTGCTGAGCTCCTACTACGACCAGATGCGCACCACCCTGCCCAGGATGGTCAAGGACAAGAACGCCAAGAAGGTATGCGCGATTTACCAGGACGACGAGTTCGGCCTGGAGGTCCTGCGCGGTGCGGAAGCCGGCCTCAAGTCCATCTCGATGGAAATGACCGAAAAAACCTCGTTCAAGCGGGGTGCCACGGACTTCTCGTCCCAGGTGGCCAAGATGAAGGCCTCGGGCTGCGACCTGGTGGTGCTCGGCACCATCATCCGTGAAACCATTGGCACCATCGCCGAATCCCGCAAGAACGGCTTCAACCCCGTGTTTTTCGGCTCGGTCGCGGCCTACACCGACCTGATCCACAAACTCGGCGGCAAGGCCATGGACGGCATGTACGCCACCATGTCGGTGCAGAACCCCTACACCGACGAAGCGTCGCAACCGATCCGCTTCTGGGCCAACAAGTACAAGACCAAGTTCAACGAAGATCCCACCGTCTTCTCGGCCTATGGCTACACCATGATTGACATCCTGATCCAGGCGGCGCAAAAGGCCGGCCCCACACTCACGACAGACAGTTTCGTCAAGGCCATGGACACCATGACCATTCCACCCGATATTTTCGGGGCACCCCAACTGACGTATACCGCCAGGCAGCGCCTGGGCAGCGACCTGTCGCGCCTGTCGCAAATTCAGGACGGCAAGTGGAAGGTGGTTTCGGACTACGTCAAACCCTAGCTTTGCGGCAACCGGCCAGGCGTGGAAGCCTGTCCGGCCTGCACCCCGGTTCCAGTGTCAGCTGTTTCCCCCATTACAAATGGAGATCAATGATGAAATTCAAAACAACTGTGGTACTTTCCGCCCTGGCCCTGGCAAGTACACTTGCCGGCGCCCAGCAAGGCGTGAGCAAAACCGAGATCACCCTGGGTTCCATCCAGGATTTGTCAGGACCCATCGCGGGTTTTGGCAAGCAGGCGCGCCTGGGCATGCTGCTGCGTGTTGACGAGATCAACGAGCAGGGCGGCATCAATGGCCGCAAGCTCAAACTCATTGTGGAAGACTCGGCCTACGACCCCAAAAAAGCCGTGCTGGCCGCGCAGAAGCTGGTCAACCAGGACAAGATCTTCATGATGGTGGGCCACATCGGCACGGCGCAGAACCTGGCCGCCATGCCGGTCCAGTTTGACAAGAACGTGATCAACTTCTTCCCGATCACCGCAGCGCGCGAAATGTACGAGCCCTTCCACAAGCTCAAGTATTCGTTTGCAGCCACCTACTACGACCAGATGCGCAATGCTGCGCCCAAACTGGCCAAGGAAAAGGGCGCCAAGAAGGTCTGCACGATGTACCAGGACGACGAATTTGGCCTGGAGGTGATGCGAGGCGCGGAAGCCGGCCTCAAGACCATAGGCCTGGAGTTCGCCGAGAAAACGTCCTACAAGCGCGGGGCGACCGATTTTTCGTCGCAGGTCGCCAAGATGAAAGCGGCCGGCTGCGAGATGGTCGTGCTCGGCACCATCATCCGTGAAACCATAGGCGCCATTGGTGAATCACGCAAAACCGGCTTCAGTCCGATCTTCCTGGGCTCCAGCGCCGCTTACACCGACCTGATCCACAAGCTGGGCGGCCCGGCCATGAACGGCCTCTATGCCACCATGACGGTGCAGAACCCCTACCTCGACGAAGCTTCGCAGCCCATCCGTTTCTGGGCCAACAAGTACAAGACCAAGTTCAATGAAGACCCCACCGTTTTCTCGGTCTATGGCTACAACATCATCGACATCTTTGCCAAAGCCGCTCAGAAAGCCGGTCCCAACCTGACGACGGAGAGCTTCATCAAGGTCATGGACACCATGAGCATCCCGCCCGACATGTTTGGCAGTGCACCGGCCAGCTTCTCGCCGACCAAACGGCTGGGCAGCGATGCCTCGCGCCTCTCGCAAATCACCGACGGCAAATGGAAAGTGGTCTCCGACTACATCAAGTAAGCGGACTGCGTCTTTCGTCAAAAGCCGCCTGCGGGCGGCTTTTTTCATGACACGATGTAAGCGCCCGCCCCCGTCGACAACAGCTGGCCGTCGGCGCCGAAAAACTCCATGCGGGTGCTGGCCACGCGAGAACCCAGGCGCAGGACCTCGGCGCGCAGTTCAAAAAACTCGCCGATGGCGGGCCGCAAATAGTCCACCCGTAAATCAATGGTGCCCAGTTTGGAGAAGCGGAGCATGCGCTGGGCCGGGGTTTCGTCCATATGGCGTGCACCAATCGCCGCCATGATGGCCAGCCCCGCCATCGCGTCGAGCCCCGCGCTCACGACCCCGCCATGAATGCGGTTGTAGGCATAGTGGCCCACCAGCGAAGGCCGCATGTCGATGCGGCCCACCACGCCTTCGGGGCGGACCGACACCACCTTCAGGCCCAGGGCCTGGTTGAAGACAATTTTCTCTTCAAAAAGTGTTTTCAGGGCAGCGATGAACTCGGGCTCGAAGTCAACGGTGCCGGCAGGTGGTGTAGTGGTTCTGGTCATAGGCCCAATTGTCGTGCAGCGAGGTCTTTCATGATCTCCTCGGCGCCGCCGCCAATCATCATGACCTTGACCTCACGGTAGATGCGTTCGCTCTTGGTACCGCGCATGAAACCCATGCCGCCCAGGATCTGCACCGCCTGGTCGGCACAGAACTGCATGGTCTGCGTTGCATGGTTCTTCAGCATGCAGACATGGGCGACCCAGTCGGGGCCCTGGTCGCCGGCGTCGGCACGGTCGGCCACCGCATCGACCCAGGCCTGGGTGGAGGCGATGCGCATCTGCATGTCCACCAGCTTGTGGCGAATCACCTGCTTGCCGACCAGCGTGCTGCCGAAAGTCTTGCGTTGCCTCGCCCAGTCCAGCGCCTCGTCGTAACAGGCCTGGGCAAAACCCAGGGCCGCGGCCGACATCGCCATGCGTTCGCCGTTGAAATTGCCCATGATGATTTTGAAACCACCGCCTTCTTCGCCCAGCAAATGGCTGGCCGGCACCCGCACACCGTCAAAACGCAGGTGCGCGGTGTCGGAGCACCACCAACCCATTTTTTCGAGCCGGGTGCGCGACAGGCCCGGGCTGTCGCCGGGCACGAGGATCATGGATATTCCGCTGGAACCCTTGCTGCCGGCATCACCGGTGCGTACCGCCACCGTGATGAAGTCCGCACGCATGCCCGAGGTGATGAAAACCTTCTCGCCGTCGATCACATAGTCGGCGCCGTCACGCCGCGCCGTCGTACGCAGGGCCGCCACATCGGAGCCACCGCCGGGCTCCGTGATCGCCAGTGCCGCAATCTTCTCCCCACGCAGCACCGGCGGAATCACCGCCTGCTGCAGCGCCGCAGAGCCATGGGCCAGCACCGGTGGCAGACCGATGTTGTGCGAAAACAGGCTGGCCAGCACACCGCCGCTGCCGCCATAGCGGCACAGCGCCAGCGTCATCGCGTTGCGCAGCCGCCAGGACGCCGGGGTGCCGCCCAAGGCTTCGGGGTAACCCAGCGCCAATAGACCCAGTTCGGCTGCCTGGCGATACAAGGCGCGTGGAAACTCGCCGGCATCATCCCACTGGCTGACATGCGGCGCGATGTCGTTCTGCGCGAAACGCCGGACCGACGCGGTGATGTCGGCCAGCATGTCGAGATCGCCGGAGGAAGTGTTCATGCTTCAAACCTCAACAAGAGCTGGCCGGGCGCCGTCTGCTGTCCGGGTTCCACGGAAATGGCCGCGACTACCGCATCGCGCGTCGCACACACGGCGTGTTCAAGCTTCATCGATTCGATCACCAGCAAGGTGTCGCCGCGCTTCACCGATGCGCCGGCGCTCACCTTGACCGCGATCACCTTGCCATTGAAGGGCGCCCGGAGTTCCATGGCCTGGCTGCTGGAGGCGACCCCGGCCGCAGGCTCAAAACTCGCGTCCTTGAGCCAGACATCGGTAGCGCCGACCTGCACGTGCCAGCGCCCGTCGGCCACCCGGCAAGCCAACACCGTGCGGCTCAGGCCGTCGACTGTGACCCGCATCCGGCCGGCCCCGGCAGGCACACAGGCGGCCGCGTGCTGGTGCGCGCCCGACGAAACTTCCAGCCCGCCCGCGCCGGTTTCCGTCACGGTGATGGCCAGCACCTGTTCGCCATGCAGCACGCGCAGGGCTTTGCCGAACGGACAGGGCAAGGCCTGTGCAGCGCCGGCGGCGCCCTGGAAGTGCAGCCCCAGGACGGCCGGCAACAACACCTGCGTTTGCTGGTCCCGCAAGGTCTTGCGGATCTCGCCGCCGTGTTCGGCCAGAAAGGGAATCAGCGCCTGGCCGGCACGGAACACCGGGTGCGCCAGGCACGCCGCCAGAAAAGCGCGGTTGGTCGGCAGCCCCAGCACCTGCGTGCCGGCCAGCGCTGCCACCAGGCCGTCCATGGCCTCCGCCCGCGTGGCCCCATGCACGATCAGCTTGCCGAGCATGGAGTCGTAAAACGGCGTGACCTCGCCACCGGCCTGCAGCGCATGGTCAAACCGCGCGTGCGCAGGCTCAACAAAGTGCTGCACCCGCCCGGCATGCGGCGAAAAATCATCGTCTTCGGCGCACAGCCGCACCTCGATGGCGTGGCCGCGGAAAACCACGTCGTCCTGGCCCAGCGGCAAGGCCTCGCCCTGCGCCATACGCAGCTGCCACTCGACCAGGTCCAGGCCCGTCACCGCTTCGGTGACCGGGTGCTCGACCTGCAACCGGGTGTTCATCTCCATGAGGAAAAAATCACCGTTCTCGTCGAGCAGAAACTCCACTGTGCCGGCACCCACATAGCCGGCCGCCTGCGCCAGCGCCACCGCACAGGCGCCCATGCGTTCGCGCAACACAGGGTCCACCGCCGGACTCGGCGATTCTTCAATCAGTTTCTGGTGACGCCGCTGCACCGAGCAGTCGCGCTCGCCCAGATGAATGCACCGGCCATGCGCGTCGGCAAACACCTGCACCTCGACATGGCGCGGGCTCAGGAGGGCACGCTCGAGCAGCAACTCGTCACTGCCAAACGACGACAGCGCTTCGGAGCGCGCGCTGTGCAGGGCCGCCTGCAACAAGGACGGCGCCAGCACCAGACGCATGCCGCGGCCGCCGCCGCCTGCCGCGGCCTTGACCATCAGCGGGTAACCCAGTTTGTCCGCCTCGGCCGTCAAACACTTGTCGGACTGGTCCGGGCCCTGGTAGCCGCTCAGGCAGGGCACGTTTTGCTGCAACGCCAGGTTCTTGGCGCTGGCCTTGTTGCCCAGCGCGCGAATCGCGGCCGGTGGCGGACCGACCCAGGTCAGGCCGGCATCGAGCACCGCCTGCGCGAACTCCGGGCTCTCGCTCAGGAAGCCGTAGCCGGGATGCACCGCATCCGCGCCGGCCACCTTCGCGGCGGCCAGCAGCTTGTCGATGCGCAAATAGGAATCGGCCGACAGCGTGCCGCCCAGCGCCACCGCACTGCCGGCTTCCTGCACATGCAGGGCCTGCGCGTCAGCATCGGAATACACGGCCACCGTGGCCATGCCCATGCGGTGCGCGGTACGCATGATGCGACGCGCGATCTCGCCGCGGTTGGCGATCAGCAGGCGGCGAATGGTTGTGGTGCTCATGCGGCCCACCCGGGCTTGCGCTTTTGCGCAAAGGCCGCGAGGCCTTCGGCGGCCTCGGGGCTGCGCAGGTTTGCTGCAAATTTGATAGCTGCTTGCTCAGGCAGATCGCGGGTCGGAGCCTGATTCAGCATGTAAAGCAAAGCCTTGGTATGGGCCACGGCACCGGGGGCCGCCCGGCGCAGCGCGCTGATGCGACTGGCTACGGCGGGCGGCAGATCGTCAGCGACCTCGTCCACCAGACCTTGTGCCAGGGCTTGCTGTGCGACCAGTTTTTCTCCGGACAGCATCAGCTGCCGTGCCAGCCGGTCACCCAGGCGCCGGTGTACAAACGGTGCAATCTGCGCCGGCACCACACCCAGCGTGACCTCGGGCGTGGCAAACACGGCGCGCGGACTGGCCAGCACGAAGTCACCGCAGCACACCAGCCCCAGGCCGCCGCCCATGGCCGGTCCATCCACCGCCACCAGCAGCATCTGCGGCAGCGCGCACAGGGCCTGCAGCAAATGGCCAAAACCGGCGTTCATGCCCAGCAGCGGGTCGGTCTGCCCAGGCGGCAACGCCTGCCCTATCGCCTGGGCAAAACCGCCCAGACTGCCGCCGGCGCAAAACGCGCCGGCGCCGCCCTGCAACACGACAAAACGCAAGACCGTGTCCTGCGCGGCGCGTTCGCAGGCATGTGCCAGCGCCGCTACCACCTCATCGGTCAGCGCATTGCGCGTGGCCGGATCGTGCAGGGTCCAGTGTTCGACCTCACCCGAGCGGGTGATCTGCAGCTTGTCGCTCATGGCCGTGGTCATCCTCAGGCAGCGGGTTTCTTGCTGCTTTTGGACAGGCCCATGTACTTGGCGATGATGCCCATCATGACTTCGTCGGCACCGCCGCCTATGGAAGCCAGCCGGCCGTCGCGGAACATGCGTGCCACCTTGTTTTCCCAGGTGAAGCCCATGCCGCCCCAGAACTGCAAACAGGTGTCGGGCACCAGGCGGTTCAGCCGCCCGGCCTTGAGCTTGGCCATGGAGGCCAGCTCGGTCACGTCCTGGCCCTGCACGTAGAGCTCGCAGGCGCGGTAGGTCATGGCGCGCAGGCTTTCGACCTCGGTCTTCATCTCGGCCAGCTTGAACTGCACCCACTGCTGGTCGGCCAGCGTGGCGCCGAACAATTTCCGCTCATGCGCCCACTCGACCGTCCAGTCAATGCAGTTGGACAGCGACTGGATGCAGCTGGCCGCGCACCAGAGCCGCTCTTCCTGGAACTGCATCATCTGGTACATGAAGCCCGAGCCTTCCGCGCCTATCAGGTAGCGCTGCGGCACCCGCACTTCGTCGAAATAAATCAGGCCGGTGTCGCTGGCGTTCATGCCTATCTTCTTGATCTTCTTGCCGACTTCGATGCCCTGGCGCAGCTTGCCCTTCTCGCGCATGGGCACCATCACCAGGCTTTTGTTCTTGTGCTGCGGGCCGTCGCCGGTGTTGACCAGCATGCACATCCAGTCGGCCTGCAGGCTGTTGGTGATCCACATCTTCTGGCCGCTGATCACATAGTCATCGCCGTCCTTGCGCGCATGGCTCTTGATGGACGCCACGTCGCTGCCGGCGCCCGGCTCGCTGACACCTATGCAGCCGACCGTGTCGCCGGCAATCGCCGGGGCGAGGAACTCGCGCTTGAGCTCGTCGCTGCCAAACCGCGCCAGCGCCGGCGTGCACATGTCGGTCTGCACACCAATGGCCATGGGGATGCCGCCGCAGTCGATGTGGCCCAGGGCCTCGGCCATGGCGACGCCGTAGGAGTAGTCGAGTCCTGCGCCGCCGTATTCCTCGGGCTTGGTCAGACCGAGCATGCCCAGCTTGCCGAGTTTTTTGAAAACCTCATGGGCGGGAAAAATTTCAGCCGCCTCCCATTCGTCCACATGCGGGTTGATCTCTGCGGCTATAAAACGCTTGAGGGTCTTCTGGATTTCGAGGTGTTCGTGGGTGTATTGCATGGTTGTCTCCTTGAAATTGCGTTCACATGCGCGCCACGCCAAACTGCATGGGCCGCAACTGCCGGGCTTCCGCCTCGGCACACATCGCCAGGCATTGCGCCAGCACCGCGCGGGTATCGCGCGGATCGATCACACCGTCGTCGAGCAGCAGGCCCGAGGTGTAGAAAGCGTCGGCCTGCGCCTCGAACACGGCGACGATCTTGTCGAACTGGGCCTGCGACTGCGCCGCATCGACGGTGATGCCTTTACGCAGCATCGCGGCCTCCGTCACGATCTGCATGGTGCGCGCCGCCTGCTCGCCGCCCATCACCGCCGTTTTGGCACTCGGCCAGCTGAACAGGAAACGGGGTGCATAACCGCGACCGCACATGCCGTAGTTGCCGGCACCAAACGAGGCGCCGCACTGGATCGTGATCTGCGGCACCGTGGCGTTGGTGACGGCCTGGATCATCTTGGAGCCGTGTTTGATCATGCCGCCCTGCTCGGCGTCCTTGCCGACCATGTAGCCAGTGGTGTTCTGCAGGTAGATGATGGGGTGTCCGAGCTGGCACATCAGCTGGATGAAATGCGTGGCCTTGTTGGCGCCTGCCACGTCGATGGGGCCGTTGTTGCTGATGATGCCCACCGCGTGGCCGCCAATCGCCGCCTGCACACACACCGTGGCGGCGCCATACAAAGCCTTGAAGGGCAGGAAGTCCGAGCCATCGACCAGCCGGGCAATCACTTCGTGCATGTCCACCGGCTGGCGCAGATCGCCGGCCATCAGCCCGAGCAGCTCATCGGCCGGATACAGCGGCTCGCTTGCTCCTGAATCAATAGCTGCTTGCGCCCGTATCATATGGACCGGAGGCCGATTTGACCACGCAGTCCGGGCCACGGCCTGGCGCGCCAGGCCCAGCGCCTGGCGGTCATCCTCGGCCAGCTGTTCACCGAGGCCCGACACGCCGGTATGCATCTCGGCGCCGCCCAGTTCCTCCTCGGTGGCCACCTCGCCGGTGGCCGCCATCAGCAGCGGCGGGCCAGCCAGAAAGGCGCGCGAGCGGTTGCGCACCATGATCACCACGTCCGAGAGGCCCGGCATGTAGGCCCCGCCCGCCGTGCCGGAACCGTGCTGCACCGTGATGACCGGAATGCCCGCCGCCGACAGGCGCGCGAGGTTGCGGAACAGGGAGCCGCCGTGAACAAAACCCTCGACGCGGTAACGCATCAGGTTGGCGCCGGCGCTTTCCACCAGGTGAATGAAAGGCAGCTTGTTCTGCAGCGCGATCTCCTGCACCCGCAGGATTTTCTCCAGCCCCATGGCCTGGATGGCGCCGGCCTCGATGCCCGAGTCGCTGGCCACCACCATGCAGCGCGCGCCCTCGATGAACCCGATGCCGGCCACGATGCCGCCACCGGGCACGGAACGTGCCCCCACGCTCCCCACTTCGTGTGGTTCGCTGCCCCCCGAGGGGGCCCTCGCGCCTTGGGGCGGCCCGGCGTCGCTCGCCGCAGGGTCCTTGTGGTCCTGCATGAAGCCGGCCAGCGAACACAAAGGCAAGTACGGCGCGCCCGGGTCCAGCAGCAGCGCCACACGTTCACGCGGCAACAACTGGCCGCGCTTGTCGAACACCGGTTTCGATTTGGCCGAAGCCTGTGCGGCACGGGCTTCCAGCGCACGCAGCGCCGCAATGCGTGCGAGCATGGCGTCGCGCCGCTGCACGGCCACGCTGCCCTGCGCATTCCAGGCCGACTGGAAAACGGTCATGGCTGGAACACCTTGGGCGTCGTCGCCAGATGAAAACCGTCAAAGGGCTTGACGGCATCACGCTGCTGCGCCTCGGCATCGGGCAGGCGCATGGGCCAGCCCATGCGCACCTGTGGGCGTGCGCCGTCCACGCGCAGCACGGTGCCGCTGATGAAACTGGCCGCCGGGCTCAGCAAAAACACAATGGCGGCCGAGGTTTCCGCCTCGGTACCAAAGCGGCCCAGCGGCACGGTGGTGCGCATCTCGCGCAGCATCTCCCCCGCCTCGGGCGGGTAGTGGTCCATGCCGCTTGATGCGATGTAACCGGGTGCCACCGCGTTGATGCGCACGCCGCTGTGCGCCCACTCGGCCGCGGCGGTTTCGGTGAAGCTGACCATGCCGGCACGCGCCGCACCGCTGTGGCCCATGGAGGGCATGGAACCCCAGATGTCGGCCACGATGTTGACAATGCTGCCACCGTGCTCCGCCATGGACTGCAGGTAACACTCGCGCGCCATCAGGAAACCGCCCGTCAGGTTGGTGTTGATCACCGCTTCCCAGCCCTTGGCGCTGATGCTCTCCAGCGGCGCAATGTACTGCCCGCCGGCGTTGTTGACCAGCGCGTCGATGCGGCCCTGCGCGATCACAATGGCCGCGACGGTGACCTTCACCGCCTCTTCCTGGCGAATGTCGCAGGGGTGGAAACTGGCACGGCCGCCGGCGGCCACAATCTCGCCGGCCACCTCGTGCAGCTTGTCGAACTTGCGCCCGATCAGCACGACATGCGCGCCCAGGGCCGCCAGTTCATGCGCCGTGCAGCGGCCTATGCCGGAGCCGCCGCCGGTGACCACCACCACCTTGCCGGCAAACAGGCCGGCGCTGAAAACGGAACGGTAAGTCATGGTCGGGTTTTCCTTGTGGAGGGCGTCCTGTCTTCGCCGATGAACAGCGCCATGGCCGCATCGGCGAGTTCATCGAGCGAGGCGCCTTTTTTTGCGTCAAACCACTGCGCCGACCAGTTCAGCGCACCAAAAATCAGCAGCCGCGCCAGCTTCACCGGGGCCTGCAGCCGGCCCTGGTCGCTCAGGGCCTGGAGCACCGGCGCCCAGACCGACTCGTAGTCGCCCTGCAGCCTGGCCAGCGATGCGCGCTGCCTGGCCGTGATGGAACGCGACTCGTACAACATCACGGGAATGAAATCGCTGCCCGGGCCCAGCAGCACGTCGAAATGATTGCGGATCAACACGCGCAGCAAAGCCGCCGCGTCGGGTGCGGACGGCGCCGCTGCCTCGAGCGCCGCCGCCTGCCGGGCCATGGCCGAACGCATGCCCTCCTCCATCACGGCATAAAGCAGCGCCCCCTTGCTCTTGAAATGGTAAAAGGGCGAGCCGCTGTGCATGCCAACGGCTGCCGCGATATCGCGCGTGCTGGTGCCGTCAAACCCCTTGCGGCGAAACAGCCGCGCGGCGGTGTTGACCAGTTCCACGCGCCGGTTGCCGTCGTCGCGTTCGCCGGGCGTCTTGCGCGGACGGCCGCGCGGCCGCTTTTCAGCGGCTGCGACAACAGCAACAGGCGGGGTCAGGGCGCGGCCGGCAGGGCGGGTGCGCGCAGGTGTTTTGTCCATGGAAGCAGACCATAACAAAAGCTGTTATTTTTAGCAAGCGCTTGCTTTGTAAAAATAGGCCCTGACTGCGGCACGGCCCCGGAACCCCAGCTGACTACACTGGGGGCTTCCCAAAACAAAACCGAAGCATTGATGGACCTCTTCTTTCTGGCGCTCATGGTCGCCGCCGGCGCTTATGCACTCAAATCTGGCTACGAACGCAAGCGCATCGCCCTGCTGGGCAGCCATCTCGGCCAGTACCAGATCGAAAAACTCATGGAAAGCCTGACCGAGGGCTACATGCGCGCGCTTCGCGAGGACGATCCGGAGCGCCGCGCAAGCATCTGGAACCTGTTGACGACCACCGAGACCAAGCTGTGCGAGCAGTTCAACAACTTCGTGGCCGGGTTCTCCCGGGTGGAAGGCGCCGCGGCACGCGTGAGCAGGCTTCCCCTGCCTTACGCCGACAAGCTCTTTCCGGCGGCGACATTCGACCTGCGCCAGGTCCTGCTGGTGCATGCCGAGGGCATCACGCGCGCCGCGAAAAACAAGCCCGAACAATCGCCCAAAAACAAGGCCTTCACCCTGTCCGCCGAGGTTTTCCTGATGCAGCACACCTGCCACTGGTTCTGCAAGTCCAAGGCCGTCGCCTCTGCCCGGCTGCTGGTCCGTCACAAGACGTCTTATGAGCAGGTGCTGGCATCCGTCGCACCAGAAACGCGTCGGGCCTACCTCGCGCTGGTGGGCCCTTGAATCATCCGCGTTGTTGAGCGGACGGCGCCAGATGCGCCCGCAGGCTCCCGGACAGGCGGAGGAACGGCGGCGGGGCGCCATGCAACACGGAGGGAGCAGCGGCTTTCGACGACGCCCTCATGGGAGCAGCCCCTGCGCACGCTCGAGCAGCAATTCACGCTCGCGCAGGTTGCCCGCCAGCGCCGCGGCGCGTTCAAACTCATGGCGCGCCTCGTCGTTGCGGCCCAGCCTGGCGAGCAGGTCGCCGCGCACGCTGGGCAGCCACTGGTAGTTCTGCAAGGCTTTGTCGCCGCGCAGCACATCGATGATGGCCAGCCCGGCTGCTGGCCCAAAGGCCATGCTGACCGCCACGGCGCGGTTGAGTTCCACTACCGGCGAGGGTGCGGTTTGGGCCAGCGCGTCGTACAGGGCGGCAATACGCGCCCAGTCAGTCTCCCCCGAGGTTGGCGCACGGGCATGGCAGGCGGCAATGGCAGCCTGCAGCGCATACGGCCCCAGGGCGTGGGCCGACGACTCGGCCAGCGCCATGGCCATGTCGAGCGCGGCCAGCCCCCTGCGGATCAGGAGATGATCCCAACGCGTCCGGTTCTGGTCGGCAAGCAGTATCGGCCGACCGGCGGCATCGACCCGGGCGGCCATGCGCGAGGCTTGCAGCTCCATCAGGGCCAGCAAACCCTGCACCTCGGACTCGTCCGGCGCCAGGCCGGCCAGCATGCGGCCCAGGCGCAGCGCCTCGTCGGTCAGCGCAGGCCGCATCCAGTGATCACCGGCGGTGGCGGTGTAGCCCTCGTTGAACAGCAGGTAGACCACCTCCAGCACCGAAGCCAGGCGTGCGCCCAGTTCATCGCCGCGCGGGACGTCAAAAGGCACGCGTGCCTCGGCCAGGGTGCGCTTGGCACGCACGATGCGCTGCGCCAGCGTGGGCTCGGGCACCAGGAAAGCGCGGGCGATTTCATGGGTATTCAGGCCGCCCAACAGCTTGAGCGTCAGCGCCAGCCGCGCTTCGGTGGACAGCACCGGGTGGCAGGCGGTGAAGATCAGGCGCAGCAGGTCGTCGCCAATCTCGTCCTGTCGGGTCGCGTCGAGCGCGTCCACGAAATCGGGCACAACCAGCGCTTCCTGCGCCTCCAGCGCATGGCCGATCTGCTCCAGCTTTTCGCCCTGCATCTTCTGGTGCCGCAGGTGGTCCAATGCGCGGTTTTTGGCGACCCGCATCAGCCAGGCGCCGGGATTGTCCGGTACCCCCTTGCCGGGCCAGCTTTCCAGCGCGGCAACCAGCGCGTCCTGCGCGAGTTCCTCGGCCAGCCCGATCTCGCGCACCAAACGCGCCACCGAGGCCACGATTTTCGCGGACTCGATGCGCCAGACGGCGGAGATCGCCTCATGGGTGGAGGAATGCATGGATCAATGGTACCGGCAGGCCTCAGAGACTGAGGCGAAGCGTCTGGCGAGCTGCGGCCTGCAAGGCCTTGAGAGCCACACCCAGTGAACGAACGTGGGGGCACTTCAATCCAGCCGGGGCCGCGGGTGCAGCGTCGATGAACCGGCTGCCGGCGATTTCACGTTCGCCATCGGTCATGGCCTGCTCCTCACTTCTGACTGGGCGTGTTCATCTCGCGGAAGCGCTCGACCTGCTCGCTGGGCTCGAAGTCGTCCAGCTCATACAGCTGGCGAACCTCGATCACGGCCGGTGCGTTTTCGCCAACAGGGTTGGGGAAACGGCGCGACCACGCCAGCGCCTCCTCGCGGCTGCGCACCTGGATGGTGGTGAAGCCGGCGATCAGTTCCTTGGCTTCCGCAAAAGGGCCGTCAATCACGGTGCGCTTCTGGCCGTCGTAGTGGATGCGCCAGCCCTTGCGGCTGGGCTGCAGGCCACTGGCATCGAGCAGCACGCCGGCCTTGGCCAACTCCTCGTGGAAGTCGGCCATGGCAGCCATCAGTTTTTCATCGGGGGTCTGCGGGGTGGTCTCGGCCTCGAACTCGGGCGTCGACTTCACAATGATCATGAATCGCATGTGGGTACTCCTTGTGTGCGGCGGCCAGAATCCCTGGCCTCCTGTTCACACGACGAAGCAGCCGACGCGGAATCGACAAACTCGAATTAGGTAAAAACCCTTAACCTCTGCTGCCGGGGCTCAAAGGAAGCAGGGACCGGTGGCGCGAACCTCGAGCGTGGCCCATTCAGCGGCGGGGCAACGGGCGGCGATGGCCAGGGCTTGCTCGCGGGTGGCGCAATTCACCAGAAAGAAGCCTCCCACCATTTCCTTGGCTTCGGCAAACGGGCCGTCCAGCACCTGCGGTTTGCCGGCGCTCACGCGCACGCGGGCGGCGCTGTCCTGCGAGCCCAGCGACTCCACGCCAAGCAACACGCCTTCTGATTTCAGTTCGTCGGCGAACTTCAGCATGCGCCCGTACACCGCCTCGCCTTCGGCCAGGCTGCGGGTCAGGCGCTGGCCAACGGGTTCGTGGATGAGCAGCATGTAAGGCATGGTTAGGGCCTCTTCACCCTATGGATGCAAGTGCGAACTTGGTGAAAACAGCGCCAATCAAGGCGCGCGACGACGCTCAGCCTGGGCGGCTGGGCTAGGAGTGCAACGCAGAGTGGCGTTGTTTTCACCAAGTTCCCGCCGGGTTGCGGCCAAAAAGGCCATGCGCAGCGTTGCAAAGCCTTGCCGGGCTCTGGCCCGGCTGCATTTTGCGCCTCGCGCATGGCCTTTTTGACTCGCAACGCATCTTGCATCCATAGGGTGAAGAGGCCCTAGTCCACAAAAAAGTCAGGGATGAAGTTTTTCGTGCCCGGGGTTACCGAATACTTCTCCAGATCGGTCACACCATGCGCGGCCAGCAGCTCGTCGTCAATGTAAAACTGGCCGGTGGCCGGGTTTGCACTGGTCAGGATCAGATAGGCCGCGTCCGAAAGAATCTCCGGCTTGCGGCACAGCTTCAGGTCCACGCCGGGAATCATCTGCAGGGCGGCCGTGGCAATCGCGGTGCGCGGCCACAGGCTGTTGACGGCAATGCCGTATTTTTTGAATTCCCCCGAATGTCCCAGGGTGCACATGCTCATGCCGTACTTGGCCATGGTGTAGGCCGTGTGGTGCTCGAACCAGTGCTGCTTCATGCTCAGCGGCGGCGACATGGTGAGCACCTGCGGCTTGCGTCCGGCCTGCGCGGATTTTTTCAGCTCAGCCAGGCAGGCCTGGGTGCACAGGTAGGTGCCGCGCGCGTTGATGCCGTTCATCAGGTCGTAACGCTTCATCGACGTGTGCTCGGTGTCGGTCAGGCTGATGGCGCTGGCGTTGTTGACCAGGATGTCGATGCCGCCGAAAGCTTCCACCACCTTGGCCACCGCCGCCGTCACCGCGTCTTCGTCACGGATATCCACCGCCAGCGGCAGCGCCTGCCCGCCGGCCGCTTTCACCGCCTCGGCCGCGCTGTAAATCGTGCCGGGCAGCTTGGGGTTGGGGTCGGTGGTTTTGGCCAGGATCACGATGTTGGCGCCGTCGGCCGCGGCACGGATGGCCATCGCCAGGCCAATGCCGCGCGAGGCGCCAGTGATGAACAGGGTTTTGCCTTTGAGACCGGGTACTGTACTCATGATGCCTCCTGAATGCTACACAATCAATAGCCGCTTGCGCTTACCGAATAAGGGCTACCAACCAATTTTTATTCAACCCTTGGAAAAATCCGGCTTGCGCTTTTGCATGAAGGCGCCGAACGCTTCGCGGGCAGCGGGCTCCTTGAGCATGCGGCCAAAACTCACACCTTCCTCGGCCATGCGCTCGGCCACCATGCCGGCCTGGCCTTTTTTCATCAGTCGCTTGGTTTCCACCAGCGAGCTCAGCGGTTTGGCCGCGAGTTTTTGCGCCTGCCGTTGCGCCAGGGCATTGGCTTCGGCGGGTGGCACGATGCGGTTGATCAGGCCCATCTCGAGCGCCGACTCGGCCATGAAGGGTTCACCCAGCAGCAACGCTTCGGCCGCACGCGCATAACCCATGAGCTGCGGCGCCAGAAAGCTCGACGCCGCCTCGGGGCACAGGCCCAGGTTCACAAACGGCATGGAAAACGCGGCGTTGTCGCCGGCATAAACCAGGTCGCAATGCAGCAGCAGGGTGGTGCCTATGCCCACCGCGGGGCCACACACGGCAGCCACCAGCGGCTTGGGGAAGGTGCTGATACCGCGCAGAAAGCGGAACACCGGCGACTCGTGGGTGGCGGGCGGGCCGTTGAGGAAATCACCGATGTCGTTGCCGGCCGAAAAAATGCTTTCGTGGCCCTGGATCACCACCACACGCACGGCCGCATCGGCATGGGCCGCGTCCAGCGCATCGGCCATGGCGGCGTACATGGCCGAGGTGATGGAGTTTTTCTTCTCGACCCGGTTCAGGGTGATGGTCATCACCGCGTTGTCGGTGTGGACCAGAATGTCTGTGCTCATGTAGTGCTTTCCAGTGTTTGTTTGACGAAATAGATACAGACTCTGACGCTTCCAGGCCAGCCGGGGCCGCGGAACCGGCTTTGCCGGGCCGCAGGCGCAACGGCCCCCTCGGGGGGCAGCGAAGTACGCGAAGCGACAAGCGTGGGGGCCACGTTATTCCTTGTAATAAACGACCTGGTGTGTGGTCACCAGCAATTGGCCGGCTTCGTTCCACAACTGCGCGGTCTGGTCGAAATAGCCGTTGCGAAAGGCCTGGGCCTGCGTCTGCCCCAGCAGATAAGCGCTGCCGGTGGCCTGCAGCAAGGCTGCATCGGCATGGTAATACACCGTCATCGACACCGTGCCTATGGGCACCAGCAGCGGCCGGCGGCGCCAGACGCGCGGATAAAACACATCCGACAGCGCCGTGAGCGAGGCGAAATCCAGTGGCCGCGGCGGGTCGTCGCGCAGCCACAGCAGGGTGCGGCTCGCGCCCTGGTCGGCCCCGTGCCACTCGGTGGGAATCGCACCCTCGGCAAAACGCATCTCATAACGTTTGACCCACTCGACCCGGGTCGGGCCGCCGGCCCGCGCGACATCGGCCGGGGCCGCTACGGCCGGCATGGCGTGTTCGTCGGTGCCCCAGGTCTCGCGCCGCAGGCCGAAAAAGGCAGTACCGGTCAGCACCGTCTCGCCGTTCTGTTGCATCTCGATGACCCAGTGCTGGGTCGAGCGGTTGGTGCGCGCGGGGCGCGCGCTCACGGTGAACGGTCCATCCGCCAGCGCGGCGGCAAAGTTGACGGTCAGCGAAATCGGATCGCCCAGGCGCTGCGGATGCTGAAGCACGGCATTCAAGGCCTGCGCCGCCGTGATGCCGCCGAAGGGTCCGACCATGTTGGCATAGGCCGCGCTGGTGTGACCGAGACATGTTCCGTCGGCCTGCGTCTGCAAGGCCACTGCGGTATCAAAAGGATGAAAAATCATGCTCGGAGTATGCCGCCGCCGTCGGTATCAGGCAGTCGTGCCGGGGACGCCAGCGACCGGTCGGGCCTGGCGCATCTGCTCGAGAATCTGCACCGTGCGCGGCCACAGGTTCTGACGGAACTGGTCGCGGAAGAAGCCGAAATGCCCGATGCGCCGCACGCCCAGTTCGCCCGGCGTGATGCGCTCAAAACTGCGCGGGGCGCCGCTGTACAGGTTGATCAGGTTTTGCGTGCCGCGCCAGGTCATCAGTTCATCGTCGGTGATGGACAGCGCCAGCACCGGAAACCGGGCCTGCGCATAGGCCAGGCGCGCGCCCTCACCTTCGGCGCCCACGCTGTAGAGCGGGTTCAGGCACCATTTGCGCCACTGCAACATCACGCCGGCCGGCAGGTCGCCGACCTTCCTGAGCCTGCGCCCCGGGAAATAGCCGCACAGGCGGGTGGCCAGCGGCACCAGCATGTACCAGAAGTACAGCACCACGCGCTTGAGCTGAGGCGCGTTGTCGCGCCAGTAACCGCTGCCGGCGGCAATGCTGACCAGGCCGTCGACCTGGTGCTGGTTTTTCAGGAAACCCGGCAGTTGCGCGCCCAGGCTGTGGCCCAGCAGGTAAAGCGGCGCCTGCGGCAGTGCAGCCTTGGCCGAGGCCACCACCGCGCCGTAGTCGCTGGCCCAGTCGAAAAGATCGGCCCGAAAACCACGCAACGAGCCATCCGGCGTACCGGGCAGCGACTCGCCCGAGCCCCGGTAGTCAAAGGTCGTGACCCGGAAGCCCTGGCCCGACAACCAGTCGGCAAACGGCGCGTAGTAGTCCTGCCGAACCCCCATCGCGCCGCCAATGACGACGCTGGCCCGCGCCGGCGTGCCGGCCTCGTAGACCCGCAAGGCGAGTTGGGAAGTGCCCGATTCCAGAACCTGCTGTTGCATGACGTTCCCCTTAAAGAACCACGTAGCCGCCAGGGCGTAGCGAGCGGGATGAGCTGCAAGGCGGACGGAGCGGACCCACCGGAACGTACTTCAGGTACGTGAGGATGGGGAGCACCGGACCAACGCCGCAGATCGCCCGCGCAGTAGCCCAAGGGCCTGTTCACCCTGTTTTCAGGAGTGCGAACGCGGTGAAAACAGTGCCAATCAAGGCGCACGACGACGAGCGGACACCAGTCCGGTCTAGGAGCGCAACGCCGAGTGGCGCTGTTTTCACCCCGTTCCCTGCGGGTTGTGATCAAAAGGGCCGTGCGCGGCGTTGCAAAGCCTTGCCGGGGACTGCCCCGGCGGCGTTTTGCGCCTTGCTCACAGCCCTTTTGACTCACAACGCATCTCCTGAAAACAGGGTGAACAGGCCCTAGACCCGTTCGAAGATGCCGGCGGCGCCTTGCCCCATGCCCACACACATCGTCACCATGCCGTACTTCAGCTGGTGCCGGTGCAGCGCATGGATCACCGTGGCGGCGCGGATCGCGCCGGTGGCGCCCAGCGGGTGGCCCAGCGCAATCGCGCCGCCCATCGGGTTCACTTTCGCGGCGTTCAGCCTCAGCGTGTTGATGACCGCCAGCGACTGCGCGGCAAAGGCTTCGTTCAATTCGTACCAGTCGATGTCGTCCTGCTGCAGGCCGGCATAACGCAAGGCAGCGGGAATCGCCTCGATCGGGCCGATGCCCATGATGTGCGGTGGCACGCCCTTGGCCGCGTAGCTGACAAAACGCGCGAGTGGCTTGAGGCCGTGTTCCTTCACCGCTTTTTCGCTGGCCAGGATCAGCGCACCGGCGCCGTCGGAGGTCTGCGAGCTGTTGCCCGCCGTGACCGAGCCGCGCGCGGCGAACACGGTCTTGAGTTTGGCCAAACCTTCGAGCGAGGTGTCGGGGCGCGGGCCTTCGTCCAGGCTGACGGTACGGGTTTTGCTGATGACTTCGCCGCTCTCCAGGTCCGGCGAACGGTCGGTGACCTCGACCGGCGTGATCTCGGCCGTGAACTCGCCGGCCTGCTGCGCCTTGATCGCCTTCTGGTGCGACTCGACCGCAAACTGGTCCTGCGCCTCGCGCGACACCTTCCACTGCTGCGCGACTTTTTCAGCCGTCAGGCCCATGCCGTAGGCAATGCCGATGTTCTCGTCGTTGGCAAACATGGCCGGCGACAGCGAGGGCGAGTTGCCCGACATCGGCACCATGCTCATGCTTTCGGTGCCGGCGGCAATCATCACATCGGCCTCGCCGACACGGATGCGGTCGGCTGCCATCTGGATGGCGGAGAGGCCGGATGCGCAGAAACGGTTGACGGTGATGCCGCCCACGCTGGTCGGCAGGCCGGCCAGCACCGCACCAATGCGCGCGATGTTCAGGCCCTGCGGGCCCTCGGGGATCGCACAGCCGCAAATGAGGTCTTCGATCGCTTTCGGGTCCAGCGTGGGCACCTGCGCCAGCGCGGCCTGCAGCGCACGCACCAGCAGCTCATCGGGGCGGGTGTTGCGGAAAAAACCCCGGTGCGAGCGCCCGATGGGCGTGCGCGTGGCGGCAACGATGTAGGCTTCCTGGACTTGTTTGCTCATGGTGTATTTCCTTTGATGTCTTTGTCTTGCTCCCTCTCCCGCTTGCGGGAGAGGGTTGGGGTGAGGGTTTGTGCAACTTGCAGTATTTTTTCCAGCACCGCTTCTGTTTGAAGCAGTACGTCGTTGTTCCAGAATCGAAGTGTTTGAAAACCCAGAGCAGCCATGTCGTCGCTGCGCTTTTGGTCGTGGTGAACTGCTGCCTCTTCTGCGTGCTGGCCCCCATCAAGCTCGATGACCAAGCCTATTTCAATGCAGACAAAGTCCGCAAAATAGCAACCGACGGGGTGCTGGCGACGAAACTTGAAATTGCCAAGTTGTCGGGCGCGCAGCCTCGACCAAAGCAAAGCTTCCGCATCGGTTGAGCCCTGGCGCAGTGCACGTGCACGCACCCTCACCCCAACCCTCTCCCGCGCGCGGGAGAGGGGGTGGGGCAGATCCGATGCCTGCGAAGCCATCACGGCACTTGTTTCCTTGGGCCGGACGGAATCCAGGCCCAGACAAATTCGCATTCGACCGGGTTCACACCGGCCTCGTCAGTCACGGTGACAGGCACCGTCACTTCGCCCTTGTCGCTGGCCTGCATGGCGGCGCGCTGTTCGTCGCTCAAGGTGGCCACGGCGCGCAGTGCGCCGGTGGCGCGCTTTTTGAACGCCATCTTCAGTTCCTTGGCCAGCGGCGTGCAGTCATCGCGCACATTCATGCCGACCACCATGCCGGTGGCGGTTTCCGCCAGCAGGTTCATCGCCGAAGCATGGATGCCGCCAATGTGGTTCTGCACCCTCTTCTCGTTCTTGATGCCGATCTCGACCCTGCTGGTGGTCATCTCCAGAAAGTCCAGCCCGGCCGTGCCGGTGAAAGGCACGGCGCGGTGCATCACCAGGCCACGGCACCAGGTGCGTGCAAAAGCCGGTACGTCGGACAGCCGGTCCAGCTGGCGTTCGAGGCGATTGGGGTTGTTGTGTGGGGTCATAAAGTTGCGGTTCGTGATTGAGAAAGCGTAGCGAGGAGGCATCAGGCTGGGCGCGGACGCCCGGAAGCACTTGGCCCGTACTTCTGTACGTGAGGATTGGTTCTGGGCTGCAACGACGCATGATGCCTCCGCAGTAGCTTTATCAATTACGAAGAGGTTTGCCTGTGCTCATCATTCCCATGATCCTCTCCTGGGTCTTGGGATGCTCGAGCAGCGAACAGAAGGCCTTGCGCTCCAGCGTCATCAGATACTCTTCGGTCACCAGCGAACCGGCATCGACATCGCCGCCGCAGACCACGTTGGCGATCAGGCTGGCAATGTGGAAGTCATGCGCGCTGATGAAACCGCCGTCGCGCATGTTGACCAGCTGGCCCTTGATGGTCGCCAGGCCGCTGCGGCCGACCACCGGGAAGGGCCGCTTGTGCGGTGCGCGGTAACCGGAGGTAAACAGCGCGCGGGCCTCGTTGAGCGCCACATACAGCAGCTCGTCCTTGTGGGGCACGATCACATCGCTGTCGAGCAGATAACCGATCTTGCGGCTCTCAATCGCGCTGGTGCCGACCTTGGCCATGGCCGCGGCCGTGAAACCTTCGGTCAGGAAAGGCAAGATATCCTTGCTGGTGGAGCTTGCCGCGTTCTCCGCAGCGCGACGCGCGATGTAGGTCAGGCCGCCGGCACCGGGCACCAGGCCCACACCGACCTCGACCAGGCCGATGTAGCTTTCCATCGCGGCCACCCGTTTGCTGGAATACACCGCCAGCTCACAGCCGCCGCCCAGCGCCAGGCCGCGAACGGCCGACACCACGGGCACCGCCGCATAACGCAGCTTGAGCATCACCCGCTGCATCTCGGCCTCGGCGCCTTCCACAGCCGCGACACCGGCCATCATGAAGGCCGGCAGCATGGCCTGCAGGTCGGCACCGGCCGAAAACATCTCGTCGTTCGACCAGATCACCAGGCCCTTGTAACTTTTCTCGGCGAGGTCCACCCCCATCGCCAGGCCTTCGACCACATCGGGGCTGATGGCGTGCATCTTGGTCTTGATGCTGGCGACCAATACATCGCCCTGTTCGCCGGCCAGCGTCCACAAACGGATCGCATCGTCTTCGTGCAGCGTCGTGCCGGCGGTCATGAAGTCGGGCAATGCCTCGCCCAGCAGTTTTTCAGGGAAATGCTGGCGGTCGTAGACGGGAAGCGTGCGGCGCGCCACAAATTTGCCAGCCGAAGCGCTCCAGGACCCCTGCGCCGTGTGCACGCCGCCAGCCTCGGCCACCGGGCCCTTGAAAACCCACTCGGGCAGCGGCGCCTTGCACAGCGCCTTGCCCGCGGCTATGTCTTCCTGGATCATCGTTGCGACGGCCAGCCAGCCGGCCTCCTGCCACAGCTCGAACGGTCCCTGCTTCATGCCGAAGCCCCAGCGCATGGCCTGGTCCACATCGCGCGCGTTGTCCGCAATGCTGGCCAGATGCACGGCGGCGTAATGAAAGCTGTTGCGCAGGATGGCCCAGAGGAACTGGCCCTGCGGTCCCTCGGCATTGCGCAGCAGGCGCAGGCGCTCGGCTGCCGGCCGCTTGAGCATGCGGGTGTACACCTCGTCTGCCTTCTGGCCGCCGGGCACGTACTCCTCGCTCTCCAGCTCGAAGCGCAGCACGTCGCGCCCCACCTTCTTGTAGAAACCGGCCTTGGACTTCTGGCCCAGGTTGCCCAGTTCCAGCAGTTTTTTCAGCACGTCGGGCGTGCCGAAGCTGGGGTAGAACGGGTCGCTCTTTTCGTCCAGGTTGTCCTGCAGGGTCTTGATGACATGGGCCATGGTGTCCAGGCCCACCACGTCGGCGGTGCGGAAGGTGCCGCTGCTGGCGCGGCCCAGCTTCTTGCCGGTGAGGTCATCAACCACGTCGTAGGTCAGGCCGAAGTTCTCGACCTCCTTCATCGTCGCCAGCATGCCGGCAATGCCGACACGGTTGGCCACAAAATTGGGCGTGTCATGGGCGCGGATCACACCCTTGCCCAGGCCACTGGTCACAAAGGCTTCCAGGTCGTCGAGCACCCGGGGATCGGTGGTCGGGGTGTTGATCAGTTCGACCAGCGTCATGTAACGCGGCGGGTTGAAGAAGTGGATGCCGCAAAAACGCGGCTTGATGGATTCCGGCAATGCCTCGCTGAGTTTGGTGATCGACAGGCCCGAGGTGTTGCTCGCGACGATGGCGCCTTCACCGATGAAAGGCGCGATCTTGTGGTACAGGTCGGTCTTCCAGTCCATGCGTTCGGCAATCGCCTCGATGATCAGGTCGCACTCCTTGAGAACATCCATGTGTTCCTCGTAGTTGGCCTGCTGGATCAGGGCCGCGTCTTCGGGCACGCCCAGCGGTGCGGGCTTGAGCTTTTTCAGGCCTTCGATCGCGCGGCTGACGATGCCGTTTTTCGGCCCTTCTTTGGCGGGCAGGTCAAACAGCACCACCGGCACCTTGAGGTTGACCAGATGGGCGGCGATCTGCGCACCCATCACGCCGGCACCGAGCACGGCGACTTTTTTGACTTGGAATCTTGACATGTCTTCTCCTGTTACCTCTCCCCGTGGGAGAGGGTTAGGGTGAGGGCTCTCCAAGGCCGCCCTCACCCCCGCCCTCTCCCGGAAGGAGAGGGAGTTAAATCATTGAACGCGCACCCAGGTCTGGGTCCGCCCGAAGGGACCGAACGAGCCCCGGACTTCAAGCTTTCGGCCGCCTTCGGCGGGCGTCAGGCGCAACGTGTAGTTGCGGCCGTTTTCGGGGTCCAGGATCTTGCCGCCCTCCCACACCTCTTTGCCTTCGGCCTTTTTGGCCCCGCGGATGATCTCCAGGCCAAGGATCGGCTTGTCCTTGCGGTCATCGCTGCATTTGTCACAGACGTCGTCGGGCTTGACGTCCTTGCCCAGGCGCGTGGCGATCTGGCCGCTGAGCACACCGGCGTTCTCGACAATCCGGATCTCGGCCTTGGCCTCGCCGGTCTTGTCGTCCACATTGCGCCACAGGCCGACCGGCGTCATCTGGGCCAGGGCCGGGACGGCCGCCGCTCCCAAAACAATAGCTGTCAGCGCGCGGTACATAAGGGCTCCATGGCTAAAAAGCATGTCAAACAGGCGGCCACCGTTCAGGCCAGCGCGGCATCCGTGTCCATCAGCGCCTTGCTGCCGCTGCGCGCGGTGCGCATCAGCGTCGCGGTTTCGGGGAACAGTTTCGCGAAGTAAAAACGCGCCGTCTGCACCTTGGCCAGATAGAAGGGGTCGGTATTGCCGGCGGCGATTTCGCGCAGCGCGGTTTGCGCCATGCGTGCCCAGAAGTAACCAAACACCAGGTGGCCGGCCACGCGCAGGTAATCCACCGCCGCCGCGCCCACTTCGTCGGGGTTCTGGAACCCCTTGAAGCCCAGCTCGGTCGTGAACTTGGTCATCTGGTCGGCCAGGTAGGCCAGCGGGTTGATGAACTCGGCCATCTTCTCGTTGACGCCTTCCTCGGCAATCAGCGCACCAATGATCTTGCCGAATTTCTTCAGCGTGGCGCCGTTGTTGCCGAGCACCTTGCGGCCCAGCAGGTCCAGCGACTGGATGGTGTTGGTGCCTTCGTAAATCATGTTGATGCGGTTGTCGCGCACAAACTGCTCCATGCCCCATTCCTTGATGAAGCCGTGGCCGCCGAAGACTTGCATGCAGGCGTTGGTGGAGATGTGGCCGTTGTCGGTCAGGAAGGCCTTCACGATGGGCGTGAGCAGCGCGACGATTTCGCCGGAGTCTTTGCGGACCTTCTCGTCGGGGTGGTGCAGCTCCTTGTCGAGCAGCATGGTGCAGTAGATCGCCAGCGCACGGCCGCCTTCGGCATAGGCCTTGGCGGTCAGCAGCATCTTGCGCACATCGGGGTGCACGATGATGGGGTCTGCGGCCAAGTCCTTGGCCTTCACACCCGACAGCGAACGCATCTGGATGCGGTCCTTGGCGTAGGCCAGCGCGTTCTGGTAGGCCACTTCGGTCAGACCCAGCGACTGGTTGCCGACGCCCAGGCGGGCGGCGTTCATCATCACGAACATGGCCGCCAGGCCCTTGTTGGGCGCGCCCACCATGGTGCCGACGGCGCCTTCCAGCACCATCTGGCAGGTAGCGTTGCCGTGGATGCCCATCTTGTGCTCCAGGCTGCCGCAGTAAATGCCGTTGCGCGAGCCGATGGCGCCGTCTTCCCCGACATTGAATTTCGGCACCAGGAACAGGCTGATGCCCTTGCTGCCCTGCGGCGCATCGGGCAGGCGGGCCAGCACCAGGTGCAGGATGTTTTCGGTCATGTCGTGTTCACCGGCGCTGATGAAAATCTTGTTGCCGGTGAGTTTGTAGCTGCCGTCGGGCTGGGGCTCGGCTTTCGTGCGCAGCAAGCCCAGGTCGGTGCCGCAATGCGGCTCGGTCAGGCACATGGTGCCGGTCCACTCGCCGCTGACCAATTTTGGCAGGTAGAGCTTTTTCTGCGCGTCCGTGCCGTGGGCATGCAGCGCCTCGTAGGCACCGTGCGACAGGCCGGGGTACATGGTCCAGGCCTGGTTGGCGGAGTTCAGCATTTCGTAGACGCACTGGTTCACGACAAAGGGCAGGCCCTGGCCGCCGTATTCGGGGTCGCAGGACAACGCCGCCCAGCCGCCTTCGACGTACGTGGCATAGGCTTCCTTGAAACCCTTGGGCGGCGTCACCTCATGCGTGGCCTGGTCCAGCTTGCAGCCTTCCGTGTCACCGCTGATGTTCAGCGGGAAGGTCACTTCGGCGGCAAACTTGCCGGCTTCCTCGAGCACGGCGTTGATGGTGTCCGCGTCCACATCAGCGTGTTTCGGCAGGGCCTTGAACTCGTCGGTGACCTTGAGCACTTCGTGCATGACGAACTGCATGTCGCGCAGTGGCGGGTTGTATTGAGGCATGGAAAGATCCTTTGATGGGAAGGGATTAAACGGAAGAAGCGGAGGAATCAGGCAGCGGCCGGACGTTGCCGCCCGTCAGTGATGCAGAAGTGATGGGGGACGCCAGCGCGCCGGCGGCGTCGCTGCCGTAACGCGCGAGGATGCTCTGGAAGGCGCGCAAGGTCCGGTCGATGGAACCGGGCGTCTTGAGGAAGCGGGCTTCGTAATGCAGGGCCAGGATCAAGCCGTGGATCTCGAAAGCAATCTGGCGCTCGTCGGCGTCCGCACGCAGATGGCCGGCCTCCTTGGCCAGCACCACCGCGCGGTACATGGCCGCCAGCCAGGTCTGCACCGAGGTGGCCAGCGCGTCGCGCACCGGGCCGGGCCGGTCGTCAAATTCGACGGCGCCGCTGATGAAGATGCAGCCCGACTGCAACTCGACCGCAACGCGTTTCATCCAGTTGCCGAACAGGGCCTGCACGCGTGGCAGTCCTTTGGGTTCTTTCAGCGCGGGGTAAAAAACCTCTTCTTCGAAACGCGCGAAATACTCGCGGATGACCGAGATCTGCAGTTCTTCCCGGGAGCCAAAGTGGGCAAACACGCCCGACTTGCTCATGTGCATGACTTCGGCCAGGGCGCCAATGCTCAGGCCTTCCAGGCCGATCTGCGTGGCCAGTCCGAGCGCCGCATCCACGATGGCAGCCTTGGTCTGCTGACCCTTTTGCATGCCGGCATGCGCGGCGCGCCCACTTTCCCGGGAACCCGGGCGGGCTGTCTTGACAGGAAGTTCGGTAACAGACATGGGAAGCCAGACAAAAAAGAACGACCGTTCTATTTTGCCGTAAAACCCATGCGGTCAAGCGCGACAGCGCGGAAACCCCGATTTATAGGGGCGACGACCTAAGTTGGCTCAGGGTAAACCCGAGACAACCTCAGGCTCCGAAACCGGGAATTCCGCAATCCAGTCAGAAAGCTGCTGTGGATCGAAGGGCTTGGTCAGGTGCCGGTTGAAACCTGCCATCAGGGCTTTCTGCTGGTCATCCGCCTGGCCCCATCCGGTCGCTGCAATCAGCAGCGGTCGGTCGCCCCAGGGCTGGGCGCGCACCAGCCGCGCGACTTCGTAACCATTGAGGCCGGGCATGCCGATATCGAGCACCAGCACATCGGGCCGCAAACGCTTCGCCAGGTCGGCCGCTTCCAGTCCGTCGTGGGCCGTGTGCACCAGGTAGCCGTCCATGCGCAGCAGTTCGGCCAGCACATGGACCGCGTCGCGGTTGTCGTCGGCGAGCAGCACGGTCCGGGCCTGCGGCTGGCGCAGGGCTGGCAAGGCCACCGCCGGGCTGACGAGGACCGCTTGCCTGTCGGCGGAATACGGCAGCTTCACAACAAAGCGGCTGCCGCGGCCCGGGCCTTCGCTGAACGCCGACACCGTGCCGCCGTGCAGTTCCACCAGACCCTTGGCCAGCGCCAGCCCGATGCCGAGTCCGCCTTCCGAGCGGTCCAGCGCCGAGTGCTCCTGGGCGAACATGGTGAAGATGTTTTCTATGGCCACCTGACTCAGGCCAATGCCGCTGTCCGTCACCGTGAAGCTCAGCCAGTCGCCCTCAACCTGCACGTCGAACCCGATCTGTCCGCCCGCATCGGTGTATTTCACGGCGTTGTTCAGCAGGTTGGACAACACCTGCGCCAGCCTGAGCGGATCGGCCACCAGCTGCAGGCCGTCGCCGCCGATCGTGGCCACCAGCGTGTGCCGCTTGGCCTGTGCCAGGGGATGCACGGTTTCCAGGACGGACTCCACCAGATCGTTGACAGCCAGGGGCACTTTCTTCAGGACCACCCTGCGCTGGGTGATGCGGGCGACATCAATCAGATCGTCCAGCAAACGAGCCATATGGCCCACCTGGCGCCCAATCACGTCCACGGCATGTTGCCGCACCGTCGGCTGGGAAGCCGGCGAGCCGAGCAACTGCACCGCGGCCCGAATCGGCGCCAGCGGGTTGCGCAGTTCGTGCGCCAGCGTCGCCAGAAACTCGTCTTTCTGCCGGTCTGCATCGCGCAGCGCCTGGTGGTTTTTTCTCGCGTCCTCGATGTCGGTGGTGGTGCCGAACCAGCGCAGCACGCGGCCGGAGGCATCAAGCTGCGGTACCGCCCGGGTCAGAAACCAGCGGTAGACCCCATCATGGCGGCGCAACCGGTACTCGACCTGCCATTCGGTGCCCTGATCACGCGCCGCCGCAAAGGCCAGCCCCGGCGCGTCGCGGTCCTCGGGGTGGAGCGCGCCCGTCCAGCCCTGGCCGAGCGCGGCCTCGGTGCCCTGACCGGTGTAGACCGACCACTGGGAATTGAAACGCTCCAGGCCACCGGCGGCATCGGCCACCCAGGCCATCGCGGGAATGCTGTTGGAAAACACCAGCAGAGCCGCCTGCGCACGCTGCAGCTCGGTCACGTCATGGCCATGCACAAAAACACCCTCGATCTGCCCGGTCGGCCCCCTCAGCGGCTGGTAAACAAAATCGAGGTAGGCCTCCGTGAGGGGCGCATCAGGTTCGCTGTTGAGCATCAGCCGCACCGAGCGGCCGACATACGGCTCGCCGGTGGCAAACACCTTGTCGAGCAATGCCACAAAACCCTGCTCCACCACTTCGGGCAGCGCCTCGGCCACCGGTTTTCCGATGACATCGCGAAAGCCCGTCAGCTGCAGGTAGGCGTGGTTGGCGATCTCGAAGATGTGGTCCGGTCCACGCGTCACCGCAACAAAGCCGGGCGCCTGGCTAAACAGCGTCTGCAGCCGCGCCTGCTCGGCGCGCTGATGCCGTTCGGCCAGCACCATGGCCGTGGTTTCGGCACAGGCGCAATACAGGCCGGCAATGGCGCCGTCTTCGTTGCGCACGGGCGAATAGGAAAAGGTGAACCAGGTGTCCTCGTCGTAGCCATGGCGGCGCATGCGAAGCGGCAGGTTCTCGACAAAAAAGGCTTCACCACCCAGCGCACGCAGCACCAGCGGCTCAATGTCGGCCCGGATGTCATGCCAGGCCTCGTAAAAGGGCCGGCCCAGCGCCTGCGGATGCTTGGCGCCCAGAATCTCGGCATAGGCGTCGTTGTAGAGCAGGGACAGGGTTGGCCCCCAGGCCACAAACATCGGAAAGGCCGAGCCCAGCATCAGGTTGACCACGGAGCGCAAGGGCTGCGGCCACAGCCCGGGCGGACCCAGGGACGAGCCCGCCCAGTCCTGCTCGCGCATCAGCCGGGCAACACCGGTATCTCCGGTCAGAAATGCAAGCGGGGGGTGGGCACTCATGGATTCGAGTGTAGCCCGCGGGGTCACAAAACGCGGGCCTTGCGCGCTCAGGAGCCCGCCGCTGCCCGCGCCTGAACCGGTGTCACAACTTGAACGGAACCACCACCTGGCGCTGCTCACCCAGGCCTTCAATGCCCAGGGTCATGACGTCGCCCTTTTTCAGATACAAAGGCGGCTTCATGCCCATGCCCACGCCGGGCGGTGTACCGGTGGTGATCACGTCGCCGGGCATCAGCGTCATGAACTGGCTGACATAACTGATGATTTTGGCCACGCTGAAAATCATGGTTTTCGTGCTGCCGGTCTGCGCCCGCTGGCCGTTGAGGTCCAGCCACATCGCCAGCTTTTGCGGGTTCGGCACATCGTCGCGCGTGACCAGCCAGGGGCCGATCGGACCGAAGGTGTCGCAGCCCTTGCCCTTGTCCCAGGTGCCGCCGCGCTCGATCTGGTACTCGCGCTCGCTGACGTCGTTGATGGTGCAATAACCGGCCACAAAATTGAGCGCGTCTTTCTGCGAGACATACCGCGCGCGGGTGCCGATCACCACGCCGAGTTCGACCTCCCAGTCGGACTTGACCGAGCCCTTGGGCAGCATGACCGGGTCGTTGGCCCCCTGGATGCAGGTGGTGGCCTTCATGAAAACAATGGGCTCTTTCGGAATCGGCAGACCCGACTCGGCCGCATGGTCGACATAGTTCAGGCCGATGGCGATGAACTTGCCAACACCGGCGACCGGGCTGCCCAGACGCGGCTTGCCCTTGACGAGCGGCAGGTTCGCCGCCTTGAGCTTGCGCAGTTTGGCCAGTGCGGCATCACCGAGCTGCTCGGGACCAATGTCGCCGATCACGCCGCTCAGGTCACGCAATTTGCCCTCGGCATCGATGAGGCCAGGTTTTTCCTTGCCGGGGTTGCCGTAACGAACGAGTTTCATGGTTTTCCTTTTTTAGCTACACAAAAACAGGTGAAAAATGGGGCGTCCAGAAATTCGATTATCGGGATGCAGGGCAAGGCGCACGGAGCGCAGGAACCGGCATGCACTTGGGTGCATGAGGATTCCGGGCACCGCCAAACCCCACGGGTTCGCTGGCGCTCAGTGAAGCCATGCGCCCGGGAATCGGATTTATGGATGTCCCCATCAGTAGGTGGAGCGGCCGCCCGACAGATCGAACACCGCGCCGGTCGAGAAAGAACACTCTTCGGTGCACAGCCAGCCGACCATGGCCGCCACCTCGTCTGGCGTGCCAAAGCGGCCCATCGGTATTTTCGACAGCATGAAGGCAATGTGCTCCGGCGACATCTGGTCAAAAATGGCGGTCTTCACGGCGGCCGGCGTGACACAGTTGACACGCACGCCGGTATCGGCGAGTTCCTTGCCCAGCGACTTGGTCAGCGCAATCACCGCCGCCTTGCTGGCGCTGTAGGCGCTGGCATTCGGGTTGCCGTCCTTGCCGGCCACCGAGGCGATGTTGACGATGCGGCCGTAGTTGTTGGCGCGCAGGTGCGGCGCCCATTCACGGCAGCACAGGAACAGGCCGTTGAGGTTGACGGCCATCACCTGCTCCCATGCGTCGACCGGGTAGTCCCAGAGCTTGACGTTGGGGCCGGTCACGCCGGCGCTGTTGACCAGCGCATCGACCTTCGGGGCCAAGCGCAATGTCGCCTGCACCGCGGCGCGCACCGAGACATGCTGCGACACATCCACCGCCACCGCCGAGGCCCGCGGACCCAGCGCAGCCGCCGCCTGCTTTGCCGCCGCTTCGTCGCGGTCCCACAGCGAGACACTGCCGCCGGACTGGATCAGCCGCTGCGCAATGGCGTAGCCCAGGCCGGTAGCCCCACCGGTGACCACCGCGTGCCGGCCCTTGAAGTCGAGCTGGTTCATATCGTCATGCCGCCGTCGATGTTGTAGTGCTGACCGGTGACAAACGCCGCTTCGTCGCTGGCCAGAAAGGTCACGACGGGGGCAATCTCGTGGGCTTGGGCAAGCCGGCCCATGGGCTGGCGCGCAATGAAATTCTTGCGCGCTTCAGCCGGGTCTTCAAACACATTGATGCGGTCCTGCAACGAGGGCGTATCGACGGTGCCGGGGCAGATGCAGTTGCAGCGTATGCCCTGCATCACGAAGTCGGCCGCGACACTTTTGGTCAGGCCGATCACCGCCGCCTTGGACGCGCCATACACAAAGCGGTTGGGCAGGCCCTTGATGCTGACGACACTGGCCATGTTGATGATGCTGCCGCCGCCCTTGCCGCCGTTGTTCGCGAGCATGCGCGGCAGGGCCGCCTGGATGGTCCAGAACTGCGAACGCACATTGAGGTTGAAAGCGAATTCCCACTCCTCGTCGGTGGCCTGCAGGACGGTGCCGGCATGCACAAAACCCGCGCAGTTGAACAGCACATCGAGCGCGGGCAACCCGGCGATCGCCTTCTGGATGGCCGCCTTGTCGAGCACGTCCAGCGCCAGGGTGTGGATGTTGGGCATGCCCGCATAACTGTCCAACAGCTTCGCATTGACGTCGGTCGCCCAGACCTGCGCGCCTTCTGCGGCCATGGCCAGCGCACTGGCCTTGCCTATGCCCTGGCCAGCGGCCGTGATCAGTGCGGTTTTCCCTTGAAGTCTCATGTGTTTTCCTTGGTTGGCTGAGTTATGGATGAAGGGTGGTGTCGGCAAACTGCCGTTTTTCGATGACGGGCCAGTCCCACGCAATGCCCAGGCCGGGCGTCTCCGGCGGCCAGGCATAACCGCCCTCGACCCGGATGCGGCTGGTCGTGATGTCGTCGAGCTGCGGGATGTATTCAACCCAGGCCGCATTGGGAACGGCAGCGCACAGGCTGACATGCAGCTCCATCAGGAAATGCGGACACACGGGCACGCCGAAACCTTCGGCCAGATGGGCCACCTTGATCCATGGCGTGATGCCGCCAATGCGCGCCACGTCGGGCTGGACAATGCTGCAGGCACCCTGTTCCAGGTATTCGCGGAACTGGCTCAGGTGGTACATCGACTCCCCCACGGCCACCGGAATGGCCGTCTGGGCACGCAGTTGCCTGTGGCCCGACACATCTTCGGCCGCCATGGGCTCCTCCAGCCAGGCCAGGTCCAGGCCCGCAAAGGCAGCCGCACGGCGCAAGGCTTCCGGGCGGTTGAAGCCCTGGTTCGCGTCAACCATGATGTCGAAGCCCGGGCCGACGGCCTCCCGCACGGCGGACAGCCGCGCCACGTCTTCGCTGACATGCGGCCGGCCCACCTTGATCTTCGCGCCCCGAAACCCCTGGGCCTGGGCTGCCAGCGTCTGCGCCACCAGCTCGTCGGCCCCCAGGTGCAGCCAGCCGCCCTCGGTGGTGTACACCGGGACGCGTGATTGCGCGCCACCGAGCAACTGCCACAGGGGCAAGTCCTGGCGGCGCGCGCGCCAGTCCCACAAGGCGGTGTCCACACAGGCCAGCGCCAGGCTGGTGATGGCCCCCACAGCGGTGGCGTGGGTGTGAAAAAACAGGTCTTTCCAGATCGCCTCGACATGCAGCGGATTGCGGCCCAGCAAACGCGGGCCCAAGTGGTCGTGCAGCAAGGCCATGACCGACGAGCCGCCGGTGCCTATGGTGTAGGCATAACCGGTGCCTTCCACACCGTCGCTGCAGCGCAGGGTGAGCAGCAGGGTCTCCTGCGTCACAAAGGACTGGATGGCGTCGGTACGCACGACCTTGGGCGGCAGGTTGACCTGCCGCAAGCGGATGGATTCAATCGTGACAGGCGCAGTCATGGGCGAACGCAGAGAAAAAACATTACAGGGTTTAGCCGGATGGCCGGAAGGACTGGAATCATGGGATTATCAATTGGTCTGACCACTTGTCCACTTCTGGCTAACCCTTAATTCCTTCGCGCACTGAAACATGCCGCTGCAAACCGTCGAACCGCAACGCCTTTACCGCCAGATCGCCGAGCAGCTGCGCTCGCTGATCAGCAAGGGGGAGCTTGCGGCCGGCACACGCCTGCCGGCAGAACGCGACCTGGCCAAACAGCTCGGTGTGAGCCGGCCGTCGGTGCGGGAAGCGCTGATTGCCATGGAAGTCGAAGGCTGGGTCGAGGTGCGAACCGGCTCCGGCGTGTATGTGCTGGACCGGTCGGTGCGGGCCAGCCTCTCCAAGGGGCCGCAGGTAACACTGACCGAATGGGGGCCCCTGGAATTGATACGCGCGCGCCGCGTGGTGGAGGGCGAGGTCGCCTCGATGGCCGCTCTCCAGGCCAGGCGCAAGGACATCGACGCCATGCGCGCCGCCATTGACGCCATGGTCACCGACGCCAACCACGGCGTGTTGCCGCTGGACGGGGACCGGGCCTTCCACTCAGCCATTGTCGAGGCTTGTGGCAACGTGGTGCTGATCGAAACCGTGCAGAGTTTCTGGGACTCCCGCCGCGGCCCGCTGTTCACGCGCCTGACCGGCTACTTCGAGACCATGAAATCATGGCAATCGGCGATTGCCGAACACGAAGCAATCCTGGCGGCCATCTGCGCACACGACGGCCCCGCCGCCCGCACGGCGATGCATGCCCACATGGACAAGTCCCATTCCCGATTCAGCGCGAGCTGGCGCCGCGCGAAGACAAGCTGAAGGAAGCGCCCGGCAACTCACCTTTTCTTTCCCATTCTATTAACCGAGGAGACAACATGACGAAACGATTCACTCTTAAAACAATAGCATGCTGCGCAATTATGGCGGGCACCCTGGGCACATTTGGCATTGCCAATGCGCAGACCAAACTGAAATGGGCGCACGTCTATGAAACCTCCGAGCCCTACCACAAGTGGTCGGTCTGGGCGGCCGACGAGTTCAAGAAACGCACCAACGGCAAGTACGAGATCCAGGTCTTCCCGGCGTCCAGCCTGGGCAAGGAAAGCGACATCAACCAGGGTCTGCAGCTCGGCACGGTGGACATCATCCTGACCGGTGCGTCCTTCGCGTCCAACTCCTTTCCGCGCCTGGCCGTCAGTTACTACCCCTTCACCTTCCGCGACGCCGACCATGTGGTCAAGTACGGCAAGAGCGATGTTTTCAGGGAACTGGCCGAGGGCTACAAAAAGGCCACCGGCAACACGGTGACCGCGCTGACCTACTATGGCGCGCGCCATGCCACCAGCAACAAGCTGTTCACCAACTGCGACCAGATGAAGGGCCTGAAGATGCGGGTGCCCGATTCGCCGGCCTACACCGCGCTGCCGCGCGCCTGCGGCGCCAACCCGACACCCATCGCTTTTGCCGAGGTTTACCTGGCGCTGCAGAACGGCACCGTGGATGCGCAGGAAAATCCGCTGCCGACCATCGAAGCCAAGAAGTTCTATGAAGTGCAGAAGAACATCATCCTGACCGGCCACATCTCCGACGCGCTGCTCACGGTGATTTCGCCAAGCACCATGGCCAAGCTGTCGCCGGCCGAGCAAAAGCTGCTCGCCGACATCACGCAGGAAGCCGCCGAAAAGGCCACCAACGACATCCGCAAGCGTGAAGGCGAGCTGGTGGAAGAGTTCAAGAAAAAGGGCAACAACGTGGTGACGGTTGACCGCGCCGACTTCCAGCAGCGCGTGCTCAAGGCCATCACCTTCGAATCCATGAAACTCGACAAGAAGGACTGGGACCGCATCATCGCCATCAAGTGATCGTGTGATCGTCCGCAAGGGGTCCCGGGCCGGGACCCCTTGCCGGATCGGACAGCTCGTGTTGCCGATACCGACCGCAACCGGCATTTTTCCTCTCAATAGACAAGCGACCAAAGGCAACACCGACATGGAAACCATTGACGACATGGCCCCCGTGATGGGGGCGGACGGACAGTTCCACGCCCAGGACGAAGCGGTGGACCTTTCCGGCACCAAACTGGAAGCCTGGGTGGCGCTGGGCTTCTTCTGGATCCTGGGTGTCACGGTGTTCTACCAGTTTTTTACCCGCTATGTGCTCAACGACTCGGCGGCCTGGACCGAGGAGATCGCACGTTACCTGCTGATCGCCGTGGTCTTCACCGGCGCAACCATCGGTGTCATCAAGAACAACCACATCCAGGTGGACTTCTTCTACAAGTTCATGCCCAGGGCGATGGCACGCGCCGTGGCAACCGCCGTCGATGTGCTGCGCGTGGGTTTCTTCGCCGCCGCCGCCGTGCTGACCGTGATGATGATGCTCAAGCTGGGCAGCAATTCGCGCATGACCATGGTCGACCTGCCCATGAACTGGGTCTACGGCGTTTGCCTGCTGGGCTTTGCCGCCATGGCTTTCCGCTCCGTCCAGATTGCGCTGTTCCACCACCGGCGCGGCTATTCCGTTCTCGAACGTCCCGAGTCCTCGATGGACGACAAATAACAACCCCATACCATGCTCAAAATTATTTTCCTGCTGCTCATGAGTGGCGGCATTCCGGTGGCCATCGCGATGGCGGGTTCGGCCCTGATCTACATCTGGTGGACCGGCACCCTGCCGGCTTTCGTGGTGATCCACCGCATGGTCAGCGGCATCGACAGCTTTCCGCTGCTGGCGGTTCCGTTTTTCATCCTGGCCGGCAACCTCATGAACAACGCCGGCATCACCAACCGCATCTACAACTATGCGCTGGCGCTGGTCGGCTGGCTCAAGGGCGGCCTGGGCCATGTGAATGTGGTGGGGTCGGTGGTGTTCGCCGGCATGAGCGGCACCGCCATTGCCGATGCCGCCGGCCTGGGCACCATCGAGATCAAGGCCATGACCGACCACGGCTACAGCAAGGAGTTTGCCGTCGGCGTGACGGCAGCGTCGGCCACGCTCGGGCCCATCATTCCGCCCAGCCTGCCCTTCGTGATTTACGGGATGATGGCCAACGTCAGTGTCGGCGCGCTGTTTCTGGCCGGCATCCTGCCGGGCATCCTGATGGCCGTGCTGATGATGCTGACCGTGGCCTACTTTGCCCACAAGAACGGCTGGGGCGCCGACATCAAGTTCGAGTGGCCCCGCGTGATCAAGGCGCTGGTCGAAACCCTGGTGGTGGCCGGCTGGCCGCTGGCGCTCTGGCTGCTGATCACCAAGGCGGGCTTTCCGCCGCAGATCACCGTGTTTGCCGGCCTGATCGTGCTGTTTGCCGCCGACAAGTTTTTCAACTTCCAGGCCGTCCTGCCCATCATGACACCGGTGCTGCTGATAGGCGGCATGACGACCGGCATCTTCACGCCTACCGAAGGCGCCATTGCTGCCTGCCTCTGGGCCATGGTGCTGGGCCTGGCCTGGTACCGCACGCTGAACTGGAAAATGTTCGTCAAGGTCTGCCTGGACACGGTGGAAACCACCGCCACCGTGCTGTTCATCGTGGCGGCGGCCAGCATCTTCGGCTGGATGCTCACCGCCACCGGCGTCACCGCGGCGATTTCCGAATGGGTGCTCGGCTTCACCAAGGAGCCCTGGGTGTTCCTGCTGCTGGCCAACCTGCTGATGCTGTTTGTCGGCTGCTTTCTCGAACCCACGGCGGCCATCACCATCCTGGTGCCGATTCTTGTGCCGATCTGCCAGCAACTGGGCATTGATCTGGTCCACTTCGGCCTGGTGATGGTGCTCAACCTGATGATAGGCCTGCTGCATCCGCCCATGGGCATGGTGCTGTTTGTGCTGGCACGGGTGGCCAAGCTTTCGGTCGAACGCACCACCATCGCCATCCTGCCCTGGCTGGTGCCCCTGCTCGGCTCGCTGGCCGTCATCACCTATTTCCCGAAACTGGTGCTCTGGCTGCCAAAAATGGTTTACTGAAATCCCCTTCGACCCGAACCCACCATGACCCCTTTTATCCGCCTTCATCCCGCCGACGACGTCCTGATTGCCCGCGCCCAGCTCGTGGGCGGCACCCAGGTCGAAAACATCACCGTCAAGGGCCTGATCCCGCCCGGCCACAAGGTCGCCACGCGCGCACTGGCCGCCGGCGAGGCGGTGCGGCGCTACAACCAGATCATCGGTTTTGCCAGCAAGGCGATTGCGTCCGGTGAGCATGTACACACGCACAACCTCGACATGGGGCCCGACAAGGGCGACTTTGCGCGCGACTATGCCATCGGTGCCGACGTGAAACCCGCCGTCCCGCGGCGCGAGGCCACCTTCATGGGCATCAAGCGGGCCGACGGCCGCGTGGCGACGCGCAACTACATCGGCATCCTGTCCAGCGTCAACTGCTCGGCGACCGCCGCGCGTGCCATTGCCGACCATTTTTCGCGGCAAAACAACCCGGCCGCGCTGAAGGACTTTCCCAACGTGGACGGCGTGGTTGCGCTGACGCACGGCACCGGCTGCGGCATGGACACCGAGGGCATGGGCATGCAGATCCTCGAGCGCACGCTGGCAGGCTACGCCACCCATGCCAACTTTGCCGGCGTGCTGGTGGTCGGCCTGGGCTGCGAGGCCAACCAGATCAACGCCTGGCTGGCGCACAGCGCGCTGCGCGAAGGCGACAACTTCCGCGTCTTCAACATCCAGGACACCGGCGGCACACGCAAGACGGTGGACAAGGGGATTGCCCTGATCAAAGAGATGCTGCCGCGCGCCAATGCCGTGAAGCGCGAACCCTGCAGCGCGGCCCACATCACCATCGGCCTGCAGTGCGGCGGCTCCGACGGTTATTCGGGCATCAGCGCGAATCCGGCGCTGGGTGCGGCGGTGGACCTGCTGGTGGCGCATGGCGGTACCGCCATCCTCAGCGAAACCCCCGAAATTTACGGCGCCGAGCACCTGCTGACGCGCCGCGCCGTGCGCCCCGACATCGCCGAAAAACTGATCGCCCGCATCAAATGGTGGGAGCACTACACCGAGATCAACGAAGGCGAGATGAACAACAACCCCTCGCCCGGCAACAAGGCCGGCGGCCTGACCACGATCCTCGAAAAGTCGCTGGGCGCCGTGGCCAAGGGCGGCACCAGCAACCTCGAGGCGGTGTACGAATACGCCGAGCCGGTGGGCACGCACGGCTTTGTCTACATGGACACGCCGGGCTACGACCCGGTCAGCGCCACCGGCCAGGTGGCCGGCGGCGCCAACCTGATCTGCTTCACCACCGGGCGCGGCTCGGCCTACGGCTGCGCGCCCTCGCCTTCGCTCAAGCTCGCCACCAACTCGGCGCTGTGGCAACGCCAGGAAGAGGACATGGACATCAACTGCGGCGAAATCATCGACGGCGGTGTGTCTGTCCAGGAGATGGGCCAGCGGATTTTCGACATGGTGCTGGCCACCGCCTCGGGCGCGCAGAGCAAAAGCGAGCAACACGGCTACGGGCAAAACGAATTCGTGCCCTGGCAAGTCGGCGCGGTCATGTAGCCCCTTTCTTCACGCCCTCTCCCAGGGGAGAGGAAACAACATCCACAAAGCTGGAACATCATGCAAAAAACACTCCAAGCCCAGGACTTACAAGCGCAGGTAGCTACTGTTTTAATAGCAGCCGGCAGCGCCGCCGAAGAAGCCGCTGCCGTGGCGGCCAACCTGGTGCTGGCCAACCTGAGCGGCCACGACTCGCACGGCGTGGGCATGCTGCCGCGTTATGTGGACGCGGTGCTCGAGGGCGGCCTGAAGCCCAACACCGGCGTCAAAGTGGTGCTCGACACCGGCTCGCTGCTCACGCTGGACGGCCAGCGCGGCTACGGCCAGATCGTCGGCGCGCAGGCCATGGCGCTGGGCATGGAACGCGCCAAGACCCATGGCAGTTGCATCATGACGCTGGCCAACGCGCACCACCTGGGGCGCATCGGGCACTTTGCCGAAATGGCCGTGGCCCAGGGGCTGGTGTCGCTGCACTTCGTCAACGTACTCTCTCGGCCCGTGGTCGCACCTTTTGGCGGCGCTGATGGCCGCTACGGCACCAACCCGTGCTGCATCGGCATTCCGCTGGCGGGACGTGCACCTTTCGTCCTGGACTTCGCCACCAGCCGCGTGGCGCAGGGCAAGATGCGGGTGGCCCACAACGAAGGCCGGCGTGTGGAACCGGGCACGTTGATCGACGAACACGGCCGGCCCACCACCGACCCCGGTGTGGTGGTGGTGCCGCAAAGCAATGGCCTGTTCGGGGCGCTGCTGGCCTTTGGCGAACACAAGGGTTATGGCATGGCCGTGGCCTGCGAGCTGCTGGGCGGCGCGCTGACCGGCAGCGGTACCTGGCACAAGCCGACCGACCCGACCGTGCGCGCGGTGATCAACGGCATGTTGACCATCCTGATCGACCCGGCCAGGCTCGGTACCCAGGCCACGTTTGAGCAGGAAGCGCTGGCTTTTGTCGATTGGCTCCAGGCCGGGCCGGTGGCGCCGGGCTTTGACGCGGTGCAGATCGCTGGTGAGCCGGAGCGGGCCTACCGCGCGCAGCGGCAGGACCAAGGCATCGCGGTCGACGCCCAGACCTGGCAGGAAATCGTGGCCGCGGGCCGCAAGGTCGGCGTGAACGTGCCGGGCTGAGTGTTGACGGGCCCGGTGACAGCCACTCAACAGCTATTTAATTGATAGCACTCTGCGAAGACCCGTCAATGGCTGGAGGCCTCAACCATCATCAACGTCGTGATCTCCTGACAGGACAAGCATGCTGAACCCGTCCTCCCTGCCGGCCTTGGCCGCGCGCGGTATCCTGGTCCCGGGCTACCCGCGCCAGGGCGCGCCCGGCGTTGTGCACCTCGGGCTGGGCGCGTTCCACCGTGCACACCAGGCGCTGGTCTTCGACACGCTGCTGCAGCGCGGCGACACGCGCTGGGGCGTGCTCGGCGTGGCCATGCGCAGCACGCAGCTGGCCGATACCTTGACCGCGCAGAACGGCCTGTACGCGGTGCAGGTCGCCAGCCGCGCCGGCACGCACTGGCAGATCGGCGGCGCGATCTGGCAGGCTTGCGTGGCCGCGCGCGAGCCGGCACAAGTGATGCAGGCGCTGGCGGCGCCCGCCACACGCTGGGTCACGCTGACCGTCACGGAAAAAGGTTACGGGCCGGCCCTGGCCGAACTGCTGGTGCAGGGGCTGGCCGCGCGCCATGCCGCCGGCCTGCCGGGCCTGACCATCGCGTCCTGCGACAACCTGGCGCACAACGGACGCCAGTTGCAGGCGCTGTGTGTCGGCCACGCCCAGGCGGACAACCCGGCACTCGCGCAATGGATAAACAGCCACTGCGCTTTTCCCAACAGCATGGTGGACCGCATCGTCCCCGCGGCCACACCGGAACGCCTGGCGGCCGCCGGGCAGGCGCTGGGCGTGGCGGACCAGGCGGCGCTGGGCACCGAGGCCTTCTGGGAATGGGTGATCGAGCGGCGCTTTGCCGACCCGGGCGACGCCGATGTGCTGGCCGCCACCGGCGTGACGGTGGTGGACGACGTGGCACCGTTCGAGGTCGCCAAGCTGCGCCTGCTCAACGGCAGCCACACCGCCATGGCCTGCATGGGCGCGGTGGCCGGCTGGCCGGTGATCGGCGAATGCATCACGCAGCCGGCGGTTCGCAGCTTCATCACCGGCCTGATGACACACGAGGTGGGCCCCCAGCTCAGCCGCCCGGACTGGCCCGGTTACCGGGACGCCCTGCTTGCACGGTTTGCGAACCCCGCGCTGCAACACAGCGTGCACCAGATCGCCACCGATTCCTCGCAAAAAATTCCGCAGCGCTGGCCGCCCTCGGTGCTGGGCGCGCTGCGCGCCGGCCTGCCGGTGGACCGGCTGGCGTTTGCCGCCTCGGCCTGGATGCGATATCTGCGCGGCAGCGACGAGCAGGGAAGCGCTTATGCGATGAACGATCCGATGGCCGGCGAACTGCAGGCGCTGGCCCAGGCACATGCCGGCGATGCCGCGGCCACCGTGCAGGCGCTGGGCACACTGCGGGTGATCTGGGGCGAGGCCCTGCCGGACAACACGCACTGGCTGGCGCTGGTGGCCCGGCAGCTGGACCGCATCCACCGGCTCGGGGTCCTGGCGGCGCTGACGCAGCTGCAGGCCGAGCTGGATGACGCCTGAAGCCGTGGCCGACACCCCAAAAGTTGTGAACAAAATCGGCCTCCAGCCCTTAGGGGGCGGACGTAAGCTGCTCTCTTTTTGAGAGTAGACTTAATCCAGCACCACGGCCAGGCTGGCGTCGAGGTGTTCGGTCGGCAGGCGCTTGAAGCCCGAGCGTGAGAAACGCTGCAGGCGGCCCATCATGAAGGCCACAATGACCGAAGCCTGCACCTGCGCCTGGACGGTCGGTGTGGCGGCGCCGTCGGCGCCGGCCGCATCGCGCAGGTTTTGCTTGAGGCTGGACTCGAGCTTGTCGAAGAACTGGTTCATGCGCTCCTGCAGGCGTTCGTTTTCGAACACCAGGGCGTCGCCGGCCATCACACGGGTCATGCCCGGGTTTTTTTCGGCAAACTGCAGCAGCATGATGACCAGCTTGCGGGTGCGCTGCGCCGGGTCGGTCTCGCGTTCGGCGATCTGGTTGACCAGCGTGAACACGGTCTGCTCGATGAACTCGATCAGGCCTTCAAACATCTGGGCCTTGCTGGCAAAGTGGCGGTACAGCGCCGCCTCGCTGACCTCGAGCCGGGCCGCCAGGGCCGAGGTGGTGATGCGCTCCGCGCCAGGCTGCTCCAGCATGGTCGCCAGCGCCTGCAGGATCTGCACGCGGCGCTCGCCCGGCTTGGGGCGCTTGCGCGGCGCAGCCGGCGTGGAGAGCTCGGGACTCACATCAGACTCAAACTCGGACATAGGGCATGCAGTGCGTTGTTGTAAGAGATGTTTCAAAACTGGGCCGACGCTTTGGATTCTCGCACAGCCAGAGGGGGCTTTCGGACGACGCCGCTCAGGGGCAAACCCGCGGGCCCGGCCCTGCCGCGGCGTGGTTTTTCGGGCGCGCTCAGCCTCTCAGGCCGGGGAACGCATCACCAGCCGCACCCGCAGGCCGCAAGCGACACCGTCCCGGCTCCCGGCGGCCTCCAGCGTCAGCTGCGCCCGGTGGGCCCGCGCGATTTCGTCGGCGATCGCCAGCCCCAGGCCGTTGCCCTCCCCGCCGGTGCCGGGCACCCGGTAAAAACGCTCCAGCACCCGGGCGCGCTCCGCGGCGGGGATGCCCGGCCCATCGTCTTCCACCTCGAGAAAAACCTGGGCCTCGCCCGCAGCGCCCTGCGCCTCCAGCGGGCCACAGCGTATCGTGACCGTGCCGCCCGGCGCCGTGTATTTGACGGCGTTGTCCACCAGGTTGCCGAGCAGTTCGCGCAGCAGCCACTCGTGGCCGGAGACCTGGGCGAAACGGACTTCCAGCCCCAGGTCGATGCCTTTGGCCGCGGCCGCATCCAGGTGCAGGGCCAGCACCGACTCGCACAAGTCCTTGAGGTCCACCCGATGCACCGGCTGGCCCGCCATGTGGGAGGCATCGGCCCGCGACAGGGCCAGCAGCTGGTTGGCCAGTTGGGAGGCGCGCCGGGTGGCGCTGCGCAGCGCCATGATCTTGTCGGCCGAGAGGGTCAGTTGCCTGCCGGCCGCGGGTGCCATGGCCGCCTGCGCCCAGGCTTCCACCTGGGCCTGCAGCCCCGCCAGCGGGGTGCGCAGCTGATGCGCGGCATCGGCGACAAAGCGGCGCTGGCCCTCGGCCTGGTCATTGACCAGCGCAAACAGACCGTTCAGTGAAGCCACCAGCGGCCGCACTTCGCTCGGTGTGCTCTGCGGGTCAATGGCACTGAGGTCACGCGGGGACCGGCGCTCGACCGCCTCCTTGAGCGCCAGCAGCGGCCGCAGGGCCCGGGTGACAGCCCAGTTGACGGCCAGGGCGGCGGCCAGCACCAGCATCAGGTTGGGCAACAGCACCTTGAAAAACACCGAGCGCACCCACTGCTGGCGGGCATCCGAGCCATCGGCCAGCTGCAGGATCAGCTCGCCCGCCGCGGTTCTGACGCGTTGCACCACCACCCGGTAGGTGACGCCGTTTTCCTCCATGCTGTGAAACTCGGGCTCGCGGGTGGTGGGCACCACCATGCTGATCCAGGCGTCCCCGGCCAGAAAACGGCCGTCGGCATCCGACACCCGGTAACCGGCAAACCCGGCGCGCGCCTTGATGAACTCCTCGACCGGCGGCGCCAGCAACATCACCGGGCTGTCGTCGGCCGTGCGACCGGGCGCGAGCACCGAGTCGGCCAGCAAGGGCGCCAGATGCCGCAGTTGCTGGTCCTGCTGCAGGGCGGCATTGCCTGCCGTCTCGTAGTCGAAGTAAATGCTGACCAGGGCAAACAGGCTGAGCGGTGCCAGCAGCAACAGCAGCAGGCGGCGCTGCAGCCCGGACTTCATGGCCGCCGGCACGCTCAAGGCGGCGGCTCTTTCCGCGACAGCCGCCGTGGCCGGGTCTGCGCCGGTGGTCTCACGCATCAAGGCAGGGCCGGCGCGTCCAGCGATTCGCCGCCCACCAGCTCCAGCCGGTAACCAAAGCCGCGAATGGACCGCAGTGCGATGCCGTGTGGTTCCAGCTTGCCACGCAGGCGCGAGACGTAGACCTCGATCGCATTGGGGGTGATTTCCTTGTCCCAGCCGGTCAGCGCGGCGAGCAGCTTTTCCTTGCTGGCAGGTTTAGGGGCATGAATCAGCAAATATTCCATCACCGTCCATTCGCGCGGTCCCAGATCAATCAGCTGGCCGTTGGCACGCGCCTGGCGGTTCGCCGAGTCGAGTTCCAATGCGCCGAAACTCAAAATGGCACTGGTGGCTGCCTGCGAACGGCGCAGCAGCGCACGCAGGCGCGCCAGCAGTTCGGGCAGTTCAAACGGCTTGACCATGTAGTCGTCCGCCCCCAAGTCCAGGCCTTGCACCCGGTCCTCCAGGGCGTCGCGCGCCGTGAGGATCAGCACCGGCATGGCCAGCCCCCGGCTGCGCAACCGGCGCGTGAGCTCGAGGCCGTCAATGTTGGGCAGGCCGATGTCGATGATGGCAGCGTCAAAACTCTCGCCCTGCAGCACCTCTTCGGCACGCTCGGCACTGCCGACCCAATCCACCGCGTAACCGGCGTCGCTGAGCCCCAGCTTGATGCCGCTGGCCAACATCACGTCGTCTTCAACCAGGAGGAGTCGCATGGTTTGCTTCTTGAGGCTAGTGTTGTTCCCTCTCCCCTTGGGAGAGGGTCAGGGTGAGGGCCTCTTGCGCGCGAGCCCTCACCCCTGCCCTCTCCCAAGGGGAGAGGGAGAAATATCAATGACTCCGAATCATGGTCCCGTAGGCCTGGTCGGTCAGGATCTCCAGCAGCATGGCGTGCGGCACCCGGCCGTCGATGATGTGGACCGAGTTCACGCCGCTTTTGGCCGCGTCCAGCGCACCCTCGATCTTGGGCAGCATGCCACCGGAGATGGTGCCGTCGGCAAACAGCTCGTCGATTTCGCGGGCGCTGAGGTCGGTCAGCAGTTCGCCGGCCTTGTTGAGCACGCCGGGCGTGTTTGTCAGCAGCACCAGCTTTTCGGCCTTCAGCACGATGGCCAGCTTGCCCGCTACCACATCGGCGTTGATGTTGTAGCTTTCGTTGTGCTCGCCAAAGCCGATCGGGCTGATCACGGGAATGAAGGCGTCATCCTGCAGCGCCTTGACCACACTCGGGTCGATGCTGAGGATATCGCCGACAAAGCCGATGTCGTGCGCCTTCGCCGGGTCGTCCTTGTCGACCATCTTGAGTTTCTGCGCCCGGATCAAGCCGCCGTCGCGCCCGGTCAGGCCCACCGCCTTGCCGCCGGCCTGGTTGATCAGGCCCACAATGTCCTGCTGCACCTGGCCCGCCAGCACCCACTCGACCACTTCCATGGTTTCTTCGTCGGTGACCCGCATGCCCTGCACAAATTCGCCTTTTTTACCCAGGCGATTGAGCGCGGTCTCGATCTGCGGCCCGCCGCCATGCACCACCACCGGGTTCATGCCGACCAGCTTGAGCAGCACCACATCCTCGGCAAAGTCCGCCTGCAAGGCCGGGTCGGTCATCGCATTGCCACCGTACTTGATGACCAGCGTCTTGCCATGGAACTTGCGGATGTAAGGCAGGGCCTGCGCCAAGATTTCAGCCTTGTCGCGGGGGCCTACGTGGGAGAGGTCGGGGTCGGGGGAAGAGGTGGTCGTCATTGCGGCTGGCCTTGGGTGGGGAAATAATGATGAATTGTGCCGCATGCTTGCCGGAGCACCCGCACCCCATTAACTCGGCTTGTATCCCTGAACATGGCGCTTGAGCGTGGCCTTGATGGCTTCGACATCGCTGGCTTGGGCGGCAAGCCGGAACGCGCGCAATTCAGGAGCCAGCTCTGACCACGACAGGAAAGGCTCATGGGCTTTCATGATGCGGGGGTGCGCCGTAGATTTAGGGTTGTCGCCGATCAGCAGCTCCTCGTAGAGCTTTTCTCCGGGCCGCAATCCTGTGACCTTGATCTCGATATCACCGGTATCCGCACCTTCTTCCCGCACAGTCAAACCTGACAGTTCGACCATGCGACGCGCCAAATCCATTATTTTTACGGGTTCGCCCATGTCAAGCACAAAAACATCACCCCCCACAGCCATGGCGCCGGCCTGGAGCACCAACTGCGCCGCCTCGGGAATGGTCATGAAATACCGGGTGACCTCGGCATGGGTGACCGTCAGCGGACCGCCATCGGCCAGTTGCCGGCGAAAAAGCGGGACAACGCTGCCGCTTGAGCCAAGCACATTGCCAAATCGAACCATGGTGAAACAGGTCCTGTTGGCATGAGCGCTGCCAGAAACGGGCAGTGAGTCGAGCCCTGCGTCGAGGAACACCGGCGCTCTTTCGTCTGCCAGCGCCTGCAACACCAGCTCGGCCATGCGTTTGCTGGCACCCATTACATTCGTGGGGCGCACGGCTTTATCGGTCGAGATGAGCACGAAACGCGCCACCGAGTTCTCCAGTGCAGCGCGAGCCATGTTAAGCGTGCCGAACACGTTATTTGCAATGCCTTCACCGGCATTGCCCTCCACCATGGGCACATGTTTGTAAGCGGCTGCATGGTAAACAATGGCTGGCTGGTAAAGCTTGCACAAGGCCGACATCCGGTCGTAGCTGACCACGCTTCCGAGCAAAGGCACAAGCTCAACCGGCAGTTCAGCCCCGGACTCCCCGGCGGAACACAGTGCCTGAAGCTCCTGGTGGATCGCGTAGAGTCCGTACTCGCTGTGGTCCACCAGCAGCAATTGGCGTGGTTCTTGTAGAAGGATTTGGCGACACAGCTCGCTGCCGATGCTGCCGCCCGCACCCGTAACCAACACGACCTTGCCAGTCAGATCCCGCGCGAGTAACTGCCCGTCAGGCGGAATGGGGGTACGCCCCAACAGATCTTCCACATCCAGCTCACGAAAATCTCTTACCGTCACCCGCCCACTGGCCAAATCGGCCCAGGCTGGCAATGTACGGATATGAACAGGCAACCCACGCAAGCTTTCGATAATGCTGTTTCGGCGTTCCCTCGATGCACGGGGCAATGCCAGCAAGATATCAGTCACCTGATGCCGGGCCACAACCTGCGGTACATCGATAAGGCCAAATACCGGAACACCATTGATGCTGCGCCGCATCTTCGAGGCATCATCATCAATAAACCCCACCAGTTTGTATTGCCCCGTGATGCCAATCGCGGTGGCCGTCTGCACGCCGGCATTGCCTGCACCATAAATCAGCAGACGCCCTTCCACATGACGGGCCATGCGGCCGGGATCCGACAACCAGAACCGAGCCAGCGCGCGGCTGGTGCCAACAAGCACCAGAAAAATAACAGGTTGCAACACGCCAATGGTGCGCGGTATGCCTGGCCACTGTTGCCACAGCAACAAGGCAAAGAGCAAGACGCCATACACCGCGGCCGCCTGCGCAGTCGCCACCAGAGCAGCGAGGCCGGTGTACCTGAAAATGGCGCGATAAAGCCCAAATTTGATGAAAATCGGAACAGCAAGCACAGGCGCCAAAGCATAGGCCACCCACTGCATGTCGGAGGGCCAGTGCAGCGTGTCTAGCCTCAGCGAAAATGCCATCCACATGGCAATCACGGCCATAACGACATCCAGCAGCATGACCAGCAACCATTTGGTCACGCGCGACCAACTAAGAACCTGGCTACGCATGAACATTGGCCAACAAAGGCCAGAGAAAAAAGCGCTTTTGCCCCGCCACCACCTGGGCCCATCCCCAAGTTCGTTTCCCTGATTTCATGTTTTTATCAACCGATCTTCATTTTTAAGGTGCGGCACAACCCCCGCCGCTACGCTACCCCGTGATATCTCACGACTATGAAAGCCATATGCCAACAGAACACCCAGCGATACACAGAAAAAATCACCAATGTAGGCATCGTACAGGGAAGAGTTGAACAGGCAAGACACGGCGAGAGCCAGCAATACCGACTGACCTGCACGGGCAATGGGGGACTCCATCTTACGCAAGTCAAGCAAGACCGCCCCCCCGAATGCGAACAAGAGCAAGATCCCACCTAGCCCCAGCTGCACACCCCACAACAGAAACTCCTGGTGAGGGTTGCCGTGTGACTGGGCCCCCAGGCTTTGATGAAGGGGATTTTTCAGCTGCTCGATTCGGTTGTACTCCGTGACCCAGCTCCCGGCACCGGAACCCATCAGGGGTTTCTGGGAAATCGCTTCAACGGAAGTTGTCCAGAACTTTAATCTGGTGCCGGATGAGCTCTCCTGCTCAGTCTTGGCGGAATACGCTGACACCTCTGACTTGACAGCAGAAAGTCTTTGCGCCACCTTGTCAAAGCTGAGAAATACCACCACCAGCACCAACGGCGGCACCAACAGGGAAGCGAATCGATACCTTTTGGGCAAAGCAAAAAAAATGGCCAGCGACAACACCGCTATTCCCACGAGATGCCCGGTGCGCCCGGTAAAAACAACAAACACGCACCCCAAGGCCAGTACCGATACCGCGGTGGCTGCGTAAAACAAAAAACGATTCGGTGCAAAGGTTCTCAGATGCCAAAAAAAGGCCGCCACCACCGCGCTCATGATGCTCTGGTCCAGATAGCTGGAAAAAACAGCATAGGCAGTTGTAGCCATGTTTGAAGTGGCCCATGGGACCGGCACATGGAAATACAGTGCCCAGGAACCAAGGAGCAAGAGCGTTTGTCCCCCCAAAAAGAAGATCAATGCATACACAGCCTCACGGCGGGTCTGAATCAATACGATAAGCGCGGGAATAAGCAGAAATTTTCCATACTTTCCAACGGCACCAAGTGCACTGTCCAAGGGCGCAGAAGTCCAGAGAAGGCTGAGGGTAAAAACCAGTACGACCAGGGTAGCCAGCTGAGGAGTCCACAATTCTCGCAAGGCTGTGCGGTTGATCGCAGACCGGTAGTCCGTCAACAACACAAGCAGCAAGATAAGTACCAACAAGACCTTGCCGATGCTGATGATGGCCACAGACAGTCCAACCGACGCGGCAACCAGACACACCAGCGCCAGGCGCGTTCCAGGTTTTTTCCACATCAACGGTTTGCCTTCAATGCGATACGCCGTCACGACGCAGCACTTTCACAAAAGTGAGCCACAGAATACGCAAGTCAAACCAAAGCGACTGGCGCTGGAGATACTCGACATCAAGTATCACCTTGTCTGGTATCGGCAACTCATCCCGACCATTTACCTGAGCCCAACCCGTCAGACCCGGAACAAGTCGGTGAACTCCGCAGCGGGTGCGCAATTCAATCAAATCATCCTGATTGAAAAGTGCAGGACGGGGGCCAACCAGACTCATGTCGCCATGCATGACACTCCAGAGTTGCGGCAATTCATCCAGACTGCTCCTGCGCAAAAATCCACCGATGGGGGTCAAGTACCTGTCCGGACTGTCAAGAAGGTGTGTGGCGACTGTGGGAGTATCGGTCCGCATGCTGCGAAATTTCGGCATCCTAAAAATACGGTTACCTTTTCCCACACGGTCAGACCAATACAGGATGGGTCCGCGGGATGTCAGCTTTATCGCCGCCGCCACCAGCAGCAGTGGAACAAGAAGCAGGCAACCGGCCATCGCAACCAGCAACAGATCCACCAGCCGTTTCATTTCCGCTCGCACCCGCCAATGGCGGCCGACAAACCCTCATCGATACTCCAGGGAGGCGACCAGGCTAGCAGTTCACGGGCCTTGCTGATGTCAATTTGCAAGTCGCCAAACAAACGCCGGGCCGTATCACGCTCGCCCAGGGCAACGATGATGGCTTCGAGCCATGCTGCGGGCACGGGGATCAGGCGCACAGGCCGGTTCACGAGGCGCGAAACGCGCTTGAGCAGGTCGGTAGTGGAAATATCCTGCCCGTCACTTACCAAAAATACCTGGTTCGCTGCGGCCGGCTTTTTCAAGCACACCGCAATAAAGTCGGTGAGGTTGCCCAATGACACCATGCTGCGCCGATTATGTATCGCCCCAAGCGGCAAAGGTATGCCTTTGCGGACCCAATGCACCAAGCGGCCAAAGTTACCCGGCGCGTCCAGGCCGTATACCAAAGGCGGACGAATGATCACGAGTTCAAGCCCTGTTTCAGCGGACAATCGTTTCAAGCCGGCTTCGGCCTCCAGCTTCGACATGGCATACGGTTCGCAAGGCTGTGGGGCATCAGCTTCAGTAAACGGTACGGTAGTCTGGTTTCCGTTAACACCGATTGAACTGACATACACAAACCGCTTGACGCCCCGTTCTGCGGCTTGTGCAAAAAGGGTCAAACTTCCTTGAACGTTCACACGGCGAAACTCTTCCATAGAGTCCAGCGCCTGATCATCCAGTTGGTGAGCGCGGCCGGCAAGGTGAACGACCGCATCGCAGCCTGTTAATGGCCTGTGCCAGTCCGTCGAACCATCAATGTCGCCGACGATAAATGCGTCACCCGAGGCAGATGCACGCCGCACGCAGCGATTGACAGCAACACCACTGCCTATCAGCATGCTGCACAGCGCCCGCCCGATAAAGCCATTTGCCCCCGTAACTAGCACCCGCACGCCATCCTCCTTAAAAACGCCTATATTTGAGGTATCCATTTACCGCATAGTTCACAAAATACCAGGCCGCACGCAGCAGCCCAATTCCCTCAACTGTTCGGTAAGTACGCCACACCTGACGGGCAGAGTTCTTCTTGTTTCTCGAAACTGACTGACTGACTACGCGATAGCGCATCAAGTCACATTGCAGGCCAAGAGCGGCATCCCCACCGCGCAACATATCCAGCCAGCAGCCAAAGTCATCGTAATACATCGCCTTCATGCGAAATTCACCTGACATTTCACGGTCGACCATCACCGTCGAAGTCGCAATAACCGTATTCCCAAGAAGCTGCTGGTAGCTGACACGTTCCGGAATGTTTATGAGGCGGCCTGTCGTTCGCCCGTCTGCCGTGATGCGACTGAACGCGGTGAACGTTATTTTGGCCGCATGACTTCGCTGGAAAGCCAGTTGCAATTCAAGCTTTTGAGGCAACCAGAGATCATCGCTATCCAGAAATGCAATCCAGCGCCCTCTCGCAGCGATCAATGCCGAATTTCTTGCTGCTGCCGGGCCGCCGTTCTTGCGCTGCCGGATGAGCCGCACCCTCGGATCCATGGCGGCCGCCTGCTCGACGATTTTCACCGTGTTGTCGGTGGAACAGTCGTCAACAATGAGCATCTCCCAGTTGTCATAGGACTGAGCCCTGACTGATGCGATGGTGGCCTCCACGTAGCGGGCCGCGTTGAACGCTGGGGTAATGATAGAAACGAGCGCATCACTTCGATCCGGCATCTCGGGTATGGGGGAACCGCTCATACCCATTGTCAGCGTCCAAATCGCCAAGGCATGAGCGGACGTCCCTGATTGCTCCTGCGAAGCTCATACCAAGAGAAGAACGCCAATAAAGCGATTTTTGTCCAAAAGGTGGGAACGATGAGAAAATTAAGCATGCCGCCGATATACATGACGAGAAAAGCGTAATACACATATGCGGCAAAAAAGGCTGTGAGGAAGTGGCCTCGGAGTGCCGAGAGGAGCCAATGCCTGAGCAACAATGCGGTCACACCCGCAAACAACGCAATTGCCAACCACGCAAACCATGGCCCAAGTAATTCGTAAAAAATTTCGGGGTACCCACCAGCGAACTGATTGCCGACACTCTTCAAGTAGGCCGCCCGTTCGGCGGGAAGTGTGCGGCTCATCAAATACTGGATGCTTCGGTTGCCTTCGCGTGCATGGTCGCGATCGAAAACGAAATCAAATGCTCCCGCGGCGTCTCGATCATGATGCTCGACCACGCGATCCCATGTCATGAACCACATATGAATGGGCTGAACAAGAATCCTTTGCTCTATCCGAAATAGTGTTTTCGGGTCCAGAAAGCGTGCCATCGTTCCCTGAGTGTCTTGGATATGTTTTAGTGTTTCGATTCGCTTTTGCGCCATGGCCGCGGCCATAGGATTATTCATGGTCATCGAACGGAGAGTGTCTTTGCATCCCCCTTCTGCCCGCACGTTCGCGTATGAGTGGACCATTGTGAAGGAAACAATCACCACCGACACCAAGCCTAGCAATGCAAGCAACAGCGGATGGTCAAGGAGCCGGCCACCCAACGTAGTGCGCTTGTCCCGAGGGGAAAGGTCGCCATATAGTTTTAACGCGAGCACCAGGCTGAATGGCGTGATGAAGAACAGCGACAGGCTGTAAAACGCCGAGAAACGACTGCCCGTAAGGGCGCTGTAAAACAGGAGCACGACGAGCAGCAACAGGAAACGATAGTCATATGATCCCCCACGCAAGCGTGGATACACACAAAAAGTGCCAAGTTGCAAGGCCATGAGTGGGCCATATTTGAACAAGGCCAAGTGGAGCGGACCTGCGTAGTCGGAGAGATACTCATACCGCTCCATACAGTCGAACAACGGGATCACGCCTCGAAGCAACATGTCTGCGAATAGCCCGATCACGTAGAGCGCGGATAGCCAGAAAACGCCATCGCCCAAGCTGAATCCTGTACGAGATGCCGTCGATGACCGTAGCGCAGAAGAAACTTTACCGGCGAAGTAGGCCGGCCGAAATATGTAGGCCATGACTGCGATCGTCAGGATGATCGTCATGCCAAAAAATTCCGCCGCGATGCCGCCGCCTACCATGCGCTCAGCTTCGTATGAGTAGAGCGGCCCCATCGCGTCAAGATACCCTGCTGCACCCAATCTCCAGATGAAGGTAACCAGCAGAAAAATTAACGCAAAGGCGCCAAGTGGGCGTCGCACAATAAACCACGCAATCATCAACAAACCGAGCAAAGAAGCAATCATTGCGCAACAACCTTCCGCAGCAATGCATCAGTGAATTGCGCCACATTCTCCGGATCGGAAACGTAAAGCTCACCCACAAAACTCTCCCGCCAGACCGCCTCAAAATAAGGTTCGACCGCAGCATGATCGTTGCTAAGCTGCTTCGGATTCTCCATGAATCGCCTTAGCGCCTCCGGTAGCTGGGTGAGGCTATCCAGTGCCTGCACCAACGGAGAATCCCGGTAAAACGCATCGCCAAGAACGATCACGGGCTTATTAAGCAATGCCGCCTCTGCCCCTGACTTTGAATTGACGGAAACAATGACGTCCGCAGCACGCAAGACCTCGTAATTGTTGGTCGAAGGCGGAAGGATGATAAGGTTGTCGTAGCGATTAACCAGCTCTTTCAAACGCCCAGCATCTATCGCACCGATCATGGCCGGATGCTCCTTGATCGCGACCTTGTGGGTATGCGGAACAATGCGAGCCAAATAATCGATCAGTGCCAACTGGTCGAGAAATTGCGGCGAACGAAGCGTCAACGCCATATCGCCCGGAACGTGAAGCGGATAATATACGAACCGCATTTCGTGGCTCAGCGTTATATAGCTACCGCGCAGGCGAAGGCTGTTCAACAACATGCGTGCGTGAACCAGCACATATCGACCAATGTGGCTGAACTCCTGGCGCTTGCCATGAATGTATTTGTCTGTGAGTTTTTCGACCAGGCGCTTGAAGTTACGCAGATTGATGATCTTGCTGAATGCGGTCGTGTATTGATGGCGGTCCTTCTTGGGAACCACAATCGTGCCGCTTGCCAGAGTCGCGGCGATGTAGTCTCGCACTTGCGGAGATACTGCAGCGCCGTCTGGCAGCTCCCGTATTTTGAGCGCAGCAAAGTCGTTTTTCAGAAAAAACAAGCGCCCCCGAAAGAACGCGGGCTCAATGAACCAGTTATCGACCCCCTGGCGGCGGGCTGCAAAAAAGCTGGCAATGACGCTCAGAAATCCACCCAACTCCTGGACCAGGATAATGTCATGCCCCTCTTGTTTGAGGCTGTCGCACGTTCGATCTGCCAGCGATAGATAGGTCAACAGTTTGCGCCTCAGGTCGTCGCTTTTCCTGATGCCAAACGTATAACGCTCGTGACTAAACCAATAGTTCAGATTCCGGATCCCGAACCTCTCCATGGCAACATCGACTGCCGCATCCGAAATATCCGCCGGCTCATCCGTCGGTGTGACTTGAAAGGTAAGAAAACCCTGCGCCCTCAAAGTCTCGCTGCTTCGATCATCGAAAGAGAGAAAGGCAACAGCTTGATGGCGTTTTCGCAATTCCAGACCGATGGCGATCCAGAACGCGGTTTGGTATTCGGCCAAGGTGGTGATGAGAAGTACAGTAGACTTTTTTTGCATATGTTGATCTGAAACGCATCCTGCCAGCAGCCATCTTTGCCCTGATTGTGAAATAGAGCGCTTAAGGAGAAATTCGCAGGGATGACAGCGGCAACCCCGTGATGGGATGCCGCGCTTGACATACCTTCGCAGCAGGACATCCATCATGCTGAGCAAGTTGCTCAAGCAATAGCCGAACCATATCAATCGAAATAAACTTGTCGCGACGCTTCCGCTGGCGCAAGGCGCGCAACCTGGCGGTCGCCGCAGATCCTAGCAAGTTTGCCAGAACCGCCTGGAATCGTTGCCCTAAACGGCTGTGGAGCCGGCTACTACGCAACGAAGACCGCACCTGGGCAAACATGCCGGGCTTTTGTCGGGGGGCAAGCTGCCCCAATACAACCTCCACCACTCTGTCCCCGGCTGACCCGTCGTTCTCGTGAAAATAGGGGTGAATAAAAGCGCGATACTTGCCTTGAAAATCAAATGTCTTTTCCGCAGTTGCGATGTCGGCGACTATAGCGTGCAAAGCCTCTTGGGAGACGGCCTTCAGGCTTATTTTAGAAGGCAAGGTGCTGTGATTGGCCATGTGTGGCGTGTTTAGAAATTCCATCGATATGGGAACACGCTGCAACATGATGGCCTCAATTGCTGTTCCGCAATTAAGATGGATGACACAGGAACTGTGTCGCATGACATTGAGCACATTACCAGCGCCATCAACAGCTACGTTCTGCAGATCAGCGAATTTCTTGTCATATATCCCGCTATTTTCAAAAGGATGCGGACGTATCAAAAAATCCCGTTCTGGAAATGCTTTGGCGATTGCGTACACTGCATCCAGATATGCGCTCAGTATCTGCCGCTGATCCGCCAACATTTGTACGACGTAATCTGCCGACCACCCCCCTTTGACCAGCCCCAGGCTTTCTTCATCCGCACTGCTCGCGAATCGTGGATTCACGAGCGGGAAATTCGCATTGACGAGCACATAGCCATGCCTCGGGAATCCTAGCGTCGCCTCCCATCGAGGGCTCGCGAAATCGAACCGGGGGCAACCGGTGATATGAAGACGATTTATCGGCATGGCACCGCTCGCTATAAACGCATCGCGCAATAGTGAGCCCCAAAAAAAATAACCAGCCAGCAATTCCCGGTAGCCGCTTTCTGCAATATATCGACTCAATCCAGCGGGGGAATTAGCCCCCTCCTCGGACAGAATTCCCCCCTCAGTATCCAGAACAAATACCGGCAAACCCGTATCCACGTAGCCACGCACTAGATCAAGGTTAATTGGTCTTGCGTAATTGACGATTAGCACATCCAGATTGAGCAGTGGAACATCAACCCCCTGGTCATACAGCGGGATCAGGTAGGTACTTGCTCCGCGCTGGGCAAATGCATGCGCAACACGTATCGCGCCATTAAGATCCCGCTTGGGGTGATCTACAACAAATCCAATATTCATTAAAACTTTTCTTTCAACATGCCACCTTTGGCGAGATCCAGCTCACAAATGATGGATATGAAAATCACCGCACGGATGCCACTCCATGGTCAGCGGGGGAGAGAGGTTCTCTGCCGTGACATCAACGACCAGCACCGTCCCGGCCTCAAGTCGCTGTGAAAAATCCGGGAAGTGATCGGTAAGCTTGATCGTGCGGGATCCCATTGCCGGAATAGGCTCAACATTTGATTCCGCGAGCGTCCTTCTACTGCCGGATTCGCGCAATCGCAACCTGGGCAAACTGGCTGCTCCGGCCATCGATACCGGATTCATCAAAACGACACCGTGTTCGATTGGCATAGCCGCACGCACGAAGCCGACATGGTGAGTGGCTTCGCCTAATGGCTTGCTCCGCAAAGCTGCCCACTCATGCATGATGTCATGCCCGCCTTGCTCATTTTCCCATTTAATGTAAAAACCCGTGGTGATCGAAGACCTGAGTTTTAACTTGCTGTTGTTAATTTTGTGGATATCGAGATCCGGAATGGCGGCGATCGCAACCATGCCGTCACTGTCCACGCCATTGGCGCGAGCATCGAACTGAACCGCGCCATTGGGTCCGACCTTGACAGAATGAGCGCTGCATTCATTACCTGCAGCGTCATAAAAGACCATATGCAAGGTCGCTGGAATGGCGGCATCACGAAACACCTGGTCGTAATAGTTGAAAAAACCGATCACCGAGTTCATCCGTTCATTTGCGGGGGCAAACTGGGTGGCGAACCCATACTCCGGATACTGGGCCATGAGATTCGCAAGGGTAGACACTATGGAATTCCTCATAGGTAATCAACGATGTTCGGATGGGCCGGACGCGAGTGATCCAGGCTAAGCAACTCGCCATTGGGCGTGCGAAGTACATGGATCGACGCCAGCGATGCGCCTCTGACTGTGGTGATTGAGTACCCACGCCCACCTGAGCTCGCCAAGAACTCTGCTGCGCCAGGGAAAAGTTCGGGAATACTCCGCTCCAATGCCGCGTGCGGGGCGATGTCACCGAATGATGCTTCCAAAAAATCATCCGCCGCGCGATGCAGCCGAACCTGAGGACTCACCGTTTTGTCATAGCCTGGGGCACTCGAATGATTGATAAGCAAGAGTCCCGCGACTGCATCTGCGCAGACTTCGACCTGCGGATTAAGACCAGTGAAGCCAAAATGTTTGTGGCCCTCATTCAAGGCTCGGCAGAAAAACCCCGTTCGAAATCCTGCAACATGACGCGGCCCGACAACCCTTAATGTCACATTGCCAGGCGAGCTGCTGAAAAGATCAGGGCGACCGCGATTGGCGATCAGGATAAAGTTGCCATCCGCCATCGGCACCCCCAACTTCCCAAGCCACTGATTGACGTTGCAATGGAAGTAATCGCCGGCACGGAACGCCCCCGGAAAATCGCCCACCGCCCGCTGATGACCTTGACGATCAACGAAAACCCCCTTGAACCGATAAGGCGGATTAAAGACAAGCAACCAGTAATCGCGGAAGGTCGCGCTCAACCCCTTACGTTTCTTGAAAAAGTGGTAGAGCGGCGCAGCCAGCTTACGACCCGTAATGGCCGAAGGCTCCTGAATGGTGATGTCTATGTGGTTTTCCAGGCCCCCAAATATTGGAAAATTCAGGCGCGGCTCACTCGACAACCAAACATCGTGGTCCAGCATAGTAGTTTCCTAATTATTAGATACAAGGCGGTTGGTTCAGGGTTTTTACGGATCAGATTTAAAAACTACCGGCGAACAACTGCTGCAAACAACCGTCTTATGTCGCTTCGATCTTCCGCAGACAGGAACCAGCGAGCGCTGACAGCCCAACCCAGCAAGCATCCACCACTAATTGCCAGGATCAATCTCCACAGGCTGGAAAATGTCGAATGCATAGCAGAGTAATGCATCAAGACGACCAATGTCACGACAAAAAGGGTATAGACTGAAACACGCGCGAGCCTTGCAAACGGCAGGCCCAGATGACGCCTGCTCAACTGAAGCTGCCAGGCGAATACGGCCGTCGTGGCTACCACCTGGCCGATTATAAATGCGTTCTGCTGGAACCCACCGACCAGAAAAAGCGACAGGGACAGTTGCAGTACCGTTTGTATCAGCGAAATTAGATTGTTGTCGCGCAGAAAATTTGGACGACTCAGCAAGGTGGTATTTTGGAAACTTAACACCGTGTTCAAGGCCGGAACCAGCCAATAGACGGCAAGCCAGGGCCCATACCCAATGAAATTATTGCCCAGCCAATGAACCAACAGGTCGCCAGAAAACAGGGCGGCGATTGCCAGTGGAGGAAAAACCAACGCCGGTAGTACCGACAGTCCGAATTCACCCAGATATCGAAGCCGCACATGGTCACCAGAGGCATTCAGGCGTGAAGCGGCAGGCAACAGTGTCGAGCTCAGGATGGACAGTACTGATTTCGCAAAGCGCGGCAGACGGGTGATTGCATCGTAGAGGCCTGCGCCTGCAGGGCCGACCAAGAAGCCAATGAACAATGTCGGCGTTTGATGCTGCAAGGTACTTTGAATTCTGGAAAAAAACAATAGTCGCCCGCGCTCAAACACAAATGAACGTGCCGATCGCAAAGATCCAACCGCAGGGGAAAAATCGCCGGGCCAGCAATACTTCAGGCGTAGGCCTAGAGCCACCGCCTTGGTGCTCTGCGCAACAAGGAACGCCCATGCCGCCCAGCTGTATCCCCACCCCACATAGACCCCGCAGACGGTCACCGCGGCATATCCGAGGAGAGAGACGACTTCGATGGTGCGCAGTCTCGGAAATTCTTCAAAACCCTTCAGTATGCCCTCGAATATCAATCCAGTGAACAGCAAAGGAAGTAACACCGCAGTTGCTTGAATCACCTGAATGAATGCATCACTGTGCGCTTCGCCAACATGCATCCAGCGAGCGATCCAGGGCGCTAAAAAGTAGAGCGTTCCGCCAACCAGCACGCCCAATGACACCGTGGCGATTAACAAAACCTGAAGACGCTGTTTAGCGCAGAGCCAATCTTCATCGGCACGAGCGGCCGATACGGTCTGGGTGGCAATTTCCGAAATACCAAAATCCAGCAGCCCGATACCTGCAGTCGGCATGCACATCCTTGCCAGCATGATCAACCCGAATCCGGAAATTCCGTAGGCATGAATCAGAACCGGCACAAGCCACAGACCAACAAGGCCCGAGATCAAGAATGCCCCCGCTGTTAATGCGGTATTGTAAAAAATCCGACGAAACATGCCTATGTGCGCTCGCGTCTGGTTATTGCGGGTCCACAGGCAATGTCAGATTGACGGTCACGCGTCACGCACTGCCGACCGGATCACCCTGGCGATTCGATCCACTTGGGACTCGGTCATGTTTGAACCCGAGGGAATGCAAACGCCGCGTTCAAACAAATCGGCGGCGACATCCAGCCCGGGCTTGTGAGTCACGAAAATTCGTCCTGCAAACAAGGGCTGGAGATGCATTGGCTTCCAGACCGGCCGGGCCTCAATATTCTCCCTCGCCAATGCCTTGATCAGATCGGCGGGACGCAAGGGACCGGACAGCGTGCAAGCAGTCAACCAGCGGTTGGCAGTGCCGAAGCTCGCCTCCGGCATCCACTCGATTTCAGGGACATCAGCCAGCAAGCGCTGGTAGGTGGCAAATACATGACGCCGCGATAGAACCCTGTCATTCAAAACTTGCAGTTGCCCCCGGCCAATGCCCGCCAGCACATTGCTCATGCGATAGTTGTACCCGATTTCTGTATGTTCATAGTGCGCGGCGGCTTCGCGGGCCTGGGTGGAAAGATGGCGGGCACGGGCAATGAGAGCGGCATCGTCAGATACAAGCATTCCGCCGCCCGATGTGGTAATGATCTTGTTTCCATTGAACGAGTACACGCCGAGGCGCCCCAGGGTGCCACTTGCTCGTCCCTTGTAAGTAGCACCTAGCGATTCGGCAGCATCCTCGATGACGGGCACTTGATATTGGTCGCATATCGCCACAATGGGATCCATGTCAGCGCTTTGACCGTATAGATTGACAACAATCACCGCCTTAGGAAGCTTGCCCTGCTGGGCTGCCTGCTCAAACGCCGCGCGCAATGCCGACGGCGACATATTCCAGGTTTCCGGCTCGGAATCGATGAAAACAGGAACTGCACGCTCATACAGGATCGGATTAGCACTTGCGACAAACGTCAGCGAGGAACAAAAGACATGGTCCCCCTCCTCGACCTCAAGCAAACGCAGCGCGAGATGAATTGCAGCCGTCCCCGACGACAGTGCGGCAGCATAGCCGGCGCCAACCAACTCCGCGAGTTCAGACTCAAACGCATCGACGTTCGGCCCGAGAGGCGCAATCCAGTTGGTCCGAAATGCTTCCTCAACATAAGCCAGTTCGGAGGTCCCGATATGCGGGGTCGACAACAGGATTTGTGCGTCCACATCCCGCCTGCGATACACCGACAGCGGCCGCCCCTCATCGTCCACCACCGGGATCTGGTCGATTTTGTGCTTGTTCATCACCTCCAAAGCAATCTTTTCGTCACACGGGAAGCGGACCGAGATCGGATGCTGTACGGGTAGAAGCTCCAACGATTGGTCAAATCCGGCGCGAGCCAGCAACAACCTGCGGATATCCCCATCCGTGACGGTCCTGATCAGCTTCCCAGCGGAATCGACCATCAGGAGGATGCCATAGGCGGTTGCCTGAAGGCTCTCCAGCGCATCCCGGATGGTTGCCTTGCCATTGACTATCAACTTGGCTATTTCACTCATAATCACCCTTACACCTGACTTTTGCAGGCAATCCCACGACACACTGGTTTGCGCTGACGTCGCGTGTTACCACAGCACCTGCTCCCACGACTGCCCAGGCGCCAATGCGGCGACCAGGCAGCACGGTGGCTCCAGCCCCCACCATGCCCCCCTCTTCAACGACGACTCCGCCACCTAGCACCGCACCAGGAGCGATATGGGCCCAGTCACCAACGTTGCAATCATGATCCACGACCGCACTGTGGTTGATAATGCAACCTCTGCCGACCCGCGCATCAGGGGCAATGACAGCGCGGGCGGCAACAAACGTGCCAGCGCCCAAGGAAGCCGTCGCAGCAATGGAAGCCGCCGGGTGCATGATCGACTCCAGGATATACCCGATCCGCTCAGCTTCAAGTGCAGTTTTTTGCCGCAAACTATTGCCCCCAAGTGCGACGTGCACCAGTCGGCCGGCCAATATCGGATTGCCGAGCAAGGGAGCAACAACAGGAAAACCCAGCAAGGTCATGCTTTCGCCTGCAGCACGATCATCGGACACGACAAACAGACGATGCGGCTCCCGACTCAACAAGGCGTCCACGACCACCTTGGAATGGCCACCTGCGCCAGCTATCGACAACACTGGTCGAACAGACTCATTATCGCAGTGCATAGTCAGTAAGTATTGAGCTTGCAAAGCAGGCTGGCAGGCAGGGGCAGCGTCGCCAGTAAATCCACAATCTGCTCGCCTGCATGGCCGTTTCCGTAGGGATTGACGAATTTCGAACCACGCAACGTCAGGGCACTGGATATGGCCTTCTCGATCTCCATCGTCGTCGCATTGCAATCGACAACATTGCCTGCGCGCTCCCTCGCGTACTGTCGTTCACCGACGTTAACCACAGGCAGGTGAAAAGTCGCGGCCTCGATAATCCCGCTGGAAGAGTTCCCGACCATCACATCCACGACCTGCATCCAACGAAGGAAATCGTCGCGTGGCAGATGACTGGCTATCTTGACGCGTCCCCCAGCCGCATATTCCTCAAGAACAGTCCGAATGGATTGGTTTCCAGCATCGGAGTTTGGCATCAGGCAGTAGGCCTGAAGCCCCCGATTGCCCACGGCATCCAGCAAGCTTCTCATTTCAGCCCCGGCATGGCTGGCGGATTGGACCACGGGGTGAAAAATCACCAGCGCGAGTGGCCGGGCAGGATCAAAGCCCTGGCGGGAATACATCATTTCGCGGCTGATGCCAGCTTCAATGGCAAGGCCATCAAGCCCAGGCGCTCCGGTGACAAATATCGATGATTCGAGTTCCCCCATGCGCACCAATCGCCTTTTCGCATCCTCGCTTGACGTCATGTGATAGTGTGCCAGTTTGGAGATGGCGTGACGAATCGGCTCGTCGACGGTACCCGAACGCTCCCCACCATGAATATGCGCCACAGGCGTGTTCAAATGCACCGCGGCCAATGCACCGGCAAGCATCTCACCGCGGTCACCCAACAGCAGTAAAATTTCGGGGCGATGACGCTCCAGGACATCGGTGACGCCCGAAAGCGTGGAGGCAATGGCCCTGGCCATGGCACCGCCGTCGCCCCGCCCCAAGCCCGTCCCGATACGGGCAATGACAGGCAAACCGCTCTCCTCCACTTCGTGCACCGTCATGCCGCAATCATCCAGCAGGTGCTGCCCCGTGACGATGATGCTGAGCCGAAGGCGGGGATCCGCATGGATACGCTCCAGCGCCGATCGCATGAGACCAAAGTCGGCGCGCGAGCCAGTCAGATAAGCAACATGCCGGATCATTCCCGCAGGTCGCTCCATTGCAGCGTGGTACCCATGGGCAAATCGCGCGCCAGCCTGCGTCCCATGATTTCTTTTCCAAACTTTGGGGCGATGCCGTTACCCGGTCGCAGGATCTCAATATCATCTGCCTGCAAACGATCGCCACTCTTCATTTCCTTGACGAGTGTGAGGCTGCGTCTGGCGACATCCCGCATCGCCCATTCTGTGGCGCATGGCTCCTTCTTGCCACTTCCCAGGCAGCGCTCAACAACCCTGATGGCATCTATCATCGCCACCAGCTCAGCCGGCTCCAGCGAGGCCTGATGGTCCGGACCCGGCAGACTCCTGTCCAGCGTGAAGTGCTTTTCAATCACTGTGGCGCCCAGCGCCACGGCCGCTGTAGCAACAGCTATCCCGTTGGTGTGGTCCGAGTAGCCCACAGGTAAACCTGTTTCGGCAGCGAGAGTTGCCATGGCCCGCAAGTTGACATCGTCCGGCGCCGCAGGATAGTTGGATGTGCAGTGAAGCAGCGTGACGGATGGCTTCATAGGCAGCGTGTCGTGGACCGCCGCGATCCACGCCATCGCCTCCGTAACCTCCTCAAGCGTTGCCATCCCTGTGGACACAACAAGCGGCTTGCCAAGGCCCGCAAGGTGTTCAATGAATGGCTTGTTGGTCAACTCGCCCGACGGAACCTTGATCCTGAGCATTCCCAAATCGACCAGGAAGTCTGCCGAATCGGCGTCAAACGGCGTCGACATGAACTCGATGCCCAGTTCGTTGCAGTGCCTGGCAACGGCTCGATGGTCATCATCAGACAGCTCAAGCTGCCTAAGCATTTCCAGCTGCGTCCCGCCTCCCGTCTGGTCGCTTTGATATCCGGCCTTCGGAGCCGCAGCGCTTGCCAGCCGGTCAGCACGGAATGTCTGGAACTTAACCGCATCCGCCTTCGCCATCGCCGCGATCTCTACCAAACGCAGCGCGAGGTCCAGCCTCCCATTGTGATTAACGCCGGCCTCAGCAATGACAAATGTTTTTTCTGATTCAGTCATTGAATGCCTCCCACACCATCAGCCATGGGAAGAAACTGCGGATTGAAGCGCCCCCTAAAAACTTCAGAAGTAATAAGTAGTATCAATCTTTGTTTCCAGTCGTCGGCTACCGACAATGATATTTTTTTTGAAACCATGCCCGCACAACATACGGGCAATGCCAATCTGATCAGCATGTCCGCTTACCAGACCGTCAATCCACCGTCTATGACAATGTTCTGCCCTGTCACATAAGACGACGCATCGGATGCCAGGTAAACAACGGCCCCGCTCATTTCATCTTGACCCGCCATGCGCGCTAGTGGCACTCTGGCACTGTAACGCCTGACGAACTCGTCATTCTGGCCGCTGAAAACCCCGCCGGGTGTGATTGCGTTGACGCGAACATTACGGCTGCCCCAATACGCCGCAAGATATTTTGTGAGTCCCCACACCGCCGCCTTGCTTGCAGAATAAACAGCAGGCGTGTTGATGGCGCGGCCCTCGTACTCCGACCCTTCGTAAATGCGCTGATCCGGCGCGACAATCCCGTACACGGACAGGGTATTGATGATACTTCCATGCCCGCGTTCAGCCATGGCGCCGCCAAAGACCTGACAGCCCAGCATGACACCTTTCAGGTTCACCCCCATGACCAGATCCCAATCCTCAACGGGAAAACTCTCGAACGGTTCGAAAAAGTTGGGGCTTTTCGCTGCGGCATTATTGACAAGCACCTGCACCTGCCCGATTTCAACTTCGATCTGCTTCTTCAGCTCAAGGAGAGAGGACCTGTCTGTGATATCGCAAGCAAACCCCTGAGCCACATCGGCACCAAGCGCATCACAAATTCCGGCCGCCACCTCGCGAGCGCGATCACCCTCACGATCTGCGATAAGAACTCTGGCACCGCTTGCGCCCAGTGCAGAGCAGATTTGTTTGCCGAGGATACCAGCGCCGCCCATCACCAGAACCAGGCGATCAGTCAAATTAAAGTTTGCACCCATAGCGGAATACGTTCATTTAAAGCTTCTTGTCATTAAAAATCAGGCTCAGCACAGAATGTCACGGCGTCCGTACACCACTGCTCTGGCAGGACTCTATGGCCACAATCGATAACAGAAAATCCTGCAACTGAGAATCGGTCCCGAAGTATTTCATCTTAAAATATCTGCGCGCAATCCCAATCCGGCCATAAGGCGAGGTATTACTCAAAGTCAACAAGCACTTCCTGCCATCTGGATCGATATCTGCAGTTCCGTAACGCATGCTTTTGTAAAACTCCTCTGGGCGATTTATATTATTTCCATACCATTTTTCGCTACCCCAAGCTTTCTTGAAGATTGCGGCCCACTCATAAAAAGCCTGATAATTCGCCTGATACCACGAAAACTCACCTTGCGAGAAGTCACCAACTCTATCATCAATGGTAAAGACCGAATAACTCTTTAGCTCAGGCTTGATTTTCAGATTCTCAACAACCGCCCACTGCTTGATCGCAATCAACTGATAGTCCAAATAAACAATATTTGCGCTAACAACCCCCACCAGGACTATGCCGGCAATTAATGGCCTGAAAATATAATCAATAAATTTAATTTCAGAAATCGCCTTCAAACGATCAATATAAACAACTACTAAAGCCAAAATAAAAAGAGGGAGAGAAAGTGTAAACAGGATGTAGTGACGCGACTCCCAACCCTGGTAGCGGGGCCCCTCTCCGATCAATATATAGGGCAAAGCCGAAACTACCAAAAACACAATCGACAATAAAAGCAGCACCGGTTTAGGCCTCTTGGCTGAAGGCAGATGAAAACGCCCAACAAACCAGATACGAGGGAATACCGCCAAAATCAAGCATGCCAAGACAATGCCCATGGACACCATCGGATATCTTAATTCAATATCATGAAGTGGACCGCGTGAGAATATGCCGTTAAAAAAAGCCATCACAACATCCCACTGACGGCTCAGATCGAAAATCACCTTGTTGTAATTTTTATACAATCCATGTGTTGGGAAAAAGATAGATTTACCCACCCAATAGATAATGGGCAGAAGCAATGCCGGCACATTTCTTTTTACATAATTCCATGCGCTATGGAATGACAAGTTAGCCAGGGAAAAGTTTATCGATGAAAAATACTCACACGCCAGGAAGAAGTAAAAAAGAACAAGTATGGATGCCGTATTAAATGATACAAATGACAGCAATAAAAATATCGCGAGTGCAGAGATGCGTACAAGCTGAGAATGATGCTGGCCCCAGGTAACCCGGATATACACGGCCGTCAAGAAAAATAACAGCATCACCTGATACACCAAGGTGCACAGAAGCACCGTCGACTTAAACGGGAACAACGCCAAGTAGAGTGAAGTAAACGCCAGAGAAAGCGACCTGAAATCACCAGCGTAGCGGCGAAACAGGCTATTGAGCAAAACCGCCGACAGGAAAATTGTGAAAAAACCAACCGCCCGGTGATTCGAAATACCAAAGAGAAGATCGAGGCCTCTGAAAAACAGGATGTTGATCGGCAAGCCAGTTTCCAGCAAGAATGTCGAGAACTCCGCGTAATGTTTCCCCTGAATCAAGCCATAGTAGAGGTTGTCATCCCAGAAGAAGCCGTCGTTGAGAAGCAGCATCCAGTGGCAGGCAAGGCAGACAAGAAAGATGTAGGCAATGCTTCTGAGCTGCCCAGAAAAGATAGATTTGTTCATTTTGTGTTACGGCAAAAAAAGCAGTCGTCGCGCGCTACAGTTAAGACCCTGACGATTTGGAGTAGATCAATGGACCAGCAGAGTCCACCTTTTTGTAGCCACACTCGGTGAGTGCCTTCTGTATCGGTCCCTGGAATTTTTCGGCAACGTCAATAACGACGGTGGGCGGTGTTCCTGCGGTGCATGTCAGCAACGGCTGCTGATGAATTTCAAAATCTTCCTCGTGGTTGAAATTCAGTACTGAGACCATCCCGGAGTGGAATGCGCCATAAATATTGCCAAATCTACCTGCGTACCCTATGGGGCGAGGCAATTGTTCAGGCACCACGGCCGGCATTTTGGAAATATGAGTTTGAAGGCTTTTACCACCATTGAAAATTCGCTGCCATTGGTAATATGGGTTAGGCATCCGAGTCAACAAAGCGATAGCTAGGGCGCAGGGCAACAACATCGCCATCACACGCACAAATTTTCCGGTGCCGGCAAAGCGGGAAACACAAAAATCAAGCGCATTGGCACTGTAAATGGCGTAAGGGATCGCCAGGATATAGACAAGAAACTGCAGTTGTCCGTGGTTGACTGATCGGTTTACGTAATAAGGTAGCCCAGCCAGCAGGACAAAAGCAAAATACATCACCACGGCGTCACTACTACAAAACTGTCGCTTCACTACGGCAACGGAAGAGCTTACGGCGAAACCTACGGCAGACGCGAATACAAAAACCCAGAGCCCAAAATCCGGCATTGATACGGCACTAAAACCGTCGCCGAAGCCTCTAGCGTAGGTATAAAGCCCCGAAAGTCGCGGCCACTGCCCCAGATACAGCGCCAATGCCGCCGAGACAACAAGCAGGGTCACACAAACGCCCAGAATATAGCTAGCGGTTAAGCACCTGTTGCGACTTGCAAGCATCACTAAAGCGCCCGCAGCAAGTGCCGAGGCGACGCCGAACTCCAGATTCACGAATACACCAATCGCTTGGATTGACGCCAGTAAAGCGATGCGCCTGAACGTCGGCTTTTCAGTCCACGAGGTGGAGGCAATATAAAGTCCACTTATTGCGATCACGATTGAGCGCACTGGCAGTGCCGAATACAACCAAAAAATGTTGAACGGGTCCAGAGTGACAGCCTCTTTCGCGCTAAATCCGATGGCGACAAACATGAACACTGCAACCGCTTTATGGGCTGACGACTTGATCACTGTCATGACATTCAATCCAACAGTCAGGATGACAAGAATCTGCAAAAAAGCTACTGCAGCATCAACCGAATGGCTACCTCCGGAGAGCAACCAGAAAACATAGGGCAGAAGATTGCTGTATTGCGAGGTGAAGTTCACCAGAGGGAAGCTGCCAAAAGCAGGACCGAGCAATTCGTTCACCACATAACTGGTGTGATAGGGCTCCATGATGGAGTTGCCCAACTGCACCATCGATGGAATGTAGGCGCAGCTTGCCAAGCTGAGGACAACGGCCGTCAACCTCCCGTCACGAAGCTTCTCCAGGCGATCTACAGGAATGAAGCTGCCGGCACATGCCAACAACAGAGCAGCAACCGCGATTTGTATGCCGAATCCCGACCACAAGGCGGTGAATGGCATGCCCGGAAACGTGCTCTGAACGGCGCACGCGGCCAATGTAACCAGCGACGCAAGCAGCAGCAAGCCTGCTGGCGTACTGTGTTTGTAGGGCGCCCGTGCGTAATAGACGAACCCCGCCACTGCCAGCAGCGTGAGGACAAGGAAAACCATCCTATCCGCGTCTTCGGCCATGATGACTCGCGGCGCAACGAGCATCTTGACAACTGGCAGGATCAAGGCGGCCAGCAGAAAGAGAACGATATGAATCGTGAGTTTCGATTCGCGCGACACTGAATTGGCAACAGGTGGTAATTGACTCTCGACCATGGCAGAAAATTGCATATTGAACCTATTCTTTAAAGCTTATATCAAAAGTGCCATGCAAGAAAACTTTTACGCTACTAAGCGACATGTTTCTAGCTAGAGTGAGATGCGTGAATCATTGAACCGAGATTCCCAGAGAAAGCCAAAAATCGCTCATTCATCGCGTCAACGCGCTCGCTCATGTCGGAGACCCCAACTCGACCGGCTGCACAAACACGAGTTTGTTGAAAATGAAATACGAAAGAGGTGCCAAATAAAACACGTTTATGAACTGGGCAATATAGATATTCATCTGGTAACCCTGCATGAATAGCAGGGCAGCGTAGTTGAGCAGGTACAGGAAGGCATAGGCCAACACAAACTTTGCGAACTGCTTTCTGCCAAAGCTTCTGAACACGCCAAGGCCATAGCTCAGGTAATTGAAAAAGACGCCGACACCAATATTGGCAGCCAGACTGAGCCCGATATTTCCGTTCGACAGGTAGATTGCCAGTGAGAAGACGAGAAATCCGACCAGCGTATTGAGACCGCCAACAAACAGAAAGCGGACAATTTTGGGCAACTCAAAAAGAGGTCTCATGAGCAGCTTTTACTCAGCGACGGGGCATGCACGACGGCGGAATGCCTGGGTTGAACCAGCAAATTTCGAGTCTGCAAAATCAGTCTCGCGGAGCTTGATCGACGTTGACCAGTTCACTCACAATAAAAAGCGGTCGCTGCTTGACCTCTCGGTAAATTTTGCTGATGTAGACGCCCAGGATGCCGATCGAAAAAAGTTGTATTCCGCCGAAGAACATGGTGAGTGTCATCAGCGATGTCCAGCCACGTATCGAAATTGCAGGATTCAGAATTTTGCTGACGACCAGGTAAACGGCCAGCACGAACGCGACTGCCGTGATGATGAAGCCAAACAAACTTGAAAAATACAGCGGCTTGTCAGTAAAAGAGGTCAATCCATTGAGTGCAAAACTGACATATTTTTTGAATGAGAAATTCGACTCTCCCGCGTAGCGACGGTCACGCTCATAAACACAACCCGTCTGCGGAAAGCCGACCCACGCGACCATCCCCCGGTAATACCGGTTTTCTTCCTTCATCAATCGCAGCTGATCAATGATGACCTTATCAATCAGCCGGAAGTCCCCAGTGTCGTTGGGAATATTGGTATCGCTGAGTGCGCTGATTGTTCTGTAATAGAACTTTGCGACGAGTTTGAAGAGCGGGTTCACCCCTTGCCGCTTTGGCCTGACACCGTAGACCACCTTGAAACCATCACTCCACTTGGCGAGGAAATCGAGAATAACCTCCGGAGGATCCTGCAAGTCATCATCGATGATGACAGCGATATCTCCACGGCAATACTCCACGCCAGCAGTGATGGCGATCTGGTTGCCGAAGTTGCGGGCGAAATTGACAATCTTGACGGCCGGATCCAATGCGGCAAGATTCCTGAGCTTCAGATAAGTGTTGTCGCCACTGAAGTCGTTCACAAACACCAGCTCATGATCGAACCGTGGCTGCAGCTGCGCCAATATGGCCTTGGTGCGCCGATAAAACTCATCAATGCCATGCTCCTGGTTGTAAGTCGGAACAATCACCGACAGCAGCCGCGCTGGCTTGATGAGATGACGAAAGTACTTGTCCACGGCCTTCAACAAATAGCCAGGCCCAAAATCTATGCCTAACTGGCCGATAACGCATTCAATCGCACTTGTATCCAGCGGATAATTGCCGACCCGCGAGACACGCTCGTAACTGCCGCTCCGCCCGAAATAACTTTCCAACAGGCCAACAAAATCGGGCACCGAGGTGGAAAGCGGACTGGCAATATTGATAACGCAATTGGTGTAAATTTTCTCGGCGATGAGACGGTGCGCGATGCTGTATACGTCGTCAATGTCTATGAAGTTTCTGCTCGCATCCTGCCATAGCGCAAAATGCTTTCCGGTCGTGATCGCCGTTACAAGGAAATTCACAAGGCTGTTTTTGTCGTCCGAGAGCGCCAGTATCTGCGGCAATCGAAATATCAGGTAATTCGATGCCGATGTCTGAATCAACTGCTCCATGCGTTTCTTGTGCGCGACGTAAGGGGATCGCGCCTGCGTCTCATCGTCAACGCTGCATGAACTGAAGTAGACAAAACGCGTCGATGAATTTGTAGTCGCCAGGGCCGCCTGGATGGAATCTTCCTCCCGAACAATTTCAGTTGTGTCTGTTATTGTTGAGTTGTGAATGCTTCCGGCATAGATCACGCAGCTGGACTGCAACGCGTACGCCGCAAACCGGTCCGCGATTGCACCACATCCGATGACCATATTCATGTTCGCACTCCTAAGTTTCCCATTTTTTCTTGTCGCGAACCATTGCCAATCAGACCAGCACCAGGATTCACTAATAAATTGCACAACAAACCGGCCGCCAATCGCACGTCCCTGAGACTCCCTATTTCCGAACTACTGCCAGCACAGAGACACCAATAGGGAAGTTCATGAATCGGAGGAAATATTTTTCCAGGCTAAAAATTTTCTTGACGATGTAGTTAACAGCGGGATGAGGGAGGTCAACATCCGAGCCGCCTTTACGTTTCAACAAGTTATTGACCATGCGCACCAAGCTAATCAATGGAAAAAGAAAGGTATTGAAATATGAAATTTTCTCAATGGTGAACCCTGCGTCGAGCAACTTCATTTTCAGTTCCTCCAGCGTGTACCGCCGCTTGTGCTCATTAAGTACATCGTGTTCGGACCAGAGAAACATACATGCAGGAACGGTGATCACCGCCTGCCCGCCTGGCGCAATATGGGACCGAATGGCGACCAATGCCGCGCGATCGTCATCCACATGCTCGATGACGTCCAGCGCAACGACAAGTGAAAAATACTCTTTTTCATAAGGAATGTTGTCAGGCAACATTCCCTTCTTCACGGTTCCACTGAAAATTTCCTTGCTGAAGTTAATGGCGTCGTCGGACATGTCCATGCCATTCGTTTCGCCGATCTGTTCGAGGGCATTCAGCATCAACCCACTGCCGCACCCAATATCCAGAATCTTGTGATTGACTTTCGCCGGCACATAGCGATCAATGAGATCAAGCACAATTTTTTTCTTGGCGACGAACCACCAGTGTTTTTTTTGAACTTCGAAAAATATGCGGTAAAAGCTCTTTTCCATGCAATTATCCAGAGAAATTTAAAACCAATAGCCGATATGGCGCATCCACGAATATGATTGAATGTAGAGATGCATTTATCCTACGAAATCCAACAACTTCGATCAAATGCCCGAGTGCGTAACGCATTGCTTAATCCGCCCAATCCATTGCAGTCGCCTTTGTTACCAAATATGGCGATGTCAGACATATACAGTTGCAGTCATCAAGTAGGTAACTGGGGGAAAAGTGGCCCTCTAATACGGGAAAGTGTACGATGTCTATAGCCCTTAAAAGCATTAACTTCCTATGGCGCATTCGCAATAAAATAGATACGGCAGTCCAGCGAAATTTGCATCAACTACAAAACATATTCCCAGCGTCTATTGCTACCCGTCATGGCTTGGTAGATACATTATCAAAGTTGATGCGCTCACGCTCAACAACAAGTGGGCGCCTCATCACTTGAGTCAAGATGGAACCAACATATTCACCCAGAAGGCCAATAAAGAATAGCTGCACGGATGCGAAGAAGAACACACCAATCAAAATCGGAGCGGCGCCCATTGCGAACTCACTCCAAAATATAAGTTTGAGCAGCAAATATACTAGCGAAACGCAAAGACTCACCCCGGACAGCGCAAATCCGAGCATGGTAGCCAGACGAAGTGGTATACGTGAATGCGACGTAATCCCCAGCATTGCGATGTCATAAAGAGTATAGAAATTGTTTTTCGTGATGCCGCGCTGCCGCATTGGCTGATTGTAAGGTATCTGCAAAGCCTCAAAGCCCACCTCAGAAATCAGGCCCCTAAAGTAAGGATATGGGTCATCAATTCGACGAAGAACGTCAATCACTTGCTTGTCATACAATCCAAAGCCCGTGAAATTCTGGATCAGCTTGACATCGGCTATGCGTGTGATCATGCGATAGTACGCCCGTCGCATGGCGAACATCAGCGAGGATTCTTCAGAGCTTGGCTTGACTCCCACCACAATCTTTTCTCCCGCCAGCCAATGCGCCACAAATGCTCTCATCAACTCCGGCGGATCTTGTAAATCGGCCACCAAAAGGATAACGGCCTCGCCGGTAGCCTGCAATAAACCGTAATAGGGTGAACGGATGTGCCCAAAATTTCGCGCATTCAGGATAACTTTGACCTGTGGGTCAGCGGCAGCCAAACCACGCAATAATTCGGGCGTACGGTCTGTCGAACAGTTGTCGATAAAGAGATGTTCGTAACGCACTCCTTCAATGTTTGCAAAGACGGCTTTAGTCTGTGAGTAAACATCTTCAACGTTACTCTCTTCATTAAAACAAGGAGTTACTACAGTAATGAGCTTCATGGTGCGGCAAAAACAAACTTTTTTTGGAGTGTGAAGGCAACTAGTGCCAAAGGAAGAATTACCGATGCGTTAGCTATGTAAATGTTGATGCCCCATGCTAGTAGCACGGCAACCATTCCCACATTCATACCATATACAAGGGTATAAACGGCGGCAAAGCGACCCATGCGCGACCACGGTGCATTGTCAAAAACCAGCCGCCCCGTACTCTGGAAATTGAATACGATACCACACAAGGTCGCTAGGCCAATAGCCAGAGGGTAAGGTATATCCAGCCAGATCAGAATCGCAAACAAGCCATAGCCGACAGCGGTATTCAGCAACCCCACCAGCAGAAAACGCTGCAACTTTGAGGTCAATTTGGTTCGCATTGTGAATGGCAACATGCCTTGCCAGCCTTTGACCAGCCGCACCGCCTCCCGCTTGAATTCAAGGGTGTATTTGCCCCGGGCTTGTCCGTCTTTTTTCTTGCTCATTTCGTAATCTCCAATGTCTGAATTTGACCATCAGCTATGGAGTACGCTTTTGGGGAGCAAGATTACTAAAAAATCACTCAAGATTCGTCCGCTTTCGGGTGGTCAAACCTTCTGGACGGGGATAGACATCAACTATAGGTACTAAATAAACTAATGTTTCCGAGAAATTCGTTTCTTTTAAAACATAGTTATTCAAAATATCTAAGTATTTTATTTTCAAAGAAAGATCTAAAGCCCCGACACCAAGAATCAAACACTCGGCTTTTTTTGATTTTATAAAATCATATAAGCCCATCTCATCTTTCTCCAAAATCATCTCAATCCAACTCGGCCCATTATAAGGTGATTTAATATTAGCACTCAAATGAAAATAACCCTGCATAGGCGCCAATATTAAGCAGCTTTCATGCGCCTTAACGGATTGCTTGACAAAACTCAAGTCAGCGGCCAAAGCAGAATCAGGTTTTGAGGCAAACCATCCCCGCGCACCTTCATACAAGCGGTCGACTCGGAAGGTTAAGCTGGCGGCAGAGAGTCCCATTAACAAAATCCCAGGAAAAGCGACGCCGCATAACAAGTACCGTCGAATCTTAGCATTATCAGTTATTACCAAATCCACAAATACACCAATAAGAATAAAGAATGGATATGAGACAGCAATCAAATTCAGTTCGTGAGATCGCCCTTGATAATATGTAAAAACACCCAGCCCAATCGTTGAGATATATAAAACAAAATCATGACTTCGATTTAATGGCTCATTCAAAATGAAATATTGAGCAATGCAAATCCCGGTGAAGTAGGCCGCTAAAAAATACATCCAAACGCTTGGTCCTAACGGCATCGGCAGCATGAAAAAACCGTTAATCCAAAAAATTCGCTGAAATCCTAGCAAATATTCATAACTTAAATGTTTGCCATTCGATTTAATAAATATATAAGTGATGAAACAAACTAAAATCAATAGTAAAAATATTATCGAAGTGGCCAAATTAATTATATGGTGACGCCTCAAATATCGATCACGATATCGAATAATTGCGCCATTCAAATTATAAAAAAGCCAAGCGCCAAAAACAACAATACCAGTATCGATATTCCAAAAAGGCGCCAACGCTGCAACAAAACCAATAACAAGCGCCCAATGAAAACTTCGGCACTCAATATATTTAGAAAATAAATAAATAGAAACAGCAGGGAACAAAAACCTAATCGGCCAATATTGAAGATAAGCATCACCGTATCCGGCCAAATATAGAGGCATACTTGAACAGGCGCCCAAAATCGCCAAAGATGTTATAAAAAATAATAGATTATTTTTTATAACTTTATTTATGGCGAAGATCACAGAAAATAAGGCTAACGCTTGCAAAAAAAGAAAACTGACGCCAACCGCTTTGACGCTCGGCTCCAGAATTTTAAAAAACAACGAAAAAAATTCAGGGTAAAATCCATATTGAGACATAACATCAACATATATGGTCTTACCTAGCGCCGCCTGCGCTATCGCATAAAATATTAAATCTGCGTGACCCCACCACTGAGCACTTCGAATCATCGTAGCCTCAGAAAAATATCTCCAAGGAATAATTGTTAGTAAAGCAAAAAAGCATATCCAGTACGCTCGGCCAAAAATAACTTCTGGGCGCCTTCTTAACCATTTGAATAGTAGAAAAAAAACTGCCGACGACGTAATAATAGTGCTGATCCGAAAACTTCGATCTTGTTCAATCGGTAATGGATACATTCCAAGACTCGCCCTAATGTAGGGTGCATCCATAAATATGGAAGCAGATAGAATGGTAACGATCAATAAAGTTATGCTGAAAATTGCCTTCTCACCAAATAGCTTGATGAAATTAAAACTTCTACAATATCGTTGATTCCCCAGGAGTGCAAGTAAAGAAACTACCGGCAACAATAAACAGATCAGTATATATATTCGTCGCTCCAGCGGTTCGGGTTGTAAATTCGGTAAAAATAACGGCCGAACCCTTTCTTCATAAATAACAGCCGTATTTGAGGGAATTGAGGAATTAAAATATAATGAAAAAACTACAATAGTAAGTGCAAAAAAAACCATTAAAAATAAGGTCGAGACGATTACCCCCTGTCCTCGTATGTTTTCATTAATTCTGATTTCAAATTTCATAATTTTATACCTTAGCTAAAATAATTATTCTTTCTATTGGCAATAACTGGATATCTAGTTGGCCATGCAAAATTCGATTTTCAAAAAGCACCCTGCACGGCGGTACCAAAATTCGGTTTCTTGACAACAGCGGTACCGACCCAATTGCTCATACTCGCAGACCCCACCCGCCCAGACGCATCGTATGACGCCCCTGCGGCCTGTCGCTGCGACAGCGCTGCCTGCAACAGACGCAAAAAGACCGCCCCTATGCCCAGCCGGGCAATGGCGCGCAGCAGCCAGCGCAGGTTGTAGCCCGCAGCACAGCTGATCGAGTGCAAGGCATCACCAAGCACACCTTGGAGCCAACAGCGATCCATGCGATGGTCTGTCTTCAAGTGCCCGATGGCCGGCTCCACCGCTGTTCGCCGTTTCAGCCAGCCTTTTTGCTGCGCACTCAGGCTCTTGAACTTGCCCCGGTAAATGATCTCTTTGACGGGGTTATCGGCGTCCACCCCGCGAAACCCCAGATCAACCACGATGTGCTTGAGTTTGAGGCCCAGGTTCTGCGTCAAGTTTGTTGCCTGCTCCAGCACGGCGCTCAGGATGTGGCCATCGTAGGGGTCACCGGGGAAGGTGCGTGCGCCCAGCATCAGGCTGCACTCAAAACTGGGCAACTTGTCAGCCAACGCTTTCGAGCGTGAATCGACATCAAAAAAACCTATCAAACTGTCCGAAATTACTTGACCACCACACGGTGGCGCCGAACATGTCCTGGGCTTTGAGAACTTCACCGGTGCGATTGTGATGCTCGAACTTGACCGATACCGCCGCTTCAATCTGGTTCCACGGCAAGCGCGTCGCCAGCACCGCCAGGGGATCATTCAAATTGATCATGGAGTCAATGCGGCTGCGGAAAAAGTCGACTTCTTGCAAACCAAATCTCTCAGAAAGTATCGCTACCATTAGCGTTTCTTGAGGAATTTGGTGCACACGATTTAGAAGTTATCCGCAAATAGTACAGTCTTGTCCTGAGCCGTACTTCACACGGCGTCGGGGCGAATGTATGGCGACACGCAAGCGAGTCGAATCGTGGGTGGTGACTGATGAATTCTGGCAGCGTGTTGAGCCGTTGATTCCGCTGCGCGAGCGCAGCGCGGACAAGGCGTACCTGCGCAAGGCGGGAGCGGGGCGGCCACCCAAGCCGGCACGGCAAGTGTTCGAGGCAGTCGTATATGTTTTGCGCACGGGCTGCCAATGGAAGGCACTACCCAAGGAGCGCTTTGGCAGTGCCAGCGCGGTGCACAAGCGATTCCTAGAGTGGGCGGCCGCGGGCGTGTTCGAGGCCATCTGGAAAGCCGGGCTTGCCGAGTACGACCAGATGGAAGGCATCGCCTGGCGATGGCAGAACATCGATGGGGCCATGTTCAAGGCGCCCTTGGCGCAAGAGGCGGTCGGACGCAACCCGACCGATCGGGGGAAAAAAGGGAGCAAACGCCACCTTGCTGGTGGACGGCCGTGGCGTCCCGTTGTCGCTCGTCGTGACCGGAGCCAATGAGCATGACGTGACGCAACTCGATGCCGTGCTGCAGGCCATCATGGTCAAACGCAAGACGCCCAGCACGCGGCGCAGCAAGCACCTGTGCGCCGATGCCGGATACCGAGGCCGGCGTGCGTTGGAGATTATCGAGTCGCACGGCTACATTGCTCACGTCGTTGATCGCGCCAAGGAGGCCGATGCCAAGCGGCGCGATCCGACCAAGAAGGCGCGGCGCTGGGTGGTCGAGGTCTGCCACAGCTGGTTCAACCGCTTTCGCAAGCTGCTCGTGCGATACGAGAAACTCGAACGCAGCTTCGTCGCGCTGAACCACATAGCCGCGGCCATCATCGCATTCCGCAAAGTGCCGTTGAAGGTCAACGTAATTTACGGATAGGTTCTTATACAAAAATCTAGTGTCCATGCGGGTTGGTGGGGTTTTGCAGGGCTGACTAATAAGCTGTTTGTTGTTGCAGTATCACGGTTGCCTCTTTCAATATGGCCTCCAATGAAGTCAACGCAGGCTGATACCCAAAGTCAGCAGCACGGGTGTTAAGTGAGTAGTAATGTGGCTTGCTGCCCGTTGCATTGACGCCAGCGGTTGATTCAGTTATGTCGTATTGCAATTCAAATTTTTCTTGCATCGTTGACAACAGATTTGGCTTGTCGATCGGCGCTCGGCTGTAACAATCGACCGCCGTATTGTGAGCAGATGCAAAGAGGAGCGCACCTACCAGATTGTAAAAATCTAATGGATGTAGAAAGTCACGCACAATGTAATCGGATGAGGTCTTCAACACGGTATTGTCGCGAATTGCGCGCAAGATATCCGTTATCAAAAATCGCGCAGAAATATCCTGCGTGCAGCTGAAATAGTTAAACACTCGAATATCAACAATCGGCAGATGCGGCAGCGCGCGATGGCGGCATTCGGCGTGCAGTTTGGCAACCCCATACCAGTCCTGCGGCTGCAGGTTATTAATCGCGATCACGGCCTTGGTGTTTGCGTCAACCGGCGCCTCAAAACTTGAACCGTAGGCGGCGCCGCTACTCAGAAAAATGTAGCGGCATTTAGGATGCTGGCGCACATACTCCAAGGCCATCTCGTCATATTTCAGCGTCACGTCAAAAATTGCCGCGCCCATCGCCGCAGCCTGGGCCGGATTTCCCACGCCCACAAAATTGAAGATCGCGTCGAACTGCTCGTCCGCGCTGAAGGCTCCAAAACCGGCAACGGCATACCGGCCCGACAAGCTGACGCTTGCCAGCCACTGCGTCACAACCTCCGGTCGCCGCGCGAAAAGCGTTAATTCATGGTTACTTTGCGTGGAGAACGACAAAACCAGGTCTTTTGCGATCTGGCTCGTGGCGCCAAGGATGGCTATGCGCATGGCTCAGTTCGCGGTGAGAAAATCACGAATCCGCTGCTCAATTGCCGGACGATCCAACCCGTGTTCTTGAAGCAAGTATTCATAGGTGCCGCAACGATGAGAGAAACGGTCACGAACCCCAACTCTCAGTATCCGCACAGGCGCAAACTCCGACGCGATTTCGGCAATAGCAGAACCCAACCCGCCCAGCACCGAGTGCTCTTCAAGAACAACAACTACCCGACTCTTTTCACAGATGGAAGCTACGTGCTTGCTATTAATTGGTTTGATGAAGGGGGCGCTCCAGACCGCTGCATCGGGATAAGACCCGGCCGCAATATTCATGGCCGTACGCACAAAAGCCCCGGAAGCAATGAAGGTGATGTCGCCGGCTTTCCCAGGCGTGACTTCCAATAACCTGCCAATCTTTACCTGAGGCGCGGCAACATGCACATCCCCACGGTCGGACTTTCCCATGCGCAAATAGACCGGGGCCTTGGCTTGGTAGGCCATGTTCATACAGGCAGTCACTTCAAAACGGTCTGCTGGTGAATAGACAGACAAATCGGGGATCGCTCGCGTACACGCAATGTCTTCCGTCGATTGATGGCTGGTGCCAAGATGGCTATAAACAAACCCGGCCCCATCACCAATAAAAACCACAGGCAGCTTGTCGTGCGCAACATCGAGTTTGATCTGCTCGACAACGCGCACCGGAATGAACGCACTCAAGCCATAAACAAAGGGCCTGAAGCCAGCCCGAGCCAGACCCGCCGCCATCCCCACCATATTCTGTTCGGCAATTCCTGCATTGATGTACTGCGCGGGGCATTCTCTGCGGAAATCATCGAATAGTGCGTAGCCATGATCGCCCGTAAGGAGCAGAACATTGGAGTCGGCCTTTGCCAGGCGAACCAGTGCTTCTGAAAAGGCGGCTCTCATTGCACGCTCCCGGCAACAGCGGACAAGGCTTGTGCGTAGGTTTCGTGATCAAGCCGTGTGTAGTGCCAGATATTGTTGTGCTCCATGAAGGGCACTCCCTTGCCTTTGACAGTTCTGGCGATGAGTGCTTTCGGCGCTTGAGAATTGCTTTTCCAGTGCTGCGTAATCGCACTGTCAATTGCCGTCTCATCATGGCCGTCGACGGTGAGCGCGTCGAAACCAAAGCTTTCAAACTTGGCCTGTATTGAACCAAGCTTGATCACGTCCGCTGTGCGCCCCATTGCCTGGTAACCATTCTCGTCAACAATCACCATGAAATTCTTGAGGTCATGATGCGCCGCGAAAAGGGCTCCCTCCCAGATAGGTCCTTCATTGAGCTCACCATCACCGACCAAGGCATAGGTTTTCTGATCGGTGCCACGCAGTTTTGCCCCCATCGCCAAGCCCACTCCAACCGAAAATCCGTGACCCAATGAGCCTGAGGTTGTTTCCAAACCAGGGACGCGCGAATCAGATAACCCTTTTAGATCGCTGCCATCGGCAAAATAATGCGAGAACGCTTCATCTTTAAGCCAGCCTAACTCGCGCATGCACGCGTATTGCGCCATGACGCCATGGCCTTTGCTAAGCACGAAGTAATCACGGCCTGCAGCGTGGGGATCGTTTTCTGGATAGCGCAAATGATTGCGATACAAAACCGCCAGGAGCTCAATAATGGAGAACGCGCAGCCGATGTGAACCGTGGAGCCGGCATAGGCCATGTCCAGCACTGTTTTTCGGAGGGCTTTGGTATCAAAGGTTTTGGTCTGGGAAATCATCGCAAGGGGTCACTCAAAAATTCACACCGAGATAGCTCTCAATCTTGCTGGCCGCAAACTCCAGCATGGCGGGCGTCAGCGCAGGTTGCACACCAATCCAGAAGGTGTTGTTCATCACATTGTCGGTGTTGGTCAGGTCGCCGCTGATGCGGTATTTGGCCCCGATCATATAGGGCTGACGGGTCAGGTTGCCTGCAAACAGCAAACGCGTGCCAATCTTGTTCTGATCAAGATAGGTCAATAGATCCAGCCGGGTTACAGGACAGTTTTCCTTCAAGGTGATAGGAAAACCGAACCAAGAGGGGGCAGAGTGCTCCGTCGGTTCGGGCAAATTCACAAATTCCTCGCAATCCTTCAGGCGTTTCTTTAGAAAGCTGAAATTATCCTTGCGGGCCTGGATGAACTGTGCCGCCTTGTCCAGTTGTGCCAACCCACAAGCCGCCTGCATGTCGGTAATTTTGAGGTTGTAGCCCAAGTGGCTATAGGTGTACTTGTGGTCGTAACCTTCGGGCAGCTCGCCCAGCTTCCAGCAAAAGCGTTTGCCACATGTGTTGTCTTTACCGGGCGCACAATAGCAGTCGCGCCCCCAGTCACGAAAACTCTCAGCAATTGTTTTGAGTTCGTCGTGATTAGTAAATACCGCCCCGCCTTCGCCCATCGTGATGTGATGCGCTGGGTAAAAGCTCAAGGTGGCGATGTCGCCAAACGTTCCCACCATCTGGCCACGGTAGGTGGTGCCCAGTGCGTCGCAGCAGTCTTCGACCAGCCACAGCTTGTGTTTCTTGCACAGGGCCGTAACCACATCAAGGTTGAACGGGTTGCCCAAGCTGTGCGCCAGCATGATGGCCTTGGTTTTAGGTCCAATGGCGGCTTCTATTTTGCTAGCATCGATATTGTGGGTGAGGCGATCCACATCAACAAACACCGGCACAGCGCCAAACTGCAGGATGGGGTTGACGGTGGTGGGAAAACCTGCCGCCACACCGATAACTTCATCGCCGGGCTTGATCGCCCGGTCGCCGAGCTTAGAGGAGGTCAGCGTGCTGAAGGCCACAAGATTGGCTGAAGAGCCCGAGTTTACGGTAATCAGATGCTTGACACCAATGAACGACGCAAGTTTTTTCTCGAATTCAGCGTTGAAACGGCCCGTGGTGAGCCAACCATCAAGCGAAGCCTCGACCATGTTTTTGAGTTCGCTGGAGTCAAGTAGCTTGCCCGAAGGGGGAACGGCGGTAGCACCAGGGAGAAATGGCTCGGGTGCCAGCGCTAGCGCGGCATACTCATCTACCAGTTTGGCGATCTGCTCGCGTATAGCTTGGGTCTTGGCGTTTTGCATGAAAATAGATTATTTAGGACAATTTTTGGTACGCTTGGATTTGGTCTAGCGTTAGCTGCCGCATGTCGGCAGACGCCTGGCGCTGCTTGGACCAGTCGATGATGAGCCTCAACGCGTCGTTCAAACGTAGCGCCGGCTGCCAACCGAGACGAGTACGCGCCTTCGAAATATCAAGCTTCAGGTAGTGCGCTTCGTGTGGGTGGTCACCCATGTCGATATTCCACCGCGCGCCCTCACCCCACAGCGCGGCCATTTGCTCGACAATCCAGCCGACCGGCTTGGCGTCTTCTTCACTAGGTCCGAAATTCCAAGACTCGGCGAAGCTGGCGCCTTGCTCGTAGAGACATTCGGCCAAAGTCAGATATCCCCGTAGCGGCTCCAGCACATGCTGCCAAGGACGGATTGCATGGGGGTTGCGGATGTCGACAAATTTACCTCGTTCAAACGCGGCAAGAATGTCCGGAATCAAGCGATCTTGTGCCCAGTCACCCCCGCCAATGACATTGCCAGCGCGCGCCGTCGCCAAGGCCACCCCATGCTGTGCGCGGCTATTGCCGTTGAAGAATGAGGAGCGATAAGCAGAGCTGACTAGCTCGGCACAGCCTTTACTATTGCTGTACGGGTCATACCCGCCCATGGGTTCGTTTTCACGATAGCCCCAGATCCATTCGCGGTTTTCATAGCATTTGTCAGTGGTGATGTTAACCACAGCCTTGACGCCGGGCGTGTTACGCACAGCTTCTAGGAGATGTACTGTACCCATGACATTGGTTGAATAAGTTTCAACCGGATTTTGGTAGGAATACCGTACCAAAGGTTGTGCCGCCATATGGATAACTATCTCCGGCTTGTACTCGGAGAAAACAGTTTGCAATTTCGCCAAGTCGCGAATATCCCCAATGACGCTCTTCATGCCTTTGCCAACTTCCGCCACGTCAAACAAGTTTGGCACGGTCGGTGGCGCAAGCGCGTAGCCAGTCACTTGCACGTCCATGGACTGCAGCCAGAGCGACAACCAGCTACCTTTAAAGCCGGTATGCCCGGTCAACAGGACCCTTTTACCTTTCCAGAAGGACGGCCTCAAGACCACACCTTCCATGGGGCCCGGCCGGATTGCCACAACTCCTCCAAATGCGTCTTGTCACGCAAGGTGTCCATCGGTTGCCAAAACCCATGGTGCTGGAATGCCGCCAAATCACCCTCCCGGGCCAAGCGCTCGAGAGGCTCACGCTCCCAGATCGTATGGTCGTCGGTGATGTAGTCAATAACGCTTGGTGAGAGCACGAAGAAGCCGCCATTAATCATGGCGCCATCGCCCTTGGGCTTTTCCATAAAACTGCCGACATGGTTACCCTTCAGGTCGAGGGCTCCGAAACGTCCTGGTGGAATAGTCGCGGTTAATGTGGCTTTGACGTTTTGGGCTTTGTGGAAGGCAAGTAGCGCGCTAATGTCGACGTCGCCCACGCCATCGCCATACGTTAGACAAAAAGCTTCTTCGTCCCTGACATAGGCAGCCACCCGCTTCAATCGACCGCCGGTCATCGTGTCTTCGCCGGTGTCAACCAGGGTGACGCGCCAAGGCTCGGCGCTTCGCTGGTGCACTTCCATGCTGTTCCTACTCATATCGAAGGTGACGTCAGACATGTGCAGGAAGTAGTTAGCAAAATACTCCTTGATAACATACCCCTTGTAGCCACAACAAATCACAAAGTCGTTGATTCCGTGATGAGAATAAGTCTTCATGATGTGCCAAAGAACAGGCTTGCCCCCAATTTCGATCATCGGCTTTGGACGCGTGGAGGTTTCCTCGGAGATGCGAGTGCCTAGGCCACCAGCTAATATTACAACTTTCAAAGCTTGCTCCCCACCCTTACATACATTAGTCGCATCAGCTGCTCAAAACGACAAAGAAAATGACTAATGCAGATCGAGGTCAGGAACTGCACAGCTTAACAGGCTAAAGGGCATTTGATCGACGTTTGAAACCCAGTAACAACAGGCTGCGGGAACAATACCCAATTTATTCAGAAGCTAAATCTGTTTCAAGTCTCTTCCTGGCGGCCAGAACATCTTATAGGCACAGATTCGATAAAGCACTGTCGTGCTAAGAGCGCCTATAAGGTCGACTGAGAACTTGCCATTAGCATCTGAACCAGTTGGAAGTCGAGCATGCTATCAATATCTATCGACCTCTCACGCGGCATTATATGCAACTTGACCCGTCCATCCCACAAACCTTTGCTTAGAGAGTGTTGGTGCCAGACGTAAATGGATGCATTCATTGCGTAAACCACGGGTGCCTGTTGCCGGGCCACAACCCCCCCTGCCAATGGCTTGACCAGGCCGATATTTCCATCCGGCTTGAGCTCCACCATGTTGAAGTAGGGATTTTTTTCCGCAGGATAAGCTGTGATGACGACATCCGTTTCGTCGTCAAGCATGTCAATGCAGCGACGGATGTCCGATACAAGGCGCAACGGTGACGTCGGGTCCAGATCAACAATTCTTGTAACGGGAACACCCATGTGCTCCACTGCCTCCACGAGATGGCGGATCACCGGCAGCTTCGCGGCGGTACTTGAGGCGAGTTCGGCTGGCCGCAGAAAAGGCACTTCGGCGCCCGCGTTTCGTGCCACCTCAGCGATTTCCTCGTCGTCGGTCGACACGAAAACTCTTTCGATTTCCGGGCAAGCCAAAGCTTGTTCGATCGTGTGAGCAATCAGAGGTTTGCCGTGAAGCAGCTTGATGTTTTTCCGCGGCAGGCCGGTTGAACCACCGCGCGCGCAAATGCTGGCGATGGTTGTCATGGTCGCAACTGCCGGTTGATCAATACGGCAAGACGGGCACTGCGCAGCCCGTCGACAAGATCCTGCGAAGTGGATCGGGAGCCCTCAATGGCGTTCAAAAATTCTTGCATGGCATTAATGTAGGTGGCAGAAACATCGAAGTCAGCAGGATCGATGGTCACGGCCTCTTGGCCTCCCTTGCGCAACAGCATCACACTCTTGGACGGCAGATCCCAGATCAGACTGCCTTCGTCGCCAATGACTTCATAACGCCGCACTGCACTGCGAGAGACATAGTCCAGCCCAAGGCTCACTACCGGTCCGTGGGTCCGACCAAGAATGATGGCGGCGCTATCCTCTGATTCGATCTCCAGCCGACTGTACCGACCCCCAAGGGCGCATATCTGGTCAAACTCGCCAAACAGCCAGCGGGCCGCATCGAGTTCGTGAATCAGATCAAGGACAACTCCCCCTCCTGACTCACACGACGCGCTGTAACTTTGCCGATAATCCTGTGCCGGACGCCAGTCGGGTAACCATTGTCCCACTTGGAGACTGGCCCGCACGGGACGGCCGATGGCTCCATCGTGCGCAAGCCGCCGCAACAAAAGCAGCGATGGTAAAAACCGCAGATTGCAGCCGGCCATCGTCGTCGGCACAACCGGGACGCTGGCAAGCAGGCGCTCAATTTGCTCGACTTGCGCTTCAGTGGTCACTACCGGTTTTTCAACGTAGCAAGGCACTTGCGCCGGCAACAGGGCTTGAAGCGCCTCAAAATGAATCGCCGAAGGCGTCGCGATCACGGCAAATGCCGGCCCTTGCGCGATGGCATCTGCGAAAGATCCAACGACGGTAGCACCCAGCTCGCGGCTAAGCTCATCTTCCCTCGCGCCGCTGCGCAGCAATATGAACTCAGGTCGCTCCAACAATTTCTGCAAATTGCGAATATGCCTTCGGCCAATTGAACCCGAACCGACAATTAGTATCCGCATCAATCAGCAGCCGAAACGGTGTTGCCCAGAAAGGCACTCACCACACAGACCGCCCTCCATCCATGACTATGTTCTGTCCATTCATGTAAGCAGAAGCATCGGAGCACAGGAACTGCACGGCTGCGCGATATTCATCGCGGTGAGCCATACGGCCCAAAGGGATTAGCGAGGTGAGGCGCTGAACGAACTCATCGCCTTGGCCATTGAAAATTCCCCCCGGCGACAGCGCGTTGCAGCGTACGCCATCGTTAGCCCAGTAGGTTGCCAGATAACGCGTCAATCCCACCAATCCGGCCTTGATCACCGAATACGTCACCGGTTTGACCGGTTGCAGGTGATCGGCGACGCCATTTTTTCGATAGATGCGCTGATCAGGCGAGAACACGGACAAGTCCGACGCGATGTTCAGAATGCCTCCGCCCTTGCCATCCGCCGCCATGGCGCTGCCAAATACCTGGCTGCACAGGAAAGCGCCGGTGAGGCCGACAGCCATTTGTAGCTCCCATTGCTCTATGGGGAAATTTTCCAGTCGGGAGGTTTCCAACACACCCTGCTCACCCTTTACCTTGGGATCGATCGCGGCATTGTTGACGAGAATATCTACTCTACAGCCCGTTGAGGCCAACTCTTTTGCTACAGCTTGGATTGCGTCCGGTCGGGAGACATCCATGACATGGGTCAGGATGCGCGAAATGTCAGCATCCCGGCTGAGGGCCTCGCGAGCCTCAGCCAGCGCACTGTCGCTCACATCAGTCAGCACAACCGTCGCGCCACTTTCCAGCAACGCAGAGGCATGCTCCCTGCCTAGCAGCCCGGCGGCCCCTGTGATCAGCGCGGTTTTGCCTGCCAGGTTGAATTTTTCAAATGCTTTACTCACATTTTTTCCAAAAGTGTTTTCATGAATGAATTTGACCACCGTCAAGCGCCCAAACGCCTCCTGTCGCAAAGCCAGCCCGCGGCGAGGCCAGGTAGGCAGCCAAATCCGCCACATCGCGAGGGCTGCCAAGACTGGCCAAGGGCACGTCGCGCTCAAGCATGGTCTGAACGGCAGCGGCATCCTCTGCGAGTTTGCGCGACCACACCGAACCATCAAACAGAATGTTGCCGGGCGCCACAGCATTGATGCGAATTCCCCGCTTGCCCAGGGGACGGGCAATGCCACGTACATATGCATGGAGCGCGGACTTGGCAGCGGAGTAGGTGACTGGCGCACCGGTCACGACTTCAAGCCCGCAGATGGAAGACACACAAACAATCACCCCCCGCGACGCAGCCAGCGCTTCGCATGCCGACTCGACCGTGTTGGTCGTGCTCCATAGGTTCAATGCGAAGACACGTTGCCATTCGTCGTATGTCTCATCCCCGGGCGGTACCGACCGACCGCCGCCCACATTGCAAATCAATATATCGAGCCCGCCCAGAGCATCCACTGCATCAGCCACCACGCGGCGGGCTTCATCAGGTCGCGTTACATCGCCTGCCACAGATACCGCCCCCGGTAGCTTGGCTGCAGCCGAGGCCAGATCAGCAGCATTGCGACCATTGAGAACGATACGGCAACCTTCCCCATGCAACACCTCGGCAATCGCCCTGCCGATGCCTCGGGAAGATCCAGTCACCAGGGCTGCCTTGCCGGCAAGGTCAAGCTGCATTGGGCTTCAACCACGCAACGGCCATGTCACGGTAACGGCATAACGCACCTGCGTGATCCCCGTCGGCGGCACGAGCAGTCTGGAGAATATAGTTGCCCGCGTAGCCAACGCTGGCCAGGGCAGCAAACACGGCTTTGAAGTCGGCGTTCCCCGTGCCCAAGGGAACAGTGGTGCCGTTCAGAACACGGTCTTTGATATGAACGTTAACGATGCGGCTCCCATATGCGGCAATCTCTTCAGAAGGATTGAAGCCGAGCGATGCACTGTTACCAATATCGTAGTTGATACCGAACAGACCGGGATCAAGACGCCCGATGAAACGAGCAAGCTCTGAGGGCTGGAAATCGCTCTCAAATATCACTCGCAAACCATTGTCAGCCAGGAATCCGGCCTGGCGCTGCAAATAGGCAATCAGCAGCTCTTCTTGCTCCGGATTGTCCAGGCTGCCTTTATCCACAAGGGGTATGACCAACATCGAGATGCCGACTACCGCACAGGATTTCGCAATCGCGATGAAATCTTGCTCAAGGGCCTCGCGTTCAGCGCCTTGCACCTTCCAGAAGGGCGCCTGCATGAAGCAGTCGCCCGTCAAGGAAGCAATCGCGAATTGGTATCGCTGACAGAGTGACCGGATCTCAGCCTGACCAGCCTCGGTCAAAAGCGGGTTTTCATACAGGCGCTCCTGATCCAGAGTCCATTCCATCAGCCCAAAACCCAGCCTGGCGCCCTGCTCAAACTCGTCCTGCCAACAAGTCCATGGGAAAGATTGAATGCGACCATCGACAATGGCACTCAAACGGCCTTGCATAAACCCAATTTTTTCCACTTACATCCCCTTGGCCGTCCAGCCACCGTCTACGAAAAGGTCTGTCCCGGTAACATATGCGGAGGCACTGGAGGCCAGAAAGATCGCAGCGCCTGCGAGATCTTGCGGCGCCCCCCAGCGCTTGATCATCATATGCTGCAGGCGCTCTGCATGGCGCGTCGGATCCTGAAAACTGGCCTCCGTCATATCCGTCCTGATGTAACCTGGCGCAAGATTGTTGACGCGTATTTGATCGGATGCCAAGTCCAGCGCCAGTGCTTGCGTCAGCATGCGCAGTGCACCTTTGGACGCGACATAGGCTGGATTCCCGGGAAATCCAAGTACCGAACCGATACTGGTGACGTTGATAATCGAGCCACCACCACTTTTCTTCATATATCCCGCCACGGCCTGACAGCAATGATGGACAGCGGTCAGGTTGGTAGCGACAGTACGCTCGAAATCTCTCAGGGCTTGCTGGCCCTCGGATTTCGGCAAAGAGATTCCGGCCGCGTTGACAAGCACATCAATTCGTCCATTTGCATCAAACACCGCTGTACAAATTGCAGCAAATTGAGACGCATCAAGAACATCGCATTGGCGGTACTCGATGCAAGCTGGTAGCTTACTCTGCGCTTGCGCAGACCGCCCAAGCCCAAGGACATGAGCGCCGGATGCTGCCAAAGCCTCAGCAATACCAGCACCGATGCCGCGCGAAGCACCAGTCACCAAAGCCACCTTGCCGCGAAGTGAAAAAAGACTTTCGAGATAACTACTCATAGTTGGTCCAAGCGATACCCTCGCATAATCGCCTCGCACAGGAGAATATCTTCCGGGTTGTCAATCTGGAACATTTTGTGACGTTCCATCACATGCATGCCAATGGCTCCGCCGAGTCGATTGTCGAAATTTCTCAGTATTGAGGGACGAAAAATGTAGAAGGATCCGTTTTCCAAGTAACTCTTCTCAATCAATTGCCTTCTTTTACGGGAACGGTAGTCGTAGTTTATTGACTCCGGACCGTCCGGCCCAGCCCGCCAGTTGAAATAGTCTTCAACTTCGGTCACCGTCAGCAATGAATCCAAATTTTCCTGCCTTACTTTCCCCAAGGCCTGGTCCAAATCAGATGCGGCGCGGATTGGGGACGTCGCCTGCATTCCGATGACGAAGTCCACCACAACGCCGGAGCGTTCGATCTCTTCCAGCGCGTGCTGCCAGGCAGATTCCGAGGTCGCAGTGTCACCCGACAGAGAATCCGGCCTCTTCACTGCGTTAGCGCCATACTCACGCGCAACAGCCAGGATATCATCGCTGTCCGAGGTAACCCATACCGAGTCTACCGACGCGGCCGCGTGTGCCTGCATGATGGACCAAGCCAATAGAGGCGCACCACATACCGACTTCAGATTCTTGCCGGGAATGCCTTTCGAACCGCCCCTCGCTGGAATAATTGCTACAACATCACCCATAATTTCAGTTCCGCCAGAGATAAAGAGTGCAGGCCCGCTTGCCCGCCTGTCAGACATTCCATTCCCATGCACGGCCACAAACATCGTGGCAACGTTGAGAGCTTTGGGCAATCAGCCTTCCGGCTGAAAGAATTCCTTTTCGACCAACCCACAAAGAATATGGCCGATCAAAATATGGCATTCTTGAATACGCGCAGTCTCATTTGACGGAATGCAGATACAGTCGCATAACAATTTGATGCGTCCCCCACTTTCACCGCTCAAGCCAATGGTTGTCACCCCACACCTCTTGGCAACCTCAATGGCCGCAATGATGTTCGGGCTGTTGCCGCTGGTCGTGATGGGGATGAATATATCGCCGGGCTTAGCAATCGCCTCCAACTCGCGTGCGAAGACCTGCTCATATCCGTAGTCGTTGCCGATTGCACTGATAGCAGAATTGTTGGTTCCGAGCGCCAGAGACGCCAAAGGCGCGCGGTCAAACAGGAAACGGGAAGTAAACTCTGCAGACAAATGCTGGGCATCAGCAAAGCTCCCGCCATTACCGGCAAAAAGGACCTTGCCCCCGGCCTTGAGGGACTGCAAACAGGCGCGCGCCAATCGTTCGACTTGCCCCAGCAAGGCCTGATCGCGAAGCACCGCCTGCTTAACCAGGATCGACGCTTCGATTTGGGCACGGATTCCGTCCTGCATGCTTGTTCTCCGGCTAAATTCCGTTGCCAATGAGTTCACAGCAACCCCTCCAGCTTTTCAAGCGCAATCCAGAAACCTTCTCCGCCATTCTTGTGGCCCTGCCAAATTTCCGGAATAAAGGAGGCCTGAGGACAACCCGTCCGCAAAATTTTCCCCAGCCGTGCAAAGTCGAGGTCACCCTGGCCAATTTGCAGGCCCTCGCCATTCAGGCCCTGTGCATCACCCAGATGGAGATGCGCCGTTAGCGGAGCGACTTTTTCGGCAAATTCATAAAAGTCGACGCCGAGATGATTGCAGGCTAAACGGCTGTGAGAAATATCAAAGCACATCCGGAGACCCAATTTATGGCACCAAAACGAAATTTCGTCAGCTTTCACAAACAGGTTTTGGTAGCGTTGCCCGCCGAAGTGCCAGGGAAACGGCGCCATCGTCTGAGGAATCAGCTCAACACCTTCCATGTCGAGCTCATTCAAACTCCGGGCAAAACGCTCGTAGTAGCCCTGGATGACAGCCGCGGGAAGCGGCTCGTCCATCGTGAATCCGCCGATATTGGCGACGATCATGGGCCGTTTTGTTTTTGGGAAGTAAGACTTCAAACCGCGCGTGATATCGATCACCCGTTGAGTTTCCCGCAAAGACTCGGCGCGATAAGACTCATCCGGCGATGCCAGATCCATCAGGCGGCTGCCAGCAAATAACTCCGGGGCATGCACCACGAACCCGAATGGGTAAGTTCCCTCCAGAAAATCACCTGGCTTGAGATCCATGTCGGAGTACGAGAGGTGAAACTCAAACAGGTCCGGCCGGATACGCCGGTTATATTCCTGAAAATCGTGATATCGAACCGGCACACCCCAGGGGCGAGGGAAAGAATAACTGCCGGGCTCGATCCGCTCGTCTTTCAGATCGGAAGGATAGAAGAAATCTTCCTCATTTAGATCATGCTGCAAGGTTCGGCCCAGGAGCTGTTCGTAATGTTGTGGAGAAAGGCCTTGCCCCGGACTGCGAACTTTCACATGTTGCGCCGCCAGGATCGTACCTTTGCGGAGAGCTGTCGCGGCAACAAGACTCTTTGCAAGGTTTTCCCGATTGATCATTTCCCCCTGGGATATGCGACGCTCACCTCCGTCGCCAAGTGCCTGCTCAATTTCCCGGATTCCATCGATCAGGCGTTTGAACTCCACGTGCTCCAGACTCGCCGCGTGATCGGGCCCTTCCATCGTGCGGTCCAGGGTGAAATGCCGCTCAATCACGCAGGCACCCAAAGCAACCGCACCCAGCGATACGGCAATACCGCGCTCGTGGCCCGAATACCCGACCATGGAATGGATTCCCTGCAGTTTTGTCATCCATTTGAGCTGGATATCGTGCAAAGGTGCCGGATAGGTGCTGTTGCAGTGAAGCAGGATGAAACGGGCATCTCGATGATTGAGGAAGTCCACCGTGATTTGTACTTCCTCCTTCAGGCTCATCCCCGTGGAAAGAATGAGGGGCTTAGACGTCGCACACAGCCTGTCGAGCAAAGGCAGATTGGTCAAATCTGCGGATGCTACTTTATAAGCCGGAACGCCAAGCTCTTCGAGAACGTCCACACTTCGCGCATCCCAGGGAGTACACAGATAGAGGATGCCTTTTTGTTCACAATAGGCAGCCAGTTTTCGGTGCTCATCCAAAGACAGTTCAAAACGCCGAAGTAGGTCCAGCACGTACTCCGTACCGAGGTCTTCGCCATCTTTGCGCAGGGTGCGCTGACGATAAACCTCCTCCAGGTGGCGCATTTGAAACTTGGCGCAGTCAGCACCCATCTCTACAGCGAGATCGACCATTTGAATGGCGCGTTCAAAACTGCCGTTATGGTTGTTGCCGATTTCAGCAATCACAAAGGTTCGGCTCGCGCCGATTTCATGGCGCCCAATTTTTATATTCATTGACTTTCTACTTCCAGATGATTTTTACGCTCTCGCGCGGACCAAGCACGCAAGCCATCCTGTTCAAACCTAAAGGGACGAACATTCAGCCCAGCAGCTTCAAGGTTTTGAATCAGATCGTGCTTACTGAAGGGCGGAACATAAAAGAGGAAAAATCCCCCGCCGCCAGCACCCAGTAGTTTTCCTCCAACAGCGCCGTGGTTTAGTGCGTCTTCGTAAATTTTATCGAGCCGGACATTGGATATTTTGTTGCTAAACTGACGCTTGAATTGCCACGCTTCATGAAGAGACTGTCCAAACTGAAGCAGTCTGCCACGAAGCAGATGATTTCTCATCCGGTAAGTCAGTTCCACATTCGATTGGACCTTCTGGCGAATATCTTCCTGCTGCATCTGCAGACGCTGATCCTGGTGAATGTCACCTGAGTCATGCGGCGTGCCGGTATCGCACAGGATCAGACTCTCTTCGAGCTCAAGCAAAATGTCCGGATGAATTCGGAGGGGATGAACAATGTTCTGATCCATCCTGAACTCCATGAAATTGAAGCCACCAAAGACCGTTGCATATTGGTCCTGCCAGCCGCCAGCGACACCAAGGTAGAGGCGCTCGGCCTGAAATGCCAACTCTGCAAGTTCGTGCAAATCCCATCGATCTTGGCGAAACTGATTAAAGCAGCCTAGCACTGCGGCAGATACAACAGCCGAACCACCAAGTCCGGAGTTCATTGGAAAATCGGAATGCAAATAGAGTTCGAATCCAAAATCGGGGTGTACGGCCTTGAGCAAGGCCTGGATGAGGCCAAATCGACCCGATTGTGCTAAAGCGCCTGGCAGGTTGTCCGCATGCAGCGACTCTCCCAGATCTCGGGAATGAATGATGACCCGCTCATCACTACGTACCCGCAGGGTCGCGTGACTATAAAGCGATATTGTGGTGTTTACGACTGCGCCACCCTCGCCCGCGAAGAAATGGGTGAGGTCAGAACCACCTCCGCCAAAACTTATCCTTACCGGTGAGCGCGCGCGCGCATAGGTTCGCTCCTCAACTTGCATTGGAAGATGATCGCGACTGACGATGCCGACCAAACGCCGCGCGGCATCCAGCACAGGAATCACCCGGATCCGGTGATCCAGTTGCTTTAGCAGCAATTCGCGAGAAGTGGCCTGATCCGCCCACACAAATTCGGAATTGGTGCAAGAGGCAATAGGGTCATCAAGCGATGCACCCGCAAGCAATTTTCGGCGAATATCACCATCGGTTGCCAATCCGCTCACGACATCGGACGCACTGGAGGTCAAAATAATGCCATGGTGGTTGGCCTCAATCCGTACAAGAGCCTCCCGCAATGGAGCGAGCTCAGAGATTAAGAATAAATTCAAACTCACAATACTCCTGATTTTTCCGAATTAATCCAGCGACCAAATCGATGGTAGTCGTCGGGAATGCCAATATCGATAAACTCGGTATCCAAAGGTGCGGCGTGAAGCTGGCCGGTAGCTACAAGCTTGGGGAACAGTTCACGCTCAAGTGAAAAAGGCTGACCATCCCAACTCTGGAACAGATCAGCATGCAAATGATACAACCCGGCATTGATCCACCCCGGCCCGGTACTGTCCTGCTTCTCCTCAAACGAGATTATCCTGTCCTTCCGCACCTTGACACCTCCATAACGTTCCGAATTTTCCACGCGAACGATGCCAATGGCCGGCATGGCCGCTGCAGAAACCCGCGCGACACCCGTTCCGAGCCAAGTATCGGCATTGGTGACCAGAAATGATCCGGTCAGCCCAAGTTGCCGAACAGCATACGCAACTGCCCCCCCCGTCCCCAATGCTTGGGGCTCAGACGATATACGTATTTCGCAGTCCGCCAGTCGGCCCGTCGCCTTCTGCTGCTCCAGGAAGGCCTCAATAAGATCGGCCTGGTGATGAAGCAAAAAAGTCAGTTGCGTTAATCCCTGCTCAAGCCAGGCGTCAATAAGATATTGAAGAAATGGCTGCCCGGCGACGGGCGCCAGGGCTTTGGGGACATCGGACACCGCGGAACGGAGCCTCGTTCCAAACCCCCCAGCCAGCACAAGCAAATTGGAGTTATTCATCCGGACCTCACCGGCAATCGACCACATAGCTTGCCGCATCCAGAAAACAGTCAAACACAGGAAAGCTGCCTTCCAGGCCTTGCTCAAGCAAGGCCTGCCGCAAATCGTGGACTCCCGTGTTGACACCCACACCAACGCAACCAATGTTTTTTGCCGTCAGCAAATCAGTCACGTTGTCACCCATATAACAAATGTCCTGCGTGCTTTTCCCGTATTTTTCGAGGATTTCGAAACCGTATTTTGAGGATGGTTTTCTATAGTTGATGTCTTGATCCGGCGCCTCCGGGCAAACGCACACATCCTCAAAAAGGTCAGCGCCCAAACCAATTTTTTTCAGCATCGCGTCATTGCAGGCAATTGCATCGACTAGAGAAAAGTAGCCTCGTCCAACACCAGACTGGTTGGTATGCAAGAAAAGCTTGTGGTGGGACTCCACAAGACGGGTCAGCCCGGCGACGACTGTCGGCAGTACCTCAACCTGAGCCGGGTCACATAAATAAGGGATATGACGAATTAATGTGCCATCCCTGTCGAGAACAACATAGACCATCTCCTATCCTCGCAGGAGCGCCTGAAAATAGCTGATCGTCCCAGTCAATCCCGCTTCAAGCTCAACTTTGGGCTCCCAACCCAATTTAGACCTTGCCAGAGTGATTTCAGGTTGTCGCTGCTTGGGGTCATCGGAAGGCAGGGCCTTAAATACCAACTGACTCCGTGAACCGGTCAACTGGATCACTTTCTCGGCAAGTTCCAGCATTGTGAACTCGCCAGGGTTACCTATATTCACGGGGCCGACAAAATCTTCCGGACTACCCATCATGCGAATCATTGCGTCAATCAGATCACTGACATAGCAAAAACTTCGAGTCTGCTGACCATCCCCGTAAATTGTGATGGGGTCGCCCTTGAGTGCCTGAACAATGAAGTTGCTGACAACTCTCCCATCGTTTGGATGCATGCGGGGACCGTAAGTATTGAATATTCTCACGACCTTGATGCAGACTTCATGCTGTCGCCAGTAGTCGAAAAACAGGGTTTCGGCGCACCGTTTTCCTTCATCGTAGCAACTTCTAGTTCCAATCGGATTCACGTTGCCCCAATATGCTTCGGGTTGGGGGTGCACCGAAGGATCTCCATAGACCTCGCTGGTGGAAGCTTGCAGAACGCGAGCCTTGGTGCGCTTGGCGAGACCGAGCATGTTGATCGCACCCATGATGCTGGTCTTGGTCGTCTGGACCGGATCAAACTGATAGTGAACAGGCGAGGCCGGGCAAGCCAGGTTGTAGATTTGATCAACTTCCACATGCAAGGGGAAAGTGACATCATGCCGAAGCAGTTCGAAATGGGGATTGGGGATTAGATGCGCAATGTTTGCGCGAGTACCCGTAAAAAAATTATCGACACACAGGACATCACAGCCCTCGACCAGAAGACGCTCGCAAAGATGTGAGCCAAGGAATCCGGCGCCCCCAGTCACAAGGACGCGTTTGCGCAGGGAATAACGAGTAGTCACAGATTTCTTCCGATTGGGTGATAGTCGAACTCCATGCGGCGCATCGCCGCCGGGTCATAGATATTGCGGCCGTCAAAAATGATGGGGGCGTTCATGCTTGCCTTCATGAGGGCAAAGTCAGGACTGCGAAATTCTTTCCACTCGGTCACGATCACCAAAGCATCTGCGCCGGAGCAGGCACTCAAGTGACTGTCGGAGAATTGAATGCGTCCGTTACTTTGGTAGATCCGCCTGGCCTCGTGCACCGCAACCGGATCATAGGCTGTCACCGTGGCTCCAGCGCTCAGCAATTCGTCGATTATCTTCAAACTCGGCGCCTCGCGCATATCGTCCGTCTGGGGCTTGAAGGACAGGCCCCATACCGCGAAGTGACGATCAGTCAAGTCGCGCCCAAATTTGTTTTTTATTTTGTTCGCCAGTACCAATTTCTGGCTTTCATTGGCAGCTTCGACGGCGCTCAACACACGAAGGTGATGCCCGTTCTCTTCCCCCGTGCTGATCAGTGCCTTGACGTCCTTCGGAAAGCATGAGCCACCGTACCCACAACCAGCATACAAAAAGGGATATCCAATGCGACTGTCAGAACCAATGCCTATTCGTACAGCCTCAATATCTGCACCCACGCTTTCGGCCAGATTGGCGAGTTCGTTCATAAAACTGATACGGGTGGCCAACATGGCATTGGCAGCATACTTGGTGAGTTCCGCCGAACGAATGTCCATGACCAACAAGCGATCATGATTGCGAACGTAAGGGGCATAGACTTCCCGCATCAACTCGATAGCCCTGCCCTCACTGGCACCGATCACAATCCGGTCGGGACGCATGAAGTCTTCAATCGCGGCCCCTTCCTTGAGGAACTCAGGGTTGGAAACCACGCTGAATTCGCCGGCGCTGTGACGTAAATCCAGCTCCTGCCTAACGGCCGAACGAACCTTGTCCGCCGTACCGACAGGCACCGTAGATTTATCGATGATCACCTTGTAATCTGTCATGTGCCGCCCGATGGCACGGGCGGCGGCGATCACGTATTTCAGGTCGGCCGAGCCATCCTCATCTGGAGGTGTACCTACAGCGATGAACTGAAGCAATCCGTGATGGACAGATTCCAGGATATCAGTGGTAAAAGAAAGTCTGCCCGCGGCAACATTCCGCGCAACCAGCTCCTGCAGCCCAGGCTCATAAATGGGAATGCCCCCGCTGCGCAAAACGTCGATCTTCTCTGCGTCCACGTCAAAACACAGCACATCGTTTCCCATCTCGGAAAGACAGGCTCCGGTCACCAGTCCAACGTATCCAGCACCAATAATAGTAATTTTCAATTTCGCGACCTTAAATACATTATCATCTTTCCGCAGCCCCCATCTCGCATTAGCGCCCCTCTTGAATTCGCCGCCTGCGGGCCCTCAAGGTCACGTGATCCGGCCACTCAATTCGGCTGCTTCCAGTCGAACACCGAGGCGGTCCCGGACGGAAAGTAAGGGCTCTCCATCGAGCGGCCATTCAATAGCCAGGGTCGGATCGTCCCAGGCTATGCAACGCTCCTGTGACGGCGCGTAGTAGTCGGTCGTCTTGTACAAAAAGTCTGCGCCTTCACTAAGCACCAAAAACCCATGCGCCAAGCCTGGAGGCATCCAAATCTGTTTGTGATTGTGCTCACTCAGTTCCAGCCCGGACCATTTCCCGAAGGTTGGTGAATAAGGACGGATGTCGACAGTCACATCAAAAACGGTGCCACGCACCACGCGCAGCAGCTTGCCTTGAGGCTGGCCCAATTGGTAGTGAAGGCCGCGCAGAACACCCCTGAGCGAACGGCTGTGGTTATCCTGGACAAAACTGAAATCCGTACCCGTCGCAGCGTTGAAGTCGCGCTGGTTAAAGCTCTCGTAAAAAAAACCAAGCTGGTCGTCGTGTATACGGGGCTCAATGACCAAAACACCTTCGATGGCGGTAGGCGTCACCTTCATGGCTGACCGCGCTCCCTGAGCAGGCCCAACAAGTATTGGCCATACCCGTTCTTGGCCAGTGGTTGCGCCAACTTCTCGAGCTGGACATCGTCGATAAACCCCTGGCGCCAGGCAATTTCTTCGGGGCAGGCAATCTTCAGCCCCTGGCGGTGTTCCAGCGTGGAAATAAACTGGCCGGCATCGAGCAGACTGTCATGCGTGCCTGTATCCAGCCAGGCATATCCACGAAGCATGATTTGAACCTTCAACTGATCACGCTCCAGGTAGGCTTGGTTAACAGCCGTAATTTCAAGCTCGCCGCGAGCGCTGGGCTTGATCGACTTGGCGATCTCAACGACCTGGGCATCGTAAAAGTAAAGCCCCGTCACGGCGTAATTGCTTTTTGGAACAGCTGGCTTCTCTTCAATACTGCTGACCTTGCCAGCCCCGTCAAAAGACACAACGCCAAAATGCGCGGGATCCTGCACATGGTATGCAAATACCGTGGCGCCCATTTGCTGGCTATCGGCCTCAATCAGCAGTTTTCGAAGGTCATGGCCATAAAAAATGTTGTCGCCAAGCACCAGCGCGCTGGGAGCACCATCGAGGAATTCCTCACCGATAATGAAGGCCTGTGCCAGCCCGTCAGGACTAGGCTGCACCGCATACTGAAATTTCATACCCCATTGAGAGCCATCGCCAAGAAGTTGTTCGAAGCGCGGCGTATCCTGTGGCGTACTGATAATCAGCACTTCGTGAATGCCCGCGATCATCAGAGTGCTCAGCGGGTAATACACCATGGGTTTGTCGTAGACCGGCAGCAACTGCTTGCTGATGGCAAGTGTGGCGGGATGGAGCCGGGTGCCCGAGCCGCCGGCGAGGACAATGCCTTTGCGTTGTGTCATGAATGGGATTTCAGGTAATTTCGGTGAGCATCCGGGCAACACCCTGCTGCCATGTGGGAAGGTGCAAGCCAAAGCTGTCCTGCAGTTTAGCGGTATTCAGGCGGGAGTTATGGGGACGAACGGCCGGCATGGGGAAGGCTGTCGTCGGGACCGGATCCACCGTGGCAGGAAATGCCTTGAGGTCCAGGCCGGATTTTGACGCGAAATCGACGACGAAACGCGCATAACCGTGCCATGAGGTCTCGCCAGCAGCAGCAGCGTGGTAGGTCCCCGCAAGATCGCCAGCAGCGCCAGACAGCGCGCTGCGCACCATGTGGGCCGTCAGGTCCGCGAGTAAATCGGCGCCGGTCGGTACACCAAACTGGTCGTCGACGACGCTCAAGCGGTCGCGTTCCCTGGCCAGCCTGAGCATTGTTTTGGCAAAATTTCCACCGCGCGCAGCATAAACCCAACTAGTTCGCAAAATGAGGTGCTTCGCGCACCGAGCCGCAATGCGCTGTTCGCCTTCGAGCTTGGTCCGGCCATACACATTGAGCGGGCCGGTCGGGTCGTTTTCTTTCCAGGGTTGGCTGCCGCAGCCATCGAACACATAGTCGGTCGAATAGTGAACCAGCCATGCACCGACGGCGCTGGCCGCCTCGGCGAGCGCACCCGGTGCTTCTGCATTCACCAGATGTGCCATCGCCACATCGCTTTCGGCTTTGTCTACCGCGGTATAAGCAGCTGCATTGACGACGACATCGGGCCGCACCTGGCGCACCGTCGCGCTGATTCCGTCCAGATTCGCGAGATCGCCGCACAGGTCCGTGCTGTGCCGGTCCAGCGCGACAAGTTCACCCAAAGGCGCCAGGCTGCGCTGCAACTCCCAGCCGATCTGGCCGCTTTTTCCAAGCAGCAGGATTTTCATGCAGCGGCCACGCCGGCGTAATGGGCGTCCACCCAGTCCCTGTAAGCCCCGCTTTGAACATTCGCCACCCACTCCGCATGGGCCAGGTACCACTGCACAGTCTTGCGTATGCCGGTTTCAAAGGTTTCCGCAGGCTTCCAGCCCAGCTCGCGCTGGATCTTTCCGGCGTCGATGGCGTAACGGCGGTCATGGCCCGGGCGGTCCTTGACATAGCTGATCTGCTCGCAGTATTGCTTTCCATCGGCGCGCGGCCGAAGTTCGTCGAGCAGGTCGCAGACGATGTTCACAATGGCGATGTTGGGCTTTTCGTTCCAGCCGCCCACGTTGTAGACCTCGCCCGCCCTGCCGGCTTCGAGCACGCGGCGGATCGCGCTGCAATGGTCTTTCACATAAAGCCAGTCGCGCACCTGCATGCCGTCGCCATAGACCGGCAGGGGTTTGCCGGCCAGCGCGTTGACAATCATCAGGGGAATCAGTTTTTCTGGGAAATGGTAGGGACCGTAGTTGTTGCTGCAGTTGGTGGTGAGCACCGGCAAACCATAGGTGTGGTGATAGGCCCGTGCGAGATGGTCGCTGGCGGCCTTACTGGCTGAATAGGGGCTATTGGGCTCGTACCGGTGCGTTTCCGTGAAGGCGGGTTCCGTCGGTGCAAGTGAGCCATAGACCTCGTCGGTTGACACATGCAGGAAACGAAAGCCGGCCTTGGCTTCAGCGCCCAGGCCACCCCAGTAGACCCGGACCGCTTCCAGCAACCGGAAAGTGCCGACGATGTTGGTCTGGATGAAATCTTCCGGGCTTGAGATGGAGCGGTCGACATGGGATTCGGCCGCAAAATTGATGACGGCGCGCGGTTGGTGCTGGGTCAGCAGCTCACCCACAAGCACGCTGTCACCAATGTCGCCCTTGACGAAAACATGCCTCGGATCGTCCCGCAATGTCGCCAGGGTTTCCATGTTGCCGGCGTAAGTGAGTTTGTCCAGATTGACGACCTGCTCGTCATTCCCGGCTAACCAGTCAAGAACAAAATTGGCGCCGATGAAACCCGCGCCTCCGGTAACCAAAATCATGAATTTTTCCCTGCAGATCGAAAGCCGAAAGCCATAACAAGCAATGGCAATCATTATGCCCGCAGGCCAAGTGCATATTTTCTGTTTTTTCGCCGGCATACTGTGTTTTTTGACGAGCTCCTCTTAATAAATCAAACAAGGAAAAATAAGAGGCACTCGGCAACCGATTTCGGTTTAATATAATATTCTCGTATTTACTAGCAAAATAATTTTTACACAGAAAGATCCATTGATTATGTCCACACTATCCGAACTGCAGCTGCAAATTAATCAAGCTGAAGCCAAGGTTAATGAATTGCGCGAAAAACTGGCTGAGCAAAAGAATAATGAACGCACGCAGGCCATCGCCTCGGCCAGAGAGCTGATTAAAACATTCCAGCTATCGGCCACCGAGTTAGGTCTTTCCGGAAAAAAGTCCTCTGTCCGAAAGGATCGCCCGATTGGCGACAAACGCATGAGCGTCGCGCCTAAATACCAAGATCCGGCCAGCGGAAAAACATGGACAGGGCGCGGCAAAACACCAGCTTGGCTTGCAGCCCAGTTGGCTGCCGGACACAGTAAACAGGAATACCTGATTAAATAGTCAAGCCACCAAAAAAAAACGCTTGGCAGGGCAATTTTTTATCAGTTAAAAATGAATTCCCCGCATCATCTGCTGCAGTGCCACCGCTTCCGGTGACAGCGTCTGCTTGACCGGCTTGTCACCCGGCTTCGCGCCCTTGGCGGCCGATGAGTCGGGAAACATGCGAAAGCTGGTGTTCATGGCGATTTGCGCCACGCGCGGCAACAGGGCATGCAGCACCTGGCCGGCAATGCCCAGGCGGGTGGCGATGCGCACCGGCTTGAAGATGCAGGCTTGGGCCACCAGGTCAGCAGCCTCTTCCGGGCTCAGGGTCGGGACGTTGTTGTACAGGTTGGTCGGGGCGATCATCGGTGTGCGCACCAGCGGCATGTTGATGGTGGTGAAGGTGATGCCTTGGTCGGCGAATTCGCTGGATGCGCAGCGTGTCCAGGCGTCCAGTGCCGATTTGGAGGCCACGTAGGCCGAGAAGCGCGGCGCATTGGTCAACACGCCGATCGAGCTGATATTGACCACATGGCCCTTGTGTCTGGCGACCATGCCGGGCAAAAAGCCCATGGTGACCCGCAGGCAGCCGAAGTAGTTGAGCTGCATGGTGCGCTCGAAGTCATGGAAACGGTCATAACTGGCCTCGATGGCGCGGCGAATCGACCGGCCCGCGTTATTGATGAGGAAATCAACGCCGCCGTGTTTTTCGATCAGTACCTGCACAAAGCGGTCGCAGTCGGCCATGTCGGCAATATCGGCCGGGTAGGCAATGAAGTGGTAGCCCTTGGCCCGGGCCTGCTTGCAGGCCTCGTCGAGCTTGTCCTGGTCGCGGCCGCAGATGAGGGTGATGGCGCCGGCTTCGGCAAACTTGTGGGCCGCCGCCAGGCCAATGCCCGAGGACCCGCCGGTGATCAGCACCACCTTGCCGCTGACGGTACCCTTGAGCGAGCGGTCGATGTGCAGGTCGGGGTCGAGGTGACGCTCCCAATAGTCCCACACGCGCCAGGCGTAGTCTTTCAGGTTGGGGCATTCGACGCCCGAGCCCTTGAGCGCGGCAAGCGTTTCGCGGCAGTCAAAACGGGTCGGGTAATTGACGAAGGTCAGCATGTCCTCGGGCAGGCCCAGGTCGGCCATGATGGCATTGCGCACACGACGCACTGGCGCCAGCGCCATCAGGCTTTTCTTGACGCTGCGCGGGATGAAACCGAGCAGGGCCGCATTGACGAAAAGGTTCATCTTGGGTGCATGCGCGGCCCGGCTGAAGATGTCGAGCACGTCGCCGACGCGGTAACCCACCGGATCGACCAGGTGGAAGCATTTTTTGGCAATGCTGGCCTTGTGGCTGATGACGTCCAGCGCATCCACCACAAAATCGACCGGCACGATGTTGATGCGGCCACCCTCCAGGCCGACGGCCGGCATCCACGGTGGCAGCAGCTGGCGCATGCGCTGGATCAGCTTGAAGAAGTAATAAGGCCCGTCGATCTTGTCCATCTCGCCGGTGGTGCTGTCGCCCACCACCATGGCCGGGCGGAACACGGTCCAGGGCACCTTGCACTCCTTGCGCACGATTTTTTCGCTTTCATGCTTGGTCATGAAATACGGGTGGTCGTAGTTCTCGGCTTCCTCGAACATGTCCTCGCGGAACACGCCTTCGTACAGGCCGGCGGCGGCGATGGAACTCACGTGATGGAAATGCCCGGCCTCGATGGCCTTGGCGAACTCGACCGTGTGGCGGGTACCGTCCACATTGACGGCAATCTGGCTTTCCTCGTCGGCGCTCAGATCGTAAACAGCCGCGAGGTGGTAGAAATGGTCAATCTGGCCTTTGAGTTTTTTGGCGTCTTCGCTCGATACGCCGAGTTTCTTCGCCGTGAGGTCGCCATGCACAGGAACCGCCCTGGCGGCGCTGACGCCCCAGTACTCGCGCAAGGCATCGACCTTGCCGGCACTTTCCTTGCGGATGAGGAAATACACCGTCGCCCCCTTGCGCGCCAGAAGCTTTTTGACCAACCGTTTACCGATGAAGCCAGTGGCTCCCGTGACGAAATACTGCATTGTGTTCTCCGCAAGATCACTCCATTCTTGCCCACGCCCTGCTGCCCGCCGGTCAGCAGAAACCCGCGCCCACCCTGTTTGGCACCGTTTTTCCATAGGGGCGGACCACTAGCGTTTTAGGAGCAAACACCTAAACCTGCACCCCTGCAGCGCTTATATTTTCATAAGCGTGTCGCCCCATGGCGGCGCCAACCAGCCATCCACCTATCGACAGGAGTCCCCCATGGTCAAGAAACTGCAAAAAATGAGCGCCGACAAAAAATCCGGCCCCCAACTCTCGGGCGCCGTGAAGGAATCGGCCCAGCAGATCTGGCTGGCCGGCCTCGGTGCTTTCTCCAAGGCGCAGGAAGAAGGCGGCAAAGTGTTCGAGACCCTGGTCAAGGAAGGTCTGTCCATCCAGCGCAAGACGCAGGCTGTTGCCGAAGAGAAGATTTCCACCGCCACCAGCAAGATGGCCACCATGGCGACCGACATCACCTCGAAAGCCGGCACCCAGTGGGACAAGCTGGAGAACATTTTTGAAGAGCGCGTCGCCAAGGCCCTGAACAAGCTGGGCGTGCCCTCTGCCAAGGACGTGGAAGCCCTCATCACACGGATCGATGAGCTCAACAAAAACGTGCAGAAGATGGGCGCCAAACCGGCTGCCTCCAAAGCAGCGCCACGTGCCGCTGCAGCAAAATCCGCTGCCGGCAAAACCGCAGCGCGCAAACCAGCCGCCAAGCGCGCGCCGGCTCGCAAGTCCGTCTGATACCCGGCACCTCGAACCCCCAAAGGACGTTGACGCGTCCTTTTTTTTCGTCCCCTCACCCCCTTCACCCCGTCCCTCTCCCAAGGGGGCGAGGGTGAGCGCTGTCCAATTCACTGTCGTGTATTTGGAAAAGATCGTAACTACTCAGGTCGCCGCATGCAGCGCGCTTTTCTTGCCCCCTCGCCCTCTGGGAGAGGGTTGGGGTGAGGGCCAGCAAGCCACAACAGACGATAACTCTACGCACATGCCGCTTGCCCTCACCCCCGCCCTCTCCCAGGGGAGAGGGAGTAAAACCAGCCCAAACTACCTGAGTAGTCACAAAAAATCAATAATTCCAACACCCGGGTGAGTGGGTTAGAGTCGAACAAAATACGAGGTAGACACCATGGTGAAAAAAGCGCCGCGCCGAACTGCTGAACGCATCCTGGAAGTGACGCTTGATCTGTTCAACCGTTTTGGTGAACCCAATGTGTCAACCACGCTGATCTCGGCCGAACTGGGCATCAGTCCCGGCAACCTCTACTACCACTACCCCGCCAAAGACGAGCTGATCAACTCGCTGTTTGACCGCTACGAGCGCTCGCTGAGCGAGCTGCTCAATGCCAGCGACAGCGTGCGCGATGTCGAGGACGCCTGGTTTTTCATGCACACGCTGTTCGAGCTGATCTGGCAATACCGCTTCCTGTACCGCGACCTCAACGACCTGCTCAGCAAGAACCGGCGGCTCGAGACCCACTTCCAGTGGGTGCTGAAAAACAAGACCCGCTCGGTCAAGACCATGCTCGACAGCATGAGCCGGGCCAACACCGTCAGCATCGACTCGCGCGAGGTCGAGGCCACGGCCACCAGCATGGTGGTGGTGCTGACCTACTGGTTGAGTTTTGAATATGTGCGGGACCCGCGCCATGCGCTCGAGCCCGAAAACGCCCAGGCCGCCCTGCTGCGCGGAGCGCACCATGTCCTCAACTTGTTGATTCCCTACCTCGAGCAGGGCCAGCGCATGCACTTGCAGGCCCTGGTGGGCGCCTATACCCATCCTGCCGCCTGAGCCCCACTTTCAAACCGCCAACAACAATCGCAAGGAGACGACCGATGGCCAAATGGACTGCTTTCCCCCACGCTGGCGACTATGCATTCGATGCCGCCAGCCTGAAGAAAAACTGGGCCCGCCTGCATCAGGGGGACTGCGAGCCCCCGCCCAAGGACGCCGCCGTGTTGCAGGCCTGGGTGCTGTTCCACAACGGCGAATTCCAGCAGGCCGCCGAAGCGGGCCTGAAGGCAGGCGGCGCCGGCATCACCGTGGCCAACAAGGCCACGTCCATTTACGCCAACTACCTCGAAAACAAGGAAAAGACCAAACTCGAACTGTTCATGGAAGTCGCCCAGCGCGCGGAAGCCCAGCAAGCCGCCGACCCCCAGAACGCCAACGCCTGGTACTGGCAGGCCTACGCGCTCGGGCGCTACAGCCAGGGCATCAGCGTGGCCAAGGCGCTCGCCCAGGGCCTGGGCAGCAAGGTCAAGAACGCGCTGGAGCAGGCCATCAGGCTCTGCCCCAAACATGCCGACGCGCACATTGCACTGGCGGCTTTTCACGCCGAGGTGATTGACAAGGTCGGCTCCCTGATTGGCGGCATGACCTACGGCGCCAAGAAGGACGTGGGCCTGCCCTTGTTCAAGGAGTCCCTCAAGCTCAACCCGGGCTCGGCCATCGCCATGATTGAATACGCCAACGGCATGGTGATGCTCGAAGGCGACAAGCGGATGAAAGAGGCCACCAAGCTCTACGAGCAGGCCGCCGCCAGCACCCCAGTGGACGCGATGGAGCGGCTCGACGTGGAAATGGCCAAGGCCGAACTGGAAGACTGAGCCATAAACAAGGGCGCATCAGCTATATTTTTTATAGCTGGATGCGCCCATACCTCATGGGCTGGAGCCAAAAAAGACTATGAAGTCAGGCCATCCACCGCCTGGAACAGCGACTCCCGTGCCTGGCTGATGATCTGGTCTTTCCAGGCGTCGGTGTCCACGTAAAACGCATCCATCATCTGCTGCCGGATCTGCGCCGCCAACGCCGGTGGCGCATCGGGGTGGACATTGAGCCAGTGTTCGGCGCGCAGCGCCTGCATCATCTCGAAGGGCGGCAAGGTGCCGTATTCCATCGCGATGCCGGTGTATTCGGCGTCGGGGCACTCGTCGTAGATCGAGGTCCACATCAGGCCGGTCAGGAACGCCGAACTCGACGAGCCGTCGTAAATCGAGGTCACCGGCGTCGCGCCGCCACCGCTCCACCAGGCGCGTGCCCGGGCCAGCGCCGCCTTGTCATCGCGGCAGGCACAAATGCGTTCGCCGACACCGCTGGGGCCCAGGCCGGTGTGGATGTCAATCCACGCCACCCGCCTGGCCTGGCGCGCATGGGTCTGCAGCACCTTGCGCAGGGTCTGGTTGCTCCAGGTCGGCGCGGTGCCACCGAAAAACAGGCCCTCGGGGAACTCATGCTGGCCGCGGGTGATGGCTGCCTGGTAGGCATCCATGCCGCGGCTGCCGATGTACTGGTCGGTGGCCACCTTGTTGTCGTCGTTGGGCGGCCACTGGTCGGGCAGCAACAGCGGCTGCAGCTCGCGGTAGGCCTCGTTGACGGGCAAGGTCTGCGAGAAGTCATGGAAGTTGCGGTTCAGGTCCACGTTTTCATGGGTGGCGCGCCGGATGTGCGAAAAGCCATAGGGGTTGAGCGCATGCACATACAGCACCGCCACGCCCTGCGCGCTGGCCTTGGCGCGCCACTCGGCGTCCCTCAGCGCAGCCACCTGCACGCCGGAGCCGCAATACCCTTCGACGCCATGGCAGGCGCTGCTGAGGATCAGCAGGGAGCGGGCGTCGGCCGGGCCGTCCAGCACCACGTCCATGGCCAGTGCTTCGCCCGCGCGGCCGGTTTCGGGGTGCAGGTGCGAATCCGCCTGCAGGCCGGCCGCCGCGGCCGCTTCCAGGAATTTGCCGCGCGCCTCGGCATAGGTGCCGGAAAAAGCGTCGGTCACTCCGCTCATGCTGCGCCCTGCGCCAGCCAGCTTTCGCTCAGGCGCACCCAGAAGGTGGCCCCCAGCGGGATCAGGTCGTCGTTAAAGTCGTAGCTCGGGTTGTGCAGCATGCACGGCCCCCCGCCGTGGCCCATCTCGCGGTGCGCGCCGTCACCATTGGCAATAAAGACATAACAGCCCGGCTTGGCCTGCAGCATGTAGGAAAAGTCTTCCGCGCCCATGGTCGGCTCCTGGGCAATCACGTTGGCCTCGCCAACGATCTCGGCCATCACCTTGCGCGCAAACTCGGTTTCCTTCGCATGGTTGATGGTGGGCGGGTAGTTGCGCACAAACGCAAACTCGCACTGGGCGTCGTGCGCAGCGCAGAGGTGCTCGGCGATCTGCTGCATGCGTTTTTCAATCATGTCCAGCACTTCCAGCGTGAAGGTGCGCACCGTGCCCTGCAGCTCGCAGCTGTCGGGGATCACGTTGGTGGCCTCGCCGGCATGGATCATGGTCACCGAGATCACACCGGCATCCACCGGCTTCTTGTTGCGGCTGATGATGGTCTGGAAGGCCTGCACCATCTCGCAGGCCACCGGCACCGGGTCGACGCCGTTGTGCGGCAAGGCGGCGTGGCCGCCCTTGCCGCGAATGGTGATCTTGAACTCGTTGCTCGAGGCCATCACCGGGCCGGTGCTGGCGGCAAATTTGCCGACCTGCGTGCCCGGCCAGTTGTGCATGCCGAACACCGCGTCCATGGGAAACTTGTCGAACAGGCCGTCCTTGATCATCTCGCGCGCGCCGCCGCCGCCCTCTTCGGCTGGCTGGAAAATCAGGTAGACCGTGCCGTCGAAGTTGCGGTTTTTTGCAAAGTGCTGCGCAGCGGCCAGCAGCATGGCGGTGTGGCCGTCGTGGCCGCAGGCGTGCATCTTGCCGGCATGCTGGCTGGCGTGTTCGAAGGTGTTGAACTCCTGCATCGGCAGGGCGTCCATGTCGGCACGCAGGCCGATCGCGCGGCTGGAGGTGCCGTTCTTGATGATGCCGACCACACCGGTGGTGCCCATGCCGCGGTGAATGGGGATGCCCCACTCGGTCAATTTTTGCGCCACCACGTCGGCGGTGCGCACTTCCTCGAAGCACAGCTCCGGGTGGGCGTGGATATCGCGGCGCACGGCGGCAATGCCGGCGGCCTGGGTGACGATGGAATCAATGACTTTCATGAAAACCTTTGGGTGAGCAGGCCCACCCCACCCGCTAGTTTGCGGATGTTTGGCGGACCCAGGGTTGACCTTGGTAGTGCGCATAGTCTGCCAGATTTAGCAGCGGCACGTCGCCGCGTGAATCGCCATACGCATGCAAAACAACCGACGCGGCGGAGACGCCGCGGCCTGCCAGCCAGGCCTGCAGGCGCAGCACTTTTTCCTCGCCATGGCAATTGCGGGTCGCCATGCGCCCGGTGAGCGTGCCGTCCCGGACCTCCAGCTCGGTGCAGAGCACCGCATCCATGCGCAGTACCTCACCCACCCCGTGCAGATAAATGCCGGGCGAGGCGCTCACAATCACGCAGCCATGGCCCTGCTGCTGGTGCCAGCGCAGCCGTGCCAGCGTCTCTTCCTGCCATTGCCGGGGCAGGTACTGCGCCACGAAATCGGCCGACCAGCGCTCGATCTGTGCCGCGCTGTACCCGCCCAGGCTGGCCTGCAGCAAACGCGCCTTGGCCCGGTGGTTGCTGGTGAGCCGGCAGGCGTAGGCGGCCAGCCAGGGGCTGCTGCGCAGCAAGGCGAGCAAAAACCGCGGCCAGCCCAGGCTGCGGCGCAGGTAGGGAAGCAGTGTGTCGCGCCGGGTCAGGGTGCCATCGAAGTCGAAAGCCGCTACTTCGATGACCGCAGGCTGGCCTGCGCCCCCTACTTCGTGCATCGCACCTGGCCGCAAAGGCGCTCGCAAAACGGGCAGCCGGTCATGGGCAACCAGGCCGGGATGTTGTAGTAGCGGCTGTAAATGGTGGCGAGCACGCCCGTTTTATAAGCGGCGTAGTTGAAGCCCCGGCCCTCGACCGCGTAAAAGGGCACGCCGTCCTGCGAAAAACTGAGCACCTGCACACTGTCGAAGTAGGGCTGGTACTCCTCGATGCGCGGCGCATCCATGCGCAGGATGCGCACGGTTTTCCCCTGGTACAGCGAGAAATCAACCAGCATGTCGTCCTGCCGTGCATGGAAATTGCCCGGGCCGAACACCGGCACGTACTTGCGCAGCGTGTAGCCATAGATGGACGCGGGCGTGTAGGCACTGGCCATCAATTCCACGCCGGGTGCCGCCACCTGCTGCAGCATCTCGGCGGTCTTGTAGCTGCGGATGATTTGCGGATACAGCCTGGTGCTTTTCCAGTTCTCGAGTGAACTGGCGTACAGGCCGGCCACCACCAGCACATGCAGGCCGGCAAACGCGGCCATGCCCACGGCGCAGCTCTTGAGCTTGTCCAGCGGCAGGGCAAAAGCCAGCAGCGCAAAACCGAAGGGGTAAAACGACAGCACCCAGTGCAGCCCCACCACCTTTTTCAGCGACAACAGCGCAAAAAACAGCAGCGGCACGACCACCACGCAAGCCAGCAGCCGCTGCTGCCGCGCCGCGGCAGCCAGCGCCCCGCGCTGCTTCCAGGCCAGCCAGGCCGCCACCGGCGTGACCAGGTAGACCAGCATGGCCAGGTACAGCAGCGGCTTGTTCCAGGCGAAGCTCTCGCCTTCGTTGCGGTTGTAGAGGTTGAACATGATGTTCGACCAGCCGTGCGACATGTTGTAGGCAATGTTGATGGCCGGGCCGGGCAAGGCGCACAGCACCAGCAGCGCAACCGCCGCCCAGCGGTCGCGCCGGTAGACCGCGAAATACACGAGGTAGGTCAGGCCCAGCACCACCGAGAAGTACTTGGACAGGAAGGCGCAGCCCAGCGCCAGGCCCGACAGCGCGTACAAGCCCCAGGCCGTGCGGTCCATGCGCTCGCGCCGCTCGGCACGCAACAGCAGCGCCACCGACAGCACCGACCAGGCCATCAGCGGCGTGTCGGTGGTGATCAGCACATTGAGCCAGTTGATAGGGGCCAGCCAGAAAAACAGCACGGCCCAGGCCGCACGCACGCGGTCCAGCGGGGCCAGCGCCCAGGCCACCAGGCCGCCGAGTGCCAGCGGCAGCAGGACCACCGGCAGGCGTATCGCCCAGGTGGTGTCGCCCAGCGTCGCACGCACCAGGGCAATCAGCCAGCCGACCATGGGCGGGTGGTCGTAATAACCCCAGTCGGGGTAAACGCCCCACCAGTAGAAAAAGGCCTCGTCGCCGGTGATCGGGAAGGTGGCGGAGAGCCACAGCCGCAAGGCCAGCGACAGCGCACCGGCAGCGACCAGCCAGCGCACCAGGAAAAGGGATAGAAGGGGGGCAGCCGGGGCCGCGGAACGTTCAAGCATGGGCAGGAAGACTTATCTGAAACTGATGTCGCGAATGGCGGCACTATAGACCAGCGCCAGCGCACCGATGGCCACCGCCAGCCACAGGGTCAGCACCCGGACCAGCACGGTGATGCCCAGTGCCTGCGCCGCGCCGGCGCCATGGAGCACCAGCAGGCCGGTCAACAACGCCTCCATGCCGCCCAGGCCGGCTGGCAACAGGGAAAGCGCGCCGCCGACCATGGCGACGGCGTAAAAACCGGCGGCTTGCAACAGGCCAATGGACAGGCCCGCCTCGCGGCACAGCAGCCAGACGGCCAGGCCCTGCGCGGCCCAGGCCACCCCGGTCAGCGCCAGCCAGACAGCGGGACGGGTGGCCAGGCACTGCCAGGCATCATGCAGCCAGGACAGCCGCAGCAGCAGCCGGCGCCGGAACGTGAAAAGAAGCACCAGCAGGGCGAGTGCGGCCAAGCCGCTGCCCAGCGCCAGGCGGTAAGCCAGGGAACCGCCCTGCGCGACCAGCCACCAGGCCACCGGCAGGCACATCAGCAGCAGGCACAGCAGGTCGGCCAGACGTTCCGCACCGAAAATCGCCAGGCTTTGCGCCGGGCCCAGCGGACGGCGCGCCAGCATCAGCCCACGCGCCGCCTCGCCGATGTTGCCGGGCGTCGGCGTGAAGGTGTAACCCGCCAGGTACAGGCGCAGACCTTCCGCGAGACCGAGTGCACGTCCGTAATGAGCCATCCACATGCGCCAGCGCAGGCCGCGCAGCAGGTAGTTCAACAGGCACAGGGCGGCGGCTTGCAGGCCCGCGAGCGAACCCAGCCGCTGCAGGGTTGCCAGGGCGCTGCCTTCGCCGAAAACGGCCAGCGCCACCGCATACGCCGTGGCGGCCAGGCCCAGAACCAGCAACAGCGGCTTGAGCGGCAGGCGTGGCGCCGGCCGGGCCGGCGGCTTCAAAAGCGGCGCCCCAGAAACACCAGCAGCCAGGCCGCCAGCGCCGCCAGAATCCAGGGGTCGCGCACCAGGTCGCGCGACACGTCCTCGCCGCGCCCCCGGTGCACCTGATAGGCGTAACGCAGCATGGCAAACACGACGATGGGCACGCTGTAGACCAGCCGGTTGCCGTGCTGCAGCTGCGCCTCGGCGCTGGTGGCAAACAGGCCGTAGGTCATGAGGCTGGCCGTCATGGTCACGGCCATGAACATGTCCAGCAGGGCCGGCGGGTAGTGATCCAGCACGGCGCGCTTGGCGGCCTCGTCGTGAAAGGTTTCGGCCTTGCGTTTTGAAAATCCCAGGAACAGGGCCACGAACAGGCCAGCCAGCAGCATCCAGCGCGACGGCGGAATTCCCACCGCCAGGGTGCCGGCCAGCAGCCTGAGCATGAAGCCCGAGGCAATGATGCACACATCGACCACCGGCACGTGTTTGAGCCGCCATGAATAGGCCAGGTTCAGCGCAACGTAAATGCCCAGCAGCGCCAGCAAGGTCCCGTTGCCGGCGGCAAAAGCCAGGCCGGCGGCCAGCAGCAGCGCTGCCAGCGCCAGCGCCATCGCGGGCAACACGGCGCCGCTGGCCAGCGGCCGGTGGCGCTTGACCGGATGGCGGCCATCGCTGACGCGGTCCAGCCAGTCGTTGAGGATGTAGACCATGCTGGAAAAGCAGCAAAACGCGGCAAAGGCCTTCAGCACCTTGAAGGCCACCGGCCCGTCGCTCCAGCTCTCGCTGAACACCAGCCCGGCGAACACAAAGGCGTTTTTCAGCCATTGGTGGGGGCGCATCAAGGTGACGAGGCGGAACAATAAACGCATGGGCGGAGGAAAACTCGGTTGGGGCGGTCGGGCGGGGCAAGCATAGACCACGTGCGCGCGGTCGGGTTCAAGCATAACCGCCCCGCAGCGGCGCCAATTGGGCCAGAATCAGGCATGACTTTTCCCCACACCCTGTCCCCTTCCGTCCTGTCCGCCCAGGCCCTGGCACTGGCGCAGACGCTGGTGCGCATGAACACCGTCAGCCGCAACTCCAACCTGGAGCTGATCCATTTCGTGCGCGACACGCTGAAAAAATCCGGCGTGGCCAGCCGCATCACCTGGAACGCCGATAAAACCAAGGCCAACCTGTTTGCCACGCTGGGAGAAGGCAAACCTGCCGGGGTGATCCTGTCGGGCCACACCGACACCGTGCCCTGGGACGGGCAGGACTGGTCGGTCGACCCGCTGTCGGCCCTGGTCCGCGACGGCAAGCTTTATGGGCGCGGCAGCGCCGACATGAAGAGTTTCATCGCGCTGGCGCTGGCCCAGGCGGACACCTTTTTGAACAGCCCCGCGCCTTTTGCGATTCACTTGGCGCTCAGTTATGACGAGGAGGTCGGCTGTTTCGGCGTGCGCGAGCTGGTGGCCGACATGAAGGACGCCGGCATCGCGCCGCTGGCCTGCATCGTGGGGGAACCCACCAGCATGGTGCCGGCCATCGCCCACAAAGGCGTCTACCGCTACAAGTGCTGCGTGCGCGGCAAGGAAGCCCATTCGTCGCTGACGCCGCAATCGGTCAACGCCATCGAGATGGCCGCGCGGGTGGTCGGCAAGCTGCGCGACATGGCCGAAGGTTTCGAGCGCGACGAGCCGCGCTACGAGGGTTTCGATGTGCCCTTCAGCACGGCCAGCGTTGGCCAGTTCCACGGCGGCATTGCCGACAACGTGGTGCCGCGTGATGCCGAGTTCCGCTACGAATTTAGGGACCTGCCCACGGCCGACGCGGCCGCGATGCAAAAAGAGGTGCTGGCCTATGCCCGGCAAGCGGAGCCAGCCATGAAAAAGATAGCACCCGAGGCCGGCTTCAGCTTCGAGACGATTTGCGAAGTGCCGAGTTTTCTGGGTTCCGCCAACGACGCGGTGACGCGGCTGGCCCAGCGCCTGAGCGGCGAGTCACGCACCACCCAGGTGGCCTTTGGCACCGAGGCCGGCATCTTCAAGAACTCCGGCATTTCCACCGTGGTTTGCGGACCGGGCAGCATCACCCAGGCACACCAGCCCGACGAGTTTGTCAGCCTGGAACAACTTGCACGCTGCGAGGCCTTTCTGCAAGGCCTGGCGGCCACGAGTGAGCTTCGTTAGGAGGCGGGCTTTCGCGCAGGCCACCGCGGAACCGGCTTTGCCGGGCCGCTGGTGGCGCCCCTTGAGGGGAGGCGGCCGCAGGCCGCTTCGGGGGGAGTCAAGTTCTCACACGCCCGTCGCCGGTCAGCATGGACAACTCCACGAAGCTCGAGGCCACATGGTCGGTCGGCGAGAAGGACACGGAAAAGCCGCCCAGCGACTGGCTGCCCAGGCCCTCCAGGCCGGCAATCAGCGACTCGCGGCTGAGCTTGCCGCTGGCACGCTTGAGGCCCTCGACCAACAGTTTGGCGGCCAGATACCCTTCCATGCTGGAGAAATTGGCCTGGGCATCCTTGCCGGCCGCCTTGACGGCATCGGCAAACTCGCGCGCAATCGGGCGCGCCGCGTTGTAGGGCGACGGCATGACCTGGGACACCACCACACCGGCACCGTCCTTGCCCAGCTCGTCGGCCAGCGCCTGCGTGCCGACAAAAGACACGTTGTAGAACGTGCCGCCGTAGCCGGCCTTGCGTGCAGCGCGAATGAAGGCGGCACAGGATTTGTAGGCGCTGATCTGCACCACGGCATCCGGGGCCGCGGCGACCAGGGTCTGGACCGCCTTGGCCACATCGACGGAATTGCGCTCCACCGTGGCCTGCGCCACCGTTTTGAGCCCCAGGCCGTTCAGGGCCAGCGTCACGCCGTCCAGGCCGGCCTTGCCGTAGGCGTCGTTCTGGTAGAACACCGCGATTTTCTTCAGTCCCAGGCTGGTCAGCTGCTTGACGATGAGGCCGGTCTCGTCGTTGTACGAAGCGCGGACGTGAAAGGCGTATTTGTTGAACGGCTCGCGCAGGCCCATGGCGCCGGTGAACGGGGCAATAAAAGGCACCTTGTCCTTGGTCGCCAGCGGCAAGGCCGCCAGGCTGGTCGGGGTACCGATGTAGCCAAACAGCGCAAACACGTCATCGGCAATCAGCTTGCGGGTGTTCTCGGCGCAGCGGTCCGGCTCGTAACCATCGTCCAGGTTGCGGATTTCAATCTGGCGCTTGCCCACGCCGCCCTGGGCGTTGACCTGGTCAAAACAGACCTTGGCCCCCTGGTAAAACTGGATGCCCAGTTGCGCGGCAGGACCGGTAAAGGCGGCCGACTGGCCAAGGATGATCTTGCTGTCGGACTGGGCCCGGGCAATGTTGAAACCGGCCAGCATGGCTGCGCCGGCGGTGAATGAGAATTTGCGACGATTGATAAGCATGCGAACATTTTCAGCGTGCTGCATGCCCTGAACCTGACAGCCGGCTCACCCTCCGCTTCGCCCTGCGAGGAATTGAATCATTTGGTTCTAAAAAATCCCAATTCCAGGGGTTCAGCCTCGAAATAAAGTCAGAAAACTGACAGCCTTGTGTCGCGCCCCACCAACTGCACCCTACTCCCTGACCCGCCCCTGCGAGTCGATCAAGCCCAGCTCGACCAGCCGCGAACCCACGCGGTCTTCAACAAAGTGAACGCGAAAGCCGCCGATACTGAGATCGTCCAGGGCCTCAATGGCCTTTCTGAGCTTGGCTCGCGTCGGGTCCTTGCTGACGCGGCGCAAGGCCTCGGTGTACACGCGCGCAGCGATGTAGCCTTCCACCATGTAGACATTGGGTTTGCCCAGCTTGGCCGCGGCGGCGTCGGCCTGCAGCTCACGCACCAGGGCCACCTTGGAGCCATCACTTTTGGGAACCACGCGTGCTACCACCACGCCGGCGCCAGACTTGCCAAGCTGTTCAGCCAGCAGGCTTTCGCCGGTATTGGAAAAACCATAAACTGGCCCGCGAAACCCTTTGGCCCGCAGCTCCCGCACCACCGACGCCGCACTCTGCGAGTCACCGATCACCAGCACCGATTCGGGACCGGGCGCCAAGGCCTTGTCCACGCTGCCAGCCACGGCTCCGCTGGAAAAGGCAGCACTGGCAAGAAGGTTCGCGCCCATGCTGGTCATGGTCCGTTGCGCCGAGTCCAGTGCAGCCAGCGACTCACCATCGCTGGCATGCAAAATGGCCAGCTTGCGCGCGCCCAGGGCGGCAGCATGTTTGGTGATAGCCGCTGCCTCTTCCGAGTAGCCGGGACGCAGCGAGTAAACATTGGCATACAGCGCGCCGCGAAACTCGTCGGCCGCCGCCATGGGGGCGAACAAAATGATGTCGCGGTCCTTGATCAGGGGATAAGCGGCCGTCACTTGGGGCGAACCGTAAAAACCGAACAAGGAGAGCACCCCCTGGTCGAGCAGCTTCTTGGTGTTGGCGGCGGTGTTGGCAGGGCTCCCCTGGTCGTCCAGCGTGACCAGTTCGATCTTGCGCCCGTTGACCCCGCCAGCCGCGTTGACGTTGTCAAAGTAAAGCTTGGCGCCTTGATGAAAAGGCTGTGCCAGCGAGGAACCCGGGCCGGTCAGCGCCAGACTCTGGCCAAGCACGATGGCGGTTTTGCTGACCCCGTCCTGGCTGTGCACCACGGCACCGGCGAGCGCCAGGACAGCTACGATAAGGGTCTGCCCCAGAGTGTGTAATGTTTTCATATTGATGGCCCTGGCTGAAACGCAAGCAGGGCGACTCCTTGCAAGAAAATGTAGTTCTATTTATGCCCACCTCCATCAGCATCTCCCCTAGTGCCGGTCCCGCGAAAGACGCCATCAAGGTGCGCGGCGCCTGCCCGCACGACTGTCCCGATACCTGCGCCCTGTTGACCACCGTGGAAAACGGTGTGGCGGTCAAAGTCCAGGGCAATCCTGAACATGCACAAACCGGCGGCGTGCTGTGCACCAAGGTGTCGCGCTACACCGAGCGCAGCTACCACCCCGACCGCATCCTGCAGCCGCTCAAGCGCGTGGGGCCCAAGGGCTCCGGGCAGTTTGAACCGGTCAGCTGGGACAGCGCGCTGGACGAGATCGCAGCCCGGCTCCAGGCTATTGCGCAGCGCGACCCGCAGGCCATCGCGCCCTACAGCTACGCCGGCACCATGGGCCTGGTGCAGAGCGAAAGCATGGCCGCACGCTTTTTCAACAAACTGGGCGCCTCGCTGCTGGAGCGCACCATCTGTTCGGCGGCCGGCACCGAAGGCCTGACGCAAACCCTGGGCGGCAAGGTCGGCATGAAGGTTGAATTTTTTGCCGAAGCAAAACTCATCCTGATCTGGGGCAGCAACTCGATCGCCAGCAACCTGCATTTCTGGCGTTATGTGCAGGAAGCCAAACGCCGGGGTGCCAAAGTCATCTGCATCGATCCGCGCAAGACCGAAACCGCCGAGAAATGCCACGAACACATCGCCCTGCAACCCGGCACCGACGCCGCGCTGGCGCTGGGCATCATGCATGAGCTGATCGGTCATGACTGGCTGGACCACGCCTACCTTGAAAGCCATACCGTCGGCTGGCCCTTGCTGCGCGAGCGTGCCCTGCTATGGAATCCGGAGCGTGTGGCAGACGTCTGCGGGGTGCCGGTGGAACAGGTGCGCTCGCTGGCGCGTGACTATGGCGCATGTTTCGTCAACGGGCAAGCGGCGGCCATCCGCCTGAACTACGGCATGCAGCGTGTGCGCGGCGGCGGCAACGCCACCCGGGCCGTGGCCAGCCTGCCAGCACTCATTGGTGCCTGGCGGCACCGCGGCGGCGGCGTGTTGCTGTCGAGCTCGGGCATGTTCCCGGTCAACCAGGCCGCGCTGCAGCGGCCCGAGCTACGCGCCGGCCGGCAGCCGCGCACCCTCAACATGGTCACCATCGGCGACGACCTGCTGCGGGACAGCTCACCGGCCTTCGGCCCCCGAATCGATGCGCTGATCGTCTACAACAGCAACCCGGTGGCGGTGGCCCCGGACTCGGGCAAGGTGGTGCAGGGTTTTGCACGGGAGGACCTGTTCACCGTGGTGCTGGAGCATTTCCAGACCGACACCGCCGACTACGCCGACTTCATCCTGCCGGCCACCACCCAGCTGGAGCACTGGGACGTGCACGGTGCCTACGGCCACACCGATGTGCTGCTGAACCGTCCGGCGATCGCCCCCGTGGGTCAGGCCCGGCCCAACACCGAGATCTTCCGCGAACTCGCGGCCCGCATGGGCTTTGCGGAGCCGTGTTTTGCGGATGACGACGAAACCCTGTGCCGCACGGCCTTCAGCCACCCGGACGGCGACAAGATAAATTTCAACGAACTGCTGGACAAGGGTTTTGCCAGGCTGCCCGGCCCCGACGCGCCATTTGCCGAGGGCCGCTTTCTGACCCCGTCGGGCAAGTGCGAATTTTTCAGCGAACGGCTTGCCGCGCAGGGACTGGACGGCCTGCCCGACCATGTGCCCAATTACGAGGCGGCCGGCACCTCGGCCAGCTACCCGCTGGCGATGATCTCGCCGCCGGCGCGCAACTTCCTGAACTCCACCTTTGTCAACGTGAAAAGCCTGCGCGACATCGAGGGCGAGCCGCTGCTGGAAATCAACGCCCTGGACGCCGCCGCGCGCGGCATCGTCACCGGCAACGTGGTGCGGGTGTTCAACCAGCGCGGCAGCTACCGCTGCAAGGCCAGGGTGTCCGACCGGGCGCGCGCCGGCGTGGTCCACGGCCTGGGCATCTGGTGGCGCAAGTTCGGCCTGGACGGCACCAATGTCAACGAGCTGACCAGCCAGCACCTGACCGATCTGGGCCGCGGCCCAGTGTTTTACGATTGCCTGGTCGAGGTGCAACTTGACGCCGCGCCAGCACTCTGATCTGGATGCCCTCCTTCCGGTGCGCCCCCAAAACAGCGGCCCTGCTTGCGGGCGCCCTGCTGGGCCTGTCCGGTTGCGCCAGTCTCGGTTATTACTGGCAGTCGGTCAGCGGCCACCTGCAGCTGATGAACGCCGCCCGGCCGGTGGATGACTGGCTGCAGGCCAGCGACACCCCCGACAAACTCAAGGCCCGGCTGGCCCTGACCCAGCAGATCCGCCGCTTTGCCGTGAGCGAACTGAAGCTGCCCGACAACGCCAGCTACCAGCGCTACGCCGACCTGCGGCGCAAGGCCGTGGTGTGGAATGTGTCGGCCGCGCCCGAGTTTTCGCTGACCTTGCAGACCTGGTGTTTTCCGGTCACCGGCTGCGTGGGGTACAAGGGTTATTTTGACGAGGCCCAGGCGCGCGCCGAAGCCGGCAAGCTGAGCGCGCAGGGGCTGGAGGTCAGCGTTTATGGCGTGCCGGCCTACTCCACCCTGGGCTGGATGAACTGGGCCGGCGGCGACCCGCTGCTCAACACCTTCATCGGCTACCCCGAGGGCGAACTGGCGCGGCTGATCTTTCATGAGCTGGCGCACCAGGTGGTGTACGCCGCCGACGACATGGACTTCAACGAATCCTTTGCCACCGCCGTGGAACGCCTGGGCAGCGCACGCTGGCTGGACACCCACGGCAGCGCCGCCGTCCGCCAGGAGTACGCGCTGTACAGCGAGCGCCGCCAGCAGTTCCGCGCGCTGACGCTGGCACTGCGCCGCGAACTCAGCGAAATTTATGAACCCAAAGCGGCACCAGCCCCCGACCGCCGCACGCAAGCAGCTATGAAAAGCGTAGCCATGCAGACCTTCCACACGCGTTACGCCGCGCTCAAGGCCGGCTGGGACGGCTATGCCGGTTACGACCCCTGGGTGGCCCGCACCAACAATGCCTCGCTGGGCGCACTGGCCGCCTATGATGAGCTGGTGCCGGGCTTCGAGGCGCTGTTTGCGCGCGAAGGCCGCGACTGGCTGCGGTTTTATGATGCTGTCAGGCGGCTGGCCGCCCTGCCCAAACAGGAGCGGCACGACGCCCTCCGCCCTTCCCTCACGACGCAAAACAAGGAAACACCCCATGGCTGACATCCATATCGAACGCGAGCACAGCCTGGGCCTGGCCCAGGCCCGCAAGATCGCCTTCCAGTGGGCCGAACAGGTCGAGGAAAAGTTCGACATGCGCTGCACCTACGAGGAAGGCGAGAGCTGTGACCAAGTCATCTTCACCCGCTCGGGCGTCAGCGGCACGCTCAAGGTGACCCAGGACCAGTTCGAGCTTGACGCCAAACTGGGCTTTCTGCTCGGTGCCTTCAAGGACAGGATCGAAGGCGAGATCGTGAAAAACCTCGACACGCTGCTGGCCCAGAAGGCGCCGGCCGCCAAAAAGGCCGCGGCGAAAAAGAAGGCCTGAGGCGTGGGGGCTCAATGAACCTCGCGCGGTTTGACCTCGTGTCCATCCGGCTGGCGGTGGCCTGTGCGCAGACCGGCAGCCTGACCGCCGCCGCGCGCGATTCGCACCTGGCGCTGGCCGCGGCGAGCCGGCGCATCCGCGAACTCGAAGGCGCCCTCGGCGACACGCTGTTCGAGCGCCATGCGCGCGGCCTGCTGCCGACGGCGGCCGGCCGGGTCTTCGTCAAACACGGCCTGACCTTGCTGCAGACCATGGAGCACCTGGGCGGCGAACTGGCCGACCTGCGCCAGGGCATTGCCCGCCACATCCGCCTGTGTGCCAGCAGCGCAGCGATCAGCCAGTTCCTGCCGACCCTGCTGGCGCAGTACGGCCGGCTGCATCCGCAGGTGCGCGTCGATCTCGAAGAGCAGGTGTCCGAAACCGTGATCACCACCTTGCGCGAGGGCCGCGCCGACGTCGCCGTGTTTGTCGAAGGGCCGGACACCAGCGGCCTGGCCACGCGGCTGTTTCGCGAGGACGAGCTGGTGCTCGTGTTGCCTGTCAAGCATCCGCTGGCAGGCAAAAAAACGCCCGTCGCCTTTGCCGACACGCTGGACGAGGAATGGATCAGTCTGACCGCCGGCGCCGCCATGCTGCAACAGCAGCAGCAGGCCGCGCTCGCCGCGAACCGCCCTCTCAAGCTGCGCATGCAGGTGCGCAGCTTTGACGCGGTCTGCCACATGGTGGCCTCCGGGCTGGGCATTGCGGTGCTGCCCAAGGGCGCCAGCCTGCCCATCGTCAAAACAATGAAACTCGGCTGGCGGCCCCTGAGCGACGCCTGGGCACAGCGCCGCCTGCTGGTGGCCACCGCGGCCGGCGACAACGAGGCGGCGATTGTGTCGCTGGTGGATTTCCTGGCGGCGGGCGCCCAGCCTTCGCAAAAGGCGAAGGCCGGGCGCCGCAACAAGTAATGGACGCCGGGTGCCTTGGGCGGCACACTGCGCGGCCATGGACACCTCTTCTTCTTCATCCGCCGGGCCACTGGCCGGCCTCAAGGTTCTCGAACTCGGCCAGCTGATCGCCGGGCCCTTTGCCGCCAAGACCCTGGCCGACTTCGGCGCCGAAGTGGTCAAGATCGAACCGCCCGGCGCGGGCGACCCGCTGCGCAAGTGGCGGCTGCTCAAGGACGGCACCTCGGTCTGGTGGCAGCTGCAGTCGCGCAACAAACGCTCGCTGGCGCTGGACCTGAAGACGCCCGAGGCCCAGGACATCGTGCGCAAACTGGTTCTGGAGTCTGACGTGCTGATCGAGAACTTCCGTCCCGGCGCCATGGAAGGCTGGGGCCTGGGCCCGGACGAACTGCTGCAACTCAACCCGCGCCTGATCATGCTGCGCATCAGCGGCTACGGCCAGACCGGCCCCTACCGCGACCGGCCCGGTTTCGGCGTGGTGGCCGAAGCCATGAGTGGCCTGCGGCACCTGACGGGCGAGCCCGGCCGCGTGCCGGTGCGTGTCGGCGTCAGCATCGGCGACACGCTGGCCGCCCTGCACGGCGTGATCGGCATTTTGCTGGCGCTGCAGCACCGCCATGCGTCAGGCAAGGGTCAAGTCGTTGATGTGGCGCTGTACGAGGCCGTCTTCAACTGCATGGAAAGCCTGCTGCCCGAATACAGCGCGTTCGGCGCGGTGCGCGGCCCGGCCGGCAGCGCCCTGCCCGGCATTGCGCCCAGCAATGCCTATGTTTGCAAGGACGGCGGCTATGCGCTGATCGCCGGCAATGGCGACAGCATTTTCAAGCGCCTGATGACGGTGATTGACCGCGAGGACCTGGGGGCGGACCCCGCGCTGTCCGACAACGCCGGCCGCGTCGCGCGGGTCGCGGAGATCGACGAGGCGATCGGCCAGTGGGCGGCGCAGCGCACGGTCGACGAGGTGCTGGCGCTGCTGGACCAGGTCTCGGTGCCGGCCGGCCGCATCTACACCGTGGCCGACATCGCCGCCGACCCGCACTACCGGGCGCGCGGCATGCTGGACGAACGCCGCATGGACGACGGCAGCAGCTTGACGCTGCCCGGCATCGTTCCCAAACTGTCGGCCACGCCGGGCAGCCACCGGCGCAATGCACCGGCGATCGGTCAGGACAGCGACGCCGTGCTCAAGGAACTCGGCCTGAGTCCCGAACAGATTTTCGGCCTCAAGGAAAAAGGAATCGTGGCATGACACAGCGCATTTTTTTCAATGAGGTCGCCACGCGCGACGGTTTCCAGATCGAGCCCCAGTTCATCCCGACCGACACCAAGGTGGCGCTGGTCGATGCACTGAGCGAATGCGGCTATGCCAAGATCGAGGTCACCTCCTTCACCTCGCCCAAGGCGATTCCCATGCTGCGCGATGCGGATGAAGTCATGGGCCGCATACGGCGCGTGCCGGGTGTCGAGTACACCGTGCTGGTGCCCAACCTGCGCGGCGCCGAACGCGCGCTGGAGGCCAGGGTCGACGAGCTCAACCTGGTCATGTCCACCTCGGAAACGCACAACCTCGCCAACCTGCGCATGCCAATGGCGCGCAGCTTTGCGGCCTTGTCCGAAGTCATCACCCTCGTCGACGGCCGCACGCCGGTCAACGTCTCGCTGTCCTGCTGCTTCGGCTGCCCGATGGAAGGCGAGGTGCCGCAGGCCAACGTGCTGGACTGGGTGGCCCGTTTTGCCGACCAGGGCGTGCGCGGCGTGACGATTTGCGACACCACCGGCATGGCGCACCCGGCCCAGGTCAGCCGCATGGTGGAGGCGCTGCAGGCGCGCTTTCCAAATCTGCAGCTCACGCTTCATTTTCACAACACGCGCGGCATGGGCCTGGCCAATGTGCTGGCCGCCGTGCAGGGTGGCATCACGCGTTTCGACGGCTCGCTCGGCGGGCTGGGCGGATGCCCCTACGCGCCCGGCGCCAGCGGCAACATCAGCAGCGAAGACGCCATCCACATGCTGGACGCCATGGGGTATGACACCGGCATGGACCTGGACAAACTCCTGGCCGTGGCACGCCAGATGCCGGCCATCGTCGGCCACGAAGTGCCGGGCCAGGTCGCCAAGGCGGGACGCATCACCGACCTGCATCCGGCGCCCGACTTTGTGCAGGAACTCCGTAACCAGTTTTCATGATTGATCACCTGGACCATCTGGTGTTGACGACAGCCCACGAAGCGGCCTGCGTGGACTTTTACACCCGCGTGCTCGGCATGACGCTGGAAACCTTCACCGGCGGCACGCCGCCCGTTGAACGCAAGGCCTTCCGGTTTGGCCAGCAGAAGATCAACCTGCACCTCCAGGGCGCGGAGTTCGAGCCCAAGGCGCACCGGCCCCGACCCGGCGTGCTGGACCTGTGTTTCATCGCGAACGTGCCGCTGGCCCAGGTCATGGCCCGGCTGCAACGCGAGAACTGGCCCCTTCTCGAAGGCCCGGTGCTGCGCACCGGTGCCACGCAAAAAATCCGCTCGGTCTACGTCCGTGACCCGGACCTGAACCTGATCGAAATTTCCGAGCTGGCCTGATCACTGCCCACCCTTTTTTTGCTTCCCTTTTCCACCATCCCAGGAGACAACCCGTGACCCCGATTTCCAGAAGAACACTGATCACCGGCGCTGCCGCCGCCGCCACCGTAGTCGCAGCCCCCACCTTCATGGGCAGCGCCTTCGCACAGCCCGCCGGCAAGCCCATCACGCTGGTGGTGCCCACCCCGGCGGGCGGCACCACCGACATTGCGGCGCGCCTGCTGGCCGAGCCGCTGGGCAAGCTCCTGGGCACCTCGGTGGTGGTGGACAACCGCGGTGGCGCCAACGGCAACATCGGCGGCCAGCTGGTCGCCCGTGCGCCCGCCGACGGCACCACCCTGCTGGTGCAATACTCGGGCTACCAGTGCATCACGCCGCTGCTGCAGCCGGTCGCCGGCTTTGACCCCGGCAAGGACCTCAAGCCCCTGGGCCATTTGATCGACGCGCCACAACTGATGGTGGTGCGCAGCAATTTCCCCGCGAACACCTTTGCCGAGTTCCTCCAGTACGCCAAGGCCAACCCGGGCAAGGTGAACTACGCCTCGAGCGGCAATGGCTCGCTGCAGCACGTGACCACGGAATTGCTGAAGGACCTGACCAAAACCTACCTGGTGCACATCCCCTACCGCGGCACCGGCCAGGCCCTGACCGACCTGCTGGGCGGCTCTGTCGACTTCACCATCACGACGCCACCGCCGCTGCTGCCGCATTTCCGCTCGGGCAAGCTCAGGGCGCTGATGGTGACCGGCCGCACGCGGCTGGCCGCGTTGCCGGACGTGCCGACCGCAACCGAACAGGGTGTTCCGCTGGTGGCATCTTCCTGGTTCGCCGTGTATGGCCCGAACGGCATCCCCACCGAAACGTCGGCGCGGATTTCGGCCGCGATCAAGCAGGTGGTGGAGTCCGACACCTTCCGCAAACGCGCCGAAGAACAGGGTGCCAAGGCCGTGTTTCTGAACAGCGCAGAACTGGCCAAACTCGAGATCACCGAGCGCGGTATGTGGAACCGCATCATCAAGGTGTCGGGTATCAAGGCGGATTGATGGCGGGGGGTTCAGCTCGTGGTGTTGCTATTTAATTAATAGCATATTGCGCTTGCTGGTATTTGGCTGACAGCCTTTTTTCAGGCGGATTCAAGTACAAAGCGCAACAAAAGGCAGTGTAATCGGCTGAGACTTCAGGCCATAGAAGACTTCATGCGGGGTGCGGTAACCCAGGCACTTGCGGGGCCGGTGATTGAGCAGGTACACCGCATC